>Ga0129308_1000056_pt1 | contig 203826 bp, 181 predicted proteins | sample L827metagenome_FD_94440 | JGI IMG/M metagenome (GOLD analysis project Ga0129308, IMG submission 94440) | Ring-tailed lemur group fecal microbial communities from Wisconsin, USA - L827 metagenome | ecosystem: Host-associated > Mammals > Digestive system > Large intestine > Fecal | place: USA...
GATAAGAACTTCTTTCCAGGAGAGAGGAAGAGTAAAACAGATTTTTACCTTCTTCTCTCTAAAATTATAGCTTTATAACTAAATCCTCAGCCAGGTGTCGCATTTACAACTTGAACTTAGGAACAACCCATGTAGCCGGAATTACATATGCGCTAAGTTAGCTAAGTTAATTCCGCATCAATAAACATCTCCTTCTTCCGTAAGCAACAAAATAGTCAGTTCGCCCTGAGGAAGCAGCACATCAGCGTGCAGGTGACATGCCTGTAACAACGAAGTAAAGAACCGTTTATGATCATCAGCGTTAAACAGACTCCACAGCTCACGTGCTAACGTGATGGAATCAATGGCGGCCACAGCTTCTGTCGAGCATCCTGCCTGTTGTGCCATGTCTTGCAAAAACAACTTGTTCATGGTACTGTGCTTGCTATGCGTATCGAGCGAACCTTCGGCCAGCTTCACCGCCTTGCCAATCATAATACCCATGGTTACCCGGGGCAAGCCCACCTCGTGAGCCACACGAATCGTTTCACCAATGAAGTTACCGTAATGCACAAAAGCTTGTGAGGGCAGGTGAGGGTAGAGCTTGCGCACGTACTTCTCACTCTTGGCACCCGAATTGATGACCAAACGCTCCACCTTCAACGCCTGAACCATTTCAACCTGCTTGCGAATGGAGTTAACGAATGCCTCTGAAGAAAAAGGCTTCACAATGCCCGACGTACCAATGATGGAGATGCCTCCCTCAATGCCCAAACGAGGATTAAATGTTTTCTTTGCCAACTCTTCTCCCTGCGGAACGGCAATGGTTACAGTAATGGTTCCCGTCGTAATACCTTGTTGACGAAGGTGATAGCGAAGATTTTCTTCAATCATCCGGCGGGGAGTTTGGTTGATAGCCGCACCGCCCACTTCAAGTCCCAATCCGGGCAGGGTAACGCGTCCCACGCCCTGACCACCCTGAATGTCGATTTCGAGTTGACCGGCTGAAGGACGGTATTCCACGGTCGACCAAATCTCGGTTCCACTGGTTATATCGGGGTCATCGCCTGCATCTTTCACAACACAGCCCATAGCCGAATGATCACTAAGTAAACGAGCTTCAGCTTGAATGGAAATGCTTTCTCCGTCGGGTAAAAAGATGGATACATGCGTAACAGCTTCACCCAGCCATCTTTTTAATGCAGCTACAGATGCTGCCGTGGCACAACTGCCTGTGGTGTAACCCGTACGAAGCGGATAGAACCCCGGCAAGAGCTGCTCTACAGTCCTACGAAGACCGTGCGGACCGTCTACTAACCGAAAGTCGGGCGACAATTCAGGCCTTTTCACCACAAAAACCTTCACACCCGCTTGGCGGGCGGCTTCTATTTTTTCATTAAATCCACCGCTTGCACCGCTCTCTTTGGTTATGATTGCCTGCGGATACAGCTGATTCAACACTTCACCCTCGTCACCACCGGGTTGATAGAAAAGAACTCTTTCGGCCGGAAAACCTTGTTTCACAGCTAGTTGCAGCGACTCTTCCCGGTCCAATACCCGAAACCAACAAAGATGCTTTTGCCAAAAAGGAGCCAATTTACCGATAGTTTGTACCCCGGTGAGCGCCAGCAAACGGTTTACTCCGGCTGCCTCCATCTGCTGCATGGCATCCTGGTAATCATTGCACCACACCAAGTCATTGTCTCTCGGAGCATACTGCCTCTCGTAGCGGACTACCGGGATGTCCAGCTCGCCGGAAACATCCGCTACGGTGCAGTGAAGATTTTCAGCAAAAGGATGGGCGGCATCTATCAGCAAACGAATGCCGTGTTCCTTGCAGAAAGCAAGCATAGAGGCTGCATCCAGCGCCCCCGTAATGCGTGTTCCGTGAGGAGAAGCCACTTGTTGCACTTCGCCCTTGGTAGAATAAAAGTATGGTTGTGCAGCCTCTTCAAGCACCTCAACCGCCTTTCGACCTTCCGTTGTACCGCCTAAAACCAGAATCATTTTGCATCTCCTTCCGTTCCTTTACGGAACAAATGAGTAAACTTGTGCGAGTATAATTTCGACAATCCCTCCCGGTTGTCAATGGCATCGCCCACCACAATCATAGTGGTCAGCGTCAGGTTGTTCTCCTTTACGATGGATGCCAGGTTTTGAAGTTCACCGCGGTAGATGCGCTCGTCTTTCCATGTGAGGTGATAACATGCTGCCACAGGTGTAGTGGGCGGGTAGTGTTGCAACAGCTCCGCTTGCACCTGATCAACCACTCCGGCACTCAGGAAGATACACATCGTACTCTGAGAACGAGCCAGCAGATGCAGTTTCTCTTTATCGGGCATGGGCGTACGTCCCTCACCACGGGTCAGAATGATGGTTTGTACCTTCTCGGGAATGGTGAATTGCGACTGCAAAGCTGCCGCTGCCGCCTGAAACGATGAAATGCCCGGAGTAATGTGGTAACGCATGCCGTACTGATCGAAGAAGGCCATCTGTTCTTGTATGGCGCCATAAATACAAGGATCGCCCGTATGCAGACGCACCACCAATTGCCCCCTGTCATAAAACTCCTTCATTAGAGCAAACTGTTCTTCGAGCGCAAGGGAAGCCGAACTACGCACGGTGGCTCCCTTCTTGGCACAGTAAGTCAGTTCCCGAGGTACCAAGCTACCGGCATAAAGTATCAAATCGGCCTCTTCAAGAAAGTGACGCCCCTTGACGGAAATAAGATCCGGATCACCCGGTCCGGCACCCACAATTTCAATATGTCCGCCGCGACAGGCACCGCTATCCATAGCTACAGCAAAAGTAAAATGACTGTTCTCCTTGAGTACCCCCTTCTGTTTCTCCAGCCAAAGAGCACCACCGCCCGATGCCAGAATGGCCGATGCTTCGGCTACACTGGATGTGCCCGTTACCGTATCAACCTTTTCCGATGGGTGCGGTACGGCTACTTCATTCAACTCTTCACCCGAGTAGATGTGCAGCTCGTTCACCCCGAAACTTTGTTGAAGATTGGCCAGCAAAGGCTCCTCTTTCTTCAGGTCAATGGTCGACAAGCTAACAACCGACAACGGAGAAAGTCCGCTTTTTACCAATTCCTCTTTTATATACTCACTCACCCCCTGCGGATGAGCCTCCTTACGGCATCCCATACCTAAATGGAGCACCTTGGGGCGGAAGTACAATACCGGAACATCCACAGTGTAAATGCGTGGGGTAACAGCTATAATCAAACCAACATCCGCAACCGGAATGTCCTCGTAACGGTAGCATACATGTACATGAGGCGGCAAGGTACGCTCCAGATAAGAGGTCCCTGCATCTCTCACCTCGAGTAGCAAAGCAGTAGGTTCACCGTTCACAAAGGCAGCAATAAGCTGGTTCATGCTTGCACCGCACGGCTCAGCCACCCAATGGTATAAGGACGGTAGCAAATCCAACGCCCACAGTCCGCTATTATCACTCTGCGTGGTAATAACCGGTTCGGCGCCAAGCACAGATGCCACGTGACGCGTCAACTCATTGGCACCGCCCACGTGTCCCGAAAGTACGGAAACCACATACTTGCCGGTGCTGTCAACGTTGATCACCGCCGGATCCGTATGTTTGTGACCCAGGCAGGGAGCAATGCTACGAACACAAATACCCATGGCACCAATAAAAATAAATGTGCTGAACTCTGTGAAGCTTTGCTCCACAAAAGCAGCTATATGGTCAATTTGCGTACAACCTTCTACCGGAGCAGTAGTATAAACGGTACTCTGCTCCAACTCTTTTTGTAAGACAGACGCAACGGGTAAACCGGAAGGAGAAACCAATATAATGGCAGTTTTCTTTTTCATAATACGGCACTTAAAATTCGTATCGGGTTATTATCATCGAGTGCAACGAGGCACTCGTTTTGTAAGGTCAATGGGGTGGTTTCCACGGCTTCCAGAAACAAACGGTAACTGTTTTCGCTCACCGAGTTGAACACCACAATGCCTCCGGGCAGTAACACCCGGCTGATTTGTTCCATCATCTCTTTGAGCTTACCGCCGTGACCACCTATAAATACGGCATCGGGAGCGGGTAGGGAAGATAAGTCCTGTACAGTGAAATCACCTATCACACTCCGTATACCCGGAGCACCGAAACGACGGGAGTTAGCTTCCATCAACTGTTCGCCTTCGGGACGGATTTCAAAGGAGGTTACGAGCAGGTGAGGAAATTGCAATCGGGCCTCAATAGACACCGACCCGGTACAAAAGCCAACGTCCCAAAACGAACGACGGTTTTGCAATCCCAACACACTTAAATCCATCAGCCGCAGGGGAGCTTTGGTAATCATCTTGTCACGGTTGTGAAGCAACTCAAACTCCCCGTCGGGAATACCGAAATAACGGGGTCTGCTTTCACCTTGAGCCAGCAGAATAAGGTTGTTAGGGTGTTTGAACGACTCTTTGGAAGCTTCCTCCAAACTCAGTGTACGAATCCGTTGTTCTTCTTCGTTACCCAAACATTCGCCTACAAACAGGGTGTAACCGCTGTAGCCATAATATAACATGCGCGCGGCAATAGTAGCAGGCGTATGCTCCCTGTCGGTCAGCACCCCCATCTTAGCCGTGCGGCGAATCAGCGCATTGTCAAATTCTTGCCACGGACGCCCCGTAAGCGACACCACCTGCATGTCGTGGTAAGGCATAGTCAGTTCATGTGCCAACATCTGTAATGAGTTGAACGCAGGGTAAGTTACCACCCGTGCCTGCGGAAGCCTCTTCTGTATGGTGGTGGCAAAACCAAAAAACAACGGATCACCCGAAGCAAATACCACCACGTGGGAATGACCGGCATACTGCCGGAACACATCATCGAGCGGTGTGGTTATGTCTATCCACAAAGCACCATGCGGTAAGTGATTCTCCATAATCTGTCTGTGACGCACCCCACCCGAGAACACCTCACCGTTACGGATGATGCGCTCTATGTGCGGAGGCAGAAACAGTTCCCTGCCGTCACTCAACCCAATGACTGTAAACAATTGCTGTTCCATGTCTATACGTCTCTTCCGGGCTTTAACAGTTCGGCATCATTGAAACATAAAATGGCGTTGACCAGCGTAGCAGCCAGGTTGCTGCCCCCTTTACGTCCTTCTACAATTAGCTTGGGTACAGCGGCAAAAGGTTTCAGCATGTGCTTGGATTCTTCTACATGTACAAAGCCTACCGGAGCAGCAACAACCCCCGCAGGAGCAGCTTTTCCCTTTTTAATAAGCAGGCAAAGTTCCATCAGTGCAGTAGGGGCATTGCCAAACACATACAGCGCATCGGGATGTTCCTCAACGGCTAGGCGAATACCTGCCTGTGTGCGGGTAATACCTTTTTCGGCAGCCAGAGCAGCCACCCGTTCATCGCCCAAGTAGCATTTCACCTCCACGCCCATGCGTTGCAAAGCACCTTTCCGAATGCCCGATGCAGCCATTGTCACATCCGTCACCACTGTCTTTATCTCTCTCTTTTCAAAGCGAGAATAGAGATTCTCCACCGTATTATCGTCTATCTTAAGCAGTTTTTCCATATCGAAATCTGCCGTGGTATGAATGGCATGCAGCAAAGCCCATTTACGTCCCAGGGGAATGTTCTTGTCTTTCAGTTCGGCCTCAATGGTACGGAAACTGCGAATCATAATCTGTTGTCCGATGCCGTTGGCCTCTTCCGCATCTTCCTTGTAATAACCGCGGGGAGTAATAAACGTGTTTTGCCAATTGTAAGACTGTGAGTTACCCACCAGCACAACGGTAAACATATCGGCGTCATCGGGCTGAAAATCGTGCAGCGTAGTTAGCTTCACCTGCTGTTCTTCCCGTCCCGCCTGACGTACCAGTCCCACAGGCGTTTCCGGCGAGCGACCTGCTTCGAGGAACAACTCTTTCAATCGGTGCAATTGCCAGTAACGTCCTTCACTACGGGGATTATATATAGCAGTAACAAAATCGGCTGTTGCAGCCGCAATGATTCTTTTCTCAATCTTCTCCCAGGGAGTCATCAGGTCCGACAGAGAGATAACGCAGAAATCATGCCCCACTGGCGCACCCAGCAAACTAGCTGCCTTCTGAAAAGCACTGATGCCTGGCAATGAAACAATTTCCACCTCACTGCAGCGTTCCTTCTTCATTTCGTAAACCAGCGACGTCATGCCATAAATGCCGGCATCACCGGAACTGATGACGCAAACCGTTTTCCCCTGATCAGCGTATTCAAACGCTTGTTCGGCTCGCTGTCTTTCTTTCTTCATGCCGGTATCCACACACACCGTGTCGGGAGCAAGATAAGGCTTTATAAACTGAAAATAATATTTGTAGCCTACCACCACATCGGCATGAGCAACGGCATGGAGCACAGCCGGGGTTATGTCGGCCTCACTGCCCGGTCCGATACCGGCTACTATGATTTTTCCTTTTTTCATATTTTTTTCTATCTGAATATGCAAAGATAAAATTAACTCTTTAGTTTTCGGCATTTGCGCGCCACATATCTGTAACCAAGCACTACGCCACTCAGCGAAACAACGGCACCACCGGTTAGTAATATCCACATCACAAGAGTCCACACCCACGGATAATCAAGCAAGAACTTAATCTTCAAACTGTGTAACCCCTGATACATCCAGAAGCCCCAACGATCGTGATCATTCACATGGCGATACTTCCCTGTAGCCGGGTTGATATAGTAAGTATCCTTGTCTTCATTATCAATGTTAACCCGATATACAGGTAAGGGGAGGTGTCCTGCCTTTGAAATATAGTAAGCATCGTACTCAGTAAGCAACGATATGTTCTTAGGAATATGGTTGCCATGAATTTCATTGATTGCGCTTAGCACATCCTGCTCTGTTAATTGTAAAACCCGAAGCGTATCGGCAGATGCGTCTATCGTTACTTTATCCGTTTCAGTTACGATATTGTACAATGGAATATTTCTGAAGTTATCCCATTCCACCGATTTTATTTTTCCGCTATACGCCTTAACTACAGTACGGTAATCAAGTTTGTAGTTCAAAGAAGAAACGTTGCGATGAGACAAAACCCGATCGACCGAAGATTCATTCCGTGTTCGTCCTAACCACGAAGGCGTGTCGACAAGAGACATCATTCCGCTAAAGATCCATGTAAGCACAAAGATTCCAAACAGCACACCGGTAACGTGGTGCCACCAATACCATTTCTTCTTATAAGGAGAAGCCAGTGTTTTTTGTCGGCGGTATCTCTGCAAATAAGCATCAATACCTACCCAAATGCCCGATACTGTCATTAGAATGCCCAGAGCAGACAGGATCACAACCGACTTCACCCATAGGTCTTTATCCTGCCGTAAGATTGTAAAATACACCCAATGCGGTATAGCACCCACCCACGCCCAAAAACGCTGATCGGACGTAGTAAACTGAAGTACATCTGCCGATTTGGATGAAATATACAATTGGTGATTTTCTTCATCATCGTAATAGAACTTATAGATGGGGAAGTCTTTCTTCAATTGCCCAAACGGTATCCACTGGTCTAGTTTTCTTAGCGTGTCGACCCTGATCACTTGGGCGCTACACCACTTTTCAGCAGTCTGCTTTATGTAATTCCAGTTAACCTCAGAGAATGTTTTCAATGAATCGGCAGGTATTATACATTCTGTTTTGCCTGCTTGTACATGAAACTTTGTTTCGCCCAAGAACTGATCCAGTCTGATGGTTCCTTCGAGCATCGAATCAGGAATCTGATGCAGTACCGAATTGAAATCAGGTAAATGGGCAACCGATAAAGTATCGAGCGCCTTCGTTTTCTGTTTGTTATTAACCTTGGGAAAAGTATGGTACATCAAAACCAGACCCGTAACAAACCACATTAGAAACAGAATACTGAGCAAAGTTCCCAGTATTCTGTGTATTGAATAGATTATTTTATTTATCATAGTTGACTATCGTCTGTTTTATTCATTTTCTGATTGTGCGTATTGTTTCTTCTTGTCTTTAATATCAATTAGTTTATGAGTCAGCGCAAAACGGGCATGCTCCATAAACTGCTCCTGAATCTGGGGTAACTCACCCAAACCCTGCATCATTACATCTACCCGAAAGCCTTCTTTTACTAATGCCTCTTTCCAATCAACAGCTATGTCATTGTTGGCATGATCGCCGGCAACAAACATGAAAGGCATCAGTGTGACTTCTTTCTTTCCGCTGGCCTTGAGCTGTTGCAACATATCATCAAAAGAAGGATAGCCTTCAATGGTACCTACGTGAAAATTAGCATATCCTTTGGCCTTTAGCATATAATCCATCATGGCATAGGTAGATGTACTGGGAGTGTATGTGCCATGCCCCACCAATACAACCTCTTTACGAGCAGGTGCGTGCTGCACTACCGTTTGAAGTACCTGACGGTAGTCGTCAACTGAATAGAGCAGGGGATTACCCACCCGGATGTCTTTGAAAAGTGAAGTGGCCTGAGCTACCTCACCCCGCAAAGCTTCCATCTCAATGCCCTCAATAATATTGGTTGATTGTACCACCACGTGCGTAAAACCCTCTGCGTGCAATTGCTGCAATGCTTGAGCAGGAACAGGAATCTTTTCTCCACGGGCAGCCATGCGCTTAATCACAATACGTGAAGTCCAGGCCTCACGTATTGTCAGTTGCGGAAAAGCATCCGCTATTTTTCGATTGATAGCTTCAATGGTCCGCTGGCGGGTTTGAGGATAGGTAGTACCAAAATGCACTACCAGCAAGGCTGCCTTATCGCCAGGTTGGAGCGATGCAAGCATGTCCGACTCTACAAAATTTCCTCCTTCGTGAGCCTTTATTATGACACTAAAAAGAATTGCGAAACAAAAGATGAATTTTCTCATGGTTATTTCTTGAATTTAAGAAGCAGACTCACATATACGGTACGCCCCGGAGTAAGTGATGCATAATTAACTCCATACGGACGGTTGTCACGGTAATTGAAAATGTTATTCACGCCCAAGCCCGGTTCCAGAATAAAATGATCCCACTTATCAAAAGTGTGACGTGTATTTAGGTTCCAAAGACCAAACCCGGGAGCCGATTCATCCAAATCACCCGACTGGTGGAAACGTTTGCTCTGTACACGTCCGTTGAGGTTCACGTTAAGCTGATACGCCTTCCACGAATGTGCCCAGTTGGCTGTCACACTACCCGTGTGACGAATGCTTCTCTCTATATTGGTCCATCCGCTTTCATCCTTTCCGCGAGCGTATGCAAAAGAATAACCACCGCCCAGCATGAATCCGTATCCCAGTGCTGCATTCAGATTGGCATCAAAACCTTTAACTAGGGCTTTATCGAAGTTTTTATACTCCTTGTAATTCTTCAGGTTTTTAATTTCGGTAGCTCCGAAAACGGCAGTCGCTTTTTCCAGAATAGCCGCTTGTTGATCAGCCGGCATAGACGAAAGAGCAGTCGTTTTGCTGCTGATCATATCTTCTATGGAATTAACATAAGCATTGACCGAAGCGGTGAAACGGTTGTGCACATACTCCACATTCAAAGAACCGTAATGACTCTTCTCGGGTTTCAGTTCGGCACTACCTGTCGTAATGGTTTTGGTTTTAAAAGTATAATAATACAATTCATCCAAGCCCGGTGCACGGAATCCCGCTGCGTATGAAGCTCTGAAATTAAAGTCGCCCAGACTATACATCAACGAAGCCTTGGGAGTAAAGCTGTTGCCCGCTGTTTCGTGGTGCGAATAACGAAGTCCCACAATGGCTTGCAGGTTCTTTAGTATATTGATTTCTTCCTGCCAAAAAGCCGCAGCAGTATATACGCTTTCGTCAACACTGGCATCGGGACGCTTCAACTCGTCGGTAACATACTCCAATCCCACAATGCTTTTAAAAGCATCCGAATGTTTGAAAACTCCTTTCAAATTGGCGTTGTAGTAGTTTTGTTTCTTGGTCATGCTCTCATCACCCTCCTTAAAATTGCCCGACTCCTTGATGTATTTATAGTATGACACGTAGTTGTTTTTAGTCAGATCCAAGCTGAGGTATGATGAGTTTCCCAGTAAATATTTGGCACCGGCACCCAAATTGTACGCATCATATTTCATGTTGTAGGTGTAAGCACTCACGGGACGCTTCGTCATCCGGTCATAGTATCCGCCTTCGGCATACATGGATAAAGCCGCGGTAGGCGAGTAGGTAAATTTCTGATTAATCACATCGGAATAAAAAGCATTCACGGGTAACTTATCCGTCAGGTTACCATCCTCGTCGTACGAACTCAGCTTCCAGCTATCCGACTGCTGACGGGTGTATGAAGTGAACGATCCAAATTTTCCGGTGTTAACATCTACATTGACACCCTGCGTAAATTGTCCGCGTTCTTCGATCTTCGTATTCGAAGTAACAGTAATGAGATTCTTGGGGTTATCTGTAATGATGTTGATCACCCCGGCAATGGCATCGGAGCCGTAAAGAGCAGAAGCAGCTCCTTTCAACACCTCAATGCGCTTTACGTTGTTCATGTTGATCTGACTCAGGTCGATGTTGTTCGATGTATCACCCGTCAGTTTTTTACCATTCACCAGAATGAGCACGTATTTGTTGCTCAGTCCGTTCATCATCAGGTAAGACCCCATGGCATTGGTTGAAAAAGATAGCGAAGGCTGAAGCATGGTCATGGCTGTTTGAAAATCGGTGATTCCGGCTTTCTTGATGTCGGCGGCACTCATCACTTCAATAGGCACGGGAGTGTCCTTTAACTTGTGATGCGTCCCGGTACCCGTAACAACCACCTGATCGAGGTTGATGTATGCGTTCTTCAACTTTAGTACCAGATTGGAGTTACTGCCCGATATTTTCCGACTAAGCGGAGCATAGTTTAAACAGCTCACCCTGAGCACTTGCTCCCCTTCTTTCACATTACTGAGAGTGAATTCTCCTTTGGCATTGGTAGCACAACCGATAGTAGTTTGTTCCAAACGAACGTTGGCTCCCCTCACGGGTAGTCCGTTTTCTGCGTCAATCACTTTTCCGCTCAGCGTTACTTGCGCGAACGAATTCATAACAATGCAACCTTCTACAAGGATTGCAAGCAGGCATTTTTTCCTCATTGATATATGATAAGTAGTTAATAAATAGCATTCCTGGCCCCGGGATTGCTGTATTCATTATGTTGCCTGGCAGGTTTCCTGACTTTCCCCTTGAAGAGCGCCTTCCCGTTTCATTATGCAATAAGAAACAGTGGCATGTGAGCGAGTAAGCTCTTCAGGTGATGCCCCGTAAGGGCAGGGGATTACAGTAGCGGGCACTGTTCCGGACTCTCACCGGATTCCCTTTTATTGTAGCAAACAGGATGTTCGTTACATCACCATAGCGCCGCAAAGTTATTAATTTATTTTATATTTGCATCTTATTAACTCAAATTGATAAACCAAATGAATGCCCATATATTGATAGGTGCCGCTTCTTCGGGCAGCGGAAAAACAACGCTCACACTAGGTTTGCTCAGGCTTCTGAGTAAACGAGGGTATGCGGTGCAACCGTTTAAATGCGGTCCCGATTACATTGACACCCAGCACCATGCACTGGCTGCGGGATGCCCTTCGGTGAATCTGGATACATGGATGGCTTCCGAGGAACATGTGCGTGAGCTTTACAGCCGTTACGGAGCCAAAGCCGATGTTTGCCTCACGGAAGGAGTGATGGGGCTGTTCGACGGATACGATGGCATGAAGGGTAGCAGTGCTGCCATTGCCTCCCTGCTCCAAATTCCCGTGGTACTGGTTCTCAATGCCCGCTCCATGGCTTACTCGGTAGCTCCTATACTTTACGGATACAAACATTTCAATCCGACGGTGCGCATTGCCGGAGTCATCTTTAACCAAGTAGCCGGTGAAAGCCATTTCAGCTACCTGAAACAAGCCTGTACCGATGCAGGGGTTCATTGCTTCGGGTACCTTCCGAGACAAAAAGACATTGAGATTCCGTCGCGTCATTTGGGCCTTACACTCGATGAAAAATTCCGTTTCGAGGAGTTTGCCGACCGCATTGCTGCATCAATAGAAAAGTACATACAGGTAGATGATTTGTTAAATATTTGCAGCAAAGAGACGGAAAACGTACAGCCCATATCCGCACCTGTTTCGTCATGTTCTTCCCGAAAACTTAAAATTGCCGTAGCGCATGACGAAGCTTTCAATTTCACCTATCAGGAAAACATAAATCAGCTAAAAGAATATGGTGACGTGGAGTTCTTTAGCCCGCTAAGGCACTTTTCCGCTCCTCTAAGCGCAGATCTCCTCTATCTGCCAGGAGGATACCCGGAATTCTTTTTAAGCCCGCTAAGCGCAAATAAAAGCATGATTCAGTCCATTAGGGATTATGCGCTTTCGGGCGGACGGGTTTTGGCTGAGTGCGGAGGGATGATGTACCTGTGCAACTCCATAACGGGCATGGATGGCATTTCGTACCCCATGGCGGGGGTTTTAGACCAGGAAGCCACCATGGAGAACATGAAACTTCACTTGGGCTACCGAATGGGTGAGTACAACGGCGTAACATGGCGCGGACATGAGTTTCACTATTCAAGCCTGCGCAACCCCATGGAGAGTGCCTGCCAGCTTTATTCGGCCCGAAACACAGCGGTAGACACAGCGCTGATACGCTACAAAAACGTTATTGCCGGCTACACGCACCTGTACTGGGGCGAGCAGTGCATTTTCGATTTATGGAAATAACCTAATCTGCATAAAATGAGCAAGATATACACCAAAGGAGGCGATAAGGGGCGCACCGGAATTCACGGTGGCACCCGGGTTGAGAAGGATGATATTCGCATTGAAGCCAATGGCTGTCTGGACGAACTGAATGCCGTTTTGGGCATCGTGCGGTCTTTGCTGCCGCCCCATCATGAATTTCAGGATACGCTGCACACCATCCAGCGGGAATTGATGGTGGTAATGAGCCACGTAGCCACTCCGGCAGCTATCCGGTACGAGAATCCCAATCAAATTCCGGAGGACATGACCATCCGCTGCGAACAGGAAATTGACCGGCTGAAAGAGTTGCTGCGCGACAATGATTACTTCGTTTTGCCCGGAGGCACGTTACCATCGGCGCAGTTACAGTTTGCCCGCACCGTGGCCCGCAGGGCAGAAAGACGCTTGTGGACACTGAACAGGCAGGATGAACTACCGGGCGAAATACTGCGCTTCATGAATCGCCTGTCTGACCTGCTGTTCGTGATGGCCCGCTACGAGATGCAACAGCAAAACCTACCCGAAGAACGTTGGCAGGCATTTGCCTACAAACGCAAGTCGAAAACATAAGCCAACGGCTTCTGAACAAGCCTTTCAGTCATCATAACCGCTGAGCTATGTACCTCAGAGGTCGCGGGCTATATACCCCAAGGGTCGTGAGGTATATAGCCCGTGCTCATGAGCTATATGGACGGGAGGGCACGAGGTATATAGCTCAGAACCCAAAGAATTTGTCTGGGCTATCAGCCCCAAATGATAGCTCAGACTTGATGCTATGAGTATCTATGATACTCTCTCTCTCTAATGGCATTGCACACGCATAACAACAAAAGCTGATTATCAGCAACTTAGTATGTTTCGTCTGGGCTTAAAGAAAGCTCGCTGAGCCCTCGTTGTGCGCTTGCAATGCATTTGCATAAATGCATACGAAACTAATTTTGCAAAGCACGATCATTCCCGTCAAAATGTTAACAAAACGCCTCAAAATATTAAACCATGTTATAAAACAATATTTTCATCCTGCATAATTTGCAAATAAGATCTCAACACGTAACTTTGTACTGTGTTTTTCATAGTATTAGATTTAAGGTTAACAAAGATTGGTTGCCCGTGACGGGTAGCCATTTTTTTTTGCTTTAAACCAAAGACCTAACTTTGGATCGTTTTACAAAAAATAAAGGCTGCCTCTTGCTATTGCAGGGGCAGCCTTTATTTTTATAAAATTGAAGAACGTATACTTTAGCTACTTCATTTCAATAACAAATTCTTCCTTGGGCAAACGAACTTTCTTCATATTAACCAACCAATCAGCCGAAGCATCACGGTAACCTACGGGCAAGATGCTTACACTTTTCAATCCGAGGGAAGAAAGGTTTAGCAACTCGTCGAGCTGATCGTTATAAAACCCTTCCATAGGAGTAGAATCAATCTTCAACTCGGCAGCCTGCGCCATAACCAAAGCCAAAGCAATATATGTTTGGCGGGCAATATGTTCAAAGTTTTCCTTTTCCTCTTGTGGCAGATAAATAGACTTTAGCTTATCAGTATAAGCACCGAAGAAACCTTTTGCCAATCCTCTTTCTTCTGTCGTGAAGTCGTAAATGGAATCAATACGTTCGGCAGAATACCTGTTCCATGCCGCAAACACCAGGACATGAGAGCAGTCGGCCACTTGTTGTTGGTTCATAGCAATAGGCACCATTTTGTCTTTCAACTCCTGATTGCTGACTACCAACACACGAAAAGGCTGAAGTCCGGATGAGGTAGGCGCTAAACGAGCTGCTTCTACCAATTTATCTATATCTGACTGAGAAACTTTTTTGGTTGAATCGAATTTCTTTGTGGCATAGCGCCACTGTAAATCTTCTATTAATGACATAACATCTAATTACTTTAAAATTAAAAAACTGGTTATATAACACAAAAACAGCAATTTATGTTTTGCACAACAAGAAATAAAACAACCTATTCATTGTTTGCGTCGGCAAAATAAATACGTTATATTTGTCGTTTTACAAATCTATATGATACCGGATATGAGGAAGTTAACCACAACGATTATTTTCTGTTTCTCAATACTCTCCGGGAATGTTGCCATCGGTGATGAACTATATTCTCGTCTAGACAGTATGATCATGTTGCAAAGTAGATTTACGGATGAAAAGATCAAGGAAATAAACGTTATAAAATCGATACTTAAAGACAAGAAGCTCACAGATATTGAAAGATACTCAATAAACAGTAAACTCTTCAAAGAATACGAGGCTTTTAAATATGACTCTGCTTTTAAATACGTAGAAAGTAATATTCAACTAGCTAGCAAAATGGGCGATCAACATCGTATAATGCTTAGCAAGCTTGAAAAGGCTCATATTATTTCTGTAGCCGGAATATTTGACGAAGCAGAAAATGTACTAAATTCTATTGACTTCAATCTACTTTCAGGTGAAGACCTTATGAACTACTATAACCAGTGGTGCGAGCTCTACTTATTCAAAGCAGAATTCAGCAACGGTACTCAATATTACAACGGATATATTGACAGGGCTAAATTTTACCGAAAATTGATAATTGACAATGCCAACAAAGATTCATATTTGTATACGTCTACTTTGGCCAACTATGTATGTCAGCTTCAGCAATATGATAAGGCCATTTCTCTATTATCTGCTTATTTAAATAAACTTAATTCGGGTGACCGTCAATACAGCATTGTTACTAGTACGTTGGCTTTCTTCTACTATTGTAAAGGTGATTATGAACAGCAAAAAAAATATCTTATTCTGAGCGCAACATCTGATTTAAAAGGATGCATTCGTGAGAATAATTCAATACGTGAACTTTCATCAATCCTTTTTGCGGAGGGTAATGTAGAACGCGCCTACAAATACCTGAACGTCAGTATAGAAGATGCTAATTTCTATGGGACAAGGCTTCGCAATACTCAAGCCTCTTTGCTTATACCACAAATTGTATCTGGTTACCAAACCGAGCAACATGCACAACATAAACGTATTGTGATATTACTCATTGCAATATCTATTGTGGCAATACTGCTCATTGCCGGATTAACAGTAATTTATTGGCTCTTAAAGCGTTATCGCCGAGCCAACTATAAGGTGAAACTAATGAATATAGAATTAAACAAGGTTATAGAGAAACTACAACAGACGAATGGGCTGATGCAAGAAGCCAATGGAATTAAAGAAGAGTATCTGGGAAGATTTCTTGAATTCAGTTCTATTCTTATTGACAATGTTGAACAGCAACGCAAAACAGAAAACAGACTAGCTAAAGACCACAAGTTACCAGAGTTGTATGAAATATTAAAAAGCAATGAGTTTATCAATAGCCATACTAAACAGTTTTACCAAAATTTTGATTCGGCATTTCTCAACATATATCCAAACTTTGTATGCGAAGTGAATAAATTACTCAACGATGACGGACAAATTATTCCAAAACAGGATGAGAAGCTTACAACAGAACTAAGAATTTTGGCCCTCATAAGACTTGGGTTCACTGACAATCAGAAAATATCAAGTATCCTTCGTTCAAGCATAACAACTATCTACACCTACCGATCAAAACTAAAGGCACGCTCAAAATATAAAGATGATTTTGAGCAGAAAGTCATCAAAATAGACTCATACATATAAGATAAATTTTAGATTTTAATAAAACAAATAGAGGCTAAACAGCTTATAATAAGCAGTTTAGCCTCTACCTCATTCTAGATTTCTATTTGTTCTTCTTTTTTCACCCTTTGTTTCAGGCTACTTTTACGTCAGAATCATTTATGACTAAATTCTATATAAGTACCATGAAACAAAGATTATTAGCTACATTAGTTATAGCTGCTTTTTATTTACTACCGTTAATGGCCCAAGAACATATTAGCTCTCCGAATGGAAAAATACAACTTTCTGTCGGGCTCAAGAGCGGCAGGCCTTATTACGAATTAAAATATCACGATCGGAACATATTCAACACTTCCTTTTTAGGATACAAACTAAGTGATGGTAATCTGGATTCTGATTTCAAGATTATAAGTTGTACACGCACCACTAAAGACGAAACTTGGCAACAGGTTTGGGGGGAAGAAGAGTTTGTGAAAAATCACTATAATGAACTCACAATCCATCTTCAGCAGAAAAAAGGTCTGAAGCGCAAACTCGATATTGTATTTCGAATCTTCGATGACGGTATCGGTTTCCGATATATCATACCAGAGCAAAAAACATTAAATACTATTATTATTAATGAAGAGGAAACTCAATTTGCTTTGGCGCACGATGCAGAAGCATGGTCAATACCATCTAATCATACTGAATACTTTGAAGGTATTTACCGCAAAAGTCTTATAAGTACAAAGGATACTGTATGCACGCCTCTGACTATTGAATATGAGCCTGATATCTATCTATCCATTCACGAGGCGGCCCTCAATGACTATGCAAGTCTGAACCTAACGCCACGCGGTAATACACTTACCTCGGCTCTCACTCCTTGGAGCAACGGTATAAAAGTATATGGAAACAAAAATCTGATGAGTCCTTGGCGTACTGTCATTGTGGTACAAAAAGCCACCGATCTTTTGCTTTCAAGAATCATGCTCAACCTAAATGACCCTTGTAAAATTGAAGATACAAGCTGGATTAAGCCTGGAAAGTATATCGGTATATGGTGGAGTATTCACAAGAAAAAGAATACCTGGGAAATGGGTCCTAATCATGGGGCAACCACTGCAAATGTTAAGAGATATATTGATTTTGCTGCACGCCACGGTTTCAGTGGAATACTGGCTGAAGGTTGGAATCCAGGGTGGGGGAATGGTGAAAAAATTACATATCAGAAATCATATCCTGATTTCAATATAGAGGAAGTAAATCAATATGCACGAAGTAAAGGCGTGAGATTCATTGGCCACATGGAGAGCTGGGGTAACAGTAAACTGATTGAAACAGAAATGGATTCAGTGTTTAGGTGGTTTCATTCTATGGATATGAATACAGTAAAGACAGGTTACGTGGGTCATAAATTCGATGGCAAGGAGCTCTCCAAATCACAATACGGCATACGCCACTATAGAAAAGTGATTGAAACTGCTGCACGTTATCATATCATGATAAATAATCATGAGCCAGCCATGCCTACAGGAATTCAGCGCACATGGCCTAATCTGATGACTCAAGAAGGCGTACGTGGACAAGAATACAATGCGTGGGACAAAAAAGGCGGAAATCCTCCTGAGCATACTGCTACATTACCATACACCAGGGGATTGGCGGGACCGACAGATTTTACGCCGGCAATATTCAACTTTAGTGAAGTTATTAAAGGCACTCGTCCTCACTCAACACTAGCAAAACAGTTGGCTGAATTTGTGATAATATACAGTCCGTTACAAATGGCAGCCGATGAAATAGAAAATTACGAGGGCCAACCTGCACTAACCTTTATTGAAAATTGCCCTACCACATGGAGCCAAATGGTTGTTCCTAACGGAAAAATTGGCCAATATATAACAATTGCTCGTAAAGAACGTAATGGCGACAGCTGGTTTTTAGGCAGTTTGACAGACAACAAAGCCCGTGAACTAGACGTGAGGCTAGATTTTCTTGATGCTGATAAGAAATATACAGCCATAATTTATGAAGATGGTCCGGAGGCTGACTTTGAAACAAATCCTATGGCCATGAATATACGCCAAATAAAAGTCGACTGTAATTCAACACTGCATCTAAAACTTGCAAGAAGTGGAGGTGCTGCAGTGCAGTTGAAAGTTGCATCTAAGTTATAAACACCCAATTATTAATTCTTAATACTAAAACGATGAGAACAAAAAATCTGTTTTACCGTACGCTAATGTTATGTACGGTAATGTTTTTTGCCCTTAAAGTTTCTGCACAGACCATTAATGGTAATGTGCGAGACGAAGTAGGAGAGCCTATCATAGGTGCCAACGTCGTCGTGAAAGGAACTCAGGGCGGTACCATCACAGACATTGATGGTAATTTCAAGCTCCAATGCAAAACTGGAATCACACTGGTTGTGACTTACATTGGTTACAACCCGCAGGAGGCACAAGCCAAAGATGGCATGCAAATTGTGCTGCGCGAAGATGTTGCTCAACTTAATGAAGTAGTTGTTGTAGGCTACGGATCACTGGCAAAAAAGGAAATTTCAAGTTCTATTGTTCAAATAAGTAAGGAACAATTCAACCAAGGAGCTGTAACAGACCCGATGGCACTTGTAAGTGGTAAAATAGCCGGTCTTAATGTTAGTGCTACCGCCGAAGCAAATCCTAATTCGTTTTCAAGCATTCAGGTACGTGGAGCGGGTTCTCTGACAGCTAGTAATGGTCCGCTAGTTGTTATCGACGGCATTGCAGGAGGTGACCTCCGCAACATATCGACTCAAGATGTTGAATCGATCACAGTACTCAAGGATGCTGGTTCAGCAGCTATTTATGGAACCCGAGGGGCAAATGGAGTGATCCTCATTACAACTAAGAAAGGTAGTGCAGCTCAAGGTGTTGTTAATTTCACTTACGACAGCTGGGTAGCGGTCAACTTAGCAAAAGGCAAGCCAGACATTCTCTCTGCCGATGAATTCCGTCGTTCGCGCCGTGGTACTGATTATGGCTATAACACTGACTGGTACGACCTCATCACCCGAGATGCTTCCTACAACGTAAACCAGTATCTCTCTGTAGACGGAACAACAAAAAACGGATATTTTGGAGGAAGTCTTAACTACAAAAAAGCAAATGGACTCGACATAGCCAGCGGACGTAAGGAGTTCGGGGGACGTTTTGTGATCGGACAGCGCGCACTAGATAGCCGTCTGCAATTCAATTCATCACTAAGCTTGCGTAAGGTTCACGAAGACTATGGCAATGACGGTATGTTTGATACAGCCCTTACCATGAACCCAACTCTTCCTGTGTACAATGCAGATGGAAGTTATTATCAAGCTACATCACCTACCGACATTTCTAATCCGGTACTCACAATGAAAGAGAATACCAGTAATGCCGATCGTATTTATCTGCTTGGTAATGCTGATGTGAAACTAAACATTCTTACAAATGAGAAACATAACTTAGACACTTCACTCAGTTATGCTTTACAATACAACGACAATAAGAATAACTTCTATACTCCTAGCTATTCAAGCGAATCTTTCTGGGGAGGATATTCCGGTCGCGCCAATATCAATTATCAAAAATGGTGGACAGATCGTCTGGAATGGCTTGCAAACTATACACTATCTCTCCAAGATCACCAGATAAAGGCTGTTGTCGGCTATTCTTGGGAACGTTCCATGTGGGAGCAGAGCGGTAACGAAAACAAAGGATTTGCCTACGATACAACCTTGTATCATCTTATAGGAAGTGGTACAGCTCTCAAAGATGGTACTGCCAACATGTGGGCAGGAAAAAGTGAATCTACTCTTATCGGTTTCTTTGGACGTGTTAACTACAATTACAAAGATATGCTCTTCGCTTCTGCATCATTACGTCGTGAGGGCAGCACTAAGTTTGGTACCAATCAAAAATGGGGCAATTTCCCATCAGCATCTTTGGCATGGGAGCTTACAAAAGTTCCTGTCTTCAGCAACATAACCTCTGCTTTTCAGAGTTTGAAGCCACGTGTATCTTATGGGGTAACCGGTCGTTCCGACTTCGATGCATACCGCAGCATGCCAACTTATTCGTCTAACGGAAGCTATTTCATCAACAACCAGTGGGTAACAGGTTTTGCTCCCTCTTCAAATGCTAATCCGTCATTGGGTTGGGAGAAAAGTAAAGCATTTAACATAGGTGTAGACTTTGCAGTGCTAAATAGCCGACTACGAGGTTCTGTTGAATACTTCAACCGCAAATCGCAAGATCTTCTTTATTCATACACAGCTCCACAGCCACCCTACGTATGGAACAGCATTTTGGTGAATGTTGGTACTACAGAAAATACAGGTTTTGAGGTTGTACTCGACTATGATGTTTTTTCAAAGAATGCCTTCAAGTGGACAACCGGAGTCAATTACTCTTATGGGACAACTAAATTAAGCAAATTATCTAATGATATTTACAAAGCTTCTTACGTAGATCTCTACCTGAAACCAGGCGTAGGAACAAGCGAATATTTCTTCCGTATTCAGGAAGGTGGCAAAATAGGTCAATTTTACGGTTATAAATATGCCGGTACGGATGAGAACGGTAACATGCTTATCTACAACAATGACTCTGAAGCTATCCCTGTGTCTCAGGCAGATGCTTCTTTCAAACGCTATATTGGCAACGGAGCACCTCCTCACTTCCTCTCTTGGAATAACTTTTTTAGCTACAGAAACTGGGATCTGAGTTTTCAATTCCGTGGAGCCTTTGGATTTGAAATTTTTAATATGCGCAAGTATGGTATGGGACTCCAACTTTCGGGGACAGATAATATTTTACGATCTGCATATCTTGAAGACAAAGACCTGAAAACAGGTGGCGGTGTGATCTCATCTTATTTCCTCGAAAAGGGCGACTATTTCAAACTAGATAACCTAACTCTTGGATATACATTTACTCCAAAAAATCGCAAATTAGTTGAAAACTTACGCGTATATCTTGCCGCAAAAAACATCTTCACTCTTACCGGATATAAAGGCAATGACCCATCTATCGTGACATCTACAGGTATTACTCCCGGTGTAGATAGTAATAGCGCTTATCCAACAGCAACACAGATGAGCATTGGAATAACAATGAAGTTCCATTAAAATAAGAGCATGAATAATCTATTTAAATCGAAAATTATTATGATAATGAAAAAATATAGCTGGCTATTAGCTCTGGCTCTGATGTTCGGTTTCTCATCATGTACCGATCTTGACGAAAAAGTGTATGATCGCATTGATGCTAGCACTTACTATCAAAATGAGACTAGTGTTCAAGGTGCTCTTGCATCCATCTATAATCAAGCAGGAAACAGCTTTGCCGAAAGTTTTTTCTTCCTGCAAGAACTTCCTGCTGACCAAATAGCATGGCGTGTTTGGAATGGAGGGCAGTGGGGATACGATGAAGCTGAAAAGTATGTTCTTTCTACTCAAACATGGAGTCCCGAGTCAAAAATCATACGTTCTTCCTGGGAGAGCGCATGGAGTATCATTGGACTCAGTAACAATTTGATCAACGATCTTGCAAGTGTTAACCCTGCTTCTATCAAGATGACTCAAACAGCCCTAGATTCTTATATTGCTGAGGTTCGCACCCTTCGTGCATGGGCATATTATAACCTGTTTGAAATTTGGGGTGGTGCTCTGCCTTTAAACACAGCATCAGGCGGAGAGGTTCCTGGAGTAGCTGATACAGACTGGAATACCAGCTGCAAAAAAATCTATGATTTTATCTGCTCCGAACTTGACGAAAGTAATGATATCCTTCCAAAAGAAAATGGCGACAACTCGACTCGTAATCGTATGAATCAAGGGGTTAACCGTATTCTCAAAGCACGTATGCTTCTAAACAGTCAGCTCTTCATTGGAGAAGACCATTACAACGATTGTGAGAATCTTTGTCTTAAAATATTTAGCGGTGACTATGGTTCATACAACATTGCTGACGATTATCGTGACATTTACAATCTCAATAATACTCAGTGTTCAGAAGTGGTATTTGCTTTTGCTGCAGAAGACGGACAAGGTGCTACCAATGCCCTCACAAATATGCGTAACATGCCTTTTCTTCCATATAACTACTATGAATATGCTGATTGCGAACAGTTTGAAGGTATCGGTGCATGGAATTGTGTAATTGTGGTTCCTTCACACGACAATTCAGGAACTGTTCTTCCAACAGGCGGTACAGACACGGGCGGTAAGAGCTTCATAACTGATTACAACGATAAGCTAGGTGGAGTTTGGGACCGTATGGATGATCGAGATATTCGTAAACAGAATTATGTTTATGACTCGTCAACAAAAAACTACAAGGGCATATTTCTAAAAGGCGCTATGAAAGCTAGTTTTGGTAAGGGAAATACACTTAAAGCTGACGCTGACCGCGACGGACAGAATCTCGTTTACGTTGATCAGCTTGGTACATTTCTCAATCTTGGTCGTAACCTTGAAACAGTCATGTCGCCACGTTGGGGTGAAACTAATTCAGGCATTCGGCTTATGCGCTATCCCATGTTTGCAAAGACTGAAAATGGTGGGTTCAAAGATATAGATGAAGTTGAATTCAGACTTGCTGAAGTTGCATATATGATCGCAGAATGCCGTATGCGTGCGGGTGATGCAACTGGTGCAAAGGAATATGTTGATAAAGTTCGCTCGCGCTATTTCACAGACAAAGCTGCACTTAACATTCCGGGTCCTGGTTTCACTAGCTTTGATATGGATTGGATGCTTTCTCAGTGGGGACTTGAATATCTTGCCGAAGGCCGTCGGCGCAGAACTGATCTTCGTCGCTTCGACAAGTTCACTCAGGGACAGTGGTGGTTTTTTGGACGTGCAACAGAAGATGGATTTGATCTTCCTGCAAAGCGCAATCGTAAATACGAATGGTATCCATTGCCTGCTTCTGCACTTTCTGTGAATCCTGGACTTATACAGAATCCTAACTATTTGAACTAATTAAAACATACCAGTATGAAAAAGAATATATTGTGGTTGTTATTTATTCTCCTGCCTTTGTTTTTAGGCGGTTGTAACAACGACGAAGAAATAGTTTTTGATCACGAGCGTCCTCAGTTTGAGCTTAGAGAAGGACAAATCTTGCTTGAAGTTATCATGCCTCAAAGCACTGCTGCCGACGATGAGATATTTATATCAGGCGACTTTAATGGTGGTGATTCTCTTGCCATGCTTAATTCTAAATGGCAACTCATTAAAGCCGAAAATAGTGACATAAAATGGGCTATCTATATCAACCCTTCCGATCTCAACGGATATAACCTTGCTGATGGTTACCACTTCGTGTCCAAGGCTGAAGGTACAGAACGAACTGTTTTTAATGAGGAAGCTATACATACAGAGAACCCTGGTGTCAATGCCCGTGTCAACGTGTGGGTAAATCGTTGGGCTAGCTACTTTGAAGTAGATGAAGAGCCTGAAGAACCTGTTCACGACGGTTATGCAGTATATGTTGAAGATAATACAGGATGGGATGTAACAACTATCTATGTATGGGGTGATGCAGAAATATTTGGCGGATGGCCGGGTGCACAGCCAACAGGCACACAACTTATCAATGGCATTACATATAAATATTATGATTTCGGTGAGGCTAACACTGGTAAGTCTGCTAACCTGATTTTCAACAACAACGGAGGCGGAAATCAGTTTGATGGAGTCCAAGGATTTATTGTAAATCGTGATCTTTATCTTCGTATTACAAGCAGTGGCTATGAGGAAATTGTCGTTGAACCTGAAATTACACATGATGGATATGCTATCTTCATTGAAGATAATACAGGATGGGATGCCATAACTATGTATGCTTGGAATGGTGATGGCTTGCCAGAACTTTTTGGAGGATGGCCAGGCATATTACCCACAGGTGAAGCTACCATAAACGGAGTGAAATATAAGTATTTTGATACTGGCAAAGCCAACGAAGGGACTGTTTACAATCTCATTCTTAATAATAATAATGGTGGAAATCAGCTTGATTTAGCAAATGTGACTCTCAATCGTGACTATTACTTCACATGTAGTAGTTCTGGTGGTACAGAAATTAGTTTGTCAACGAATAAATAACTGTTATATAATTATACAAATTGAAATATGAAGAAAAAAAGTTATATACTATTTCTTTTCCTACTCGCACTGCCTTTATGGGCTTGTAATGGCTCTGATGAGTCTGAACAACTTAATGGCGATCCAATCGTGAAAACTGAAACACTCAACGTTGACAAGACGTCACCGTTGAGTGATCAGAACAGCGTGATATATGAACTCAATGTAGGTAGTTTTACAACCGAAGGGACATTCACTGCTGCTACTAGCAAGCTCAATGACCTACGAACTCTTGGAATTGACATAGTTTGGTTAATGCCTATATATCCCCGTGGAGGTGGCATTAACAGCCCTTATGCAGCAACAGATTATCAGGCTGTGAATCCTTCGTATGGAACAACCTCCGATCTCAAGACTTTTGTATCTAAAGCGCACAGCTTAGGCATGAAAGTATGGCTCGATTGGGTTCCTAATCACACTGCAACCAATCATCGGTGGGTTACTGAACATCCTGAGTATTATGTGAAAGATGCAAACGGTAACATAATTCATCCAAACAACTATGGTGATGTGTATCAGCTGGATTATACAAACAATAGTTTGTGTGATGCTATGAACAATTGTCTCAAATACTGGATTGATCAGGCTGATATTGACGGATATCGTTGTGATTACATCAGTAGTCCGGCTATTCCGGCTTCCTATTGGCAATTGGCTATTCCTATGCTGAAAGCCCATAAATCAAGCCTCATTGTAATGGCTGAAGGTGATCTCACAGATACAAATAACAAACGTCTACAAAATGTAGGATTTGATTTTGATTATGCATGGCAATTCCAAGAAGGACTGCTGTTTAATCAGTTTGGATCAAGCGGAACAAATGCATCTGCTCTGCAGGGTAACCTTGAAAGTTTTCTTTCTGCTTCACAAGCTCTGAGCAACGACCGTATGGTATATCTTACCAACCACGATCAAAATTATAATGACGGTGGCCGTAGTCTTAAAGAAATGTATGGTGATAATACCTGCGCTCTCACAACTCTCGTATTCACTCTCTATGGAATGCCTCTGCTCTACAACGGGCAAGAGACTGGAAATGATCAGATTCTTGATTATTTCAATGATACTAAGATAAAGTGGACTGTAGGTGATCGTAAAATTAATAATACCATTCGTACCCTCATTGCTTTGAAACATAGTCAAAAAGCACTTGCTCACGGCAATAGCAGTCAGCGTGGCAACATTCGTTTCCTGAATACAGGCAATAACAGCGTTATAGCCTATGAGAGAACAAAAGATGATAACACAGTTGTTGTGCTACTCAACTTCGGAACAAATCAGCAAAACATCAGAATTTCCGATATTACTTCCGGTGAGTATGTTCAATGGCTAGATAGTAAAACAATTGCAGCAGGTCCTGTTAGTAAGCAGGTTAAGCTTAATTCTTCTGATCCAATAGTAATTGGCACTAAAGGCTATGCAGTGTATGTTAAGAATTAAATTTAAAGTGATATACTGCTAGATAATAAGCTTCAATTTAAGCTGAAAAGAAATGGATGTTAATCCATATTTTTAATTTTAAAGTTAACTTAGGTATTGAAACCTACTAGAGGACGGCTTCGTGAGAAACTGTCCTCTTTATTATTTACAGATAAGCCTAATTTGTAAAATCAAAACAACCACTAAAAATGTTTTTTAGCAAGTATTTAGAACTGTTACCTTGTTTTTTTCTAACTTTGTTGCTCCATAAAGACGAAATAAGAACAGATGAGTAACAACGAATCACTAAAACCTTTGATGTTTGCCGGTACGGGGAGTGACGTAGGAAAGAGTATCATTGCTGCCGCTTTTTGCCGCATATTTTTGCAAGACGGCTACCATCCGGCACCTTTCAAAGCGCAAAACATGGCACTCAACTCGTATGTAACGCCTGCCGGACTGGAAATTGGTCGTGCACAAGCCGTACAAGCCGAGGCAGCGGGTATTGCTTGTCATACCGACATGAACCCTTTGTTACTGAAGCCATCGTCGGATCACACCTCGCAGGTAGTGCTTCATGGCAAACCCATTGGTAATCGCAGTGCCTATGAATATTTTCGAAAAGAAGGACGAGAAGAACTGCGAAAAGAAGTTTGCGATGCGTTTGATCGCTTGGCGCAAGCATATAATCCCATCGTAATGGAAGGAGCGGGGAGTATATCTGAAATCAACCTGCGTGATAGTGACTTGGTGAATCTGCCCATGGCTCGTCATGCTCAGGCAAATGTAATACTAGTAGCCGACATTGACCGTGGAGGGGTGTTTGCCAGTGTTTACGGCTCCATCATGTTGCTTAATGAAGAGGAACGGAAACTGATAAAAGGTATACTCATAAATAAATTCAGAGGAGATATACGACTTTTTCAGTCGGGTGTCGAAATGCTTGAAAAACTATGCAACGTACCCGTAGTAGGTGTTGTTCCCTACTACAAAGATATTTATATTGAAGAAGAAGATTCTGTGGCCCTGCAAACAAAAAACAGGCAAGCAGAAGCAGGCAAGGTGAACATTGCCGTGGTACTACTGCGACACTTATCAAACTTCACTGATTTCAATGTGTTGGAGCGTGATCCCAGAGTTCATTTGTTTTATACCAACAACACAGATGAACTTCAGAAAGCTGATATTATTCTGATTCCGGGAACAAAAAGTACATTGGCCGATCTCTATGAGCTTAGGCGAAACGGGGTGGCACAAACCATTGTAAAAGCCTATAGAGAAGGAGCTACCGTTATGGGAATATGTGGTGGATACCAAATTATGGGCATGGAGGTTTGTGATCCGGAAGGAGTGGAAGGAGAGATCATCCGGCTTCCTGGATTGGGTTTACTACCCGTAAGCACTACCATGCTAGGCGAAAAGATTACCCGTCAGGTAGATTTTAATTTTCTCGACTCGAATGTTGTATGCCACGGATACGAAATTCACATGGGCAACACCGTAACATCCGAAGCAGCTGAGGTTATTCCGCTAAACAGCATCAGCGACGGACAAGCAGATGGCTGTTTTGTGAATGAGCGCTGCATGGGCACATATATTCACGGTATACTCGATAACGGGGCTTTTATTGATTTCCTGCTAAAACCCTTTGCCGGTAAAATGGAACACAAAGAATTTGATTTTGCATCGTTCAAAGAGGAACAGTACAATAAATTGGCAGATCATGTGAGAAACCATGTGAATATGGATGTTATCTATCAATTAATGAAGAGCAATGATTAACGGACACGGAGACGATTTATATCTTTACGAACAAAAAATAACAGCCAACTTTAGCTCGAATGCTTTTTATGGGGCTGATTTGCACGGACTGAAGCAACATCTTTCGGAGCACATGCAGGTCATTGCATCGTATCCGGAACCGGAACCGTATACGCTTGAGGCATTAATGGCGCAAAAGTATGGGTTGCAAAAAGAGGAGGTATGTGTAACTAACGGGGCCACAGAGGCTATCTATCTTGTTGCGCAGGCTTTTGCAGGATGTCGCTCGGGTATTGTGATGCCTACCTTCAGCGAATATGCCGATGCCTGCTGCATGCATCAGCACCGGGTAACCTCTCTCTATTCGTTACAAGCACTGCCCAATAACTTAGAAATGCTTTGGCTATGTAACCCCAACAATCCTACGGGCAAGGTATTTGATAAAGCAGAACTGACTGCTTTAATCAGTAAACACAGCGATATCTGTTTTGTTATTGACCAATCTTACGAAGATTTTACCTTGAAACCCCTACTATCTGCCTCCGAAGCAGCAGAGTTCCCTAACGTGATTTTGCTTCATTCGCTGACCAAACGATTTTCTATTCCGGGTTTACGATTGGGCTATGTCACCGCTTCATCGGCTCTCTTGCAACGAATTCGCATAAAACGCATGCCGTGGTCGGTCAACGCTTTGGCCATTGAAGCCGGCAAATACTTGCTGAACAAAACGGATAACCTCTTGAATATTGAAGAGTATTTGCAGGAGACAGATCGATTGGCTACTCTTCTGCAAAAGACAGGCTGTTTTGATGTGTGGCCTACTGATACGCACTATCTGTTAGCCAAATTACGCATAGGAAAAGCTTCTGCGTTAAAGGATTATTTAGCGAAAGAGCATGGGATGCTGATACGCAATGCTTCTAACTTTGAAGGGCTAGATGACTCTTTTATTCGTATAGCGGCACAAACGCCTGAGCAAAACAATGCATTGGTTAGTGCCATTGACTGTTACCTTACTAAAAACTAAATCTATTATGATGGAAGCATCGGGACTTTATCTATTTATGTATACCTGCTGGGGCGGACTCTTTGTTATCTTCAGCGGATGGTTACCCGATAAAATATGGGGCGATCCGGCTTATCTTCCGCACCCGGTTGTGGGTTTTGGGAAATTAATCTCCTGGGGCGAAAAGAAATTAAACAAAGGAAATCACCGCTTGCTAAAAGGAGGGATTCTATCCATCGGATTGGTATTACTCATTTTTAGCATCACGTACCTGCTGATGTCTGCTACCGCAGCTATTAACGGTTATATAGCATGGATTACCGGTGCCATATTGGTTTTCTTTTGTTTGGCCGGAACCACATTAATTCGCGAAGTACGCGGAGTATTTGAGGCTGTAGACCGTTCGCTTGACGAAGGAAGAAAACAGGTTGCCCGCATCGTTGGACGCAATACGGAGGAGTTAACGGCGCAAGAAGTTCGCACTGCAGCGCTGGAGACGCTAGCGGAAAATTTAAGCGACGGAGTCATCGCACCGCTCTTTTGGTACTTACTGTTGGGTGTACCCGGCATGATGGCTTACAAAATGATCAATACACTTGATTCAATGATTGGCTACCGCAATGAACGATACAATTTGTTTGGACGGATTGCAGCCCGAATGGATGATGCCGCCAATTACATTCCTGCCAGGCTCACTGCCATTTTAATGATATTGGTAAGCGGCCGGTTTTCGCTTCACGCTTTTGTAAGACAATACGGAGCAGCCCATGCCAGTCCCAACTCCGGATATCCCGAAGCAGCATTGGCAGGCATATTAAATTGTCGGTTCGGCGGATCACATCATTATTTTGGGGAATTGGTTCACAAACCTTACATCGGACACAATGAACGTGAACTTACCACAGCGGATATGAAAACGGCCATCCGTGTTAACCGGCTGGCCGAATTACTGATGGTATTACTCGTTCAGGTATTGATTTTGTACTCAATGTAACGCTTCATCTCAATCAATCCTTTAATGATCCATATCAACTCATCGTTAGAAGGAGTGGTATATCCTTTGTCATCAAGCGAACAAATAGACTCATGCGAAGCAATGAGTCGTGCAGTTTCGCGCATTTCATCAGTTAGCCCTTTATCCATGTCTCGTGCCTCCTTGAACAATGCCAAAGGAGTGTGATGAAGAGCCTCTACTTCATAATGAGCTAATAAAGCTACAAACAGCTTCTCAAAACTCATTACAACTAGGTTAAATAACAAAGTGTTATCAAAACGACTGGGGCGAACTAAATGTTGCTCCAACGGCTTCATGAAGCCTTGTGCTTCGGCAAGCAAAGTAATTGCTTGTTCTTGCCAAATAGATTCTACAGTTTCTTTCATTGCGTTTATTTATTTTGTGTTGATAGTTATTCAATTATAAATGCCTGGTCCAGAAGTACATAGGATCGTTACCTTCTTCAAATCCTTCCGATTTATACAGATTCTGAGCTGTAGGGTTATCAACTCTTACTTCTAGCGTTATTTTTCCACACGACAAGCTTTTACCTATCTCAATAATACCTTGAATAAGTTTACGCCCTAAGCCTTTCCCCCGGTACTCATCACTCACAAAAACATCATGTACATTAATCATCGGTTTGCATTTGAATGTTGAAAAATTGACAAATGCATTCAATACCCCCGCAATTGCTCCGTCATTCAGCACGAACAAAGTGATGGCTTTGGGATGAGACTCCAATCCGTCGAGCAAACGGAGTTTTTGTGAATCAGATAACGGTTCACCTCCTCCCATAGGATGAGTGATGTACTCATTAATCAAATCACATAAGGCAGCACAATGCTGTGGATTAGTAAAATCACATAATTCCAAATCTGGTTGTTCAATCTTGATTTCCATTGTTGTTATTGTATTTAAATCGTTTGGGATCAATTGCATACCTACGTATGCGAAGACCCATAATTCTTTCCGTAATTCCCAATTGAGCGGCAGCTTTCACCAAGTTACCCCCGGTAGCCAGCAGTGTGTCTTGAATAACCTGCTTCTCTATCTTACCTAAAATGGTATCTAACGTACCGTTTGATTTTGTTTCACTTGACACAGCGTTTTGCAATGTAGGAGGCAAATTATAGGTATGAATCACATCATCCGTACTCAATATACAAGCCCTTTCTATGCAATTTTCTAACTCGCGAATGTTGCCAGGCCAGTGATAAACCATTAAGCAATCAATGGCCGAGGCCGTAATACGCTTAATATTCCGGCTATTCTTCTCATTAAAACGAGCAATGAAATGATCCGCCAGAGCCGGTATATCATGCAAACGCTCACGCAAAGGTGGTATATAAACGGGAAATACATTGATTCTGTAGTATAAATCTTCACGAAAATTACCTTCTTCTATCATTTTTTCAAGATTTTTATTAGTTGCACAGATAATTCGCACATCAATCTTGATAGGTTTAGTACTTCCTAAACGTTCAATTTCCCTCTGTTGAATAACACGTAATAGCTTAACCTGAACATTGGCAGGGATGTCTCCAAATTCATCTAAAAAAATGGTACCTCCGTTAGCCGCTTCAAAACGCCCCACACGTTGGGAATCAGCACCTGTAAAGGCTCCTTTCTCATGACCGAAGAGTTCGCTTTCAATGAGACTTTCTGGCAAAGCGGCACAATTGACTTTAATATAAGCCTTTGTTTTACGAGTGCTGTTGTAATGAATGGCATCTGCAACGAGTTCTTTTCCAACACCACTCTCACCGCGTAATAAAACAGTTGTTGAAGTGGACGACACACTTTGTATCAACGAAAAAACTTCTTTAAGCTTTCCTGAATTGCCTTCTATATTAGGAAACGATTGATCGGTAATTACTTGGCGGAGCTTGTTGTTTTCTTTTTTAAGTGATTCAATTTCTTCACGGGTTTCGTAACGTCTACGAGCTGTACGGGCAATCATGGAACTCACTATAGTAAGCAGTTGCACATTGTTTTTAAAATCGGGTGCTCCAAAATAGACTTTATGTGCACTGAGTGTTCCAATGACTTTTCCTTTTTCCCGCACGGGAATGCATATAAAAGATATATCCCGATTATTAGCTTTCAAGGGAAAATGTAACTTGTTTAAAAACTCTTTTGACTCGGAAATGCTCCGTATAACCTTAGGTTCTCCGGTTTGCACCACATAGCCAATGATACCTTCACCCAACTCATAAGTCAGCTTGCTAAAATCTTGATCAAAAGGTCCGAATGACTCTTCCACAAATAGCTTGTTTGTATTACGGTTCAATAAGGTGAGAATAACGCACGTAGCATTTAACTGTCTTTTTAACTGTTTAATGATGCCGTTTAAATCTACCGTGCTTTTGGATAGCTCGTTTCCTATCTCCATAAGAAAATCAAGTTCCCGTTTTGCTTCACAGTCTTGTTCGCACATCGGGCATGTTCGAAGCATTGCCATATAATATATATTTTTATTTGTGTTATCGTAATATCGCAAAGGTAGTTTTTATTTTTATTTAATACCAATTTAAAACGATAAAATTAATATCAATAATCAAAATAACATATAAATAGAACATAAAGCATTAAATTGACTATCCAGACAAACACAATAATGTAATTATTGCACCAAATCACTACATTTAGGTCTGGCATTCGCAATGCCCCAAATTGCTAACTGACTGATTATTAATAACTTATAAATTCTGGCACAATAATTGATAGATACAGTAACGAGATTCAATTAAAGAAAGTAGGAGAAAAAATATGTTTGAAGTAAAGGGAACTTTTGCCATATACAAAAACGAGGAACAATTCTTCGGGCAACTTCAATATACACTTCTCAAAGCTCTCATATCTGAAGGATCTATTAATGCTGCGGCCAAAAAATGTCATATTTCCTATCAACAGGCCTGGAGTATTGCTGATAAGATGAATCGTAACTCACCAATTCCTATTCTGATTAGATACAAAGGGGGAAAAGATGGTGGGGGATGTAGGGTAGGCGCTTATGGGTACGAGTTAATTAAGATATATGAAGAATTGCATAGCAAGTTCGTGAAAGAATTAGTTGGCTTAAATGCCAATTTGGATTCTTGTTTATTGTAACGATTAGGCAGAAATCTTTCTGCTATTTTTTTTTAAACCGTTATCTTATTGAGAGATAACGGTAAACTATCAAGCTCAAATAAACACGTAACATTGTATTCACTTTTAATAATTAAGGTATGAAGAACGTAAGCAAAACAGGCAAAACTATTGCAGCATTTTCGTTATTGTGCATATCAATAACGAAAATCAATGCACAGGAAATGAGTATGGGCATTGAATTAAGGCCCAGAGCCGAGTATCGTGATGGGTATGGCTCACCCAATGCGGAGAATACTGATCCCGGTGGTTTCATATTACAACGTACTCGGTTAACGGTGGGTTTTAAAAACAGTTACCTCAAAACGGGTATTACGGTACAAGACTCACGCACTTTAGGAGAAACCGGAACCAACTCGGAGTCTGTATCAGCGTCGGGCTCTTTATCTATTTACGAAGCATGGGCAGATGTATTGCTTTGCCCCGGTGGATCGGTTGTTATAGGCAGGCAGGCACTCAAATACGATGACAACCGTATCTTTTCAGCATCAAACTGGAGTAACACCGGAAACTCGCATGATGTTGTAGTATTCAAGTATGAACTAGAGCATATAGGAGCGACTCATTTGGGATTAGCATATAATAACGACAAAGCTATATCAAAAGAGACAATGTATTCAGGAGCCACCAAATACAGATATCTGGGGTATATTTGGATATCAAAACCGCTTATGCCCAACTTGTCGCTCACTGCTTTAGCGCTCGACGAAGGTTTCCAGAAAACAAGTACAGATGCAAACGGAAGCAGTACTTACGGTAATAAAGTATCCATGTATCATCGATACACGGTCGGTGGAAATATTAAGTTTTTAAAGAAAGATTTTCCGCTCGACTTGTTTGCGACCGCTTATTTCCAATTTGGAAAAACATCCGCCACAAAAAGATTGAATGCCTCTCTGTTAGCATTAAAAGCCAATTATGCATTTATGCCTCAATTCATACTCACGGCAGGAGCTGATCGTTATTCGGGAGGCGGTTCGAGCAATTCATCGAAAAGCAAAACATTCAACTGGTTATATGGTGCGCCACATAGTTTTAATGGTTATATGGATTATTGGACAGCTAGTCTGCCTACTCAGGGCTTACTCGATGTGTACGGTCAGGTAGGCGGGAGCATTATAAAAAAATGGGGGTATGAGGTAGGCTATCATTTATTTAAAACCGTAAAAGACATTGAATATGACGGAGCTTCACAAGGTAAATCGTTAGGTAGCGAAGTGGACATTAAACTTTCTTATAAAATGAATGATTGTGTTTCTGTTGAAGGAGGCTGGGGAAGTTACTTTCTGAATAACAACAGCCGGTTCTTAAAACTGAAATCGTCTTCAGCAGCTTGTCGCACTCCGGGATGGGCTTATATTTCACTCACCATCAAACCCGATATGTTTAAAATAAAATTATAATCTAAAAATATTAGTCATGAAAAAAGTAATTTTAATAGCAACACTCTTTTTCTCTGTATGTATGTTCGCTAACGCACAAAAAAGCGTCAAAGTCGCAGCTGCAGCAAATCTCAGAGACGTATTTATGGAAATAAAAGAAGTTTATGAGAAAGAAAATCCAGGAGTTAAAATAGATGTCACCTTCGGTAGCTCCGGCAATTTCGTACAGCAAATTTTGAACGGTGCTTCTTTTGACTTCTTCATGGCAGCCGACAAAAGTTTTCCGCTTAAGCTTCAAAACAAAGGAGCCACATACGGTAAAGTCAGCACATATATATATGGCAAATTAGCTGTATGGAGCAACACTATTGATGTGAAAAAAGGGCTGGATGTGTTGAAAACCAATGCGGTTAAAAGAATCTCAGTTGCTAACCCGGAAACGGCTCCTTACGGTGAAAGAGCTATTGAGCTCTTAAAAAAGCAGAATATCTATGATGAAGTAAAGACTAAAATTATATATGGAGACAACATTTCGGCAGCTGCACAATATGCATTTACAGGTAATACAGAGATAGGTTTTATCGCTTTGTCATTGGCCATGTCACCAGAAATGAAAGGCAAAGGCAAATGCTATGTTGTACCGCAAAATTTGTATACTCCCATTGAACAGGCATGTGTGCTAATTAAGAAAAATTCGAGAAATATAGCTGCAGAAAAATTTATGAAAAACATCATTAGTCACAACTACGATGCACTTTGGATAAAGTATGGTTATTCCAAATAAATAAAGCTACATTTATGTAGAATTTTCTTTCCGATGACTACCTAAATGAAGTGATTCATAGGTAGTCATTCTATTGAATAATACACATTAATAGGTATTTAGTAACTCATAATACACTGTCGTACAAGTATTTAGCAAACATATTGATCTCACAAAACAATAAAAAGCATGTTTTTTGGCATACTTTTCTCTTTATATAGTTCAGAATGGTAACACAAATACCAAATAAACAACTTTATGGTATAATTTTAAGGTTTTAGATTATGAGAAAGATTGCTATTTACGGAAAAGGGGGTATTGGTAAAAGTACTACTACTCAAAACACAGTGGCTGGATTAGCCGAGATGGGAAAAAAAGTGATGGTAGTGGGATGCGATCCCAAAGCCGATTCAACACGTTTGCTGCTTCACGGACTAGCACAAAAAACGGTTTTGGATACGTTGCGTGACGAAGGGGAGGATGTTGATCTAGATGATGTTATGAAAACCGGCTTTGACAATACAAGCTGTGTAGAATCAGGCGGACCTGAACCAGGAGTGGGATGCGCAGGTAGGGGAATCATCACATCAATCAACCTACTTGAACAGCTGGGAGCATACGACGATGACAAACACTTGGATTATGTATTCTACGATGTATTGGGCGATGTTGTATGCGGTGGTTTCGCAATGCCGATACGTGATGGTAAGGCACAAGAAGTATACATTGTATGCTCCGGTGAAATGATGGCCATGTACGCAGCTAATAACATTTGCAAATCTATTGCGAAGTTTGGCAAGGTTGGTACAGTTCGTTTGGGAGGGTTAATTTGTAACTCTCGAAAAGTAGATAACGAATCGAATATGATTCAGGAATTCGCAAGAAAGCTAGGTACGCAAATGATTCATTTTGTTCCGCGCGACAACATGGTTCAACATGCTGAAATTAATCGCAAAACAGTTATTGACCATGCACCCGAGCATCCTCAAGCCGACGAATACCGCGCACTGGCAAAGAAAATAAATGATAACAATATGTTTGTCATCCCAACGCCTTTGACAATGCCTGAGTTAGAAGACATGCTGGTTAGCTTCGGTATCATGAACTAATATAACAAGTTAAGGAGGAACAATTATGTATTTATTAAGAGCTATAGTAAGACCCGAGAAATCACCCATCGTAATGAACGCCTTGTTGAACGCAGGATTTCCGGCTGTAACAAAATTATCTGTATTCGGTCGCGGTAAACAGCGCGGATTAAAAGTAGGTAATGTTACATACGACGAACTGCCAAAAGATTTGTTGATGATCGTAATCCCTGAGAAAGACAAGGATTTTGTCATTGAAACTATCATAGAATCTGCCCGATCGGGCGATAAAGGTCAGTTTGGAGACGGTAAGATATTCGTAACTCCGGTTACCGAAACATATACTATCTCTAACGGCAAGAAAGAAATCTGATAATACAAACGCTTATGAAACTGATACTTGCAATCATACGAATTGCCAAAATGCAGGAAACAAAAATCGCTTTGCAGGAAGCTGGACTACCGTCATTCACAGCAATGCCGGTGTTAGGAAGGGGAAAAGGTCATGGTGATCTGGAGAAAGCAGAACTTTATGCACCCGAACATCAGGAGCTGATTTCAACAACGCCCCGCCTCAAATCAAAGCGTATGATAACACTGATGGTAACCGATGAGAAAAAAGATCTTGCAGTAGAAACAATTATCAAGACCAACCAAACCGGACAAAGCGGTGACGGGAAAGTATTTGTGATAGACTCTTCGGATTCAGTGCACATACGTACCGGTGAGAAAGGGGACAAAACACTTGATTAATAGAGGAGGACAAACAATGGAAAAGAATATTTTAAATATCGATTTATCAAGTGCCAAAGAGGAACTGATAGAAATCTACCCCAAAAAGGTAGCAAAAAAGCGCAGTAAAGCCATTGTGGTTGCTGACCCCGATAATATTCCTGAAATTCAAGCGAACGTGCGCACCATTCCGGGAATAATCACCCAAAGAGGATGTACCTATGCCGGTTGTAAAGGGGTGGTACTAGGACCTACCAGAGACATTATCAATATTACGCACGGTCCCATAGGCTGCGGCTATTATTCATGGTTGACCAGACGCAACCAAACCCGTCCGTCAGAAAATGAACCAAACTTCATGACGTACTGCTTTTCGACTGATATGCAGGACTCCAACATCGTTTTTGGAGGAGAACAAAAGTTGAAAGATGCCATTCGAGAAGCTTATGAATTGTTTCATCCTAAAGCCATAGCCGTCTTCTCAACTTGTCCCGTAGGATTGATTGGCGATGACGTTCACCGTGTTGCCCGCCAGATGAAAGAAGAAATAGGTAACGGCATCAACATTTTCGGTTTTTCGTGCGAAGGATACAGAGGAGTATCTCAATCGGCCGGTCACCACATTGCCAACAACCAACTTTTCAGAAATCTCATTGGAAATGATGATACTGTAAACGCCACACACAAATACAGAATAAACGTATTAGGAGAATACAACATTGGAGGAGACGCTTTTGTTATCGACGAATTATTTAATAAATGCGGAATTCAGGTAGTAGCAACAATGTCGGGTAACTCAACAGTAGAACAGTTTGAAACAGCACATACAGCCGACCTCAATCTGGTTATGTGCCACCGTTCCATCAACTACGTGGCCGAAATGCTCGAAACCTCATTTGGTATACCTTGGATGAAATCCAATTTCATCGGTGCCGATGCCTGCGCCAAATCACTAAGAAAAGTAGGTAAATATTTCGGTGATCCTGAACTGATTGCTCGCATTGAGGAGGTTATTGCCGAAGAGATGATTCCGGTCATCGAAGCCAGAGAAAAAGCAAAACTGAAAACAAATGGCAAAACAGCCATGCTTTTCGTAGGAGGATCTCGTGCTCATCACTACCAGGAACTATTTGACGAATTGGGCATAACCACACTTTGTGCCGGCTACGAATTCGGTCATCGCGATGATTACGAAGGAAGACGTGTTATTCCGAGCATACAGATAGATGCCGACAGTCGTAACATAGAACAAATTACCGTTACTAAAGACGAAACACGTTATAAACCTCGCAAAACAGAAGAAGAACTAAAAGCGCTTGAAGCTGAAGGTTTAGAGTTCAACGGATACGATGGAATGATGGCTGAAATGAAAAAAGGATCGTTAGTTATTGATGATCTGAGTCATTACGAAATGGAAAAACTCATTGAAAAGTATCACCCTGATGTATTCTGCGCGGGTATTAAAGAAAAATACTGCGTACAGAAAATGGGTATACCTCTTAAGCAACTTCACAATTACGATTCCGGAGGACCCTATGCAGGTTTTGCAGGTGCAGTAAACTTCTACAAAGACATTGAACAAATAGCTTGTTGCAGTATCTGGAAGGAAATGAAAGCTCCCTGGGAAAGTGAAGAATATGTAGAAGCGGTGTATGCAGCCGTTTAAGTTTGATAACTTTAATATTGAATAAGATGTTACTAAAACATACTACTGCCAAAGAAATTGATAGAAAAGCACTGACTATCAATCCGGCAAAAACCTGTCAGCCAATAGGAGCTATGTATGCAGCCTTTGGTATACACGGATGTTTGCCCCACAGTCACGGTTCGCAAGGCTGCTGCTCTTATCACAGAAGCGCGCTTACACGCCACTTCAAAGAGCCCATCGTAGCCTCAACCAGTTCGTTTTCAGAGGGGTCTTCTGTGTTCGGAGGATCGGCTAACTTGGTGCAATCCATCGAAACAATCTTCTCAGTTTACGAACCGGAGGTGATTGCCGTGCACACCACTTGTTTATCTGAAACGATTGGCGACGACCTCACGCAGATTGTATCGAAAGCCGCTGAAGAAGGGAAAATTCCCGAAGGAAAGCAGGTAATATACTGCAATACTCCTTCTTACGTGGGTAGCCACATTACAGGCTATGCCAATCAAGTTGCAGCCATGGTAAAGTTTTTCTCTACTGCTACTCTCAAAAAGAGGAACGTGGTAAACCTCGTTGCAGGTTGGATGGAACCATCGGATATGCGTGAAATCAAGCGCATCGCCTCTGTCATGGAAGCGAGAACATTGATGTTTCCCGATATGACTGATGTGCTCGACACACCACTTACCGGAAAATATGAAATGTATCCCAAAGGTGGTTGCACCACCGAAGAACTGAAGACTACGGGCGATAGTAAATTCACCATCGGTTTAGGCGAATACTCTACCAACACAGCTTGTGTAGCGCTTGATAACAAATGCAAAGTAAAATTTGAGATAACAGACATCCCCATCGGCCTGAAAGCAACCGACCGTTTTGTAACTGCGTTAAGCAGACACGCTAACGTACCGGTTCCCGAAAGCATCTCGGCTGAAAGAGGACGTTTGATTGATTTGATAGCCGATAACCAGAAATATTTCTATGGAAAAAGAGTGGCTCTGTGGGGAGATCCCGACACACTGATTCCACTTTGCGAATTTCTGGTAAGCATGGATATGCGTCCGGTTTACGTTGTATCGGGAACTCCCGGCAAGCCTTTCGAAGAGAGACTCAAGGTTATTCTGAAAGACATTCCGGAAGCCAAATTCAAAGGAGGGGAGCTGGCCGATATGTTTCAAATGCATCAATGGATCAAGCAAGAAGGAGTAGACTTACTTATTGGTAACACGTATGGCAAGTACATTGCCCGTGACGAAGATATCCCATTTGTACGCTACGGATTTCCAATTGCCGATCGTCCCGGACATAACTTCTTCCCCAAAACAGGTTATGTGGGAGCAACTAATCTGGCGATACAGATTCTCAATGCATTTATGGATCACATGGATCGTACCTCTCCCGACGAAAAGGTTGAGTTTCAGCTTTAATTACATACAGAATATTATAACGCTGCGCTCTTTGCAGCGTTGTAGTATTTCTATAAACGACATGAAAGATGAGCACGCTGTTAGAAGAAAGAAAGAATCAAATAGGCAGAGTTGGCAATACACACGAAGTGATTGCCTGCGAAAAAGCCAGTCTGGCAGGTTCAGTCAGTCAAAGAGCCTGCGTTTTTTGCGGTTCAAGGGTGGTACTCTACCCCATAGCAGACGCTCTTCATTTAATTCACGGACCTATTGGTTGTGCTGCTTATACATGGGACATCAGAGGATCACTGTCATCGGGACCGGAACTGCACCGGCTCAGTTTCTCAACTGACTTGAGAGAAAGAGACGTTGTTTTTGGTGGAACTGCTAAGTTACATGCTTCACTTGATGAATTAATAGAGTTACACAAGCCAAAAGCTGCTTTTGTGTACACCACATGTATTGTTGGAGTCATCGGCGATGATGTGGAAGCAGTCTGCAAGGAGATGAGCCGGGAAAAAGGAATTCCGGTCATTCCGGTACAAGCACCCGGATTTCAGGGATCAAAAAAAGACGGCTATCGCATTGCTTGTGAATCTCTTTTTCAGTTGGTAGGCACACAAAACCGTCCGATACCCAAATACTCAATCAACATTTTGGGTGATTTTAATTTGGCTGGTGAGTTATGGATTCTACTCGATTATTACAAACGGATGGGCATTCATGTGAATGCAACTATCACCGGCGACGGAAGAGTGGATGATATTTGCAACGCCCACCGCGCTTCATTGAATGTAGTTCAGTGTTCGGGCTCTATGATGCATCTGGCCAAAATGATGAAACAAACATACGGTGTGCCTTTCATGAGAGTATCTTATTTTGGTATTGAAGACATGAGTGACGCTTTGTATGAAGTAGCTAACTTCTTTCAAAGCGATGATTTGCTTCAGCAAGCCCGTACTATCGTTAAAGAAGAATTGGGACGCCTGCTTCCTGCTTTAGCTCCCTATAAAAAGGCATTGAACGGTAAAAAAGCAGCGATCTACGTTGGTGGTGCTTTCAAAGCCATATCGTTGGTCAAAGCATTGAGACTAATTGGCGTTAAAACAGTAATTGTAGGCTCGCAAACGGGCGACAAAGACGATTATAAACTGATTCAGGAACTTTGTGACGAAGACACCATCGTTGTTGACGACTCAAATCCTGTTGAACTGTCTGCCTTTGTGAAGGAAAAACAAGCCGATTTGTTTATTGGCGGTGTAAAAGAGCGCCCCATCGCATACAAAATCGGATTGGGATTTTGTGATCACAATCACGAGCGCAAAGAAGCACTGGCCGGTTACGAAGGCATGCTAAACTTTGCTAAGGAAGTATACGGAACCGTGATGAGTCCGGTTTGGAAATATGTCAGATAAAAACAGAACGTTATGCAATCGACAACAGAAAATAAAAAAACGCCCTATGCCTCTTCACGCAATGCGTGCAAACTTTGCGCACCATTGGGAGCTTCTGTGGTGTTTAAAGGAATAGAAGGCTGTGTACCTATGATACACGGATCGCAAGGATGTGCCACTTACATTCGCCGATATATGATAAGCCATTATAAAGAACCGGTGGACATTGCTTCGTCAAACTTCAGTGAAACAACCACTATTTACGGAGGTAACCGGAATTTTATCGAAGGCATAAATAATGTTATCAGGCAATATAGTCCCCAAGTAATAGGCATAGCCACAACTTGTTTGGCCGAAACAATAGGTGAAGATGTAAACGCACTTGTGGCCGAATACAAACAAGCAAATGAAGAAAACCCACTGCTGCCCGTCTTTATTCATGCCTCAACACCCAGCTATCAGGGTAGCCACATGGATGGGTTTCACGAAGCAGTATACGCCGCTGTAGCAACACTAGCCGACACAAATACAAAGAGCGGTGCACACATCAATCTCTTTCCGGGTTTTGTTTCACCGGCCGATTTACGTAACCTCAAGGAAATGCTCACAGTATCGGGTATAGAATACGTCTTGCTGCCCGACTATTCCGCCTCGCTCGATAATCCTTTCTGGAAAGATTATCACTTAGTACCCGAAGGCGGAACACCGCTCAATCACATCAGGATGACGGGAGGTGCCAGAGCCAGCATCGAGTTTGGCACCATACTCAACAAAGGAGCATTGACCGGACGAATTCGTAAAACAAAAACAATCACCACTGCCGGTGAATGGCTTGAAGAACATTGCGATGTACCCAATCACAGAATGAGAATGCCTATCGGAATTGATGCAACAGATCATTTTATAGAAACCATTGAAACCATTTCGGGTAAGAAGATTACTGAGAAATACAAACTCCAGAGAGGACGACTGGTAGATTCGTACATCGACGGGCATAAATATGTATTCGGCAAAAAGGCAATTGTCATTGGTGATGAAGACATGGTGTCGGGTCTGGTTTCTTTCCTGAGCGAAATAGGTATTATTCCTGTTATCGTAGCCTCGGGTGGCGAAAGCGGTCTTTTAAAAGAAGAGATAGAAGCCGTAGTCGAAGATCCATCACACATACAAGTGATGAACGGAGCCGATTTTGAATCGATACGCGAAGTAATTCGGGAAACAAAACCCGATTTACTAATTGGAAGCAGCAAAGGGTATTACATTGCACGCGAACTAGGCATCCCGTTAATTCGTGTAGGATTTCCCATACACGACCGCGTAGGCGGCCCTCGCATGGAACATCTTTTTTATTCCGGTGCCCAGCAATTATTTGACAGGATAGTGAATGCTTTGTTGGAATACAAACAAGAACATTCGCCTATCGGCTACAAATACATGTAATTGATCATTAATAAAACGAAGAATCATGGTTAAAGATATTACAAAAAACGATATAGCGAAACATCCTTGTTTCGATGTGGAAGCCAGGCATACACATGCACGCGTTCACCTTCCCGTTGCCCCCCGATGCAACATTCAGTGCAACTATTGCAACCGGAAATACGATTGTGTCAACGAAAGCAGACCGGGAGTAACCTCTTCTGTACTGGATCCGTTTAAGGCGGTAACTTATCTGAAAGAATTGAATAAGCACATTCCTAACATTTCTGTAGTTGGCATAGCAGGACCCGGTGACCCCTTTGCTAACCCCGACGAAGTGCTAAAAACTCTCCGAGCCGTAAAAACTGAATTCCCGGATAAAATATTCTGCCTGTCGACCAACGGACTGAATTTAGAACCTTACATTGATGAGATCGCTGCTTTAGACGTAACACATGTCACCCTCACCATCAATGGCGTACGAACCGATATAACCTCAAAAATATATCGCTGGGTCAGATACAACAAGAAAGTATATCGGGGAGAAGAGGCCGCCGCCTTGTTATTGGAAAAACAATTGGCTTGCATTCCCTTGCTCAAGGCCAAAGGCATAACGGTGAAAATTAACTTCATCATTATTCCGGGTATCAATGACCGCCATATTGACGAAACAACTCGGGTAGTAAAAGGGTTGGGAGCAGATCTCATCAATTGCATGCCTCTGATACCTACGGCCGGTTCTAATTTTGAGGATATGCCGAAGCCCGACCAAAAGATGATTTTCCGTGTACGTGCCGAAGCCAAACACCACCTGCCCATCATGACACATTGTGCCAGATGCCGGGCCGATGCAGCCGGACTCTTGGGGCAAGACATGAAAGAGGCTTATACCATTCTGCAACAAGTATCATCGAGTGTTGAAACAGGGGAAGAAAACAGACCTTATGTAGCTGTGGCAACTTACGAAGGACATCTGGTTAACCTCCATCTTGGTGAAGCCAAATCCGTTTACATCTTCCGCCAAACACCTAATGGATTCCAATACGTAGAAGAACGTGAAATGCCCGATAAAGGAGGAGGCGATCAGAGATGGATTGATGTAGCCAGATTGTTGATAGACTGTCGTGCCATACTCGTTGCAGGGGTCGGAGAGAATCCTGCTTCCATTCTCAAAGAATGCGGCATCCGTGTAGTACAGATGACCGGAATGATTGACGAAGGACTTGATGGGATATACAATAACCTGCCCATACGCAGCATCAAGAAAGCAGATGCTTTTCGCTGTGGTAGCGGCTGCAGCGGAAACGCACAAGGTTGCGCCTGATCAACACAGCAAACTATTATACAACACTATCATTCATTTAAGTACTAACAAATTAAAATCTGACAAAATGAAAAAGCCCAATTACCACATTCTAGTATGCAACTCTTTCCGACTGAGTGGAGAGGCACAAGGAGCCTGCAACAAAAAGGGAGCATCGTCTCTGCTGCAATACATCATGGAAGAATGTAACGACAGAGGACTCGACGTGGCTGTGTCGACTACAGGCTGTTTAAACTTATGCTCGCAGGGACCGGTCATCGTTGTTCATCCGAATAACTTCTGGTACGGCTGCGTAGAAACAGAAGAAGCAATAGACGAGATCCTCGATGCGCTCGAAGAAGGAGAGGCTTGCGAAAAATACCTGATATCAGAATGAAACCTCCCCAAGCACATATTATCGATACTACACTGCGTGACGGCGAACAAGCCGCCGGCGTAGTGTTCTCATTGGAAGAGAAGCTGAAGATTGCCGGCTTACTCCACAACGCCGCTGTGCCCGAAGTAGAAATAGGTACGCCCGCCATATCGACAAAAGAAAAGGAAAACATCAAAACATTGGTTGGTGCGGGTTTCTCTTTCAAATGTCTAGCCTGGTGCAGAGCTTTGCCGCAAGACATTGACCGTGCGGCAGAAACAGGAGTACAAGGTGTACATATCTCGTTTCCCGTTTCTTCCATTCACCTGCGTGCTTTGGGAAAAAACGAAATATGGGTGATCACACAGCTCAAAGAAATGCTCAATTACGCAGCCGGCCGATTTGACTACGTAACAATAGGTGCACAAGATGCTTCCCGAAGCGGTCCCTCTTTTCTGACCGATTTCATTGGTCATGCCATGCTTTACGGAGCAGCACGCATCCGCATAGCCGATACAGTTGGCATTCTGAACCCGCTAAGCGTTGCATCGCTGTTTGGTAAGCTAAAAAAAGAATATCCGGCGGTTCCTTTTGAATTTCACGGACACAACGATTTGGGCATGGCAACCGCTAACACGGTCACCGCTTTATTGTCGGGTGCCGATGCAGCCAGCGTAACTGTTAACGGATTGGGCGAAAGATCGGGAAATGCCGTACTCGAAGAAGTCATCATGGCACTTCAACTTAGTTCTCGTATTGAAACCGGTATTCAAACCCGATACCTAACGGAACTATCGTCTTTTGTGCAGCAAGCTTCCAATCGCAGCCTGTCTGATATGAAACCCATTACGGGCAAATACGCCATTAGTCACGAATCGGGCATACACACGCAATGCCTGCTAACCGATAGAAACACCTATCAAATTATTGATGCGTTAAGCGTAGGCAGGAGTGAGGAACCATTTGTTTTCGGTAAACATAGTGGCAGCAGGGCATTGTGCAGTTTCCTATCATCAAAAGGCTGCAACCTGACGGAACGCGAAAGCATCAAGATGCTCAACGAAGTAAAGAAGACGTCCGACAAACTAAAACGTTCCCTCACCGAATCTGAGTTACTTGGGCTGTACAAACATCGTTGATTTTTTAACCCGTCGATATCTTTTTAATTTATAACGACAACAAATTATGGAGAACGAGTTTATAAGCACACTACTTACAACCGGAAAACTGGCAAGTCTTACCACAATCATTCTGCTGGTAACAGGCCTGCCGATTGCTTATTTTCTGGCATTTTCGCGTTTTCGGCTCAAGGCAGTTGCAGAAGCCCTGATCTCTATGCCTATGGTGTTACCCCCCACCGTATTGGGATTTTATATACTAGTAGCCTACAGTCCGCAACATGCCTTTGGTAAAACACTGGAAGAATGGTTTGATGTGCGACTGGCATTCAGCTTCACTGGCATACTCATTGCCAGCATACTCTGCTCATTACCCTACATGATACAGCCCTTACAAAACGGCTTGTCCGCACTACCCGTTAGTTTACGCGAAGCATCATATACCATGGGTAAATCGGCCACAACCACTTTTTTCAAAGTGCTTTTGCCCAACATACGAGGAAGCGTAATCACGGCAGTTGCCATGACCTTTGCCCATTGCATAGGCGAGTTCGGCATCGTTTTAATGGTAGGCGGTAACATGCCCGGCGAAACCCGGGTAGCCTCTATCGCTCTGTATGATGAAGTGCAGGCGCTGAACTACAGTGCCGCCAATCAATACGCATTGATTCTATTTCTCATTTCATTTGTCATACTGACGGTAATCTACAGTATTAACAAAAAAACAAACTGAACACATGAAAGAATCTATCTACATTGACGTACGAAAAGAAATGACCACTACCGAAGGCAAAAACATGCTGAACATCCGGAGAGAAATTTCCGGCGGCGACTTTATCTGCTTGGTGGGGCATTCGGGATCAGGGAAAACCACATTGCTCCGAATACTGTCCGGGCTACTCACACCCGACGAAGGAGTGATACGAGTAGGCGGCAAAACTTGGTTTGACTCCACCGCCCGCATCAACCTCAAGCCCCAACAACGAAGCATCGCCTACATGTTTCAAGACCTGGCACTCTTTCCCAATATGACGGTGGCGCAAAACATAGGCTATGCGCAACGTGCACACAACCCAACTCATATAAACGAACTGCTGGATATTTTCGGAATGAAAGGACTGGCAACACAGAAACCCGGCAAACTATCGGGCGGACAAAAACAACGGGTAGCACTAGCAAGAGCATTAGCTTCTTCCCCGCAGATACTACTGCTCGACGAGCCGCTGTCATCCATTGATCAGGAAATGCGTGAGGCATTGCAAAGCGAAATACTCAAGGCGCACGAATACCTCAACTCAACCAGCATCATGGTTACACATGACCTGCCCGAAGCCCGGCGCATGGCCAATGAGATTATCAAAATTAAAAACGGACTAATAGTAGAAACAGATGAAACTGATCATACCCGTATACGATAACAAACTGATTGCCGAAGGATTTAACAAGACTACCCACGTATGCATATTTGATCCCGAGGCCTCTGATGCAGAAACCTGCTGTTTTATTCCCTGGCGCACCATTATACCGCCCGGAAGCAAAATTACCAAACAGATGAAAGAAATGGGAATAGCGGCTGTACTAACCTCACAAATTCAGATGCTTGCCCTCAACCTTTTTGTTGAGAACGGCATACAAGTGTATAAAAGCAGTGGAACAGATTTAACACAAAACCTGCTATTGTACAAGCAAAACAAGTTGCATCCATTCACCGTGACCGACGCCATGGAGAGTAGTAACCTCTGTTCGGGCACGTGCGACAGTTGCACGTCCGACGACGAGAGCAATTGCAAGGAATAAAAGGAGTGATCAAAGGTTAATACGCACAATGCCTCCATAAGGAGTAAGAGAACTGAATGCCTCTTCAAACGGAACCACACCGGCGTACACCTGTGCGCATATCAACACACCTCCGTGAGCAAATAAGGCAACACGTTCGTAAGGCAATACGCGCAGTTCATCCAGAAACTCGGCTACACGTTTGTATTGGTCCTTGAAAGATTCACCACCGGGAACAGTTACGTGCATAAAGTCTTTATACCATTCCTGCAAGCGCGGATCACGTATTTCATCGTAATGCTTCATTTCCCATTCGCCGAAGTTCATTTCCATCAGTCGGTCGTCACGCAGGGCAGAGGAATATCCGCAATAATTAGCCAAGTGCACACAACGAGACAGCGGACTGGTGTATACTCCGTCGAACGTTAAATCCTTTATTTTCCGGGAAACAACTTCTGCTTCTTCTTGAAAACTATCCTTCAACGGAACATCCGTTTGTCCGTAACAGGTGTGTGGCGGTACATCCACCGAGGTATGTCTGATTAGATATATTTCCATAATGCTTAAACAACGTAGTAATGATATAGAATGTTTATTCCCAAATAAAAGTTCAGTTCGCACAACAAAAATGCCGCACCACAGCAATCGCCCGTATACCCTTGTAACTTCCGTTTCAGGAACACAATGAGCAAGGCAATCGTAAGAAGTGAAAACAGTGCGGCTGCTACATATTGATAAGGCAGAAACAAAACGGCGGGCAAGACGCCGGTCAGCAAAGCAAAGATAAAAGTCCCTACCGACATTTTATTATACACCACCTTCGCTTTGCTGTCTTCCTCGCGCCGGGCATAAGGCAAGAAATTGACGAGCTGTGCCGCAGAGAACTTTCCCCACGGATCACCAGCCAGCACCGCCGCACAAGCCAACGGAAGAGGTAATGCATGCAACAGCGAAAAGAGCAAAGCGAAATAAACAACGAGCCCCGTTACCCCGTAGCTCCCGATAAACGAATCCTTCATGATGGCCAAAATCCGCTCACGCGAAGTGCCACCACCCAAGCCGTCGAAGAAATCCGCCAGTCCGTCTTCATGCAAACAACCGGTAAGCAATAGCCGTCCCGCTAGGGCTAGTATGACAGCCACGGAGTAGGGAAGTATTTGAGCCGACAACCACAACACCGACGCCAACACCCCTCCCGTTAACCAGCCCGCCAAAGGCCAATAGTTAACCACCGTTTTATAACATTCGGCCGGCACCTGCGCCAAGCGCCAGAAAGGTAAACGAGTGAAGAAGATAAAAGCCGCCAGTATACGATAGCCCATTATTCAAAGTATTTAGTCACTGCCGCATGGGCAAAATTATCCATCTCATTAATCATCCTCACCGCCGAATCAATAAGCGGATAAGCACAAATAGCACCGGTACCTTCACCTAAACGTAAACCCATGTTTATTAAGGGGTTAACATTCATGGCATTAAGTAACAGTTTATGTCCTGTTTCATCACCCTGATGACCAAATATGGCATAATTCAGTACGGCAGGATAAAACTTGGAAGCCATCAGCATACAGTTAGTCATAATGAAACCATCCACCAAAATAACCATATTCAGTTCCGCCGCCTGCAACATGGCGCCCACAGCCATGACCATTTCCAGTCCGCCGAAGTAACACATCACATCTTCTGCCGCACCGTTACCCGTATATCGTTCAAGCGATTGCTTCAACACACTGTACTTGCGTTGCACCCCCTCACTGCTTAGTCCGCTACCGGCCCCCACACATTGCTCCAACGGAATTCCCGTGAGGCATGACATCCACATGGAAGAAGGAGACGTGTTACCAATGCCCATTTCGCCAAAGCTAATGACATTGCACCCTTCGCCGTGGCACAGTCTCACTACTTCCGCACCACGTTCTATACACAAATCGGCCTCCTCACGAGTCATAGCCGCTTCATACAAAAAGTTTCGGGTTCCCTTGCGCACCTTGAAATCGATGATTCCCTTTCCGACAGGGAAATCATAATCGACCCCAGCATCTACAATCTTCAGTTCGAAGCCATGCTGACGACAGAAGAAGTTGACCCCGGCACCACCGCGAAGGAAGTTACTGATTTGTTGCCAAGTAACCTCTTTGGGTGAAAAGCTCACCCCTTCGTCAACAATGCCGTGATCGGCAGCAAAAATAATATTTTGAGGATTACGTAATTCGGGTTCGAGCGATTGCTGAATCAGTCCCACCTGCAAAGCCAGTTCCTCCAGTCGCCCCAGCGACCCTTTAGGTTTGGTCAGGTTGTTGATTTTGTCTATTAAAAGCGGACGGATTGCTTCGTCGGGTTTATGAATTTGAAATGTTTTCATTCTTGTTCTATTTTGAGTTTGCATAGATTATTCTTTCACGTTGACCGGAATGCCCGACACCATAAGCACCACTTTATCTGCCCGTGCGGCAATGTACTGGTTTACCCACCCCTGAAGGTCAGTGAACTTCCGTTGAATTTCATTTTCCGAAGTAGCTCCCATGCCAATTTCGTTGGTCACAAAAATAAAAGTAGCCTCTTGGCTCACCAGCTTATCGAACTCCTCCTTCACCGCTTGCAAAGCCTTGTCAACATCAGCCTGCAGGTCAAAAAAGAAATTGGTACACCACAGCGTCACACAATCAATAAGTACCACTCGGTTAGCCAACGAATGACTGCTGAGCCACTTTTCCTCCTCCAGATTAGTCCACTCGGGTCCCCTGTCGCGCTGATGCCGAAGCACACGTTGCTTGAATTCATCGTCCCAAATACGGGCCGTGGCTAAGTAGACCGGATTATCAGACAACGTAAGTGCCAGTTTCTCAGCGTGTTTACTTTTTCCGGAGCGTGCCCCACCGGTTATCAATATGATTTGTTTCATGTATTATCTTACTAATATCGGAAGCAAAGGTAGTATTTTTACTTGCATTTTTTTGGTTAAAATGCGTATTAATTCAAATATATACTTACCTTTGCATCGTTTTAATAGAGTACATAGCGCTGCGGCAGTAGCTCAGTTGGCAGAGCATCAGCTTCCCAAGCTGAGGGTCGTGGGTTCGAATCCCATTTGCCGCTCAAGTGATTATCAGGCATTTACAGTGATTGTAAGTGCCTTTTTTTATTCTTTGCTGCCCAACGCCTACATAAAAAGTATAAAAAGAAGTATCACCAAGTATCACCAACCTTGTAACAACTTGATAATCAGATCATTCTGTGTGACACTTGGCTAAAAAAAAGTGTCACCAAGTATCACCAAGTATCACACTTATTTTTCAAGTATACATTACATATAGAAAGAGTAAATAGCAAATTATATATAAACAAAAATGGCGGTTTTAATCTATTTATTTGCTCGTGCGGAAAAGCTGTGTACATCCGGGTGTACAGGTACTATACACGGGGGTGTATAAAGTTTGTAGATCCGGGTGTAGGAGAGGTGTACACCCGGGTGTATACGGAATTAGTAAACCGTCAATTTTATAAACACAAAGCACCTGTTTATGCAAAACATTATTTCAACAATGGCATTTTTCAAGCACCACGAAAAAAGGCACATTTCGTGTCCGTTAAGCGATAGCAATACCCATCTTTTTCATCAGAAAGCATGCATTCATGTTTTGCGCAACCCCTTCTCTGACTCGATAGGAGAAGGTTAATTCATTATGAGTTATGTCAGCCTCGAAGCAATAGTTCTTAATTTGTCCCGGATACACATCGGCCAACGTACCCAACTGAAGGTCGTGCGTAGCAATGATACCGTTTACCTGCAAAGTCATAAATTGTTTAATCAATGCCAGCGAGCCTTTCTGCTTATCAATTGAGTTAGTTCCTTTCAGTATCTCATCGAGAATGATAAACAGTTCATCGCCCGCCAACCTACGATCAATGATGCTTTTCAGGCGCTTCAACTCTGCAAAGAAATAAGATTCGTTTTCATTCAGGGAATCGGTTGTTCGCAAACTCGTAGCCAGTTGGGCGGGGTAGACCTCCATCTCATCGGCCCACACAGGGAAACCGGCACATGCCATCAGGTAGTTAACGCCCACCGTGCGCAGGTATGTACTCTTGCCAGCCATGTTGGCACCCGTTACCACCAGGAAAGCCGGCTGGGCGGTGATGCACACATCATTTCTCACGCATTTGTCACGGCGCATTAGCGGATGCCCCATAGCAGTTGCCTTCATGCAAAACGTATCGACAGCCACGCGAGGGTACACATAATCGGGATGATTGTAGGCAAAAGTGGCCAGTGAACAATACGCATCCATCTCGCCCAGCGCATCGAGCCAGTCGGGCAGTTGCGAAGCGTGAGCTTCTTTCCATGCCTCGATGCGCATCATCTGTCGCAGTTCCCAAAACATAAGTCCGTTGAGCACAAAAGCAACCAAGATATTGTTGCGCTGATCGAGTCCGTTAAGCAGTTTGCTCAATTTATGCACTGCCAGACAGGCCGAATGATTGCCTTGTTTGAAACGCAATTGCAGTTGGCCAAGATTGGCAGTACGGAAAGATTGATTTTCAATGAGCTCTATCAGTTTGGAATAGGTGTTCAGAATTTGCATCTTCGCACCGTAAACCGACTGTATTTTGGTGATGTTTCTGGAATAAATAGTACTTGCCAACGCAAAAATAACGACTTGCAACACAAAAAGACTAGCAGGGATGACGTCTAGTAAGAGCAGGGACAGAGTAATTGCATTAGCCACAGGTATTAAAACAGAAAGCAGCTTCGGTACTCTTTTCTGGTAATACCGCGAAGGCGATTGCGCCCATTGTCTGATTTCATCCTCATCGGCCAGCTTGCCTTTATAAAGCAAACCCAGCACGCGAAATTTCTGTCGGAAAACCCGATTGGCAGTCAGCTCCTGAACAGCCTCTTGCCTATTAATGATGGCTTCTTTTTTTAGCAACGGGTGCTTCATCCACTCAGCCAGAGTCAGTTCTCCGCGACGAATCACCGTACGGTTAAGCGACTGAAAAAGAGAGGAGTTACCAAACAAATCGAGGTCGTACGAATAGCTGTGCGCCGGGTCAATAAACTCTTCGCCCGCATTGAATGCTGAAAAGTCGTAGCCAAGTGCCTGCAACTCCTGCGCATTGACTTCCGCTTTCTTTTCGAGGTAATCTTTCTTATAGAAACAACGGTTGTGAACCTTAACAAGGTATAAAAAGGCAACAAGAAAAAGCAGCATAACAGGCACAACTACCACGGCACCCAAAGGCCATGCATACACTGTAGCCACAACCCCTCCGGCAAAAACCGAAATTCGTAAAAGAGCAATGCGGTATATCTGTTGTTTGGCCGAGGCGATGCGTTCTTGCGTTTCTTGCAGCTGTGACCGATAGGTCGATTCTATTTCCGGTAGAGAATTCATGGTATTTTGTTTTGGGCGTAAATGTAGCATTATAATGTGAAACAGCCAAAACCAGGCACATAAGATGCTTGATTATCAAATAAAGCACTAGAAAAAGAAAAAGCCACCCTCACGGGCAGCTTATCCTTTTGTTAACCTTAAAATCTAATCCTATGAAAAAAAACTATTCAAATATAGGCATAATTTGATTATCAGCAAATTACAGATGCTTTTCAGAGGGAAATATAACAAGGTTTAAACCTATTATCGTCCTGTTAACAATAAAAGGTATTTGTGTTAACAATTAACATTATCAAGCGTAAGAATTAGGCATCGCCTGATGCGTTGCAGCTAAAAGAAATATCTCTTTCATAGATAGTTTTGCTAAAAAAAGCATTATTTGTGTATATTTGCTTTTCAATAAAATAAATACCTATCAATTTAATCGGCAAAAGAATGAAAATAAGACCAAAAGGAAACATAGCAAGCATTCCATTATACATAAAAATACTGGTTGGCATGATAGCCGGAATAGCAACCGGCATGCTTTTTATCTCATTCGGGCAAGGAGAGGTGGTTCAGTTGTGGATAAAACCTTGGGGAAACATCTTCATCCGAATGCTTCAACTCATTGCCGTGCCACTGGTATTGGTTTCACTTATCAAAGGTGTTACAGGTATTGAAGACATACGACGGTTTTCACAAATCGGACTGAAAGCTCTTCTTATATATATCACCACTACCGTTTGCGCCATACTTGTAGGACTTGCTTTGGTGCTGTCAGTAAAGCCGGGTAATTTTGTTGATGCTGCCGTGGCAAGTCAGATGAAAGAAAGCTACCAGCATGTGGTGAATGAGAAAATGTCGGCTGCCGAATCGACGAGCGAACAGGGACCTTTATCTTTCTTAAACGACATCGTTCCCGATAATCTTTTTGCCGCATCGAGCAACAACAGCAAAATGTTGCAGGTTATCTTCTTCGCCATCTTTTTCGGGATAGCAGCCATCAGTTTACCTAAAGAGAAAACCAAAGCTGTCTTAAAGGTTGTTGATTCGCTTTATGATATTATTCTGAAAATGGTGGATTACATCATTCGTTTTGCACCTTACGGCGTGTTTGCCCTCATGGCGGCACTTGTGGCCGATAACTCAAGTAATCTCAGCATTTTCGCAGCATTGGGCATGTACACCCTTACGGTAATTGCGGGATTGTTGCTGCTTATCTTTGTGTTTTATCCTTTGTTGGTTCATCTGTTTACACGGATCCAAATCAAACATTTCATTCGCAGCATGTATCCGGTTCAACTACTGGCCTTTACAACCAGTTCCAGCGCTGCCACTTTGCCGCTGAACATGGAAACAACCGAAAGGGATTTGGGCATATCAAAAGAAATCACCTCCTTCGTTCTGCCCGTTGGAACAACCATTAACATGGACGGAACGAGTTGTTATCAGGCCATAGCGGTTGTATTCATTGCCCAGGTTATGCACATTCATCTGGGCTGGAGCGAACTTATTGCCATTGTGCTGCTCACCACCATTTCATCCATCGGTACGCCGGCCATTCCAGGAGGCAGCTACGTCATACTAACCATGGTGCTGTCGTCCGTGGGTATTCCGGCCGACGGACTGGCGTTGATATTGGGTGTAGACAGACCGCTCGATATGCTTCGCACTTCCGTCAACGTAACAGGCGATGCTACCGTGGCATCCATCATTGACAAGCCCCGCACAAAAAGAAAATAGGATGTGCACAGCGTATTTGCTTTCTGTGCACATCCTATAAACTTTCCGCGCACAACAAATTTAGCGCGTATTTGGGGGCTAATAAATGCTACCTGCCATTGTTGGCATGTTTGCTCTTATTCTTATTGCCTTTATTCTCTTTCTTTCCTTTTGCTTTATCGTTGCCCTTCATCTCTTTGGACTTCTTATCAAAATCTCTATAAAGATCTGACTTTAAAGCTGTTCTCTTCTTGTAAGCAACTTTAGGATTCTTTTTCTTACCATAATCTTTAAACGTATTTTTCCAATAAGAGTCTTTCTGACTCATCTGACTTTTCAGTCTCTTAAACTGATCGGAACCGGGCTTAATGCCCATCTCTTTGGCAATAGCGCCCCAACCTTTACCCTTGTTCTTGTTATAACAGCTGTACACATCATACACGGGTCTGTTCAAATAGTTACTCAATTCGAGCGTTGCTGCCACATCTCCCCAATTGTTATTGTATGATACGTACAAACTATTGAGTGTATTCATAGGCACACCGTAGTGCTGATTAAGCAATGCTGATATTTCGGCACCTTTGTAATTTACCGTCAAACCAACCATTGTCTTGGCAAAGTCACCCAAAAAATTCTGCGCCCGTACGCCTGTAAAAGACGTAAACACAACTACAATCACTAATAAAATCTTTTTCATGTTGTTCTGTTTAAGTTAAATGATATATCAAATATAACATCTAGTATGATACGTTGGTGCTTTCATTAGCTATATTTAACCATAGAGCGTCAGTAATGAATCTTTATGCAATTCAAATAACAATTTCTACATAAAACTAACGAGAAGCGAAATTTGTTCTTAAAAGAAACAAATTAAATCAATCAGTATGGAATACAGAATAGAAAAAGATACGATGGGAGAGGTTGAGGTTCCTGTAAATGCTTATTACGGAGCTCAAACGCAAAGGAGCGTGAACAACTTCAAGATTGCCAGAGAAACCAATCGTATGCCGCGTGAAGTCATTGAAGCTTTCGCCTACTATTAAAAGAGGCTATAGGCTTGCTATATGTAACTCTGGCAAGAAAATTTCTTTGCAAAAAACAGAAAATCCATTATAATATCAGTATCTTTGAATGTATTACAAAACTCTAAAATATATGATATCATGAACTCAATTCTAATTGGCTATGACCTTACTTGTTGAAAACTAAATTAAAACCCCAAAGTTATTCTTTAAAAACCTTTGAGGTTAATTCGTATATAATTACCAAAAATATATTAGATGAAAATTCAAAGTGGTAAAATAATTAGTACTCTGCTGACTTTATTTTATGTTGTGGGATTTCTAAAATTAACATCATCATTTTTTTTCAATGAATATGTACCATCATATATGAAAACGGGGCTATTTTCTGCTTCAATTCTTGTGTGTATAATTATATTTGAAATATTAAAAAGGAAACTAAAGTGAGAAAATATATCTATATCATGTGTTTCTATTCTAATATTATTGTAGGTAACATAGGTAGGAGCTGGATATGGATAGCATGTTGGTGATATGAAAATAAGATACAATTCAAACGACTCACCTTCCCTTGAGATGGACGAGGAGAGAGCGTTACAAACTCAAATGTCGCATTCTGCTTATTCCGGGACAATATCTGATTTTAAGTTTAAATCAATAGATATATACAAGGTGCAAATGTAATCGATCGCTCTTACAAGTATCCAAAAACCATTTAAAAGCAATAGTTTGAAATCGTGTTGATAATCAAAATAAAAAGGTCAGTAATGAATCTTTATTCAATTCAAATAACAATTTCTACATAAAACTAACGAGAAGAAAAATTTGTTCTTAAAAGAAACAAATTAAATCAATCAGTATGGAATACAGAATAGAAAAAGATACGATGGGAGAGGTTGAGGTTCCTGTACATGCTTATTACGGAGCTCAAACGCAAAGGAGCGTGAACAACTTCAAGATTGCCACAGAAACCAATCGTATGCCGCATGAAGTCATTGAAGCTTTCGCCTATTTAAAAAAGGCAGCGGCCTTAACCAATTGCGAACTGGGCGTACTTTCTGTAGAAAAAACCGAGTTGATAGCACGGGTGTGCGACGAGATTATGGAAGGTAAATTACTCCATGAGTTTCCACTTGTTGTGTGGCAAACGGGTAGCGGCACGCAGAGCAACATGAATGTCAATGAGGTGATTGCCAACAGGGCGCATGTACTTGGGGGCGGTCAACTGACGGATGCACACAAGGTTTTGTCGCCCAACGACGACGTGAACAAATCGCAGTCTTCTAATGACACGTTTCCCACCGCCATGCACATTGCAGCCTACAAAATGCTGGAGGAAATTACCATTCCGGGAATAGAGGCTCTCAGAGATACTTTGCAAGTTAAGAGTGAGGAGTTCAAAAAGATAGTCAAAATAGGCCGGACGCACTTCATGGATGCTACCCCCATCACACTGGGACAGGAGTTTAGCGGCTATGTGGCTCAGCTGAATTACGGACTTCGGGCTATCAGAAATGCTCAGAAGCATTTAGCGGAGCTAGCTTTGGGAGGTACAGCCGTGGGAACAGGCATCAACACGCCCGAGGGGTATGCCGATAAAGTAGCGGAAAAGATAGCCGGACTCACCCGACTGCCGTTTGTTTCTGCACCCAACAAATTTGAATCGCTGGCCAGTCACGATGCAATGGTCGAAACGCACGGAGCACTGAAGACGGTAGCTGTAAGCCTGATGAAAATAGCCAATGACATCCGCATGCTGAGCTCGGGACCGCGTTGTGGAATTGGCGAAATACACATTCCCGAAAACGAACCGGGCTCTTCCATCATGCCCGGAAAAGTGAACCCCACGCAGTGTGAAGCGCTTACCATGATTGCCGCACAGGTAATGGGCAACGATGTGGCCATTAGTATTGGCGGGGCCAACGGGCATTTTGAACTCAACGTATTCAAACCGCTTATTATATATAACTTTTTACACAGTGCCCGCCTGATAGGAGAAGGGTGCCGCAGCTTCAACGAGCATTGCGCCATTGGCATTGAACCGATTCCGCAAAACATGGAGAAGCATTTAGAGAATTCATTGATGCTGGTTACTGCTCTCAACCCTAAGATTGGTTATTACAAGGCTGCCGCCATAGCGCAAAAGGCTTATGCCGAAGGAAAAACGCTGAAAGAAGCTGCTTTGGAGTCGGGCGAAGTTACATCGGAAGAATTCGATGCATGGGTTGATCCGCACAAAATGGTTGGCAAAACAGATTAATAGGGCTGTTTATCACCTTGCAAACGAAATAAAAAGGCTGTATTAGTATGACTAATATGGCTTTTTTTAGTACTTTTGCATCCATTAAAAATGAAAGAATAGAAATAACAATATTAAAATGGCAAAAGAACTGAAAGATTTGACCAAACGCAGCGAAAATTATTCGCAGTGGTACAATGATTTGGTAGTGAAAGCCGACTTAGCAGAGCAGTCGGCCGTGCGTGGATGTATGGTTATTAAGCCTTACGGATATGCTATTTGGGAGAAAATTCAACGTCAGCTTGACGATATGTTCAAGGAAACCGGACACGTGAATGCTTATTTCCCGCTACTGATACCGAAATCTTTCCTGAGTCGCGAAGCAGAACACGTTGAAGGTTTTGCCAAAGAATGTGCAGTGGTAACTCATCACCGTCTCAAAAACTCTCCCGACGGAAAAGGGGTAGTGGTTGATCCGGAAGCTAAATTGGAGGAGGAACTCATTATTCGTCCTACTTCTGAAACCATTATCTGGAATACGTATAGAAATTGGATCAACTCTTACCGTGACCTGCCTATTCTTTGCAATCAGTGGGCCAATGTAATGCGTTGGGAAATGCGTACCCGTTTGTTCCTTCGTACGGCCGAATTCTTGTGGCAGGAAGGACACACCGCACACGCCACCCGCGAAGAGGCAGAAGAGGAAGCTATCAGAATGCTGAATGTATATGCTGATTTTGCTGAGAAATACATGGCTGTACCGGTTGTGAAAGGTGTAAAATCGGCCAACGAACGTTTTGCCGGTGCTTTAGACACTTACACCATTGAAGCTATGATGCAAGATGGAAAGGCTTTGCAAAGTGGTACGTCTCACTTCTTGGGACAGAATTTCGCCAAAGCTTTTGATGTTCAGTTTGTGAACAAAGAAAATAAAATGGAGTATGTATGGGCTACTTCATGGGGTGTTTCTACCCGTTTGATGGGAGCACTTATCATGACTCACTCTGACGATAACGGTTTGGTATTGCCTCCGCACTTGGCACCCATTCAGGTGGTTATTGTTCCCATCTACAAAAACGAGGAGCAGTTGAACCTGATTAATGAGAAGGTTGCCGGTATTGTAAGCAGTTTGAAAGCATTGGGTGTTTCAGTAAAATATGACAATGCTGATAACAAGCGTCCGGGATTCAAATTTGCCGACTATGAGTTGAAAGGGGTACCTGTTCGTTTGGTAATGGGTGCGCGCGACTTGGAAAACAATACCATGGAGGTAATGCGTAGAGATACACTCGAAAAAGAAACGGTATCTTGCGACGGAATTGAGACTTACGTAAAGAATTTGCTGGAAGAAATTCAGGCTAATATCTACCAAAAGGCTCTTGACTACCGCACTTCACATACTATCACTGTCGATTCTTACGATGAGTTCAAAGAAAAGATTGAAGAAGGTGGCTTTATTTTGGCTCACTGGGATGGTACTACCGAAACGGAAGAGAAAATCAAAGAGGAGACCAAAGCAACCATTCGTTGCATACCTTTAGATGGTGATAAAACGCCGGGCAAATGTATGGTAACGGGCAAGCCGTCTGCTTGCAGGGTTATCTTTGCCAGAGCATATTAATGATAAAAACTCCCGGTAATTCAAGAAGGCCTTGATTACCGGGAGTTCTTTTTATATGGTTTTCTTCGGAAATTACCGAAGAGAGTTTTTAATCCAGAAAACGCTTAGTGAGTCCGCCGTACTCATCTATACGCCTGTCGCGCAGGAATGGCCACCAACGACGCACGTTCTCAGAGCGTTCCAAATCAATTTCCACTAATAAGTTTTCATTCTTGTCATTCGATGCCTGAATCAGGAATTCACCTTGAGGACCGGCTACGAAACTGTTTCCCCAAAACTGAATGCCATTGGTTTGGCCCGACGGGTCGGGTTCATGCCCCACACGGTTCACCGAAACAACCGGTAGGCCATTGGCTACCGCGTGTGCTCGCTGAGAAATAATCCACGCATTGAGCTGACGCGACTTCTCATCTTCCGTATCCGAACTTTCCCAGCCGATGGCTGTAGGGTAAATCAATATTTCGGCACCTTTCAATGCCATGAGGCGGGCAGCTTCCGGATACCACTGATCCCAGCATACCAAAACGCCCAGCTTGCCCAGCGATGTTTGAATGGGTTCAAAACCGATGTCTCCGGGGGTGAAATAAAACTTTTCATAATAGGCAGGATCATCGGGGATGTGCATTTTACGATATTTACCGGCTATGTTGCCATCCGTGTCGAAAACAACCGCCGTATTGTGATACAGTCCGGGTGCGCGTTTCTCAAAAAGTGAGGTAACAAGAACGACTTTGTGTGCGGCTGCCAGCTCGGAATAGAGGCCTGTCGACGGACCAGGTATGGGTTCGGCCAGGTTAAATAGATCCGTATTTTCGGTCTGGCAAAAGTAAAGTGAATTATGCAGTTCCTGCAACACAATTAATTGAGCACCTTTCGAGGCACACTCTGCTATGCTGGCTGCCAGATTTTTAAGATTGGTGCGTAAATCGGCTGTATTCGACTGTTGTATGATTCCAGTTACTATTTTTCTCATTGTCTTCTTTTTACGAAATTATAAAACTCCTTTGGGGTATTGCATGGTTACGCAGTGAAGCGAACCGTGTTGTTTGATGAGCGCAGTGCAATCAATTCCAACTATTTCGTGTTGAGGAAATGCCTGCTGCAGCACACGGGCTGCCGATTCGTCATTTTGTGGCTGATTGTAAGTGGGGTATAGCACCGCATCATTGAGAATCAGGAAGTTAGCATAGGTAGCGGGTAAGCGCTCGCCATCGAAAACTATTTTATCGGCCATGGGCAACGCCAGTAACCGGTAAGGTTCACCGCTTAACGTGCGGAACGTTTTGAGCTGATCTTCCATTTTTTGCAACGCCTCGAAATGTTCATCTTCGGGATCGGTGCATTTGACGTAAGCAATTGTGGTGGGCGAACATAAACGAGCCAACGTGTCAATGTGGCTGTCGGTATCATCACCTGCCAGATAGCCGTGATCCAACCACAGCACTTGCTGCAAATGGAATACGGAGCGAAGGTATTCTTCTATTTCTACCTTGTTCATCTGACCGTTTCGGTTGGGCGATAGCAAACATTCGGAGGTGGTTAATAGGGTACCCATACCGTCACTTTCCAGGGAACCTCCTTCTAATACAAAGCCCAGTCTGTTTTGGTATTGTCCCTTAAGCACGCCTTTTTCAACGGCTTTGAGAGTAATCAGATTATCTTTATCGGATGCAAACTTCAGTCCCCAGCCATTAAACTTAAAATCGAGTAGGGTAGCCGCATTACCATCGAGCATGGTAATGGCTCCGTGATCACGAGCCCAGGTATCGTTCGTTTCTGCTTGCAGGAAAACTACATGATCCATATTGACTTGGTTCTCAATCTGCTTCAACACTTCATCGGGTTCAGGTGTCACTATCAGTAGTTTTTCACGCGAAGCTATTTCGCGGGCAATCTGTACAAAACATTGCTGTACTTCTTCCAGCATATATGCCCAATCGGTTCCTGCATGGGGCCAGGTAAGCTGAACTCCGCTCTGCGGAAACCACTCAGCAGGAAGGTGAGGAGTACGCATTTCTACTTGCTCACTAATCGGTAATCCGAAATTCAGTTGCAAGTCTTTTTCGGTACCGCCTATATTGGGATAGCCAACTAATATGCCCATAATTATGTTGTTTTAGGTTTACGATCGAAAAACGGATTCTTTGACGATGCACTGACGGGTATGGCCATTACCATTTTACAACCCTTCAGCCAGTCGAGACGCTGTGCTGCCAGTCCGGCCGAAAACATCACTCGGGTGTCAACGCGCATATCGGCCGCGGTAGCACAAGCCGAACCAATCGCAATGCCCACGTCAATGGAGTTCAACGCACAAGGTACGCCTATGTCACGACTTTCGCAGGTTGCATAACCGCAATGACCGCAATTCAAACCTTGCGCTTTCTCGTGTGTACCAATAAGCACAACGCATTCGGCTTGCAGAATGTTGTCGGCGTCACGAAGAAAAAACTTCATGCCATGTTCTTCTACCATAGCAATCATAACATCCGAAAGGATCTTAATATGTTCTCCTTCTATCAGGGCGGTTTCAATAATATCAATACCCTTTCCTTTGGGGGCCGTTCGAGCAGCCGTCATCATCTGTCTGCCAATTTGCAATGCATGCTCATGGCGAGTGTCACGTTCATTCAGTATCATCGTTGTTATTCATTTATTTTTCAGGGCAAAGATAAGTTTTTTTATGGTTATCACTCATTCATAAGCACTAAAAACGGCTTATTGAGCACCGACTTTACTTAACAATAGAAAAATGATTGATCAAAAAGATGGTTTATTACAGTATATGTATTATCTTTGCTTCAAATTTTCCATAAAATGAAAATTAAGGAAGTAGTAAGCGCCCTTGAAAGGTTCGCGCCTCTGCCTTTGCAAGACGGATGGGATAATGCCGGCATGCAAATTGGACTGACAGATGCGGAAACAACAGGGGCTTTGTTGTGTCTGGACGTAACCGAAGCTGTGATTGACGAAGCTATTGCTTTTGATTGCAACTTGATTATTTCTCATCATCCTTTGTTGTTTAAAGGCTTGAAATCTTTAACGGGAAAGGATTATGTGGAGCGTTGTGTTTTGAAGGCAATAAAGAATGATATTTGCATCTATTCGGCTCATACTAATTTAGACAATGCCTCCAATGGAGTGAATTATAAAATAGCTGAGAAAATAGGGCTACAAAACATTCGCATACTATCTGAAAAAGAGAATTCGTTAGTTAAGTTGGTTACTTTTGTTCCATTTGCTAAAGCCGACAATCTTCGAAATGCTTTATTTGAAGCGGGTTGTGGTAACATTGGAAATTATGACTCGTGCAGCTTTAACCTGGAAGGCGAAGGCACTTTCAGAGCGAAAGAGGGAGCGAATCCTTTCTGTGGCTCGATAGGTGAAATGCATCGGGAAGGCGAGGTGAGAATTGAAGTTATTTTACCTTCTTTTAAAATGGAACAGGTAAAAAAAGCGCTCGTAAATAATCACCCGTATGAAGAACCGGCTTTTGATTTTTACCCGCTGCTCAATGCTTGGCAACAAGTCGGAGCCGGGGTGATAGGAGAGCTGCCTAGTCCGGAAACGGAGCTTGACTTTCTGAAACGTATAAAGAAAACATTTGAAGTGGGTTGCCTGAAGCACAACAAGTTAGCAGGAAGAGAAATTCAAACGGTAGCTTTATGTGGTGGATCAGGAGCATTTTTACTAAAAGATGCAATCAAAAATAAAGCGGATGTTTTTATAACCGGTGAAATGAAATATCATGATTATTTTGGTCATGAAACAGATTTGCTGATCGCTGAAATAGGTCACTATGAAAGTGAGCAATTCACAAAAGATATTTTTCAGTCTATATTGAAAGGGGTCATGCCTCACAATCAGATATTTATTAGTAAAGTAAATACAAATCCCATAAAATATTTATAGTAATATGGCTAAAGAAGCAAAAAACGAACCGAAAGAGTTGACAGTTGAAGAGAAATTGAAAACGTTGTATCAACTGCAGACTATGTTGTCTGAAATTGATAAGATCAAAACATTGAGAGGGGAGCTTCCTCTGGAAGTTCAGGATTTGGAAGACGAGGTAGCCGGTTTAAGTACGCGTATAGACAAGATCAAGTCTGAAATTGATGAACTGAGAGCTTCTATTGCTGCTAAAAAAATTGAAATTGAAACAGCTAAGGTTGCAGTTGAGAAATACAAATCTCAACAAGATAATGTACGCAACAACCGTGAGTATGATTTCTTAAGCAAAGAAATTGAATTCCAAACGCTTGAAATTGAACTTTGCGAAAAAAGAATTAAGGAATTCACTGCTGAAGAAAAAGATAAGAACCAAGAACTAGCTAATAGTTCACTGATTCTTGATGAAAGAAAAAAAGATTTGGAACAGAAAAAGAGCGAATTGGATGAGATCATTTCTGAAACCAAACAAGAGGAAGAAAAATTAAGAGATAAGGCCAAAAACTTGGAAACTATTATTGAACCTCGCTTGCTTCAATCTTTCAAAAGAATCCGCAAAAACTCACGTAACGGTTTGGGCGTTGTTTATGTACAGCGTGATGCTTGTGGAGGTTGTTTTAACAAGATTCCGCCTCAGAGACAACTCGATATTCGTTCTCGTAAGAAAATTATTGTTTGCGAATATTGCGGACGCATCATGATTGACCCTGAATTGGCAGGCATTGATCTTGAAGTGAAAATAGAGAAAACCGGAAAGAAATAAATTCCGATCTATAAGGTATTAGACCCTTATTTAAATTTGTTGTTCGCAACGGTTTAAATAAGGGTCTTTTTATAGCTGTGGGTAATCGGGTATGTCTTCCAAGAAGATGTATTTCCCACTGGCATAATCCATCCGGCAACAGAAATGTTGCATTCCATTACTAACAATCAGGTAATCGACCTTTAGCACCATATTGTAACGGGTTATTTGATCAAATACCGATTGGGTAATTTCTATATGCGGCGCTTTGTATTCTATAATCATCTTAGCCGATAAGTCTCGGGTGTATAATACTGTATCACATCTTTTTTTTGTTCCATTTAAATTCAGCAATACTTCATTGGCCAACAAGGCAGATGGATACTGTTTGTGATCAATAAGAAAGTGCACAAAGTGTTGTCTGACCCACTCTTCGGGGGTCAATGCAACATATCGTTTACGAATTACATCAAAAATCACCTTTTTTTCATCGCGCAAACTGATTTTTGTTTCAAAAGCAGGTAGGTTTAATGATAACATTTACTATTTTTGTATGTTAAATATTGGTTCCTGTTTAATGGAAATACAAATTTAATGGATAATTTATGAAAACAAAGCAAGAAATTGTAGAGAATTGGCTTCCCCGCTACACTAAACGTAAACTGGAAGATTTCGGAGAATATATCTTACTGACCAACTTTAATAAGTATGTTGAAATATTTGCAGAGCAATTCAATGTACCTATTTACGGCCGCGATGCAAACATGATTTCTGCTACCGCTGACGGAATAACCATTATAAACTTTGGCATGGGTAGCCCCAATGCTGCCATTATTATGGACTTACTAGGTGCTATTCACCCAAAAGCATGTTTATTCTTGGGTAAATGTGGAGGTATTGATAAAAAAAATAAGATTGGCGATTTGATTCTACCTATAGCTGCCATAAGGGGTGAGGGTACATCAAACGATTATTTTCCACCCGAAGTTCCTTCGCTACCGGCATTTATGCTTCAAAGAGCTGTGTCATCAGCGATACGTGACTATGCACGCGATTACTGGACCGGTACAGTTTATACAACCAACCGACGCATTTGGGAACACGACGAAACTTTTAAAGATTATCTTAAAAAAACTCGTGCCATGGCTGTCGATATGGAAACTGCAACTCTTTTCAGTGTGGGGTTCGCTAATCACATTCCCACTGGCGCATTGTTGCTTGTTTCTGACCAGCCCATGATTCCTGAAGGGGTAAAGACTGACAGAAGTGATACCATCGTAACTCAAAATTTTGTTGAAGAACATGTGCAAATTGGTATTGCATCTCTTAAAATGATTATTGAAGAAAAGAAAACGGTAAAACACCTCAAATTTGACTGGTAACAGAAATTAATATGGCTAAAAAGGAATTGACTTGCGACGATATTTTAAGTGAACTGAAAAAAAAACAATTCTATCCCGTTTATTATTTAATGGGTGAAGAGCCATATTATATTGATATTATTGCCGACTACATAACCGATAATGTTCTTACTGATATTGAAAAGGAATTCAACTTAACAGTTGTTTACGGTTCCGATGTGGATATCGCTACGGTAATAAATGCTGCCAAAAGATATCCAATGATGTCAGAATACCAAGTAGTCATTGTAAAAGAGGCGCAAAACATTAAAAACATAGAGGAGTTAGCTTTTTATTTACAAAAACCGCTAACTTCTACTATTTTGGTTATTTGCCATAAACATGGCGTACTTGATCGCAGAAAAAAACTTGCCGCTGAAATTGAGAAGAGCGGCGTATTGTTTGAATCCAAAAAAATAAAAGAAGCCAATCTTCCTGGTTTTATCGCTTCTTATCTGAAACGTAAAGGAGTGGACATAGAACAAAAAGCAGGAGAGATGCTCACTGAATTTATTGGCAATGATTTGTGCCGACTCACAGGTGAACTGGAAAAACTTATCATCACTTTACCTACTGGTCAAACTAGGGTGACACCTGAGCAAGTTGAGAAAAACATTGGAATAAGTAAAGACTATAACAACTTTGAACTGCGAAATGCACTGATTAATAAAGACGTATTAAAAGCAAATCGTATCATCAAGTATTTTGAAGAGAATCCCAAATCGAATCCTATTCAAATGACTTTGCCACTTCTATTTAGTTTCTTTTCTAATTTGATGCTGGCTTACTATGCACCCGATAAGTCGGATCAAGGTATTGCCAACATGTTAGGGTTAAGAACTCCATGGCAAGCTAAAGACTATATGTTGGCTATGAAAAAATATTCCGGTGTAAAAACAATGCAAATCATTTCTGAAATAAGGCAAGCTGATGCAAAAGTGAAAGGTGTAGATAATGCCTCCTTATCCGACAGCCAAATTTTAAAAGAACTGGTTTTTAAAATACTCCATTAACGTCGTCATTTCCTTTCTTCCATCTACTTAAACTTCATTTTTATCATTATTTCGATAAAGAATAATGGTAAACAGCCTTTTTATGCCTTCTAATCAGCATAATAATTCTAGAATATCCTATTTTACATTTTATAAAAATAGGATTAAACTCCTAAATATCAAACAATTACATTAAAAACAACCCTTCTAGAATTGCTTAAAAAATACAGCATAAGGAATTACCCCAAATATGAAAAGGATTTGGCGTTTACGAGTAATATACTATCTCTTTCATCTTATAGATAAGTGATTATAATTGTTTATTTAACTTCGCCTTATTACATACGTAATACGTGCGTTTACATATATAAAAGTATAATTGTAAAAAGATGCACATGTGTGTATAAAACAACATATACACATATGTAAAAACGAATATTACAAATAAAAAATTGCCTATTTAAAAATGTAACAATATGCTTTTAACAAAGCATTATTTAACCAATAAAAATATGATTATCAGTACTTTATAACAATTGAATGATTCTAATACTTTAATTCAATAAATTGTTTTATGAAACAAATGTAAACTAGGCTATAAACAAGAAGTATATAATAACATATAATACTGATAATCAATTAATTACATTATAAATATAATCTAAAACTATAATATAAATACAAAAGTAAAACAAGGCGTTTTGGTCATAATATTCCATTAGTAAATCAGGTTTGTATTTTTGTAATAATTCAATTTTATATAATTAATTTGCAAATGTGATTTCTTTCTATTACTTTTGTATAATCAATTAAGATTGGTACATTATTGAAATTCATAAAACAGATGGATATAAAAGATAGAATTAAAATGCTCATGGAGAAAGAGAACATGACCTCAGGCGCCTTTGCCGAAAGCATTGGCATACAGCAGTCCACTCTTTCACACATTCTTAATGGTAGAAACAAACCAAGTCTGGATGTCATCATGAAAGTTCACCAAAAATATAGCTCAATTGATTTAGAGTGGTTATTATATGGGAACGGCAATTTGAATGAACAAAGTCAGAAATCTATTTCAATGGATTTTCTGCCCTCTCTGTTTGACGAGAATGCAATAAATACGTCCAATGTATCAGCAGAAAGAGAATATCGCAAGGAAATGCCATTAAGAGAGCCTGATTACAATACTAAAGAGCCTGTAAAACAGGAAGTTAAGTATATAGAAAGACCTCCTAGAAAAATAACGGAAATAAGAATTTTCTTTGATGATAATACCTATGAAACCTTTAGAGGAGAAAAATAAGTAGTAATTTCTAATCTTTGAGCTTTTTGCCGTATCTTTGCAAGGTAAATCAAGAATTAATACTCTTCTATTTATCCACATGAAAAAATATATTTTAGACTTGGTTGTCTCTGAAAATATTCAGCTAAATGACAACTATGTATTGCTCAAGATGACCGCTCCCACAGAATTGCCCGACATGCTACCGGGGCAGTTTGCGGAACTGGAAGTGGAAGGATCTTCAAAAACATTTCTGCGTAGACCTATATCCATTAACTTTATCGATAAAGATAATAATGAGGTATGGTTTCTAATCCAATTAGTTGGCGACGGAACAAGGCATTTAGCGGCTGTAAAACGTGGACAAACAATCAATGTTATCCTACCACTTGGAAACAGCTTCACAATGCCTGAAAACGCATCAGAAAGGCTATTATTGGTTGGCGGAGGTGTAGGTACTGCCCCAATGCTATTTTTGGGTGAACAATTAAGCAAAAAAGGATTCACTCCAAACTTTTTATTAGGCGCCAGAAGCCAGAATGACCTGCTACAACTCAACGAATTTACTCAATATGGCAATGTCTTCACCACTACAGAAGATGGAAGCATGGGAGAAAAAGGATATGTAACTCAACATTCACTTTTGTCAACGCAAACATTTAATAAAATATATACATGCGGGCCTAAACCTATGATGATGGCTGTTGCAAAATATGCAAAAACAAATAATATAGAGTGTGAGGTTTCATTAGAAAACACCATGGCTTGTGGCTTTGGAGTATGCTTATGCTGCGTTGAAAATACAACAGAAGGGCATATTTGTGTTTGTAAAGAAGGTCCTGTTTTTAATATTAAAAAACTATTATGGCAGATTTAAATGTAAATATTGGAGATTTAAGATTAAAGAATCCTGTAATGACGGCATCAGGGACTTTCGGATATGGTGAAGAGTTCGAAGACTTTATTGATGTATCGCGAATAGGTGGTATAATTGTAAAAGGGACCACTCTTCACAAGCGTGAAGGAAACCCATATCCCCGAATGGCAGAAACACCTGCAGGCATGCTAAACGCTGTAGGATTGCAGAATAAAGGAGTTCACTACTTTGCAGATCACATTTATCCCCGCATTAAACACATTGATACTAATATTATTGTAAATGTATCGGGGTCTGCTATAGAAGATTATGTGGAAACAGCTCAAATAATCAACTCACTTGACAATATTTCGGCTATAGAACTTAACATATCTTGCCCCAATGTGAAGGAAGGAGGAATGGCTTTTGGCGTAACCACAACGGGAGCAGCCAGTGTAGTCAACGCAGTTCGCAAAGCATACGATAAAACACTGATAGTTAAGCTTTCACCGAACGTTACCGATATAGCAGAAATAGCAAGAGCTGTAGAAGCAAATGGAGCCGATAGTGTTTCATTAATAAATACGTTATTAGGCATGGCCATTGATGTTGAGCGCAGAAAACCGCTCTTATCTACTGTTACAGGTGGCTTGTCAGGACCAGCAGTAAAGCCGGTCGCATTAAGGATGGTATGGCAAGTTGCTAAGGCAGTAAAAATACCGGTCATTGGAATGGGTGGTATTATGGACTGGAAAGATGCTATTGAATTCATCTTGGCAGGTGCATCTGCTATTCAAATAGGAACGGCCAATTTCATTGATCCTACTGTTTGCGTCAAAGTAGAAGACGGTATCAATAACTATCTAAACAAACATAAATATCAGTCAATAACAGATATTATTGGTGCTCTTGAGATATAACATCAAAACAAAACAGAGCATTCGCAAATAAAAGTAAATCAAAATGATATATTTATAAAATAAAAAAGCATCGTTTGCTATAAACGATGCTTTTTTATTTTATAAATAACAATAGAGGGTATCTCAACTTCATTTTTTAAAATAACAGCTTCATTATTATCTGTTTAAAGACGAAATATTAAATCAACATATTTAACATACAGAATTCTCACCAAAAACTAAATGTTTATTTTTATAACAAACATCTTTAGTTCTATTTAAAGTTCATTTTCTATACATTTTATTCATTCAATAAATCAGGGCGCAATCTTCTAGTCCGTTCCAAAGATTGTTGCAGTTCCCATTCTTTAATTTTAGCTTCATGCCCTGAAAGCAAAACATCGGGAACTTTCCACCCGTTATAATCGGCCGGTCTTGTATAAACAGGAGCCGCTAACAAATTATCTTGAAATGAATCAGATAAAGCAGACTGCTCATCTGAAATGACTCCGGGTATTATTCGAATAATAGCATCTGCAATGACTGCAGCGGCTAATTCACCACCGGTTAATACATAATCGCCGATACTAATTTCTTTTGTTACTAAATGCTCCCTGATACGATAATCAATTCCTTTAAAATGCCCGCATAAAATAATTAAGTTACCACTCAATGATAACTTATTTGCCATTTTTTGATTGAATTGTTCGCCATCAGGAGTAGTAAATATCACTTCATCATAATGACGCTGAGCTTTTAAAGTGTTAATACATCGCTCTATGGGCTCTATTTTCATAACCATACCTGCAAAACCGCCAAAAGGATAATCATCTACTCTACGATATTTATCTTCCGTATAATCTCGTAAATTATGAATATAAATCTCGGCCAGCTCTTTATTTTGAGCTCGTTTCAAGATGGAGCAGTTAAAGAAGCCTTCAATCATCTCCGGCAATACTGTTATTATATCAATTCGCATAGTTTTTATTTTTGCGCAAAAGTACTAATATTCGAAGAGAAACAGTTATTTTTGCCCAAAACAATGTTGAATATGACCGTTAAAGAACAAATAGAGCAGCTACGTTCCTTACTGCATCAGCACAATTATAATTATTATGTATTGAATACGCCCAGTATATCCGATCAAGAATTTGATTCATTAATGCGGCAACTTCAAGAATTGGAAGAACTACATCCGGAATACCAAGATGAAAATTCACCAAGTGTGCGCGTAGGAAGTGATATTAATAAAAATTTCACGCAAGTCAGCCATAAATATCCAATGCTTTCACTCTCCAACACTTATTCTGAAGGAGAAGTTAATGAATTCTACCAACGAGTACGCAAGGCTTTAAACGAAGAATTTGAAATTTGTTGTGAAATGAAATATGACGGTACTTCAATTTCTTTAATTTATGAAGATGGCAAACTAATGCGTGCTGTAACTAGAGGTGATGGAGAAAAAGGCGATGATGTTACAGACAATGTAAAAACAATAAAATCAATTCCTTTGGTATTACATGGCAGCAACTATCCCCCAGTGTTTGAAATAAGAGGGGAAATATTAATGCCATGGGATACTTTTGAAGAATTAAATCGGGAAAAAGAAGCACGAGAAGAGCCTCTTTTTGCTAATCCGCGAAATGCAGCTTCAGGCACTCTGAAATTGCAAAACTCATCAATCGTGGCATCTAGAAAGCTAGACGCTTATCTATATTACCTATTGGGTGATAATTTACCATTCGACGGACATTACGAGAATTTACAGGAAGCCCAAAAATGGGGATTCAAAATATCGCCTTTAATGAGAAAATGTCATTCTACTGAAGAAATTTTTGAATTTATAAATTATTGGGATATTGAAAGAAAGAATCTCCCAGTTGCTACCGACGGAATTGTTCTAAAAGTAAACAGTTTAAAGCAACAAAAAAACCTCGGTTTTACAGCAAAATCTCCACGATGGGCTATCGCATATAAGTTTCAGGCCGAAAGAGCATTGACACGACTTAATAGGGTGACTTTCCAAGTTGGCAGAACAGGAGCTGTAACACCTGTAGCTAATTTAGAACCCGTACAGCTATCGGGAACAGTCGTGAAAAGAGCTTCTTTGCATAACGCAGATATCATTGAGAACCTGGACTTGTACATCGGTGATATGGTATACGTTGAGAAAGGAGGAGAAATTATTCCCAAAATTACCGGAGTAGACACTGCATTACGTAGTTTCATGATTGGTGAAAAGGTCAAATTCATAAATCAATGTCCCGAATGTGGAAGTACATTAATTCGCTACGAAGGGGAAGCTGCTTATTATTGTCCCAATGATTCAGCTTGTCCTCCCCAAATAAAAGGTAAAATTGAACATTTTATTAGCCGAAAAGCGATGAATATTGATGGGCTGGGGCCCGAAACCGTAGACTTATTCTACTCATTGGGACTCATACAAAACACAGCTGATCTTTATCAATTAACAATTGAAAAGATTAAAGACCTAGATGGTAAAGGCGAAAAATCTGCTGAAAACATAATTAATGGGATTGAGCAAAGCAAAAAGGTTCCCTTTGAAAGAGTTATATTTGCATTAGGTATTCGCTTTGTGGGTGAAACAGTAGCCAAAAAAATAGCTAAATCTTTCACCAATATAGATGAATTAATAAATGCATCGAAAGAAGAACTCATTAATATTGATGAAATTGGCGAGAAAATTGCTCAAAGTATACTGAATTTCTTTAGTAATGAAACAAACAGAACGCTTATTCAACGCTTGAAGGATGCAGGGCTTACTCTGCAACGCTCAGAAGAAGAACGTGCTGATTACACAGATAAGTTATCTGGCCTCTCGATAGTAATAAGTGGAGTCTTTACTCACTATTCGAGAGATGAATATAAAGCTATGATAGAAAAGAATGGAGGCAAAAATGTGAGTAGCATTTCAGCGAAAACAAGTTTCATTTTAGCCGGTGAAAACATGGGACCTTCAAAGCTTGATAAAGCCAACAAATTAGGAATAAAGATTATTAACGAAGAGGAGTTTCTAAAACTCATTTCGTAACATTTTTAAGCCTCGTAGTTATTTTATATAGCATTAAACGAGGTAAAAGAGAAAATATTTGTACTTTTGTATTCATATTACTTAGAGATTATTAATAATACTCATGATACAGACTAAATTGAGAGGAATGGGGGTAGCATTGATTACTCCTTTCAAAGAAGATGAAAGCGTTGATTACAATGCCTTAATGAGACTGGTAGATTATCTAGTCCAAAACAATGCTGATTTTTTATGTGTGCTTGGAACAACAGCCGAAACACCGACATTGACAGAGGAAGAGAAAAAGAAAATAAAAAAGCTGGTTATAGACAGAGTTAATGGACGTATTCCCATTTTACTGGGTGTAGGGGGTAACAATACTCGAGCTGTAGCTGAGCAATTAAAAAATGATGATTTCACGGGAGTTGACGCTGTGTTATCAGTTGTTCCATATTACAATAAACCTTCTCAAGAAGGAATATATCAGCACTACAAGGTTATTGCCGAATCAACAGAATTACCAATAGTACTCTATAATGTACCAGGGAGAACGGGAGTAAACATGACAGCAGAAACAACATTGAGAATAGCCCGTGATTTAAAGAATGTAATAGCAATTAAGGAAGCATCTGGAAATATCACTCAAATGGATGATATCATAAAAAATAAGCCGGCGAATTTTGAAGTTATATCAGGAGACGACGGCATAACCTTTCCATTGATTACACTTGGTGCTGTTGGAGTTATATCAGTTATTGGAAATGCATTTCCCAGAGAATTTAGCAGAATGACAAGATTAGCGCTACAAGGTGATTTTGCTAATGCTTTAGCGATTCATCACCGTTTCACTGAACTATTTGATTTGCTATTTGTAGATGGTAATCCAGCTGGTGTAAAATCTATGCTTAGTGCAATGGGAATGATTGAAAATAAACTAAGATTACCTCTTGTGCCTACCCGCATTACTACTTTTGAAGCCATTAGAAAGGTTTTAAATGAACTAAATATAAAATGCTAATTTTACTTCCCAAACATTCCCCATAAACATGTGAGAATGTTTGGGAAAAATTACATTTAGATAGATACATACAAAAAAAAGAGATACCTAATAAGTATCTCTTTTTTTTGTATGTGATCGCGACAGGATTCAAACCTGTAACCGGCTGATCCGTAGTCAGCTACTCTATTCAGTTGAGCTACGCGACCTTTCAAGTTAAAAAGTGACCGCGACAGGATTCAAACCTGTAACCGGCTGATCCGTAGTCAGCTACTCTATTCAGTTGAGCTACGCGGCCATTTGTTTAACGGGTGCAAAGATACGCACTTTTTCCGAACCAGCAAGCTTTTCAGAAGTTTTTTTTAAAATAAAAATCACTCAATAAAGCGATAATTAAACAACTGCCAACCTAAAGTTAACCCCACATTCCACTCCTTACTTGGTGAGCTATAATGATTTACGTAAGCCGAAATAGCACCAAAAGGCAACTGACAAACCAAAGAAATTTCACCTAAATATTCAAACTCAGAGAACGATCTCCCATAATATGCCTTATTATATTCATTACGCCTAATTGGGAAAATCGGCATAAATCCATAAAATTCACCACGAAGATGAAACAAGTCATTTAGATGAACAATTGGCATTATTCCGCTCGACACATATTGATTGGCACGAAACGCTTCATTATATGTTAAACGACTATGTGCAGTTGGCGTAAATTCACCTGCTTGTAATACACTAGCAGTATAATTCTGAGAAAAATTCTTAGATGAAATCAATCCGTTTACATACCAACCTAGAGTGAATTTTGGAGATAAACGATGATACTTCTCTCTTAAGTACGAAAGTTGCAACCATGCATGATTTTTTTTGTAATTATCAATACTACTTGAATAAGTTTGTGTGCCAGGGTTAAACCTTTCTGTACCTGTATATATTTGAGCAACAAGTGCATCTTGGTATCCCTGAGTTGGATACTGACGAGCATTAAGAGTACTGCCATTAAAACTGATAGAGCCACCAAATATACTATATGTACTTTTATCGTTTTTGTCATCATCAAAGTTTATCACGCTGCTTTGATAATAGCGATCTTCGAAACGAGCTAGTCCGACGCTAAATTCAGCTTTCTTGCTGGAAAGGAAAGGAAGTGCCATTTTCAACTTAACAAATCGTTCCTCTTTACTATTAAATGCAGGCACATCATCACGAGAAAACAATTTATCCTTTTTAAAATAATCAAATGTACTCATAGAAGCAATAAAACGATACGAAGTTGGTAGGGTCGTTGGCAGGTCTATTTTCGCCATTAGCTGAAGATTATTATATATCTTACCAACTTGTGTATCAAAACTGATTTCTTTAGAGTAATAATTCAAATCTTGATAAGAAATTCCAAAATAAATTTGGTTAGAACTTGTTGTAGATATACTTCCACCTACCCGAAGAGCAAATTCTGAGTCTATTTTTACTTTTAAAAAAAGGTCATAAGATTCATTATCTGGATTATATCGGGCATGAGGTATGATCTCAGAAATTATGTTATCAGATAAAAGTCTGAAATAAGCCCTTTTTAATTCTTCATAAGTAAAACCGTTATCGTCTGATTGATGAAATTCCTTCTTTATGTAGCTTTCTTGCTGAGGACTAGCTCCTTCAATATATATATTTTTAAAACGTAGTTCGGGCAAATTACTTTTATAAACCAGACGTCTTAAACGCACATTTTCATAGTTAACCCGCCTATGTATTCTATTTTTAATTGAGTCCATAATACTAATTGTACGATTATAACCAATAGACTCAAGTTCTTTTAAACGCTGAAAATCAAGCAGATTAACATCTTCATACTTGAATGTCATTAATATTCCTGCCGAGTCAGGCAATGTATAATCCGTACGTTGCATTACCATATTCTCAATTTGGCTCATAATATCTTTTTCATCAGGAATTGTAGGGTTCTTAGCAACAACACTACCAATGATTAGATCAGGCTTAAAGTCTTCTCGCATTACGTCCGTAGGGAAATTATTATAGATACCTCCATCATAGGCTAAAACTCCATCTATCTTAATAGGACGGAATACAAACGGAAAACTCATCGAAGCACGTACAGCATCACCTAAATCTCCATCACGCATTACAATTTGCTTTTTATTATATACATCTGATGCAACACAACGGAAGGGAACAAACAGTTTATCAAAATCATTTTCACAAGCCGCTGTAGCTCTAGCAAATAAGTCAATGAAAACAAGATTCATCTGAATAGGATTTACAACGCTAGTGGGTAAGATCTGAGGCTTTAGATAAATTGAATCTTTAATTGCAAGTTTAATATTAAAAAACTCAGGCGTAGGTAAGTTTTTCTTGAAATAATAAACATATCCTTCCTCAACCTGCCCGGAATACCAGCGTTTAAACTCTTCAGAACCAATAAGCGTTTCCATTTCATCAGGGGAATACCCCATTGCATATAAAGAGCCAATAATGGCCCCCATTGATGTTCCTGTAACATAATCAATCGGAATGTTATTTTCTTCAAGCGCTCGTATAATTCCTATGTGAGTGAGTCCCTTAGCTCCACCTCCGCTAAGTACCAAGCCTACTTTTTGTGCTTGCGCAAGTGAAAAAAGGAGACTAATACTTATAAAGGCTAGAATCAATCTTTTCATAATGAAGGAAATATTATAGAGTTGTATCCAAAATTAAAACTCAAATATAAATAAAAAAAATATGAATGACCGATTTTACTATAACTTTATATACGTTATATGCGATAAAACAAAAGTATCTCAGGTATAATGTTAATACCCAAGATACTTTTTATTCAAATCCTTAAAAAATAATTCTTATATCAATTCAATACTTCTCTTAACAAAGTTACTCAAAGATTCTCCTTTAAGCATATTGTTCTGTAACAAAGCTAAATCAATTAATTGGCGAATTATTTTATTTCGACTTGCGTAATCTGAAAAGATAGATTCTTTTTTATTTTTCAAATCATCCCATTTATCATCAAGACTCTTCAATTCATCTTTTTCTGAAACAGGAATATCTTCATCTTTCTTATTTTTCTGTTTATCTTGAATTTCTTTTCGAAGAATACTAATTCCCTCTATTTCTTTCTCTATTGGATTAATTAAAGCACCACATTCCTTTACCTCATCTTCAAGTACTGATTTTAGTAATTTATGATCAGTATTAAGAATCAAATTAAACATATCAGGCATTTCTCCATAAAAGCTCATGCCTGCTTGTATATTTGCCATTTCTTTCATACGTCTCATATATTCACTTTGAGTTATTACAACAGGGGAGGCGTTTTCTCCCATAGATTGTGCCATTACGTTAAATTCTACTTTATTGATGTTAGGCAATTGACTCTTAAAAGCTGTAGTCAAAGCTTCCTGCTTTGACACCTCGAGCACATGAGCATCTTTATCCTCTTTAATTATCAAATGGTCAACAATATCACTATCGACACGGGTAAAACGAGCCTTTTCAAATTTTTGTTCCAAAGTGCTAACTAAAGCAACATCAAGCTGACCATCCATTAAAAGCACATTATATCCTTTATTTACAGCAGCTTCAATATAACTATATTGTTCATCTTTGTGATTGGCATAAAGATAAATCAAATTGCCTTCTTTATCTGTTTGATTTTCCGCAATCAATGTTTTGTATTCTTCAAATGTGTAGTATTTGCCATCTGTATCACCAAGCAGAGCAAACTTTTGAGCTTTCTCATAAAAGTCCTCTTGCGTAAGCATACCGTAATTGATAAAGAGCTTCAAATCGTTCCATTTTTCTTCAAATTGTTTACGATCATTTTTAAAAATAGATTGTAAACGATCTGAAACTTTTTTTGAAATATGACTAGAAATTTTCTTCACGTTAGAATCACTCTGAAGATAAGACCTAGAAACATTTAAAGGAATATCCGGAGAATCAATAACACCATGTAGAAGCGTTAAGAAATCAGGCACAACTCCTTCAACTGAATCAGTTACATAAACTTGATTGCAATATAACTGAATCTTATTTTTATTCAAATCAATGTTACTTTTAACTTTTGGGAAGTAAAGAATACCTGTAAGGTTAAACGGGTAATCCACGTTCAGATGAATCCAAAACAATGGTTCATCGGACATAGGATACAGTTTACTGTAGAAAGATTTATAATCTTCGTCTTTTAATTCATTAGGCTTTTGTGTCCATAATGGGTTTGTTTCATTGATGATGTTATCTTCAGATGTTTCAATCTGTTTTCCGTCTTTCCACTCTTTCTTTTTTCCAAATGAAACAGGAACCGGAAGAAAACTACAATATTTGTTTAAAAGAGAGGATATACGGGTTGTATCCAAAAATTCTTTGCAATCATCATCTATGTAAAGTACTATATCTGTTCCTCTATCTTCTTTATCAGCATTTGTAAGTGTATATTCCGGACTACCATCACACGACCATTTGATAGCTTGAGCACCTTCTTTATAAGATTTGGTTACAATTTCCACTTTTTTTGAAACCATAAAGGAAGAATAAAAACCAAGACCGAAGTGACCAATGATAGCATTAGCATCATTCTTATACTTTTCAAGAAAATCACTCGCACCGGAAAAAGCAATTTGATTGATATATTTTTCTATTTCTTCTGCGGTCAAACCTATTCCACGGTCCGAAATAGTTATTGTATCGTTATTTAACGATACTCTCACCGTCAAATCACCCAATTCTCCTTTATATTCACCCATTGAAGAAAGTGTTTTTAGCTTCTGAGTAGCATCAACAGCATTAGAAACTATTTCTCGTAGGAAAATTTCATGGTCACTGTACAAAAACTTTTTTATGATGGGGAAAATATTCTCCGTTGTAACCCCAATATTACCTTTTTGCATAATAACTTATATTTTTTAATTATCAATAATAACAGTAGTTTTAAAAACAATCACAAAAAAAATGCCAGGCAACATTACCTGACATTTTGACGGTTGATTATTTAGCTTATTGATTACCTTGTCTCGTAATATCTAAAGAATTCATCTCCGAATTCAAGGTTACTTTTATGATGTCGCCTTCGTGTAAATCAGAAGTAATAATCATTTCAGACAAAGGATCTTCCAATAAAGTTTGAATTGCACGTTTAAGTGGACGTGCACCATATTGAATATCATAACCTTTTGTCGCTATAAACTTCTTGGCTTCCTCATCAATCGCTAGAGAATATCCAATATTTTGGACTCTTTGACACAGACCTTTAAGCTCTATGTCTACGATTTGGATTATAGCGTCCAAGGATAATTGATCAAACGTTACTAATTCATCAACTCGATTCAAAAACTCAGGAGCAAAAAATTTATTTAGAGCCTTCTGAATAACACTTCTTGAAAATTCTTTATCATCCAAACGGCTTTGGGTAGCGAAACCAACCCCTCTACCAAAATCTTTCAATTGACGAGTTCCAATATTTGAAGTCATAATTATAACTGTATTTTTAAAATCAACCATTCTGCCATAACTGTCAGTTAGCCGTCCTTCATCCATGACTTGCAGCAAGAGATTAAAGACGTCAGCATGAGCTTTTTCTATTTCATCGAGTAATACAATAGAATATGGCTTCCGGCGAACTTTTTCTGTTAACTGTCCACCTTCTTCATATCCAACGTACCCTGGAGGAGCTCCAACCAATCTGGACACCGTAAATTTTTCCATGAACTCACTCATATCAATACGAATTAATGCTTCTGAAGTGCCAAACATATATTTAGCCAATTCTTTGGCTAAATGTGTTTTACCAACCCCAGTAGGACCTAAGAACATAAATACACCAATCGGTTTATTGGGATCTTTAAGCCCAACGCGACTGCGTAAAATTGCTTTTACCAATTTATCTATAGCGGCATCTTGAGCAACAACTTTGGATTTAAGATCAGTCTTCATATTAACCAATTTTACTCCTTCAGCCTGCGCCATTCGCTGTACAGGAACACCAGACATCATAGAAACAACATTCGCTATATCTTCCTCATCAACAGTTTGTCTATTGTCTTTAAGGGTTGCTTCCCAATCTTTTTTCATCTGTTCTAGCTGTTCTGAAAACATTTTTTCTTTATCTCTGAAACTAGCTGCCAATTCATAATTTTGCAACTTAACAGCTTCAGTTTTCTGTTGTTTGGTTTCTTCAATCAGCTTCTCTTGGTCTTCTATTTCTTTAGGTACCGTAATATTGGTCAAGTGAATTCTGGATCCTGATTCATCCAGCACATCAATTGCTTTGTCTGGGAAATTTCTATCAGTAATATATCTATCTGTTAACTTAACACACGCCAGCAATGCAGCTTCTGTATAATTAACATTATGATGGTCTTCATATTTTTCTTTTATATTACGTAATATCTGAATCGTTTCATCAGGCGTAGTTGGTTCTACCAATACTTTCTGGAAACGACGTTCAAGAGCTCCATCTTTTTCTATATTCTTACGGTATTCATCAAGAGTTGTAGCACCAATGCATTGTATTTCACCGCGAGCCAAAGCGGGTTTAAGCATATTTGCTGCGTCCATAGAGCCTGCAGCTGATCCTGCACCAACTATAGTATGAATTTCATCAATAAAGACAATTACATTAGGATTATTCTGTAATTCTAACAATATAGTACGAATTCGTTCTTCAAATTGCCCACGATATTTTGTACCGGCAACAATCGATGTCATATCTAAAGCTACTACTCGTTTATCAAATAATATACGAGATACTTTTTTTTGGATTATCCTGAGCGCAAGTCCCTCAACTATAGCCGACTTACCAACTCCAGGCTCTCCAATTAAAACTGGATTATTCTTTTTCCTACGACTAAGAATTTGTGCCAAACGTTCAATTTCTTTTTCACGTCCAACAACAGGATCTAACCTACCTTCTTGTGCAGCCTTTGTCATGTCAACCCCAAAATTATCAAGTGCTGGTGTATCATTTGAAGGTTTACGAACTGCCTGGGTTTGGTGGTGTTCTATACTTCCTGAACTGCTACTCGCTCGGGAGTCTTCCATATCATCTTCTTCCTCATCGTCTTCCGAGAAACTTGAGCTTGCATTAACGTCAGGTAAGTATGACATATGTTCCAAAAAGGCTTTGTAATCAATACTATTTTCACCAAGAATAGTAGCAGCTGTGTTATTACGATCCTTTAAAATTGCTAATATCAAATGTTCCGTATCTGCAACATTGCTTCTGTAAAGATGCGCTTCTAAGATTCCAAGTTTCAGAATTCGAGCTGTGTCATTAGATAACGGAATATCAGCGTCAGGTAATAACATATCATCTTGATGAAATTTCAAAATTGACTCAATGCGTTTTTTTAGATCATTAAGATCTATATGGAGTGTATTTAATACCTCAATAGCTCTGCTTTCACCATCCCGAATTAATCCTAGAAGTAAATGCTCAGGTCCTATATAGCCATTTTTGAGGCGATTGGCTTCTTCCTTGCTATATATAATGACTTCAGAGACTTTTTGCGAAAACTGATTATTCATCTTCATATTTTATAAAGGTTATTAATGGCAAATGTAGAAAAATTCTATTTAAGCCCGTTTTATATCTCTTTCCTTATTTATCTATCAACAAATGTCATGCCAGTTTTGATTAAAATAGTCCTTAAAACTAGAGATTAATTTCATCAATAACACGTAAAAAGGCATTAATATTATTGTTTTTTTCAAATTAATATGGTATGTTATAAATGATCTCACGACATTCATTAACAACAAGGGAATACAGACAATAAAGTTTTTAGCTGAATACTTTTGTATATCGTGAAAATGTAGTACTTTAGCGTGGTTTTTCATAAGCCACGAATGTATAATTAATAATCTTTTTAAATGCTTGAACAAGACAGAATTATAAAGATTAACATTGAAGAAGAAATGAAATCGTCATACATAGATTATTCTATGTCTGTTATCGTATCGAGAGCTCTTCCTGATGTTAGAGATGGATTTAAACCGGTTCATCGCAGAATTCTATATGGAATGATGGAACTAGGCAATACTTCAGACAAACCTTATAAAAAATCGGCAAGAATAGTGGGTGAAGTACTCGGTAAGTACCACCCTCATGGTGATTCTTCTGTATATCTTGCCATGGTGCGAATGGCACAAGAGTGGGCGATGCGTTATCCTTTAGTAGATGGTCAAGGTAACTTTGGTTCTGTTGACGGTGATAGTCCGGCAGCGATGCGTTATACAGAAGCACGCTTAAACAAATTGGGTGAAGAAATGATGCAAGATCTTTATAAAGAGACTGTAGATTTTGATCCTAACTTTGATAATACACTTGTTGAACCTAAGGTAATGCCGACACGCATTCCTAATCTTCTTGTAAATGGTGCTTCAGGTATTGCTGTGGGTATGGCTACTAATATGCCTCCTCACAATCTATCTGAAGTTATTGAAGCGTGCGTTGCTTATTTAAATAACAAGCAAATCACTGTTGAAGAATTGATGGAATATGTAAAGGCTCCGGATTTCCCCACTGGAGGATTTATATATGGAATTAGTGGAGTACGCGAATCTTATTTAACTGGACGAGGTCGTGTAATAATGCGTGCAAAAGCAGAAATCGAATCAGGACAAAACCACGACAAAATAGTTATAACTGAAATACCATATAACGTAAACAAAGCAGAACTGATTAAAAATATTGCTGATCTTGTTAACGAAAAGAAAATAGAAGGTATTTCAAATGCAAATGATGAGTCAGATCGTGACGGCATGCGTATTGTTATTGATATTAAACGAGATGCCAATGCTAGTGTCGTTCTAAATAAGCTTTACAAAATGACAGCATTGCAAACTTCTTTTGGAGTTAACAATGTAGCACTTGTAAATGGTCGTCCAAAGACGTTGAATTTGTACGACTTAATTTCTAACTTTGTTGAGCATAGACATGATGTCGTTATTCGCCGTACACAATTTGATCTCAAGAAAGCAAAAGAAAGAGCTCACATTTTAGAAGGTCTTATTATTGCATCAGATAATATTGATGAAGTAATTCGTATTATCAGAGCAGCAAAAACGCCTAACGATGCAATTGCAAACTTAATATCTAGATTTGAATTAAGCGAGATACAAGCTCGTGCAATTGTTGAAATGCGTCTACGACAATTAACAGGCTTGTTGCAAGATCAGCTCCATGCTGAATATGCAGAAGTGATGAAGCAAATCGCTTATTTCGAAGAAATTCTCTCAAATGATGAAATTTGCCGGCAAGTAATTAAAGATGAGTTAATTGAAGTTAAAAATAAATACGGAGACATTCGTCGCTCTGAAATAGTATACTCTTCTGAAGAATTTAATCCAGAAGATTTTTATTCGGATGATGAAATGATTATCACGATTTCACATTTGGGTTACATCAAGAGGACTCCATTAACAGAATTCCGTGCTCAAAATAGAGGTGGGGTAGGTTCAAAAGGTTCAGAAACTCGTGATGAAGATTTCGTAGAACATATATATCCGGCAACTATGCACAACACAATGATGTTCTTTACTCAAAAAGGTAAATGTTATTGGTTAAAGGTGTATGAAATACCCGAAGGTTCTAAAAATTCGAAAGGAAGAGCAATTCAAAATCTATTAAATATAGATTCAGATGATGCTGTTAATGCATATCTTCGTGTAAAAGACTTATCAGATCAAGATTATATTAACAACCATTATGTGCTCTTCTGTACCAAAAATGGCGTCATCAAGAAGACTTTATTAGAACAATATTCCAGACCACGTCAAAATGGCGTTAATGCAATCACAATTCGTGAAGATGATCGTGTCATTGAAGTACGTATGACCAACGGTGATAATGAAATTATTATTGCCAACAAAAATGGTCGGGCAATTCGTTTCAATGAGAACACGGTTCGTGTTATGGGACGTACTGCGACTGGAGTACGTGGAATGTCCCTTGATGAGGATGGCGAAGACGAAGTAGTTGGAATGATATGTATTAAAGATTCCGAAGCAGAATCTATTATGGTCGTTTCTGAACAAGGTTATGGAAAACGCTCTGATATAGAGGACTATCGTAAGACCAATCGCGGTGGAAAAGGTGTTAAAACCATGAATATAACAGAAAAAACGGGTAAACTTGTCACCATAAAGTCTGTAACTGACGATAATGATTTGATGATCATTAATAAATCTGGTATTACTATTCGTTTAAAAGTAGCTGATGTTCGTATTATGGGACGCGCTACCCAAGGAGTAAGACTAATTAATCTTGAAAAACGCAACGATCAAATAGGCTCTGTTTGTAAAGTGACGTCTGAAAATGAGGATTTATTAGAGGAAGAAGTGGAGACTGCTAACAATGCTATTGAAAGTAGTGCCGAAGAATTTAATGAACACCAAGAGAAGTAATATTGAATAGACATAATATTAACATTTAATTAAAAACATCATGAAAAGAGTATTATTTTCAATGATTTTACTTATTATAGCTAGTTTTGCTTTTGCACAAGAGAAAAATGTAAAAGAAGCAAAGAAAATTGCTAATGAAGTAAAACCTGATTTTAGTAAGGCTGAACAATTAATAAATGAAGCCTTAACAAATCCCGAGACCAAAGATAATCCCGAAACATGGGATGTAGCTGGGTTTATTCAAAAAAGAATAAATGAAAAAGAGATGGAAAATGCATATTTAAAAAAGCCATATGATACTCTAAAGGTATATAATAGCGTTTTAAATATGTATAACTATTTTTTAAAATGTGATGAATTAGCTCAAACTCCTAATGAAAAAGGTAAGGTTAAAAATAAATATAGAAAGGCCAATGCTGCAACTATGATTGCAGAACGTTCTAATCTTATCAACGGTGGTATACAATATTTTAATTTAGATAAAAACAAAGAAGCTTTGTCTTTCTTTGCTGCCTATGTTGATGCTTCTGCACATCCTATTTTTGAAAAAGAAAATTTTGTAGAAAAAGATACTGTTCTTCCTCAAGTAGCCTATTATGCATCACTTGCTGCTGCTAAAATGGAAAATTATCCAGCTGTACTAAAATATGCTCCATTTGCTAAAAATGATAAGGAAGTCGGTAAATACGCCTTGGAGTTTATGGCCACAGCATATAAAGCTCAGGCGGACACAGCTAAATGGGTTGAAACATTGAAAGAGGGAATACAAAAATATCCTCAACATGCATTCTTTTTTGGTCATCTAATTGACTATTATAGCAATACAAATAAGTATGGAGAAGCAATGCAGTTTGCTGATGATATGTTGAATAAAGATCCTAATAACACATTTTATTTATATGTTAAGGGATATTTATATCATAATATGAAGGATTATGATAAGGCAATTCAGTTCTACAAAAAAACAATTGAAATTGATCCTAAATACGCAGAAGCCTATTCAAACTTAGGACTAATTTACTGTTTGCAAGCTCAGGATTATGCATCAAAAACAACAGCAGACGTTAATGATCCTAAGTATTCTAAAGAACAAGCTAAAATAAAAAAGTTCTATGAAGAAGCTAGACCATATTATGAAAAAGCTAGAGATTTAAAGCCAGACCAAAAAGATTTGTGGATTCAAGGTTTATACAGAATTTATTATAATCTCAATTTAGGTAAAGAGTTTGAAGAAATTGATAAATTAATGAATAATTAATATCAATAACATATTAACATATAGAAAAAGCTGTCCCAATTAATTAATTGGGACAGCTTTTTCTATATGTTAATATGTTGAAATCCAAATTATTATTAAACATAATACCAATTATATATATAAATAAACAATTTATATATTAATTACGACTTGTTAAATTCAAGGTTTAGAAAAATTACGTCTAGTGTTGATTACCAATAAAGGCGTATCTGAATGAAAAATCATTTTTCGGGCTATTCCAGGATTAAACAAACGAGAAAAAATATTTCTTTTGTAAGTTGTTAGTGTTAAAATGTCTATTGCATTATTTTTTATATAATTATCAAGGCTATCCAATATATCATCATGTTTTACAATACTATACTCAATAATTAATTCAGGATATTGATTTCTAAAATATTCCTTTATTCCTGCCAATTTAATTTCATTCCATGTGTCGGAAACTTCCGATAAATGAATTAAAGAAATAGAAAATTTGAAAGCTTTAAAGGAATTTACTAACGCATCGAATGCAATAAGATCTCTTTGATCAAAATTTGTCAAAAAGGCGATTTTATTAACATTGTAAAAATCATTCAAGGAAGTATTTTCAGGAATAGCTAATACTGTAGTTTTGCTGCGTTCAATAACCTCTGCAGTAACACTACCAATCAAATCTAAATCCTTTTGATTTTTTCCTCGTGTACCCATCACAATCAACTTAGGATTCTCTTCTTTGGTAAATCTAATAATCTCTTCTTCAGGAATTCCTTCTCTTAAAACACAGTTAAATTGAACATCAGGTAAATCACCTAAACTAATTCTTTTTTTAATTTCATCAGATAATACATTTAAATCAGAATGTACTTTATGAAGAGCATTCTTTACATCATTATCAGGTGATTGATAAGTGAATATATCTCCATATGGCAATGAAGAAGCATATATGGGAGTAAAATACACATGCAATAGGACAACCTCAGAATTAAAGGCTTTTGCACAAGCAAAACCGAATTGGCATGCTTTTATTGAGTATTTGGAGAAATCAACAGGAATTAACACTTTTTGAGGTGTATCAATCTTTTTAAGTTCATTCTCCCCCACTATATCTTCTGCTAACCATATAGAACTTTCAGTAATTTTAAGTGCTCTTGGTAGGTCACTCTCTTTTATACGTAACCTTACTCCAGATGATACAACTGGTTGAATCTGATTCACATTGTGAATATATGTTTCAATACCTTCATTTTCAAGGACATTCTTTAGTATTTGAGCCTTAGTATAAGTCAAAATAGCTAATGTTACAAGTTTATCTTCCATAATTCTTAAATTTATTATAGTATAAAATAAAAGTCCTAATTGCAATATTCAATTAGGACATTATTAGTTAAATCTCATATATCAGCCGATTGTTCAACAAAATTATCTTTACGCAAACTAATATTTAACTCATCAAGAATTTTCAAAGCTTTGTCTAGTACAATAGTATCATCAAGCATCACTAACCCACCATCTGGTCCTGATTCCAAATGTATCCCTACACTCTTACCTTCCTTAAAATGATGGCCACCAAAGAAGTTTCGTACAGTATCTACATTTAAACCTAACTCGTCTGCAATTCTATGCATACTCCCACTTGGTAACGAATCTTTAATCCTCCGGAGTTCATTAAATGTTATTGTTCTCATGTTTCATTAAATTTATGGTTAATACTATGTATCACGCTATAAACTTAATAAATAAAAAAGAAAAAACAAATTATTATTTGAAATAATTTGTTTTTAAAATATCAATATTGCTGCTTTGTTAATTTATATAAAAAGAACAAACTACAATTTTGTGCTTCATTCAATTTATTATAAACGTTCAATAAGTTCTATCAAATAACTTCTAAGTCATTTTTTTTCACCCAACCAACATTACCATCTTCTAATTGAATTTCTTTCCAATCTTTCATCGAATCATCTTTAATAAACACTTTTCTGCCTTCATGGAGAATAAACAAACTTGTGCCATTATCATTAGGGGTACTGCGAATTGTTACACTTGGAGAGATAATTATTGCATTCATTCTATTCAAACGAACCCTTCTCTGAAAAGCAGCAGATATATTCGCTATAACGCAAAATACAAGGAAAAATAAGGCCAAAATAAAAAAGGTTTTTCTAGCCACAATCTTAGTCGAAAAGAAGAAAATGTATATTGATACAATAAATAATAAAAAAAAGGAAATTGCAATAATTGCCCATGACTGAATACCCATTGAGTTTGTAATAGACTTCAACCAAGTGATAAAAAACAACTCAGGTACATCTGTTACCTTATCAACCGTCTTAGCTCTTGCTATTTCTAAGTTAGATCTAATGTCTTTATTAGCAGGCTTTAAAATCAAAGCTCGTTCATAGTTTAAAATAGCTTTAGCTATATCTCCTATCTTATAATAACTATTACCTAGATTATAATATATATCTGCAGACTCACCTGTCCTCAATATCATTTCATATATCTGAATAGCTGTAGTAAAATCGTTTCTAATATACGCACTATCAGCTAAAGATTTGGAGATAACAAGATTTCGACTCCCTAATTTTGATGTAGCATTAACAATTGAATCATTGTTCGTTAATGAATCAATCTCTAACGAACCTTGCGAATGCGACACTTGATATGTCAAAATAAAAAATGTAATAAATAATATCTTTCTCATAACGATATGTCATTTTTTAATAAGATTCTCAATCTTAGTAATTACAGAAACAGCAGAAACGTATAAATTATCCATCGCTCTATTTTTATCACTTGGCGAATAGCGAGCAAATTCACATTCATTCAACGTATCTATAAATTCTCTTATGAGTTCATTAGGCACGCCATATTTATTCAATCTTTCTTCAACATTATCTTTTGATAATCTTGAAACTGGGATATTAAGTTTATCACTAATATATCCCCAGAGAGCTTTCAACACCTCATCATAAAACAAATCCTTATTATCATCTCTTAATAGAGTTTGCGCTAATTTCATCCGTCTTAAAGCAATTTTATTTGCTTTCTTATTTCGCACTTTTGCAATATTTGAGTTCTCAACTATTTGCTTTTTAGAAATCAGAAAAACAATTCCAAAAATGAATATTGGAATTATATAACACAACCAATATGTTAATGAGCCAAAAAAGAAGCTACTACCGGAAATAATTTTTGCATCTCCCAATTTTATATATCTAATATCCTCACCTAAAATCTTTAAATCTTCTTTATTAGTAAAGTTTGCAATGACCTGATCTGCATTTCCCACTCCCTTTTCAACTTCTAAATTAAACTCTTTCGTTGATATATTTTTATAAACTTTATTTTTAACATCAAAAAAAGAAAATGAAATAGCTGGTATTTTAAACACTCCAGGATTTCTTGGAATTGCTAAATATTCAATCACTTTACTACCTGACAATCCATCTTTTGTTAATTTAACCTTATTATCAACTTTAGGATCATAAACTTCGAAATCATCTGGAAATTTAATAGTAGGACTGCTTATAAGTTTATGATTGCCGATTCCTGAAATAACCACCTTGACTGTAACAGCATCATTTGTTTTAATTTTAGTATTACTTATTGACGAAGAAATACTAAAGGTCCCTACTCCACCCGAAAAATCAACAGGTTTTTTGGGTGGCAAGGAATATACATTAACAGTAATTCTAGGTGTAATTATACTCTTCTTTATCTCAACATAATTACTCCCACCATTAAAGAATGCATCAAATGGATCAACCGATTGTACGGTTTTAGCTATAGATGCATCAAAACGAGCTGATTCAATTATCAATTTACCGGATTGTTGAGGAAAAAGCACAAATTGACGATATATTGTTGTATGGTAATTTTTACCATTATAATGCTCCAACGCCCATTTTGCATTTGAAGGTAGTTCTATTTCTTGGGAATGAAATCCTTTAAAATCAGGTAATTTTACATTAGAAAAATTCCTAAGATCTACTACTGTATAAATTTTATACGTAAGTAAAAAGGCTTCTTGCTCATAAACATCTGACTTACTTACAGTAGCTGTTATGAAAAGATCATTATTAGATACAGATTTTGCAGATATTGATTTTGAATCTTTTACAGGAGCATTCGTATTAGATGTTTTATTCCCAGTTGGAAGAACCTTGATTCTAACAGAATTAGATATGATTGGATTTCCTTCAGCCGTTATCGATGCACCTGGAATTGAAAATATTCCTTCATTATTGGCCATAAGTATATATGTAAAAGTTATACTGTTACTAGACACCGCAGTACCATTTACAATTTGTGTACTACTTTGTTGGGAGCGACTAGGTCCCATCAGCACTTCGAAACCCTTTACTGAAGCAATACGAAAATCCCTCACATTTAAACTATTAACCGTGTATGACAGTCTAAATTGATCACCAACTACAACTGTTTCTGGAGCTATAGCTTTAAAGCTAACTTTGACATTAGCTAATAAAAGAGCTTTGCTTGCAAACAAAACTGTTATAAAGAATATTATTTTTCTCATATTAAATACTATCTATCTTATATGGACTACCAATCTTTTTCTAAACGACCTCCATGTAACTTTTGCTGTTTTTTTATTCTATCTTGTACATCTCTTTCGTCTTGCATCACTGAATTCAATAGTTTTTCTGCATTTTCTTTAGACATTTTTGGGTCTCTCTCGCTTGATTGACTTGATTTAGAGGAATCATGTTTATTATTATTTGAACTATTGTTGGAATCATTATTTTTATTCTCTTTTTGATTATTCTCTTTATTGTCTTGTTCATCCTTTAATAATTTTTGTGCTAAAGATAAATTATAACGGGTTTCGTCATCTTTAGGGTTATTAATTAAGGCTTTTTTATACGCTTCAATAGCTTGTTTGTAGTCTTTATCTCGATGAAACAAAACCCCAATATTATGATAAATATAAGATAATTTATATTTATCTTTTTCCATTTTAGATGCAGAAACGTATTGTTCTAATGCATCTTTATTTTTTTGTTGATAAATAAGTGAATTACCTAAATTATACATAGAAACAGTTGACTTAGGATTAATTTCAAGAGCTTTTCTATAATTTATCTCAGCATCAATATAGCTACTATCATTGTACAATCTATTTCCCTTACGAATATAACTGCGTTCTACTTTTTGAGCAAAAACAGAACATAAGGATACAAACAAACCTAATAGTAATAATATAAATTTATTTAGTGATTCCATAACAAATTATCTACTTTGAAAATAATCTAATTTTCTTAAAAAACACATTTTTCTTATCAAGAATCATCATCTCCGTAAACAGCAAAAATAAAATAATCCAAGCTATAGCCTGAAATTGTTCATCAAATTCAGTGTATATTTTTGAATTGATGTCAATCTTCGCCATTTTGGCTATCTCGTCATTTATAGTCTTTTCTGCAGAATTAGTATTATCAACACGTACATACACACCATTACCTGCCTTAGCGATCTCCTTACACATCTCTTCATTTAATCTAGTTACAATAACATTCCCTTCACTATCACGCCTAAAATCATTAGTCCCATCCTGAGGTATAGGTGCACCATTAGCAGAACCAACACCAAGTACATGAACCTGAATGCCTTTGTCAACAGCCTCTTTCACTGCATTTGTTACTCCTCCTTCATGATTCTCACCATCAGTTATGATAATAATGGCTTTTCCAACTCCTTCTTGTGGAGTAAAGCTTCTTGATGCTAGATTAATTGCAGCCCCAATAGCGGTACCTTGTTTGTTAATTAAAGAAGGATTTATTGATTCAAGAAACATCTTTGCAGAAATATAATCACTAGTTATTGGCAATTGCGTAAATGCATCACCGGCAAAAACAATCATTCCAACTTTATCATTCTCAAGTTTATCAACTAATCTAGCGACCAATCTTTTTGCTTTTTCGATCCGGCTAGGTTGAAGATCGGTTGCTAGCATAGAATTTGAGATATCAACTGCAATCATTATTTCGACACCCTTACGTTTTATATTTTCTAATTTAGAACCAAATTGCGGTCTTGCTAATAGAAATGAAAATAAGGATATACATATTAAAATCAATCCAGATTTAATTTCAGGTCTATAGTTAGACACATCAGGCATCAATAATCCAATAAGTTCTGGATCACCAATTTTCTTAATTCTATTTTTTCTAATATAATTAGAGAACAAATAAAATAATATTGAAAGTGGTAATAGGAGAAGCAAATATAAATATGCAGGCTCTTCAAATCGAAACATTTTACTATATATTTAGTTATAAATTTCTTAAGGAATCTTCTTTAATATTGAGTTCCTCAAATAAAATTCAAGTAATAAAAAGAGCAAAGCAATCAAAGCAAACCATTGATATTCTTCATGTCTTTTACTATATTGTTTTACATTCAACTTTGTTCTTTCAAGCTTATCTATTTCTTTATAAACTTCTTTCAACTTAGAATTATTCGTTGCACGAAAATAATTGCCATTAGTTGTTATAGCAATTTGGGTCAATGTTTTCTCATCAATTTCAACTGGGGTATTAATATATTGAATAGTTCCAGCTACCCGTAATGGGTATGGTGCCATTCCATTTGTACCAACTCCAATCGTATAAACTCTAATACCAAAGCTTTTAGCTATATCTGCAGCCGTAAATGGAGAAATATCTCCTTTATTATTAGTCCCATCTGTCAGTAAAATTATGACCTTTGATTTTGCCTTACTATCCTTTAATCTTGATACGGCATTAGCAATACCCATGCCGACAGCAGTACCGTCCTCTACTATTCCAGAATTAATACTCTGAAATAAATTAAGTAGGACAGTATGATCAACAGTTAGCGGACATTGAGTAAAGCTTTCACCTGCAAATAAAGTTATGCCAATATTATCATTAGGTCTTCCACTAATAAACTCAGCAGCAACATCTTTTGCCGCTTCTAATCTATTAGGTTTCAAATCTTCGGCTAACATACTTGTAGACACATCTATGGCAAGCATTATATCAATTCCCTCCACTTCGCTATTTTGCCAATTATTAGTAGTCTGAGGACGTGCTAAAATCAAAATGACTAAAGATAAAACAATAATTCGTAAAATAAATGGAGCATGCAACAAATATATTTTATAGCTTTTTTTTATATCACTATAAATATTCGTATCAGACATCTGCAATGTCGCATTGTTTTTTTTATGCTTTAATATATACCACACTATGTAAGGTATTAATAAAAGCAACAGAAATAAATATTCAATATTTGCAAATACCATTATCTTCTATTTTTTAAAATCATTATGCTAAAAGAGCATAGAGTTCACGAACTATAAAAATTAAAACAAATAAGATGATAACAGAAAGAGTGATAATGCTTAAAATCAAAGCAACTTTGACTTTAAGTGATCGTTTCTCTACTACAGTTGTTTCTGTCGGCTGAATTATTGAATTATCATCAATAGTCTCCTTTGTTTCATTTATAAATTGAATTGCATTTATTAAATTCGCATCATTCTCATTCATACCAGGATTATGTTTGGCGAATTTAACAAGATCTGCAGTTTGGAAAAGAACTTTTAATCCACTTATATCATTTGCTTTATCAGTAACTTCCATCAATCGATTAATTATCTCCGAGGAGGTCATTTCTAAAGCATTAAATCCAAATCGATTTTTTATATAATTTCTAACTGCGTCAGTTAAATCCGTATAATAATCTTTTAACCTACCTAATTGCAATTTTTTATCACCTTTAATCTTTTCAATTTCATTCATGGCAATTTCATGTGGAGGCAACTTTGGCTCAAGTTTTATTTTTCTTATAATGGGTTTATTATCGCTTAATCTTATAATAAGATAAATCAAAAGAGCTAAACATGGAAATAATAATAACGAAGCAATTATCATGTTCCACCAATCTTCCCATTCAAATGGAGCTTTAAATACAGTTTTAGGTCCGAAAAAATGGTCAGGATTTAATGTATCTACCGGTACCGAATACACTTTAAGAGCTAACGCCTTCGATTTATATATTTTATTATCAACTGTAATACAAAAAGGAGGTATATAATAAAGAGCAGAATCAAAAGACGTTATTATATACTCTTGTGTAATTAACAACCTCTCTTTGTTGTTTAAATATTGAGTATCAGGTTTGGCTATTTCCACAATATCTACACCTTTAATCAAGGTATCAGTGTAAATCGGAAAAATAGCCTTTTGCTTAGCATTAAATGATACCTGAAGTCGAATTCTAGCTTGTTCTCCTATTAGTATCTGCAAAGAATCTATTTTCGCGTCAACAGTTACTGACTGAGAAAATACCCTAACTCCCCAGAATAATAATATAACAATAAATGCCCAACGTATATTCCTTATCATCATAATTACTAATTTCTTTTTTCAAAGAGTGTAAGTAATGCCTTTACAAAATCTTGATCGGTTCTTACAGAAACAGCATCAACTCTACTCTTGTTAAACGCATTTCGCAACTTGTCCTGTTTAGTTTTCCACCATTCAGAATGAGCTTTTCTTAATGATAAAGAAGATGTATCAATCCACTGTTCATTACCTGTTTCAGCATCCTTTACATTAATTAATCCTACCGAAGGTAAATCTTCAATTCTTCTATCATATACCTGAATAGCGACTAAATCATGCTTTCTATTAGTTATAGTCATAGCATTATAGAAGCCATCATCAATAAAATCCGAAATAATAAAAGCTGTACATTTCCTCTTCATTACATCAATCAAATACTCTAAACACACTTTGATATCGGTCATACGACTGTCAGGCTCAAAATTGAGCAACTCACGAATAATATATAAAATATGTTTTTTCCCTTTCTGAGGTGGAATAAATTTTTCTATTTTATTGGAAAAAAAAATAACGCCTATTTTATCATTATTTTGAATTGCAGAAAAAGCCAACGTTGCAGCAATCTCAGTTACAATATCTTTTTTAAATTGTTTCACAGTACCAAATTCAAGACTCCCAGAGACATCAATTAAAAGCATTACAGTCAACTCACGTTCTTCCTCAAAAACCTTTATATAAGGTTTATTAAAACGGGCTGTAACATTCCAATCAATATCTCTTATATCATCTCCATATTGATATTCCCTGACTTCAGAAAAAGCCATACCTCTTCCTTTAAAAGCAGAATGGTACTGCCCTGCAAAAATATTATTAGAAAGTCCTCTAGTCTTTATTTCAATCTTTCGAACTTTTTTTAACAAATCAACCGTTTCCATTAGTTATTATTTTGGTTGATACTAGAATTATTATTTAACATAAAATAAACAATCTAAATTATGGAACCTCAACTTTATTCAGAATGCGACTTATTATTTCATCGGAATTTATGTTATTAGCTTCAGCCTCATACGTTAGCCCAATCCTATGTCTTAAAACATCATGAGCGACAGAACGAATATCTTCAGGGACAACATAACCTCTTCTCTTAATAAAAGCATATGCCCTTGAAGCTAACGCTAGGTTTATCGAAGCACGTGGAGAGCCACCAAACGATATTAACCCTTGAAGATCTTTCAAATCATATTTTTCAGGGAAACGCGTTGCGAATACAATATCAACAATATATTTCTCTATCTTTTCATCAATATAAACTTGACGCACTACTTTTCTAGCTTCAACAACTTCTTCAGATTTTAATATCGATTTTACTTCAATCTTTCTTTCATTAATATTTTGCCTAATAATCAATTTTTCTTCTTCTATTTTCGGATAGTCAATTATTACCTTAAGCATAAAACGATCGACTTGTGCTTCAGGTAATTGATAAGTTCCTTCCTGCTCTATAGGATTTTGGGTTGCCAAAACTAAAAATGGATTTGGCAATTTAAAAGTGTCATTACCAATAGTGACCTGCCTTTCTTGCATCGATTCCAAAAGAGCACTCTGTACTTTTGCAGGGGCACGGTTAATTTCATCAGCCAAAACGAAATTCGCAAACACAGGCCCTTTTTTCACTTGAAATGACTCATCTTTTTGACTATATACCATAGTTCCAATTACATCAGCCGGCAACAAATCCGGAGTAAATTGAATTCTACTATATTTAGCGTCTATCAATGAGGCTAGAGTCTTAATTGCCAATGTTTTTGCTAATCCAGGAACTCCTTCTAATAAGACATGTCCATCAGACAATAGCCCTATCAACAAAGATTCTACTAAATGTTTTTGTCCAACAATCACTTGATCCATGCCCATTGTCAAATTAGACACAAACAGACTTTGTTGTTCAATCCGATTGTTTAATTCACGGATATCTATCGATTCAGCCATATATTCTTTTCTTTTATGAATAAAAAATAACTCAATTATATTGCTTCAAAAGTACAGTATAAAATCAACCCCTAAAACTAATTTCTATTAAAAAAACATGTTAAACCTTTAAGCGTTAAAGGTTTCATCATCTCATTTTTCTGTCAGTTTCGGAATTTTAATAATTACACCATATGGAACATTATCAGGATCTGATATTATCGAGCGATTATGTTTAACAATATATGGCCACAAAGCTTTAGTACCATAAAATTTCAATGCTAATTTAGTTAGGGTTTCCCCTTCATTTAATTTATAATCCGTTAATGTACCCGAAATAGTATATTTATCCAGTTTATTGAATTCGGCTGCAGTTCCGTCTACAGTTTCTAAGGGGGGGGTATTTATTTTCATGATAGAATCGTCTTTATTATTCAAGACTATAGATTGCTTATTTGTAGGATCGAAATGAACTGTATCATTATGAATAGTTCCAGAATCAATAGGTATCTTAACTGAACCTGCGATCAATGTTGAATCAAGATCATTTTTGGAAAGTCTATTATTAGAATCTCCATTTAGGAAAATATATAAAACATAACTGAGGAATGCAATAGCAATAAATGTAACACTACAAATAAAAGCTCTCCTTGTTTTTACATTTACACTCAATCCACTTTCTTGTTTGGATTTGTATTTCTTACCATATTCCAAATCAGCCTTTTTAATTTCTTGAGCTATAATTTCTTCAACAGATAAAGTTTTAATATGCTCATGCTTCTCAGGGGCAACTGAATCTTTACCCAAATAAAAATCTGCCACCTCGGCATCAAAAGAATTTCCATCCTCTTGACTAAAAGAATCTTGTTTGTGGGATTCCTCTATTGGTTCATTACTAGGACATGGTTCATTACTAGGGCACACATTATCATCATCATGTAATGACACGACTTCCTCCGAAACATCAGCATTTTCAACATTATCAAACTGAATATTATCGTTTAATATGGCAGTTTCAAAATGTGCAAAAGGTTTATTTATGGATTTTTTTAATGAAACATCTGGAGTAAAAGATATTTTTGAATGCCCTTCAATAATAAATCGTTCCCCTGTATTAACGTTAATACTTTCACGACTATCAACGTCAATAAGCTTAAAAGTACCAAATCCCTTAATCTTAAGATATTTATCATTTTCCAGTGCGTACACTACTAAATCAAAAAACTCTTTTACGAATAATTCGACATTTTTCTTAGGAATATTATATTTATACGTCAACAAATCAATAAGATCTTGCATATTTAATTTTTCATTCATAGCATAGATTTTATTTAAACTTATCTTTTAAAAGGTTACTTGGCCTATAAGTTAATACAAGTTTAGGAGGAACAAGCATTCGTTGCTTATTAGTAGGATTTACAGATATACGTTCAGTCTTTTTTTTCACTTCAAAGGAACCAAATCCTTGAAGTGAAATTTGATTATTATTCTGCAACTGCTCAGACATCTCATTTATGAGAAAAGAAACCAACTCAGAAGTATCTTTCATAGTACAACCGAGTCTCTTTGACAATTCCGAAGTAAAATCTTTATTATTCAAGACTATAGATATTAAAATTTAAACGATAAAAAATTAACTTTTAATTATTGCATATAAATCAAAATCATCAGCATCAACTATAGTAGCATTATAAAAGTCACCAATAATTAGCTTTCCATTTTGTTTTAGTATTAAAACTTCCGGATCTACTTCAGGAGAATCAAATTCAGAACGTCCAATATAGTATTCACCCTCTACTCTGTCAATTACAACTTTAATGTTCTCTCCTATTTTCTTAGCACTTAACTCAGATGATATAACTTGTTGTATGTTCATTATTTCATTCAGTCGTTCTTGTTTAACTTCATATGGAATATCATCATCAAACTTAGTAGCAGCATAGGTACCTTCTTCTTCAGAATAAGCAAAAGCTCCCATTCGGTCAAAGCGTATATCTTTAACGAAAGTCTTCAGCTCTTCAAAAGCAATTTCATCTTCTCCAGGATACCCAACCATAAGAGTAGTTCTCAAATGAATACCAGGAACTTCTTTTCTAATTTTATGTATTAATTCATATGTTTCTTTTTTCGTTACATTTCGACGCATATTCAGAAGAACATTATCATTAATATGTTGCAATGCTATATCAAGATATTTACATACATTAGGATACTTCCTCATTACTGGCAGTAAATCTTCTGGAAAATGCGCAGGATAGGCATAATGCAATCTAATCCATTCTACTCCAGGTGTGTTTGCTATTTTTTCTATTAATTCAGCCAACATTTGTTTCTTATATATATCAACCCCATAATAAGTAAGTTCCTGAGCTATAATTTGGAATTCTTTAACCCCTTGAGACACTAAGTAACGTACCTCATCTAAAACATCGTTTATAGGCTTTGATATATGCTTACCAGTAATTATCGGAATTGCACAATAAGAGCAAGCTCTATCACACCCTTCAGAGATTTTCAAATAAGCATAGTGTTTAGGAGTAGTTAAAGTTCTCTCTATCTCAGACTCTGGATTATAAGCCTTCCCTAAATCTTTTAATAATTCTTTCCAATTGAACTTGCCATAGAATTTATTCACTTGAGGTATTTCTGTCGATAATTCATTTAAATACCTTTCAGAAAGACATCCCATTACAAATAATTTCTTTAATCTACCCTCTTCTTTAGCTTGAGCAAATTCAAGTATCATATTTATAGACTCCTCCTTAGCATCACCAATAAAACCACAGGTGTTAATTACAGCAATTTCACCTTTAGGGTTTGTTGAATCATGAGTTACATCATATCCTACCCCTTTTAACTGACGAATTAAATGCTCCGAATCTACTAGATTTTTTGAGCAACCTAAGGTTATTATATCAATCGTTTTTCTTTTCATTGCTATCACCAAATAATGAATCTACATATTCTTTACGGTTAAATAACTGTAAATCCTCAACGCCTTCACCAAGACCTATATATTTCACTGGAATTTTAAATTGATCCGATATTCCAATTACAACTCCACCTTTAGCCGTTCCATCAAGCTTTGTTATTGCCAGCGATGTCACTTCTGTCGCTAAGGTAAATTGTTTTGCCTGTTCAAATGCATTTTGCCCAGTTGAACCATCAAGAACTAACAAAACTTCGTGAGGAGCATCTTCTAAGACTTTTTTCATGACATTCTTAATCTTTGTTAGCTCATTCATGAGCCCTACTTTATTATGCAAACGTCCTGCAGTATCTATAATAACAACATCAGCATTATTAGCTATTGCAGAACTTATTGCATCATAAGCAACCGAAGCTGGATCTGCACCCATTTTTTGTTTAATAACAGGGACTCCAACCCGCTCCCCCCAAATAACCAATTGTTCAACAGCAGCAGCGCGAAACGTATCAGCAGCTCCGAGATATACGGATTTTCCTCTTTGTTTAAATTGGTATGCGAGTTTCCCTATGGTGGTCGTTTTACCTACACCATTCACTCCAACAACCATAATCACGTAAGGCCTAATTTTAGAAGATATATCAAAACTATCTGTATCAACAGAATTATTCTCCATTAATAGACTCGCAATTTCTTCACGCAGTATCGTATTTAATTCCTGAACATTTAAATATTTATCACTGGCTGCTCTTTTTTCAATACGAGCTATGATATTTAAAGTTGTTTCTACCCCTACATCAGAAGTTATTAGGATCTCCTCTAAATCATCTAATACCTGATCGTCAACTTTAGACTTCCCTGCAATAGCTCGAGTTATTTTCCCAAAAACACTTTCTTTTGTTTTAGACAATCCTCTGTCTAACGTCTCTTTCTTCTCTTTTGAGAAAAAATTAAATAATCCCATAATACAACATTATTTGCAAATTACCATTATGATACAAAGATATAATAACTAACGGTAAGTCAAAAATGAAAAATGAAAAATAATCAAGGATAGTGAATATACATATAAAAAAATTCCCCGCAAGAATGCAGGGAATTTTTTTATAGCAACTAGTAGCTACTAGATACTACTATTTCTTAAAAAAGTCTTGTACTTTTTCGTTTGGCACCATTTGCTCATCAAACATATAAGCACCAGTTTTAGGCGATTTTACCATCTTAATAACTTTTGTATAAGAGCGCCCTTCTTTTGTTCCTTCGTGCAAACTTGCAACTGTCTTTTTTGCCATGGATTATACTTATTTAATTTCTTTATGTACTGTTACTCTTTTCAAGATTGGGTTGTATTTTTTCAACTCAAGTCTTTCCGTAGTATTCTTTCTGTTTTTTGTGGTAATATAACGAGATGTACCCGGCATACCACTTTCTTTATGTTCAGTGCATTCTAAAATAACCTGAACTCTGTTACCTTTTGCTTTCTTTGCCATAAGTTTCCTTCTCCTCTTTAATTAGCCAATTACTTTAATGCTCTTCCAATCACAATAACCTTTAGTAACCGCATCGTTTAAGGCTGCATCAAGCCCCTTCTTATTAATTAAGCGTAAACCAGCAGCACTTAAGCTCAAACTAATCCAGCAATCCTGTTCTACATAATAGAACTTTTTATTAAACAAGTTCACATCAAAAGTTCTTTTGGTTCTCTTCTTTGAATGTGATACATTGTTGCCAATCATGGCTTTCTTTCCTGTAATTTGACAAATCTTCGACATTTCTATCTTGTTTTTATAGTTTTTATCTATATTTATTTCAAACAGAGCGCAAAGTAAGCACTTTTATGAATACAAAACAAGTATTTTACTAAATAAATAAGCTCAACTTACTAATATTTATCCACTAACACTTCTTTTAATATTCGCAGTGCATTACCGCAAGCTTTTATTATATTAATCTCCCTACCATCATCTCCCTGTTGCTTATATGTAATAATTTTCGTTTTATAAACAACAGCGATCCAAACAGTTCCAACGGGTTTATCAACAGTCCCCCCTAAAGGTCCAGCAATGCCGGAAGTAGCGATTGAACAATCACTCTTCAATAACCTCTGCACTCCTTTAGCCATCTCAACAACAACAGATTCACTGACAGCCCCATCTTCAACTAATGATTTAGCATCTACACCCAACAAGTTCGTTTTCACTTCGTTTGCATATGCAATAATTCCTCCTTTGTAAAAGGTTGAGCTTCCAGAAAAATAAGTAAACAGTGAAGCCAGATTACCACCAGTACAACTTTCCGCCGTTGAGATTGTAACACCAGTACTAATCAAAATATCATAAATATCTTCTTTTAATAAAGATATAACAGACTTCCGGTTTAATTCATCCATCTTTGTTCTATTTTATAAAATCACAAAACAACTCTGGAATATGCCGGCAGTGAAATGGAGCAAAAATCATTATCCAAATATTTAAAATAACCATTAATTGCGATCATCGCAGCATTATCAGTTGTATAACTAAACTTTGGGATATAAATATTCCATCCATATTTTTGAGCATGTTCCCTAAATGAGTTCCGTAGTCCATTATTGGCAGAAACACCGCCAGCTACAGCAATCTCTTTTATATTATGCTTTTTTGCCGCTTTCCTTAGCTTATCCATCAAAATATCTACCACAGTAGCCTCCAATGAAGCCGCTAAATCATTTTTATTATTCTCTATAAAATTAGGATCATCTTTTATCCAACTACGCAAAGAATATAAGAAAGAAGTTTTGAGACCACTAAAGCTATAATCAAAGTCTGGTATATTTGGTTTATTAAATTTAAAAGCTTTTGGATTTCCATTCCTTGCAAGCCTATCTATTATTGGTCCCCCAGGATATCCAAGTCCCATGACTTTAGAACATTTATCAATTGCTTCACCAGCAGCATCATCTATTGTTTGCCCTAGCACAGTCATATCACTGTAAGATTCCACCAATATAATTTGAGAATTACCACCTGAAACTAATAAACATAGAAAAGGAAATTTAGGTTGTTGCAATATCTCATCTGGTTCTTTCAAAAAATGTGCTAATACATGACCAGTTAAATGATTAACGTCTATTAGTGGTATATTTAACGATCTTGCAAATCCTTTGGCAAAGGAAACTCCAACGAGTAAAGAGCCCATTAATCCAGGCCCTCGAGTAAATGCAACGGCACTTATCATCTCTTTAGTAACATTTGCCCTCTTCATCGCTTCGTGCACCACCGGTACAATGTTTTGCTGATGCGCTCTAGATGCTAATTCAGGAACAACACCTCCATAGGATTCATGAACAGATTGGTTAGCAACAACATTTGATATTAAAACCCCATCCTTTATAATTGCAGCTGAAGTGTCATCACACGATGATTCTATACCTAATATAATTACTGACATACCTTTTTTTTAAGTTTGATGCTACAAAAGTAATCATAAAACTAAGATTCATACCATTATATTTTATATTTTTGTTCCCAAATATAAATCTTCAGCTTATCAAAACATTAAAAAAACTAATTCAATGGCTCCTAGGCGTTATCTTAGGAATGTACATAGGAGTTATTATCTTGCTAAACATCCCCTTTGTTCAGCAAAAGACTGCAGCATACGTAAGCCATCAATTATCCATACTCCTTAACACATCTGTCAGTGTTGAAAAAATTAATTTGGGGCTATTAAACCGCATAGTAGTTGATAACATAGCATTAAAAGATCAGTCAGCCACTGATCTACTAAAAGTAACTAGACTTTCTGCTAAATTTGAGATTCTGCCTCTATTGAATGGGAAAATATCAATAAATAGTATACAGTTATTTGGCTTTAATATATCATTAAATAAAGCAAACAGAAACTCAAAGGCTAACTATCAATTTATAATTGATGCATTGACCCCCACAAATAAAACATCTAAAAAAAACAACAATTTAGATTTAAGAATTAACTCAATTCTTATCCGAAGAGGAAAGCTTTCATACGACATACTTAGTGAAAGTACAACTCCGGGCAAGTTTAATCCTAGCCATATAAAACTACATAACATTATTGCCAATATTTCATTAAAATCACTTCATAATGACTCTATTAATGCTTCAATTAAAAGGTTAAGTTTAGATGAGCAATCAGGTTTATCATTACGCAAGTTAACTTTGAAGGTTCTTGCCAACGACAAGAAAATGACAGTTGAAAATTTTAAATTGGAATTAGCAAACACGCAAATAAAAACAAATCAGATAGAAATGAGCTATAACTCATTTGAAGACTTTAATGACTTTGGCAATAAGGTTAATTTCGCACTTTCGATACTCCCTTCAAGAATTACTTTTAAAGACATATCTCCGATAGTAACATCTTTAGCTCATTTCAAAGAAAGTATTGAATTAGAAATGAAACTAAAAGGTACTATAAATCAATTAGACATCCCTTTTTTGTCAATTAAAGGGAGCGAACATTTAAAATTGAACAGTTCACTCTCTTTTCAATATTTATTAGACCCCGAAAACACATATCTTTATGGAAAATTGGATAATTTATTCATAGATTCTAAAGGGTTTGATTTCATTACCCGAAATATGAGTGATACATATTTAGGAATAAAACCAATCCTTAACCGCCTTGGGAATATTTCTTTTAGTGGTGAAGTTTCCGGGTATTATAGTGATCTGGTAACCTACGGATTATTCAAAACAGACCTAGGATCATTCAATACCGATTTAAAGTTAAGTGGCAACAAAGAAACCCATGCTTTGTCATATTCCGGAGAAATAAAGACAATCGATTTTAGTCTTGGAAAATTAATAAACAATTCCTTAGTAGGACAAACATCCTTGAATTTTATTGTTAATGGGTATCATCCCAAAATGCAATACCCAACGATTAATATAAAAGGATTAATATCAAAAATAGAATACAAACAATACAAATATGAGAATATTAACCTAGATGGTGAATACAAAGCAGGAGGATATAATGGTAAAATAGCTTTAAATGATCCCAATGGCAATGTTTTATTAAAAGGAGAGTTTAGCCCCTATAATAAAATTCCTAATTTTAACTTTACAGCTCTGATAAGTAAGATCAAGCCCCACAATTTAAATTTATCATCGAAATATTCAGAAACAGAATTTTCATTAAATATCAATGCAAATTTCCACGGTAAATCAATAAATGATCTTTCAGGAGAAGTTAGCGTCGATAGCTTTATTTGTAAATCAGCAACAAAAGATTTCTATATACCAGAAATTAAAATAAGTGCCTCTAATGAAGATAAAAATAAAAAAATAAAAATTAATTCATCTTTCATAAAGGGAACTATTTTAGGACAATATTCGTATGAGACAATCGGCAATAGCATTACTAATATTTTAAAAAAACATTTATCTTCTCTAGCTCCTTCAACTACAAATTCGCAAGAAAAAAAATCGGAAAATAATTTCAACTTTGACATTCATATTTACAACACTGATATATTGCCTATCCTTCTTGACATACCATTAAATATTAATTCACATTCCACTATAAAAGGTTATGTCGATGATAAAATGAGTCGCACAAGACTAGAGGCCTATTTTCCTAAGCTTAAATATGATAATTTCAACATAGAATCAGGAGTTTTAATCTGCGACAATCAAGGAGATCAAATAAGTGCCCAAATACGATTTACAAACATTAGAGATAATAAGAATGCAATCAATTTTTCATTGGATTCTAAAGCTAAAAACGACACGTTGTACACGACATTGAATTGGGGTAATAATTCAAAAAACACTTATGGTGGAAAGTTATCAGCGGTAACAAAATTTACAAGAAAAATAAATGAAGTATCGCAGGAATCCAACATTGCTACCCAAATAGAAATAAAAGCAACAGATGTTATTTTAAATGATACTCTATGGAAAATACACCCATCAATTATTAAATTAGAATCACAAAAAATAGAGATTAACAATTTTTATTTTAGTCATAAAAACCAATATATTCATATAAATGGAAGTGCATCAAAAAATGAGTCTGATACTCTAAAAATGCAGTTAAGAGATATAAATATTGACTATGTTTTCGACGTAGTTAATCTTCAAGGACTTGATTTTAAAGGCAAAGCCTCTGGAAATGCCTATATAACGAAAACTATGAAAACTCCCAATATGAAAGCCGATCTTTCGGTGAAACAATTTAGGTTCAATAATGGAATAATAGGCGATATGAATATCACGGGCAACTGGGATGAAAAAAATGAAGGTATTTTTTTAGATGCCAAAATACAAGAACCAAATAAATCTAAAACAACAGTTAGTGGATACATTTATCCATTAAAGCCTAAAAGTGGCTTGGATTTATATATAAACGCACAAAATACAAATTTAAAGTTTATGGAACATTATGTACAGTCCATAATATCCGATATTAAGGGGAAAGGGAGTGGAAATGTCCATTTATTCGGTACATTCAAAGCTTTAAATATTGAAGGAAAGGTAAAACCTGATGCAACATTAAAGATTAATCTTTTAAACACGTATTTTGCTGTAAAAGATAGTATTGAGATGAAAGCTGATCAGTTTTCATTTAATAATATACCAATTTCTGATCTTGAAGGGCATAATGGCTCTCTTAACGGCACAATCAAGCATCAAAACTTTAAAAACATGCATTACAATCTAGAATTTAAAGCGAATAATCTCTTAGTAATGAACACAAAAGAGAATAATAGTGCACCATTCTATGGTACTATATATGCAACCGGCAACGCATTATTAAATGGAAACCCGGAAGGGCTAAATATAGATGCAGCTCTCGTTACAAACAAAAACAGTAATTTTGTTTATATTGCTGGCGGTATTGCATCTGCCACAAACAATCAATTTATAAAATTTATAGATAAGACTCCCAAAAGAAGTGTAGATATAGTCGATGAAACAATAGAAAATCCTATAGACAAATCACCTACAGATACCTCTACAGATGTTAGGCTAAACATTTCTGTTGATGCAACCCCCGATGCTACCATGAAAATAGTAATGGATCCAATTGCCGGTGATTATATCAGTGGAAAAGGATTTGGTAATATAAGAACAGAGTATTACAACAAAGGCGATATAAAAATGTTTGGTAATTATCAGATAAACCAAGGCGTCTATAAATTTAGTCTGCAGGAGATTATTCGTAAAGATTTTACCATTCAAAATGGGAGTGAAATATCATTTAATGGTAATCCATTAGATGCCAACTTAAACATCCAGGCCATTTACACAGTCAACTCTGCTTCATTAAATGATCTTCTTCCTGACGCTTCGCAAATAGTACAACAACCCAATGTGAAAGTTAACTGTAATATGTTCCTAAGTGGAGCTCTCATCAAACCAACAATAAAGATGGAAATAAAACTTCCTAATGAAAATGATGAAGTGCAAACTTTAGTGAGGAATTACATCAATTCCGATGAACAAACAAATATGCAAATTCTATATTTGTTAAGCATTGGAAAATTTTACACCGCTGAGAATGTCAACAGTGCGCAGAGCTCAAACGTTATGCCATCAGTTTTAGCTTCAACTTTATCTGGACAACTCAACAACATGCTATCACAAATACTCAATTATAGTAATTGGAATATAGGAACTAATTTAAGTACTGGAGACAAAGGATGGACTGATTTAGAAGTTGAAGGGCTTTTATCCGGTCAACTATTAAATAACAGGTTACTTATTAACGGTAATTTTGGATACAGAGATAATCCCATGGCTAACACTAATTTCATAGGAGATTTTCAAGCCGAATGGCTACTTACCCGTAGTGGTGATATTAGGTTAAAAGCATATAATGAGACCAACGATAAATATTACACGCGAACAAATCTTACCACTCAAGGGTTTGGTATTATGTATAAGAAAGATTTTAATAAGTGGAATGAATTGTTTTTCTGGCAAAATTGGATTAAAAAAGGTAAATCAAAAAACAAGCAACAATGAGAACATTAGATTATGGTGTAATAGGAAACTGCCGTTCTGCTGGGTTAGTTTCAAAATTCGGAAGAATAGACTGGTTATGTTTTCCTGATTTTGATTCGCCATCTATTTTTGCACGCCTACTCGATGAAGACAAAGGAGGATACATGAACATTATTGCTTCATCGGACAGTTACAATATAACGCAATCGTATATTGATCAGACCAATATTCTTTCTACAAAGTTCATTAGTCAAGATGCGTCATTTGAGATACTCGATTTTATGCCGAGATATAAAACAGGAATTAACACTCACTATATTCCACCCGAATTGTATAGACTAATACGCATAATTCATGGAAAACCCAAAATAAGGATTGAATATGTTCCTGCAATGAACTACGCAGCAGATATTACTATTAACCAAAAGATAAACGATGAATTTATAAGAACAAGCTCTTCAAATAATCATAAAGACACAGTTTATTTGTATTCAAATCTTAATCTGCAATATATTTTAGATCACTCAGAAATAGAATTAACAGAAGATTCTTTCTTACTTTTATCGTATTACCAAAAATTAATCCACATAGATATTGACCGAGTTAATCTAGAATATCAACGCACTAAAGTATATTGGTTAAATTGGAGCAACAGATCTAAGAAATTTTTCACATACAATAAAGAAATAACACGAAGTATGCTAGTTCTGAAACTAATGTCATACCATAGAACAGGTGCTGTTTTAGCGGCATTAACAACTAGTTTACCAGAATCAATCGGCGAAACACGAAATTGGGATTATCGATTTTGTTGGGTACGAGATGCTTCAATGTCTATCAGAACATTATTGCAGCTCAACCATTCGGGTGCTGCACAAAGATTTATTACATTTATTAAAAACATTCTAAAATCAAAAAATGATAGCCTCCAAATAATGTATGGAATTAGAGGTGAACGTGAGCTAACAGAAACCATTTTAAATCATTTATCTGGATTTGAAGATTCCAAACCTGTTAGAATTGGCAATCAGGCATATATTCAAAAACAAAATGATTCATTAGGTTATTTAATGGATGTAATTCATCAATATTTCTATAATTTTCCAGGCTCACTAGATGAGGTTGAAGAAATGTTTGAGGTGGTCAAAATTATTGCTAAAGATGTGACAGACAACTGGCGCAAGCCGGATAAAGGTATTTGGGAGATAAGAAATACTGATCATCATTTTGTTTTCTCAAAAGTGATGTGTTGGGTAGCCCTTGACAGAGCTATAAAAATAGCTCAATTACTTAATAGGGACCATTTCGTAGAAGTGTGGGGCAAAGAAGCTTTCTTAATTAAAGAAGATGTTTTTGCCAATGGATGGAAAGAAGAGTTACAAAGTTTCTCACAAGCATACGACAATACGTATTTGGATTCATCATTATTACTGATGGAGACTTACGGATTTATTGAACCCTCAAATGAGAAATATAGAAAAACAGTTAAAGCAATAAAAAACAAACTATTTCATTATGGCCTCATGTACCGTTACAAAAATGAAGATGATTTTGGGAGCCCAACCTCTGCATTTACTATTTGCACATTTTGGTTAGTAAGAGCTCTATTTGTAACTGGTGAAGAAGAAGAGGCGCGCAAAATATTTAATCAACTCTGTTCTTACACGAATCATGTTGGCTTAATGAGCGAAGATCTTGATTTTATTTCCAAGCAACAATTAGGTAATTTTCCACAAGCTTATTCTCATCTAGCCATGATTGATATAGCCATTTTACTTTCAAAAGAAAAAAAGACATCACATTTTATCCGACCTTAATCAGACAAAAATAGATTTAATAGAGGTAAGACTTCATGCTGGTTCTTTAGATAAAATCGTGCAGCATCTGACATCTCACCGACTTTAATCGTATAGGAATCTTTAGGCATTTCTCTAAACATATCCTCGTCAGTAGTGTCATCACCTATTGCGAGCATAAAATCAAAGTCTTCTTTTAGTAATAATTGCTTAGCCACACATCCTTTATCACACCCTACTGGTTTTATTTCTATAATTTTATTACCTTTCATAATATGCAATCCTTCCCTCGCACATTTATCTCCCAACATATTAAAAAGTTGCTGTTCACGCAAAGCTGCAACCCAAGGATCAACATTTCTAAAATGCCAAACCAGAGCCGTTTTTTTCTCTTCTAAAAATGAGCCAGGTGTTTTATCTGTAACTTTAAGTATTATGTCAACAATTTCCTTACTCCAACTTCTATCTTCCAAATTCTTTCTCCAAACACCATTATCACGCACAAAAGCTCCATGCTCTGCAGCTAAAATTATGGGATATTCACCAAACCACCCAGAAAGAGTATCTTGATCACGTCCGCTAGAAATAGCTATGCAATTTCTTTTGTCAGCAAGTAAACTTTTTATTATTTGAGTTAATTGAAGCGATGGCGCTGCTTCTTCCGGGTTATTGTAAAAAGGAGATAGTGTTCCATCATAATCTAATATAATCAATCTTTTATGTGATCTTTTATATTCGGAGACTATTATTTGTTTATTAACATCTGTAATTAATTTAGTTTTATTTTTTTCATTCTGTTTTTTTAGACTCAATAGTTCATCGATATAGTCTGTAGCCCATTTTTGAACAGTTTGTGATGAAACAATTTTCTGCATTCGCTTCATTCGTTTTAATTGTTCATCAGCAGGCATTTCCAAGGCTTTTAAAATAGCATCTTTCATGCCATCAACATCATTGGGATTGACAATAATTGCATCTCTTAATTCTTGAGCAGCACCTGCCATTTCACTTAAAATTAGTATCCCGAGATTTCTCCTCTTTACAGCTATATATTCTTTAGCAACAAGATTCATGCCATCTCTCAAAGGAGAAACCAACGCAATATCAGCTACATTATAAAAAGCAATTAGTCGTTCAAACGAAAAGCTATGATAAAAATAATGAATAGGAGTCCAATTAAGATTTGAGTATTTGCCATTTATCATTCCGATTTTCTCATTAATCTTCATTTTAAGATCGGCATAAGCTCCAACTTTATCTCTTGATGGAACAACAATCATTACTAATGATACTTTTTCATGGTATTCAGGATGCTCAGCCAAGAAACGATTAAAGGCTTTAAGCCGATGCAAAATACCTTTACTGTAGTCTAATCTATCAACTGAAATGATTATCTTGCGTTCACCAAACTTCATTTTCCATTCTGATGATAACTTTTGAGGCGCCACTTTTAGTGGAGCGGCGCTGTACTTTTCATAATTTATGCCCATAGGAAAAGCATCCACATGAACGATCCTATTATTGTACCTGGTTTCATCCAACATAAACTTAGTATCCATAACTCTCTCAGCCGTACTCATAAAATGACGCATATAATCAGCAGTATGAAAGCCTATTAAATCGGCACCAAGTAAACCATCTAAAATTTCCTTTCTTTCCGGTAAAATCCTAAATAATTCATAAGAGGGGAAAGGTATATGATGAAAATAGCCGATGCTAACATCTTTATTTCCATCGCGGATCAGTGCCGGTAAGAGCATTAACTGATAATCTTGTATCCACACGATATCGCCATTTTCAATGTGCATATCCGCAACTTGTGCAAAAAGACTATTAACCTCTTTGTATGCCTCCCATGAAGCTATTCCATATTTTATATGTGTATAAAAATAGTGGCACAAAGGCCATATTACACTATTGCTGTAATTATGATAAAATTCCTCTATCTGCTCAGCAGATAAAAAAACGGGATGATAATTAAATTTTTTCAGATGGGATCTAATTTCCGTCATTTCTTTATCATCTTTGGTAAATATACCAGGCCAACCAACCCAATGTTTTTCTATTGAGGTATCCAACGACGCTAATCCAGTTGCCAATCCTCCCTCGCTAGGAATAAAAATAACTTTGCCATTTTTCTTAAAAGCTTTTATTGGCAGTCTATTCGATATGATAATTAATTTCATATTATTTAAATTTAATAAAGTAGATAATGATAAATTCAACTTTCAAATGAAAATGAATCCATCAAGTTAAGTCACATCAAAGAAGAAGTAATATGCAGAATTTGGCATATTTGCAATTCAGAACGCATATGTGAAATACAAATATACATTTATTCCGCTTAAAATTAAAATATAAAACTTGTTTTTTTATATCTGTATGAATCCTCATAAAGATTAGCCATCATTTTTATTAAAAATAAATACAATACTTAACATGCTGATTATCAACACAAAACAAATCACTGAAAAATAAAGTGCGAAAAACTTGTGTTTTTTACACCAATATATTTGCAAATATAAAAAATATGCCTACCTTTGCACTCGCTTTAAAGATGGTAACACACTAAAGTTTTCGGGGTGTAGCGCAGTCCGGTTAGCGCACCTGCTTTGGGAGCAGGGGGTCGTGGGTTCGAATCCCGCTACCCCGACAAAAAGGTATCAATTTTGATACCTTTTTTTGTTTTTGAACCATTCGGAAATCCATTTGTTCTTATTATTATTTTATAATAACATTCATAGCAGATGAGAACAATAATCTATATTTTACTTTTTCTCGTAGCACCTCTAGGAGGTACTATATATGCTCAGCAAGCCACTTTGCATGATTTTACAGTTACTACCATTGATGGAGAAGCATTCCCTTTGAGCCAGCTAAAAGGGAAAAAGGTGTTAATAGTCAATTTAGCTTCAAAATGCGGCCTTACTCCCCAATATTTTGAGTTGCAGCAACTTTATAAAAAATATGGAGGAGATAAATTCACAATAGTAGGATTCCCTGCTAACAATTTTAATGGGCAAGAACCCGGTAGTAATGCCGAAATCAAATCTTTCTGCGTACTAAACTACGATGTTGAATTTCCACTTATGGCTAAAATATCAGTTAAAGGAAGCGACATCTCTCCCGTTTATGAGTGGTTAACTCAAAAATCTAAAAACGGAAAAGAAGACGCACCTGTACAGTGGAATTTCCAAAAGTTTATGATTGATGAAAATGGTAAATGGATAGGAATGATTCCACCTAAAGAAAGTCCGATGTGCCCAGAAATTATCAACTGGATTGAAAACAAAAAGTTATAAATGATAGCCTTTTGAGTTCATTTCGTATGCTTGAAACAATGCATATTTATCTTTTTCAAAAGGATAATCCCAGCAACCCATTTGATGATATAATTCACCACCGAATCCTATTTTAAACTGATATAGTCCATGCATAGGATGTGATGGATTTGAGTTAGGCGGTATGCCAAACATATCATATTCTGTGCAACCATAAGTTTTTGCAATTCGGATGGCCTCCCATTGCAAAGCATAAGTAGACATTGAATTGCGATGAGCTGAAGAAGAAGCTCCATAGAGATATGTAGCACGATGGTCTGTAATAACTAAAAACATGGCAGATACAGGTTCTCCGTTTAATTCAGCAAGTAGCAATTTGACTATAGCCGGAGACGATGTATTTTCGGCCTTTGAAGCTAAAACCGTCTGAAAATAGTCTATATCATTCAGAAAAATATTATTTCTATAAGCCGTATCCCGGTATAAGTTGTACCAAACGTGCAATTTATCCATTCCAACCTCTTTAACTACTACCCCTTTACGTAAAGCCAGGTTTATATTGTAACGAGTCTTAGCTTTCATCTTACTTAAAATAGTATTTACATCTGGCTGTAAATCAATAAATATTGTATTGACTGGTAATATATCAGTATTTGCTTTTTTAAAATTCCAATTGATAGTATTATAATTGAAATGAAATTCCTGATAATTAGGTTGAGGGGGCCCCATCCATTTGCCTTCATCATCACAAAAATCATCCTTTCCCCAATGAGATTGCCAATTCAAATCATATCGTAAAGCAATACAATTGCTTGGAAGATAAGATCTGACAATTTCCGACAGTTCCTCTAAAAAGCGACCCTGATTTTCCTCAGAAGGTTCTATCTCAGGTCCATAGGGAACGTACGCTATTGTTGATTCTTTACTTAACTGTTGTATTAAAACTAAAAAATCAGATACAGTATAACTCCTTCCTCCCGTATTTGTATATAAGTCAGAGTTTCTAATCTTAAATTCAAATGCTTTTGATTTTACTCCTAAATTACTTTTCACTTCTGACCAAAAGGCCGTTTGATGTAAAATGGGTGTTTGATAAACTTCGCTAATTTCTTTTTTAAGGACCTCAATATTCATTATTAAATTATTTTTTCACAAAGATAGCCCCACTAATTGATAAATCCAATTTTAATTATTTAATTAGCAACTTTAACAAAAGCAAAAACTTTTTCGATATAACAACTGTTATAAAAATAATAAATATTAAAAAGAAGATGATATGATTTACAATTTTTTATTCCCGTCAAAACCGGATGATACAAAAACATCTTTGTTTTTGCTTGGCATGAGAGTCGTTTTTGGTACATTAATGATGCTACACGGATTACAAAAATGGAATGCGTTTGAACAAATGTCATCTGGTTTTCCAGATCCTATCGGATTAGGGAGCAGTACCTCGTTAATATTAGCTATTTTCGGAGAGCTAATTTGTTCTTTAGCTTTTATTCTAGGCTTTCTGTACAGATTATCTCTTATTCCTATGATTGTAACTATGGTAGTCGCATTTTTTATAGTACATGGAGCAGATCCTTTTGTAGTTAAAGAACTAGCGTTCATTTATTTGATAGTATTTCTTTTGATGTACTTTATTGGCCCTGGAAAGTATTCACTTGATAGCATTCTGAAGAAACTTATTAAACATAAAAGATAGATTTTATTTTATACAAATCGTTGCAAAATAAATAAAATGATATATATTTGTATTCACAATTTATTTTATTAATTAAAACATATTAAGTAATGAAAAAGACCAAATTATCTATCGGTGCATTATTAATCAGTGGCACATTATTATTTAGTTCTTGTATCGGTTCATTTGCCTTATGGCATAAAGTTCTTGACTGGAATCAGGGACTTGGCAACAAATTTGTAAATGAACTCGTGTTTCTTGCTTGTAACATTGTACCTATTTACCCTATTGCGGGTTTAATAGACGTTGTAGTTCTCAACTCTATTGAGTTTTGGACCGGTTCTAATCCTGCAAGCGCCAATGTAGGAGAAGTCAAAAAGGTAAAAGGTGAGAATGGAGATTACTTGGTGAAAACTTTAGAAGATGGTTACACTATCAGTAAAGAAGATCAATCAATGAATCTCAAATACAATGAAGAAAATAACACATGGAACGTAGAATACAACGGAGAGTCTACTAAGTTATTAAAAATGAATAACGATGGTACTGCCGATTTATTTCTACCGAATGGAAATACAATGAATGTAACTCTTGATGCACAAGGTATGATGGCAGCACGCCAAGTTGTAATGAACAGCTCGTTCTTTGCAGCTCGATAAATTGATATAGTATTACAAGCCCTTTTGTTGTGCTGTTGTTCAACAAAAGGGCTTTGTTTTTCCATAACCCTCTCTGACAAAGAATCTATTTAGAAAGGATACCCCACTGCCAAATGGAACGTAAAGTCCCGCTTAAAATTAGGATTAAGAATCGGATATCTTTGCTTACCAGTGCTATAAGCCGGATTGAGAGCTTTCATACCTCCATCTATTCTAAATACTAAATAATCAAGGTCAATTCTTATTCCTAAACCGTACGCAAAAGCTATTTGTTTATAAAACTTCGAAATATCAAATTGACCGCCTGGTTGGTTTTCATACTCCTTAATAGTCCAAATATTACCTGCATCAACAAACAAAGCCCCCTGCAAAAGCCAAAAAAGTTTGCTTCTATACTCTATACTGGCATCAAACTTAATGTCGCCCGACTGATTTAAGTAGTTTCCATCACCAGGAAATGAGCCAGGACCTAGTTCCCGAACCGACCATCCGCGTACACTATTAGCTCCGCCTGAAAAATACTGCTTAATATAGGGAATGCTTTTTGAATTTCCATAAGGGACAGCAATACCAACTCCAACGTGATAAGCAATAGCATTTTTATCGTCGATAACAATATTCCTAGAGAAGTCAAAATCGCCCTTAACATATTGGGCATAAGGGATGTTTAACAAGGAATATTCACCATCAGAGTTTTTCGACTGTTTTGTAAGATTTGAAATTGCATACATTACATTACCCGCCGACTCTAAACCAGCTCGAATTGAGAAGGAGTTACTTTTAATCGTGTTATTCGCCATCCTCTCCCCTGCACTATTGTAATTGAACATATAACCCATGCGCACAATCAATCTGTCTTTGTAATTGTATTCAAAAATATAACTTTGATTATTCTCTTCATACTTCTGCTTAAAAGTATCTGAGACCCATGGAAAATATAGAAAACTAACATCCAACAAATCAAATCTGTGCTGAGATTTACGAGAATTGGACCATTTATAACTCCAAGAGGCAGATGCGACTTTTCTTGAGAACTCAGGTCTTTGCTGAGAATTATATTGCAAACCGAACTCAGTAGTTGCTCTTATGCGATTTTTAAAGTCTGTAGCCAGAAAAGGGAATAAAAAACTCGGGAAGTTAATACTTGACTCTACTCCATATTCTGTATAATTATCATTGCTATAACCCTGCTGTAAACCCGAAATAGCTTCATAAGCCCCTCTCAGTTTAACCATGAATGTTTCAGAACCATGAAACAGATTTCTATGTTGAAAGGAAACAGATGCAGCAGCCCCCAAGTCGCCCGCCGAGTTCGTTCCTTCTACCTCAAAAGCCACAGACTGATGCCTACCCTTCGTTAATAACACATAACAATTTAGTAAATTAGTATCAGCTACCTGAGTATCAAAAAAACGAACATTTGTATATTTCAGTGCAGAAAGTCGTCCGAAGTTATTATATGTACGCTGTACAGTTCTTTCATTATAAAGCTCACCCGGACGAATTTGCAAATTATCGACCAAAACTTTGGGACGCAGATAAAGATTATCCTTATAGTAGATCGGATAATTTTTATAATGAATGGAATCATTGATTTCAATGCTGCTCAGTGCCGATGATTGAAGAACATCATAATCTGTTATAAAGCTAACCTTTCCTATTTTGTATTGCTTGTGGTCTGATGGTTCATTGTCAGTATATGCTTTAAACTGAAGCAAATGCAGTGTTAAATCAACCAGATACGTACTCCTCACGGTATCCGCGCTGTAAGAGATAAAATCTTTATTAAACCGGTAATATCCATTTTGCTGAAGGAATGACGTAATTCGCTGACGTTCATTATCGAGTTTATTGACGTTGAGCAACATTCCCGGACGTAAAAGAGAATTCGCCGAGTCATTTTGCAAATACTCTGCTATTTTTTTGTCCTTAACATCCAATTTCACGCTACGAACAATGTAGGGTTTGCCCGATGCAACCCGATATGTCACTTCTATCTTTTTCTTCTTAATTTTTTTATCCGTATAGACCTCCGCTCCCATGTATCCCATGTTTTGCACCGCTTTTTTGAGCTCTTCCTGCGAACGTTGCGTATCATATTCACTGTACACAACCGGAGCGTCACCAATCCTTCTTAACATCCGATTGTACCATTTGGTAGAGTCTCTTCCGGAAAGGTTGTAAATATACAGCTGCGTTTTTATTACACTAAACCATCTATTGTTAGGTTTTTGTCTTATATAAGTAGACAAGTCAGTTGATTTAGTATCATTATTATCGGCCTGAACTGCTACTTTATCTAACAAATAAGCACCTTCGGGCACATATTTCGTACCAGAGCAGGCAACCATTGTTATGGCAAAAAGGGAATATATAATATAACGAAAGCCTTTATTCATGCGTTAGGAAAGATCAATTATTTAATGATTCACAAATATAAGTCATATTTTCTTCACGCTAAAAGAAAAAGAGAGTGAAGTATGGACGGTTATTAAAAATATCTTCCTAGATTTGCAAAAAAAATATAAACAGAATCTAAAGAAATGTCTATTAGTAAAAATAAAATAAAGTATATTCATTCGCTGGAATTAAAGAAAAACAGAAAAGAAGAAGGCGTTTTCTTAGCGGAAGGTCCCAAATTAACCGAAGAATTATTAGGGCATTTTCATTGCTCTTTTCTTGCTGCCACTCGTGAATGGCTCGAAGAACATCCCGACGTAAAAGCCGATGAGATAGCAGAAGTGACGTCCGATGAGTTAGCCCGTACGAGTTTATTAAAAACCCCTCAACATGTGCTTGCCGTTTTTAAACAACCTAATTATACAATAGATTCTGAAACAATAGCCCACAACCTATCTATTGCCTTGGATGACGTTCAAGACCCGGGTAACTTAGGCACCATTATTCGTTTGGCTGACTGGTTTGGAATAGAAAACATCTACTGTTCTTTTAATACGGTTGATGTATTCAATCCGAAAACCGTTCAGGCAACCATGGGAGCTATTGCTCGTGTTAAGGTTCATTATGTAGACTTGCCAGCGTTTTTGTCTGCACTAAAAGATACACCCATTTACGGAACTTTCCTTGATGGAAAGAACATGTACGAAGAGCCATTGACTAAAAACGGCATTATTATTATGGGTAACGAAGGCAACGGAATTAGCCCCGATATAGAAACTTACGTAAATAGAAAGCTGTACATTCCCAACTATCCACAGGAAAGAAATTCATCGGAGTCATTAAACGTAGCCATAGCAACGGCCATTGTATGTGCCGAGTTTAGAAGACTAGCGCAGAATGGCTAGTTTGGTAGCTGAATAAGGTTGCATTTCTGAAAAATCAAACGGGAAAAGTCGGAAAACCACCCATTTTTTTTGCATAATAACTTCATTCATATCAGAAGCTATGTAATCAACAATCTTTGTTTCGGCCAGTAAAGGTGTAATTTTGTCTGCCAGCATAGCTTCCCTATTAAAATCCTTAGTAACGTCTGTGTCCGACAGCAGTACGCTTACACCCGGCATCCACTGTACACGCTCCGATTCTTCGCTTAAAGGAAAAATTCTTGAAACATTGTCATTTTCAATTTCAACGACCATCTGTTTCATCCATCCGTGTTCGGGAAGAAATAAATAATGAGAAGCAAATCGTTTCATAGTAATTACAGTTATCGTTTCATGGGTTGTAACTTCCTGGCGGGCATCGTTCTACGCCTGTGATTAAGTTCCTCGGGATTCATCCTTTTAACAGGTTCTTGAGGAGTCAACGTATCTTTGGAGACCGGTGCAGATTTAACAGTATGAGTCGAATCTGTTGGAACCGGCTCAACAGGTTTTGCTATTTCGCCTGTTACGCGATACCTCTTCATCGATATGTTGTGAACCAACACATAATCATCCTTGCCACCCTCAAAATAAATATAACCACGAACTTCACGAAGCGCTCCCAGCGTATCTGACTGCAAACGGATTTCCTGTTCTCCGGATCGGGTTATTTTGCGAGAGGAAGTGATCACACTATCGTTTCGATAAATCATTTGCATGGCCATGTAAGTTTCCGGCATTGCTTTCCCTGCTTTAGAAGGATAAAAGAAAGAAGCTTTCCAAACCAGCGCATCACGATCTTGCGAATTAACATCGGCCGGTATTACAAAAGATATTTTGTTGTTATCTTGCGCGTTTGTCAAACAAGAGACCTGCTCCATAAACCATAACTCAACGCTATCACCGGGTTGTGAAACAGGTGACTTTTTATCGCGTATGGCTACCATGTGATTGATAGATGCTTGCTCCTCTTTCAAACGATCGTTTATTTTTTCGTATATTTTCGCTAAAATATCGGTGTGCCTGGTATACCAAACCATTGAAGAATCAAATTCGGCCTGTGTTACGTCATACTTTTGAAAAACGGACTGAATGTACAATGCTTTTTTATAATTATCTGACACAGGCAGGTTTTCTCCCATGGAGCGTGCCAGATGATAATCATAGAGTAACTCCTCCATTTGGGACTCAGCAATAACACCGTCGGGTCTTTTAACCTTACAGGCCATTACAGTCAACATAAGTATGAAAAAAAAGCAGAGTTTCTTCATGTTTAATACACTTAACTATTCGTCAATTTTTGTGGTGATAACTCTCATTCAAATATTTGCTGTAAAACAAAAGCAGTGCAATAATACCACAACTAATGGCTGCATCTGCAAAATTGAATATCGGACTGAAGAATATAAAATGTTGGCCACCAATAACCGGCATCCACATAGGCCAAGTTGTATCGATGATGGGAAAATAAAACATATCGACCACCTTGCCATAGAACCAGGTTGAATACCCCCCTTCAGCAGGCAAGAATGTAGCAATGGAAGAATTGGTGCTTTGGTCAAACAGAACACCGTAAAAAACGCTATCTATTATATTTCCGAGTGCACCTGTAAGTATCAATGACACACATATTATATAACCCGTTTTGGCTCCCTTTTTTATTGTTTTATACAGATACCAGGCAATAAACCCTACGGCAATAATACGAAAACTGGTGAGAAACAGTTTGCCGAATATTTCCATACCGAAAGCCATTCCGTTGTTCTCTGTAAAGTAAATATAAAACCAATCTGTAATATGAATACTTTCATGAAAGTACATATTGGTTTTCACAATTACCTTAATAATTTGGTCAATGAGAAGCACAGAAACGATTACGAGTAATGATATCCGGCCTTTTGTTAGTATTTTTTTCATTCTTACCTGAGTAAAGAGTTGGAGCAAACACTCCATTAAACATAAAAGTGTTGAGCTATCAGCATAATTGCGGAACAGCCCAACACTTTAGCTATTACTTCACACTTTTATCTTTTTCCTTCATTTTTAGCTTCAATGCTAAGCGTAGCGTGTGGTACGGCACGAAGACGTTCGGGGGGAATCAATTTACCTGTTTCCCTGCAAATGCCATAGGTTTTGTTTTCTATGCGAACCAAAGCAGCCTGCAAACCTTGAATAAATTTCAATTGTCTTTGCGCTAACCTTGTAGTTTCCTCCTTTGACAATGTATTGGCGCCCTCTTCAAGCACCTTGTATGTTGGCGAAGTATCATCCGTGTCGTTACCATCCTTGTTCATTATGCTTAGCTTCAACTGTTCATAATCACGTTGTGCCAATTCTAATTTCTCCATGATGATTGCACGGAATTCAGCTAACTCCGCATCAGAGTATCTCGTCTTTTCTGTCATAACTCTAAATAATTAAAAGGTTAGTAGTTTTTATTTATTCTTTAATTACACTTACAAACAGTGAGAAATCATCGAAGTTCAACTCCGTGCCATCTTTGACCTCGTCAACTAATTCTAGGGAAACCCCTAAAACCTGATTGCAAATATAACTATTATATTCATTTACCGCATCATCCGTTTCCTGATTTTTAGATAATCTGATTCTTATCTTATCGGTTATCTCAAATCCGCTCGATTTACGAATATTTTGAATACGGTTTACCAATTCACGGGCTATTCCTTCCCTGCGAAGTTCATCCGTCACAGTAACCTCAAGAGCTACTGTCAGCTTTCCTTCGTTGGCAACCAGCCAGCCGGGTATGTCTTCGCTGATAATTTCAACATCAGCAGCTTCAATAACTGCTTCGCCATCGGTCAATGACAAAGTATACCTGCCGTTTTTCTCCAGTTCCGCAATGGCTTCTTGTGGCAACTCGCCTACTGCAGCCGCCACTGCCTTCATTTGTTTACCAAATTTAGGACCAAGCTTTTTGAAATCGCACTTCACTTTTTTCACCAGAATACCTGCCGTACCATCAACAAAATTAATTTCCTTCACATTAACCTCATTGATAATAAGAGACTTAACCGCTTCAATATGAGTTCTTTGCGCTTCATCCGAAACAGGAATCATAATGCACTGAAGGGGCTGACGCACCTTAATATTCACTTTTCTACGAAGCGCCAATACCATGGATGTTACATCCTGAGCCACTTGCATGCGTGCTTCAAGCGCCGCATCAATCAGCGAACTGTTGCACACCGGGAACTTAGCCAAATGCACAGACACAACCGTATCTCTTCCCGTTGCAGCAATCAAATCCATGTATAACTTGTCGGCATAGAAAGGTGCAATAGGCGCCATTAGTTTGGCAACTGTTTCCAAACAAGTGTAAAGCGTTTGGTAAGCAGAAAGTTTATCTTGCGAGTAGCCGCCTCCCCAGAAACGTTTACGGTTGAGACGCACGTACCAGTTTGATAAATTATCGTTTACAAAATCAGAAATCAATCGTCCGGCTTTGGTGGGTTCATAATCGTTGTAACAGCTATCCACCTCTTTCACTAATGAGTTGAGTACGGAAAGAATCCAGCGGTCAATTTCCGGACGTTCAGCCACGGGAACATCTGCCTCTTTGTATTCAAAACCATCCACATTGGCATACAGTGCAAAGAACGAATACGTATTGTATAACGTACCGAAGAACTTACGGCGTACCTCTTCTATTCCTTCCACATCGAATTTCAGGTTGTCCCAAGGAGAAGAATTGGTTATCATGTACCAACGCAAGGGGTCGGATCCGTATTTCTCTATTGTGCTAAAGGGGTCAACGGCATTGCCTAGTCTTTTCGACATTTTATTACCGTTTTTATCGAGCACCAACCCGTTCGAGATTACAGCTTTGTAAGACACACTATCAAATACCATCGTAGCAATAGCATGCAATGTAAAGAACCAACCGCGAGTTTGGTCAACACCTTCGGCAATAAAATCGGCCGGATACACCTGGTTGCTATCCAGTAATTCTTTGTTTTCAAACGGATAATGAATTTGCGCGTAAGGCATAGCACCCGAATCAAACCACACGTCAATCAAATCAAGTTCACGTTTCATCGGTTTACCCTCTTTGGAAACCAGAATAATATCGTCAACGTACGGACGGTGCAGGTCAATCTTTTCGTAATTATCCTGATTGTATTCGCCCGGAACAAATCCTTTTTCTTTGTAAGGGTTCGAAGCCATCAGTCCGGCAGCTACCGATTTTTCTATTTCGTTATAGAGTTCCTCTACCGATTCAATGCATATTTCCTCACTATTATCTTCCGTTCTCCAGATAGGCAGTGGTGTGCCCCAGTAGCGCGAGCGACTAAGGTTCCAGTCATTGAGGTTTTCAAGCCATTTACCGAAACGGCCTGTTCCCGTCGATTCCGGTTTCCAGTTAATGGTTTTGTTCAGTTCCATCATACGCTCTTTGCAAGCGGTAGAACGGATGAACCAACTGTCGAGCGGATAATAAAGCACCGGTTTGTCTGTTCTCCAGCAATGCGGATAGTTGTGCACATGCTTCTCTATCTTGAACGCCTTGTTAGACGCCTTCATCATCATGCAAATGGAAACATCCAGTGATTCGTCTTTTTCCGTCAACGTAGGGTCATAGGCATTCTTCACAAACCGACCGGCATACTCTTTATAAAGTTCAACGTTAACGCTCTGATTTACAAAGGATTCGTCTAACTCATCTAAAGTATAGAATTTACCTGTCAGATCAACCATCGGACGCAATTCACCCTTCTTATTAATCAGTTGCAAAGGAGGAACACCCGCATTTTTTGCCACTAAGGCATCGTCGGCACCAAACGTAGGCGCAATGTGAACAATACCCGTACCGTCTTCCGTCGTTACGTAATCGCCCGGAATAACACGGAACGCACCTTCGCCCGGATTGACCCAGGGAATAAGCTGTTCATACTCCATGCCCACCAAATCGGTTCCTTTGTATTCGGCCACCACTTTAAACGGCACCAACTTATCACCCGGTTTGTAATCTTCCAAAGCTATTTCAGCTGCTTTCGGATTAAAATGAGTATTCAGCAATGCCTTCGCCAACACAACCGTAATAGGCTCGCCGGTGTAAGCATTGTAAGACTGAACGGCTACGTAGTCAATTTTGGGCCCTACACAAAGCGCTGTGTTTGAGGGCAATGTCCATGGTGTGGTAGTCCACGCAATAAAATAAGGGGTACCCCATGCCGACATTTCGGGTTTGGGATTCTTCATCAGGAACTGCGCAACTACCGTCGTATCTTTCACATCACGGTAGCAGCCCGGCTGATTCAGCTCGTGCGAGCTCAACCCTGTTCCGGCAGCCGGAGAATAAGGCTGAATGGTATATCCTTTGTAAAGTAATCCTTTTTTATACAGTTGTTTCAGCAGCCACCACAGAGTTTCAATGTAGCGGTTGTCATACGTAATGTAGGGATCGTTCATATCGACCCAATACCCCATCTTGTGCGTAAGGTCCTCCCACTCTTTGGTGAATTTCATCACATCTTTGCGGCAAGCTGCATTGTATTCGGCAACAGTGATTTTCTTACCAATATCTTCTTTGGTAATGCCCAGCGCTTTCTCCACTCCCAGTTCCACCGGTAGTCCGTGCGTATCCCATCCGGCCTTACGCTTTACCTGAAAACCTTTCATGGTTTTGTAACGGCAGAAAATATCTTTGATAGAACGTGCCATTACATGGTGAATACCCGGCATACCATTGGCCGAGGGAGGTCCTTCAAAAAACACAAATGAGGGACACCCTTCACGTTCTGTCATACTTTTGGCGAAAACACTGTTTTCATCCCATTTTTTAAGTACCTCTTTGTTCACCTCAGAAAGGTCGAACTGAGAATGTTCAGCAAATCTTTTACTCATCACTGTATATTCTAAATTTTAACTATTCAAATTTATAAGGGTGCAAATTTACAAAAACATTAGTAAGAGAGAAAGCATTTGCCCTCAAAAAGCGATGCATAATGACAATATTTACATGAAAACGGCTAGCATTAAAATCGTTATACTAGAAATTTAGTGTAACTTTGCAGCCTTTTAAAGGTAATAGGATATAGTACATGAACCAATTTAATTCGAAAGCGGCCGGGGGAACTACCTTTAGCATCCTCATAGCGCTAAGCATTGCGCATTTATTAAACGACACCCTACAATCTGTCATTTCAGCTATTTACCCATTATTAAAAGATAGCTTATCTCTCAGTTTTGCCCAAATAGGGCTCATCACGCTGGTTTATCAGATTTCGGCCTCGGTTTTTCAACCGTTGGTAGGCATCTATCTCGACAAAAAACCGAACCCGTGGTTTTTACCCATCGGCATGAGCTTCACGCTGGCAGGATTGCTTTTCCTGGCTTTCGCCACTTCCCTCCCACAGGTTTTTTTATCGGTGTTTCTGGTGGGTGTCGGTTCGTCTATTTTACACCCCGAAGCTTCACGGCTTACTTCGCTAGCATCGGGTGGTAAACGCGGATTAGCGCAATCTCTTTTTCAAGTAGGTGGCAATTTAGGCGGATCGATGGGACCGTTATTAGCTGCGCTGATCATTGCTCCTTACGGACAGCAGCACATTGCTTTGTTTGCCGTGCTGGCAGTAATTGCTATTCTAGCAATGATTCCCATTTGCAAATGGTATAGAAGAGTGCTGCAAATTGCCGGGCAACGAGGACGCAAGCAGGTAGCAGCTGTCAAAGGGCCGTTGTCACGCAACAAAACGATTCTTTCATTACTTATTTTGCTTGTACTTATTTTCTCTAAATACATCTACATGGCCAGTCTCACCAACTTCTATACCTTTTACCTGATGCATAAATTTGGTGTTTCCATCCAGAACTCTCAATTTTACTTGTTTGCCTTTCTTTTTGCAGCTGCGCTGGGAACATTGTTGGGTGGACCCATAGGCGACCGCGTGGGACGTAAATACGTCATTTGGGTATCCATCTTAGGGGTAGCTCCTTTTACGTTGTTGATGCCTCATGCCAATTTGTTTTGGACTTGCATTTTAAGTATTTGCATCGGGTTGATTCTTTCATCGGCTTTTTCGGCCATACTGGTTTATGCGCAAGAACTATTGCCGGCCAAACTGGGACTTATTTCGGGACTGTTTTTCGGACTGGCATTCGGCATTGCAGGTGTGGCTTCGGCTATTTTGGGTAATGTGGCCGATAGCAAAGGAATTGAATATGTTTATGAGATATGTGCCTACATGCCTTTGTTAGGATTGGTTACTTACTTTTTACCGAATCTAAAGAAATCTAACCGATAAAAACAAACAGCACGCTTCTTTTTACCGCGCTGTGCTCAACGCAGCTGTTCACTGCGCACAAGATATTTGTTTTCTACGCACAAAAGAATTCATCTTTGTGCACAACTCTCAAAGGCTTTGTGGTAAGGCCATTTAAAGGCACAAAAAAAGGATACATCATGTGATGCATCCTTTTTTATAAGTAAGATTTATTTTAAAAGAATTACTTGCGTGGCAAGGCTTCTTTAACTACCATCTGACGACCTTCGTATTCAGCTCCGTTAAGTTCTTTGATAACCTGACCAGCTTCAGTGCTGTCTGGCATTTCAACGAATGCAAAGCCTTTTGACTTTTTAGTGTCACGGTCAACGATTAATTTAACAGAATCAACTGTACCGTATTCTTCAATAACCTGTCTCAAATCTGCTTCCCTAACGCGATAGCTTAGGTTTCCAACATAAATGTTCATAAAAATAAAAAATAAAAATTGATAAATAAAATAATAAAACAACGGAAGTTTGAGATAGATCTGTATTCAACTAAAAAGAGAAGAAAAAAGAACAATACGAAACGATCAATTGTTTACGGCTACAAAGTAAGGCATTTATTTTGAATAAACACCTATATAACTGTGTTTTTTTTCATTATGCGCATCAAATAATAAGATTTGAGCGGAAATTTGAAATAAAAATGAAATAAAAAAAGCAAAGAATGCATCAAATCTTCAAAAAAATGAAGGTATGCGCATTCTTTGCAATAATAAAAGCACTTATTTATGTTGTTCGGCCCAAGGGCCTACAGTGAATTTTAGTGCTTGCTCAAATAGCTGGCAACACCATCTTCGGTTGCCTTAAGAGCATCTTTACCTTTTGACCAGTTAGCCGGACAAACTTCGCCAAATTCTTCAAAGTGTTGCAAGGCATCTACCACACGAATGGCTTCGTCCACACTACGTCCGAGTGGCAAATCGTTAATAACTGAATGGCGAACCACTCCTTCTTTATCAATCAGGAACAATCCACGGTACGCAACGGGAGTACCTTCACAAACCCAATTGCCATTTTCATCGGGTGCGTAAGAACCTGCCAATACGCCGAAGCTTTCAGAAATTGATTTGGAAAGGTCGGCTACAATCGGATAAGTCACACCCTGAATACCGCCTTGGTTTTTAGGTGTGTTTAACCATGCAAAATGTGAATGCTGTGAATCGACTGAACAGCCAACTACTGCCACATTTCTTTTTTCAAATTCGGCCAGTTTTTCCTGAAAAGCGTGGAGTTCCGTGGGACAAACAAATGTAAAGTCCATCGGATAGAAGAAAAATACCACGTATTTGTTACCTTTGTATTGTTCCAAAGAAAAGTTATCGACTATTTCGTGTCCGTTAACTACTGCTGCAGCACTAAATTTAGGTGCTTGTTTTCCAATTAATGATCTCATAATGTATTTTGTTTTTAGAAGTTATTTAATCCTTTTTCTGAAAGCAAAACTACGGTAATCTGCAGAGGTGGCAAAATAAATACAATGGATAAAATCTATGGACTTATAGATGAAATCTATCAGGGGAAACAATTACTTTTGCACATCCGTTCGTAGTCACTAAACAGAAAGTATGTAAAATGAAAAAGTTCGTCAGTTTATTCGTTCTAATTCTGCTATCCGCATCAGCGTGGTGCCAATCGCACCCCAACTACACCGTTATCGTATCGCTCGATGGTTTTCGCTGGGATTACCCTATCATGTATAACACTCCCCATTTAGACCAGATAGCCGCCAGAGGTTCGTCGGCCACCATGCTTCCCTCCTATCCGGCTTCCACTTTTCCGAACCATTACACGCTGGCTACCGGACTGGTTCCTGATCATCATGGCATAGTAAACAATACATTTTGGGATACGCAGAACAACCGGCAATATTCCATGAATAATCCGGACACACGTTTTAATCCGGCATATTATTTGGGCGAACCGATATGGGTTACGGCACAAAAACAGGGTGTTAAAACGGCCAATATGTATTGGGTGGCAGCCGATATACCCATCAAAAATACATTTCCTACTTATCAAAAATTGTTCAGGCAGAAGCCGCAGCTAACGTTCGAAGAACGCATTGATACTGTTATTTCGTGGTTACGCATGCCCGAAGAGGCACGCCCGCAACTCGTCATGCTTTATTTTGAAGAGCCCGACGGCACAGGGCATCACTTCGGTCCGCAAAGCCTGGAAACAAAAAGAAAAGTTGAATACCTGGATAGTTTGGTGGGTGTGCTGATGCACAAGATCAGTAGGCTACCTATAGCGGACAGGATCAATTTAATTGTAACTTCGGACCACGGGATGACTGAAATCAGCGATGAGCGTGTGGTCAACATGCACCAATATCTCAAACCGGAGTGGTGCCGGGTTATTGATGGTAAAACGCCAACATCGGTATTTACAAAGCCCGAATTCAGGGATTCGGTGTACAATTCATTAAAAAATGTGCCTCACATTCATGTGTGGAAAAAGGAAGAAATACCCGCCGAACTGCATTATGGCAGCAGTGACCGGATTGGCGACATAGTCATTGCACCTGCAACCGGATGGCAGTTTGCCGAGAAAGGAGCCGGACTAAAAGGGGCGCACGGTTATTTCCCTCAGGAGCCCGACATGCAGGTTATTTTCAGAGCTTACGGACCCGATTTCAAAGAGGGATATCGCTCCAAAGGGTTTGTCAACGTTGACATCTACCCGTTGCTATGTTATCTGCTGCATGTAAAACCTGCAAAAAATGATGGTCAACCGGCACGAATAGCCGATTTAATAAATCAAACCAGCAGGGATGCCAATCCCATTATCCCTTAAGCCGGCCTGCCAACATCAAAGGTTGTTGCAAACATAAACTAAAAAATCACCCCCGCTACAACTATATGCAGCGAGGGTGATTTCGATAAAGGGGAGTTTTGGTACATCCCCTTTTAGTTTCTAAACAACAGATTAACTGTTTATTTTTTCCAAAGCTGACTCATATCTTCCAGAGTTTTACCCTTCGTTTCGGGCACCCAGCGCCATACAAATAGAGCGGCAAGAATGCAAATAGAACCGTAAAGGCTATATGCAAACACCGGACTAAAATCATACAGTGCAGGGAAAGTAGATGAGATGATGTAATTAAACACCCATTGGAAAGCCACTGCAATTGCTACCGCTTTACCACGGATCGTGTTGGGGAATATCTCGGCAATGAGTACCCAGCAAATAGGGCCCCATGACATCATGAAGAATGCTGCGTAAACGATAATGGAGAATACGGGAAGAACTCCTTTCACATCCATGCCATCGCACAAAGCTACCGCAAAAGCTCCTAAAGCCATACCTATAGAACCGATAATGAGCAAAGGTTTGCGTCCAAAACGGTCCACAGTAAAGATGGCAACCAGCGTAAAGATGATGTTAACCACACCCATCAGTACGGTTTGCATCATACCTCCTCCTTCAGCTCCGGCACTTTCAAATATACGCGGTGCATAATAAAGTACCGCATTAATACCGATGGCCTGCTGAAATACGGAAAGCAAAATACCTATTACAATAACAGTTACCCCGTAGGTGAAGAGCTTTTCTGTCTTCTCGTGAGCCGTTGCTTTAATATCAGCCAAGATTTGTTTTGCCTGAATGGTACCATTCACTTTTTCGAGAATAGAGAAAGCCTTGTCTTCCTGCTGTACCATTACCAGGTAGCGAGGAGTTTTAGGAACAAAAAACAAGAGCAATCCAAACAAACCGGCCGGGAAAGCCTCTGAGCCGAACATATACCTCCAGCCTTCGGTTACACTCCACATATCCGATGCACTATTCACCGTCAGCATACCCGTTGCAGGATCCTTGTCCAAAATAGGATTTTCGTGACCTCCCAAAATGAGATAATTCACGAAATACACCACCAACATACCAAAAATAATGGCAAACTGGTTACATGACACCAAGGTTCCACGGATGTTTGACGGTGCAATTTCGGCAATGTACATAGGACATACAGCCGAAGCCAGTCCAACGCCAATACCACCCAACACACGGTACAAGTTAAAAGCGATCAACAAGTCCATGTTTGGTTTTCCGTATTCAAAAAACAAGAATTCGGGATAATAAGAGCCTAATGCCGATAGGAAGAACAGAATGGCAGCCAGTCGCAAAGAGTTTCTACGCCCCAGGCGTGAAGCGAAAACACCAGACATGGCACCTCCCAGAACGCAACCAATCAAAGCACTCGATGAAGTAATGCCATGCATCACCTTATCATACTGAAAATCCGGTGCCATTAAAAAGAAAGCTTCAAGCCCTTTTTCTGCACCGGAAATCACTGCTGTATCATAACCAAACAGTAGCCCTCCGAGGATGGCTACTGTTGTGATTGAATAAAGATAGAGTTTACTACCGTTATTTGTATTATTCATAGTATATGGATTTCTTAACAATACATGTTCAGAATCGCCTCGTACAATTCTTGTTTTCCACTAGTTTGTTTCGGTTCGCCGTTTGCTTTCGCATAAGCAACCAAGTCTTCTAGTGCCAACTTGCCTTCTTCAAATTCTTTACCTTTACCGGCATCGAATGAAGCGTAACGTTCTGCAAACATTTTCTTGTAAGGAGATTCGTTAAGCAATGCAGCTGCATTTTCCAAAGCACGTGCCATGGCATCCATACCTGCAATGTGAGCAATGAAGATATCTTCCAGGTCGGTTGAGTTACGACGAGTCTTAGCGTCAAAGTTAGTACCGCCATTACCCAAACCACCGTTGCGGATGATCTGCATCATTGCCTGAACCAATTCGTATTGGTCAATGGGGAACTGGTCAGTATCCCAGCCGTTTTGATAGTCACCACGGTTAGCATCGATTGAACCCAACATGCCATTGTCAACAGCAACTGCCAATTCGTGCTCAAAAGTATGACCGGCCAACGTAGCATGGTTCACCTCAATGTTCACTTTGAAATCTTTTTCAAGACCGTGAGCTTTCAAGAAACCAATTACAGTTTCAGTATCAACGTCATATTGATGTTTGCTAGGTTCCATTGGTTTAGGTTCAATCAAGAAAGTACCCTGGAAACCTTTAGAACGAGCATAGTCACGAGCCATAGTCAACATTTTAGCCAAATGTTCTTTTTCACGCTTCTGGTCAGTGTTCAACAGAGACATATAACCTTCTCTACCTCCCCAGAATACGTAGTTTGAACCACCTAGTTCAATAGTAGCATCGATCGCATTTTTAATTTGAACAGCAGCACGAGCCACTACATCAAAATCAGGGTTAGTAGCTGCACCATTCATGTAGCGAGCATTGCTGAACACGTTGGCAGTACCCCACAACAGTTTAATACCAGTTTCTTGTTGCTTTTGTTTTGCGTAAGCAACGATAGCCTTCAAATTAGCTTCGTATTCTTCAATAGAAGCACCTTCGTCAACCAAGTCAATATCGTGGAAACAGTAATATTCAATACCTATTTTCTGCATGAATTCGAAACCTGCATCCATTTTATCTTTTGCAGCCTGCAATTTATCAGCATTACCGTTCCATGCAAACTGTTTTGTTCCGCCACCAAATTGATCGCCACCTTCAGCGCAAAGTGTGTGCCACCATGCCATTGAGAATTTGAACCAATCTTTCATTTTCTTTCCATTAATTTCCTTTTCAGGATCGTAATAACGGAATGCCATCGGGTTTTTGCTCTCTTTTCCTTCAAATTTAATTTTTCCTATTCCGGGAAAAAACTCTTTTGTTGCCATAATTTTTAGGGTTTTAAAGTGTAAGCAGCACATGCCAATTAGTGAATATGCTGCTTTTCACTTGTTATTAAATTAAGTTAGTTAATTATTTATTTGCTCATTGATTTCTCTAAACGATACTTCCACTTGGCATAAGCATCAGCGTATTCCTGGCGTTTAGCAACGTTTGGTTCAATTACATCCAGCTTTTCGAGCGTAGCAAAAGCTTCGTTGTTGTCTTTATAAATTCCTGCACCGATACCGGCTCCTTTGGCTGCTCCCACTGATCCGTCTGTGTCATACAGCTCGATAACGGCTCCGGTTACTCCGGCCAATGTGTCGCGGAAGATAGAACTCAGGAACATATTGGCATGACCGGCATGTATCTTCTTCACTGGTATACCCATCTGCTCCATAATATCAATACCGTATTTGAATGAGAACACGATGCCCTCTTGCGCAGCACGAATAATGTGATGCTTGCCGTGCGTGTTAAAGTTCACGCCACGGATGCTACAACCTATTTCTTTATTATTAAGCATTCTTTCGGCACCGTTTCCAAAAGGAAGAATGCTGATGCCCGCACTACCGATAGGTGCTTTGGAAGCCAGCACATTCATTTCGTTATACGAAATTCCTTCGGGAGCAATGTTGCGCTTAACCCATGAGTTCAAAATTCCGGTTCCGTTGATGCAAAGCAGCACACCCAAACGGGTTTGCTCATCACTGTGGTTCACGTGGGCAAATGTATTCACGCGCGACTGCGGATCGTAATTTACCTCGCCGTTCACTCCGTAAACCACACCCGAAGTTCCTGCTGTTGAAGCTATTTCTCCCGGGTTAAATACGTTCAGCGAAAGCGCATTGTTGGGCTGATCACCGGCACGATAAGTAATAGGTGTTCCTTCTTTCAATCCTAATTCCTTGGCCGCAGCAGCACTGACACGTCCCTGCTCAGAGAAGGTTGGTTTTATGTCGGCTATCAACGAAGCATCGAATCCGTAATATTCCATCAGGAAGTCTGCCACAGAATTTGTTTTGAAATCCCAAAACATACCTTCCGACAAGCCTGAAACAGTGGTGCAAATTTCACCGCTCAACTTCATGGCAATGTAATCTCCCGGAAGCATTATTTTGTAAATGCGTGCATAAAGTTCGGGTTCATGTTCCTTAATCCATGCCAATTTAGAAGCGGTAAAGTTACCGGGAGAGTTCAACAAGTGCGACAAGCATTGTTCTTCGCCCAGCGTTTCAAACGCTTTTTGACCGTAAGGCACTGCACGTGAGTCGCACCAAATGATGGAAGGTCTCAACACGTGTTGATCTTTGTCAACACACACCAATCCGTGCATCTGATAAGATATACCAATGGCCTTTATTTCACCGGCACTAACGCCGGATTCGGTCATAATGGTTTGTGTGGACAGCTTGAGGTTTTCCCACCAGCTCTCGGGGTCTTGTTCTGCCCATCCGGGATTAACAGCTATGATGTTTGCTTCCGTTTTGGGGAAGAAATCCGACGAAACACATTTTCCGGTTTCGGCATTAACCAAGCTCGCCTTAACAGATGAGCTACCAATATCGTACCCTAGTAAAAACATAAACTTATTTTTTAGTATTAGAAACTTTCATTAATCGATTCAACTGGATGATGTTATCTTCTGATCTTGTTATATATCTTTTTATCGAACTTGTAATAGCGTGCTGCGCGATGCGCCACCCCTTTCTGACGTTCTTCCAAAGGCACAACGTATTCCATCAGAGCTATTTTCTTATGAAAGTTGCGCACATCAAGTTCTTTATCATAAATAAGTTCAAAAAGAATGCGAAGCTGGGCTGCGGTAAACTTGCGCGGAAGCAAGTCGAATACGATAGAGGGATTGAACTCTACCACCTGGCGAATGGAAACCAATGCTTCCTTAATAATAAGGTTATGGTCAAAAGCCAATGTTTTCACTTCATTCAATGCTACCCAACAAGCTTGGTAATCTTCCAGAGACTGACTCAGCGTTCGGTCTATTTTCACCATAGCCATGTAGGCCACAGTAACAATACGCTCAACTTTCATTTTGGTGGCTCTTTCAAGCCAACGAACATCTTTGGGGTTGCTCGTGCGGTTTTTGGAACCAAACGTTTTAAACTGTATCAAATTCACAGATTTTACGCCGGTCAATTCATTCAACACGCGTTGAGCCGCTTCATCAAGATCTTCATCCATATAAATAAGACTTCCGGGCAATTTCATGTCGTTGTATATATCGCCCGCTTCTTCGCCTACCCTTTTAACCAGAAGCACCTTGAGTTGCTCACCGTCAAAACCAATCACCACACAGTCAACTGATATGTGATTATTCGCCAAAAGAGTTTCATTGAGTATGTTTTGCATAATACTTATCTTAATTTGCGGTGCAAATATAGATGCTTTTTTCATTTCTACAAGCATAAAACAAGATAATTAATGATGCTATAAAACATTATTTATCAGGCAAATACATATCTTACAACTTACAATATGATGCTTTTGTCTTATCTTCCAAAAAACAATATGTATTGCAGCCAACCTACGTCAGGGCTAATTGTATTTATTACAAAAAGAGTTTATGGTCTGAAAATCAGGCATTTTAGCTTACCCGTTATTTACGACACGGCAAGGAAGTTATTGTATTCACACAACCATCGACATGCCACATGGTTTCATTTGAAACGTTCAAAAGCAGATTCTTTTCTCTTTGAGATTCATCGTATGAATAAAATCCTTACCTTTGGGGCCGTGTTTTATAAAAACTACTAAAATAGAGAAAATATGAAAGCATTTGTATTCCCGGGTCAGGGTGCTCAATTTGTAGGAATGGGCAAAGACTTGTATGAAAGCTCGGCACTTGCCAAAGAATTATTTGAAAAAGCAAATGATATCCTCGGATATCGGATTACGGATATTATGTTCAACGGTACGGATGAGGATTTGCGTCAAACCAAAGTGACTCAGCCTGCTGTTTTCTTGCACTCGGTAATCTCTGCTCTTTGCATGGGCGACGATTTCAAACCTGAAATGACTGCCGGCCATTCATTGGGCGAGTTCTCGGCTCTTGTTGCAGCCGGAGCGCTCAACTTTGAAGACGGATTAAAATTAGTATATGCTCGTGCAATGGCTATGCAGAAAGCATGCGAAGCTACTCCGTCGACAATGGCTGCCATTTTGGGACTGGCCGACGAGAAAGTGGAAGAAATCTGCGCTTCAATCGAAGGAGAGGTTTGTGTGCCGGCCAATTACAACTGCCCGGGACAAATCGTAATTTCGGGATCAGTACCGGGAATTGAAAAGGCATGTGAGCTGATGAAAGCTGCTGGTGCCAAACGTGCTCTTCCTTTAAAGGTAGGTGGTGCTTTCCACTCTCCGCTCATGGATCCTGCAAAGATTGAGTTGGAAGCGGCTATCAATGCCACTGAAATACACACTCCCAAGTGTCCGGTTTATCAGAACGTTGATGCCAAACCGCATACTGATCCTTTGGAAATTAAAAAGAATCTGGTGGCTCAGCTGACAGCTTCTGTACGCTGGACTCAAACGGTAAAAAACATGGTAGCCGACGGGGCAACCGACTTTACCGAATGCGGACCGGGTGCTGTTCTTCAAGGAATGATTAAGAAGATTGAGCCATCTGTTGATGCTCACGGAATAGCTTAAGCTTTATTTTAAGTAAACAGTAAAAGGGTCGTCAGCATTGTACGGCCCTTTTTCAGCTAAACAATCTAATTTCCATATGAAAGACTTCGCAGCAATAGATTTTGAAACAGCCAACCAACATCGCAGCAGTGTGTGCAGTGTAGGGATCGTCATTGTAAAAAACGACATCATTGTTGACCGCTTTTATCGTTTGATAAAGCCTAGTCCTAATTTTTACTGCAGATGGGCCACTGAGTGTCACGGCATTACGTTTAATGACACGGCCAACTCACCGCTGTTTCCCGATGTATGGGCTGAAATAGCACCTCGGATAGCTGACTTGCCTTTAATAGCGCACAACAAAAGTTTCGATGAGCCATGCCTCAAAAAGTGTCATGAAGTATATGACATTCCTTATCCTAATTACACTTTTTATTGCACCTTGCAGGCATCACGACGTTACTTCCCGAAACTGGAAAACCATCAGTTGCACACTGTCTCGGCACACGTGGGTTACATACTGGATAATCACCACCATGCATTGGCCGACGCTGAAGCATGTGCAGAAATAGCATTGAAATTACAGATGCTGTAAAATCCGGATCCTCGCATTTTATATGGCCGGTTAAGTTAATTAATCGGGAAATCTAATTAACTTCGTAGCGAACAAATTCAATGTCATAAACAAATGGACTTCAATATTGGTTATGCTTTAAGCGGTGGCTTTATTAAAGGCTTTGCGCATTTGGGAATTATGCAGGCGCTTCTGGAACACGACATTAAACCCGATGTAATATCCGGAGTTAGTGCCGGATCGTTGGCGGGTGTGTTTTATGCGGATGGTAATGAACCTTATAAGGTGCTCGACTTTTTCTCGGGGCACAAGTTTCAGGATCTTACCAAACTGGTTATTCCCAAAGTGGGACTTTTCGAGTTGAGCGAATTTCAAGATTTCCTTCGTAGCAACCTCAAAGCCCAAAAGCTGGAAGAGCTGAAGACGCCGTTAATCGTTACGGCAACCGATTTGGATCACGGCAAAAGCGTTCAATTCAGAAAAGGAAGCATTCCCGAACGAATTGCGGCTTCGTGTTGCATGCCCATCTTGTTTGCTCCCGTAAAAATAAACGGTGTGCACTACGTTGACGGGGGACTATTCATGAACCTGCCGGCTTCGGTTATCCGAAAACAATGCGAAAAGGTTGTAGCCATCAACGTGAGTCCGCTGAACATGGAGCAATATAAAATGAATATTATTGGTATTGCGCTGAGGTCTTATCACCTGATGTTCAGGGCTAACTCATTCAAAGAAATGGAGTATTGCGACTTGCTCATTGAGCCGGGCAATCTTAGTAAATATAGCAACCGCGAACTTGAAAAGGCAGAAGAAATATTTAATCACGGATACGAGACTGCCAACCATTTAATAACCGAACTATTAGAGGAAAAAGGAAAAATATGGAAGTAATTAAAACGGGACTAGCTGCTTTTGGCATGTCGGGACAAGTATTTCATGCGCCTTTCATCAGTTCGAATCCCCAATTTGAACTCTCAAAAATAGTAGAAAGGAGTAAGAATTTATCTAAAGAAAAATATCCAAAAGCAGAAATAGTAAGAAGCTTTGATGAACTGATTGCTGATGCGCAGTTGGAACTCATCGTCATCAATACACCAGACAGTACGCATTATGAATACGCCAAAGCAGCATTGCTTGCCGGAAAGCATGTGGTCATTGAAAAGCCCATTACCAGCAACGCTGATCAGGCTAAAGAGTTAATTGATATAGCAAATTCTAAAAGCCTAATGATCAGCGCTTACCAAAACAGAAGATGGGACGCTGATTACCTTGCGGTAAAAGAAATTCTGGCTAAAAACCTATTGGGAAGAGTTGTGGAATTTGAATCGACGTTTTCACGTTACCGCAATTTTGTTAAACCGGGAACGTGGAAAGAAACCGGTGAATTAGGCGGTGGATTAACCTATAACATCGGTTCACACCTGATTGATCAGGCTGTCAGACTTTTTGGATTACCGGAAGCCGTATATGCCGATTTGGGAACTGTAAGAACCGGAGGAATGGTCGATGATTATTTTGTGATCCGTTTCCTACGTCCTGCCTTGGCTCCTGAACTTAAAGTATCGTTAAAAGCCAGCTACCTGATGCGTACTCCCGAACCTCGTTTTGTTTTACACGGTACTTTGGGATCATTTGTAAAATACGGTATTGACCGCCAGGAAGAAGATTTAATAACCGGAAAGTCTCCTCTGGAACAAAACTGGGGGAAAGAAGATGAAGAATTCTACGGATGGCTACACACCGAAGCCGACGGCAGAGAGATAAATACGCGTTACGAGGGTCCGGCAGGAAACTACGGTGCGTTTTACGAGAACATTTACCGCCACCTGAGGCTAAACGAAGCGCTGGAAACAGACGCATCCGAGGTGCTCGATGTGATACGAATCATTGAAGCGGCCTACCAAAGTCATAAGGAAGAAAGGATTATTCACTTACGCTAATCCCAAACATGATAGAGAAACAAAATAAACTGATAGTATATCAGGTATTACCCCGCCTTTTTGGCAACAACAATAATTACTGCGTTAACAACGGCAGCCTGGAATCCAATGGGTGTGGTAAGTTTAATGATTTCACGCCCAAAGCGCTCGGTGAAATAAAAAAACTGGGAGTCACACATATTTGGTACACAGGAATCATTGAACACGCCACGCAAACCGATTACAGTGCATACGGCATTCAACGGGATCACCCGGCTGTTGTGAAGGGTAAAGCGGGTTCTCCTTATGCCATTAAAGACTATTACGATGTAGATCCCGACTTGGCCACTCATGTTGAAAAGCGGATGCATGAGTTTGAAGAATTGGTGAAGCGAACTCATAAAGAGGGATTGAAGGTTCTCATTGATTTTGTTCCGAACCACGTGGCCCGCCAATATCACTCGGATGTGCAACCGGCCGACATAGCCGAATTGGGTGCCGATGATAATCAAACACTGTCATTCAGTCCGTACAACAATTATTACTACATACCTCAAACAGAATTTAAAGGGCAGTTTGACTTGAAAGCTGGGTGTGATACCCCTTACAAGGAATACCCCGCCAAGGTAACGGGCAACAACCGCTTCGATGCTTCGCCCAACATAAACGACTGGTACGAAACAGTCAAGTTGAATTACGGAGTTGATTACCCCAACGGAGGCACGCGGTGCTTCTCGCCCACTCCGGATACATGGACGAAAATGAGGCACATCCTTCTCTTCTGGGCTGCCAAAGGTATTGACGGATTTCGTTGTGACATGGCCGAGATGGTTCCCGTGGAATTTTGGGAATGGGTGGTGCCGCAAGTGAAAAAGGATTATCCCGATCTGTTATTTATTGCTGAGGTCTATAACCCTTATGAATACAAAAACTATTTACAAAAGGGCAAATTTGACTATTTGTATGATAAAGTAGGATTGTATGACACTTTGCGAAACATTACCTGCGGATACGAATCGGCAAATGCCATAACTCGTTGCTGGCAAAGCTTGGGCGGACTGGAAAAGCAAATGCTTAACTTTCTGGAAAACCACGATGAACAGCGTATTGCATCCGATTTTTTTGCTCGTGATCCGCGCAAGGCCATTCCGGCCTTAGTGGTTTCTTCGTGTATGAACACGAATCCATTCATGATTTATTCGGGGCAGGAATTGGGTGAAAAAGGCATGGATACGGAAGGCTTCAGCGGCCGGGACGGACGAACCAGCATTTTCGATTACTGGAGTATGGACTGCATACGTAAGTGGAGAAATGGAGGCAAGTTTGATGGCAAGAAAATAACTCCGGAACAACAGTATTTACTCGATTTTTATCGTTTACTCCTCACACTTTCTACCCACGAAAAAGCGATTAGTTGTGGACAGTTCTTCGATTTGATGTACGCAAACCAAAATGGCTGGAAGTTCAACGAGCATAAGCAATATACTTTTTTGCGAAAATACAAAAACGAACTCCTTCTCATTGTTGTAAACTTTGATTGTGTGGCTGTTGAAGTTGCCATCAATTTACCCTCGCATGCATTTGATTATCTTCAAATGCCCCAAACGGAGGGATATGAAGCAACCGACTTGCTGACGAACAAAAAGGAAATCATTTCTTTGCTCCCCTACAAAGCTACCGAGACAAGCCTCGCAGCGCACGGAGCCAAAATTTTGAAGATCATTTTTTAGACACACGTTTTCAATACAAAAAAATACCGTTCTGAATAGATGAGCTACTTAATTGAGCTCTGCTTCAGAACGGTATTATTATTTTGTTTTTGTAACAGCCGAACGCTTACATCTTCTTTAAAACAACTGCCGTACGAGCAGGGATGTAGATTTTAAGCCATTCTTTCTTTTCACGTGCATAAAGCGGATCGGCAATGGTAAAGTGCTCAACCGTATCATCTGTCAGTCCGTTGCCACCGTAAAGAGGACTATCGGTATTCAAAACAGCCATGTATTTACCCGGCGTTACCAAAAATCCATAATCGGTAAAAGACTTCTTGGGGTTGAAGTTGAACACAAAAATCAAATCTTTGCGTTGAAAAGCCAATACCTGATCTTCATCATTGTGCCAGATTTCTTGCACAGGAGTGGTTTGGAAACTCTTCACACCCTTCAATAGCTTCAACATATCAGCGTCAAAGTCGGCCATGACGTGGTAAAGCAGGTTCTTATTATCAACTAAATCCCATTGACGGCGAGCATACTTACAAGACCAACCGTTACCTTCTCTGGGGAAGTCAATCCATTCGGGATGCCCAAACTCGTTACCCATAAAATTAAGGTAACCACCGTTCATAGTAGAAGCCGTAATCAACCGGATCATTTTATGCAAGGCTATTCCTCTGTTAACCACGTAGTTAGCATCACCTTTCTGCATGTGCCAATACATATCAGCATCAATGAGACGGAAAATGATGGTCTTGTCGCCCACCAAAGCCTGGTCATGACTCTCAGCGTAAGAAATAGTCTTTTCATTTTTGCGACGGTTGGTCACTTCCCAAAACATGCTGGAAGGTTTCCAGTCCTCGTCAATTTTATCTTTAATGGTACGAATCCAGTAATCAGGAATATTCATGGCCATGCGGTAATCGAATCCATACCCGCCATCTTCAATTTTCGCTGCAATGCCAGGCATACCCGATACATCTTCTGCTATGGTGATGGCATTCACCTTTACCTGATGAATCAAATCATTGGCCAAAGTTAAGTAGCAGATGGCGTTGTCGTCCTGATGTCCGTTGTAATAATCGGCATAATTAACAAAAGCCTCTCCCAACCCGTGACTGAAATACAGCATAGAGGTTACTCCGTCAAAGCGGAAACCATCAAAAGAATATTCCTCCAGCCAATATTTGCAGTTAGACAACAGAAAATGAATTACCTCATTTTTGCCATAGTCAAAACACAAGGAATCCCATGCCGGATGTTCCCTGCGAGCTCCCGGATAAAAATACTGATTTGGGTCACCTGCAAAGTTAGCCAGTCCTTCCACCTCATTCTTCACGGAATGAGAATGAACAATATCCATAATCACTGCAATGCCCAAGGCATGAGCAGCATCAATAAGTTCCTTTAATTCATCGGGTGTTCCGAAACGAGACGAAGCCGCAAAGAAGTTAGAAACATGATAGCCGAAACTTCCATAATAAGGATGTTCCTGAACGGCCATAACCTGAATGCAGTTATAACCCGCTTTGGCAACACGCGGCAGAATCTTTTCGCGAAACTCGTTATACGTACCCACCTTTTCTTCCTGCTGAGCCATGCCAATGTGGCACTCGTAAATCAACAACGGATCGGTAGCCGGTTTAAAGTTCTTAGTCTTAAACACATAAGGTGTTTGAGGGTCCCATACCTGTGCGTTGAAAATGCCGGTTTGTGCATCCTGCACCACCCGGGTAGCCCATGCGGGAATCCGTTCGCCACAGCCCCCATTCCAATGCACAATTAACTTATACAAATCACCGTGATGCAATACATCAGCCGGCAATTCTATTTCCCAGTTTCCGTTTTCCAAACGGGTCATAGCATAAGCCTTATCTTCCTTCCAGTTACTGAAAGTTCCAATCAGATAAATCTGGGTTGCATTTGGAGCCCATTCTCTAAATACCCATCCTTTACCTGTTTTGTGCAAGCCAAAGTAAAGATATCCCGTAGCAAAATCCGATAGAGATTGTTTTCCTCCGTTTGTCAACTCGGATTTTTTTCCCAGTGCATACCGATAACGACCATTAATTGCCTCTTCAAAAGGCTCTAGCCACAGATCGTGTTTGATGATATTAAGAGTTCTTTCCATGCAGGATGAATTAGAGTGTTTGAAATTTATGCTTTCACTTTCACAATTACCTTTTTGACTCCTTCAGGAGTAACGCCGGGTGCATGACCATCTTGGGGGAAGAATATGGCAAACATACCCGGTTTTACGGTAACATAAGTTTCTGCTAAGCCTTCAAAAAATGTAATATCTTTTTCAGCATTGTAAGCAGCATCGGCAGGTGTACAACTTGATGCAGGAGTATACCCCATTGTTTCAATGCCCGACAATGGAATCTGTATGTCGATAAACTCATTGTGAGTTTCCAATTTGGCCTGTTCTTTTGTTTTAGGATTTGTTTGTGCCACATTGACAACCAGGTTTTTGCCCTGAAGCTCTGTTTTGCCAACCTCTAACGCGTTCAAATCGTGAGATTTTAAAAACTCTACAGCCTGAGCGAACAATGGATTCAGCCCGGCATATTTTTCCAGGTTTTCTAAAGTATCTACTATCATAGTTATTGTAATTAAATAATATTCTTATTCCAAATCATCAATCGTAAAATTCGTAAAGTCCGAGAAGCGTTTCAGCTGCACAAAGACCTCCTCCATTTTGTCGAGCCAGTTGGCATCCATAAAAAAGCTGTCGTCCACCTTATAAGCACAAGTAAAATCTTTGCTTTTTAGATAGTCAATGTGCTTGAAATCTTTTGGGAAACCTTTGGGGGCAGTTTTCAAAAATGATTCGCCTATCACCGGAAAATATTGCTTGAAAGAAGGATCCTCAACTATCGACACATACTCGTCGATGTTTTCATAAATAGACTGCCTTAAAGCTTTCAGTATATTGGGTGGCGGACAGTAGCTTCCTCCTGCCAGCATGCAGTTGCCCGGTTCCAAATGAATGTAATAACCGCAATGGTCAGACTTCTTGCCTTTGGCATTGATGTATCCGCCCAAATGGGTTTTATAGGGAGTTTTGTCTGCACTAAAACGTGTATCGCGATAAATACGGTACGTACAGTCTTTGGGTTGAACACTTCTGATGCTTTCGTCAAACATAGAAATGCGTGTTATGGCTGCTGCCAGAAGCTTTTCAAACTCTTCCCTGACCACTTCGTACTCAGCACGGTGTTCTTGAAACCATTCGCGATTATTGTTCTCTGACAAATCTTTCAGAAATTGAAAAATAACAGGTACGTCCATTGTAATTCATCGTATATAACTCCACAAATGTAGGAAATTTATTTGTAACAAGCTATATTAATAATGAAAAAGCAAGAAAAAAGCATCGGTCCGAAAGAACCGATGCTAATAACACATTTATCAAAAAAACAGACTCTTCTGTTTTCGACGTATTTACTTATCCCAAGCGAATACAATCTTTTACTACTAATCTTTTATCTAATACTATGAAAAACACATTTATATAACATTGGCACAAATAAAAAGGTTCACAAAATCCTATTATTTTTATCAACTACGTTACATTTATGTGTTATTTTAGTTTTTAGAGTCTTTATTCTTTGATATTTATCTTTAAATTCAATTCTTCAAGCTGTGACAACTCCAGCGGAGCGGGAGCATCAATCATCACGTCTCTTCCTGAATTATTTTTAGGGAATGCCATGCAGTCACGAATAGAATCGAGACCGGCAAAGAGTGACACCCACCTGTCAAGTCCGTACGCCAAACCGCCGTGAGGAGGAGCGCCAAACTTAAAGGCATCCATCAAGAAACCGAATTGCTCTTGCGCTTTTTCGGGAGTGAAGCCCATCAGTTCGAACATTTTATTTTGCAGTGCACTATCGTGAATACGAATAGATCCTCCACCTACTTCAACGCCATTAATCACCATGTCATAAGCATTGGCTCTAACGGCTCCCGTGTCTGAATCGAGCAAATGAACATCTTCGGGTTTGGGCGAGGTAAACGGATGGTGCATAGCCATGAATCGTTTCGATTCTTCGTCCCACTCAAAGAGAGGGAAGTCGACTACCCACAAGCAGGCAAACGTATTTTTATCTCTTAATCCCAGTTGGTTGCCCATTTCAAGTCGCAATTCACAAAGCTGCTTGCGGGTTTTCATTGCGTCATCTCCGGAAAGTATCAGAATCAAATCGCCCGGTTTGGCACCGAAGGCTTCTTTCATCTGCTGCAAAGTTTCCTGAGAATAGAATTTATCAACGCTCGATTTCACCGTTCCATCGGCTTCGATGCGTGCGTAAACAAGTCCCTTAGCCCCTATTTGAGGTCTTTTCACAAAATCGGTCAGCGCATCGAGCTGCTTACGAGTATATATTGCAGCTCCTTCTGCACAAATACCGCCTATAAAAGCTGCATCATCAAAAACAGAGAAGCCGTGTCCTTTCAATACATCCATTAATTCAACGAACTGCATGCCGAAACGAATATCGGGCTTATCGCTACCGTAAGTTTTCATGGCATCATGCCAAGACATTCTGGCAAATGGCTCGTTGATTTCTATTCCACGAATAGTTTTGAACAAGTGTTTGGCCATACCTTCAAAGATGGTAATCACATCTTCCTGCTCCACAAAGCTCATTTCGCAGTCAATTTGTGTAAATTCGGGCTGGCGGTCGGCACGTAAATCCTCATCCCTGAAACACTTGGCAATTTGGAAATAACGGTCGAAGCCCGAAACCATCAACAATTGCTTGAATAGCTGAGGCGATTGCGGCAAAGCATAAAATTGCCCCGGATTCATGCGTGAAGGCACCACAAAGTCGCGCGCACCCTCGGGCGTTGAGCCAATAAGAATAGGTGTTTCCACTTCGAGGAATTTCAGTCCGTCGAGATACTTACGCACCTCCATAACCATTTGGTGGCGAAGTTCCAAATTTGAACGAACCGCATTTCTTCTCAGGTCGAGATAACGATACTTCATACGAATATCATCTCCCCCGTCTGTATTATCTTCAATGGTAAAAGGAGGCGTTACGGCTGCATTGAGAACATGAAGTTCCGAAACGATAATTTCAATATCACCGGTAGGAATGTTGGCATTCTTATTGAAACGCTCATTGACAATTCCCACAACTTGAATAACAAATTCACGTCCCAGTTTATTGGCCTTTTCGCATAATTCGGCATCAACCTCCTCATTAAAAACCAATTGAGTTATTCCGTAACGGTCACGTAAGTCGATAAAGGTCATCCCTCCCATCTTACGGCTTCTTTGCACCCAGCCTGACAGCGTAACTTGCTTGTTTACATCGGAGATGCGTAACTCTCCACACGTATTGGTTCTAAACATGGTCTTTTATATCTTTATATTGATTATTTCTAAAATAACTATTCTTCCAAAGAATATGCAAAAATACACAATAATTTGCAATTCCACTTTGGTTGCCCCACTAAATCAATCTCTCTTTGTGAGTTTCTTCAGCAGTTCCTTATTTTTATTTAGTAAAGTTCGGTTCTTGGCCGTTATATCTTCAAAGATCGAATCATTTAACTGCTTGAGTCCGTTAACATACTCTTGCGCTTTCTGCAGTACGTTGAGTCCTTCTTTTACCTCCTTTTCGCGGGGCACAAACACCTTGAGTCCATTGGTTATTATTTCAATATTCACCACATGATCGGTCATCATCGGATCGCCATCAAAATGTGCCACACCCGATTTGCTTCTGCTGATTTTTAACTTCTTGCACCTGAAGGTTTTAATGCGGCTATTCTGATCTATTGTTTTATTGAAAAGCTGATACGCTAACGAAGGAACATCGAGCACTGTAAAAGGCTCTAGAATCGTTACATCCAGCAAACCATCTGTCAATGTTGCCTGAGGGGTAATGTATGCGTTGTTGCCATATTGCGAAGCGTTGCCACACGCTATTAAGAAGGCCTTGTGTTTCTCCATTCCGTCTTCCGTTTCCAGCTCATAGGTTTCGGGCTGATACGTCAAACTTTCCTGCAAAGTCTTTTCCAGGTAAGTAAGTAATCCTCTTTTGCCCGCTTTGGCAAATTTGAGGCTAACAAAAGCGTCGAACCCCACCCCACAAGTGCAAAAGAAAGGAACTTTGTTTATCAATCCGTAATCAATGGTTTCCACCAAAGATTCATTAATAACCTCAAGCGCCTTTTTAGGTTCCATGGGAATTTGTAAATGCCTGGCCAATCCGTTACCCGATCCGCTGGGAACAATGCCCATGATTGTATCGGTATGAATAAGTGAGCGCCCAATTTCATTCACCGTACCATCGCCCCCAACAGCTATTACGGCATATACGCCTTCTTCAGCTGCTTTTTGGGCTATTTCAACCGCATGACCGGCATAGCTGGTCCATACAATTTCTGACTGATACTTCTCCTTATTAATAATATCATCTATTTGACTTATAATTAATTCCTTGTTTTGAGTTCCCGAAGCAGGGTTCAAAATAAAAATAACTCTTTTCATCATTACAAAAACATGCGGATTATGGGCTAATTCATAAGACAAGAGACAAAAGTAATATTATTATTTTATAGTAGAAGCATAATCATTTTATATTTTTGTTATCTTTGCAGCCTGTTTGAAAGACACATAACAGATTATAAAGCTATAGAACATATTTAATGTGATTCGAAAGCGGATTTATTAATAATATATTCATGAAATTACTACAAGAGAAGTTAGCAAAATACGACCTGCCGCAACAAGTGAAGGCAAAAGGCGTATATCCTTACTTTCGGTGTATCGAAAGTGAACAGAACACAGAAGTAATTATGAGCGGCAAAAAGGTTTTGATGTTCGGCTCTAATTCTTATCTGGGTCTGACAAATCATCCGAAGGTAATTGAAGCTGCTGTTGAAGCTACTCGCAAATATGGTACCGGTTGTGCAGGTTCTCGTTTTTTGAATGGAACACTCGACCTCCATTTGCAATTAGAAAAAGAGCTCGCAGAATTTGTAGGCAAAGAAGATGCCATCATCTATTCTACAGGATTTCAGGTAAATCTGGGTGTCGTATCGTGTGTTACAGGTCGTGAGGACTATGTAATTTGCGACGAACTTGATCACGCCTCCATTGTAGAAGGCCGACGCCTCTCTTTCTCTACAGCGCTAAAATTCAAGCACAATGACATGGCGTCACTTGAAAAGGAGTTGCAGAAATGCAGACCTGAAGCTGTAAAACTGATTGTGGTTGACGGTGTTTTCAGCATGGAAGGTGATATAGCCAACTTGCCCGAGATTGTTCGTCTCTCAAAGAAATACAACGCCAACATCATGGTTGATGAAGCTCACGGATTAGGAGTTTTGGGCCGTCAAGGTCGCGGAACCTGTGATCACTTCGGTGTAACGGATGATGTAGACCTGATCATGGGTACGTTCAGCAAATCATTGGCAGCAATCGGAGGTTTTATCGCAGCCGATGAGTCAATTATCAACTACCTTCGTCACAACTCACGCTCTTACATCTTTAGCGCCAGCAACACTCCTGCAGCAACTGCCGCGGCACGTGCAGCACTAGAAATCATGAAGAGTGAGCCTGAACGCATTCAGCATTTGTGGGACATGACCCATTATTCACTCAAGCGCTTCCGCGACTTAGGGTTTGAAATTGGTCACACCTCAACTCCTATTATTCCGCTGTATGTGCGCGACATGGAGAAGACTTTCATGGTTACCAAAATGTTATTTGACGAAGGAGTATTTGTCAACCCGGTGGTGCCTCCTGCATGCTCACCTAACGATACGCTCATTCGTTTCTCGTTAATGGCTACGCATACGCAAGAGCAAATAGACATAGCTATTGATAAGCTGGCCACTTGCTTCAAAAAGCTCTCTATCATTTAAAAGATATAAGAGATTCGACTTTTTATCAAAAAAAAAAGGCATCCGTTTGGATGCCCTTTTTTTTCTCTGTACCACACCGTTTACATAGCAGCTTTTACTTGTCCAAGAACTTTTGCTACCTCCGCTCTTTCGGGCGACAACGCAACGGCCTCTTCTAAATAAGTACTCGCTTTTTGAAAATCATCACTGGCCGATTTCTTTTCAGCCTCGTATTTTGCAGCATCACCATTAGCCAAAGGAGCCGCTTTTTTAAGCGTAACCGCACCGTTATTAAAGAACAAAACCCCTAAGCTGTACAAAGCATCCGTTTTCCACTTTTTGCTAGTCACTTCGGTGGCATGCTTGTAACTCTCCTCCGCTTTGGCCAAATTACCCGCCTTCTGGAAAGCCTGTCCCTCTTTCAAATAATAAATAGCATATAACTTTTCAATCGTAGCATTAGCGGGAGCAGCCTGCATCGCTTCTTGCAGCGTAGCCAGATATTCACTGTCCTTATTCAAATTACGTAACGCAGAAGCCTTACCGATGTATGCCGAAGCTACATTGTAATTCTTTTTAATGGCCACATCGAATAATTTGGCTGCATCGGCATATTTTTTTGTACGGTCAGCACACACGCCACAATTGAAAGCCGTAATAGAATCTTGGTAATTGGTTTGCTTCAAATACTGATTGTACTTTGTAAAAGCCACTGCGTAGTTTTTGGCCTTCAAAGCATTGTCACCTTCGGACTTCAACTTAGCCGGATCGGGAGTTTGAGCAAAAAGATTAGTTACTACAAAACAGAAAGATAATAATACTAACAAGTTTCTCATAATAATTTTATTTTAATTTGTCGTTTTCCAAATATAGTGAAATAGCACTTTTCCCAAAAATATTTTTTGATATTTTTAGATTTTTGCAAAACATGTAACGTTTGTTATTGTCTGAATTAGTTTCCGGATGAAACATATTTGCATACCTTTGTTCCCCAACATGACACCGCAAGAAGTACAATCAAAAACCATTGCGTGGCTCAGATTCCCTATGATTATAGGCGTATTGCTGATACACAGCTACAACCCCATTCATCCGAAAGGGGATGTGTTTGTGTTTGTGCGCAACCTATCGTCCGAAGTCGTGGCACGTTTTTGCGTTCCGCTGTTTTTTCTCATTGCGGGCTACCTGTTTTTTTATAAACTGAAGCAGTTTAACGGTGCAACATACCGGGAGAAGCTCCGCAAGAGAGCCTCTTCCCTACTGGTGCCCTACCTGTTTTGGAACTTGTGGGCTATTGCCACATACGTTGTACTACAAGAAGTTTTTGAGTTGCGCACACTGGCTTACGGTCCTGTGGACAGAGTTGAAACGTGGCAAATAGCCGACTATCTGCGGTGTTTCTGGGACATCCGCGCACCGCATTATCCGCTGGTGTATCCGCTGTGGTTTGTACGCGACCTCATGGTAACCGTGCTCCTCACTCCCCTTGTGTACGCAGGCATAAAACGCCTGCCGCACCTCTTCATTGCCGCCCTTTTTGTGGCGTGGATCGGCGGTTTTTCGTTTCGTGTCACCGGACTCAATACGGGTGCCATCTTCTTCTTTTCAATCGGTGCATTGCTGAGCATTCAGGGCAGAAATATGGTAACCGAATGCAGAAAGATACAACGTTTCTCGTGGGTGGCATACCCCGCCATTGCGCTGGCCGATACCCTTTGCAAAGGCACAGTGGCTACCACGTACCTGCATCCGGCAGGCCTCCTGCTAGGCATTGTGTTCACCTTCAACATCACCTCGTGGCTCATCGAAAAGGAGAAAATACGTCCCCGGCATTTCCTGGCTTCGGGAAGCTTTTTTGTGTACGCTGCCCACGAACAAATGCTGAGTCAAATCCGAAAAACACTGGTCACTTTTGTGCCCGATACCAGTGAAACAGCCTCTTTCATACTGTATCTGCTCCCCCTGTTGCTCACCGTGGGCATTACCTTGGCACTGTATTACCTGCAACAACGTTTCGTGCCTTCGCTCAGTCGCTTTACGGTGGGTAAAAGAGACTGATCCCCACAAAGCAAGGTCGCTCATCGGCTTGAAACCCTGCCGATGAATGGATTACGGAACAATACTTCCCCTAAAAAAGAAAGCTTATAAAGTCTTTTCGGGGTCAGTAGGAGAAATCGAGGCCAACTTCATACGGCTCTGCTCCTCGCCGAAGCCAAACAAGGCAAAGTCGTACTTGCACGGATCGTGCGAACAAAATTCCTTGAGGTGATCCGTGATGATCAGTGCCGTTTTCAGCCGCTCGGTTCGGGGAATGTCCGTCCACAGCTCACGCGAGATGCGCCCCACATGCACATCGAGCGGAATGATAAGTTCCGCAGGCGAGATGCGCTGCCACACGCCCAAATCGACAATGCCGTCATTCCGCACCAGCCAGCGAAGCATCAAGTTGGAACGCTTGCACGGGCTCTGCGTAAGCGGCGAAGCCACATGGCGGGTTTGCAACAACACCGACAGTTCATGCAATCCGCCCAACACCCCGTTGCGACCGGCAAACAGCTCCTCTAAAGAATGGTGCGTGGCGTAAAACCCCTGCAACGCCCGGCAAACAAAGAATAAATCGCGCTCAAAAATAGTGCGGTGCACGTTGCGCGCAGAATCCTCCCATCGTTGCCAGCCACCCTCTATGATGAAGTCGAACGGAGAATCGCCCATTGCTTCGTGCAACCGCTGCGCATCACGGCGCACCATGTCGCGACGCCCCCAGGTGATCACAGAAGTGAGCAAAGCCGACACCTCCACATCTTGCAAACGCGAAAACCGACGGGGAAATTGCACCGGATCCGTGTCAATAAACGCCTGCACATTGTATTTTTCTGTCAATTCTTCTAATAAATCCTTTAACTGCATGCACGCAAAGATAGGATTTATCTTAAAATTCCAGCACTTTTTTTATCTTTGCTCTCCTAATTTAATAAAGTAACAGAAAAAATGAACAATTCCCCTCAAGCTGCTAACAAAGGCTTTACAAGAGCCTTTTGGGTTAGCAACACAGTCGAACTGTTTGAACGCATGGCATACTATGCCGTATTTATCGTTCTAACCATCTATTTATCGAGTATTTTAGGTTTCAATGATTTCGAGGCAAGTATCATTTCCGGGCTTTTCTCGGGCGGTTTGTATCTGCTACCCATTTTGACGGGAGCTTATGCCGACAAAATTGGCTTCCGCAAATCAATGATTACCGCTTTCACCCTGCTCACCATTGCTTACCTGGGACTGGGTGCGTTGCCCACTTTTCTGGAAGCATCCGGACTGGTAACCTACGGCAGCACCACACAGTTTAACGGTTTGCCGCAGAGCAGCGAACGATGGATTATTGTGCCCGTGCTGGTCATACTGATGATTGGCGGTTCATTCATCAAATCCATCATATCGGGTTCCGTAGCCAAAGAAACCACCGAAGCCACCCGTGCACGCGGTTACTCCATTTTTTACATGATGGTGAACATCGGAGCCTTTACGGGCAAAACCGTTATCGACCCCCTGCGTGATCAGATTGGCGACCAAGCCTACATTTACATCAATTACTTTGCCGGCGCCATGACATTCATCGCCCTGCTGGCCGTTATATTGCTTTACAAATCGACCGAGACAGCCGGCGAAGGCAAAAGCATGGCCGACATCGGTCGCGGTTTTCTGCGCATCATCACCAACTGGCGATTGCTCATCCTCATCCTCATCGTAACCGGTTTCTGGATGGTGCAACAACAGCTTTACGCCACCATGCCCAAATACGTTATCCGCATGGCAGGCGAAACCGCCAAACCCGGATGGATAGCCAACGTTAACCCCTTCATCGTGGTGTGCTGCGTTAGCTTCGTGACACGCCTCATGGCTCGCAAAAGCGCCATTACATCGATGAACATCGGCATGTTCCTCATCCCCATTTCTGCCCTGCTGATGGCGTGTGGCAACCTGCTGGGCAACGATTTGCTGGGCAGCATGAGCAACATCACCCTGATGATGATACTCGGAATTGTGGTTCAGGCACTGGCAGAATGCTTCATTTCACCGCGCTACCTGGAGTACTTTTCGCTTCAGGCACCCAAAGGCGAAGAAGGCATGTACCTCGGGTTCAGTCACCTGCACTCCTTCCTTTCGTCCATTTTCAGTTTCGGGTTGGCAGGAATTCTGCTCACCAAATATTGTCCCGACCCCGCTTTGTTCGACAGCCGCGAGGCATGGATGGCAGCCAGCGCCAACGCCCATTACATCTGGTATTATTTTGCAGGCATCGGTTTGGTAGCCGCTTTTGCGCTGCTAGCATTTGCTAAAATAACCAACAAAATGGACAAAAAAGGATAGTCGGTACGTTCAGTTCTTTTTTATTGTGTATATTTGTGGCCATTTTACCATCGCGTATATTCAACATGAAAATAAAATTTATAAGCCTTGCCAGCGGTAGTAGCGGTAACTGCTACTACTTAGGCACAGAAAAATACGGCATACTGATTGACGCAGGCATCGGAATCCGCACCATAAAAAAGACATTGAAAGAGGTACAAATACCCATGGAGAGCCTTCGGGGCGTATTCGTTACGCATGATCATGCCGATCACATAAAAGCCGTGGGACATTTGGGCGAAAAACTTCACATACCGGTTTACACCACCGCGCGCATTCACGAAGGAATAAACAAAAGCTACTGCATGACCGAAAAGTTGTGCCACAGCGTGCGTTACCTCGAGAAAGAAGCGCCCATGCAACTGGAAGATTTCCGCATAACCTCATTTGAAGTTCCGCATGACGGAACGGATAATGTGGGTTACTGCGTAGAAATTGACGGCAAAACATTCTCTTTTGCCACCGACCTTGGCGAGATTACGCCCACCGCAGCCCATTACATTTCAAAGGCCAATTACCTTATTATAGAGGCTAATTACGACGAAGAAATGCTGAAAATGGGTCCCTACCCTGCCTATTTGAAAGAACGCATTTCCGGAAGCACCGGACACATGTGCAACATGGATACGGCCGAGTTTCTGGCCGAAAACATAGGCGAACACTTAAAATACATCTGGCTGTGCCATTTAAGCAAAGACAATAATCACCCCGAACTGGCTTATAAAACCATTGAATGGAAATTAAGAAGCAAAGGAATTATTGCCGGAAAAGATGTGCAACTCGCTGCTTTAAAGCGCAGTACGCCATCCGAGGTGTATGTATTTGAGTAGCCGCTCGAAAAAAGCCTTTAAAAAAGGTTCTTTTTTACTTGCCAGTAAAAAATAAAAAGCCTATTTTTGCACCCGCAAACAGAAAAAAAATGCACTCTTAGCTCAGCTGGTAGAGCAATTGACTCTTAATCAATGGGTCCAGGGTTCGAGTCCCTGAGGGTGTACTTTTCTTGTTGCATATTTGTTGCACTCTTAGCTCAGCTGGTAGAGCAATTGACTCTTAATCAATGGGTCGAGGGTTCGAGTCCCTGAGGGTGTACCATGTTAGTTTTTGTTGTTGAAATTATAACCCCTTTCTGTTGTTGTTCAGAAAGGGGTTATTTTTTATACTTTTATCAGTAACGCCTGCGCGGTGCAGGTCCCATGACTCGAAACGCTATTCCACCGTCTTCAACCTTCAACCTGCCGGATACCGGTGTCGAGCCACGCCTGCCATTGTAAGAAGGCACATACGAGTAACGGTTGCCACCAATGGATTTGAGCTTTCCGCATTCCCAGTCGTTGAAATCAGAATAGTAAGAAAATTGAGTTCGCCCGATGCTTTTCACCTTGCCTGCCTCATACGACCAAAAGTCGGAGTAATACTGAAAGCCCACATTGCCGATGCTTTTTATTTTTCCCGATTCGTACGACCAGAAGTCAGAATAATAAGAGAAAGAAACGTTGCCGATGCGCTTCACCTTGCCCGCCTCGTATGACCAAAAGTCGGAATAATAGTCAATGAACGCCTGCGTGTCAATTTCAAGAATGTCGCCATACATGTTAACAACGGCGTAACCACCATCTTCGAGGTCAATCATTACCTCAAACTTGCCGTAAATATCTGTGTAAACGGTGCTGACCTGCGCACCTGCACCTCCGGTAACGAGGAGCAAAAGGAGGGATAAAGCTAATTTTTTCATACGTAATAAATAGTTTTGTTAATTCCAGTAATGTAAATGAATAACACAAAGGTAAATCATAATTTGCAAAATACAAGTAATTTTAAATAAAATGATAGCGAAATTGCAAATTTGAGCAAAGCGTAGTAAATAGTCTGAAACAGAATTTGTTACACATCAAACCATAAACTTTTTGGTTGAAAAACAACAAAATATGCCGATAATTATTCGGCATAAGTGTAACTTTCTCTACATTTGTGGCCTACTTCAAGTAGATAACATCCTAATATACATAACTAAGGAACTAATATTATGGGAAAGTGGCAGAAGATAATCTTTGGAGGCATAATAATCGCCGTTGCATTCTATTTTCTTATCTGCATTATATTTGTAATACCGATGCCTAAAGGAACAAGAGTTTGTGCAAAATATAGCACCTTTTATAAAAATGGGAGAGGCATATACTATATTTCAGTTGACCACGTACTGAATTTAATCGAATATGGACATTGGGGATATTTGGAAGATGCCGACGAAAAATCTTTTATAGTACTGGATGATAACTGGGCTAAAGACAAAAAAAAGGTATGGTATCAGGACAAGGTTATAGAATCAGCAGATGTTTCATCTTTTTACATTGATGAAAGCGGATTGCCGAAGGACAAAAACCATGTTTATGTCTATAGCGAAGACATTGGTAATTTCCGTCCTACGAAATGCGGCATAGACGTACAGACTGCAGAAATGTTCGTTCATAAACATAATGGACAGGACTGGACTTGGATGCGCGACAAAGATTTTGTATATCTCGATGAAACAAGACTTGACGTGGACAGAAACACGTTTGCCTCTTTGGGTAAAAGTCATTGGTGGACAGACAGAAACTATGTATATAGCGACAGTTGGGACAGCTCTCTCAAAAAGAATGTATTAATAAGAGTTGATAGCCTACAGTTGCCTATTGATACGCTAAACGCCAGCTGTCAGTATCTGCGTAATGGGAAAAACATTATCTATCTCAGTAGTGTCATAGCGAAAGACATTGATGTGGTACGGTTTGAGGAAGTCGGTGTAAGCAAATGTATTGTCAATGACATGTTGTTTTACAACGGAAAACGCATTCTGAAAGATTCCCTTAATGTACCAGAAGCCAAATTCTATTTTTACGGACATATCGCAGCAGATAAACGCCATGTCTTTTATGGAAGTAAACAACTGGACGATATTGATGCTAGCACTTTTCATCAAATAAGCAATGAGATTTTCGAGGATAAAAATTTCAGATATACGATAAAAGAAAATTCATGGGAGGAGGAATATCCTTTCGACCGAAAAAAGAAACGACAGTGAGTATGAAGTATCGAATGAGTTATGTTGAAAATCTAAAATAAAATTTCCGGCTCGTGCACGCTATTTAATTAAGGTACATGGAGCCGGAAATTACTATTTACAGTGTCATGGCTTGTGCGCCCACGGCACCTGCAACAGCACTAGCCACTGCGATGATGATTTTCAGGATGATTCCCCAATTGAATTTCTTCATTTTTTCAGGTTTTTAATTCAACAATTGTATTACATTTATGTACCCCATACCTGACCGATCAAGCCGCCAAGGAAAGCGTTATCCGTTCGGATCATCGGGATCTTCGCCGGTACCACCGGTGCCACCGGTACCGCCTGTTCCGCCTGTGCCCGGATCAACCGGTTCATCGGGAGTTTCGGCATCCTCCGTTCCCGTCCACCGCTGATACTCCACCCCGCTAAACAAGGCTCGGGTAGCGCCTCGGGTGCTCGGACTGCGGGTCGATGTGGGTGTAAACTGCACCCTGAGAGCGCCAATCTGCGAAGCCGAAACATCATCGGCTTTATTCACGCCGCGACCGCTGGCATTGGCAAGGATGGTAAACGAGCCCAATCCGTCGAGCCGCACGGTGCGACTGTTGAGCAGCTGTTCTCTGAGCACACTCATCAGGTTGCGAATTACGTTGTGCACATCTCCCGGGGTGAGTGAAGCCTTTTCGGCAATCAGTTCGCCCACTTTCTGGGTGTCGATAACCTTGCCCACTTTGACCAGGCGCGGATGCCATTTCTTCACTCCGTCTTTCGACACAATGTTACTTTGACGTGGTTTGTAAAATAAAGTCATAAATAGTTGTTTTTAAGGGTTAATTACTCGTGGAAAGAAGCGGGTTCGTGACATTCAGAACTCTCGCTTCTTGCCTTTGTTCCGGAACAGTGCAAAGGTACAACCTGCCCCAAAGAGGGTAGCTATTTATGGTTCGCAGTGGTTTATAAAGGTTTGATTCGTTCTAAGGCTCTCCTAAATAGTGTACAATACATTTCACCTGTGCGGGAGTAAGCAGGTGCAAGCGCGATGAGTAGCCCGTTTGCTGCAAACAGTCGGTTAGTTGCCGGTTGCGGGCAATCCACGCATTGAGCTTTCTGCGTGCCACGGCAGCCGTGAATTCGGGCAGATACAACTGCGCCAGTTCTGTTTTCGTGAGACTGGTATAGGGAAATTGCATTTCTTGTGTTTCCATTATTCTTTCATTTTAGATGTTTCTTCGCTTATAATTTACCGTTTTTGCGCTGTATCTTGCGTATGTACTTTTCGTACGTATCCATAAACAGATCGGGGTGGTTAAATGCCCAAAGCACATAAACGGCGGGGCGTTCCTTACGCTTCAGCTCGGGTAGATAAGAGAAGTTCAAGATGCGCCACACCAGTCCGCCGATGCCGCCAAGCTCGGTGCGACGGCACATCTCACAAATGGCCGATACGGATTTTTCGTCGGTCACCTCGAGCATCTTCATCACTTCACGCACCCGGGCAACCGCCCGAAGATAGGTACCTTCGTCGTGCGGGGGCGCTCCACGAAGGGAGTTTAAGAGGGCTGCAGGAAAGCTTCCGTTTGCGTCGGCGCTTTGCGGAGCGTCGTTCATGTTTGGTGATTCAGGAAAATTCTCCCTCGAAAATGGAACGTGACCTGCTCTTAAAGTTCCTGTTGGAGGAAACCCGTTTGCGCCACCGCTTTGCGGATCGTCGTTCATGTTTAGTGCTCCAGTTGGAAGAGCAGCTTCGCTATTCCCCCCTCCGAAGCCAGCAGGTTTATAGGCTCCCGAAAACTCTTCCCTAATAGACTCGCCAGACGGAGAAGAAAAAATAAAATCAGCGGAAGCGGAAGACAGACCATTAGAAACAACAGCGGGTTCACCCCTGTTTCCCGCAACGCTTTGTGGGGGCAGGCAGCCCGCGGCTGTTATGCCACACCGGGCGATTTCATCTGCTGTGCTATGCTCTTCTGTAGTCTGTTTTAATTCATTTTGATTTGCTGTACTATTCTCTCCTTTGTTTTGGTTTCCTCTTGTATCCTCTTGTTTCCTTTGGGGCATTCCTTCCGAAGTAACTGCTTCGGAAGGCGCATTTGGGGGCAGTTCGTCCGAAGCAGCCCGTTTACGACGCTTTCTTTTGGGTTTTTCAGCGGGTGGTTGGGGTGCTTCCTGCGGTAATTCAATCAAACTAAATTCGGGATTGATGGTGCGTTGCCGCTTACAATCCTGATTAATTTTCAGGTAGCGCAGCTGAATGGCGGCCGAGGTAAGCACCGCCTTGTCTTGAAACAAATCAACGTTAAAAATCTTAGCCAAAACGCACGCATCAACAATTTTAGCGGCTAGCTCGGGTTCGCATTGCAGGGTCTCGCTGAGGTCGAAACAAGTGTCCTCATCCCAATTCATGTAATACCCCCGCGTGCGGTAAATATCGGTAAACAGCATCACGATGGCCATGGTGCCCGTGCAACCGAAAGTACGCGCAATGCGGCGCACTTTGGTGTCTTTCATAAAATCAACGTCGAATGGAAAATAATCGAGTCCGTCTTTCTGTGGTCTTGCCATGTTCGTTATTTTGTTATTATAAATTCATTTTTAACATCAAAACAGGGGCAGGATTTAAGAAACTCATTCGGTGTGATAACACCGTTGCCATCTGCATCCGGACTGGTATCCCGATGCCCTATCACCTGCTTCACCGAAGGAAAGGTCAGGCAAAGCGCATCTACCAATTTGTGCAATGCCTCCTTCTGCGGCTGAGTGCGTGTGTCGCACGGCTGACCCGCCTCGTTGAGTCCGCCCACGTAACAAATGCCTATAGAACGGGCATTCCACCCCATGCAATGCGCCCCGTCGAGCATCACGTCGCGCCCCGCCTCAATGCTGCCATCCAAGCGAATAACGTAATGATAACCAATGCTCCAAAATCCGCGATCGCGATGCCATGCATCAATAACCGCCGCGGTAACATCGTGACCGGCACGTGTGGCCGAACAATGAATAACGATTGTATCTCTCATCATTAATTAATAGATTTACTGTTTATAATTTAAAGATATGTTACTACATTTTTATATTTCCCGCAAACAGCAGGTACCCGCAACTGCGTGTTGATGGTAGCTATCGAAAAATTCTCGGCCCGGCACATGGCGCTAACCGACGGATAACGCCTTACCACCTCTCCCGCTTCGTTGAGCACGCCACAAGGCTTGGCCTTAAAATTAACCAGTCCGTGCAGCAATGCATGCTGAAAATTTTCATATTGATCACACCACTCCAGGTTATCCGCCCGGTTGTTCGCTTTGTTACCGTCGAGGTGATTCACCATCGGCAGATTCTTGGGATTAGGAAGAAACGCCTTGGCCACCAACCGATGAACCAAGTGTTGAGTCATAATACCCTTCATGCAAATCCCCACCCACGCATACCCCATAGAAGAGTTCTTTGTTTTGTGAAAACAGCTTCCACCACGCTTAAAACTCGCCACCCTGCCAGCATCAGACACCATGTAACGACAGTCGGTTCCTTCAATAAATCTCCAATTTTCCATGATATTGTTTTTTGTTATAAAATAAAATTACTATTCCTGTTATTTATGAAGTCGGCACGCCATTCATTTAACGCCTGCCGGCCCATTTTATATACCATTTGAAACGTTCAATACAAGAAGTTTCTTTTGTGTGTACAACTTGCACGCTTTTCGTGTATATACTAAAAACACGCAACGCACAACTAGCGTCAATAGCTTGTAGCTATTTTTAAGGGCAAAAAGACATTGATTACGCTCTTTTCTCGTTTGTTTTTATTATTTCATAAACACAAACAGCTCTTTTTAGTCTAACGATTTATTACCGTCAAAGATCATTTTTGAAGCAGAGAAACAAAACTACCACTCACCATCACAAACCGCTGAACCTCAAGCACATCGAAATAACCGTTAACCATTTAGACAACACTAGCAAAAAAAATAATTCCACCGATGCAAACAGCTGATAATCAAGCCTATCGAAAAAACCGTTAACCATTTAGACAACACCGGCAAAAAAAATAATCCAACCGTTGCAAACCACTGATAATCAAGCACATCGAAATAACCGTTAACCATTTAGACAACACTAGCAAAAAAAATAATTCCACCAATGCAAACCGCTGATACTCAAGCACATCGAAATAATCGTTAACCATTTAGACAACACCGGCAAAAAAAACAATCCAACCGTTGCAAACCGCTGATTTTCAAGCACATCGAAATAACCGTTAACCATTTAGACAACACCGGCAAAAAAAACAATTCAACCAATGCAAACCGCTGATTTTCAAGCACATCGAAATAATCGTTATCTAATTAGTCAACACCAGCGAGAAATTCCCAATTGGCGGCAAAGAGCCTGGCGTTCCTGCTCCAACTCGTCGGCCGAATAATAGCAAGAGGGAGAAGAGGTATCGGGCTGCGGCTCCAGCTCATCGACCATGCTCAACACGTATTGCAGCTCCTCGGCAAGCGCCAGGGCAGCCTCGCGAAGCGAATCAACCTGATACTGCTTGCAGAGGCGGATGTGCAGCGCCCGCGCCTCACTTTGGTTGGGCAGTGTGCTCATGGCAACAAATTCGATTTCGGCTGGATAGCATGCTCAGGAGTGCAAATCTGAATGAGATTAGCCGCTTTGCATGCGCGCCACGCCTGCCGTTGCACATCATAGTAAACCACAAAACTCGTATTGTGGCGAGGTTTATAAGGTCGTTTGAAACAATATTCGTAATTACACAAGGTACCCTCCGCCTCTCTCAGGGTGCCATCTTCCTTCTGATACTGAAAGGTCACATTGCCGGCGTGAAGTTTTTCAATTAAGTTAAATGCTAAACTTGCTTTTTCCATAGCTAAACTAAAACTGCACCCACTTTCTTGCTTGATAATCACTGCTTTAATTCTCAACTGGTTCATAAAATCCATATTCGTCATTTTTAAAATTAGTACTTCTTGATTATGTATTTATATAATCAATTACATCATCTTGATTAATTATTAATAAAAAATTAAGTGCTGCAAACCTAGTAATATTAATCAGATAAGTAGATTAAAAAAGTTTCTAAAATTAAAATATGCATTTTAGAAACTTTTTATAGTGGATATTACAAATATCCTGCTTATTTTTGCAGAATAAAAAACCTTAATGTGATTGATAACATTAAACAAAATTAATATACTATGAAAAATATTTTTTCATTAATTGGGAGGAGACAATCGGAGTTATTATTCTATGTGCGCTTATTGTTTGCTAGAAAAGGACGTAAAATAACACAAAAAGACATTGCCAATATGGCCGCTACTACCCAACGTACTGTCAGTAACATCGAAGCGGGCGAATGCATTAACAGCAAAAGCGCACCGCAGATGTTCGAGGCTTATGCGCTTTATTGGCCCGAAATACGTGAGCTGTTCGGCGAGCTTTTCTACATGCTACAGAATATTTTAAGTATTCCGGCCAAGTACAAAGCGATTTTGTGTGATGAAGGAGCCAATCGTTCCAGAGTGCCCCAAAAGTACATTATAGACTTCGACAAGGCGGAACAAGCGCTGGCAATAGACTTCAAGGCTATTGCTGCATAAGCGCTATCAGAATGTAATAAGTGTGTTTTCAAAAGTGAGGGGATGTTGAGAACCTCACTTCTAGAGAAAGAGGGTGTCTTGACATAAACTAAAAATCACCCTCGCTACAGCTATCTGTAACGAGGGTGATTTATCTGTTTTGGGTATGCTAACACACCCTAAGTTTTCTATTAAAAAGCGAGGTAAGGCTATTGCAAAGCCCCAAATTTATAAGTACCCTTACGAATCACGTTACCGTCTTTATCGGTTTCAACGAAAGGGCCGTGTTTTTTTCCTTGTTTGAAGAAGCCTTCAAAGCGGTTGCCGTCTTTGTCTTCCTGCACCCCGTTGCCATCTTCCATACCGTTCACGAAACTGCCTTTGTATTTGGTTCCGTTGGTCAGCGTCAAAGTGCCCTGCCCGTTGGGCTGGTTATCCTTCCACTCACCCTCGTACACATCACCGTTGTTCCATTTATAACGGCCAAAACCGTTGCGCTTATTGTCCTTCCAGTCGCCCTCGTACACAGCACCGTTGGCCCAGGTGAAAGTACCCTTGCCATCTTGCATACCTTCCTTGAAGTTGCCCACATACTTATCGCCGTTGGCATGATAATAAATGCCTGCACCGGTGCGCTCACCCAGCAGATAAGCCCCCTCGTAACGGTCGCCCGTGTGGAAGAAGTAAATACCCTTGCCGTGCTGAATATCATCTACCCAGTCGCCCACGTACTTATCGCCGTTGGCATATTCAAAAGTACCCTTACCGTCTCTCGAGTCGTTTTTCCAGTTTCCGGTGTACTTGCAACCATCGTTCCAGATGAGCTCGCCTTGCCCGTTTTTCTTGTCGCCCTTCCAGGCACCCGAGTACTTCGAGCCGTTCTTCCAGGTGTAAATGCCCTGACCTTCGCGTTTATCATTTGCCCAGCCCCCTTCGTACATGTCACCGTTGTGATAAAACATAGTGCCCTGTCCGTGCTGGTAATCTTGAAACCACATGCCCGTGTAGCGGTTATTATTCAGAAAATAATACGTACCGTTGCCGTGTTGCTGATCCTGAAACCACTGTCCCTCGTACTTTTCGCCATCGGGAAAGCTGTACACGCCAAAGCCCTCGCGCTTACCTTTTACGTATTCGCCCTCATACACGTCGCCGTTTTTGAAAATGGTTTTGCCTTTGCCATGCGGCTTACGGCTTTTGAGTTCGCCCGTGTACACCGAACCGTCTTTGAACGTGTAGCTGCCAATCTTCACCTCGCCCGAAAAGCGTTCGGTGATTTTTCCGAAGAAGCCGCCATTGTCCTGAGCCTGAACAGGTGTGTACGATAAGTAGGAGGCCAATATGATAGTGTAAAAATATCTCATCTATTATGGTGTGTTTTGGATTAGTAATCATCACAAAAATACAATTTTTATTCAAATTACCGCCAGCGCAGCCGGCTATTATGACATCTTTTTACCTGCAACAACCTCTTTTAAAGTCTCTTTACATAAATATTGCCGTGCCAAACGGGCCATATCTTGCGGTGTGGCTTCCTTCACGGCTCGCAGCGAACGCCTGAAATAATCATCATCAAGTTTCGACACGTAAATAAATATCCAGCCGTCTTGCAATGCAAAGGCCGATTCATACGAGCGGCACATCTCCCCGATCATGTAATTTTTCACCATCGTAAGTTCCTGTTCGCTCACCGGTTCGGTGTGCAAACGGTCAATCTCGGCGTACACTTCGCGCACAACGGCTTCTACATATTCGTTGTCAGATTCCGAGTTAATCATCAACACACTGGTATCGGGGTACGACATCAGTCCCGCCGAGATGCCATACGTGTAGCCTTTTTCTTCGCGTATGTTCGTCATCAGTCGGCTGCCGAAATAACCACCGAAAAGGGTGATAAGCACACGCAGTTTCAGGTAGTCTTCGTGGTTGTGGTCAATCGTGACAGCTCCCATCCTGAGGGAACTTTGCACGGCATCCGACTTCTCGGTAAAGATGCGTTTCTGCGGCGTAGACTGTATCTCAAAACAAGGTTTGGTGAGGTCGGCTTTGTTGCTCCCGAAGGGTTTGGTGCCCATCACATCGGTCACCGCCTCCATCACGGCAGGAGTTATCTTTCCCGCCAAAAAGATGTGACAATTGTCTGACGTGTAATACTTGTCGTAAAACGATTTCAGGTGTTCTGTCGTGAGACTGCGGTAATCTTCCTCCTTCGCAAACTTCCCGTAGGGATGGCTTTCGCCAAACAGCGAACCAAGTAGGGAGCGTTGCGACAGGTACTCCACGTTGGCCAAATTCACTTGCAGCCGTTGCAGGTTCATGTCAACAACAGTGGCGAATTCCTTCTCCGGAAATACCGGTTCGGTAACCATGGAGTGCAGTACCGACAGGGTTTCGCGGCAGTAACGGTTCAGCGTGTAAAGCGTTACAATGGCGTGCTCCATGGAGCAGGTCAGCTCCAGCCATGCCCCGTAGTAATCGAACTTCGAAGCAATTTCGGCCGATGTGTAGCGAACCGTACCTTCGCGCAACATGCGGTTGGTAAAAAGCGCCTGAAGCAGGGTGTTCTGACGCAGTTGTCCCGCTTCAAACACCAGGTCGATGCGGCACACTTCCTGTTCGCCGCTGTTGATTACACTGAGCGGAATACCGTTGGGAAGTACCGTGCGCACGGGTTTCTGAAGATCGAGTTCCTCGAGTTCAGAGATGGGTGGTTGTTGGGTTCTGTCCATCTTATCGGGCATTCATCTGACGAAGAAATTCTTCTGCTCGCTGCAAATCCTGAGGCGTATCGATGCCAATCGTTTCAACGTGGGTAATACCCGCTTTGATGGTGTAGCCGTTCTCCAGCCAGCGCAGCTGCTCGAGCGACTCCGCCAATTCGAGGGCCGACTGCGGCAAGGCGGTTATCTCTTTCAACACCTCGGTGCGGTAAGCATAGAGTCCGATGTGCTTGTAGTACACCTGCCCTTTCAGCCAATCTTTCTTCTCGGCGTTGCGCTGAAACGGTATAACCGAGCGACTGAAATAGAGTGCATGGCGGTTTTTGTTGAGCACCACCTTGGGCGAATTGGGATTCTCCAGCGCTTCAAAGCCGTCGGCCTCGGTAAACGGTTTCACCAAAGTGGCTATCTGTGTGGTGGCATCGTTGAAGCATTCTTTGATGGCTTCCAGCTGCGAAGGCTGAATAAACGGTTCGTCGCCCTGAATATTGATAACCACATCAAAATCGCCTCCCGCACGGGTGGCAGCCTCGTAACAACGGTCGGTACCGCTGTTGTGATGCGGCGAAGTCATAATCACTTTCCCGCCGAAAGCCTTCACGGCAGCTTCAATACGTTCGTCATCGGTAGCCACATACACCTCATCGAGCGCGCCCGCCACCTGTTCATACACACGTTGAATTACGGTTTTTCCGCCCAGCAGTGCCAACGGTTTCGCGGGGAAACGGGTGGATGCATATCGGGCCGGAATAATTCCCAGAAATTTCATCTTATCTTGTTTTTAAGTTATTCATTGGTCATTACTTGCGCCATGCCGCGCTGCACGTAACTGCGCTGCATGTCGGCCGGTTTCAGCACCCGGTCGTTAAATTGCAACAGGTCGGCATCCAGCTTGATCACCTCGAGTTGCTTGTGAACAGGCAGTCTGCCCGCCTCTCGTTCCAGCTCCTTGAGCGTAGCCCGCACCTCGTCGGCCGTTTGCCGGGTGCGCACCACCGCCACCTGATTGAGGAAGGGCGACGGGTTTTGAAGTCCTTCCGCAGCAGTGAGGTATGCCTCAGAAAAACGAACAGACGGATAAATTTCCGTCAGTCGTTCACGTGCCAGTTGCAGGTTTTGCTCCCGGCCGTCGTTGCTCCCCAAGCAGATAATGCAGGTATTCATCGCACCGGTGCTTACCTGAACAGGTCGTCAATACCGGTGCTTTCCGTCGGCGTAGTCGAAGGATCTCCTTCACCACTACCGCAGGGGTCGAATCCTTCGGGTAACTTGAACCGTTCCGTTTGGTCGTAACCCAGCGACTTGTCGGCATACACCTTATTCATGTAAAGCGCCCAGATAGGCAGAGCCATGGAAGCACCCTGTCCGTCATACATGGTATCGAAATGGATGTCGCGCTCCTCGCCACCTACCCAACAGCCCGATACGAGCGAGGGGGTGAAGCCCATGAACCATCCGTCCGAATTACGGTTTGTGGTACCTGTTTTACCACCCATATCTGCCGTAATGCCGTAGCGGCGCACGCGCCCGCCCGTACCTTCGTTAATCACGGCACGCAGCATAATAAGCATTTTGTAAGCACTGGTAGCGCTAATTACCTCCTCCATTTGCGGAGTGAAATTGGCTATCACGTTGCCGTCACTATCTTCTATTTTAGTCACCAGCAGCGGTGCCACGCGAATACCCTTGTTGGCAAAAGCGGTGTAGGCACTCACCATCTCGCCCACGGAAATTTCGCACGGGCCCAAACAAAGCGAGGGTGTGGGCTGAATGTCTTTGTTCAGCACCCCGAACGAGTGAATAAGTCTCACCAACGCATACGGATTGAGTTTACTCATGAGGTAAGCCGAGATCCAGTTGTTAGAACGGGCCAATCCCCATTTCAGCGTAACCATTTCGCCGTAGCGGTCGCGCGAGCTGTTGCGGGGCGACCATGCCTCACCGGCCTCGGTAATGATGGTTTGCTCCACGTTGCGCGCCTCGTCACACGGAGAGAATCCGTTTTCCATGGCGAGCGAATACAAGTACGGCTTAATGGTTGAACCAATCTGCCTGCGTCCCACCATAGCCATGTCATATTGGAAATAGGTGTAGTTGGGACCGCCCACGTAGGCTTTCACATGGCCGTTGAACGGATCCATCGACACAAAGCCGGTGCGCAGGAAGTATTTGTAATACCTGATGGAGTCCATCGGAGTCATCACCGTATCTTTCTCGCCATGCCAAGTGAAGACCGACATCTCTTCGGGCGTGTTGAATGCCCGTCTGATTTCCGATTCCGAGGCACCGTTGTCCTTCATAATGCGGTAACGGTCTGTCTGCTTCATGGCCTTGTCGAGTATCTGTTTCACCTGTTCTTCGGTGAGTTGATTGGTGTAAGGGGCTGTTTTGCGGTTTTTCTTTTCGGCAAAGAAACGACCTTGCAGGTAGCCTCCCAAGTGTTCTTCCACCGCTTCTTCGGCATATTTCTGCATGCGCGAGTCGATGGTGGTGTATATTTTCAGTCCGTCGGTGTAAATGTTGTAATTGGAACCGTCTTTCTTGTGATTCTTTTGGCACCATCCGTACAGCGGGTTTGTTTCCCATGCCAGCGAATCTTCGTAATACTTCTGCATCTGCCAGCTGCGGTAATCGCCACGGCTAGGCTTGCGGGCGGTCATCATGCTGCGCAAGTATTCGCGGAAGTAAGTGGCAAGGCCCTCTTTGTGGTCCACACGGTGGTATTTCAGCGTAAGGGGCAGCTCTTGCAGCGAGTCGCACTCTTCTTCGGTAATGTAATCGGCCTTGCGCATCTGGTCGAGCACCACGTTGCGTCTGCCGCGCGAGCGTTCGTTGAAACGCACCGGGTTGAAGAGCGACGGGTTTTTACACATGCCTACCAGCGTAGCGGCTTCTTCTATTTTCAGTTCCGAGGGTTCGCAACCGAAATAGGTGTACGAAGCGGTTTTAATGCCCACGGCGTTATTTAAGAAGTCGAACTTATTGAGGTACATCGTGAGTATTTCCTCTTTTGTGTAATAGCGTTCCAAGCGCACGGCTATCACCCATTCAATGGGTTTCTGAAACAAACGTTGCGTCACGCTGTTCGCGTCGGGCGAATAGAGCTGTTTGGACAGCTGTTGGGTAATGGTACTACCACCACCGGCATTCTTCTGCATGAATATGCCGCGTTTCACCACGGCACGCGCCAAAGCAATGGCGTCAATGCCCGAATGGTCTTTGAAGCGAACATCTTCCGTAGCAATGAGGGCGTTGATCACGTTGGCCGACAGCTCGTTGTAACTGGTGTACACACGGTTTTCTTTGCTGAGCGACCAGGTGCCCATTACTTTGCCGTCTTCGGAGAGGATTTCGGTGGCAAATTTGTAATTCGGGTTTTCCAATTCTTCAATCGCGGGCATGTAACCTATCCATCCGTATGCAATGGAGGCAAACAGCACAACGGCTGCCACTACGCCTACGGCAAAGAATATCCACAATGCTAATACTACTTTTTTTATCATTTTACGGGTGTATTTTTACGAATAATCACTTCTTTTGCATCTGCAATAAGCGTGCAAAATTAAAATAAAAGTTGCTCTTTCACAACATATTTGCCAAGCCTTTTCATTTTTATCATTTTTGAACGCTTTCGTGCATATTTCTAACACAAAGTTAATGCAAAAATACGTGAGGTAACATATTTTATTCGTACCTTTACGCTCCGTATTTATGATGTTGTATAAATTAACAGATAACAATATGGAAAACAGGAGTTTAGTAACCATAGCCGAGTATTCCAAAGAGAAAATTCTCTATATGCTCGAAATGGCGAAGCAGTTTGAAAAAACCCCCAACCGGAAGATTCTTCAGGGTAAGGTAGTGGCCACGTTGTTTTTTGAACCGTCTACACGCACCCGACTGAGTTTTGAAACTGCTGCCAATCGTTTGGGAGCTAGGGTTATCGGGTTCAGTGACCCCAAAGCAACCAGTTCTTCAAAAGGAGAAACACTGAAAGACACCATTATGATGGTGAGCAATTATGCCGATGTCATCGTCATGAGGCATCACCTCGAAGGGGCGGCACGCTATGCCAGTGAGGTGTCTCCCATCCCCATTGTCAACGCGGGCGACGGTGCCAACCAGCATCCTTCGCAAACCATGCTCGACTTATATTCCATTTACAAAACGCAGGGAACGCTCGAAAATCTGAACATCTACCTGGTGGGCGACCTGAAATACGGACGTACCGTACACTCGCTGCTCATGGCCATGCGCCACTTCAACCCTGTTTTTCACTTCATTGCGCCCGAGGAGCTGAAGATGCCCGAGGAATACAAGATGTATTGCAGGCAAAACAACATCAGGTATGTGGAACACACTGATTTCAACGAAGAAATCATTGCCGATGCGGATATTCTGTACATGACTCGTGTGCAACGCGAACGCTTTACCGACATGATGGAATACGAACGGGTGAAGAATGTGTATATATTAAGGAGTAAAATGCTGGAGCAAACGCGCCCCAACCTGCGCATTCTGCATCCGCTGCCACGCGTGAACGAAATTGCGTATGACGTAGACGATAGTCCCAAGGCGTACTATTTTCAGCAGGCGCTCAACGGACTTTATGCTCGTGAAGCCATCTTGTGTGATGTGCTGGGAATTACTCTTCAAGATATCTTATAAATTGATTAACGGAACGCACAAATGAATAAGAATAAACAAGCTTTGCAGGTGGCCGCTCTAAGAAACGGCACTGTAATTGACCATATTCCTGCCGAAAAGCTCTTCACAGTGGTTTCTCTGTTGGGACTGGAACACATGGAGAATAACATCACCATCGGTTTCAACCTCGAAAGCAAGAAGCTGGGCACAAAGGGCATCATCAAAATAGCCGATAAGTTTTTCTGCGACGAGGAGATTAACCGTATTTCTGTCGTGGCACCGCACGTGAAACTGAACATTATTCGTGATTACGAGGTTATTGAAAAGAAAGAGGTGTACATGCCCGATGATCTGAAAGGCATCGTGAAGTGTGCCAACCCCAAATGCATTACCAACAATGAACCCATGGCCACACTGTTTCACGTAACCGATAAGGAGAATTGTGTGCTCAAATGTCACTACTGCGAAAAGGAACAAAGAAAAGAAGAGATTGTTATTTTATGAAAGAAGACTGGAAACCGGGAACGATGATTTATCCGCTGCCTGCTGTTATTGTAAGCTGCGGAAGCACCGAGGAGGAGTATAACCTCATTACTCTTTCGTGGGTGGGAACCATCTGTACCAATCCGCCCATGTGTTACATTTCGGTGCGCCCCGAAAGGCATTCGTATGATATTATCAAGAAGAACATGGAGTTTGTGATTAACCTCACAACGAAAGATATGGCGTTTGCAACCGACTGGTGTGGGGTGCGTTCGGGCAAGGATTTTAATAAGTTCGAGGAGATGAAACTCACTCCCGGCAAGTGCTCTGTGGTGCAGGCTCCGCTGGTGGAGGAGTCGCCCTTGTGTATTGAATGCCGCGTAAAGGAAATTATGGCGCTGGGATCGCATCACATGTTCATTGCCGATGTGGTGAATGTGCGGGCCGATCAGGAGCACCTGAACCGTGAAACGGGCAAGCTGGAGCTGGCCGAAACAAACCCGCTGGTGTATGTGCACGGGGGGTATTTCGAATTAGGAGCGCACATCGGCAAGTTCGGATGGTCCGTCGAGAAGAAAAATAAGAAGTGATAGCCACCGCTAAAAGATAAAGAATGAAACGACTGCTTGCTTTTATCATTTGTTCCTGTGCCGTGAGCAGTATCTTTTCGCAAGAAACAGATACGTTAACAACCGTGCCGTCGCAACAGCATGTAACGGTGTGGCAGCAGGACGAAACGGTTGTGGCTCCGGAGAAAAAGAAAACGCACCGGCTTCCTAACCAACACAAGGTGAACGTTGGTTTCAGGGCGGGGTTCAACTCTACCATGTACCAGGTTTCGTCGCTGAAGATAAGCGGCATCACGATCGACGATGTGCAGAACAATTACAAGATCGGTTATGCCGGAACGTTGTTCATGCGGTTCAACATCAGGAAGCATTTCGTTCAGCCCGAGGTGTCATACACCATCAGCCGGGGCGAAATTGAGTTCGACAGACTGGGTGAGCACGGCACGGATGTGGAACCGCAATATGCCTTCTTACGATCCACCATTCACAGCATTGACGTGCCGGTGTACTACGGTTACAGTATCGTGAAAGAAGGGCCTTACAATATGTCGGTCTTCGCAGGTCCCAAACTCAAGTACATCCGTACACGGAAAAACGATATCGAGTTTGAGAACTTCGGGCAGCAAGATGTGGTAGAAGAATTGCGCAGGTTTAACGTGGGAATGGCCGCCGGCGTATCGGTGAGCATATCGCACATTTACTTTGACTTCCGTTACGAACAGGGGTTCAACAACCTCACCAAATCTGTTACTTACACGGATGCAACAACAACCGGAGGAACATCAAGTGGTGATATTTCGTTCAAAAGACGAGACAACGTACTGAGTTTTTCGCTGGGCGTCATATTCTAAATTGAAATTTTATCGGCATTAATTCCGATAGTTTGCATGAATATATCATTTTTTTTGATTAATTTTGTGCGCTTAAACAAAGGATCTCGAAACAACTACTTATTATCTTACTACAAAAAGAATGAAAAGAGACGATTTAATTTTCGATATTATCGAAAAAGAGCATCAACGTCAGTTGAAAGGCATCGAACTGATTGCATCAGAAAATTTTGTTAGTGACCAAGTAATGCAGGCCATGGGCTCTTGCTTAACGAATAAATACGCTGAAGGCTACCCCGGCAAGCGTTATTATGGTGGTTGCGAAGTGGTGGATCAGAGCGAGCAAATTGCTATTGACCGCTTAAAGGAAATATTCGGTGCCGAATGGGCCAACGTGCAACCGCACTCGGGCGCTCAAGCTAATGCCGCTGTTTTCTTGGCTGTTCTGAACCCCGGTGATAAATTCCTGGGATTGAACCTGGCACACGGTGGTCACCTTTCTCACGGTTCATTGGTTAATACTTCGGGAATTATCTATACTCCCTGCGAATATAACGTGAAGCAAGAAACCGGTCGCGTGGATTACGACCAGATGGAAGAAGTTGCTTTACGTGAAAAACCCAAATTGATTATTGGTGGTGGCTCTGCCTACTCTCGCGAATGGGACTACAAACGCATGCGCGAAATTGCCGATAAAGTGGGTGCATTGCTGATGATTGACATGGCGCATCCTGCCGGACTCATTGCCGCAGGTTTGCTCGAAAACCCGGTTAAGTACGCACACATCGTGACTTCTACCACTCACAAAACATTGCGTGGACCACGCGGTGGTGTGATCCTGATGGGTAAGGATTTCCCAAATCCATGGGGAAAAACCACTCCGAAGGGCGAAGTGAAAATGATGTCGCAGTTGCTTGACTCTGCTGTGTTCCCCGGTATTCAGGGCGGACCGCTGGAGCATGTCATTGCTGCCAAAGCTGTTTCATTTGGCGAGTGCTTGCAACCCGAATACAAAGAATACCAACAACAGGTTCAAAAGAATGCTGCTGCATTGGCAAAAGCATTGATGGACCGCGGATTTACCATCGTTTCGGGTGGTACCGACAACCACTCTATGTTGGTTGATCTTCGTGCCAAATACCCCGAATTGACCGGTAAAGTAGCCGAAAAGGCTTTGGTTTCTGCTGATATTACTGTAAACAAAAATATGGTTCCGTTTGATAGTCGCTCGGCTTTCCAGACTTCGGGTATCCGTTTGGGAACTCCGGCTATTACGACTCGTGGTGCCAAAGAGGATTTAATGGCTGAAATAGCCGAAATGATTGAAACTGTATTGTCAAACGTAGAGAATGAGGCTGTTATTGCCGAAGTTCGTGCACGCGTAAACAAGACAATGGAGAAATATCCTCTGTTTGCATATTAAGATCTTCTTGATGGACGTCGTGAGACGTCTAAAATGTTTGTTTTTCATAATAAAAAAATTGATTTTATCCACCGCGTTACTCACATTGCGCGGTGGTTTTTTTTTATTTAGGTTACAAACGGGGCTTCACAAATTTATCAAGCTCGCTGGTGAAAGTGAGTCTGACAGGTAGGATGTAACTTCCTATTTTTGTTGCCACCGACTCTTCTTCAGTTGGAACGGTGTATGAGCTGATTAACGAATAATGATCGGCATTCACCGCAAAATAACGGTCGGATGTCAGTCCGGTTACGCGTATGGTCCAGTCGAACAGGTTGCCGATGATCGTAAGCGCCTCTTTTTCCGCATCGTAAGCCGGTATATCCACTTTCAGCACCTCGTAAGGCGTGGTGAGCACGTAGAGAGCATGCTTGGCATCGGTCATAAACGCCAACGTTTTGCGGTTTTTAAATTCGGTAATGAACAGATGCTCAAGCTTCACACCATCGGGCACCTGAACCGCACGAACGTAAGGACGCCCTTTGATTTGTTTCAGGTGAAACAACCCACCTCTTGCATCAAGCAACACGTAACCTTCGTCGTAATCTTTACGGGTGGTGGGGTTACCTGCAATCTCCGTGGCAGGGAAGTGAAATCCTTTTTTCTGTAAAGCATCGGTGAAACGGGCACTTTTATCGGCATCAATCCGGTTGGTGGCCATGTCAACAAATTCAATGCCCGAGGCTGTGAAGCGGAATACATCCGATGGCATCTCCAAATCGACACGTCCCGAACGTGACTCAAGCAACGGGTACAGACCGATGCGCGGTGCATTGATGTCGGACGGGCTGGCCTTGAACATGAAGTTCTCATTCTGTATCAGGCGGGGCGTAACCGCTACACCGTGCAGCGTATCCGGAAAGCGCTCGTCGCTCATCAGCTGACGGCAATAGAATGTAGGCAACAAACTGTCGACCTCATCTTGCGTGTATTTGTTGCCGGCAAGGTCGCGACGAACCACCCCTTTGCCTTCTTGCTGACCGGTCAAAATAAAGTCATTGGCCACCGAACTGTAAAGCACAAAGTTTCCTTTGGAAGGCTTTGCGGTAAAGAAGTCGTAGCACCAAGGCAATTGCCATACAAGCAACATGACCAGGATAAAATAAAATAATATTTTGCTAAATCGTAACATATTTTCTTGACTTAATGATAAAACGAATCAATCTTGTTTCCCTATTTTGAAGCGACAAACAGACAACCATGACAACGTTGCTGTGAGTAGTGTAAACACTACGAGCAACGGCACAAAGGAGTTGTAGGCTTCGGGCGTATCCGACAGGAAGAAGATGCGCAACAGCAGCAGCGACACCAACAGGTTGAGCACCCGGCGCTTCCAAGTGGGTTCCAAACAAACCCATGCTACCAGAAAATAAGCAGCCAAACCGGCCACAAACCAAGGCACAGCGGTCAACAAAATGTGGCGTTGCAGCTCCGTTGCCAGTATTCCGTTGAGGTACACACCCATCAATAGAAAGTTTAAACCGAAGCATACCAGCAGGGCAACCAGTCCGTAAAAAAGCATGGCAACTACCATCTTCTGTTGCGAATAAGGCAGATGCAACGTGAGCTTCAGGCACTTTTTGTGCATCTCGGGTACAAACTGCACCACAGCAAGCAACAGTCCGGCAAGCAGGGGAATGTATTTCAAGAGGTCAATAAATATCGTGTCACGCGAGAGCATCACCTCCCACACGTGTTCCACGCCCTTGAGCGTAACCACACGGTCAATTCGAAGCATGCCATAGCCCGCGAATCCTAATGTTACCAGTAGCGCAAGCAGCAAGTACCAGCGCGTTTTAATCCATTCTTTGAAAAAGATAGCTTTCAACATAAAACAGTTGTTTTGAAGTTAATATTTTCCGGTAAGACCTATGAAAGCGTCTTCCAAATTGACTTTTTCACTCTTCAGCTCACTGAACGGCACCTGCCATTCTTTCAGCTTGTTTTCCACCTCCTGAGGAGAAAGAAACGAATAGGTTTCGAGCGTATTGCGAATCAGCGAGGGGTGATAAAACTCGTCGCTTACCGGAAAGGCATAACCTTCGGGAACCGTGCAGGTGTAGCGACTAATGCCCGCCAGCAGTTCCTTAACAGGTTGCTGAATCAGAATTTTGCCGTAGTCCATGATAATGCAATCGTCAACCAGTCGCTCCATGTCCTGAATGATGTGCGAGGTCAGAAACACCGTTTTATTCTCCGACGAAGCATAGTCGCGCAGGTAGTCAACAAACAGTCTACGGTAGCCGGGATCGAGTCCCAGCGAAAAATCATCGAGTACCAGCAATTCAGGATTTTGAGCCAGGATGAGCCCCAACGCCACCTGCGACCGCTGTCCGCACGACATGCGGGCAATGCGTTGCCCCGGAGCCACTTTCAACTTATTCATCAGTTCATAATACGCCTCCTTTTTCCATTGCGGGTAAAACGAAGCATAGAACTTTTCAATCTCAGCGATGGTCATAAACTGATACTGCACGTGTCCTTCAATGAGCAAACCGATGTTGGTGCGCAAGGCAGGATCCATCTTCTGTATCTCCTGTCCGAAAATGTAACATTCACCGGCACGAGGCTTCAAGTAACCACTCAAAATATTGATGGTGGTTGTTTTACCCGTTCCGTTTTTACCGAGCAATCCCAAAATGCGCCCTTTGGGCACGTTAAAACTCAGGTTTTCGTAAATCAATCGTTTCCCATAATAATGGGTCAGATTCTTACATTCTATGATATTGTTTTCCATTCTGTTACTTTATTAAAATAAAAAGAGAAACGCCAGCGGAATAAGTATGCCCGCCAGCAGCTCCACACCTCCTCTGCCCCAAAGACCTTTGGAACCTTTCAGCATGATAATTCCCGTCAGGGTGATGAGAATTAGTCCCACGGCAAAGGCATCGGCAAAATAAGTCCACCACCTGCCCGGATTGTAATGCAGTTTCGTCATCTCGCTGATTACGTGCCGTTTGCGCACGCTTTCGTACTCGGCTGTTGCCGTGCGCAAATGCACCACCAAATTGGAGCCGCCTTTGAGGAACACCTTCACAACACCGGGCTTGGGATAATAGTGTTTGGTGTAGTTATCCTCCTCGCCCAATGGTTGTAACAGCTGCAAAACCTGCTCGCGGGTTATCTTCTCGGCTCCCGTCAGCTGCCCCGCCGGAAGGGTGTATTCTTTGCGCTCGATGATGTAATGCGGATTGATGCTGTCACGGTGGTTCATCACCAGTCCGGACACAGCATAAATAAGTAACATGCCCGAGAAAAAGAAGGACAGGTCGCGGTGGACTGCACTGCTCCATTTTCTCAGTGTATTACTCTTGAATTTCATAATTGTTAGCCTCAACGTAATAGAAAGAAAGATATTCTTTGCCGTCGCGAGCCTTGCGGGCAGCAATCTTCTTGCGGAAATCGGCAATGCGCTGTTCCGGACTGTTGGCCGTTTCTCCGCGTGCCTGCTTTTCGGTGCTGCAACCGGCCGCATCACTGTCGCCATGCTTTTCGGCAGTGGCAGCTTTCAGCTGGTTTTCCCAGTTTTCAAGATACACCTCGTCAACCCGTTGTTCTACCAGCATACCGGTCACTTTCACCAGGCTGTTCACACACTTCTGGTCGAACTTCCCTACTTTTCCGGCTTCAATGCGAATGGTCTGCGTGTCGTCACTCCCCATGAGGAATATTTTGCGACCACCGTGTTTGCAAATGTGCGTACACACCCCTTCAACGGTAACTTCCTGGCCCGAAAGGGAGTCGGCAGCTGCCAAGAGAGAATCGACATCGATTGCGCCCGACACCTGTTCCGAAGCCTCGTCTTGTTGCTTTTGTTGTTTGTTACCACACGAGTTAAAATTCACCATTGCCATCAGGGCAACTACTAAAACTACATACTTTTTCATTTTCATTGCGTTGTATATTTAATTAAAAAGACATTCCGACAGATAACGCCACTTCGTGTTGCGCACCACATTCTTTGTATGATTTGCCGATGCATGACAGTGTGGCGAAAAGCAGCTGATTACCCTTTAACTTGTAATCGTAACGGCTGCCCACCTGCCATAAAGTGTACTGATCGGTGAGGTAAGCAAAATTGTGCAACAGACTTTGCCCCACCGAGCCCGAAAGATCCAGCGTTCCCCACTGTTTGCGGGCTGTGAGGTTGCCACTGTAGCCACCGCCTGCCGTAAAGGCCAGCAACGATTGCCTGAACTGCCACTGAATACCGGCTTTTAAGCCCGCCCACCAACTGGCATACTCCGTAAATCGCTGCGGATTTTTGTATTCCTCCTTGTTCCACTGATAAGCCACCTGAGGTTCTACGCTCCAGCTGAAACGACGCGTAAGCGGATCTGTTGCCAACAAACCATTCAGCACCACCCCTGCCGAGGTGTGTTCATACTGCTCCAGAATGCTGATGAGCGGATACGAAGAGCCGGTAGGATCGCCAAAGATGTTTTCCGTTCCGGTGCGTACCTTACCGTGCCCCACTAGACGGGTGCCATAGAGCAGACCACCCTCCTGCTTCATCCACGCCAGCTCCAGTGCCAGTTTGTTCTCATCGACCTCTGTAATGGGCAGGTAAGAAATGTTCGACAACTGCTTGCTGAAATGAAAATGATCCGCTCTGAGCGAAGCCGACAGTCCGTTTGCCGTTTGAGGCAGCAAATCGATGCTTGCTCCTACGCCCGTGCCTTTGTAAACGGCATCGGTCACGTTACCGGCAAAACGCACGTAATTCATGCCCAGTCCCAACATGTGATACACGGATGTGGAGCCCAGATCACTCATAAAATCAATATCGCTCTTCTGGTCGTACTTCCTCACGTGCAACGCCGCTCCCAGCTGGTACTTTTGCCACAGCTTGTGCGAAACTCCTGCGGACACATTCAGGTCGGACACCACATTTTTGGGACGCGGGTCTTTGCGACGGTAATGCATTGCCGCGCGGTAGTTGAGCACTACGCCCAGTGTCCACTCCTTCATCGTGCGCGAGTAGCCTCCTTGAAAAGCATACGTTTCACCCGTCATCTTTCCTCCGATGGAATCGCCGGTAACGTAAGGATAAACCACGCTGAAATCGGATGTTTCGTTCCACAAAACATTCTCTTGTCGCTCGCTGCTGTAAGAAGCCGATCCGAATACCTTCACCGCGTCAGACAGTTTCACGAACGAGGTAGCGTTGAGTCCGCTATTCCTCTGGGAGCTGCCTTCTTCGGAAAGATATGCCTCGCCCTTGTTCAGCCAACGCCCGTTCAACGCCAGTGACGACAGACTAAAATCTTGCCTGTAGAAGTTCAGCGCGGGGTTTTGCCACACCTGCGTGCGAAAAACCGACTGAGGCGCAGCAGCGCTCACCTGCTTCTGCAAAACAGTTTCGGGTTGCTGCGCCGCTGCCGACAGACAGCAGGCAGCAGCCAGAGAAAAGCAGAGAAGACAACTTGATTTCATATTTTATTAATTGGCCAACGTGGGGGTTGCTGCCGGCGTAAAGTCGACAGATGAATTATTGGTATCTTGCAGCACTTCACGTCCGTCGGGTGTGGTATATGACACTTTGCGCACCACTCCTTTACCCAGATTTTCTTTCAGCGTGCTGTTCAGTCCGAAGTAAGTAAAGCCCATGTCGAGCGCAGGCGATGTAACATTCCACACGTATGCACTCTTCGGACTGAGGTTCACCGCATCGATAATCCAGTCGTTGGGCACGTAATACTGCGCATTGACTGTCGACACACTGCCCGTAACGGTTACATACGAATAATCATACGTGTAATCTTTAAGGTACGTATCAGCATCTACTCCCAAGCGTGCCAGCGCATAAGCCTTGTTGCCCTGCTTATTGAGCAACCAAACGGTTTTCGTATAGTTGTAAAGCATCAGTAAGTTGGGCACGGAAGGATTGTCGGAATCGGGGTTTGACGTGCTGGTTGAGTTCGTGTACCACTCAAAATTGGCCGTGCTCAGGTCGAAAGAACTGGTGTTGGCCTCTTTGTGGTTAATGGCATTGTCGCACACAATGATTGATTTTCCGGGCTGAACCGGGTATTCCTTGCCTGTGCCGGGTATCATTGCCACCACCTGAGCCGTCATAGCCTCAGCCATTTTATCGGGTGTGTAGGCAAACTTCTGTGTTGTGGTGAACTTTGACTCGAGCAACACCAGTCCGTCGGCATACAACACCTGATCGGAGTTATTGTAAATACGAAAATACTGATCGCCGTTGTACTGTGTAGTGGTTCCGGGTTTGTACGTTCCCACGCCATAGATTTCGGCAATCACAAAATCCGATTTGTCATTCACCACATACACGTCCAGCTTGAGTGAGTAGCTGCCACCGGTAATCTCCACATTCTGTTGGGAACCTTGCAGCGCACGGGTTACCAAGGTATCGGTAACTACCGTCTGGTCATCAACAATAGTTTCTTTGCTGTACGTATAACTGGCCTCTCCGGTGAAAGCCACGTTGTAAAGTCCGTCGGGCAACACGGTACTGCCTGCCGCGGCGTAAGCCACCTGCGTATCGGTACCGGTAGAAACGTTGGTGAACGTATAAGTACCCGATGCCACCTGTAGGTTTTCAATGTTGGAAGAAACATTCAGCGCCAACCCCACCTGCGAGGTTTTCAACTCATCATCACTGCTGCATGCGGTGAGCAGCAACATACCCGCCAGAGCGGATGCAAAAGCAAAATTCTTCATTCTCATATTTTATGTGTATTACTAAATATATCCTTTAAAGTTTGATGTTCATTTCCATGCCGAAATAGGGCGAAGCCTGACGCTTGATGACTGCATTATTCAAACGGTAATCGGGGTACACGGTCAGTATGCGGTTGACGAACAAAGCCAGCTGCACGTTCTTGCCGAACTCTTTTGTTGCCTTGAAATTAATGTCGAGTGCAAAAGGCACAGTGGTACGGTCAAAATAGGTAGACGAATAGGTTTTCACCAAGTGCTGCAACTGCGTATCGGTCTTGTTGGCCTCGGTAAAAGGACGTACGGTACCCGTTTTGTCGACGTAGCTAACCGGTGTTCCGTCGTTCCAAAGGGGACGGTTGTTGGTGAACCAGGTGCACTCTGCCTTGGTAGAAAAGATCAGTCCCAGCTTAGGAATATAGGTATCGAGCAACACGTTGGTGTTGAATTTCTGTTTCTCGCTGCCGTCTTGCCAGTCGTACAGCCCCACATACTCCAGCTGTTGCCCGTTGAGCAGAATGGACGATGATTTGTAAAACGGCTGACTGTTGCTGTAAACGGTACGCATCCACGCCCCGTTGAGGGTCACTTTGGTCTTCAGCGATTCAATGCGCTTAAAGCTGATTTGATACTCAATGCCCTGCTTACGAATGCGACTGCCGTTGCCGGTCATGCTGTAGGTATCAATGAGGGTATCGTTGCTATAGGTCATCTGTTGCAAGTCGGGCGGCCCGGTCAGCGTAGAGCCGTCGATGGACGTGATGTCATAGCTCTTGTAGGGCATCAGCTTGTAGTACGACTGGTCACGAAAGGCGTTATTCATTGACTCGTTAAAGTAAGTAACCGAGAAGCTGTGCCCTTTGAAGCTACCGCCCAGTCGCACTTCCCACTTACGGTTGCGCGCCGGTTCCAAAGCGTAGTTGGTATTGTCCCACGTATAGGTCATCATGTTGATGCGACGATATTCGGGGTTATTATGGTAGTAGTTGAGCTGCACAATGTCTTGGTAAATCACATCGGGGTAAAGCTGCGCCACGGTGGGCGACTTGCTGTGCCAGCCCAGTCCGGCCGACAAGTCGAACTTCCACCCGCCGGGCCATTCGGGTAAAGTCCACTTCACATTGAAACGCGGGTCGGCATATACCTTGCCGTGCATGCTGTATGCATGGTTGAGGTTCATCAACGAGAGCGTGCGCACACCTGCCACCACGTCGAACGAGTGATGCCCCAGCGCAAAGGTCATAGACTCTTCGGCAAAGAACGACAGCTCACCGGTAGCGGGAATATCCCGATAGCTGCGCGGACGCGTTGTAGCGGCTTTGTTGAGCGGACGAGTTATGTCATACACCCTGCCATCGCCGAAATTCTTGTTGTAGTTCCACTCCGCCCCGCCTTTGAGCGTGTGCGCAACACCCAACCAATTGAAGCCACCCGTGGTGGAGAGCTTTGCATTGGCATTCATCGGTTTACCGTCGACCAGCATATTGGCCACGTACGTGTAAGGTAAGAATTCGCCGTCGGACTCACCTTGCACCAAGCTAGAAGGTACGGCCATGGGTCTGTCGAGCGACACGGTTTTGGTTTCCTTCAAGCGGCTGAACTCCTGCGAAAGGGTTGCCCGGGCATCTACCGTGCGGAAGAAACGACCTTTCAGAAACTTCAGGCTCAACCATGCGCCTACACCCAGCTTATCGTAAGAAGATTTGTAATAATCGTCCGTTAAACTAATGTCGGGGTCGGACTTCTGGTCGTCGAACGAGCCGGAATAGTCCAGGTTGGCCGCCCACTCGTAGCGGATGTTCTTGCTTTCGCCCACGCTGTTGAGCCGGGCAGAAGCCGTTATGCGTTTGTAGTTCTCAAAATTATCGCGCGGATCAACTTTCGAGTCAAGGTAACTCAAATCGGTATTGAGCACGTATCGTCCGCTCAGAAACTCCATCCCCTTGCCTACGGAGAAAAGCTTGGAATACTGATCGGCCTTGAAGCGCGCCTCCAGAGGAGTCTGCGTTTTTTTGCGGTTAATCTTGACCAGTCCGTTGGTGAGGTTGCCGTACTCCACCGAGGGAATTCCGCGAATAACCTCTACGCTTTCGATGTTATCCGTCGAGAGGGTACGCATGTCGAGCCCGCGTGAAACGAACGTTTTATCGGACGAGCTGCTTCCGGGAATGTACTGCATGTTGCCGTCTGTGCTAACCGGAGCGCCGTCAACGCTGAAAGCCACTCCGAGCGACGAAATGTCTTCGCCCGTGGCTCCTGCCTCGCGCAGACTAATGAGGTTGGGAGTTCCCATTTGCGGGTCGGCCGACTTGCCACCGGGCAGCAGCTCCAGCAAATCGGTAAAGCTGGTGGGTTGCAAATGCTCCATTGCCTTTTTGTCGATGCGTGACGAGCTGGTTACCCCGCGTGATTCAGATGCGGTAACCACCACCTCGTTGAGAGAAGTCGACGTTGCCCGCAGCAACACTTGCATTCTTTTGCGCACAGGCAACACCACTGCCAGTTCTTGTTTTTCGTAACCTAGATAGGATGCAATCAGTTGGTACTTGCCCGCCGGCAATCCGGAAAAGCGGAAAGAGCCGCTCACGTCTGTTATGGTGCCATACACCGTGCCCGAGGCCGAAACCAACTGTACGGTGGCAAAACCCAGCGCCTCAGCCGTCTGTGCATCGCTTACCACTCCGCTTAGGGAGAGCGTTTTCGTCTCTTCGGCTTGCATCGCTACGCTACGAAGAAGTATTACAAAAAATAAGATTAGTGTTTTGAATCGCATTATTTTTCATTTTGATACTACAAACTTACAAACTATGACTAGGGGTATCAATACCCATTAGTTGGTAAAAATATAGCATAAAAAAGGTATAAAAACCTTTATTAGCCTGTATAATACCTACTAATGGTTAACAGCCAAAATGAACCAAACACCCCGCAGAGGCGTTTGCATGAATAGAGATCCGTGCCGCAATCAGCTTATTATTCACTTTTATAAATACATATAGCCTATGAATTTTATTGAAAGATTAATGTCTCAAGAACCTTACCGCATTTTAATAGGAATGGGGCTGTTTCTACTGAGCAGCCTGCTGCTGTACCTAATTTACCAACGCGTAATTAGCGTTTTGAAGCGAAAATCGCTCATTAGAAAGCCGGCTGTCAACAGCTTTGTGATTGACATTCTGAAGATACCTGTTCTGTGGTTGCTTCTATGGATTCTGTTTAAAATATTCAGCCATTCATTCATATCAGACACGCCTGTTTTCAGCACGTTAATGAGCATCAACAACATTTTGCTGATACTCACCGTGGGGTGGCTTGTCATTAAAATAGTGAAAGCATTCTTTTACTATTGGCTCAACAAACTCGATATTCATACGGCCGACAATCTGAATGCGCGCAGGAACCTTACCCGCATGAAAATCTTTGAAAACATCATCGTTGCCACCATTGTCGTGGTGGTGCTGGGCATTTGCCTGATGACGTTTGAACAGGTACGTTCCATTGGTGTCAGTCTGCTCACCTCGGCAGGTATTGCAGGTATCATCGTGGGGTTCGCCGCACAAAAGAGCATCGCCACCGTGCTGGCGGGTGTGCAGATTGCCATTACGCAGCCCATCCGATTGGATGATGTGGTCATTGTGGAGGGTGAATGGGGGCGCATTGAAGAGATTACGCTAACTTACGTTGTGGTGAAGATTTGGGATGAAAGACGGCTGATACTGCCCGTTACTTATTTCATTGAGAAGCCTTTTCAGAACTGGACACGCAACACGGCAGAGATTCTGGGAACGGTGTTTCTATACGTTGATTATGCCTTGCCTGTGGATGCGCTGCGCTCGCGGCTGACGGAGATTGTGCAGCATCACCCTAAGTGGGACGGGCGCGTAGCCAACATTCAGGTGACCGACACCAAAGAGCGTTACAAGGAACTTCGCGTGCTGGTGAGTAGTAAAGATGCTTCTCTGAACTGGGATTTGCGGGTTGACGTGCGCGAGCAATTGCTGGACTTCATTCAGCAAAATTACCCCGGTTGCTTTGCGCAAATGCGTGTGCAGAAGCTGCACACGGAAAGTTTATAAGCCGTGCACAGAAAAGAAATTGGCTGCGCACAACGAGTTTTGTCGTTGCACGCAGCCAATTATGTTGTTGCCGAACGGGTATTAGCTGAGGCCCTCAATGTGACCGTCAACAATGTCGATGTGTTGCGCCTGAGGCTCTTTGGGTAAGCCCGGCATGCGAAGTATTTCTCCGGCAATGGCAACAATCATCTCCGCACCGTTATTAATGACAATGTCTTTGATGTGGAACTCGAAGTTATTCACCGCACCGTATATCTTGGGGTCTGCCGAGAATGAGTACTGCGTTTTGGCAATACACACCGGATAGTGCGAGATGCCCAATTCGCCGATCTGCTTCATCAGGTTGCGTGCGCTGCTGCTGTAAGTCACAATGCTGGCACCGTAAATGCCGGTTGCAATTTTCTCAATCTTTTGCTGCACACTGTCGGTATCCTTGTAGGTAAATTGCAGCGGTTTCGACGGATTATTCTCCACCGTGTCGGCCACCAGTTGTGCCAGTTCCACAGCTCCTTCGCCACCTTGCGAGAAGGCATTGTTCACTGCAAAGCCCACACCCAGTTCGTTGCAATGCGTGTGCAGCAGTTCAATTTCTTCCTCAGAATCCGTAGCGTATTTGTTGAAAGCCACCACAATGTTCTGCCCGAAAGCGCGCAGGTTGCGCACATGCTTATCGAGGTTGCGCAAGCCCTCTTTCAGTCCTTCTAGATTAGGCTCTTTGATGCGGTCGAGGCTCACACCACCGTGCATTTTCAGTCCCTGAGCCGTAGCCACAATCACCGTCAGCTTGGGTTGCAAGCCCGATTTACGACACTTGATGTTATAGAACTTCTCGGCACCCAGATCGGCACCAAATCCGGCTTCGGTAATCACGTAATCGCCAAAAGTCATGGCCATTTTCGTGGCAAGCAACGAGTTACATCCGTGTGCAATGTTGGCAAACGGGCCACCGTGCACAAAGGCTGCGGTGTTCTCGGTAGTCTGCACCAAATTGGGGTGCAACGCCTCTTTGAGCAGCACGGTGATGGCACCTGCCACACCCAAGTCCTTCACGGTGAAAGGCTTGTTGTCGTACGTAAAGCCCAAAATGATGTTTTCAATGCGTCGGCGAAGATCTTGCACGTCTTTCGACAAACAGAGAATAGCCATGATTTCGGATGCCGGGGTGATGTCAAAACCCGACTCCTGGGTAATGCCGTTGCTCTTAGGCCCCAAGCCTACCACGATGCTACGCAGCGAACGGTCGTTCACATCGAGCACCCTGCGCCACAAAATCTCTTTCAGTCCGAAACCTTTCGACTGGTTTTGGTACAGGTAGTTATCGAGCAAGGCTGCAATCATGTTGTGTGCGGAAGTAATGGCGTGAAAATCGCCGGTGAAATGGAGGTTAATCTTCTCCATGGGCAACACCTGTGCGTAGCCGCCGCCTGCCGCCCCACCCTTCATGCCGAAGCAAGGGCCCAAAGAGGGTTCGCGCAATGCCACAATGGCCTTTTTACCAATCTTGTTGAGCCCCAGCGCCAAACCGATGGAAACGGTGGTTTTACCAATACCCGCCTTGGTAGCCGTGATGGCTGTTACCAGAATGAGGTTGCTTTTCTTCACCTTTTCATCGTCTATCAGGTGATCGGGTATTTTGGCTATGTAGCGTCCGTAATTCTCTACTTCATCGCGAGGTATGCCTATCTCTTCGGCTACTTGTTTGATCTTCTTTAGCTCTGTGGTACGTGCTATCTCTATATCCGACTTCATAAAAATGCTATATTTATAATTTTAAAGGTGCAAAAATAACAATAAAATCGGTATGATTGTTTGAGGGATGAGTATATTTGCATATCGCGTAAAACTAACACTTTTTATATGAAAAAACTAATAGTTTTATTTTCCGTGTTATGGATTTCGGCGGCCGTGAGTGCGCAGTCGGAAATCAAGAATGACAGCCTGACCTTGTCGATGGGGCAAAACAAAATGTTTGGTGATTTCATTCTCGATGGTAGTTTGTTTACCATGGCCGTAAAGCAATTGCCTTCGTTTGCCGACTTGCTGAAGACTGCCCCCAGCATGGATGGACTGCTGCAATCCATCAACCAGCCCGCCCGCTGGGTATTTGGTAAGGCATCGGCCGACGGGCGCCCCACGCTGCTCTACACCAACCGCATGGATAACTTCTATTCTGTCAATGAGAACATTGGTGTGGCAAGCTATCAAATTACCGATAAAATAAGGCTCAATCTGTCGGGCCAGTACAACGCCGACGGTACCAAGATACGGGGAAACAACCTCCTGCCGTGGGACAAAAACTACTTCAAAGGTGCCATGGAGATGAAGTTCAACAAGAACTTCGGGGTACGCATTGAAGTGCAGCGGGGTGGTAACAACCCTTACCTGTACTGAAAAAACAAGGGGCTATCCTGTTACGGACAACCCCTTTATTTTTTGTGTATATCAGTGTAATACGGGTATTTACCTCATGCTACCGCCCACAATATCGAGCAATTCATTTGTAATGGTTTGCTGACGTATTTTGTTGTACTGCTTGGTCAACTCCTGAATCAGTTCATTGGCATTATCAGTTGCAATCTGCATGGCCATGGTGCGGGCAGCATGCTCGGACGCGTTGGAGTCGAGCAGTGCCGTAAACATCTTCAGCGTAATGACGCGTGGCAACAAATGGGCAATGAACTCCTCAACGGAAGGCTCCACAATGTAATCAATCTTGCGACTTGTAGCTTTCTTCTCAGAAGCAGATTCGGCAGCAGAAAGGTCAATGGGCAGATAAGTTTCCTGAACCAACTGGAAACTACCGACCGATTTAAAGTGGTGATAAATAAGCTCCACCTTGTCGACCTCGCCCGCCAGAAACATCTCCATCAATCGAGTAGCCAGCTGAACCGTCTCGTCATACGAAGGCTTATCGGCCATGTGCTGAAAACTACCTTGTGTTTGGTAACCCATCTTGCGCACTTTCTCCTCAATCTTCTTGCCCACCGGAAACACCAGGATGTTATCGGCACCCAGTTGCTGGTATGACTCATGCGCCAGCGCAAACTGCTTCAACACATTGGCGTTGAAAGAGCCGCACAGCGAACTGTTGGACGAGAACACCACGAGTGCCACCTTTTGAACAGGGCGCACACGGGTAAAAGGTGATTCAATTTCAGAATCGGTACTCAGGAAGTTGGTCAGTATCGCATTGAGTTTCGACTGATACGGCAACATACTTTCAATGGCTCCCTGTGCCTTGTGCAGTTTTGCAGAAGCCACCATCTTCATGGCCGATGTAATCTGTCTGGTACTTTTTACCGACCCGATTCTCGTTTTTATTTCTTTTAATGAAGCCATTTGTCTCTCATTTATTCATTAAACCATAAACTGCTTGGCAACCATGGCAGCCGTTTCTTCAATCAGCTTGCTTACCTGGTCGTTAATCACACCGCTTTTCAGCACATCCAGCACATCGGCCTGATGGTTGAGTTCAAGGGATTTCAAGAAGTTCTGTTCAAACTCACTCACCTTCTCGAGCGGAATGTTTTTGAGCAGTCCGTGCGTGCCGCAATACAAAATGGCAATCTGTTTTTCAACAGCCATAGGCGAATACTGCGACTGAACCAGCAAGCGCGTGTTCTTACGCCCTTTGTCGATGGTGTGCGCTGTAACCGGATCCATGTCGCCGCTGAACTTCGAGAAAGCCTCCAGCTCACGATACTGTGCCTGGTCTATCTTCAATGTTCCTGCCACCTTCTTCATGGCCTTGATTTGTGCATTTCCACCCACACGAGACACCGAAATACCTACGTTGATAGCCGGACGAATACCCTGATTAAAGAGATCCGTCTCAAGGAAAATCTGTCCGTCGGTAATGGAGATCACGTTCGTAGGAATGTAAGCCGATACGTCGCCCGCCTGTGTTTCAATGATAGGCAAAGCCGTTAGCGAACCGCCCCCTTTCACCTTGTCTTTCAGGCTTTCGGGCAAGTCATTCATCTGGCAAGCCACTTCCTGCTGGTTGATGATTTTGGCAGCACGCTCCAGCAAACGAGAGTGCAGGTAGAAGATATCTCCCGGATACGCCTCACGACCCGACGGGCGGCGAAGAATCAGTGATACCTCACGGTAAGAAACAGCCTGTTTCGACAAGTCATCGTACACCACCAGCGCATGGCGACCGGTGTCACGGAAGTACTCACCGATGGCAGCTCCGGCAAAAGGAGCAAAATATTGCAACGCAGCGGGGTCACCTGCCGTAGCAGCCACCACCACCGTGTAATCCATTGCTTTGTGCTGTTTCAGGGTATTTACAATGTTGGCAACGGTAGAACCTTTCTGACCGATAGCCACATAAATGCAATAAACCGGATTGCCCGCTTCGTAGTTGGCACGCTGGTTAATGATGGCATCCAAGGCTATAGCCGTTTTACCCGTCTGACGGTCGCCGATGAGCAACTCACGCTGTCCGCGACCGATAGGAATCATGGCATCGATAGCCTTCAAACCCGTTTGCAACGGCTCGTTAACCGGCTGACGGAAGATTACTCCCGGTGCCTTGCGCTCCAACGGCATTTCATAAAGCTCACCACCGATGCGTCCTTTACCGTCGAGCGGTTCACCCAGCGGGTCAATAACGCGTCCCAACATGCTTTCACCAGCCATGATAGAAGCAATTCGGCGGGTACGTTTCACCGTAAAGCCCTCCTTAATCTTATCAGTCGGACCGAGCAGCACGGCACCCACGTTATCCTCTTCCAAGTTCATCACAATGGCTTTAATGCCGTTGTCGAACTCCAGAAGTTCGTTAGCCTCAGCGTTATTCAGTCCGTAAATACGTGCCACACCGTCACTCACCTGCAACACGGTACCTATTTCATCGAGCTGCACGCGAGCCTCAATGCCTTCGAGCTGTTTGCGCAGCACATCCGAGACCTCACTTACTCTTATATTTTCTGACATAATTCTTTTACTATTAATTTAAAAATTACACCCTAAGAACCTGATAATTAAACAATTCGACGATTCTTATCTATGTACTGCTGCTTCACTTTTTTGAGCTGAGTAGCGATGCTGGCATCCAGTCGGTAGCCGTTGATATCAAAAATAAAACCGCCTTCAATAGAAGGATCTACAGCCGTTTGCAACTCCATGCGGGCATGAAGCCTCTGAGCTGCCGCGGTTTTAATCCGTTCGCGCGTTTCATCGTCAACCGGCACAGCGGTAATCAGTTTCCCTACGCCAATGTGTCTGAGCTTACGATACAGTCCGATGTAGGTCATGCACATAAACTGCAGGAAGTTTTCCCTGCGTTCTTTGAGCACCAGCTGCATGAAACGCTTGTACTGCTCGCTCACATCACACGTGTCGGACACGGCAGAGCAGAGCAGCTTGAGCTTTACCTCAGTAGGCAGAACCGGGTTATCGAGCGTCTTCTTCAGTGCAGGATGTGTTTCAAAGCTCTGCGACAAAGCCTTCAGTTCCTTGTAAACCACCCTCTCCGCCTTGTGTTCACGAGCGTAAGCAAGCAGCGCCTTGGCATATCGCATTGAAATTATTCCAATATCCATAAACTACACTTGTTTTAAGACTTCCTTGATAAAACTTCATCGAGCATTCTGTCAATCATTTCCATCTGCTCTTTTTCGCTGTTCAATGTTTTGCGAATCACTTTCTCGGCGATGTCGACCGACAGAACGGCTACCTGGCGACGGATGTCGCGTATAGCCTCTTCCTTTTCCAACTGAATTTGCGCCTTCATGTCATCCAGTTCCTTCTGAGCAGCCATTTCGGCCTGCTTACGCGCTTCATAGATAATCTTTTCGCGCTCCTGCATGGCCTCTTTCAATATGCGTCCCTGTTCCTTGTTGGCGCTGAGTACGATCGCTTCCCCCTCGCTCTTCAAACGGGCCAACTGCTCGTTAGCTTCTTTGGCTACCTGAAGAGACTGGTCGATGTACACCTTCCTGTCTTCCACCATCTTGATGATGATGGGGAAACCGTACTTCGCCAAAACGGCAAAAACGATTCCGAAAGACAGCAACATCCAGAACAAAAGCCCACTCTCTGGTAATAATAATGACATAAAATCTCTTTTTTATAAAAAGAATACCAATAAACAAACAACGATAGCCAACAGCGCAACACCTTCAATCAGCGCGGCTGCAATAATCATATTCATACGAATATCTCCGGCCGCATCGGGCTGACGGCCAATTGCCTCCATGGCAGAACCACCAATCTTACCAATACCCAATCCGGCACCGATTACTGCTAAACCAGCTCCGAGAGCTGCACCCAGTTTGCTCACTCCAGCAGCTGCTGCTGTTGCTTGAAATAACATTGTAAGTAACATAATCTTATTTTTTTTTAAATTATTAATATACTTGTAAGTCTCTTGAAATCATGTAATTAACGAGCCTGCTGTTTTTCAGCAGAATGCTCTTCTTTGTGCTCCTCCTGTGCCAAGCCGATGAACACCGCCGAAAGCATGGTAAACACATACGCCTGAATGAAAGCCACCAGCAATTCGAGTGCATTCATAAAGATATTGAATAGCACCGAAGCAATGGTAAGGCTGCTATTGAGCACCGGTCCCATGCTGGCCGAAATAAATATCAGACAGGTAAGTACCAGCATGGCCATGTGACCCGCCAGCATGTTGGCAAACAAACGGATCATCAAGGCAAACGGCTTGGTCAGAATACCTATAAACTCGATGAAAGGCATCATGGGCACAGGCACCTTGAGCCACCAGGGCACATCCGGCCAGAATATCTCTTTCCAGTAAGTACGCGTACCAAAAACGTTCACAATCACGAAGGTAAACAGTGCCAACACCATGGTAATGGCAATGTTGCCCGTTACGTTGGCCCCACCGGGAAAGAAAGGAATCAGTCCCATGAGGTTATTGATGAAAATGAAGAAGAATGCCGTGAGCAGGTAGGGTGCAAACTTTTTGTATTTGGGTCCCACACAGCTTTTGATCACATCGTCATTCACCATCATGATGAACATCTCCATCAAACCTACAAACCCTCCGGGTGCTGCTGCCCCTCTGGGTTTCTTTTTGTACCAGCGAGCCACTCCCAACACAATAACCACAAGCAGCAAGCTGTTAATAAGCAGGGCAAGCGTTACTTTGGTAATGGAAATATCGAACGGGCGAACCTCTTGTCCCGCAGCATCGTGCTCCACAATTTTGCCTTCGTACTTACTGCCTGCCGGAGCAATGGAGAGTCCTTGGTAAGTACCTCCGTTCTCTACCAGTTCCGAAGAAAGAAAGGCATGCCAGCCCGTTGTACTGCTATACACTATGACAGGAAGCGGAATGCGCACCTCTGTTTCCCCCCAGGTTGTGATGTGCCATTCGTATGAATCGCCTATGTGACCGAAAACAATCTCTTTCACATTAACCGGTTCACCCTCGTGTTCGTTGGCCGACACTGCCGGCGCTATGCACAAAAGCAACAGGAAAACAACTATATTATGCAATCTTCTCATTTTCTTTTTTTCTTTTACGGTTGCACTCAAAAGCCAGGAAGAACCAGCTTTCAAATACCAGATTCACCAAATAAAAAACAATGAAAGTAACCATGAACTCCCTTATATGGTCCTTCACCGCCAGGCAATACAACACCAAAATAAAAACGGAGAAAATCATTCTGATGATCTTCAGCGCCAGGTGAAAAAGCACCAGTTTCTGCGGCATGTGTTTGCGACAAGCGTCAAACATATAAATGGAGAACACTCCCAAGACAAAGAAATAAATAGGAATGAACGGATACCAGTTAAAGTAATGTTCCGGCAAAAGGAAATAAAATACCAGCGCTCCCAGCGCAGCTGTTATACAGGTTACTGAGGCAAGAGCACTCAGGTAATTCAATTTGGTTTTGCTAATACTCATTCTTTGTCTATCCTCATTCTTTATGAAACGCACACAGAAACGTTTCCGTTACTTAACTCAACGAAGCCTCCGTTAATTTCCAGTTTACACTCCTTATTGCCCGCCACGTAAATGATTTCTCCCTTTTTAAGAGAGGAAACAATGGGGGCATGATTGGGCAAAATGGTAAATTGCCCCAGCAAACCGGGAAGCGTAACCTGACTGACCTCTCCGTTAAAAAGTTCTTTCTCGGGCGAAACGATGTTCAGTTGCAGAGCCATGAATCTTTATTTTTAGTTGGTTTGTTCAAGTAATTGTTTTCCTTTTTCGATGGCTTCCTCAATGGTTCCCACGTTCAGGAATGCCTGTTCGGGCAGGTAATCGACCTCACCGTCCAGAATCATTTTGAAACCTTTGATGGTATCTTCAATGGCCACCATCGCTCCGGGTACTCCGGTAAACTGTTCGGCCACGGTGAAAGGCTGTGAAAGGAAACGCTGCACACGGCGCGCGCGGTTCACAGTGAGGCGGTCTTCGTCAGACAGCTCCTCCATACCCAAAATGGAAATAATATCTTGCAATTCTTTGTTACGTTGCAAAATCTGTTTCACCCGTTGAGCCACATCGTAATGCTCCTGTCCCACTACCAGCGGATCCAGAATACGTGAGGTCGACTCCAGCGGGTCAACAGCCGGATAGATACCCAACTCCGTAATTTTACGACTCAATACCGTGGTGGCATCAAGGTGAGTAAATGTGGTAGCAGGCGCCGGGTCGGTCAAGTCGTCGGCAGGCACATAAACAGCCTGAACGGAAGTGATGGAACCCGATTTCGTTGAAGTGATACGTTCCTGCATGGCACCCATTTCAGTAGCCAACGTAGGTTGGTAACCCACTGCAGAAGGCATACGTCCCAGCAAAGCCGAAACCTCCGAACCTGCCTGCGTGAAACGGAATATGTTATCAATAAAGAACAGAATGTCTCTGGAACCCGATTCGGAAATATCACGGAAAGACTCTGCCACGGTAAGACCCGACAGGGCAACCGACGAACGTGCTCCGGGAGGTTCGTTCATCTGTCCGAACACCAGGGTAGCTTGCGACTTGGCTACTTCATCGTAATCCACTTTCGACAAATCCCAGTGCCCTTCCTCCATGCTCTTTTTAAACGCTTCGCCGTAGCGGATAACGCCCGATTCAATCATCTCGCGCAACAAGTCGTTACCTTCGCGGGTACGCTCACCCACACCGGCAAACACCGAGAAACCGTTGTGTTTCTTGGCAATGTTGTTAATCAGCTCCATGATCAAAACCGTTTTGCCTACACCGGCACCACCAAACAAACCAATCTTTCCGCCTTTTGAGTAAGGTTCCAGAAGGTCAATCACTTTAATACCCGTGTAAAGCACTTCCTGTGTGGTAGTGAGGTCTTCGAACTTAGGCGGTTCGCGGTGAATGGCGTAAGCCCCCTTGCGGTCGAGCTCCTTCATGCCATCGATGGAATCACCCACTACATTCATCAGGCGTCCTTTTATCTGCGCTCCCACAGGCATTGTTATAGGCATGTGAGTCGATAATACCTTCATGCCACGCTGCAATCCGTCGGTACTATCCATAGCCACCGTGCGTACAGTGTTTTCACCAATGTGCTGTTGAACCTCTACGATAAGTTTCTTGCCGTTGGGCCGTTTGATCTCAAGCGCTTCGTGTATACTCGGAAGTACTAATTCGGCATCAGTACCATCAAAATAAACATCGACAACTGGGCCGATAACCTGAGAAATATGCCCGATAATCTGTGACATAAGCTTCAATATGTTTTTAGATAAGAAAACGTAATTCAGTGTTGTATTGTTTAGGCTAAATAGTTAAGCCAACAACCGTGCAAATATAGACACAAAACAGCGTCGTTGTTCTCCTTTACCATAATTTGCCTAACGATAACATTCATTAGTTCTGTGTAAAAGAGTTTTAGAACATAATTTGCTCTGTATTCAACTAAAAAGAATAGTTAAAACGTTAAAAAGTGAAAAGAGCCTTTTTCCTTTATCTACATCAGGCATTGAATGGAAAAAGGCTCTATCGTAAGAAGGTGTGTCGCGGGCGACATACTTATCAATTTAGCAGACTTCAACCTTGGCGGCTAATCGTTTTGCTTTTTCACGCAGGGCATCCAAATCGCTCCCCGCAGGTGCGTAACAAAGCACCACTCCCATGCGGCGGTTTACCCGTGTGGCGGGCTTTCCAAAGATGCGCAGAAGGGTATCTTCCTCCTTCAGCACTTCTTCCGTTCCGCGGTATGCCGGCGGTTCATTAGAAGCGATGGTCGAAAGGATCACCGCACTCACCCCGTTGCGCTCCAACTTCACGCAAGGAATGGGCAGTCCTAGTACCGCACGCAGGTGCAATTCAAATTCATTGAGGTTCTGTGTGCCTGCCAGCGTAACCATTCCCGTGTCATGCGGACGCGGAGAGAGTTCCGAGAAATACACACCGTTTTCGTGGCTCAAAAAGAATTCCACTCCCCACAGGCCGGCACCCGTCAGTGCACGCGTTACCTTTTCGGCCATTTCCTGCGCCTGTTTCAAATGATCGGGATCGATGTGGGCAGGCTGAAAGCTCTCGCGGTAATCGCCCCCTTTCTGCACGTGACCGATGGGTGGGCAAAACAGCGTAGGCCCGTCCTTCTGAGTCACCGTAAGCAGCGTAATCTCACTGTCGAAACGAATAAACTCTTCAATAATCAGTTCGCGAATATCGCCCCGGCTACCGCTGCACCCGTATTCCCAGGCATGTTGCAGTTCGTCGGCACCCTTCACGAGCGACTGTCCCTTACCCGACGATGACATCAGCGGTTTCACCACACACGGGAAACCTATCTGAGCCGCAGCCGCCTTCAACTCCTCGAATGTAGTGGCGTAGAAATACTTGGCCGTTTTGAGTCCCAGTTCCTTCGCCGCCAAATCGCGAATAGCCTTGCGGTTCATGGTGAAATTCACCGCACGGGCGCTAGGCACCACCTGAATGCCCTCCTTCTCATAGTCGTAAAGGCGTTCGGTGCGAATAGCCTCAATCTCGGGAACAATGATATCGGGTTGGTGTTTCTTCACCACCGCATCCAGTTCCTCGCCGTGCAACATGTCAATCACCTCAAAGCAATCGGCTACCTGCATAGCCGGCGCACCGGCGTACGAGTCACAAGCAATGACGTATTCTCCTTTTCTTTGGGCGGAAATGACAAATTCTTTGCCCAGCTCGCCCGAGCCGAGCAACAGTATTTTTTTCATTAGTATGTTGTTTTTAAAATATTTTGCGGTAAATGTGGCAATACGGAGTAGTACCCTTGTGCTCGTAATACTGCTGGTGGTAATCTTCCGCCATCCAAAAACGTTCCGCCGGGCGCAACGAAGTAGCCACCTCGTAGCCTTTTTCGGTCAGTATGTCGACATACTTCTTGGCAACCTCTTGCTGCTGAGGCGACAAGTAGAAGATGGCCGATAAGTATTGCGAACCGATATCGGGTCCTTGTCCGTCGAGCTGCGTAAAGTCATGCGTTTCAAAAAACAACTTCACCAGTTCCTCGTACGAAGTAACCTGCGGGTCATACACCACCTCAACCGTTTCAAGATGTCCCGTTGTGCCGGTTTTCACCTCCGGATACGTAGGGAAATCCTTGTGACCACCCATAAATCCTACCGCTGTGCTCAGCACACCCGCGTGCTTCATGAAATGGTATTCCGTGCCCCAGAAACATCCCGAAGCGAAATAAGCCGTACTTGTTTGCATATCTGTTCTCCTTTCTATACTATTTATTATTTATTGATGCTGATCGCGCAACAAATCGTTCACCGTCTTCACCGGGTTGAAAGTCGACAACGGCACCTCTACGAACACCGTGTTCCAGTCGCTCATAGCCCCGTTCCACAGTCCCGGTAATTCCAGCGCTTTCAGTTCTTTTCCATTTTTTGATTTATACGAGATGAAGCCGGTAGCCTTGTCAACAAAAGCAGTCAGGTCGAACTTATGCCCTTTGTAATCGCGCACAGCACAAACCAAATCTACCGGATTGAAATGCGTACCCTTCACAAACATCTCCTTCTTGGCGGGATCGTTCATGTCAATCTGCGAACTCTCCAATATTTGAAGAGACACCGTTCCGTCGGGGTTGTAAGCCAGGAACGGACCGCCGCCCGGTTCGCCCACGTTGGGCACCATGCCACACACACGCATCGGCCTGTTCAACTTGTTGCGCAGATAGATCACCAGTTCGGCATCCTCCAGATTCTTCGTTTCCGGATTCTTGCAGAAAAGCTTCTTCTGTAAGAAGTGCAGCACCTCCAATATCTGCTCGTGCGTGTACTGTCCGCTATCCAGCAGCTCCAGATAGTCGAAAGCCTGCTTCTGCAGAGACACCAGCACCCCTGCCAGCAACTTCTTGTAGCGCACCGTGTCATCCTTCAGTCTGTCGGGCACCACATTATCTATATTCTTAATAAACACCACATCCGCATCGAGGTCATTGAGGTTCTCAATCAACGCACCGTGACCGCCCGGACGGAACAACAACTTGCCCTTGTCGCGAAACGGCTCGTTATTCATGTCGGCCGCAACGGTGTCTGTGCTTTGTTTCTGCTCAGAGAAAGACACATTGTAAATCACATCGTATTTACCGGCATACGCTTTCGCCTTCTCGTTCACCAGCGCTTCGAAGAAGAGTCTGTGCTCCGGCGAAACGGTGAAGTGCACATTGGCACGGCGACTCTTGCCGGCGGCGTAAAGCGCCCCTTCCACCAAATGCTCTTCGAGCGGCGTACGTGCCCCGTCTTCATACGAATGAAACTTGAGCAACCCCTTGGGCAGCGAACCGTAGTTCAGCCCCTCGGCCGTGAGCAGCGCAGACACAACCGCCTTGTAATTGCCCTCCTGCACCAGCTGAGCAGCCGTTTTACCCGTCTGCTTTTCGCAAGCCGCACTTAAATCGGCATAAAAAGCAAAGGAAGTCAGATTCTCAAAAAAGGTACGTTCAAAGGCAGTAGTCGGTTCGTTGTACGCAGCCTCCAAAAACTCAAACAAGTCTTTAAACATGCGGCTTGCAGCGCCCGAGGCAGGTACGAATTTTACGATTGTTTTATCAGCATTCACATAATCTTCCCAGGCAGCCAGAAAAGCTTTTTCTTCTTCGACATCGGGTTTAACAATGCCCTTCTCAACAGAAGCGGCGGCGCTTAGTTCCAAATACGGAAACCCAGTCTTGAAACAATCCAGCTGAGCGGCAATTTGTGCTTCGGAAATGCCTTTCTGCGCCAGTTGTTCTTTGTCTTGCGGTGTAATCATCGTATGAAGTTTTATTAATTGATGCCCAAAAATACAAAATGTTATTTAGTTTGTGCGGTACACTGAACAAAAAAAGCTATTTTTACAACGAAAAATTAGAAGATTAACGGCCGATTTTGTTTCAGCCCTCACAGAAAGCTGAAAATCAACCCAATCGGTATTTGCAAACTAACTGTACGGCAAATTATGGATGCATTTTTTACAAAAACCGAGAAAGCGGAACTGACGGCTCTTTACAGAAGGCTCATGCAATCCGCCGGAGACAGCATTGCCCGAGAAGACGTTAAGAAGTTAAAGAACTATTTGATACAGGCCGCTGCCGACAATAACCTGCAGCGTAACAATTTCGGTATGAACCCCGTGATACGTGACATGCAGACCGCTGTGATCGTGTCCGAGGAGATTGGTATGAAGGGTTCCGTTATCACAGGAATCATGCTGCACGAAATCGTGAAAAGCAACATGCTTTCGCTGGAAGACGTGCGAGCGGCGTTTGGAGACGACGTGGCAAGCATCATCAAAGGACTGGTCAAAACCAACGAACTGTATGCTAAGAGTCCGGCCATAGAAACCGAGAACTTCCGCAACCTGCTCCTGTCATTCGCCGAAGATATGCGGGTGATACTTATTATGATAGCCGACCGTGTGAACATCATGCGGCTCATCAAGCATGACTCCAACGAGGAAGACCGCATTCGTGTGGCCAACGAGGCTGCGTACCTCTACGCTCCGCTGGCGCACAAGCTGGGCTTGTACAAAATCAAGTCGGAACTGGAAGACCTGTACCTCAAGTACTCCCAAAAGGAAACCTATTACTTTATAAAGGATAAGCTCAACGAAACGAAGGCTTCGCGCGATAAGTACATCGCCTCTTTCATCGAGCCTATTCAAAAGAAGGTGGCGGACACCGGACTCACCTTTGAAATCAAGGGACGAACCAAGTCGATACACTCCATCTGGAACAAGATACAGAAGCAGAAAACACCTTTCGAAGGCATTTACGACCTCTTCGCCATTCGTATCATCATTGATTCCGATCCGGAGAAGGAGAAACAGGAGTGCTGGCAGGTGTACTCCATCGTAACGGATATGTACCAGCCCAACCCCAAGCGTTTGCGCGACTGGCTGTCTATTCCCAAAAGCAACGGCTATGAGTCTTTGCACATTACGGTGATGGGCCCCGAGGGCAAATGGGTGGAGGTGCAGATACGTACCCGACGCATGGACGAGATTGCCGAGCGCGGACTGGCTGCTCACTGGCGTTACAAAGGCATCAAGGGAGAAAGCGGACTCGACGAATGGCTTACTTCCGTGCGTGAGGCGCTGGAGAATTCCGACAGTGACTCGATGAAAGTCATGGATCAGTTCAAGATGGACTTGTATGAAGACGAGGTGTTTGTGTTCACCCCCAAAGGTGATTTGTTCAAGCTGGGCAAAGGGGCTACCGTGCTCGATTTTGCTTTCCATATTCACTCCAAACTGGGCAGCAAGTGCATCGGTGCCAAGGTGAACGGCAAGAATGCGCAGCTCAAGCAAAAGCTCAACAGCGGTGATCAGGTTGAAATAATGACCTCCAACACCCAAACGCCCAAGCAAGACTGGCTGAACATCGTAACTACCTCGAAGGCCAGAACCAAGATACGCCAGGCGTTGAAGGACATGACCTCCCGTCAGCTCGAATTTGCCAAGGAAACCATTGAGCGTAAGTTCAAGAACCGCAAGATGGATTATGACGAGGCGGTGATGATGCGACTCATCAAACGCATGGGTTACAAAACCGTGACGGAGTTCTACCAAAAGCTAGCCGAAGGTGCACTCGAAGTGAACGACATACTGGATCGTTACGTGGAACAGCAGAAGCGCGACAGTGACTCGCACGACGAACTGGTGTACCGCAGCGCCGAGGGCTACAACCTGCAAACAACCTTGCAGGAAGAAACCAGTGGCAAGGAAGATGTATTGGTTATTGACCAGAACCTGAAAGGCATCGACTTCAAGCTGGCCAAATGTTGTAACCCCATCTACGGCGACGAGGTATTCGGCTTTGTTACCGTGTCGGGAGGTATCAAGATACACCGCCACGATTGCCCCAACGCCAACCAGATGACCGAACGTTTCGGCTACCGCATCGTGAAAGCACGCTGGGCAGGCAAGTCGGAAGGCACGCAATACCCCATCACCCTGCGCATTGTGGGGCATGATGACATTGGTATTGTGACTAACATTACCTCTATTATTTCGAAAGAGAACGGCATCAGCCTACGCTCCATCGGAATCGATTCGAACGACGGTCTGTTTTCGGGAACTCTCACCATCATGGTGGGCGATACCGGCCGACTGGAGGCATTAATCAAAAAGCTGCGCACCGTGAAGGGTGTGAAGCAGGTAAACAGAAGTTAGCACATGAAAGGCGAACCCTCTAACCAACCCCGGCCGGGCGGAGCGCTGCAACGTTTCCTCCAAGGCTTTGTGTATGCCGGTAAAGGCATCTGCAGCTTTGTGCGAAGCGAACGCAACGCACGCTTCCATTGCCTGGCCATAGCGGTTGTCACGGCAGCGGGTTTCTACTTCGGCATCAGCCGCGGCGAATGGATTGCCGTGGTGCTGTGCTTCGGCATGGTGCTGGCCGCCGAAGGGTTCAACAGCGCCATCGAACGCCTGGTCAACCTGGTCTCACCCGGGCGAAACCCTCTTGCCGGTGACATAAAAGATGTAGCGGCAGGCGCCGTGCTGGTGTGCGCCATTGCCGCCGCCGTTGTGGGACTCATCATCTTTTTGCCCTATCTGCTACCGTAAACCAGTCAGACCACTGACACGTAAAATCCTTGAAACCATGAAAAAGCACTCCTTAGTTATACTGGCCCTTCTGGCCGCAAGCACCTGCGCATCACTGCATGCGCAAAGCAGTAAGAAACGCATCTCCGAGGTCAACAACACCTTGTGGTACAACTCCCCCGCTGCTCAGTGGGAAGAAACCCTGCCGCTGGGCAACGGCCGGTTGGGCATGATGCCCGACGGTGGCGTGGAGCAGGAACGCATCGTGCTCAACAACATCCACATGTGGAGCGGTTCCGAGGCCGACTATCGCAATCCCGAAGCTGCCTCTTACCTACCCGCCATTCAACAGCTGCTTTTTCAAGGTAAAAACAAAGAAGCGCAAGAGATGATGTACCAACACTTCGTGCCCGTTAAGCCCGAGAAAGGCGGTACCTACGGCAGTTACCAGATGTTGGGCAACCTCGACATCACCTATCGCTACCCCGCAGACGATGGCAGTTACAAAGCCTACAAACGCTACCTCGACCTGGAGCAGGCATTCAGCGCCACGCACTTCACCAAAGGAGGCGTTAACTTCATACGCGGTTACTTCGTGCCCCGCAGCAAAGACGTGATGGTGATGCGCATCATCACGCCGTTGCAGACAGATGGTCACGCCATTTCGTTTACCGCCAAACTGAGCCGCCCCGAACGTGCCACGGTCAGAGCCGTTGGCGACACCCTGATTATGGAAGGCGCACTGGATAGCGGAAAAGAAGGGGTTGACGGCGTGCGCTTCACAGCCAAACTGTTTGTCGATGCCACCGGAGGCAAGGTGAGCGTATCCGACCACGGCATCAGCGTTGAAGGCGCCAGTGCCACGACCCTTTTCATCTCCTCCGCCACCAGTCTGGAACGCAGCGACTACAACGAATATGCCGGCAAAAAGCTGATGGAAGCCATCGGTGTTTCGTACGGAGACATCAAAAAAGAACACATCACCGAATACCAGAAACTGTTTAAGCGCGCCTCCCTGTTCGTTGGGAAAGACGGCGATGCCAACGACAGCGAAGGTCCGTGGAACCTGCCAACCGACGAGCGCATCCGCCGCTTCGTGCAAAACGATGACCCGTCACTGGCATCACTGTATTACAACTACGGCCGCTACCTGCTCATCAGCAGCACCCGCCCCGGTTCGCTGCCGCCCAACCTGCAAGGACTCTGGGCCAATGAGTGCGGCACCCCGTGGAACGGCGACTACCACCTCAACATCAATGTGCAGATGAATCACTGGCCGGTGGAGCAAGGCAACCTTTCGGAACTTCACCAACCCCTTGTGGCACTGACCCGCGGATTGGTACAGAGTGGTGAGGCCACCGCCAAAGCATTTTACGGTCCCCACGCCCGCGGATGGGTAGCCCACATGATGACCAACGTGTGGAACTTCACCGCACCGGGCGAACATCCTTCGTGGGGCGCTACCAATACAGGCGGTGCCTGGCTGTGCGCCCACCTGTGGGAACACTACCTGTTTACACAAAACCGCCAATACCTCAAAGAAATATACCCCACGCTGAAAGGAGCGGCCGAGTTCTTCCTCTCCACCATGGTGAAAGAGCCGGTGCACGGCTGGTTGGTAACCGCCCCCTCCTCTTCGCCCGAGAACTCCTTCTACGTGGGCAATGACCCCACCCCCGTGAGCGTGTGCATGGGGCCCGTCATGGATACCGAGCTGATTCACGAACTGTACAGCAACGTGATTGAAGCCGCCCGCCTGCTGAAAACCGACAAAGCCTTTGCCGACAGTCTGACCGCCGCCCTGGCACAGCTTCCCCCGCTTCAAATCAGCAAGGAAGGCTACCTCATGGAGTGGCTGGAAGACTACCGCGAAACCGATGTGCACCACCGACACGTGTCACACCTGTACGGCCTGCACCCCGGCAACCAGATCAGTCCCACGAAAACCCCTGCCCTTGCCGAAGCCTGTCGTGCCACCCTCAACCGCCGAGGCGACGAAGGCACCGGATGGAGCCGCGCATGGAAGATCAACTTCTGGGCCCGTTTGGGCGATGGCGACCGTGCCTACAGGCTGTTCCGCAGTCTGCTGGTGCCCGCCTACACCCTCGAGAACCCGAAGAAACACGGCAGCGGCACCTTCCCCAACCTGTTCTGCTCGCACCCGCCCTTCCAGATGGATGGCAACTGGGGCGGCACCTCCGGCATCAGTGAAATGCTGGTGCAAAGCCACGAAGGCTTTATCAATCTGCTCCCCGCCCTTCCCCCAAGCTGGTCGGAAGGCAGTTTGCAAGGCTTCAAAGTACGTGGCGGTGCCACTGTGTCACTCACATGGAACGATAACCGGGTAACTACCGCCACCCTGCAAGCCGACAAAGCCTACTCCTATCAGCTGAAGAAGCCCGCCGGCACGCAAGCTGTGAAGGTAACACGCGGCAAGCGAACCAAAACCTTTACGGGAGAATATATCAGTCTGCCCCTTGCAGCGGGTGAAGTGGTGAGGTTGGAGTTTGAGAAGTGATTGGGAAAAGATATCTCTTATTCAGATAGTCAATCCACTTCTTTTGCTCTTCCGATTGGAAGTGCTCCTCCATCGTTTGAAATAATTCTTCATAAGTAAGGTCTATGAAGCTGGATTTTCCACTATCGGACAATAACCTTTTATATTCGGGAATCGCCAGTTCTCCAAAGTGGCGGTTCCCTTTAGGATACAAATGGATATGATGAAACAATTCAATATCACCTTTATGAATCATAGAATATCCTAATATGTGATTTCGCCAAATCTGTCTTAAACGATGCTCTTTAGCAAATCTTCTAACATCTAACCTTTCAACGAAATAACCACTCGCGGACGTAATGGTATGATACGACTTGTTTAAACCTAGTACATCATCTTTTTCTTTTCCCCCTATGCCATACGATTTCTCGGTATACTTAACCTCAATACCTATTCCTCCCTCTTTTCCATCTGCCGAACGATAATGAATAAAAGCGTCGAAGGAAGTTCCGTCATTCAAATATTTGTCTCTTTTGTCCAGTCCTGCATATTCAATTTTAATACCAAGAATCTCAACGATCTTCACCCCGGTTATTCTACTAAAAAGCAAAGCTGCATTCCCCATATCCTGTTTCATCGGCACAAATATATTATATGGAATATGCTCGCTCCGCAGCATGTTTGCAAACAAAGCAGAGGTACCAAACTTGCCCTTTTCATGCATAATCAAGTCTCTATATCCTTCATAAAAGTTTAACCCTTGTTTTGCAGCTTCAGGGGTAAGCATTACTTGCGGATTCTTTTCGTCATAAAAAACATGAAGTTCATTCTCTCTGAAATGAAACTGATGAGCACGCGCCAAACGTTTGAATTCATCATCTAAATGGTACATTTTGCTTTTAATCATAATTCGTTTTAGATTTATATTTATTTATAGACAAATGTAGCTTTTTAAATCATTATTTCATATATTTGGACACTAATAATTATGACCTATGAAAATACGTATATTCATTCTTTTGACCATCATGCTTTGCTGTAGTAAGACTTGATAAATATATGTATAAGTAATATTAAAAGTAACACGATAAAACCTAATTGAGCATGAACAGAAAGAAATTAGCTATTGCTGTTGTTAGTGGAGGATTAATATCAATTTTATCAAATAGAATTTTATCTCCATTAATTAATTTATGGTTAGAAGAATTTATCGGTAGCGATTTTTGGAGAGCATTTTCATCCTATCTAGTATCATTGGCAGTGGTTATATTGCTAATGGCAGCTTTGTTTTGGGGATTAACCATGTTCGGCCTTCTAAAAAAATATAAACGATGAAAGGAATGTAACTCAATTCAGAGCAAATGAGAATATGACCAATTATACCCCAAGATTTCACTGCATTCAGATAAAGATGACTATTTTTGCAAACGCAAGCAGGCATTGTGGCCTGTAACCCAAATGTACACCTCCCAATGAAGGAGGTTTTCATCTATCAATCCTTTTTTAATGGAACAACATACATCTTTGCCAAAACAGACTAGACAGTCTAACTTTGAACTTCTGAGAATAATAGCCATGTTTTTCGTCTTGCTGGTTCATTGTGATTTTTATTCACTCGGTGTACCCAAAGAACTGGATATTCAAACGTATCCCCTGTCCTCTTTTTCCAGATTCATGGTTGAAGCTTTCGCAATTGTATGTGTCAATGTATTCGTTCTGATATCCGGATGGTTCGGAATAAAACCATCGCTGAAGGGATTTGCCAACTTCATATTTCAGTGTTTCTTCTTTTTGTTCTTTATCTATCTGATACTTATGCTTTGCGGAGTTTCTAAATATTCTAAGACCGGACTCTTGAATTGTTTTCTTTTCATGGAGAACTGGTGGTTCGTGAAGGCATATATCGGATTGTACATTTTATCTCCGATTCTTAATACGTTTATAGAAAATTCGGGGAAGAAACAGTTGCAAATAGTGTTGGTGTCATTCTTTGTATTTCAATCACTTTATGGCTGGATCATTCCAAGCGTTAACTTCATTTGTGACGGTTATTCCACGTTTTCTTTTATCGGACTATACTTGCTGGCACGCTACATCAAGCTATATCCAAACACTTTGATGCGGTTGCAGATAAAACAGGATCTTTTAATTTATGCGCTATTGTCGGTTACTATCGCCTTGGTCGCTTTCTTCAGAGCATCGCATAGCGCTACTATTGTGGAACGTTTGTATTCGTATGCTTCACCTTTTGTGATCTTGTCGAGTTTGTACTTATTCATTGCATTTTCAAAGCTCCGGATACAAAACAACTTTGTAAATAAGATTGCTTCATCTGCATTTGCGGTCTATTTGCTACACACTCATTTTGCCGTATTCGATCCCATTTTCAAAGAAAGCATCATTTATTTGGGGAACTCTTATGCATCCGTTCAATTTGGCATGATAGCGTTCATCATTCTGATTGCCATTTTCGTTGTGGCTGTATTGCTGGATCAACTACGAATGATGGCATATAAATACCTGAACCAATTCATGCAAAAAGCAACCCATAAAGCGAACCGTTTCATTCCGTAACGATAACCGCTTTACAGGCTGCTCTTGTTATTTTTACTAACTTTCGTAAAAGCACTTGTTTTATTAGTATTAATGTATAGCTCTTTAAAGGTTGTTGTTAAGATAATCATTTCTCCTTTCATCACCTGCAATAATGTCAAATATCATGCTACATGTTTATTATATTCTTATTTTTCACAAAATACATTTATTGAAATTTCCTAAATATCAAAAATCCCAAATGTGATCGTATATTATGTCATAGTTAGTCACTTCTATTACTTTAATTCCAAAATGTTCTAAAAAGAATTTTTTACCTTTGTAGGTTTCAGTATTCTCTGATTTGCATAGATACCAGCACTCTTTTTTACTCGCTGGATGCTTCTCGAAATATTTAAATCTTTCTATAAGTAACCAACGAAGAAAAGTTTCATTTTCTTCTAATGCCAATCCGAATATAAACAAAGATTTTTTAAAAAAAATATCTAGCCATGTTTTAGACCCTGGCCAATCGTCACTCTCTAAACCAGAGCAGTTTTCATTGTTTGAATAAATCATCTTTCTTGCGTGTCCAACACTTGCCATATATTGAGTAAGTCCAAGCCTTATACTTCTATTATACTTAATCATCCCATTAATATACCAAAGAGCAAAACCAGAAGTAGGATTAACAAGTTTCGTTGAGGAATGATATGATCCCCATGGATAATAATCGGTAAAACTATTATTTATTTGAAACAATTTAGATTCAGCTGCTTTTGATAAGATTTCATCAAAATTAGTAGTCAAAACAGGTACATCTAATTCTTTAATTTTAGAAATAATTTTTGTATGATGTTCTCTTGGGTTCCATTTTTGCATAATTTCTGCAACTGTCTGATTTAAAGTTTTGTCTTCGTAGTTATTACTCCTTTTGGCATCTAAAAGATCGAAAAATTCAGTAAATGAGATTCCGGGAGGTATCTCGCGTAGAGATTCTGATGATAATGATTCCCAAATTTCGGATAACAACTTACTCCAAGAATTTTCTGTGGAGGACTTATGTCGATTAATTCCATTTCCAATTATAAAGGCTATATCATTCTTATTTTGTGTTATGATACTTGTTATTTCTTCAGTTGCCATTTTAATTTTATTTTTTCACAAAAATATTCAATTATTTTCAAATAACAAATTGTCTATTCATTTTTTCACCTCTATCTAAGGTTAGAACACAGACATTGGTATATAGATCCTATTTTTATTCTTGCTGATCTAATGAGTCATTTTACAAAAAGGTTTCTAATAATGCGTAATCAATGATATTTTGATAATAAAATAAGGAATGCTGATTCAATACGAACCAGCATTCCTTATTTAGTCTTTATCCAAAACCTCGCTCCCTTCAAAACAAGGGCACTGCTTCACCCACTCCTCCGGTTCAACTTCACCGTTGTGGTTGAGATCTGGACTTAAATCCCGATGCCCGCATACCCGGCTGAGGGGATAGTCAATCAACAACGTGCGCACCAACACCCGCAGCGAATGCTTCTGGTGACAAGTTCGCGTATCTTTGGGCATACCCCGGCTGTCGAGCCCGCCCTCGTAACAGATGCCGATGCTGTTGGCGTTGTAACCTCGCGCATGCGCACCTACCTGCTCCAGCGGACGGGTGGTGACTATCTTACCGTCCTTGCGAACGTAAAAGTGATAACCCGCACCCTTGAAGCCCCGACGACGGTGATCCGTCGCCAAATCATGCTCGGAATAGGTGCGATCTTCGCGCGTGGCCGAACAGTGAATCACAATCAGATCAATGTGTCTCATACCGCCTACATTCTGGATGAACACTCCTTGGCCGCACACTGCTGCGCCAGCGCTGCCGCCAGCTGCGTTTTCAAGGCGAAAAGCTCGGTGTGCATCTCACGAACCTTTTCACTGGTCTCAAAGTAATCTTTGAGCACCTTCTCCAGCTGAGCCACCAGGAACTCGTACTGCCCCTTAATGAGGTCGCTAAACTCTTTACTGTCCTTTTTATTCGTTTTTACGAAAAACGGAAGAATCACCTTGGCAAACTCCAAAACTTTCAAAACAATGGTTTTCATATTCAATTATCCTTATAGATTAAACAAAATACACGTATTCTTAAATACAGACAAGCAAGTAACGGACGTTTGCACATCCGTTACTTTTGGTTAACAGATTATCCATTAGGATCATCATCATCACCCGTATTGCCTCCGGTGTTTCCTCCGGTATTGCCACCCGTATTCTCACCCGGCAACTCATTCTCGGCTACCACCTTGCCCACTGTCTTCTTCTTGAAGGTCAGCGTCTTGATCATCTCGGTGAGGTCAATGCCGGGGCGGAAAATGATGTGTGCGCCCTTCACCTGATTGGCGCTGAAATCATCCTTCTTTTCCACTCCCGTGCTGCTTACCCCTACCTGGAAGCTGCCGAAATCGCCGAAACGCACAATCTCCCCTTTGGCCAGACTCTTCATCATGCTATCGATCAGTGCATAGAGCACTGCCGCGATATCGGAACGCATCACCGTGCAGCCTTCAGAGGCATCTTTGCACAAACTGCGGAAA
>Ga0129308_1000057_pt1 | contig 200682 bp, 192 predicted proteins | sample L827metagenome_FD_94440 | JGI IMG/M metagenome (GOLD analysis project Ga0129308, IMG submission 94440) | Ring-tailed lemur group fecal microbial communities from Wisconsin, USA - L827 metagenome | ecosystem: Host-associated > Mammals > Digestive system > Large intestine > Fecal | place: USA...
AATGGATTGAAGCTCCATGTGTCGGCGGTTCGATTCCGTCTCGCGCCATTTGCGGGTGTAGTTTAGTGGTAAAACCTCAGCCTTCCAAGCTGATGTTGTGAGTTCGATTCTCATCACCCGCTTTATTTTTTATGAAAGCATAAAAAATACTTTTCAAATATGAGGGAGCATAGCTCAGTTGGTTAGAGCACTGTGTTGATAACGCAGGGGTCCGAGGTTCAAATCCTCGTGTTCCCATATTTGGTATTCATTGCATAGGAGATACACCTGTTCCCATGTCGAACACAGAAGTTAAGTCCTATAACGCCGGAAGTAGTTGGGGGTTGCCCCCTGTGAGATAAGGTAGATGCCAAGTATTGCGGATTAGCTCAGTTGGTAGTAGCGCATGACTGTTAATCATGATGTCGTCAGTTCGAGTCTGACATCCGCAGTCCCAAGACAATCTAAGGGTTGTCTTTTTTTATTTTATATGCAAATATGAAACCGCTAACTCTTTTACTTGAAAAAGACCTCGGAACATGTTAGTATATGTATATAGAAAAGCACTGGAATGTGCGAGTTTACTCAAATTTTTGACCGACTATATTTGTATTGCATAGGGGTTCAAGAGACATTCGATAGCGTTAAGACTCTGAATAAAGTAAGAGCAGCTGATCTGAAGCGAGAACACCCACCTGGCTTCTTGGCGGGTTCAATACTGGAGTAAGCATACGGCATTCAATCAGTGTTTTTTTTGTGCATTTATAAATATTTTTATACTCGTGGTTCTTATCTTAGTATCTGTGTATCGGTAGTTATCGGTTTAAAAGGCTATAAAACGTCTTTATAAGCTTTCTTAACTTGGTTCATATATCATTTTACTATAATCCATAAAAGACGCAGAATGAGCTTATATGGAGCTGTGAAGAAGGGGTGAAATAAATACAAAAATTCTTGCATTTTTTACTGAAAGTGCTATACTAATAAAGTAAGTTATTACATGTGAATAGCCTCCTTAGCTCAGTTGGTAGAGCAGTAGACTCTTAATCTATGGGTCGCAGGTTCGAGCCCTGCAGGGGGCACTATAAAGTAAACAGTCTCGTCTTTTTGACAAGGCTGTTTTTTATTATATCGAATGAAGATGAGGAAGTCATTTTACTAATGGTATGTTATCTTACTTATTTGAGCAACAAATAGTCTTTGGTGTATAAGCCATAGGATAAGTCTCTTGACAAAGATAGACCTCTGCCTTTACAATATAAGAATGAAGAGTGTTGAAACCCGTGGGCTTGTCCTGTATACTAAAAATTATCGTGAAAAGGATAAGTTGGTTAAAATTTTTACCGAGTCTTTTGGTAAGCGCATGTTTTTTGTTAAAAATTTTGCGCGTTCTAAATATGCCAGCAGCTTACAAAACTTTACAGCTGCAAGTTTAATGGGAACAATCAATGATGATGGTTTTTCCTTCCTTGATGATGTGAGTGAAGCTGTAACTTACAAGCATATCAGTGAGGATATTTTCCTCAACGCTCATGCTTCTTATATTATTAGTCTAGCCGATGCAGCAATTCCGGATAACCAATATGATTCCTCTCTTTATGCTTTCGTGATTAAGTGTATGGACTTGTTGGATCAAGGTTTTGATAAAGAAATTATTACCAATATTTTCGAAATCCAAGTTTTAAGTCGTTTTGGAGTGGCTCTAAATTGTACGGAATGTGCTTTTTGTCATAGTAAGCAAGGTCCGTTTGATTATTCCTATAAATTCAACGCCTGCCTTTGCAAAAATCATTTTGATGAGGACATGCGTCGTTTACATCTGGATCCTAACGTCCTTTATTTGGTTAATCTTTTTCAGGAAATATCTTTAGATCAACTCGAAAAAATATCTGTTAAAAGAGAGATGAAGGAGAAGATACGTTTATTTATTGATGGTATCTACGACGAGTATGTCGGTATTCATTTGAAATCTAAAAAGTTTTTAGATGGCATGAAAGATTGGGCCGATATAATGAAAGAATAAAAAAAGCATTCCTACGAATGCTTTTTTTTTAAACGTGGATAGGTAACCCATCAGCAATTTCAGCTGTATCCATGATTGCTTCACCAAGTGTTGGGTGAGGTTGGATAGTCAATGAAATGTCTTTTGAAGTCAAACCATTTTCGATAGCTAGGGCAAGACCTGAAATCAGGTCAGAAGCTCCAGGACCAACGATTTGAGCACCGATAACGGCACCTTCTTTGTTCTCTGTAATCAAACGGATGAAACCAGTTGTATCGTCCATTGAGATAGCACGTCCGTTAGCCGCAAATGGGAATTTGCTGATTTTAACTTGATCCATACGGTCTTTTACAGATTCAGGTGTTTCACCTACAGTAGCCAACTCTGTTGTTGTATAAGCAACAGCAGGAAGGGCGATATGCAAGTCAACAGCGTCTTCTCCGCCTGCAATGGCAGCAGCAGCAATCTTAGCTTGGAAAGATGCTTTGTGTGCGAGCATTGGGCCAGGAACAACGTCACCGATAGCATAGATATGTGGTACAGAAGTTTGGAATGAGTCGTCGACTTCGATAAGGCCACGATCTGTAAGTTTAACGTCAGTGTTGTTAAGACCTAACATGTCAGTGTTTGGACGACGACCTACAGATACGAGTAAGTAGTCACCAGTAACAGTTTGTTCTTTACCATCTACTTCGAAAGTCAAGGTAACGTCTGTGTCTGTTTGAGTAGCTGATTTTGCCATAGCAGAAGTATAGATTTCTGAACCGGCAGTTTTTACACGGTTAGCAATGATGTCAGACATTTCTTTGTCAAAGCCATTCAAGATGTGATCTAAGCCTTCAACAATAGTAATTTTAGAACCTAACATACGGTAGGCACCACCAAGTTCAGAACCGATAACACCACCACCAACGATGATCAAATGTTTAGGAATTTCTTTAAGGTTAAGCGCACCTGTTGAATCAATAATGCGTCCGCCGTAAGGGAAACTTGGGATTTCAATTGGACGTGAACCTGTAGCAATAATTGCATTTTGGAAGTTCAACAATTGGAAGCCGTCTTCTTGTTCCACGTTAATTGTTTCATTATCAATGAATTCAGCTGTTCCTTTAATCAACTCAATTTTATGCTTTTTCAAAAGCATGGCGATACCGCCAGTGAGTTGCTTCACAACTTTTTCATCTTTCCATGATTGAGCAGCTGCCCAATCCAGATTTACTTCACCGTTAGAAAGACCAAACGGGCTTTTGCCTGCTTCTTGTTTAAGCGCGTCTTGATAGTGGTGTCCCACGTTAATCAAGGCTTTTGAAGGGATACAACCAATATTAAGGCAGACCCCACCTACGTTATCTTTTTCGATAACAACAACTTTTTTACCAAGTTCAGCCGCACGAATCGCCGCAACGTAACCGCCAGGGCCTGATCCGATGACAACTGTATCTACTTCAGTGGCTTGTGCACCAACAACCATAATTATTCTTTCCTCTTTTCTTCTTAAACTTCCATGAGCATGTAAGCTGGATCAGCCAAAAGACTCTTAAGATAGTTCAATGAACCTTGTCCGAGCATACCATCGATAAGACGGTGGTCATAGCTTACAGAAAGCTTCATGTTTTGACCAACAGCTAATTCACCTTCAGCATTAACGATTGGTTCTTTAACGATTGAACCAAGGCCGAGGATCATAACGTCAGAGCCATTGATGATTGGTGTGAACCAAGTACCACGGGCAGAACCAATATTTGAGATTGTGATTGTTGAACCACGCATTTGGTCTGGTTTGATAGAACCAGTACGTACGGCTTCAGCGAGTTCAGAAATTTCTTTAGCAATTGTAAAGATTGATTTCTTATCCGCATTTTTAATTACCGGTACATAGAGTCCGCTTGGCGCATTTACGGCGATACCGATGTTTACATCATTGTGGTAAACAATATCTGTACCGTCGATAGAAGCGTTAATTTCTGGGAATTTCTTAGCTGTCGCAGCCAAGGCTTTAGTTACGTAAGCAAGGTAAGTAAGTTTAACGTCTTGTTTAGCCGCAATTTCTTTGTATTCTTTACGGTGAGCAACAAGTTTAGAAACTTCCACTTGGTCAAAGTTGGTAACCGCTGGAATATTTGCATTTTGTGTGCTCATCGCGTTAGAGATAGCTTTACGTGTTGGCGTCATTGGTTCACGACGATCGCCTTCAGCTGCTTGTACAGGAGCTGGAGCTGGTTTAGGAGCGGCAGGTTTAGCTGCATCAGCTTTTGGAGCTGGCTTAGCCTCAGTAGGAGCTGCGGCTTTAGGAGCAGCTGCGCCAGAAGCAAAGGCTTTGACATCTGCCAATGTTGTGTGGCCATGACGACCTGTAGATTGAACTTGAGTTAAATCAATACCGTGTTCACGCGCATAGTGACGTACAGATGGCATCGCAAGTACACGTCCATCGGCAGTCGTACGTGTTGTAGCACCGCCTTCAGCTTTAGGAGCAGCTGCCGGAGCAGTATCAGCAGTTGGAGCTGGAGTGGCTTTCGGAGCTGGTGTAGCGGCAGCTGTAGAACCATTACCATTGTATTCGATAAGTGGAGCGCCAACTTCAACAGTTGTTCCGGCTTCAACAAAGAGTTTTGTAACTTTACCAGAGTAAGGAGACAAGATTTCTTGCATCAATTTGTCGTTTTGTACTTCAGCAACAGGATCGTCTTCTTTGACATCGTCTCCAACTTTTACAAGCCAGTTGGCGATATCGCCTTCGTGCATGCCTTCACCGATATCAGGCATAGTGAAGATTTGAGCATCCCCTGAAGGAGCTTCAGAAGCAGCAGCGGGTGCCGCATCTGCAGTATCAGCTTCGCTTGAGCCATCTCCATCATATTCGATAAGTGGAGCGCCAACTTCAACAGTTGTTCCAGCTTCAACGAAAAGTTTTGTTACAGTACCAGAGTAAGGAGACAAGATTTCTTGCATCAATTTGTCGTTTTGTACTTCGGCTACGGGATCGTCTTCTTTAACGACATCTCCGACTTTTACAAGCCAGTTAGCGATATCGCCTTCGTGCATGCCTTCGCCGATATCAGGCATTTTAAAAATTTCAGTCATAATCTACTACCTCTTTCACTTTTTTCACAATATCGTCTGCTTTAATTGCCCAGTCATTTTCGGCTTGAGCAAATGGGAAGATAGAATCTGGCCCAGCTACACGACCGATAGGTGCTTTAAGTGACAGAACGAAACGTTCTGAAATTTCCGCCATAACGTTAGCAGCAATACCAGCTGTACGTTGTGCTTCTTGAACGACAACAACACGCCCAGTTTTTTCAACTGTTTCACCGATTGATTTGATGTCAAGTGGTGAAACGGTACGTAAATCAAGAACTTCAGCGCTAACACCTTCTTTTTCGAGTTGTTCAGCAGCCTTGATAGCCAAAGGCACTGTACCACCATAAGCGATAATTGAAACGTCTGAACCTTCTTTAGCTACAACGGCTTGGTCCAAAGGTGTTGTATAGTAACCTTCTGGAACTTCGCCCTTAACAGAACGGTAAAGGTGTAAGTTTTCAAGGTACATTACAGGGTCATTATTTTCAATGGCTGCCAAAAGGAGACCTTTCGCATCAGCCGGATTTGAAGGCATAACCACACGGAGTCCAGGAATTTGAGCAAAGAGCCCTTCAATAGAGTCTGCGTGCATTTCAGGTGTTTTTGTACCGATACCATAAGGTGTACGGATAACAATTGGGTTATGGCGTGTGTTGTTAAAACGGTAACGTGTACGAGACATTTGCCCAGCAATTGAGTCAAAAACTTCATAAACAAATGTACCAAATTGGATTTCCATAACAGGGCGGAAGCCTTGAGTGGAAAGACCAATTGCTAAACCACCAATACCAGATTCAGCCAAAGGTGTATTAAAGACACGATCTTCTCCGTGTTTAGCTTGGAGTCCGTCAGTTGCACGGAATACCCCACCATTTTGTCCAACGTCTTCACCGAAGATCAATGTGTTTTCGTCACGCTCAAGCGCCAAGTCAAGCGCTTCTGTGATTGCTGCAATATAAGTTTTTACTGCCATGTTTACTTGCCCTCACTTTCAAATTTTGCAATTTGTTCTGCCATTACTTGGCTAGGTACTTCAAGTGTGTTTTTCAAGAAGCTTGAGATTTTTTGTTTTTCAACATTATTTGCTTTCTTGATGTCTGCATCAATACGCGCATCAAGTTCTGCGATATAAGCTTCTTCTTGAGCATCATCCCAGATACCTTTTTCAGTCAAGTAAGTACGCATACGGAGCAATGGTTCTTTTGCCCACCAAGCATCAAGTCCTTCTTGGCTACGGTAACGAAGTGGATCATCACCTGCTGTTGAGTGTGGCTCCAAACGGTTAGTAAGAGCTTCAATAACTACAGGTCCATTACCAGCAACAGCCCAAGCACGCGCTTCTTTAGCTGCCAAGTACATAGCGATTGCATCGTTACCATCTACAACGATAGATGGGGCACCCGCTGCCCAACCTTTAGCAGCCAAGTGAGGTGCTGCTGTTTGGAGTTCACGTGGTGTTGAGATTGCATAACCGTTATTTTGAATAAAAGCAACAAGCGGTGCTTTGTAAGCAGAAGCAAAGTTGATACCTTCATAAGTATCACCTTGAGATGAACCACCATCACCTGTGTAAACAAAAGCAACTGCATCTTTTTTGCGTTTTTTAAGGCCCAAAGCAACACCCGCTGCTTCAACATATTGAGCACCAATAATGATTTGAGGGAACCAAGATTTTACTTCGGCACCTTCATCTGTTGTATACTCGTTACCGAGTTGGTGACCACGAGACCAGAGGAGACCTTTCCAAATTGGCCAACCTTTAGCATAAATTTGTGGCAAGTCACGGTAACCTGGGAAAAGCCAGTCTTCGTCAGTGAAGGCAAAAGCAGAAGCCATTTGAGAAGCTTCTTGACCTGCAGTTGGTCCAAAGAATCCCATACGTCCTTGTTTAGCAAGCTTCATGCAACGGATGTCAATTTGACGGCTAAGAAGCATGTTTTTAAAGAGTTCTACTAAATCTTGATCTGAAAGATCGGCACGTTTAAGGCCTTCTTCGTCAACGATTTTTCCGTTTTCGTCTAAGATTTGGAGCGTTGGAAATGCGCTATCTTGTAATTCTAATTGTTCTTTGAAATCGAGGATTTTTGTGCTGTTTGACATAAATATCTCCCTTTCTTCTTCATTCTTGTTTTTTAAACCAATTCATCAGCTCTAAAAAGCTGTGAAAGTTCGTTGTTTTCAATTGTCCCAAAATACTGACCTGCTTTGTTTTTCTCTAAAACATCATAGACAGCATCTGGATTAAACGGAAGACCGATAAAATCTTGTTTGATATCACGCCAGTCACGAACACCAAGGAAATCCCCCAAGAAATTAATATCCGTAATCAGACCATTATCAACGTCAACTTGGATATCGATTGATCCACCAGTAAATTTGGCATGGTTGTTGAAACTGAATTTAGGGCTTTCGCCATAATTCCAATCCCAAGTTGAAAATTGTTCATCACGTGCAGCCTTTATACCAGCGAGCTGTTCATCACTCAGAATATATTCACCATCTTTACCTTGGTCTGTCAAATAGTATTTGAGAGCATCAATAAAAGTATCTAAGTTTAAGTCAGGGGCAAAGTCTTTAATGTTCCCGACACGTGCGCGAACAGATTTAGCAGCCTTAGAGACAAACTTTTCGTCAGAGACATTCAGTGAGCGAATCATCGCCTCCACATCAGTATCCCAAAGTAAAGTACCGTGGTGCATAAGGTAACCACCAGCGTAACGTTGAGCGTTCCCCGAAACTTTTTTCCCCGAAATTTCTAAATCATTTCTTCCAGTAATTTCGGCTTCAATACCAAGGGAACGAAGTGCATCATACATGGGTTTCACGAATTGATGAAAGTTGACCTGGGCTGAACTGGCTACGGGAACAAAAAAGGTAAAACAAATATTTCCCTCATCATGATAGACAGCACCACCACCAGATACGCGACGTACAACTTGTACATCATGTTGATCAATATAATCTTGGTTTATCTCAGCAAAAGTATTTTGGTTACGTCCAACGATAACAGCGCGCTTATTTTGCCAAAGGGAAAATACGGGCTCGTCTGCTTTCAAATTGTTTAATAACCAAGAATCCATCGCAATGTTAGTATAGGCATCCTGCCCGAGATAATTGATATATTGCATAGATTCTCCTTCCATTAAAAATATATGTCAAATGTCTTTGACATTGAACACATATAGTTTCATTATATCCCTTGTGAAATGGAAAGTAAAGAAAAATGACTCCGCTATCATAGGTGAATATTATGCTATTTCTTTGAAAAATTTGTGAAGTTATGGGTGTAAAAAAACATGCCTTGGCATGTCTTTATGATTTTCAATAATTTTTATAAATGTTGCCTGATGTGTCGTGCTTTTTCAGGAAAATCTGTAAAAATTCCTGCAATATTATGCTGAAAGGCATAACGCATGTCCATTTCCGAATCAATCCCCCAGAGGCGGATTGGCCGATGATCAGGAGCTAGAAGTTCAGGATATTTTAAAACATACTTTTTTTTCAAATGAAGACTGGACATGAAGTTCTCTACCTTATCTAAGCGGACCTTCTGCAATTTTTTACCTGCAAGATAGGCAATTTCATCTTTTACACCGAGCGTATGAAGCCGTTGAAGTGTAGTGAGGTTAAAAGAAGAGTAGATGATTGTAAAAGGAAGGGTCTCCTGAGCAATCAGTTCCACTACTTTTTCTTCAATACCAGAATAGTTGATAATATCAGTTTTGAGTTCGATGTTTAAGAAACCAGTGAAATTCTCATTCTTCAGGAGTTTTAGAACTTCCTCTAATGTGGGAATAGCTTCTCCCTTGAAACGGCAATCAAACCAAGAGCCGGCATCTAATTGCTTGAGTTCTGCCAGACTTAAGTCACGGACACGTCCTTTTCCTGAGGTTGTCCGATTGACTTTTTCGTCATGGATAACGACCAGTTGATCATCTTTAGTCAAATGGACATCGAGTTCAATACCATCAGCTTTGACACGAAGAGCTTCTTGGAAGGCGGCTAAAGTATTCTCAGGGCGGTTACATTTGGAGCCACGGTGAGCAAAAATAAGACAAGTATTCTGATTTTTCATATAAGAATTATTTTTCTCTAAGGCCATATCTTTTCCTTCTAAATATTGTATTCTTCCTCAATAGCAGTGACAAAATCATGCATAATTTTATCTCTTTTTTCAGCTAATTTTTTAGCATGTGCTGTGTTCAAGAGGTCTTTGAGCAAAAAGAGCTTTTCGTAAAAATGGTTGAGCGTTGTGCCTTGGTTTTGGTGGTAAGTATGTTTATTCTCGAACTTTTCGGGTAATATTTCTGGGTCGTAAAAGGTACGCCCTTTGGCCCAGCCGTACTCTAAAGTCCGTACAATGCCCCAAGCGCCCATCGCATCAATACGGTCGGCATCTTGGACGATTTGACCATTGATGTCGAGTTCTTTTTTCTCTAAAAGATTGGCAGAATAACTCATATTGTCAATGATGTAAAAGATTTTATCCTGTTTCTCTTTGGAAAAATCTAAGGAGCTTAAGAAGGCTGCAAGATCCTGTTTTTGTTTGGCGACATTGGCACAGAGCTTTTCATCATAGGTATCGTGCAAGTAAGCAGCAGCAATAACTAAATCAGAGTCTGCAAGGGGCTCAGTAGCAAGAATTTGTTTTGCGAGCTTGACAACACGACTGACGTGATCAAAGCCATGTCCGTCATTGTTGTTCTCATGGATTTTCTTGGCAAAGGCAGCAATTTGTTCGTGAGTTGTCATAAGTTCTTGTATTCTTTTTATTGAGCATCAAAGTAGTTAATACCCATCGCTGATTTTACTTCAGATAAGGTATTTGCAGCAACAGCGCGTGCTTTTTCAGAGCCCGCTTGAAGCATATCATAAACAGCGCCCATGTCTTTTGCGAATTCGATGCGGCGTTCACGAATTGGAGAGAGTTCACGGTCGAGGATGTCTAATAAATAACGTTTTGTTTTTACGTCTCCTAAGCCTCCAGCTTTATAATGCTCTTTCATCTCAGCGATAGTAGAAGCGTCTTCCTCACGTCCAAAGACATCAAGGTAATGGAAGACCATATTGCCTTCAATTTTACCTGGGTCCTCAACCTTGATGTGATCAGGGTCTGTGTACATGCTCATCACTTTCTTTTTGAGCGTATCCATATCGTCAGCGAGATAGATACCGTTCCCAAGTGATTTAGACATTTTTGCGTTTCCGTCAAGACCAGGCAGACGTCCTGCTGATTCATTTTCTGGATAAAGTCCTTCAGGTTCAACTAAAACGTCACAGTGATAGGCTTTGTTGAAAGAACGGGCGATTTCGCGACATTGTTCAATCATTGGTTTCTGATCGTTTCCTACAGGGACTAGATTGGCTTTAAAGGCTGTAATATCTGCAGCTTGAGCAATAGGATAAACTAAGAAACCTGCAGGAATAGATTCACCAAAGGCTTTTTGAGCAATTTCAGTTTTCACTGTCGGATTACGTTCAAGTCGTGCGAGAGAGACTAAATTCATGTAATACATTGAAAGTTCTGCCAACTCAGGGATTTGGGACTGGATAAAAATGGTGGATTTTTCTGGATCAAGACCAGCAGCCAAATAGTCCAAAGCAACGTCTCCAACAGATTGGATAATTTTTTCTGGTTCTTTAGCATGGTCGGTGAGTGCTTGCTGATCGGCAAGAAAAACAAACATGTTATATTTTCCTGTGTTTTGTAGAAGCACACGATTTTTAAGTGAGCCAACATAATGTCCGATATGGAGTTTGCCCGTAGGACGATCGCCAGTTAAGATTGTAGGTTTATTCATGACAGTAAGTCTCCTTTTGATGTACGAATTTTTATAACAAAAAACCCGTAAAGCATTGTAAAAATACTTTACGGGCGTTAGCACGCGGTACCACCGTAATTCGAAATTCTTTAAGAATTCCCTCTAGCTCGTCCTGGGAACGAGTGCTTTGTTAACGGGAGCAGCCGTGATTTATATTGCTTAAAATCATTTTGTTATGATCAGCCCATTCACTTTTCTGAAAACATTGGCTTACACAACCGCCAACTTCCTAAAGAATTCTTTGAAAAGCTACTCTTCTGATAGTTCAAATTCTACATTTATTTTTAAATAATGTCAAATAAGTCTAAGCCCAATCTCTTGAAAAGGCTATAATAAAATCCTATACTGAGAATATAAGCAAACGAACTATTTATAATACGAAAAAGGAGAAAAATATGGCAAATGTATCTACAGCATCAGCACAATGGCAAGGAGATTTAGAAAATGGTTCAGGTACCATCAGTCTAGATTCTTCACAAGTATTTACTGACACACCTTATAATTTTGAAGCGCGTGCAGAACATTCGGCATCAATAACAACACCTGAAGAACTTTTGGGTGCCGCACATGCTGCTTGTTTCAGCATGGCATTCTCATTGCTTTTAAGCGAAAAAGGTTACAAGGTCAATAACATTTACACTCAAGCAGATGTTACCTTTGCAGTAACAGCCGATGGCCCTGCAATTACAAAAATCCATCTGAAAAACCAATCTAAAATTGCTGGAATTTCTGATGACGAATTCCAAAAATTCGCCAAAGAAATCGAAGCGACATGTCCAGTTTCTAAAGCTTTAGCATCAGTTCCTATTGAACTTGATGCAGAATTAGTACTTTAAACTACAGTTATTCACATGTGGAAAGCGGCCTCCATAGCTTTCCACATGTTTTTTTTGTACTAAAAAGAAGTTGTAAACACGTGTATAACCTTTTTGCTCAAACTAAGAGGAGTTGTCAAGATGTGTCAACTAAGTTTACATGTGGATAATAGAGTTTTTGGTTACAAACATAACACTAAGAAGTGAATTGTGTTCGTGTATGTATAATAAATTACTTTATGATTTCGATTAAATATCTTCATAGGACTTTTCTATAATTTGTAGTAGAATAAAGAGAGGAATTTCGCAAACCACACCATAATAAAAGAAAAGTAGACCTGCTAAAGGTTTACGCCCTAGAAACGAGGGAGGTGCAAGTATGCAAAAAATGAAAACAAACAAAAACGATGTGCTTAAAGAGTTGGCACAGTTGAATCGTGACGAGCTTTTTGAACGTTTAAACACGAATTTTACGGGTTTGAACGCTGAACAGGCTGAGGAACGCTTAGACGAATACGGACCGAATGTGGTTGCAAGTCAGCAACCCATTCCCTGGTATATTATACTGCTCCATGCTTTTAAAAACCCATTTGTTTTTGTTCTTGCTTTTTTGGCGGTTGTTTCCGCATTGACAGGAGATATGGAGGGAGCACTTTACATGTTGCTCATGGTTACCGTATCTGCTGGTGTCAGTTTTGTACAGGAATACAAGTCACAAAAAGCTTCAATCGCTTTACATGAGATGATTGAAAATACCACAAATGTTAAACGTGGGGCGGAAAATTTTGAAATCCCAATGGATGAAGTTGTGCCAGGAGATATCATTCAACTTCAAACGGGAGACATGATTCCAGCAGATGCTATTCTGCTCTCACACCGTGATCTCTTTATCAATCAAGCCTCTTTAACCGGTGAATCTTTCCCAGTTGAGAAGCGTTTACCAGAAGATTTAGATGAAGATGAGCAAATTGATTGGGAAGTTACTTCCGCACTGGATGCTCCAAATGTTCTCTTTATGGGAACCGATGTCTTATCAGGTAATGGTGAGATTTTAATCGTTAAAACTGGTGCTTCTACCATGTTTGGTGATATTGCCAGTAAAGCCACAGCAACCAAGGTTGAATCCGCTTTTGATAAAGGATTGAGCCGTGTAAGTCGTCTTCTATTGACCTTAGTTGCGATCATGTTCCCTGTTGTTTTAGTTTTGAACTGGGTAACAAAGGGCGATTTTGAAACTTCATTCTTCTTTGCTATCGCTGTAGCCGTCGGTCTTACACCCGAAATGCTCCCTATGATTGTCAATGCCAACTTGGCTAAAGGCGCAGTGGCACTCAGTAAAGAAAAAGTCATTGTAAAAAATCTATCCGCTATTCAGAACCTAGGTTCGATGGATATACTTTGTACAGACAAGACAGGCACAATTACAGAAGACCGTGTCGTTATGGTTGAATACGTAAACTCGCGTGGTAATAAGGCAGATGAAGTATTAAATTCCGCCTTTATCAACTCTAACTTCCAAACCGGTTGGAAAAATCTGATGGACGTTGCTGTCATTGACTATTTTAAAAAATTGGGCCGTGAATTGCCTGATGAAAATATTACAAAAGTAGACGAGATTCCCTTTGATTTTTCACGTCGCCTTTTGTCTGTCGTTGTAAAAACCGACAATAAAAACTTGATGGTCACAAAAGGGGCTGTTGAGGAGATGCAAGCTATCTGTACACATGTAATGGAAGACGGGAAACGTGTTGAAATTACTGAAGAACGTTTAGCAGAGATGAAAGAAGTCAACCGTGAAATGAATATGCAAGGCATGCGTGTCCTGACTATTGCTGAGCGCATTATTTCAGATGATGAACTTGAAGACTTTGACTCTGACAGCGAGCGTGATATGACACTGGTCGGATTTATTGGTTTCCTTGATCCGGCCAAAGAATCTGCTGCCAAAGCAATTAATAGTTTACAAAATCACGGTGTAACTGTAAAAGTGTTAACAGGTGATAATGCCATTGTCGCGCAAAAAGTTTGTGAAGATGTTGGAATTCCGGTTGACCGTTATTGTATCGGAAGTGAGATTGATCTCATGGATGATGAAGAACTGTTCAATACAGCTATGGAAGTGCACCTTTTTGCAAAATTAAATCCAATGCAAAAGGCACGTATTATTGAACTTATTCGTAAAGTACACACGGTTGGTTTTATGGGAGACGGAATCAATGATGCCCCAAGTTTACGCGCGGCAGATATCGGAATTTCCGTAGACACCGCAGCCGATATTACTAAAGACGCCTCAAATATTATTCTGCTTGAGAAAAGTTTACAGGTCTTGGAAACTGGTGTAACCGAAGGACGTAAAGTCTTTACAAATATGATGAAGTATATTCGTATCACTTTGTCCTCAAACTTTGGGAATGTCTTTTCAGTTTTGGTAGCCAGCGCCTTTTTACCTTTCTTACCAATGCTCAGTTTACAAATTTTAACTTTGAATCTGATTTATGACATGAGTCAACTTTCAATTCCTTGGGATAATGTTGATGAAGAAGACATTGCGCGTCCAGTGAAATGGCAGACCAAAGGCCTCGCTCGTTTTGCTTTTATAGTTGGACCTGTGTCTTCTATCTTTGACATCATCACTTTCCTTGTGTTGTGGTATGTATTTGGCTTCAATACAGTTGCCCACGCTAACCTTTTCCAAGCGGGTTGGTTTGCAGTCAGCTTAGGCACCCAAGCGTTGGCTTTCCATATCTTGCGTACCAAAAAAGTACCCTTCTTGCAAAGTCGCCCTTCAGTGCCAGTTATCCTTTCCACAATTGGCGCATTCGTCGTTGGCTTTACTTTGATTTTAAGTTCATATGGATCAATTATTGACTTGGCACACTTGCCTGTTCAATTCTTCTTCTACTGGGGTCTAATTATCCTTGCTTACCTCTTGTTGTTACAGTTTGTCAAAAATGTGTACTACAAGAAATACAACTAATAAAAAAGCTTTACCCTTAGGGTAAAGCTTTTTTATTAGTTTTTGTCTTCGAAATGTTTCACCAGTTGGCCAGTAACATCTGTTTCTAGCATTCGATGGATTTGGCGAATCGTTGAAACAATGGCTTCAGGGCTAGAATTACCGTGCGCTTTGATGACAGGTGCTTTGACACCTACTAAAGCTGCACCACCCGCGCTATCGGTACTCATCGTATCCTTGAGTTTACTCAGTTCTTTTTTCACAAGTGCTCCACCGATTTTAGTGGTGAAGCCTCCGTTCATGATGCCGTTTTTGATTTGACGCATGAGCACACTTGCGGTACCTTCGATGGCTTTAAGCACAGCGTTTCCCGTGAAACCATCCGCGACAACGACATCAGCTGCGCCAGTCAAGATGTCACGCGATTCAATATTCCCGATAAAATTAATATCTTCAATATTTGAGAGCAAAGCATGCGTTTCTTTGATCATTGTTGAACCTTTTGATTCTTCAGAACCGTTGGAGAGAAGCGCTACACGAGGTTTTTTAACACCACGTACATTGGCCGCGTAGTAGCTTCCTAGAATAGCGAAGTCTGCCAGGTGCTCAGGTTTATTTTCAGCGTTAGCACCTAAATCTAACATATCGAAGCCTGTACCATCTGCAGTAGGGAGCGTACTCATAAGAGCAGGACGGTCGATTTGTTTGATGCGGCCGACAATAAATAAGCCCGCAGCAAGCAAAGCTCCAGTATTTCCCGCAGAAAGAACGGCATCAGCTTCCCCATCTTTGACTGCTTTGACCGCACGGACGAGCGAGCTGTCTTTTTTCTTACGGATAGCTTTTACCGGCTCATCGTGGAAGTCGATCAGTTCAGTTGTTGCGATGATTTTTACATTTTTTTCATCTTCTAAATGTGCTTTAATTGCTTCAGGTTCTCCGTAGAGCTGAAACTCAATATTTGGAAATTCTTTTTTTGCTAAATTAATTCCTTTAACGATTGACTCGGGTGCATAATCGCCACCCATAGCATCAATTGCGATTCTCATAGTGTATCCTCCGATAATTTCTCTGTTCAATTATAACGAAAATCTTTTGTTTTAGCCAACATGATTGAGGTTGAAAACAGTCAAAAAAGTATGAGGCAAAGCTCATACTCTTGATTAATGTGCCAAAATAGCTTCAAGCTCAGTTAAGACAGCTGCATCACGGTTGTGGCCAATAACCTTATCGGAAATTTTCAAAACCTCCGGTATAGCATTCTCAACGGCTACAGCGGTACCTGCTAATTGTAGCATTTCTAAGTCGTTGCTTTGATCGCCAAAAGCTGTAAGTGTCTCTGGAGTTGATTGGAGGTGTGTGAGCAAGTGGGAGAGCCCTGTGGCTTTGCTGATGCCTGCTGACATGATGTCAATAGAGCGGAAACCAGTCGTTGTTGCACGAATATCGGTCATTTGTGCATTTATCCAGTCTTCACATTCACGGATTTGTTCTGGTGGAAACTCCACACAGACTTTCAAGATTTCATCTTCAATATCATGGACGGATTGCACCAATTTTAAATCAGAATAATAGAGGTTGGCAAATTCGACAAATTGTGGATCAGCTGTTTGAAGTGCATAAGCCCCGTTGAGTCCTGAAAAGAGAACAACATCACGATGCATGTGTGGATTTTGACGGACAAGTTCCACGAGTTTGCTGGCCTTATCTTGACCTAAGATACTGCTGTAGAGAATCTCGCCTTGGTATTTGACCAGTGCGCCGTTTTCCGCACAGAAGGCGACTTGGTCTTGAAACTCGTCAAAGAGTTCTTCTAAAGCCAAAAGTTGACGTCCACTTGCTGCACAAAAAAGATAATTTCTTTTTTTGAATTCTTTTAAAATATCACGTAGACGACTTTTATCATAGGCGCGGTTTTCGTCCAGAAAAGTGCCATCCATATCCGTCGCAAATATTTTCAATTGATTACTCATCTTGTCCCCTTATTAAAAATACTCCGCTTCAAGATAGTCTTGGCGGAGCAACAATTTATTCTTTTAAAGTTTATCTTAATCTTCCGACCAAAGTTCTTTCACTTTAGCTTGGACTTCGTCATTAGCCAAGAAGTCATCATAAGTTTCTCCAATACGGTCAATCACACCGTTCTTAGAAATAACAACGATATGATTTGCCAATGTATTGATAAATTCATGGTCATGCGAAGCAAAGATAATGCTGCCTTTAAATTTTTTCAGTCCGTCATTAAGTGCAGAAATTGACTCCAAGTCCAAGTGATTGGTTGGATCATCAAGAACTAAAACATTTGCACGTTGTAACATCATTTTAGAAAGCATAACACGAACTTTTTCTCCCCCCGAAAGGACAGAAACAGACTTAAGAGACTCTTCGCCTTTGAAGAGCATACGTCCCAAGAAACCACGTAGATAAGTATTATCATCCTCTTCTTTAGTCAAGACAAATTGACGGAGCCAGTCCAAGATAGACTCGTCTGTCGCAAAGTCATGGCTGTTATCTTTTGGAAGATAAGAACGTGATGAAGTAACCCCCCATTTAATTTCACCTGTGTATTCGATATCGCCCATCAAGGCACGAATTAAGGCAGTTGTTTGGATGTCATTTTGACCGATAAAGGCAGTTTTGTCACCAGGAGCTAAGATAAAGCTGATGTTGTCAATGACTTTTTCACCATCGATTTCCACGGACAAGTTATCTACGCGGAGTAAGTCATTCCCGATTTCGCGTTCTTGATCAAAACCGATGAATGGGTATTTACGAGAAGAAGGCACAAAGCTTTCCACTTCGATTTTATCCAACATTTTCTTACGCGAAGTGGCTTGTTTTGACTTAGAGGCATTGGCCGAGAAGCGGGCGATGAAATCTTGCAGCTCTTTGATTTTTTCTTCAGCCTTACGATTGGCATCCCCTTGCAAACGCAGGGCAAGTTCAGAAGATTCTTTCCAGAAATCGTAGTTACCAGGATAAAGTTTGATTTTACCGTAATCTAGGTCAGCCATGTAAGTACAAACGTTATTAAGGAAGTGACGGTCATGGGATACGACGATAACAGTGTTTTCAAAGTTGATGAGGAAGTCTTCAAGCCAGTTGATCGCTTGAATATCCAAACCATTGGTTGGTTCGTCCAAGAGAAGAACATCTGGTTTACCGAAAAGCGCGCGTGCCAGAAGGACCTTAACGTGTTCGCCAGAGGTCAGGTTTGCCATGAGGTCATAATGTTGCTCTGTCTTAATGCCTAAGCTTTGAAGCAGTTGAGCAGCTTCGGCTTCGGCTTCGTAACCACCCATTTCACCAAACTCGGCTTCGAGTTCAGCAGCACGCATTCCATCTTCATCAGAAAAGTCTTCTTTCATGTAGATGGCATTTTTTTCTTGAGCGATGGCATAGAGTTTTTCGTTACCCATCATGACAACATCAAGCGGTGTTTGATCTTCATAGTCATAGTGATTTTGACGAAGAACAGACATACGCTCGTTTGGTCCCATTGAAACGTGACCCGTTGTGGGTTGGATTTCACCATCCAAGATTTTTAAAAAAGTTGATTTACCGGCACCATTGGCACCGATTAAACCATAGCAGTTTCCTGCCGTAAACTTGATGTTAACGTCATCAAAAAGCTTGCGGTCAGAAAATTGTAATGAAACATCAGAAACTGTAAGCATGGATATTTTTTTCTCCTAGAGTATATTGATTTATAAAAGTTAACTTTTATAAAGGTTATCGCCTTATTCTATCATATTTTAAGTCTTTTTGAAACAGCATAATTTGGGAGAAAGTGTACTTTTAGTTTTATTTCAGTGTGGCTTTAGCCTAGCTTAAGTCGGGTCCATTATAATATCCTTATTCCAATAAAATTTTTCATAAAACCTACTCCTAAAAGCAGAAAATGTCTGAGTACACTCAGACATTTTCTGTTTTTTCGATTATGATATAATAATGAAGAAATGGATATAGAACATTATAAAGATTTGGCGCTTCAGAAAAAGAAAGAGCACAAGAAATTTTTGGGCAACTTAAAAAAGAAGGCGCCCAAAAACCTAGATTACCTTGTAAAAGAAACACATGAAGAAGTTTTTGCTGAGATTGATTGTACGGCTTGTGCGAACTGCTGTAAGAGCTTAGGCCCGCTTTTTACAGAAGCGGACATTACCCGTATTTCGAAATACCTTCGCATGAAAGCAGCTGATTTTGAAACCCAGTATTTACGTGTAGATGAAGATGGCGACAAGGTTTTTCAAACGATGCCTTGTCCTTTTCTTGGGAGTGATAATCTTTGCAGTATTTACGAGGTTCGTCCGAAGGCCTGCCGTGAATTTCCCCACACAGACCGGAAAAAGATTTATCAAATCAATAATCTGACTTTGAAAAACACAGTAACCTGTCCAGCAGCTTATCTTTTTGTAGAAAAGCTTCGGAAAAAAATGGAGTAAAATGTTCCAACACGAGGAAAAGTGTTGGAACATTTTTGTTTCCCATCGCAAGACTGCCTCACACAAATGAAATCTCAATGAAATCATTTTGACATCAAAACTACAAATGTTAGAATTAAATAAGAAATATTCTTAGATATGTATGATAAAAGACTTGACGAGGGAAGATTATGACTTATAATCAGTACAACACAACACAACACAACACAACACAACACAACACAACACAACACAACACAACACAACACAACACAACGGTAGAAGACCGTCTTTTTCAACTTGCACCTCAACGCTCTCAACCTAGGGCGTTTTTTCGCTCTTGAGAATAAATAACTCAAAAGAAAGGAAAGATAGTTATGATAATACCAGAAAAGAAAAAACGCCGGCACTTACGGAATATTGCTTTTTTAGTGCTCCTCTTGCTCTTGGTTAGTGGCACTTATGCCTTTCAAGCCTTCAATCCAAGAGCCATCAATGACCGGGAAAACCGACAGGACATCGGAACAGGAGGTCGTGTGCACGACTACTACAATAGAGATACCGAAAACAAGGATGTCTTTGTCGAAAACTACGGGGACCGTCCCATCATGGCGCGTATCCGCCTCTCAGAGTTTTTAGAGACAAAAAGCGATGGTGAGGCAGCATTCACTCCCTTAGTGCCAGGTACTGTACGTGAGAATGTTGAAAGTTGGACCACATGGATACCCACTGCGGACAATATCAATGTCCGCGCCAATGTCAATGGTTCCAATGCCTTTAACCGCTACTCTACCCTTACTTTGGGTTGGTCACGTTCTGGACAAGTTGCCCCGTGGTATATGCCCAGCTTTAATCATGACAGCGAGGACCTCCGAACGGCCGCTGCTGGTCATGCGCGTGACTGGATTGAGGGGAATGGTGCCACAGACGGTGTAACTGATGGCACGACGCACCCGGGAGATGGGACAGATGCTTACTGGTCAAGTGGCGATACTTTTGATAACAGTGCTGGCATTTGGCCTGGCCAAGAGATTGTCCAAGAAGTAGCACAAAACTTACCCCAACGTCGACCACCCATGACGATCGAACAGTGGGATAACTTACAAGATCATCTCAAAATCGGAGACTTCTGGGTGATTGATCACCAGACCGGCTGGGCCTATTGGGCCTCGCTCATAGAAGCTGGCAATGCGACCTCTTACTTGCTTGATGCGGCCGAGATGACTTCAGCCATCGATGAAACAGTTTCTAACGGGTATTACTATTATGGTATCCATGTGGACAGCCAGTTGATTAGCCCAAGGCACAGTGATGACTTCCTTGAAGGCGGCGATGAACGCTTGGCTGACTTCCTCACAGGGATTAGAAATAACTCAATGCATGATACGGGATCAACAAATCCACGTTTCGAGTTTGACTCCCCACCGTCCGCCTTTAATTTTGATACGATGCTTCCGGGGCGTATCTTTACTATGGATGGTGTACAGTACCGTTACCTTGAACAACAGGGTCCTCATCATCTCATTACCCGTAATAATCCTCTGCGTCACACGAGCTTTTCTAGTCAAAATGCCCTCCTCACAAGTTTCTATAATGAACTTACACCCGAAGTTCAAGCCATTGTTGCCCCTGTTTCTATACCGACTAATGTACCAGGCATTACAGATGCTCAGGCAGCACCATGGATAGGTGAAGGGGTGCGCTGGTTACCTGGCGGTTTGGTCAACTTCCCAGCAACGGCAGGAGATGAGACCAGTGTAAACCCGAGTGGCACGCCTCAAGCCTTTGCTTTATCCCTTGCGGATGTAGTACGTTTGTCTACACCGGAGGGGCCTTTCCCTAACCATGCTGCGCGTATCAGCACACACAATAGTTGGTGGTGGACACGGACCCCATCATCTTCAGGCATGGCTTGGGGCGTGACCTCTGGTGTCCCTGCTGGTGAGTTGCATGCTAGTGTAGTAGGTCATAATGATAATGGTGGTGGTGTCCGTCCGGCTCTCCTTATCAATAACCCTAATTGAACCCTCTCTCAGTAATAAAAACAAATATCCCTATTGTAGTCTTAGGGCTGAAGTTGTTAGGCGAGCGCTGTCTAGAACAACGCGGAAAACTGAGATAGCCGTAACAAGATGGGGCTGGACAAGGCCATTAAGTTAGGAAAAAAGTTTAAACAAAAAAATCAGATTTCACGCATAAATCTGATTTTTTTGTCCTTTTTAACTTAAGGCCCTCGGTCTAAAGGGCTTTTATTTGTAGTAATTTTGTATAGCTTCTAGGAAATACTCGGGAAGTTGGGTGTGTTTTTTGTTGTAATTGCTACGGAAGCGGGGGTCCTCCACATACATTTGTCCTAAGCCGATATGCGCTTCCGGAGTGATGGTTGCTTCGGGCCAAAAGAGTTCTAAGATTTCTTTATGAAGGGCAATAGCTTGTTGGGCGAGATTCTTGTCTTTCGTTTCATAAGCTTCTTCGAGCATTTGAACCATTTTTTCGTGGCCATTTTGCCAATGTTGAATTTTGGCTTGATCAGCTTGGGCATATTTTTGATAAGATTTATCTATGCGTGCACTGCCCCATTTTTGACGTATTTCTAGGCCATATTTATCTTCGTTTTCTTTCAGTTGTGTACTCTTGAGAAGTTCAAATTCTTGTTCATTCATACTGTAGTCTCCTTTTTCTAACTTGTGTGACAGATGCTCAATCAATTTTTCAAGGTGCTCAAGTTGGTCATTTAATCGCCTCAAATGTTGTTTTAAAGTTTTCTTTTCCTCTTGATCTTCTGACAGAATATTTTTGATTTGATCAAGGGGCAAGTCCAACTTCCTTAAGCTCATGATATAAAAAATTTGGGCAATGTCTTGTTCGGAATATAAACGGTAATCGTTTTGGTCTCGCACGGGGGACAGAAGCCCAACAGCTTCCCAATGGCGCAAAGTTTTGGAGGTTAAGCCTGTCATTTTCGTGATCGCTTTAATATTTTGCATAAGACTCCTTTCATTGATGCTTCTATTATATATCTTGACCTTAGGTCAAGGTCAAGGGAAATATAAAAAAACTCATAAAAATATGAGTTTTTTTTTGCTTTTATTAGTGGAAGATATGACTTCGTTGGGTCATTTCTGAAATCTTTTTCGAGGTTTTTTCCAGATGTGGGAAGAAGATAAGCCCAGCAACTAAAAAGACAATAGAAACGGCTACGAGGATGATGATGGCAAGCCAAGCATTTGGCCAATAGATACCACCAGCAGATTCCCGTAAAAGGTTGACCGCATGGGTAAACGGCAAGTAAGGGTTAATCGCTTGGAAGAATTTACCAGAGACTTGAATAGGATAGTTCCCGCCCCCACCGGAAATAGAGAGCACCAAGATAATAATGGCAATCCCTTTCCCGATATTTCCAAACAAAGCCACTAGAACATAAACCATAATCATAAAGGTTATAGCAATCAGTAAGGCAAATAAGACACTATAAACAGGATTACGCACGTCTACACCAAGACCGAAATAGTTCCCCAGGGTAACGATAAGTGCTTGGCCCAGCCCCATCACGATGAAAGTAAGCATACGTGCTGAGAATTGTTCACGTTTAGAGTAGAGCAGTTTATCTTTACCTTCTAAGTGGAAGCCAGTTACAGCGACACTAGAGAAGAGCACAGCGCCGACCCACAAGCAAAGCGCAGTGTAGAAAGGTGTACTGGCTGAACCGTTATTTGCGATAGGGTAGATCGCATTTTCTTGAACCTCAACAGGTTGGGTCAGGAAGTCACTTTCTTTCGTCGCATCAAGTTTTAGAAGTTTTACAATTTCACCTAAATCGACTTCTTTTTCACCTTTGCGAATCGCATCAGCGGCTTTACGAATGCCTGTTTTGATTCCTGGCCAGTCATTGACGATAAGGTCGTTTGCTTGGTTCAAGGCTTTTTCAAGATCAGGCATTTTTTCGTTGACTGTACCTAAAGTTTCTGTCAAATCTTTACGAATACCCGGGTAATCATTTTTGACAAAATCAGCGGCTTTATCAAGTTTTTGCTCCACAATGGGCAAGTCATTTTGATAAAGTGAAGCCCCTTTATTAATCGCGTTGACAATCGTGTTCATGTTGCCGTTAAGCATAATGTTGGCATCGTGAACTTCTTGTTTGATCGCAGGCATTTCTTTTTGATACTTTTCAAGCAAAGTAATCGCATTAGAAACCGTCTTACTTGTTGAGCTGAGCAAGGATTCAAAATCAATAGCTTGGGCTCTGGTTAAGAGACCTTGAGCATTTTTGATGGTTGCGATGAGTTGGGTGAGGATTTTATCGATTGTTTGGCTTGTAGCTTGAGCATTAATTTTATTAATAGTTTCAGTTATACTATCAGATAAATCTTTTATAGGTTGGAGAGCAGTTTTTATTTGAGTAACATCTCCATCTTTAACAACCTTTTTCAATGGTTCTAGAAGCGAACTAAAAGTACTTAATTTACTGTTGAGGTCTTGGAGGGAGATTATAGCATCATCTAAATCATGGGTACCAGTATTTTCTTGTACGTTAGTCATGAAATCAATTAGGCTCTTAATAGTAGTTTGCTGTTGAGCAAGATTTGTTTGCAAATTATTAATTACTAAAATAATATGCTCTCTCTCTGCGTCAGTTAGTTCATTTTCGTCCAATATTTTATCTATTGATTCAATAAATGAAGAAGTATTTCCAGCCACATTTTGCAAAGCTTTTAAAGTCACTTCTACACTACTTGTAATACTTGGCAAAGCATTTTGAAGCTGCGTTGCACCGTCCAAAGTAGTAGAAGCCAGGTCATTGGCTTGGTTGCCAAGTTTGCGGATGTCTGGCAAGGCGGTTTGGACTTGTTGAATGATGGTTAAGCCTTGTTTGGCTTCTTGGATTCCTTCATTCATTGTTTGCTCAACAGAGGCAAAGTCATTGTCAATCATGGCGATCTGCTTACCGGCATTTTGAATTTCAGGTATTTTTTCTTGCAAGGTCATGATAATCGCAAGCTGATTTTTCACAGTTGGCATGCTGTCGTCCAATTGGACGACTTTTTGACCCAGTGCATCAACCTCAGGCAAGTAGTCAATAAACTCATTTGCTTTCGCAAGTTTAGCTTTCAAATCAGGCATCTTGCCGTGCAAATCCACGACTTGTTGAGTATATTGGTCAATGGTATCTAAATTATCGTTGGTAGATAAGATCGTGTTTTTAATTTTCTGGATGCTGACCATGTTTTTATCAATGTCATATCCGATATCATTAAAGGTTTTAAGCAATGTGCTGCTTGCCGTTTTAATAAATTCTTCGGAAATTTGACTTTGTAATGAAGACGCACCTTTTGAAGTAATTTTCGGGGCAATAGCATTTATTTTTTCATTGATGGAATAAACGATTTTAGGCTTCTGGATATCCCCGGTGGTGAAGCTAAGCAAATTTTTAGAGAAATCCTCTGGCAGATAGATACCTGCGTAGTATTTACCAGATTTGACACCCTTATCCAACTCTTGTTTAGAGTCAACGAACTTCCAGCCGAGTTGTTTGTTTTCTTTGAGGTTTTTCAGGACTTCGTCACCGATATTAATCGATTTGTCTTGAAATTTCTCTGTTCGGTCATCACTATAAACCGCTATTGGGAGTTGTGAAGTATTCGCATAAGGATCCCAAAGGGCTTTAATATTAAACCAAGCATATAAGGATGGAATAAACATCAAAGCAACCACTAAAAAGATTGCTATTGGATTTTTAAAGATACGCTTCCAATCCAGAATAAATAGTTTCCCAGTATTTTTTATATGTTTCACATATTCTCCTCTTTTAGTAAATCTAAGGCAGTTTTAATTTTTGTTATCAGCTAATCAGAGCCATCAACAATTCCGAAATTTGTTCTGGTGTTTCTTTCCGTTTGCGACGAATCCAAGCTTGAGTTAAACCGAAAATGGCATTGGCATAATAAGTTGTGGTGTAGATACTTTCCAATTTATCCAGTTTTTCACGCTTAGGGTTTTGTGGCAAGATGGAACGTGCCAAAATGTTTTTCAGTTGGGCTTGCATGAACTGATGGATTTCTTTACTGCCATTTTCTGAAAATAAAGCAGCATAAATCTCATTGTTATCAAGGAACTCATAAGTTTCTAACATGGTTTTATGAAGATCGCCATTATTTTTTTCAAAAACATACTCGATCGTATTAAACAAGGTTTTTTGGTATTGGTCAATCATATCATACTTGTCTTGGTAATGCGTATAAAAGCCGCTGCGGCTAATTTTAGCTACCTTCACAAGCTCAGTTGTTGTGATATGGTCAAACGACTTTTCCTGTAAAAGTTGTGTTATTGCGTCGCGAAGTTTTGATTTCGTACGTTCTTTTCTATTTTCCATAAATCCTCCTCTATTACTAAAATATAAAAGAACAACGTGTCTATAATTAGCAAAGATTCTCATTGCAACCCTTATTGAGTTTACGATATGCAATTATAGCACAAAATGGACGGAGCGTCTATAATTTTGCGTTTAAATTCTAATTTTTTTTGAGAAAGGGATTTCATATCTTATCTTTTAAATATAGAAGTTAATATAATAGAAGAAAAGAGCAAAAAAACCGCTTGGCGCGGTTTTAAACTAATCAGGAAATGGATAACTTATAATAGAAAGAGAATCATAAGTTTGAAAATACAAAGTACGGCTATTTAAATCCACCGCACTGCGATAAACAGTATAAGTATCTGAACGTCCATCAGACTTGGGCACAGTGACAGCATTTAAAATATGCCAGATTTCGCTGATATTTTGCTGCTCATCAGCAGGCAGAATTGCACGTTCTTTAAGAATTGTGGCACGGATGAAGCGAGAGGTTGGGGTGAAGCCTCCAGGAAAAACAGGCTTTCCGCTAAAATCCCCAGTTGAAATACGGTTAGGTACTAAGGGCTGAGCAGTGAGGTCCATATAATCTTGTAATTTGACGATTTCACGTTCAAATTTAGGAGCATTTGTGACGACACCGATTGTATTTTCGATAATCTCAAAGCTGCCATTGCGTGGTTCAATATTAATCATACGACCTGTTGGATCGACAGCAGAAAAGTGCAAATCACTCCGGCCAAATTTATAATGCGAAAAGGTGTCACTCATGAGTTGGACACTTTCAAGTTGGTTTATCAAATCAGCCACAGAACGACAGTTACCTAAAGCCCAAGTGACAAATTCAAAAGGCGCGAGCTGTAATTTGCCCTCATGAGGATATTCAGCATACTCTGAGTGGTTAGAAAAAGTCAGCTTTTGGACGGAAAGTCCAAAATCATTAACGCCATCTGAGATGTCCGCATGCAGATCGGGAATATTTCGCCCCACTCCTAATATAGTATAAACATTGGAGATATTCCTATTATTATAGACACTTTTCCACTGGTAATTTTGCGGCAAAACGAGAGCTTCGGGGACAAAGCTATGCCAATCCATTGTTCTTGCGAAGACGATGCTTTCATTAGCAGCGTGCATTTTTATACTTGTACACATATTTCTATTCTAGCAAAAAAATTTTCCTAGCTTTGGATAAGTGTCTTATTGGAGCGCTAGAAAAGAGGATTTTTTGTGTTTTCTTAGAATAAAGATAAATTATAGCAAAAGCCGAACATTTGGCAATTTAGTTTCGTATAAGGTTGGCTAAGCCTTGAATCACAATTTTTAAAGTGATAAACTGTCTAAAAGCAAATAAAGCCAGGCAGAGATCTGGCATTTGGAGGAATTGAATATGAGAACACACACATCGGCACAACCCAAGGCTATGAGCATCTATCAAGTCAAAGTAGGAGCCTTGGTTTCTGCGGGATTTGGTTTAGAAAACATGGATATCATGTTTCTTTCGTTTGCCCTCTCGTCAATTATTGGTGAATTTGGCCTAACAACAACAGAAGCAGGTGCTATTTCTACAGTCACTAACTTGGGGATGCTGCTGGGCGGAATTCTTTTTGGGATTCTGGCAGATAAATTTGGACGTGTAAAAATGTTGTCCCTTTCGATCCTCATTTTTGGTCTGGCAACGGGTGCGATTTATTTCTCGCACAGTATTACATCGCTTTATATCTTACGTTTCATTGCCGGAATTGGTGGAGGTGGTGAATACGGGGTCGGAATGACCATTCTCGCTGAGAATTTCAGTAAGAAAAAACTAGGGCGAACTTCTTCGATTGTCGCCGTTGCGGGACAAGTCGGTGCCATGTGTGCAGCAATTTTGTCAATGAGCATCTTACCTACTTATGGTTGGCGTTTCTTGTTCTTGTTCGGATTGGTGCCAGTAGTTTTGACCGTTTTTATTCAAAAGCATCTGAAGGAAAGTGATTCTTTCAAGGCTATAAAAACCGAAAACAAGGGAAAGATTTCCGACTTGTTTAAAACACGCCAATTGACACACCAAACACTTGTTCTAATGTGGATGGCTATCGTTCAAATCGCTGGTTACTTTGGCCTGATGAACTGGCTTCCAACAATTATGCAGAAAAAACTGAACTTAACAGTCGCTGGCTCATCCTCATGGATGATTGCGACCATTATCGGAATGTCTCTAGGTATGCTGACCTTTGGTCAAATTTTGGATAAACTTGGTCCAAAAGTAGCTTTTGGTCTCTTCCTTATCGCTTCATCCTTGGCTGTTTATGTCTTGACCATTCCGACAACACTCGCATCACTGACTTTAGTTGGTGCCGTCGTTGGTTACTTTTCAAATGGGATGTTTACAGGATATGGCGCCGTAGTTTCTCGCTTATACCCACCAGAAGTCCGAGCCACAGCCAATAACGTGATTATGAATACGGGACGCTGTATTGGAGGCTTTTCTTCAATAGTTATTGGCTTTATCTTAGCGCATTATTCTATCATGACTGTTATGCTCTTCATCTCTGTACTCTATATTTTAAGTTTCATGGCTATGCTTACGGTGAAGAACTTACGTGCAGGTGTTTACTGGTCACTTTAATAGAGAGAACACCGAAAATTTCAAGAGTTACTGATATATGTTTTATTCAGTAAATGTATATAAATAATGGTTTTAAGTTTAGTAGATTAACCTTATAAAAAACCGTAGTAAACTAAAAAAATAATAGAGTATTTAAATACTCTATTATTTTTTTAGTTTACTTTAGTTTCTGATATAGATTCTGAGAGTTGAGGGAGATAGTCAGGAAGTAGAGAAATAAGCATATTAGTAAGCTCATCTGATGAAATATCTGATAAATCAATTTTTTCTGTTATAACCAAGCTCATTAATTCAATATAAGCGCGTCCAAGAGCCCCAGTAATAACCATACCTACACCACCTGAAATCAACCCTCCACCAAGTGTACCAAGCCCTGGCAAGAGTTTACTTATTCCACCAACTAAGCTTTTACCAGCGATCAAGGCACCATAAATACCGAGCATACTTGAAATAACGGTTTCTATTTGATTTTTCTTAATATCTACTCCGAATATTGCAGTAATCCTAGCAATCATTGCTGTTTGGGCGCTCATCATTAGTGGACCATCTGATCCCGGTACTGGTGAAAATCCGATTCCAAAATTTGCTGCCATACTAGCTGTTACAACTTTTAAGGATTCACTTTTCTTCAAATCGATAGAAGCAGATTGAGAATGTACAAAGGAAGTATTAACACTTTCCGGTAGGACATTAAATGTTTTGTGAATCATGTCGTCTATTCCGAAGGCATGATTGGTATCAGAATCCTCGGCTAAAGTAATTACGACATCCACAATTCTAGGAACAATATTCAAAATTTCTTGTTTTAGTTTCTTTGCTTCTGTTTGATCAAAACTCTTCGTAAGTACGATAATTACAGGAATTCCTTGATCTATAATCCAATTGATTAAGTCAATTTCAACATCTTCAATCCTCGCACTGTTACCTGAAATAGCGTACCACGCAATGTGAATATCATCATCTAATTCTTTTGTAGACTTAGTTTTTTGTATAAGTTTTTTGATATCATTTTTCGCAATTGATTTTACAAGAGAGTGAAGATCAAATTTTGTTGATTTTAATTCAAGACCAACAGTATCATAGATTTGTATGGGGTAACCCTCTTTAGCAATTAAATTAATTTTATCAGTAATAGGTTTACCTATTCCCGTTTTTGTAAGTTCATCTCCAAAAACAGAATTAATAAGGGTAGACTTCCCAACTCCGCTTTTTCCACTCACTAAAATGGTCATTTTAGTGAGATTGTTGTTTTCTTCTTCAATTTTTTCTAAAGTTTCTGAAAACAATGCTTGATATTCTTTTTTGTTATCCATAATTCTCCTTAGTTAAATAAGCAATTATTTTATGAAATATAGTTTCATATTACTTATCTATTGTATACCATGTAAAACTTGTGTATTAATAAATATCTTTTATCGTTTATAATTATACCAAAACGAAGTAGATTTAATACAACTAAAACAAGGTGAATAATTATTATAAATCTAATTATATATGACTTTTATAATTTAAAAATTAATAACTTAAAGTGAAATTCAAGGGATGTAAAATTTTATAGACGCTGATGTTTTTACTTACGGAGTAGCAAATAAAATAGAAATAGATTAAAGAAGGAAATAAAATAAACAAAAAACCGCCACAGCGGTTTAATATTATTTAACTTCTTTAAAAATAACGTGTTTACGAAGTTTTGGAGAGTATTTTTTCAATTCCAAACGGTCTGGGTTGTTACGTTTGTTCTTTTGAGTAAGGTAAAGACGTTCACCAGATTCTTTGTGTTCAAGTGTAATATTTACGCGCATAACTGTTCCTTTCTGACTTTTTTACTGTTTTTATTTAGCGTCTTTTACTTGGCGGCCTTTGTAGTAGCCTTTAAGTGAAACACGGTGTGAGTGACGGTAGTCACCAGTAGTTTCGTCAAAAGTAACAGTTGGAGCTGTCATTTTGTAGTGTGTACGACGTTTGTTTTTCTTAGATTTAGAAGTGTGACGTGCAGGTACTGCCATGGTTTGATTCCTCCGTAGATTTTTTCGTTTTGGATAAGCCCAAAAACGTACTTTACTATAATACACTAATCTTTTTCAAAAAGCAAGTGTTGTAAAGTATTTTTACTTGACGTTTTTAAAGATGTCTAAGGGGTAAAAGAGTTCTAGGAATGGAATGACAAAGATTTTTGACAGTTGTCCGATTAGGAATGTGCTTTGTTTTTTGCTAATATATAGTTAAGGATGTTGTAACTTATAAAATAAAAGCTCAGTTCTTCGGAATCAAAGTGCGACAAGAATTATTTTTCTATCACGGGCAAATCAGTGTTCGATGAAAACTAGTTTGAGTCAAACAGGGCAAAGTTTCAGGAAATTTATTTTATAAGGAGAAAACATGAAAAACTGGCAAAAACTTGTTTTAGTATTTTTCATAGCAGCTGCGTCTCTTTTGGCTCAGTTTGCTTTTAATGCACCTTTGGTAGCACGATTTATCATCACTGTTGCAGGTGGTATTTTGGCACTTTCAATGTTTATTGAAATGATTAAAACGCTACGTAAAGGAAATTATGGTGTTGACTTACTCGCCATCACTGCTATTATCGCAACACTATTGGTAGGAGAGTATTGGGCATCATTAATCATTATTTTGATGTTGGTTGGAGGCGAAACGCTTGAGGATTATGCAGCGGGCCGTGCCAATCGTGAATTGTCTGCCTTGTTGCAGAAAACACCAGATATTGCCCATGTCATGCAAGAGGGTAAAGTGGTCGACATGGACTTGGATGATGTTGAGATAGGGGCCCATCTCTTGATTAAGCCCATGGAAGTAATACCTATTGATGGGTTATTGCTTTCAGAGGCAGCTATTCTGGATGAATCCTCTATCACGGGTGAGACTAAACCGAATGAGTTGCAACAGGGGGACGAGATTCTTTCAGGGGCAATTAATGGCAGCTCCAGTATCGAAATCCGTACAAGTGTCGCAGCAAGTGAATCCCAATTTCAAAAAATCGTTGCTCTCGTGCGTCAAGCCGAAGCAACGCCGGCAAATTTTGTACGGTTAGCGGATCGTTACGCTGTGCCGTTTACGATTATGGCTTACATCATTGCAGCTGTAGCTTACTTTATCTCTGGTGATCCTGTCCGCATTGCAGAAGTATTGGTTGTCGCAAGTCCTTGTCCTTTGATTTTGGCTGCACCCATTGCTTTTGTTTCAGGAATGAGTCGTTCATCAAAAAATGGTTTTTTGATTAAAAATGGAACTATCATTGAGAAACTCGCAACAGCAAAGGCAATTTTCTTTGATAAAACGGGGACGATTACCGATGGTAAAATTGAAGTTGATGCCATTGTTCCAGCAGAAGGGGTATCACAAGAAGAGTTACTCAAGATTGTTTACACCATTGAAAAATCTTCCAACCATATCTTGGCCAAGGCCGTTTCCAGCTATGCGGAATCACATGATGTCCAGGGCCTAGAGTTAGAAAGTCTCAGTGAGGTTGCAGGTTTAGGTGTGACAGGACAAATCAATGGTCAATTGATCAAAATCGGGCGTGCCAACTTTGTCGGAGCACCAGATGGTTTGGACTTTGAGACAGCTTTTTATGTGTCACGGGATGACCAATACATCGGCGCAGTAACCTTCTCCGACACTTTGCGTGCCAACGCTCCCGCAGTAATTAAAGATTTACGTCATGCTGGTTTTGAGAGTATTACGATGTTGACGGGGGATAATGCTCGTGTTGCTGATAAAATTGCCGCACAAGTAGGGATTACCGAGGTTTACAGCAGTATGTTACCAGAAGAGAAGCTTGCCCAAATCAAAGCCTCAACAATTCATCCAACGATTATGGTTGGTGACGGTGTCAATGATGCCCCAGCTTTAACGCTTGCGGATGTTGGTATATCTATTGGGACAGGGAATAACACTGTCGCTAGTGAAGCGGCTGATATCGTGCTCTTGAAAAATGATTTGTCTTCTGTGACGAAAGCAGTTCATATTAGTCGTGACACATTAACCATTGCGAAACAATCGGTTTTGATTGGGATCATCATTTGTGTTATCTTGATGTTAATTGCTGCTACAGGGCTTATCCCAGCAATTATCGGTGCTCTTTTCCAAGAGGTCATTGATGTTGTTTCGATTCTTTATGCCTTAAGAGCCTTGAAGGGTTTTAAGAATAGGTAATAAAAAAATCGTCAGTTTTGACGATTTTTCTTTTGGTTTTCTATCCATTTCTTACGCTCGTTTAAGGCCCATTCGTATTTGCCCATCTTATCAGGGTGGAAGTAATCGGCTTTTCGTAGTTTATCAGGAAGATAATCTTGTTTCACCCAATGATCTGGGAAGTTATGCGGGTACTTGTAACCTTCACTTCGTCCAAGATCCTTAGCTCCCGCATAATGCCCGTCTTGTAAGTGCGCAGGAATAGGAAGATTTCCGTATTTTCCTAAATCTTCTATGGCAGCATCTAGAGCCATATAAGCGGCATTGGACTTGGGAGAAAGGGCAAGATCAATAACGATATTTGCTAGTGGTATGCGTGCCTCAGGAAATCCCAACTTTTCTGCGGCTTGTAAACCTAACATTGTGTGAACAGCGGCTTCGGGATTGGCGAGGCCGATGTCTTCATAAGCCATCACTGTCAATCGGCGGGCAAGACTTTGAAGGTCACCTCCTTCAATTAGACGCGCAGCATAGTGTAAACTTGCGTTTACATCAGATCCACGGATTGATTTTTGTAGGGCGCTAAGCAGGTCATAATGCGCATCGCCATCTTTGTCAAAGCTTAGTGCTTTACGTTGAAGCGAGTTTTCCATATCTTCTAGGGTGACATGATGGTTTTCGGAAGATAAGACGGCAAGTTCTAAAGCGTTGTAAACTGCGCGTAAATCACCGTTAGTTGAGTGGGTGAGAAAGTAAAGCGCATCATCGTCAAGAGTAACTGAAAAGTCAAAACCTCGTTCCTTATCTTCAAGAGCAAGATTTACAGCACGCTGTAAATCATCACTTTCTAAAGGTTTTAACTCGAAAATCTGCACACGACTTCGGATGGCAGGTACAACGCTAAAATAAGGGTTTTCCGTAGTCGCACCGATTAAGATAATCTGGCCATTTTCTAACAGAGGCAGCAGAAAATCTTGCTTCGGTTTATCTAAACGGTGAATTTCATCCAAGAGAAGTACAAGTTGCCCAGAAAATTCTGCCTCAGCTGCAATTTCTTGTAATTTTTTCTTGCTGTCTGTTGTCGCATTAAAGCTACGGAAAGCGGCATTCATTGTGCCAGCAATAGCCGAGGCAATGGAAGTTTTACCAATTCCCGGAGGGCCGTAAAGAATCATGGAAGTTAAAAGTTTTGTTTCAACCATCCGGCGAATAATTTTTTTCGGGCCAACAAGATGAGATTGACCGATAATCTCGTCAATATTACGCGGTCGCATTCGGCGAGCTAAATTTTGATGCGTCATATAAAGGTATTCTCCTTACTGCCTAGAGATAATAGGCGTAAATCAAGCTGTCAACATAAAGATCATCAATGAAATATTCTTTTTTTAGCCGGCCTTCAAGTTCAAAGCCGAGACGCTCGTAAAGAGCCACTGCTATGGGGTTACTTGACATTACATTGATGGTGATTTTTTCGTATTTTTCGGCGCGCGCTTCGTGGATGAGGTGTTGAATAAGTTGAGTTGCAACACCTTTTCCTCTTGCCTCTTTTACAGTCATTACACCGAAAGTGATCACATGTGAACCAAACTCAGACTTGTTACGGGGCCCGTAATCCAAGACACCCAAAAGAACACCCTCTTCTTCCGCAAGAAGATAACGTGTTCCCTGCAATACTTTTTTCATTATTTTTTCAGCAGAGCTGTTGATGATAAAGGGTGTGGATTTTAACGTCCAGTTTTGATTTTCGATTTTAGCCACATAAGCGAAATCATGGGGTTCGATAGGTCTGATTTTCATATATTTCTCTCTAGAGATAATTTTTATTTCTGTTATAATTATAACAGAAAAGTATTACGACGTTTAAACTCCCAATTGCTATTTTAAGTCGAAGCATTGGAGAGGAAATGGCTTGTAACAGAAAAAGAGGTAGAAAATGGCAAAGTACGGTTTTTTAGATATTTTAGATGAAGAATTGAGCAAGAATTTTAGTTATGATTTCGAGATAAATTGGGACAAAAGAAATTTCGCTGTTGAAGTCAGCTTCCTTTTGGAAGCTGCTAATCCAGAAGGCATTGTTCTTTCGGATGCAGATGGCGTCGAGTCGGAAGAAAATGTTCTTTATGAAGATGCTGTAATCTTCTATAATCCCAACAAGTCCAAGTTTTCAGAAGAAGAATATTTAGCAGGTGTGGCTTATTCAGACAAAGGATTGTCTCGTGAATATATTGCTTATTTTGTTGCTTTCTTACAAGAAACAGCGGATGAAGGCTTAGATGCTTTGATAGATTTCTTAAATTCCGATGAAGAAGAATTTATGCTTGAATTTGATCAAGAAAAATTTGAAAAAGGATTGGAAAATCTTGAAGAAACAACTTTTTTCAAGTACCCCCGTTATTAATGTAAGGAAGAGGATAGACAATAATATGAACAATTGGAACAGTATCACTGTGCGCATCATTCGTGCAGCGGAAGAAGCTATCAGTAATATCTTAGTTGAAGCAGGCTCAGCAGGGGTTGAAATTAACGACAGTGCAGACTATCTTCATCACAAGGACCTTTTCGGAGAAGTGCTTCCTCAGGTAGCACAGTCAGAAATGGTGGAAGTGACTGCTTATTATCCGGAAAATATGCCGATTACTGAGCTTAAGTCAGACATTGAACAAAAGATACATGCTTTAGCAGAAAGTTTTGACGTGACCAACGTTGAAGTACGTACAAATAATCTTGCGGAACAAGATTGGGCAGATGCTTGGAAAAAATATTTTGAACCAGCACGCATTACTCACGATTTGACGATTGTCCCAAGTTGGACAGATTATACTCCTCAATCTTCAGCTGAAAAGCTGATTCGCCTTGATCCAGGGATGGCTTTTGGTACAGGCACCCACCCAACAACAAAAATGAGTCTTTATGCCTTGGAACAAATTATTCGCGGGGGCGAAACGGTCTTGGATGTTGGCACAGGCTCTGGGGTGCTCTCTGTAGCTAGTGCTTATCTTGGTGCAAGTGAAATTCATGCTTATGATATTGATGAAGTTGCTGTACGTGTAGCACGTGAAAATATTGAGCTTAACCCAAATACGGATAAAATTTCCATCTCAGCCAATAATTTATTGGAAGGTATCGAGCAACAAGCAGAAGTGATCGTTGCAAATATCTTGGCAGATATTCTTGTACTTATGACTGACGATGCTTTCCATCTCGTCAAAGACGAAGGTTATTTGATTATGAGTGGCATTATCGCTGACAAGGCAGATAAAGTCATTGCGTCAGCAGAAAATGCTGGTTTCTTTCTTGAAACGCGTATGACTCAAGGGGAATGGAACTGTGTGATTTTCAAAAAGACAGAAAACCGTGAAGGGGTAATTGGCGGTTAAGTATGGCAAATCAATATTTTGTGTTCAAAAAGCAACCAAAAATTGGTGAAGTCTTCACCGTTGACGATAAGGCAGCAGTGCATCACATTTTTACAGTCATGCGGACGAGTGTGGGGCAGAAGTTACAGCTTGTTTTTGAAGAGGGACAAGTGGGCCTTGCCGAGGTTGTCTCTAGCGAGCAACACACTGTACGTTTATTAGAGATGCTGGATGTGCAAATGGAGCTTCCCGTTCATATTACTGTAGCACTTGGATTTCCTAAAGGCGATAAATTAGAATTTATCAGTGAGAAGGCAACGGAACTTGGTGCAAGTGCAATCTGGGCCGCACCCTTCAAATGGTCTGTGGCCAAATGGGACAACAAGAAGCTCGCTAAAAAGAAGGAAAAATTAGATAAAATTGTTTTAGGGGCTGCTGAACAATCTCGCCGTCAAATATTGCCAGAAATCCGTTTTTTTGAAAAGCTGTCTGAACTAGTTGCTACATTTTCTCAATTTGATCAAGTGTTAATTGCTTATGAAGAATCTGCTAAAGCAGGAGAACAAGCGAAACTGGCTCAAAGTATGGCGAGTTTAAAAGCGGGTCAAAAAGTTTTACTGCTTTTTGGACCAGAAGGTGGTATTGCGCCGGAAGAGATTACGCTATTTGAGCAAGCAGGTGCCCAGAGTATCGGGCTCGGACCGCGTATTATGCGTGCTGAGACAGCGCCGCTCTATGCCTTGGCGGCCTTTTCAACTTACTTTGATTTATTGAAATAAACCGAACAAAGAAACGAAAACTCGCGATTTAAGGACTAAAAGCGTAAATTAATAGGCAGAAATGTGTTAGAATAGTAAAAATATATCAAGGAGGAAAGTGGAGCTACTTCACAGGAAATAAAACATGCCCTCAGAACCAAATCTTACCGGAGATCAAGTGGTTAAACTTGCCTCCGCATACATGAATGAAAAAGATATCTTGCTGGTGCGTAAAGCTTTACAGTGTGCCTCAATAGCTCATGCTGAGCAGTATCGTGCAAGCGGAGAACCTTACATTATCCATCCCATCCAAGTGGCGGGAATTTTAGCGAAACTACAGCTTGATGCAGCAACAGTATCGGCAGGTTTTTTGCATGATGTTGTTGAAGACACTAACTTTATACAGTCAGACTTGGTGGAACTTTTTGGTGAAGAGATTGCGAATATTGTGGATGGAGTAACGAAGCTTGGTAAGGTAGAATACAAATCGCATGAAGAGCAGCTTGCGGAAAATCACCGCAAGATGTTGATGGCCATGAGCAAGGATATTCGCGTTATTTTGGTCAAGCTTGCCGACCGTCTCCATAATATGCGCACCCTCAAAAATCTCCGACCAGATAAACAAAAACGGATTTCAAGTGAGACGATGGCGATTTATGCGCCACTGGCACACCGCTTGGGTATTGGAAGCATTAAATGGGAACTTGAAGATCTCTCTTTCCGCTATCTTAATGAAACAGAGTTCTATCGTATCCGCGGTTTAATGAATGAAAAACGTGCAGCGCGTGAAAATTTAGTGGAAGAAGTGATTGAAAAACTAAATGAGCGTATGAAAGATGCACAAGTCGATGCTGAAATCTATGGACGACCAAAGCATATCTATTCTATTTATCGTAAAATGCACGATAAGAAAAAGCGCTTTGATGAAATTTATGACCTCATTGCCATTCGTTGTTTGACAAACTCGACAAGCGATGTTTACACCACACTAGGTTATATCCATGATTTGTGGAAACCGATGCCCGGGCGTTTTAAGGATTATATTGCTAATCCTAAAGCCAATGGTTACCAGTCGGTTCACACCACGGTTTACGGTCCTAAAGGGCCGATGGAATTCCAAATCAGAACCCATGAGATGCATCAGATTGCGGAGTACGGGGTTGCAGCACACTGGGCTTACAAGCAAGGGCGTAAAGCTAAAGTTGACGTTCATGAAATTTCGGAAACACTGAACTGGATTAACGAATTGGTGGAACTTCAAGAGCAATCAGGTGATTCCGCAGAAGAATTTGTTAAAGCGGTTCAGGAAGATATTCTTGGCGACAAAATTTATGTGTTTACACCAACAGGAGCAGTTCAGGAATTACCAGCTGGCTCTGGTCCTATTGACTTTGCATATGCGATTCATACGCAAGTCGGAGATCATGCAACAGGGGCGAAGATTAACGAGCGGATGCAACCTCTGAATTATGTTCTGAAAACAGGTGATAAAGTGGAAATTATTACTTCCAAAACGTCATTTGGACCAAGTCGTGATTGGATTAAACTCGTTAAGACTAATAAAGCTCGCAATAAGATTAAACAATTTTTCAAGAGCCAAGATAAGGAACTCTCTATCCATAAAGGTCGTGAAATGCTGCAAACTGAACTTGCAGAAAATGGTTTCACACCCAACCAATATTTGGATAAAAAGCATCTGGACGAAGTGCTTGAAAAATTAAGTTATCGGGACAGCGAAGCCCTGTTTGCTGCAGTTGGTTTTGGTGAAATATCAGCGACTTCTGTATTCAATCGTTTGACAGAAAGTGAGCGCCGTAAAGTTGAGAAAGAAAAGCTGAAAGCTGAATCTGAACAACTGATGAAGGGCGAAGTAAAACGCGAAAACAAAAATAAAAATGTCATGAAAATCCGCCATGATGGTGGTGTGAGTGTTTCTGGCGTTGACAGCATGTTGGTGCACATCAGTAAATGTTGTAACCCTGTGCCTGGAGACAAGATTGTCGGTTATATCACTAAAGGTCGAGGAGTTTCCATCCACCGTGCAGACTGTAAAAATGTCCGCAGTCAAGAAGATTATGAAAAACGTCTGATTGATGTAGAATGGGATGATTCACAACACCTTACTAAAGAATACGTCGCGAATATCCACGTGTATGCCTTTAATCGTCCAAATCTGCTTAATGATATCGTCCAAGTGTTGTCTAACACAACAAAAAGTTTGATTTCAATCAATGCTCATCCAACAAAGGATAAAAAAATGGCCAATATCCATCTTTCCATTGGAATAAAAAATCTATCTGATTTGACTTTGATTGTTGATAAGATTAAGATGACACCAGATGTCTATAGTGTCAAACGGACGAATGGTTGATATAAAAACATCAAAAAATTATCCTTTTGGATAGTTTTTTTGATAAAATTAAATTATGAAAATAGTAATCCAAAGAGTTAAAGAAGCTTCAGTAAAAATTGAAAATAAAATCAAAAATCAAATCACATCTGGACTATTACTTCTTGTTGCAGTAGAAGATGCAGATACAGATTTTGACTTAGATTATGCGGTGCGGAAGATCAGTAAAATGCGCATTTTTTCAGATGAAAATGGCAAAATGAACCTATCTGTGCAAGATAACTCTGGCGAAGTACTTTCTATCTCACAGTTTACACTTTATGCAGATATTCGGAAAGGCACGCGCCCAAGCTTTTCGCATGCTGGGGATCCTGCTTATGCAGAAGCAATGTATCTTAAATTTAATGAAAAGCTTAACCAGATTGTCCCGACTAAAGCAGGAGAATTTGGTGCAGACATGGAAATCAGCCTAATTAATGATGGACCGGTAACAATAATCATAGATACAAAAGATGCACGAAAATAGAAAGCAGAGGGAAACCGATGACAGTAAAAAACATCATTTTTGATCTCGGCGGTGTGATTCTTGATTTGGATTTTGAAAGAATGGCACATCAATTCCATAAATTGGGTATTCCTGAGTTTGAAGATTATTTCACCTTGAAAAAACAGGCGGCCTTTTTCGAAGCTTTAGAGTTGGGGCGCATTACACCAGACGCATTTTGTGACCGTCTTCGAAAAGAAGCAAAAGTTGATGTAGAGAATGAGACGATAGAAAAAGCTTGGAATCTTATTTTGAAAGATTTCATTCCAGAGAGGATGGATTTTCTGGAAAGAATTTCGGAAGAATATAACATTTTTCTCTTTTCAAACACTAACAGCATCCATGCCAAATGTTTTGAAAAAAAATGCCTAGAACAAACGGGTAGAACTTTGGAATCTTATTTTAAACAGGTGTTTTATTCACATGGTTTACACTTGAGAAAGCCTGATCCGGTAGCGTTTGAAGATGTTTTGGAACGTTCGGGTTTACAGGCGGCGGAAACTTTGTTTATAGATGATAATGCTGCTAATATAGCAGGCGCACGTAAGGTTGGGCTCCAAACAATTCATCTCCAAAAGCCTCAGACCATTCTCGACTTAGAACTTGATGAAGGATAAGTAAATTGATAAATAAAAACTCCCAAGGGAGTTTTTTCGCTTTTCTGACTAGCCAAATTGAAGTAAATAGTATAAAATTTATAAAGCTAAATATTTTTAGGAGTATTCTATCAGTTATGTTTTATATATTTTTACGCGGTTTAGTTCGCTTTTTGCTTTTCATATTTAATGGTAAGGCTACATACCACCATACAGAACGCATCCCAGACAAGTCTGAGAATTATATCTTGGTAGCGCCACACCGTATGATTCTAGATCCTGTTTACATGGCTTTTGCGACACGTCCAAAACAGTTTATCTTTATGGCCAAGAAAGAGCTTTTTAAAAATCCTTTCTTTGCGTGGTGGATTAAAAAATGTGGGGCTTTCCCAGTCGATCGTGAAAATCCCGGACGTGAAGTCATTCAGTATCCAGTAAAGATGCTAAAAAAATCAGACAAATCTCTCATCATGTTTCCAACAGGTTCACGGCACTCCAACGAACTCAAAGGCGGTGTTACGATTATCGCCAAAATGGCTAAAGTTCGTATTGTTCCTGCTGTTTATCAGGGGCCTTTATCCATGAAGGGTATTTTTAAACGCGAAAAAGTACAATTGAATTTTGGGGAGCCTATTGATATTTCAGATATTAAAAAAGCAAACGCTGAAGGTATCGAAGAAGTAAATCGCCGTTTAGAAGCTGCATTTACTCAACTCGATAAGGAAATTGATCCAAATTACAAATATGTTGCTAAATAATACAGGTGTATTTATATTTTTTTGGTAACTATTGGAAAAAACCTTTAAAAATGCTAAAATTAAGGAAATATCCCTTATTGGATAGTAAACGGAGAATACATGGCAAATATTATTAAAAAATTAGTAGAAAACGACAAAAAAGAGCTAAAAAGATTGCATAAAATGGCTCAAAAAGTCGAAGCATATGAAGAAGAAATGGCTGCCCTTGCCGATGAGCAACTACAAGCCAAAACAGAAGAATTCAGAGAACGTGCAGCTGCAGGCGAGAGTCTAGACGACATGCTGTACGAAGTTTTTGCTGTCTGCCGTGAAGCAGCAAAACGTGTCCTTGGTCTTTTTCCTTTCCACGTGCAAATTATGGGGGGGATTGTCCTCCACAATGGTGACGTTCCGGAGATGCGTACTGGTGAAGGTAAAACTTTGACAGCTACCATGCCAGTTTATTTAAATGCAATTTCAGGAAAAGGTGTGCATGTAGTAACCGTCAATGAGTACTTGACAACACGTGACGCAACCGAAATGGGTGAATTATACAACTGGCTCGGTTTGACTGTTGGGCTTAACCTTAACTCTAAGTCACCAGAAGAAAAACGTGAAGCATACAACTGTGACATCACTTATTCGACATCATCTGAGCTTGGTTTTGATTATTTGCGTGACAACATGGTCACTCGTTTTGAAGACATGGTACAGCGTCCGCTTAACTATGCGCTTGTCGATGAGGTCGATTCAATCTTGATTGACGAGGCGCGTACACCGTTGATTATTTCAGGTCAAGCAGAAGGTTCTTCTGCGCTTTATTACCGTGCAGATCAGTTTGCTAAAACTTTGGTTGGCCGTGAAGATTATGAAGAAGGCGATGACTATAAGATTGACTTGCAATCTAAAACTATTTCACTTACAGATGAGGGAATAGATAAAGCAGAACGTTTCTTTGATATTGAAAATCTTTATGACATGGAAAATGTTGCCTTGACTCACTTTGTGGACAATGCACTCCGTGCCAACTATATCATGCTTCATGATATTGATTATATGGTTGATGACCAGCAGGAAGTCTTAATTATTGACCAGTTTACAGGTCGTACAATGCCTGGTCGTCGCTATTCTGATGGTTTACACCAAGCGATTGAAGCCAAAGAAGGTGTGCCGATTCAAGATGAATCGAAAACAATGGCTTCGATTACGATTCAAAACTACTTCCGTATGTACAAAAAATTGTCAGGGATGACGGGTACAGCGAAAACGGAAGAAGAAGAATTCCGTGAAATCTATAATATTCAAATTATCCCAATCCCAACGAACCGTCCAATCCGCCGTGTGGACCATCCAGACTTGCTTTATCCAACACTTGAAGCAAAACTGAATGCCGTCTTGGATGACGTGAAGAAACGTCATGCTGAAGGACAACCTATCTTGATTGGTACTGTGGCTGTTGAAACTTCTGAGATCATTTCGAAAAAATTGGTCGAAGCTAAAATTCCGCATGAAGTTTTGAATGCGAAAAACCACTTCCGCGAAGCACAAATCATTATGAATGCCGGTCAACAAGGCGCAGTAACCATTGCGACAAATATGGCGGGTCGTGGTACCGACATTAAGCTTGGCCCTGGTGTTAAAGAACATCCAAATCCAGAATACCAAGGTCTCGCGGTAATCGGTACGGAACGTCACGAAAGTCGTCGTATCGATAATCAGCTCCGTGGACGCTCTGGGCGTCAAGGGGACGCTGGTGTCTCTCAATTTTATCTTTCACTTGAAGATGACTTGATGAAACGTTTTGGTTCTGAACGTGTTTCTGCCTTCCTTGATCGTATGCGTATCAGTGGTGATGATGCTGTCATCAAATCGGGCTTGATCACACGACAAATCGAAGGGTCACAGAAACGTGTCGAAGGAAATAACTATGATTCACGTAAACAAGTCTTGCAATATGATGATGTGATTCGTGAACAACGTGAAGTTATTTATGCACAACGCCATGAAGTGATTGTAGCGACTGAAGATATGACACCTGCTCTATATGGTATGTTTAAGCGTACAATTGATCGCCAAGTTGACGGTCATGCAGCAACAGGTGATCTTCAGGAAGAAGCAAATCTGCTCAATCTTTATGAAACTGTTGAAAACACGATGCTTTCAGCAGATGTCTTTAGCATTGAGGATCTTCGTGGTAAAAGTCCACAAGAAATTAAAGATTTTCTTTTTGAAAAAGTTAAAGAACATTATGCAACACAAATGGAACGCTTGGGCGATGAAGAGCGTCAGATTGACTTCCAACGTGCTGTTATCCTTCGTGTAGTAGACAACAATTGGTCTGAGCATATCGATCATCTGGATCAAATGCGTCAGTCTGTAGGATTACGTGGTTATGCACAAAACAATCCGATAGTTGAATACCAAGAAGAATCACACAAAATGTTTAATAACATGATTGGAGCTATTGAGTTTGAAGTAACGCGTTTGATGATGAAAGCTCAAATTCATCCACAAACCGCAGTTCAAGAACAAGCGCCGCGTGTAACTGTAACGGCTTCACAAGAAAACTTAACAAATGTGGGTCAATCTTCTGCAGAAGGTATTGATTTCAGTAAAGTTGGCCGTAATGACATGTGTCCATGTGGTTCAGGTAAAAAATATAAGAACTGTCATGGTCGCGTTCACACCGCTTAGATAAAAAAGTGATAAAATAGACGAAACACCCTAAGTTAGGGTGTTTCATTTTTCTAAGTTGATAAATACAAAAGATATCAATAAATTGAAAGGAGAAAGATGTCTTTCAAAATAATAAGCCCAGAGATAAATATTGATGCAGTCAAAATGCTGGGCCACCTTGATAGCGCACAATATCAGCGAAAAGAAGCAAGAGACAGAGAATTAGAAGCAATTATCAAAGGGGAAGATTCTCGACTTTTGCTAATTATTGGTCCATGTTCTTCGGACAATGAAGAAGCTGTTTTGGAGTACGCGCATCGTTTGTCTAAACTCCAAGAAAAAGTAAAAGACAAGATTTTCATGGTAATGCGTGTTTATACAGCGAAACCACGAACAAACGGGGAAGGGTATAAAGGAATCATTCATCAGCCAGATGCATCAGGTGGAGCTGATCTTATCAATGGTATTCGTATGGTGCGTGACCTTCACTATAAAGTCATTACACAAACTGGACTGACCACTGCTGATGAAATGCTGTACCCGGAAAACTTGCCTTTAGTAGATGATTTGGTTTCTTATTACGCAGTTGGCGCCCGCTCAGTGGAAAATCAGCAACATCGCTTTGTGGCCTCGGGTATTGATGCCCCAACGGGGATGAAAAATCCAACTTCTGGCAATATCAAAGTTATGTTAAATGGTATTTACGCGGCTCAGCAAGAACAAGACTTCCTCTTTGGGCGTGCAGAAGTGCAAACTGCAGGAAATCCTTTAGCGCATGCCATTTTACGAGGTGGACAGGATGAGCATGGCAAAAATCTTCCCAATTACTATACGGATAACTTGCAGGAAGTCATTGAAAATTATGAAAAAATGGGTCTGAAGAATCCCTTTATCATTGTGGATGCCAATCACGATAACTCTGGAAAAAAACATATGGAGCAAATTCGAATTGTACGACAAACTTTAGTCAATCGTGATTGGGATGAAAAAATTCGCCGTTATGTACGAGGCTTTATGATTGAGTCGTATTTAGAAGATGGACGACAAGACCGACCTGAAGTTTTTGGAAAATCAATCACTGATGCCTGTCTTGGCTGGGAGAAAACAGAGGCCTTGATTCAGGAGATTTATCAGGCAGAAATATAAAAATTTCAGCTGCTAAATAAAAAAGCCGGAATGATGAAGATAATTTAATGAAAAAATGATTGCAAACCTTTTCACTTTGTAGTATAATGTTAAAGTATAGATATGCTGAACAAAAAGGCATTATCGAATAAAAATTGAAATAAGGAGATTCCAAAAATGGCATCTAAAGAATTCCACATCGTTGCAGAAACTGGTATCCACGCACGTCCAGCTACATTGCTCGTTCAAACAGCTTCTAAATTCACTTCAGAAATTAACCTTGAATACAAAGGTAAATCTGTAAACCTTAAATCAATCATGGGTGTTATGTCACTCGGTGTTGGTCAAGGCGCTGATGTAACTATCACTGCTGAAGGTGCTGATGCTGATGACGCATTGAGCACAATCGCTGAAACAATGGTTAAGGAAGGTCTTGCTGAATAATGACATCTATGCTTAAAGGTATCGCTGCATCATCAGGTGTAGCCGTAGCGAAGGCATACTTGCTTGTTCAACCTGATTTGTCATTTGAGACAGTGACTGTTGAGAATATCGAAAATGAAGAAGCTCGTCTTGATGCAGCTCTTGCTGCCGCTCAAAGCGAGCTTCAAATCATTAAAGATAAAGCAGTAGATAGCCTCGGAGAAGAAGCCGCAGCCGTATTTGATGCACACATGATGGTTCTTGCAGATCCAGACATGACCGCTCAAATCAAAGCTACTATTGAATCTAAAAAAGTTAATGCTGAAGCAGCCCTTAAAGAAATCACTGATATGTTCATTGCTATCTTTGAAGGTATGGAAGACAATGCTTACATGCAAGAACGTGCTGCTGATATTAAAGACGTTACAAAACGTGTAATGGCAAACCTTCTTGGTGTTAAATTGCCAAGCCCAGCTTTGATTAACGAAGAAGTAATCATTGTTGCTGAAGACTTGACACCATCAGATACAGCACAGCTTGATAAGAAATACGTTAAAGCCTTTGTTACAAACATTGGTGGACGTACGTCTCACTCAGCGATTATGGCACGTACGCTTGAAATCCCTGCTGTTTTGGGTACAAACAATATTACTGAACTTGTTTCTGAAGGCCAACTTATGGCTGTATCAGGTTTAACAGGTGAAGTTGTTCTTGACCCAACGCCAGAGCAACAAAGCGAATTCCATGCAGCTGGTGAAGCATATGCGGCACAAAAAGCTGAATGGGCTGCTCTTAAAGATGCTGAAACAGTAACAGCTGATGGTAAGCACTTTGAGTTAGCTGCAAACATTGGTACACCTAAAGATGTTGAAGGTGTTAACGACAATGGTGCGGAAGCTGTTGGTCTTTACCGTACAGAGTTTCTCTATATGGATGCTCAAGACTTCCCAACGGAAGAAGATCAGTACGAAGCTTACAAAGCAGTGCTTGAAGGCATGAATGGTAAACCAGTCGTTGTTCGTACAATGGACATCGGTGGTGATAAAACATTGCCATACTTTGACTTGCCAGAAGAAATGAACCCATTCTTGGGTTGGCGTGCTTTGCGTATCTCACTTTCTAATAGTGGTGATGCAATGTTCCGTACACAACTTCGTGCACTTCTCCGTGCATCAGTTCACGGGACACTCCGTATCATGTTCCCAATGGTTGCATTGGTTACAGAATTCCGTGCAGCTAAGAAAATCTACGACGAAGAAAAAGCTAAATTGATCGCCGAAGGCGTTCCAGTAGCTGAAGGTATCGAAGTAGGTATCATGATCGAAATCCCAGCAGCAGCAATGTTGGCTGACCAATTTGCGAAGGAAGTTGATTTCTTCTCAATCGGTACAAACGATTTGATCCAATACACAATGGCTGCAGACCGTATGAATGAACAAGTTTCATACCTCTACCAACCTTACAACCCATCTATCCTTCGCCTTATCAACAATGTTGTTAAAGCAGCGCATGCAGAAGGCAAATGGGCTGGTATGTGTGGTGAAATGGCCGGCGATCAAACTGCTGTTCCACTTCTCATGGGTATCGGACTTGATGAATTCTCAATGTCAGCAACATCTGTTCTCCAAACACGTTCATTGATGAAACGTTTGGACTCAACTAAGATGGAAGAACTTTCAAACAAAGCTCTTACTGAATGTGCAACAATGGAAGAAGTTGTCGCACTCGTTGAAGAATATACAAAATAAGAAAAACGCGAATTTCTTCGCGTTTTTTTGTTTTAAGCACAATCAAACTCCTTATTTTGGCGCTTTTTTATTCTAATGAATAAAAGGACTAAAATAAAAAAGCCCTCAGAGGCTATTTTAATTAGAAGGGAAGTCCTTTAGAGAACTTGCCTAGTTTTTGTTCAGTTGTTTTTTCGATTTGAGTGAGCGCATCATTTACAGCATCTGCAACTAAATCTTGCAATGTTTCAGGATCTTCAGGGTCAATCACATCACTCTTGATCGTCAAGCTTGTTAATTTACGATCACCAGAAAATTCAGCGACGACTAAATCTTGTGCTGCTTTACCCAAAAAAGTAGTATTGGCAATTTCTTCTTGTGAAGCTTGCATTTGTTTTTGCAATTTTTGTGCTTGCTTCATCATGTTTTGCATATTCATCATCGTAGTTTATTATCTCCTTATTTCAAGACTTAAGCGCCTTGATTATTGCAAATATATAGTTTCTTGATGTCATTATTATACCATTTTTGTATATGATTTTGAAGCAGGTGAGAAAATAAAAAAACGTCTATTCATTAGACGTTTAAATAATATGCGGAAGGCGGGACTTGAACCCGCACAGCCAAGATAGGCCACAGGATCCTTAATCCTGCGCGTCTGCCAATTCCGCCACTTCCGCGAATTGGTACTTTAATATAATACCATTTTAGGAAGTGAAAAGCAAGAATAAACTGTAATAGGGTGTTCTCGCACTGTAAAAGAATTAACCGTTATAGTTTTTCAAGAATTTTTCAATAGATTGACGGTAGAGTTGAGGATTTGTCTCAAAGGCCTTGGCATGTGCAGCACCTTTAATTAAAAGCATTTCCTTTGGTGTTCCTGCCTTGACCGCTTGGTAGTTTTCCTTAAGCATTGACGTAGGCACATAAGTGTCTGAATCGCCGTGAATAAGGAGAATCGGGCGATCATTTTGAGAGAGCGCTTGTGTCGCACTTGCTTCTTTTAAAAACCAACCTTGACGCACTTTATTCATAGCGGATAAACTATAGACAAGGGGAAATGGGGGAATATTGTAGGTGGATTTGGCTTGATAGGTGATTTCTGACCAGACATCAGTATATCCACAATCTTCAATAATACTGTTTACAGAGTCAGGTAATTCTGTTTCACTCGAAGCCATCATAACCGTTGCGGCTCCCATAGAAAGTCCAAATAAAGTAATACGGCTTTCAGGATTTTCTTGTGTTAATTTTTTTGACCAGGCAATCACGTCTTTTTTATCGTAGTAACCATAAGTAATGAGCTGACCTTCTGAGGCTCCAGCAGCACGATTGTCAGGCATAAGCACATTATAGCCTAAATCATGGAAGAGTTGTCCATATTGGCGCATCGCTTCTTTATTTTGGCGGAAACCGTGGACAACAATAACTGTTTTATTTGTTTTACGTTCCGCTGGAATATACCAAGCCTTGAGTTTTAAGCCACCATTTTCCATGGTAAGCGTTTTTTTATTCAACTTATCAAATTGTGTGACAAGAGGATAATTTTTACTTGATGCTTGAACTTGGCCCACGGGCGCATCATTTCGGACATAAGCAACAGAGTAGAAATAATAAGTAACCCCTAAATCAACGAGCAACAAAAGGCTTATGATACTAATTGTCCATAAAGCGAAAATTTTCTTTTTACGTTTTTTCATCGCATTATTATACCAAATTTTTTGAGAAAAATAGGAATACGAGCACTTGGAGGACAGGGCGTTTAAACCAGTGCATCCCATTGCGTATGAAAAAAACCTTCCCACAAGAGCCAACAAATGTGTGGGAAGGAAAAGGAGTAGTCGGGAATCAAAGGGGATTGATTCTTTGAGCCATTATGTTTAGGGAAGCGAAATGAAGATCACTTTATTGGCTCATGGCTACATCTATCTTTTATTTATCTTTATTCTAACATGGTTTTGAGCTTCTAAGTAATGATATGCAACACGAATTAAAGGTGGAAAAGCGCTTTCTTGGAAAAAAGTGACTTTTCCTCTACTTTGTGTTAAAATAATGGAGATAATTTTTAGTATGGGAGAGAGTGGCTTGGCTATAAAAAAGACCTATCGTGTAAAACGCTCGAAAGACTTTGAACAAATATTTTTAGCGAAAAATAGCTTTGCCAATAAGAAATTTGTTGTATATAAACTTGACACTGAGCAACAGCATTTTCGTACAGGGATTTCAGTAAGTAAAAAGATTGGAAATGCGGTCACACGAAATCGTGTGAAGCGGCTCATTAGACATGCAGTTGCAGAGTTTTCTTCTCATTTAGAAGATGAAGATTTTGTGGTTATTGCACGTCCAGGAGTCGAAAAACTCAGTTTTGAGGAAGTAAGAAAAAATCTCAAGCATGTATTGAAATTGTCTAAAATTTATAAAGATGGAGAAAAGAATTGAAAAAGAAAATAACTTTGCTTTCGATGGCAAGTGCTTCTTTACTCTTATTGGCTGCCTGTGGACGTTCTGAGGTTACACAACATTCAACAAACTTTTGGGAACAGATAGTTTATGGATTTGCTCAGGTTATTCGTTTCTTGTCATTTGGTGGTATGACAGCTGTTGGTATTATTTTATTTACCTTGATTATTCGTGCGGCACTTTTGCCTTTGATGAATATTCAAATCAAGTCTAGCCAAAAAATGCAGGAAATTCAGCCTGAAATAAAAAAAATACAAGCGCAATATCCAGGTAAAGACGTGGATTCGCGTCGTAAAGTTCAAGAAGAAACACAAGAACTTTACGCTAAAAACAAGGTTAACCCTTATGCCGGGTGTCTACCACTCTTAGTGCAAATGCCAATATTATGGGCTTTGTACCAAGCTTTGACACGTGTAGATTTCTTAAAGCACGGAACTTTCCTCTGGTTTAATATCGGGGATAAAGATCCAACATTTATCTTGCCAATTTTGGCAGCACTTTTTACATTTGCGAGCTCATGGTTGACAATGAAATCAGCACCTGAGAAAAATGCAATGACAAGTACGATGACATTTGCGATGCCAGTAATGATTTTTGTTTTCGCAATCAATGTCGCAAGCGGTGTTGCTCTTTACTGGGTGGTGTCAAATGGTTTCCAAGTCTTACAAACTTTGCTTATTGCCAATCCCTTCAAAATAATTGCAGCGCGTGAAGCTAAAGCCCAAGCGGAAAAGGATAAAGTAAAAGCACGTGAGAAGGCATTAAAGAAGGCTTTGAAAAATAAAAAGTAAATCAGGAGATAGGAGTTTTAAATCATGACTATTTTTACTGGGAGAACAGTTGAAGAAGCAATAGAACGCGGTTTATATCGTTTAGGTGTAAAGCGTGAGAATGTGCATATTCATGTAAAACAAAAAGAAAAACGTGGTTTTTTAGGATTTGGTAAAAAACGAGCCCTCGTAGATATAGAAGAAATCAAAGAAGAAACCATTCGTAAAGCGGATCGTTTAGCAGAACGTGGTGTTGAAGATATCAATCTTGGTGTGCCTAAAGCACAGTCTGCCATGGAAGCAACTCTTGAGTTAAGCCAAATTGTTAAAGCTGTACGTGCAGCTGAAAAAGAACAAGAAGGTGAATTAACTCCAGAAGAACGTGAAGTTATAATTGAAGAAGTTAAAGCAGACATGGCTCAAAGCAAAGATCCGCTTCCAGAAGTTGAGATTCCCGAGAAGGTAAAAGAAAAAGCTAAGGCTGTACCAATGGAATTAACAGCTGAGGAAACAGAGTTTGCGGATAAAATTTCGACTTACTTAACAAATATTACGTCTGAAATGGGTATTGCAATCACTGTAAATGTAGCAAAAGAAGGCACTTTGCTTGTTTTTAACTTAAATTCAAATCAAGATGCTTTACTCATTGGTAAACATGGGAAGATTTTGCAAAGTTTACAAACCTTGGCTAAAGCTTATGCGAACAGTATTTTAAGTACACGTGTAAATATTGCTGTCAATGTTGGCGATTACCATGAAAAGCGTAAAGCATATATTACAAGTTTGGCGCATCGTGCAGCAGAACGTGCCCGTTCGGGGGAAACTGTTTATATTAATGATTTACAGTCCAATGAACGCAAGATTGTACACACAATTATTTCGAAAGAAGAAGGTGTTTCTAGCCATTCTGAAGGTAACGAATACAATCGTTATATCACCGTTACAAAAGAAATTTGACATTTCCGATGATTTGGTGTAGAATATTTTAGTATGCTTTAAGCACAGAAATGAAAGAAAGGAACACCGCAAGAACGGTGGAGCTACTTTCCCAAGTGAAGTAGCCCAGGGATTTAACAAATGAAACGTACTTACCAACCACATAAAAAACCTCGTAAGACTACTCACGGATTCCGTGCACGCATGGCAACTAAAAACGGACGTCGTGTACTTGCAGCTCGTCGTCGTAAAGGACGTGCTTCACTTACAGTTTAATTGTAAAAAGATGCTCACCCTCGGGTGGGTTTTTTCTTTTGGAAACATGATTCATAAAAAGGTACAAAAATAAGTCTTGAGAAAGTAAAGCGTTTACTTTTATTGTGATATAATGAATTTATTGTAAAAGAAGAGGAGTTGTTGTTAATGAAAAAAATTCAGATTGCCGATATGCAAGCTTCACAAATTATCTTGGGCTGTATGCGTATCATAGAACCAGGAAAGAATCCCGTTAAAGTTATTGAGACAGCTTATGAAAATGGTATTAACTTTTTTGACCATGCGGATATTTATGGCGCGGGACAGTGTGAAACGGTTTTTGCTGAGGCTTTAGCGCAAACCTCTATTCGACGGGAAGATATTTATCTCCAGTCGAAATGCGCCATCCGCCCAGGTATCGCCTTTGATTTTTCAAAAGAACATATTATCCAATCGGTAGAAGGGTCTTTAAAACGGCTACAGACAGATTATCTTGATACCATGCTCTTGCATCGCCCCGACACGTTAATGGAGCCAGAAGAGGTCGCAGAGGCCTTCTACGAGCTCGAGAAATCTGGAAAGGTTCGCTATTTTGGCGTTTCTAATCAAAACCCGATGCAGGTGGAGTTACTTAAAACAGCAGTGAAACAGCCATTACTCTTTAATCAGCTTCAATTTGGCTTAAAACATACCGAAATGGTTGATGCAGGCCTCAATGTGAATATTCCTAATCAAGCCAGTCATATGCAAGATGGTTCAGTACTAGAGTATTCCCGCATTAACAAGATGACGATTCAAGCTTGGTCTCCTTTCCAACATGGTTATTTTGATGGTCCTTTTGTTGGCAATGATAAATTCCCAGAATTAAACAAAAAACTTGAAGAATATGCTGAAAAATACAATCTTACACCTTCAGGGATTGCGATAGCGTGGATTAATCGCCATCCAGCACGTATGCAGACGATAATTGGTACGATGACGGAACAACGGATTGAGGAAGTAACAAATGCGAGTGATCTGGTTCTAAGCCGTGACGAGTGGTATGACTTATATATGGCAGCCGGAAATATCCTCCCTTAAGCCCGTAAATTTATAGTTTAGCATTGAGCGACAAATGGCTCAAATAGAACCGTCTAGAGGGTCATTTATTCGAGTTGCTAGACGAAATAGATTGAATTAGTGTCAGAAATGATGTATAATTAAAGAGCATTATTAGAAAAAATTAATTAAAAGGATTTTTAAGCAGTTTGCTTGAACCTACCCCAAAGGAGGTACATATTATGAGTTTTACAGATGAAACAGTCCGCTTTGAATTTGATGATTCAAGTAAAAAAGAAATCGGCGAAACACTTGTAAATGTTTATCGTGCACTTGATGCTAAAGGTTACAATCCTATCAACCAAATGGTAGGTTATGTTTTGTCAGGAGATCCAGCTTATATTCCACGTCACGACGATGCGCGTAACAAAATCCGTCGTTTTGACCGTGATGATATTGTTGAAGAATTGATTAAAGAATACTTAAAAGCACACGGTGTACAACTTTAATGTACAGTAGAATTTTAGGTTTGGATGTGGGTACGAAAACTGTTGGTGTAGCTGTGAGTGATTTATTGGGAATGACGGCTCAGCCTGTCGAAACAATAAAGATTGACAGTGAAGCTTGTGAATTTGGTTTTGAACGCTTAGCAGAACTGATTACAGAATATAAACCTTCAAAAATCGTACTCGGTTTACCCAAACATATGAATAATGATGAAGGTATTCGTGCGGAAGCTTCAAGAAACTATGGTGAAAAAATTACCGAAACGTTTGATGTCGCTGTAGAATACCAAGATGAACGCTTGACGACAATGCAAGCAGAAAAAGTATTGATTGATGGTGGTGTCCGTCGTAAGGACCGTAAAAAATCAATTGATAAACTCGCCGCTGTCTTGATATTACAAAATTATCTTGATGCGCACAAATTATTTTAGAAGTAGGAAGTATTATGTCAGAACATACACATGACCATGACCACGAAGACCGTTTTATCACTCTTATCGACGATAACGGTAATGAAAGCCTTTTTGAAATCTTGATCACTATTGATGGCCAAGAAGAATTTGGTAAAAATTACGTCCTCGTTATGCCTGTTGATGGTGCAGAAGATGATAATGGTGAAGTTGAAATCCAAGCCTATTCATTTACTCAAAATGAAGACGGCACTGAAGGTGATTTACAACCTATCGCTGAAGATTCAGATGCTGAATGGGATATGATTGAAGAAGTTTTTAATAACTTTATGGAAAATCAGGACGACGAAGTTTATTGATAAATCAAGAGGCAAAGCCTCTTTTTTTATTGCATTAATATTGAAATATTATAAACTATTCCAAAAAAATTTTAGCAAAAATTGAGTACTTTGAAGAAATTTGTTATAATTTAGTGATTACTCTTTGAAGGAAAATTAAATGAAAAAAAACTATGGTTCACGTTCACTAAGGCATGAACATAAAAAACAATTAGAACAAGCGGAAGAGATTGAGGAGATTGAGGTTAGTGAAGACCTTGAACTTCCTACGGAAGAGACTGGTTTTTATTCACGTCGTCATAAATCAGAAGCTAGTTTTGTACCCACCCGAGAAAAAAAGCCTCGGCTTATGCCAGCCGACTGGTTATTTATTGGGCTTGTGTCCTTGGTGCTTAGTCTAAGTTTCTATGCTTTCCCGATATTTAATCTTCAACCTACAGGTGTACAGTCGCAATACCTCTATTCGGGAATGGCAATGCAGGCGGGATTGGTCCCTTACAATGATTTTTGGGGCTCTGGCGGAATTGTCTTTTACCTGATTAATTGGATCGGTCATTTTGGTCAAACCACATGGCTCCTTTATCTTTTCCAAATTCTGGCTTTATTTATGAGCGGTGTGCAGGTCTATCGCTTGATTTCACAGCGCACACGTAGCCGTTTGGCAGCACGTATTATCACAGGTTTTACCTTGGTTTCGATTGCGGGTTTGGCTCAAGGAGGCACAGCGCCAACCTTAATCGCTCTACCTTTTGCATTATGGGCATTACAGTTTTTGGACCGTTATCTACGGCAAGATGCACGTGATGAAGCTTTTATCATCTTTGGTATGACTGGAGCTCTTGTTCTTGTCATATCCCCAATTATGACGATTTTATGGCTTCTGTCTTGTCTCGCTTTGCTTGTCTTTAATATTCAGAATAAAAGGATTGGTCGTGGTATTTATCAATTTTTAGCAATTTTATTTGGTGTATTGTTGGTAGGTTATACTGTTGCTTTTTACTCCTTAAATGCGCAAGTACTGTATACATCAATCGAACAGTCCATTATCATTCCGCTGACGACATTAGGCTTTACAGATACTTTCTGGATGTCGCTTCTGAAAGCTTTTGTTTATCTTTTAGTATTTGGACTTGCAACCAATTTCGTACATGGGGTGCGTAATATTAAAAGTTCGGGACAAACCTTTATCTGGCAACTTTTACTCTTATTGAGTTCAATTCTTGTGCTAGGATTTGTTGTTTTTTCTCAAGTATTCGAAAGTTCAAATTTACTTGCCATCCTGCCCTTACTTTTATTATTCGTGAGCGACACCATACAAGATGCGGTGGATCAACGCCAGAATATCTTACAAGATTATATGAAGGCCAAGCTTTTTGCGCCAATTTTGGCGCTACTCTTTGTGATAGGAGCCCCTATTGTTACACAAACGATGCATCAACAAGTTTTCTCTGAAGAACAACAAGTTGCGCAGTTTGTGAAAGCCGATACAACAAAAGAGGATAAGGTGTTGGCGATAGCGTCAGATAAAAACATTAATTTGCGGTCACAGCGTGTGGGAGGCATAGATGACTTCCCTCGCCATTATCCCGTTAGATTCCATCAGAACTTTGATTTGCTCTTTGCCAACGCAGGGAATAAGTATGTCGTGGTGCAAAGTGGACAGGATCTTTCAAATTCAGTACAAGAAACTCTTAAAGATTCTTACAAAAAAGTGGAAGTTGGTAATGTTAGTCAATTTTCTGTATATAAAAAGAAATAAGATATACATAATTGTATATCTTGTTTTATTATAATGAAAAAAGCGAATTTTCTGACTATTCCTGTTGTTTTTTGAATTTTTTTGTGTTATAATTCATTAAGAGTTTATTTAGAAAATAATATAATAGGAGAAAACCGTGGCTACTTTATTAGAAAAAACCCGCAAAATTACATCAGTTCTGCAAGATGGAGTAACTGATTTAAAGCAGGAGTTACCCTATGATAACATGACAGAGCGTTTAGCCAACGTGATTGACTGTAATGCTTGTATCATTGATACAAAAGGGAAACTTTTGGGCTATTCACTGCCATACGAAATTAACAACGATCGTGTTAATGAACTTTTCCATGTACAAAAACAATTGCCAGAAGATTATGCACGTGCGGCTATACGTATCTATGACACTTTAGCAAATATCACGATTAACGAACCGTTGTCAGTATTTCCTGCAGAACTTTTAGGTGAGTATCCTAATGGTTTGACAACATGTGCACCAATCTATGGTAGTGGTATGCGCTTGGGAACATTTATCTTATGGCGTACAGACGGGAAATTCAGTGATGATGACCTTGTGCTTGCAGAACTTGCAACAACAGTTATCGGTGTTCAACTTTCCAATCTTAAACTTGAACAAATGGAAGAAAATATCCGTAAAGACACGATGGCCAATATGGCAGTCAATACACTTTCATATTCAGAAATGAAGGCTGTGAAAGCAATTCTTGAAGAACTTGATGGTGAAGAAGGACACGTTATCGCTTCAGTCATTGCCGATAAGATTGGCATTACCCGTTCAGTAATCGTTAATGCACTGCGTAAGCTTGAATCTGCCGGTGTTATTGAAAGTCGTTCGTTGGGAATGAAAGGAACTTACCTCAAAGTTCTCAACCAAGGTTTGTTTACAAAACTTGAAGGCCGTAACTTCTAACCTTAAAAGTAATAAAAAACTTCTCGTAGAGAGAGGTTTTTTACTTGTGGTAAATGCAGTAGGCAGTAAAGCCTAGCTGTATCAGTTTTTAAAGATTTTTGCTATAATTGAGAATGAAAATCTTTAATAGTTAGGGAAAATAACATGAGCAAGATTACAAAAGAACAAGTGGAGCATGTGGCAACTTTGTCAAAGCTCAAATTTGAGGAAAATGACCTTGATGCTGTGACGGATAAACTCGATAAGATTATCGAAATGGTGGAGCAGTTAGAGGAAGTCAATACGGAAAATGTAGAATTTACGATGAGCGTTGCGGATAACTTAAACCGCATGCGTGAAGATATTGCTGTACCAGGTGATGACCGTGATGAATTAATGCGTAATGTACCAACGAAGCAAGACGGCTTTATTAAGGTTCCCGCAATGTTGGCTGATGGAGGAGATGCATAATGGCCTTGAATAATAAAACAATTAAAGAGTTGCATGACCTCTTGGTGAAAAAAGAAATCTCTGCTGTTGACTTGACACGGGCGACATTGGATGATGTACATGCACGTGAAGCAGCAATGGGCAGCTTTATTTCTGTATTAGATGAAGAAGCGTTAGCGCAAGCAGCTGCTATTGATGCACGAGGGATTGATGCAGCAAAACTCACCGATGGTATTCCCTTAGCAGTTAAAGACAATATTGTCACTAAAAATATTGAAACAACTGCAGCAAGTAAGATTCTTTCTGGTTTTATCCCGCCTTATGATGCAACTGTGGTTGAAAAACTTTATGATAATGGCATGGTTATTATTGGTAAAGCCAATATGGACGAATTTGCAATGGGGGGCTCAGGGGAAACTTCTTCTGTTAAACCAACATACAATGCGTGGGATCAAACAAAAGTTCCTGGAGGTTCATCGTCAGGTTCAGCTAGTGCTGTTGCGAGTGGACAAGTACGCTTGTCATTGGGGTCTGATACCGGGGGGTCGATTCGTCAGCCGGCTTCTTTCAGTGGTATCGTGGGTCTGAAACCAACTTACGGACGTGTTTCGCGTTATGGTTTAATTGCTTTTTCTAGTTCGCTTGACCAAATTGGTCCATTTTCAGCTACTGTTGAAGAGAATGCACAACTTTTAAATGTTATCTCAGGTAGTGATGCTAAAGATGCTACAAGTTCAGAAGTAGCTGTGCCAGATTTTGGTTCAAAAATTGGGCAAGACATTAAAGGAATGAAGATTGCTTTGCCTAAAGAATACTTTGGCGAAGGCATTGATCCAGCCGTTAAAGAGCAAATTATGGCGGCAGCGAAACACTTAGAATCTTTAGGCGCTATTGTTGAAGAAGTGAGCTTGCCACATAGCAAGTATGGGGTAGCTGTTTACTACATCATCGCTTCTTCAGAAGCAAGCTCAAATCTCCAACGTTTTGATGGTATTCGTTATGGTTATCGTGCACAGGATATCGAAAATCTTGAAGACGTTTATGTGAAATCACGTTCAGAAGGCTTTGGTGATGAGGTCAAACGTCGTATTATGCTGGGGACATTTAGTCTTTCTGCAGGTGCCTATGACAAGCACTTTAAAAAAGCTGGTCAAGTGCGTACACTGATTATTGAAGACTTTAATAAAGTGTTTGCTGATTATGACTTGATTCTTGGTCCAACAGCACCAACGGTTGCTTTTGGCTTTGATGAAAAATCAAAAGACCCTGTTCAAATGTATCTTTCAGATATCTTAACCATTCCAGTCAACCTGGCGGGATTACCAGGAATTTCGATTCCGGCGGGTTATGTTGAAGGTTTACCTGTTGGGATGCAATTGATTGGTAAACGTTACGATGAGGAAACAATTTATCAAGTCGCAGCAGCTTTTGAAGCGACGACAGATCATCATAAGAAAAAACCGATTATCTTTACAGAAGGAGGGGCAAAATAAGATGAACTTTGAAACAGTCATTGGACTTGAAGTCCATGTTGAGTTAAATACGAACTCAAAAATTTACAGCCCAACTCCAGCTGAATTTGGTTCTGAACCAAATGTGAATACCAATGTTATTGATTGGGGGATGCCAGGGGTTTTACCGACACTGAATAAAGGTGTTGTAGTAGCAGGGATGAAGGCTTCTCTTGCTATGAATATGTCGATTCAAAAGAGTATGCATTTTGATCGTAAAAATTATTTTTACCCTGACAACCCGAAAGCCTACCAAATTTCGCAAGCAGATGAACCTATTGGCTACAACGGCTCTATTGAAATTGAGCTTGAAGACGGTACAAAATCGACGGTGCGTATTGAGCGTGCACATATTGAAGAAGATGCCGGTAAAAATACGCACGGAACAGATGGCTATTCTTATGTTGATTTGAACCGTCAAGGGGTACCATTGATTGAAATCGTCTCTGAGCCAGATATGCGAAGCGCTGATGAAGCTTACGCCTATTTGACTGCTTTACGTGAATTAATCCTCTATACAGGTATTTCTGATGTGAAGATGGAAGAGGGTTCTATGCGCTGCGACGCCAATATTTCCTTGCGTCCTTATGGCCAAGAAGAGTTTGGTGTTAAAACAGAAGTGAAGAACATGAACTCTTTCAGTAATGTTAAGAAGGCCTTAGCCTTTGAAATTGATCGCCAAGCGAAGATTCTGCGTGCTGGTGGTGAAATTCGTCAAGAAACACGCCGTTTTGATGATAAAACAGGGGAAACAATCCTGATGCGTGTTAAAGAAGGTGCTTCTGATTACCGTTATTTCCCAGAACCAGATTTGCCACGTATTGAAATTTCTGAAGCTTGGATTGATGAAGTACGTGATGAACTTCCTGAATTTGCAGCAGCGCGCCGTGTACGTTATGTAGAGGAAATGGGTCTCAGTGAATACGACGCACGCCAGTTGACAAGCTCAAAAGATGTCTCTGATTTCTTTGAAGCAGCTGTGAAATTAGGTGGTGATGCCAAATTGGTATCCAACTGGCTCCAAGGTGAGGTTGCTCAGTACTTGAACACAGCACATCTGGAAATTAAAGATATTCAATTAACCCCAGAAAATCTCACAGAAATGTTGCGTTTGATTGCGGATGGGACAATTTCATCGAAAATTGCAAAAAAAGTCTTCCTAGAATTAGCTAAAAACGGCGGTTCAGCAGAAGCTTTCGTTAAAAAGGCCGGCTTGGTTCAAATCTCTGATCCAGCTGTACTCTTGCCAATTATTCATGAAGTGTTTGCTAAAAATGAGCAATCTGTTGCGGATTACCGTGGTGGTAAAGAAAATGCAGCTAAGGCTTTAGTTGGTCAGTTAATGAAAGCAACAAAAGGACAAGCTAATCCGACAGTAGCACAAAAACTGCTCTATCAAGAATTAGATAAAGACTAATAAAAAAATCGTTCAAGGAAGAACGATTTTTTCTTGTATATTTTCACGATTAAAGCGGCGAACCATGCGAATGGTTGTAGGAATTAAAATAGCAGTTGATCCTATCCAAGCAGCTGGGTTGGATGAGATAATCACGGTGTAATTTAAGAGGTTAACTCCGATGATGGCCACTGCGGCACGCATGACCAGTTCTGCCACGCCACAAATCGTCGGAATGCGCGCATTGCCCAAACCTTGTAGTGTGGAGCGCGTGACGAAGAGAATAGCAAGTAGCCAATAGAAGCCGCCATTCACAACATAGTAATGTCTAGCCATATCGATAACAGCTGTTTGACTCGGTGAGATAAAAGCAGTCGTAAAGTAGTAGTTCAAACTTACCAAAAGAATGGCGAAGCCAATCGCCCAGGAAACAGCTATGAGAAGAGCTTGGAAAAGCCCTTGATTTATGCGGCGATATTGTTTTGCACCGAAGTTTTGTGCCCCAAAGGTAGCCATAGCAAGTCCAATCGACATCATTGGCAACATCGCGATTTGATCAATCTTAGACACAATAGCTTGAGTTGCGACAGCATTTGTGCCCATAGTGTTAAGTGCTACTTGAAGTGTGATAGAACCAATAGCGATGATACTAGACTGAAATCCCATGGGGATACTCAGGCGTGCATGTGTGCGTATTTCTTGGGTATCGTAAGCAAGAAGTTTTCGATTTAGGTGTAACTCAGGCACCTTGCGTTTAATATGTAAAACGAGATAGAGAACAGAGATACATTGGGCTAAAATGGTAGCTGCACTTGCTCCTGCTAAGCCTAAATGGAGAACGAGGATTGCGAAGTATTCAAAGCCTATATTTAAAATACTGGCAACGATAAGTGCATAAAGTGGTGTCTTGGAATCACCCAGGGCGCGGAGCGCATTTGAATAATAAGCATACAGTGTTGTCGCTGTAAGTCCGCCTAACATAATGCTTAAAAAAGTATGTGCGCCTTGGTAAATCTCAGCTGGAGTCTGCATAAGTTGTAGCAACTGACCCACAAACAGAACAGACAAGACACTGAGCAAGAGAGAGATAGCTATCGTAAAATACAGCCCTGTCACAAAGGACTTTTTGACAGCATGTGCATCTTTGGCACCAAAGCGTTGCGCAGTAATAATCGTAAGCCCTGCCGTCATTCCCTGAGCAAAACCGACGATTAAAAAGTTGATGGAACCCGTAGCACCCACTGACGCAAGTGCATTTTTTCCTAGCGTTTGACCCACAATCAGTGTGTCTGCAGTATTATAGAGCACTTGAAAAAAGTTTCCTAATAGCAGGGGAAGGGTGAAGGTAATTAAACCTTTGAGTATGTTTCCTTTTGTTAAATCTTTCATAATATTCCTAAATTCTTTGCTTTATACATTGTAAACTTTTTATATCTATAAAACAATAGCATAACCGCTTTTATTGTGGTGTTTAAACAAAAAGAAAAAGCACCGTAAAGGCGCTTTAATTACCAATTATTTAGTAACGTTGATTGCTTGAGGTCCACGTGGGCCTTCTTCAAGATCAAAGCTAACTTTTTGGCCTTCATCAAGAGTTTTGAAGCCATCAGTTTGAATAGCTGAGAAGTGTACGAATACATCGTTGCCTTCTTCAGTTGTAATGAAGCCAAAACCTTTAGTAGCGTTAAACCATTTTACAGTTCCTTGTGCCATTTGAATACATCCTTTCTTTAGTTTGGTAAATCTTATCTTCGGAAAGCGTGTAACAAAAAGCATAAACGTTAACTTGAAAAAAACTTACAGCTTTATGATACCATATAAAGTATGGAAAAGAAAGCGCTAATTCGAAAAGAAATGATAAATTTACTGAAAAGTTTTGATTTTGCTGACAAAAGCCACCAAAGTCAGAAAATTATTGCAGAACTGCTTGCATCTGAACAATGGAAAAGCGCAAAAACCGTGGCGCTCTACATGTCGCAAGAGTTTGAATTTGATTTGCATCCCCTTTTCGAGCAGGACGATAAACAAATCGTTATACCAAAAACTTTAGCGGATCGCCACATGATTTTTGTAAAATACGACAAAAATGACTTAGAACGCACAAAATTTGGTATACTAGAACCTAAGTCTAAAAACGAAGTTGTGCCTGATTTAATTTTGGTCCCTGGCTTGGCTTGGAATAAGGAAGGCTATCGGATTGGTTTTGGGGCGGGATATTATGACCGTTATCTGGCAAGCTTTTCTGGGCAGACAGTGAGTCTATGTTATGATTTTCAGCACAAAGACTTTCATCCAGAACCTCATGATATAAGCATAGGAGAAATATTTACTTATGAACATTGATATGATAAAAAAAGACTTTATGAAGCATAAAGCGACTTATATTTTATCACTTTTAACAACGATGGTTTGGCTTTATCAATTTTTACGTTATGGTTTAGCTGCAACCTCGGCAATTAACCTTTTTAATACTGGTGCATTATTTCCACCAGCCATTTTAGCTGATCCAACTCAATTGTGGCGCCTCGTTACACCAATTTTTATTCATATTGGATGGACGCACTTCCTCATGAATACTCTGACGCTCTTTTTTATCGGCCGTCAGGTTGAAGCTGTATTTGGGAGTCTTAATTTCAGTTTGATATATATTCTTTCAGGAATTTTTGGCAATGCAGCAACCTTTATCTTTTCGCCCAATTCCTTATCTGCAGGAGCATCAACTTCGATCTTTGGTCTTTTTGCAGCTATTGCAGGGATAGGCTTTTTTACAGGGCACCCGATGCTAAAACAGATTGGTAAGACCTTTACCATCTTGATTGCGATTAATCTATTCTTTAATATGTTTAATCTTAGCTCCGTCAATATTTGGTCACATGTTGGAGGAGCAGTGGGCGGACTTCTTTTAGCTCCTGTGTTCCCACCTAAATATTTCAAAAACTCTGTACCCATGCAAAATCGGATTTTATCAGGTGTAACGGTTGTTGTTTTATTTATCGTTTTTCTGATTTTGCCATTTATAAAATAAATAGATTAAAATAAGCAATAAGGAGTAATTATGAAAACTCGTGGATTTGAAATAGTAAGTAAATACAAAAATGAAAACCTAGAATTACCAAGACGTGCAACCAAGCATGCGGCAGGCTATGACTTATCTGTGGCTGAAAATATTACCATTAAACCTGGGGAAATCAAGCTGGTTTCGACAGGACTGAAGGCATATATGCAAGCAGGAGAAGTTCTGTATCTCTATGATCGCTCATCAAACCCGCGTAAAAAAGGTTTAGTGATGATTAACTCAGTAGGTGTCATTGACGGTGACTATTATAATAACCCAGGCAATGAAGGCGAGATATTTGCTCAAATGCAAAATATTACGGAATCAGAAGTAGTCTTGGAAAAAGGTGAGAGAATTGTCCAAGCGGTCTTTATGCCTTTCTTGGTTGCTGATGGAGACGAAGAAGTGACTAAATCTACACGAACTGGCGGCTTTGGTTCCACAGGAAAATAGGAATAATGTCTTTCTTTTGGTTGAAAGGCGTAAGTATAAAAAGTACAAAAACTACCGCTTTAGCGGTCTTTTTTGTGCTATAATGGTAAAATGAATTCATTGCGCATTATTCACTTGAACGATTTGCACTCGCATTTGGAACGATTTCCAGTGATTGAGCGTTTTTTTACGGAAAAATCAGTTGGGCATCCAGATGTCTTACGCTTTGACTTAGGGGATAATGTTGATCGGGTGCATCCTTTAACTGAGGCAACAGGAGGGCAGATTAATGTTGCTTTGATGAATGAGCTGGATTTGACAGCAGCGACCCTCGGCAACAATGAAGGTTTAGGCTTAACTCATGATATGCTAAGCCGTTTATATAATCAAGCAGACTTTGATATCTTGCTTTCAAATATCACGAATATGCCTTTTGCCCAGGGTCCTAAAATTATAAAGAGCAGTTGGGGGATGCGTATTGGAATTCTTGGCTTGACAGCTCCTTATCTCGCCTATTTACAAGCAGGTTGGGATATTGTTGATCCTTTTATTTGCTTGGATCAGCTCTTGCCACTGGATTGTGACTTTACGATTCTTTTGAGTCATTTGGGTAAGGGCGTTGATGAAAAAATCGCCAAAAATTATGATATCGATTTAATTATTGGAAGCCATACACATCATCTTTTTGAACACGGAGCCGAGTTACACGGAACCTTACTTGCAGCTGCTGGACGATATGGAGACCATGTCGGTGAAATCAATCTTACCTTTGATCAAAACAACAAAATAATTGCTTCAGAAATTTCCACGATTGCTACCAATACGCTGAAAAAAGAAAAAAGTGACGCTTTACATATCAACTCGTGGGAGTTGGAAGGGCGGAAAATGTTGCAAGGCAGGACTGTCGCAGAAAGTCCGCATAGCTTGACCAATGTTTATCCTGACTACGAGGCAAGCTATTTTATTGCAGAGTTACTTGCCCGATATGGCAAGGTGGGTGCTTGTGTTTTCAATACTGGACTTTTAGTTACAGAAGTATTGCCAAGCCAACTTACTTTAGATGATTTACACCAATTTCTGCCGCATTCCATGCGTTTAGTACAGCTTACGATGCGTGGCAAGGAACTGAAAGAAGTTTTACGTGAAATGCTTGATGTATCTGCCATGCTGTCGGGACAAAACATTCGCGGTATGGGTTTTAGAGGGAAACGATTTGGGCAGCTTATCTTTCAGGGAATAAGTTTTGAGAGAGGGAGATTTTATTATAGAAATACGGCTATGCATAATGCGGAGTCTTATAGCATAGTCGTTCCTGATCAGTATCTCTTTGCTTGGTATTTCCCTTTATTGAAAAAACAAGAGAAAACAGAAATACTTTTTCCGTATTTTCTACGAGAAATAGTAGCAAATGAATTAAAAAACGAGAAAATGAACAAAAAGAGAAAGGGAGAGGAAAGTGCCAAAAGAAGTTGATGAATCAAAATTAAATTATAATCGTTTTCCTGGCGAGCAGGTGATTGCTACAGAAGACATTGTAAAAGTAGGTGGTAAGACTTTTCATCTGGTTTACAATTATCGTGAAGGGTTCGATGCTGAAAAGCTGGAGCAGCGATTTAGCGATATTTTCGATAAGTATGATTACATTGTGGGAGATTGGGGCTTTGAGCAGCTCCGTTTAAAAGGTTTTTTCTCAGTGAGTCGAAAAAAAATGCAATCTGAAAATAAGATTGATCGACTAGAAGATTATCTCAATGAATATTGCAATTATGGCTGTGCCTACTTTGTTTTACGTCGTGTCCGCTCACAAGATGAAGCTTACACATCAGAACGTGTTTTTGAAGATAAGCCGCGACAACCTAAATTTGAAAAACCACGACGTCGTAATAATCGCAATAAAAATCGGGGTACTCAAGAAAAGCAAAAGAAAAATGAGAAAAAGACTTTTGAGATTCGCGATAAATCAGGCAAGAAGCCTGCTAAAATAAAACAAAATGAGAAAAATGAGAAAGATGTACCCTCTAAATCTAATTTTGTAATACGAGAACGTTCAAAAAAATAAAATAGACAAACATTGTAAATGTGTCTAAAAAGTTATTGAATAATATGCAAAAAAGTTCCCTCAAAAATTTTTTTGTGAAAACTATCGGAGATATAATGGAAAAACAAACAATTTACGGCTTAACACGTGATCAACTTATTGATTGGGCGATTGAAAATGGTGAAAAAAAATTTCGTGCAACCCAAGTATGGGATTGGCTTTACCGAAAACGTGTCCAAACGTTTGAAGAAATGACAAACCTCTCCAAGGATTTTATTGCAAAGTTGAATGCACATTTTATTATGAATCCTTTGGAGCAAGTCGTTGTACAAGAGTCAGAAGATGGCACAGTTAAGTATCTTTTTATGCTACCAGATAAAATGATGATTGAAACTGTGTTGATGCGCCAATCCTATGGTTTATCTGTATGTGTGACTACACAGGTGGGATGTAATATGGGATGTACATTCTGTGCCTCTGGTATTCTAAAAAAAGAGCGTGATGTGACAGCTGGAGAGATAGTCGCGCAAATCATGTTGGTCCAAAAATACTTTGATGAAAAAGGCCAAGATGAGCGTGTTTCTCATGTTGTAGTTATGGGTATCGGTGAACCCTTTGACAACTATGTAAACTTGATGAACTTTTTACGTACGATCAATGATGATAATGGCCTTGCTATTGGGGCACGTCATATTACAGTGTCAACCTGTGGTTTCATGCCAGCAAAAATTAAAGAGTTTGCAAATGAAAATTTACAGGTGAACTTGGCTATTTCTTTACACGCACCAAACAATGATTTACGCACAAGTCTGATGCGTATCACACGTAGCGCACCACTCGAAAAACTTTTTGATGCGATCGATTATTATACTGAAACAACAAATCGTCGGGTAACCTATGAGTACATCATGCTTTCTGGAGAAAATGATACTCCGGAAATTGCTCAAGAATTAGCTGATTTAATAAAACCCCGAAATAAACTTTCGTATGTCAATCTGATTCCCTATAACCCTGTCGCTGAACATATCAAATATGAACGTTCAACACGAAATGATACGGCGAAATTTTACGACGTGCTCAAGAAAAATGGTATCAACTGTGTTGTGCGCCAAGAGCATGGTACAGACATTGATGCCGCTTGCGGACAACTCAGAAGCAAGCAAATTAGAAAAAATAAAGAAAAATAATAAAAAAATAAAAGAAACCAGCATAAAGGCTCAACCTTGGTATTGCTGGTTTCTTTTTGTATATTTATTATTTTTTATAAAATGAAAGCGCATTATTATAATAGTGTTCTATTTGCATTCAAAAAAAGATTAGACTATAATAAAAGATGTTGAAAGCGCTTTTACAATTTTAATATATAGTTTTATATAAAAGAAAGGATGCTTATCTCATGGAAAAAGCAATCAATGTCAACTCAGAAATCGGAAAACTTAAATCAGTTCTCCTTCATCGTCCAGGTGCTGAAGTCGAAAACATCACACCAGACACAATGCATCAGCTCTTGTTTGATGATATCCCTTACTTGAAAATTGCTCAGAAGGAACACGATTTCTTTGCTCAAACATTGCGTGATAATGGAGCCGAAACAGTCTATATAGAAGATCTTGCCGCAGATGTTTTTCAAACTGAGAGCGTTAAAAAAGATTTCTTGGCTCGACTCTTGCATGAAGCGGGCTATCGCCCAGGACGTACACTTGAAGGTTTGACTGAGTACTTGACAAGCATGGACACAAAAGCAATGGTCGACAAGATTTATGCAGGTGTTCGTAAAAATGAATTGGATCTAAAACGTACAGTTCTTAGCGATATGGCAGGTTCCGATGCTGAAAATCATTTCTATCTCAATCCATTGCCAAATGCTTACTTCACACGTGATCCACAAGCATCTATGGGTGTAGGGATGACCATTAACAAAATGACTTTCCCAGCACGTCAACCTGAATCATTGATTACAGAATATGTAATGGCAAACCACCCACGTTTTAAAGACACTCCAATCTGGCGTGACCGTAACCATACAACTCGTATTGAAGGTGGTGATGAACTCGTATTAAACAAACATACCGTAGCTATTGGTGTTTCTGAACGTACTTCATCTAAGACAATTCAAGCTTTAGCCAAAGAATTATTTGCAAACCCATTGTCAACTTTTGACACTGTACTTGCTGTTGAAATTCCACATAATCACGCGATGATGCATTTGGACACTGTATTTACAATGATTAATCATGATCAGTTTACAGTCTTCCCAGGAATCTTTGATGGTTCTGGTAATATCAATGCATTCATCTTACGTCCAGGTAAAGATGGAGATGTGGAAATTGAACATTTGACAGACTTAAAAGTTGCTCTTAAGAAAGTGTTGGAACTCTCAGAACTTGACTTGATTGAATGTGGTAATGGTGACCCAATCGTTGCGCCTCGTGAACAATGGAATGATGGTTCAAATACATTAGCAATTGCTCCAGGTGAAATTGTTACTTATGACCGTAACTATGTCACAATCGAATTACTTAAAGAACATGGCATCAAAGTACATGAAATTCTTTCAAGCGAGTTAGCACGTGGTCGTGGTGGAGCACGTTGTATGTCTCAACCATTGTGGCGCGAAGATATTTAATCAGATGTCCGCCCTCTATTTGCTTGGTTTACAGCTCTGTCAACCTCATTGACATCTTATTGCTTACAACACAAGCAAATGTCCTTATTTCAAAAAATACAAAATTTATATTTAGGAGAAAATTAAATGCAAACACCAAAAATTAACTCAGTTTTCCAAGGCCGTTCATTTTTAGCAGAAAAAGATTTTACACCTGCAGAAATTCAATATCTTGTTGACTTCGCTATTCACTTAAAAGCGTTGAAGAAAAATAATATTCCTCACCACTATCTTGAAGGAAAAAATATTGCCTTACTTTTTGCTAAAACTTCTACACGTACGCGTGCCGCATTTACAACAGCAGCTATCGACCTCGGTGCTCACCCAGAATACCTTGGTAAAGATGATATTCAACTTGGTATCAAAGAATCTACTGAAGATACAGCACGTGTTCTTGGCTCAATGTTTGATGCGATTGAACGTCGTGGTTTCTCACAAAAAGAAGTTGAAGACTTGGCAAAATACTCAGGTGTTCCCGTATGGAATGGTTTGACTGATGATTGGCACCCAACTCAAATGATTGCAGACTATATGACAATCAAAGAAGAATTTGGTTACCTTAAAGGTCTTAAACTGGCTTATGTTGGTGATGGTCGTAACAACATGGCTAACTCTCTTATCGTCACAGGAGCGATGCTTGGAGTTAGCGTAACTATCGTAGCGCCTGAATCACTTCAACCTTCAGAAGAAGTTATGGAAATTGCGCGTAAATTTGCAGCTGAGTCAGGTGCAAAACCAGAAACAACCGCAGATATTGAAGCAGGGGTTAAAGGCGCAAACATTATCTACTCAGACGTATGGGTATCAATGGGTGAATCAAACTGGGAAGAACGTGTGGAACTTCTCACTCCATACCGTATCACAATGGATATGATGAAATTGACTGGAACTCCAGATGAAGAACTGATCTTCATGCACTGCTTGCCAGCTTTCCACGATACTGAAACTGAATACGGTAAAGAAATTAAAGAAGAGTATGGCTTGACTGAAATGGAAGTTACTGACGAAGTGTTCCGTTCTAAATATGCACGTCAATTTGAAGAAGCTGAAAACCGTATGCACTCTATCAAAGCAATTATGGCAGCAACTTTGGGTAACCTCTTCATTCCAGATGTACCAAGTATCAAATAATAAATTTTGAATTTGATTTTTTCCGGATTTGACAGACTTTCCACTTCCTAATACCGGTGGGAAGTTTGCACAAATCTGGAAAAAATATTTTTGGTTCCCTCTATAACTCTTGTTTTGAAAAGGTCAGACCTCGTATATTTTCATAATTGGAGACTTTTTTAAAGCATATGACTTTATGAAAAAAATAGGAAGTAATATGGAAGTAGAAAACAAAAAAGGAATAGGGCTCATGGCCCTCGTAGCAATTATCGTATCCGGAGCTATTGGTGGTGGGGTATTTAACCTCTCAAACGACTTGGCAAATGGAGCTACACCAGGTGGTGTGGTCATTTCATGGCTCTTTATTGGTTTTGGTATTCTTATGCTCGTTTTGAGCTTAAATCATCTCGTGGTTAATAAACCAGAACTCTCCGGTGTTTCAGATTATGCCCGCGCAGGATTCGGTGATTTTGCCGGCTTCTTATCGGGTTGGGGTTATTGGTTGTCCGCTTGGGCAGGTAACGTGGCTTTTGCTGTCTTGATGATGACGTCTGTCAATTATTTCTTTCCTGGTATTTTTGCCAACGAAGACGGTTCTTTGACCTTTTTATCAGTCATCGTTGTTTCAGTCGTGTCATGGTCGTTAACAGCACTTGTTATTCGTGGTGTTGAAGGAGCAGCAGTGATTAATGCTATTGTGCTCATTGCTAAATTAATTCCAATCGCAATTTTTGCCGTTGTAGCCATTGTCATGTTTAGAGCCGGCGTCTTTACAGAGCATTTTTGGCAAAATGTCGCCATTAATGCAGATGGATCAGCAGCATTTACTCATATGACAGCCTCAGGATTAGTCGGACAGATTCAAAGTTCCTTGATGGTTATGATCTGGGTGTTCGTTGGTATTGAAGGTGCAGCAATGATGGGCGACCGTGCGAAGAAAAAATCAGATGCTGGTAAAGCTTCAATTATTGGATTGTTCACTTTGCTTGTAATTTATATCTTGCTCTCTCTTTTACCTTATGGGTACTTGGATCAAGCACAACTTGCAAGTATGCCGCAACCAGGTATGGTTGGTATCTTACGTGAAATGGTTGGTCCTTGGGGTGGTAATCTGATGGCTATCGGGCTTATCATCTCACTTCTCGGCGCTTGGTTATCATGGACAATGCTTCCAGTTGAGTCAACTTCTCAGTTGGCTTCACAAAAGCTCTTGCCTGCTTGGTTTGGTAAAGAAAATGAAGCTGGTGCACCTGTTAATTCATTGCTTTTGACTCAAGGTTTTGTACAACTCTTTATCATTATTACTTACTTTGCCTCAGATGCTTATAATGTTTTTGTTTACCTCTGTACTGCAGTAATCATGGTCTGCTACGCTCTTGTCGGGGCATATCTATTAAAAGTTGGTTTAGTTGAAAAATCAACTAAAAATATTTTGATTGGTTTCTTTGCCATGGCATTCCAAGTTATTGCCCTCTACCTGAGCGGCTGGCAGTTTGTCTGGATGGCTTCTATTCTGTATGTGGTTGGGTTTGTCCTCTATATTCGTGCAAAACGTGAAAACAACAGAACGATTTCAACAGGCGAATGGGTTGCGATCATTATCTTTACTCTTGCCGCTTTGCTCGCACTTTATGGCTTGCTTGCTAATCAGTTTGGTTTGAGAGAGTTACTTGGTATTTAAAAAGAAAATTTAGAGTAAAATTTTTGAGCAATCAAAAGTTTTATTCTTTCAAGCGCAAAGTAAGCGCTTCGATAATATAAATATAGGAGATATTAATTATGGTTAGACGTATTGTGGTTGCTCTTGGCGGTAACGCTATTTTGACAGATGATCCAACAGCTCAAGCACAACAAGAAGCGCTTGAAGTTACAGCTCGTCAATTGATCCCGCTTATTAAAGATAACGATGTGGAAATAGTTGTTACCCATGGTAACGGTCCTCAGGTTGGTAACTTGCTGTTGCAACAACTGGGATCAGACAGTGCTAAAAATCCTGCCATGCCTCTAGATACAGCTGTGGCTATGACTCAAGGACAAATTGGATACTGGATGACTCAAGCCTTTACTAAAGCTTTGATCAAAGAAGGCTTGGAACGTATTCCTGTTGCTTCTGTTGTCACACGTGTCGTGGTGGACAGTCATGATCCTGCATTTGAAAACCCAACAAAACCGATTGGCCCATTTTATGATGAAGCACAAATGAACAAAATGTTGGAACAATATCCTGATTGGAAATTTGTCGAAGATTCAGGCCGCGGGTATCGTCGTGTCGTTGCCAGTCCAAAACCAGAACGTATTGTAGAAGCAGAAGCCATCAAGCCATTGCTAGATGCTGCGGTGTTAACTACCGTATCAGGCGGTGGCGGCATTCCTGTAGTTGCGAATGAAGATGGCACATATACAGGTGTGGAAGCTGTTATTGACAAGGACTTTTCAGCAGCTAAACTTGCAGAACTTGTAGATGGTGACGAGTTGGTGATTTTGACAGGTGTGGACAATGTTTTTGTCAATTACAACACACCAGATCAAAAGAAATTGGAAAAAGTTACTTTGTCTGAAATTGGTGCCTACTTGGAAGAAGGCCAATTTGCTGCAGGCTCCATGAAGCCAAAAGTTGAAGCAGCTATGGCTTTTGTAGAACGTACCGGTCGTGCCGCAACAATCACTTCCCTTGAAAATCTTGAGGATTTCTTGGCGAACGGTTCAGGAACAACCATTGTAGCTGATTAAAACTTAAAAGGTCGTGTTTTGCGCGGCTTTTTTCTTATATGAGGAGTCTGAATGAGAAGCTTTAAAGAAGTAGAGAAGTTAATGGCTGAGCTCGAAATTCCCTATAAAATTGTTGAGCATCCGGCCAGTCATTCTACAGAAGAATCTGACCAATATATTGAAGGTCATGAAGGTTGTAGGTCAAAGACTTTAGTTTTGGCTAATAAAAAATCCACGCAATTCTATATGGTTATTATGGATGATAGTAAGCGAGTTGAAATGAACAAACTGGGGGAGATACTTGGAGTAAATCGACTTCACTTTGTATCAGAAGAACGTTTGGAAAGCATGTTGGGATTGCAGCCTGGGATTGTTTCTCTTTATGGTTTGGTTGATAATAAAATGGATAATATGCATGTTTACTTTGACCGAGAGATGCTTGAGGAGCATGACATCATGACGTTACACCCCAATGACAATACAAAGACAATCTTTTTTCCAATAGAAGATTGCTTTAAAATACTGGATGCACAATGCTATACTTATACTATTATTGATATTTAGGAGGGCACATATGAAGATAGAGGGTTTTGGAGTAGAAGAATGGCTCAATGTATGGGAAAAAGAAGCAGTTTATGACATTGCTCAATCCACAATTTCATCCATGACACTGCAGGAAATATTAAATCTGGAAGAAGACAAGGGCCAAAGTTTTATGTCTCACTTAATGCAGGAAAAATTTAACTACGGTTGGATTGAAGGCTCTCCTGAATTTAAGCAAGAAGTAGCCAAGCTTTATACGAAAGTTCCCGCAGAAAATATTTTGGCGACAAATGGCGCAACGGGTGCCAATCATTTGGTCTTGTATGGATTGATTGAGCCGGGAGATCATGTGATTGCAGAGTATCCAAGCTACCAGCAGCTCTATGATATCCCACGTTCTTTAGGAGCCGAAATTGAGTTTTGGCAAATTTATGAATCAGAAAACTGGTATCCGCGCTTGGAGGAACTCCGTCAGATGATTCGTCCAAACACAAAGATGATTTGTTTGAACAATGCCAATAATCCGACGGGGACAACCTTAAACCGGGCCTTTTTGGAAGAGGTCATTCAGCTGGCTCGAACAGTTGGGGCTTATGTCTTGGTTGACGAGGTTTATTTGCCTCTTGATGATTCGGAAGATTATGCGCCAATTGTTGACTTGTACGAAAAAGGGATCTCGACGAACTCACTTTCTAAAACATATTCTGTACCTGGTGTACGTTTAGGTTGGGTAGCGACTCAAGATGAGAAACTCGCAGATGAGTTTCGCAAATACCGCGATTATACAATGATTTGTTGTGGCGTCTTTGACGATGCATTAGGGACTTTAGTCTTAAAGCACCGTGATCAAGTACTGGCGCGGAATAAAGAAATCGTCACGAATAATTTGCGGATACTCCGGGAGTGGGTGGAAAATGAGCCACTGGTATCCATGATATATCCCAAAGCGGTATCGACAAGTTTTGTGAAATTTGAAGCGCTGAATCCGGCCCAAACAGAAGAATTTTGCGTGGCCTTGCTTAAAAATAAAGGTGTCCTTTTAGTACCGGGAAATAGATTTGACTTGCCAGGCTATGCACGTTTGGGCTATTGTACGGATGAAAAGATATTACGTGAGGGTTTGTCTGCTTTGTCTCAATTTTTGCGAGAATATAACAAATAGGATAATAGAGGGGATTTGCCCCTTTTTTGTATACTAAAAATATGCAAATTTGGTACAATAATGAGAGGAGGATATTCATGGATTTTGTAAAAATTAATAAAGAACGCCACGCTGTAAAAACATTTGACGGTAAAAAAATACCAACAGTAGATGTGAAACAGATTATTTCTGCTGCGAGTTTAGCACCTTCTGCACATAATATTCAACCTTGGCACTTTGTCATTGTTGAGAGTGAACAAAAACGTCAAGAACTTCTATCCGTTGTGCATGGAAAAAATGGCCAACAAGTGAAAGAAGCTGGAGCAGTCATTGCTATCTTTAGTGACACGAATCTTTCCGAACGCTCAAGCGAAATTGCACGCACCGGAGCTGGGGAAATGGACAGTGAACAACTGCAACGTTTCAATAGTCGCTATCCACAAATGTTCGAAAATATGGACGAGATGATGGAAGCAAGTTATTTGTCATTGAATATTGGATTTGTAACGATGAATCTCATGTATGCCATCAAAAATAGAGGCTATGAAGGCAATATTATTCTAGGTTTTGAACGTACTGAGCGCGTGAACGAAATTCTCGAAGTCGATAAACGTTACCGCCCAGAGCTCTTAGTTGTACTGGGTTCATCAGAAGCAAAAGGTCAAGCAAGTTACCGCTTGCCACAACAAAATATTATTGAAATTCGATAATAAGTAATAAGAGAAAAAAGTGAGTCGTTTATATCGAAATTTAAGGTGGATTTTGCTAGAATAAGAGAGATATAAAAACGATAGATATAAGGTAGTAAGGGGAAAAAGTGCTAGATTTTTGGCAGGACTATCCTGAAATTAAGGAAAAACTTATCGCAGTACAAACTATGATGACAGAACGTTTAGCGGTAAATAATACAGATATACGTGACGCATTACAAAAGTTTACGACGCGCGGAGGTAAAATGGTTCGGCCAGCGCTTTTTTTTCTATTCTCTGGCTTAGTTGATGAGGAGATAGAAGACGAAGAACGTTTGGTTAAAATAGCAGCCAGTTTGGAGTTGTTACATTCGGCAACACTGATTCATGATGATGTTATTGATGATTCCCCTTTACGTCGAGGACTGCCAAGTGTTGAAGCACAGTTTGGCAAGGATGTTGCAGTATACACTGGCGATTTTATTTATACGGTTTACTTTGAGCTGCTTTGTGAAACAATGGCTGCGACACCATTTTTGCCACGTAATGCAAGGTCGATGAAAAAGATTCTTCAAGGTGAACTTACACAGATGCAATCCGCTTTTAATGCAGACAACAGTATCAGACGCTATCTTAAAGCTATCAGTGGTAAAACTGCAGAGCTATTGAGTTTAGCCTGCTTAGAAGGTGTGTATTTCTCTGGCGGTGATAAGCAGATGCAACGGTCTGCGCGAAAGATTGGCTTAGCGATCGGTCTGGCTTTTCAGATTTATGATGATGTACTTAATTTTACAGTCGGTTTGGAAGAAGCTGATAAACCAATATTGACGGATTTTCGTCAGGGGATTTATACCTTGCCCTTGTTGCTGGCAAAAGAAGAAGCGCCTGAGAAAGTCATGCCTTATCTGGAAGCGCCAGAAGGGCTGAGTCGTCAAGAGTGTATCCAATTTTCCGAGCTGGTCACTGATCTAGGAGGGATTACAGGAAGTCTCTTCTTAGCAAAACACCTTACTGATCAAGCACTACTTGAAATAGAAAAATTCCCAGAATCTCGTAACCGCGAAATTTTGATGGAAGTTACCCAAACCTTATTACAAAGAAATTATTAAAAAATGAACTTTAAAATATTTGCTGAGCTTATTGAGCTGAAAGCTAAAACAGCGAGCGTTTTTCCTTTTATACTGGGAGTTGCTTATTCACTTTATCATTATCAAATAGCCAATTTTGGCCCATTAATTATCTACTTTGTGGCTATGTTCTGCTTTAACTGCTTTGTAGATATTTGGGACAACTACAATGATTACCATAAGGCTGTAGATACAGAAGATTACAAGAAAAATACCAATATTATTGGACGGGAAAATCTATCCCTTTCACTGATAAAGGGCTTGCTCCTTTTCTTCTTCTCTCTTTCCTTGATTTTAGGATTAATTGTGGCAGCGCTTGTGGGCTGGCCTGTGTTTTGGTTAGGACTTTTTTGCTATTTCATTGGTATTTTTTACTCGGCAGGTCCGAAACCCTTATCAAGTTTACCTGTAGGTGAGCTTGCCAGTGGTTTAACAATGGGCTACTTGATTTTTTTGATTTGTGTGTATATCAATACGAGTGCTGTTTTTATTTGGGATTCTGCAACTTTGGCATCAACCTTCCTTGTTGCTTTACCCAGTACCTTGTTAATTGCTAACTTGATGCTGGCGAATAACACTTGTGATTTGGAAGAGGATGAAGGTAATCATCGTTATACGATCGTGCATTACATAGGGAGAAAGAATGCTTTGCGCTGGTGGACATTAGCCATTATATTGGCTTATATCTCGATCGTTGTGGCAGTAGTTCTGGGGCTGATCACTCCACTCATGTTGCTCATGTTTATACTTTTGCCTTTCATTATCAAACAAGCGCGTCCTTACCTCCAAAGACAAGTAAAAAGTGAAACTTTTATTGCTTCAGTAAAAATATTAATGATCTTCTCGCTATTGCAAGCGGTACTCATGTTGCTAGCTTTAGCGCTCTAAGAATAAGAAAAAACCTTCTCTTAAGGAAGGTTTTTCTTATTCACAACAATCTTTTTTTGATGGGGTTTCTAGGGCAGAAATACCCTTAACAGGGCAGGTTGTAGTTGTACAGTCATCGCAAGCACCTTTGCTCCGCACTGTTTTGCGTACTGAAAAGAAGGCTGCGATTAAAATGAGTGATAAAAGAACGATACTAGCTAAGTTCAAGAGAAAGTTCCTCCTTGTTCGATGTATATTTTGGCCGGCGGAAGATAAGATAAAGACCGAAAACCAAGAGAAGTGCTGCTAGCAATGTACTGATGCTAATGGACTGCGTAAGAAAGGCAGAGCCCAACTGATAAATGATAAAACTCATGCTGTAAGCCACAGCAGTTTGAAAGCCCACAGCGCGTAAGGTCCATTTCACTTCACCCATTTCCTTATAAATTGCCGAAATTGCAGCAATACAAGGTGCGCATAACAGGTTGAAGACAAGTAAAGAATAAGCGGCCAGTGGGGTGTAGCTATTTTGTAGAGCAGTCCAAATGGCACGACCATTATTTTCTACCTCTGCACCTTGGGCGTACAATTGGCTCATCGTTCCGACAATAGTTTCTTTGGCAATTAGACCAGTCAAAGTAGCTACCGTTGCTTTCCACTCTCCAAAGCCCAGAGGAGCAAAAACAATGCTCAAGTATCCTCCGAGTGTTGCCAAGATTGATTGCCCGGGTTGGACTTGGTGCAAAGTGAAACTATAGTTTGACAAGAACCAAAGTGCAACATTGAGCGCAAAAATAATTGTCCCGGCGCGCTTAATAAAGCTCAGTCCCCGATCAAACGCATATTTAAAGACTGTCGGAAAATGGGGCAGATGGTAAGTAGGTAATTCCAAGATGAAAGCGGAAGTATCTCCTGCAAACATTCTCGTCTTTTTCAAAATAATTCCTGAAAGGATAATCATGGCCATGCCTAAGAAGTAAGCGCTAGGTGCAACCCAACTGGTGGAGTGAAAAAAGGCACCTGAAACTAAAGCAATAATCGGCAACTTGGCTGAACAAGGCATGAAGGTGGTCACCATGATGGTAATTTTTCTGTCCCTTTCTTGTTCAATGGTACGGGTAGCCATAATTCCTGGTACACCACAGCCAGAAGAAATCAGCATGGGAATGAAGGATTTACCTGACAAGCCAAATCTTCTAAAGATACGGTCCATCACAAATGCGACACGAGCCATATAACCTGAATCTTCAAGAAAGCCTAACAGGAGGAAAAGGACAAAGATTTGTGGAACAAAGCCTAGGATAGCACCAATTCCAGCGAGGACACCATCAAGTAGTAGAGATTGGACCCAAGGAACAATCGCCAAGCTATCCATTGCTTGGTGTAAAACATCGGGCAGAAAGCTGCCAAAAAAGTTATCATTGAGCCAATCGCTAGCGGGTGTACCGATGACCTGTATCGCTAAAAAGTAAACGAGCCACATGATAAGGATAAAAATAGGAAGGCCCAACCATTTGTGGGTAACGATGCGGTCGATTTTATCTGTTAGATTAAGTTGTCCTTTATGAGTGCTTGTAACGACCAAACGAACAATTTGACCAATTAAGTCATAGCGCTCGTTGACGATGATTGATTCCCGATCGTCCCCCATAATTTTTTCGGTGATTGCTACGATTTCCTCTAATTCTTGCCCTTGTGAGGCAGTGAGAGAGGCCAAAGCTAAACTGTCCCCTTCAAAAAGTTTGATTTGTTCAAAATGATTCTTTGCTTGGGGACAAATTGCTTGAATTTCTGCCAACGCACTTTCAAGACGGTGGTCATAATCTAAAGGAGTAACTTCAAGAGGCTGACAAGCTTTTCGAATAGCTTCGTCTAGACCTTTCTTCTTTAAAGCACTAGTAAGTACAACAGGTAGTCCTAAACTGTAAGATAGTTTTTCGATATCAATCTGTTTACCTTGATATTCTAGCAAATCGCTCATATTTAGAGCGATAACGATAGGGATATTAAACTCCATCAGCTGCAATGTGAGGTACAGTGAGCGTTCGAGATTTGTTGCATCTATAATATTGAGAAGTACGTCGGGTGGTGTTTCTCTGAGATAATTTCGTGTGACTTGTTCTTCTAAAGTATAAGGAGAGAGGGAGTAAGTTCCGGGTAAATCTTGAATAGCGATGTTTTTGTCTTTTTTATAACGTCCCGTTTTACACTCGACTGTCACACCTGGCCAGTTTCCCACCTGCTGATTACTGCCGGTTAATATATTGAAAATACTTGTTTTCCCACTATTTGGGTTTCCGAGTAAAGCGATTTTAGTCATCTTTATTTCCTTTTAGTCTTGGACAACAATTTTTATTTTTTCAGCATCTTTCTTTCTTAAAGAAAGAGAGTAACCACGCAGATGAAGTTCCATAGGATCTCCTAGAGGTGCAAGCTTATGTACAGAAATACTTGTGCCCCTCGTAATCCCCATATCCATAAGCCGGCGCTTTATTTCACCTTGCCCCTCGAGTAACCGGACCACACCACTTTGACCGATGTTCAAAGACGAGAGAGGTACAAGCTCCTCATTTGATTGTTCATCTTTAATTAAAATCGTATTAAGGTAGAAACTGCTCAGCGCTAAACGGGTCTGACCAATTTTTAAACGCGCATTTTCCTCATCTATGGAAAGTAAAACGACTTCCTTATCTGGGGCAAACCCAAGCTCTCGAAGTTTTCCGGCGTGCTCGGATTTTAATATTTTATTTATATAATATATTTGGCCAATACGGGCAGTATTCAGTGTTTTCATGCGCGCTCCTTCAAGGGGATGTAAAAAGTCTTTGACATTACAATAAGTATAACACGAATTACTTGTAATTTCGAGAAAATTTGTGTATAGGCAGAGGTTGATAAAAAAGAAATGTTTCACGTGAAAACAAACACACAAAAAAACTAGCATCAAGAGGCTAGTTTTTTAAGTTTTATTCTACAGAGAAGATGTATGGATAAACAGGTTGCTTACCCTCATGAATCTCTACTTCCAGTTCTGGGTAACGTTTTTCTAGTTCTTTGGCAATACGTTCCGCATTTGATTTCTTACCGTCTTCACCAATATAAATTGCTGCAATTTCGCTGTCTTCATCAATCATTTTTTCAAAAGCAGCAAAGACGGCATCGTTCATTTTTTTGGTTGATGCGACAATTTTATTATTGACCATGCCAAGTGTATCTTTTTTGTGAATGTCAATACCATCAATATTAGTGTCACGGATAGCTTGTGTCACTGAACCAGATTGTACGTCTGCTAAAGAAGCAGTCATATTTTCTTTGTTTTCTTCAATTGATTTTGTTGGGTCAAAGCTGAGCAAGGCAGTAAAACCTTGAGGAACAGTTGCTGTTTCAATCACTTCAACAGGAATATCTGAAACTTCAGCGGCAGATTTGGCAGCCATGAAGATATTTTTATTATTCGGAAGAATAATAACCTTTTCGGCATTGACAGCTTCAATAGCTTTGAGGATATCTTCTGTTGATGGGTTCATTGTTTGACCACCAGAAACGACATGTTGTACACCCATTTCACGGAAAATATCAGCAAGACCATCACCAGCAGCGATGGCAATCAAGCCCCAGTCAGATTTAGAAGTAGAAGTGCTGATGTTGTTTGTTTTTTCTTTTTCAGCAACGCCTTCGTTTTGGAGACGCATGTTATCAACTTTAACCTTGACCAGACGACCATACTTAAGACCTTCTTGCATAACAAGACCTGGATCTTCAGTATGGACATGGACTTTAACGATTTCTTCGTCATCCACAACTAAAAGCGAATTACCAATACCCGCCAAGTAGGCTTGGAAATTATCGTGATCATAGCCCTCACGTGCTGTTGGCCCTTGGCCTAACTCGACCATAATCTCTGTACAGTAGCCGTATTTGATATCGCTTGTGGAAGCACCCGCAACACTAGTTTCAGACTCGTGTTCAAGGTTAATCATACGGTCCATAGCACCTAAGCCTTGTTCAGGATTTTCAGGGACAAATTCTCCATTGAGAGCCATCAAGAAGCCTTCATAGATGTAAACTAAACCTTGACCGCCTGAATCGACAACACCGACTTCTTTAAGGACCGGCAACATATCTGGAGTTTTCGCTAAAGCGATTTTAGCTCCTTCAAGAGCAGCTTCCATAATAGCTGTTGCATCGTCGGTCTCATTGCTTTTACGATTTGCAAGTTCTGCAGCACCGCGCGAAACAGTTAAAATTGTCCCCTCAACAGGTTTCATAACCGCTTTATAAGCGACTTCCACACCGTTTTGCAAGGCATTAGCTAAATGAATACCATCAAGTTCATCGTAGTCTTTAGCATATTGTCCAAAACCGCGGAAGATTTGACTAAGGATAACACCGGAGTTACCACGCGCTCCCATGAGCAAACCTTTGGAAAGGATTTGAGCAACTTGACCAACAGTTTCGGCTGGTTTTTCAGCGACATCTTTGGCACCATTTGTGATTGTCATCCCCATGTTTGTTCCCGTATCTCCATCTGGGACAGGAAAGACATTCAGAGAATTGACATATTCAGCTTGTTCGTTAAGGCGACTTGCTGCCGCCTGAATCATTTCTTGAAATTTACTTGCGTTAATATTTGACACTAGTCTTCGACCACCTTCACATTTTGTACATATACATTGACTTTAGCTGCTACAATGCCAAGTTGATTTTCCAGATTGAAACGGATACGTTCTTGGATGTTTTTGGCAACTTCGCTAATTTTAACACCATAGCTGACAACAACATAAACACCAATGATTGTTTGGTTATCGGTTGTCGTAACGACAACACCTTTAGAATAGTTTTCTTGTCCGAGGATATTACGGAAATTGTCTTTGACAGCATTTTTGCTTGTCATGCCCACAACGCCGAAAATTTCAGTAGTGCTTGCACCTACAACAGTAGCGATAACATCTGTTGCAATGTCAACATTACCATGTTGAGTATTAATAGTAACGGTCATTTTCATATGCGTGCTGTTGAATCATACAGCACTTTCCTCCATAATAATTTATGTATCACTTCATTTTATCATAATTTTGTAAAATAGAACAGTTGTTTTATTGGTTTTTTGGTCAATTTCACCTTGTAAGTGCTTTAGGGAAGGCCCCTAAATCGAAAGAATTATTAGAAGGTAAAAAAACCAAAGATCAAGTGTTAGTCAGGACCTTTGGTTTTTAAAGTGTTGGAGAAGGAGAAGAAAATAAAAAAAGACCAGTAAATAAGATTCACTAGCTTTTTTATTTTTTCCAATTATACACGCTCAATGCCTGCAGGCAATTTTTTCAATGCTTTAGCTGAAGCCCATACAGTTTTGAGTTCACCGTTTTCAAGAATTTGAACTTTTTGAAGATTAGGTTTAACTACACGTTTAGTTTGGTTCATAGCGTGTGAACGGTTATTACTTGATACAGTCTTACGACCAGTAAAATAACATTCTTTTGACATGGTTTGGTTCCTCCTTAAAAATTTTATGCTTTTTTTTAAAGAGCATCTCTAAAAATTCAGATCTGAAACACAATTCTTACAGAAACCCTCAAAATAACATACCAAATTAGTATAACATTTTTTTATTAAAAAAATCAAGTTTTATTTCCAAATTTCACCAAAAATTTTATATAATAGGAGATATGGAAAATCTAATCGAGCAACTCACTGCCAAAAATAGCGAATATGTACATAACGTAACAAAGCAATTGATGCTTTTAGGAAAATCAGACGAGGAAATCAAAGCAATTCTCGCTGAAATCTTGCCTAAAATCATCGAAGGACAAAAGGAAGGCATTCTGGCCCGCAAATTATTGGGTGCACCTATAGAATTTGCGACACAGTATAAACCTGAAGAAGACAAGGTAAAACGTCAGGAAACAGCGAAAAATGAATCACCCTTCTTGATGTGGCTAGATAGTGCATTACTCTTCTTTGGTGTGATTTCAGTGGTAATGGGACTGATGGGCCTCTTCCAACCACAAGCAAGTGTTTACGGCCTTTTGACAACGCTGGCCTCTTCCGCTCTAGCTGGTTTGGTGATGTACTGGATGTATAAATACTTTTACAGTGCACAACGTCCACAGAAAAAAGGTAAAGGTTTTGCGATGTTAGCTGTCGCAATGGTGGCATGGGCAGGCATTTCTGTCTTGGTTGCCCTCTTGCCAAAATCCATCAACATTGTACTTGCTCCTTACATTACAATTATTCTTGGGGCAGCTGTGATGGGAATTCGATTTCTTATTCAACGTAAATTCAATGTGCAGTCTTCGATGGCACGTCAAACAAAGTAAACCAATTCACCTCGTCCTTATTGGGACGGGGTTTTATTTCGAAATTGTAAGGTATTTGCTTCTCTAATGATGTTAGGATAGAATAAAAGTTAGGAGAGAGCTTATGCCATTTAAATATGAAGGTTTGACACAAAAAGAAGTTGAAAAACGTTTAAAATCAGGTCAAGTAAATATCGCAAAGAACGAGAGCAGTAAAACATACGGCCAGATTTTTGCGAGTAATTTGCTGACTTTTTTTAACTTAATCAATATTTTCCTTTTTGTTTTAGTGCTTTCCGTAGGCTCGCATCGAAATGCACTTTTCATCATTGTTGTTGCTGTGAATGCAGGAATTGGTTTATACCAGGAAATTAAGGCACGTCGTTTGCTCGACAAGCTCTCTTTATTGAATACAAGTAAAGTCAAGACTTTTCGCCAAGGAAAACAGGTGGAACTCAAACAAGAAGAGCTTGTGCTTGATGACATTATTCTTCTGGAGCTTGGAGATCAAATTCCATGTGACAGTCAGATCATTGAAGGTCAAGTGGAAGTAAATGAAGCTCTGCTTACTGGAGAGGCTGACGCGCTGACTAAAAAAGCAGATGCAGAACTTTTTTCGGGCAGTTTTGTCACCAGCGGGACAGCAGTTGCACGGGTTATTCATGTAGGGAAAGACAATTATATTCATCAATTGGCCCATGAAGCTCAAAAAATAAAGAAACAGAAACGAATGTTGCGTGACAGTTTGGCAAAAGTTGTACGTATCGTGAGTTTTATTATGATTCCCTTGGGAATTTTACTTTACCTCAAGTTGTTTTATGTCATTGATACGGGCCACAAACAAGCTGTGCTAGGAACAGTTGCTGCTCTGGAGGGAATGTTCCCTCAAGGTTTGATTTTATTGACCAGTATGGCTTTAACATTAGGGGTTATCAACTTAGTGAAGCAAAAGGTGTTGGTACAAGAGCTACATACGATTGATGCACTCGCACGTGTGGATGTGCTGTGTTTGGATAAAACAGGGACCATCACGACGGGTGAAATGAAAGTGGAAAATATTGAAAGTCTGGCTGAACATCCTGAGCCACACATTGCCCGTGTTATGGGGAATCTTCTAGAAAATCTTCCCGATCAAAACATCACCGCACAAGCCTTACGAAAGTATTTTGCTTCATTAAAGGATTACAATGTTTCCCAAGTGCTGCCCTTCTCTTCTGAGAGGAAATACAGTGCAGTTGAATTTACAGAAGGTACTTTTTACTTAGGGGCTTGGCAGTTTTTATTTCCTAAGGGAAATGCTGTCTTAGAAGAGCACGCACAAAAGTATGCAGAAAAGGGCTATCGTGTGTTAGTTTTGGCTTGCTCAAAACAAGCACTTGATAGAGATCAACTTCCCGAAGACTTAACTGCAGAAGCGCTCATTGTTATTTCTGATATTCTACGTGACGATGCCAAACAGACCCTAGCCTATTTTAAAAAGCAAGGTGTACGTTGTAAAATCATCTCCGGAGATGATCCTGTGACAGTATCGGCAATTGCGAAGGCCGTTTCCTTACCGGATGCCGAGCAATATGTTGATGCCAGTCAACTAAAAACAGAGGCAGAACTAGAGTTTGCAGTAGAAAATTTTCAAATTTTTGGTCGTGTCTCCCCACAACAGAAAAAGATGATGGTGCAAAGCCTGAAGAAGCAAGGGCACACAGTAGCGATGACCGGAGATGGTGTCAATGATATTTTGGCCTTTAAGGAGGCTGATTGTTCGATTGCCATGCGTGAAGGGAGTGAAGCAGCGAAACAAACCGCCAACCTTATTTTGATGGACAATAACTTCTCGGCGATGCCTTTTATTGTTAATGAGGGACGGCGCGTGATTAATAACTTAACACGTACAGGCTCCTTATTAATGGTGCGTATGATGTTTTCAATAGCTTTGACGGTGTTGACTTTATTTGCGGGGAATGTCTATCCTTTCGAACCCATTCAACTTACTGTTTTGACTGCCTTTTTTGTCGGAATTCCCTCTTTTTTCTTGAGCTTTGAATCAGACTTTTCAAAAGTCGAAGGTCGTTTTTTGCGGACGCTGTTTGAGCGTGCATTTCCGGTTGGCTTCAGCATTGCTGTTGGCGCAATACTTATCGTTACAATAGGCGGTAGCTTGGGCATTACACATCCTGAACTTGCGATGATGACGGTTCTCTTTTCTGCATGGAACTATGTTTTGATGCAACACAAGATATTTTGGCCTATTAAGCGCTATCGTTTATGGATTTTCACAATCACACAACTTTCGTTTCTCGTAACCTTAATTATGGGTACAGATTTCCTAAATTTGGCATGGCCAAGTCCAATTCATTTTACATTGCTTATCCCATTTCTTATCGTAGCACCGCTTGCACAATATTTACTGACAAAGGGAGCATTATTTATATTTAAAAAATTGTAATTGAAACACAAAAAAGTACATATAATATGGAGTTGTGCTTTTTGTCTTCATAGGTATAAATTAAACCAGTCAAGAATATTTCCGGACTGGTTTATTTTTATTTTCTTACTGCAGCTTCTTGTCTCATTCCTCTAACTCAGAAAAAGCAGTTTCAAAAGCGTTGGCTGTTATTTCCCACGTGAAATTTGTCATAATATGTGTGGATACTTTTTCTTGTAGGCTTTTGCGTTTTTCTGGATGAGTAATAAGGTCTCTGAGAGCATCCATTAAAGCTTTTTCGTTATTTTCGATAATGAATCCGTAGGAATCATTTGGGAGAAGTTCTCCAGCTCCTCCTACATTCGTCGTTATAAGAGCATTTTTTAAGAGTCCAGCTTCGAGTAAAGCCGTAGAAAACCCTTCGATTTTTGAAAGTAAAACAAAAATATCGGATGCACTGTTCATTTGCATTACCCGATCATGAGAAACTTCTCCTAAAAAAATAATATTATCTTGAGGGTACTTTGCTACCATATCTTCATAAATGGGTCCATCACCAGCTATTGTTAACTCTAGATTATCAAATTCTTTGGAGAGCTTGGCAAAAGCCGCGAGAAGAGTTTCTACCCCTTTAAAATGAGCTTGCAAACGGCCAGCGTAACTAATCCTTATTTTATCCTCACATTTTTTATCCTTAAAATATTTTGGAAAATCATTGCTGTCGATAGCGTTATACAGGACACCCTTGGCTGTTATGTTAAACTCTGATAACCAGTTGGCTGCTTCTTGAGAGACGCCATAGAATATTTTAGAATTCTTTTTAACTTGAGCAATGAGAAGTTTTTCGATAATATGTAATATTTTATCGAAAAATTTACTATTGATTGTAAGATAGGTCGTCCCATGCTCTGTAACAATAGCTTGCTTTCCTTGTTCTTTCGCTATTTTTGCTCCAATTAGTGAGGGGAGTTGGAAACGAGTGTTGATAACAAAATAATCAATGTTTTCAGCTTTAATTTTTTTTAATAATTCTTTATACGTTTTATTTTTTCGGGGAAATGGGTAGCGTTTCTTACCAAAATTATAGATAGGAAGTCGGTATATTTTAATTCCTTCTTCAATAGATTCATGAGAAAGGTCATTTGAATGCTTCGAGGTTATAATGATTACCCGATAACCGCGAGCTACCAATTTTTTTGAAATGTTATAAGTGTACCTTTCAATGCCACCAAAAAACGGGACATAGAAGCCACTAAAAAAAGCGACTGTTCGCGTCATCTCGCCTCCTTATTTGAAACTCACAAACCTCGCTTATGCTCTTCCTTTTGGAAAACTTACTTTGGCTTTGAGTACGATAGAGTTAAATTCTTCCCCATTATAACACATTCTTAATTACAACGTGAAATGCTTCACGTAGCGAATTGGAATGAAATAAAACAAAAATTATGCTATAATTATGCTGATTAACTATAATAAAAAATAAAGTGAGGTACCTCATGAAAGGGATTATTTTAGCAGGTGGATCGGGAACGCGTTTGTATCCACTGACTCGTGCAGCAAGTAAACAATTGATGCCCGTCTATGATAAACCAATGATTTATTACCCATTATCTACACTGATGCTGGCTGGGATTAAAGATATTTTGATCATCTCCACACCAGAAGATACACCGCGTTTCCAAGAACTCTTGCAAGATGGTTCTGAATTCGGTTTAAATCTACAGTATGCTGTTCAACCAAGTCCAGATGGTTTGGCTCAAGCCTTTATCATCGGTGAGGACTTTATTGGCGATGACTCGGTTGCTCTAATTTTAGGAGACAACATTTATCATGGCCCAGGAATGTCTAAGTTACTGCAAACTGCCGCAGCCAAAGAAAAAGGTGCAACTGTGTTTGGGTATCAAGTGCCAGACCCAGAACGCTTTGGTGTTGTTGAGTTTGACGAAGACATGAATGCTGTTTCGATTGAAGAAAAGCCTGAAGTACCAAAATCTGACTATGCTGTAACAGGACTTTATTTCTACGATAATGATGTTGTAGAGATTGCGAAGAATATCAAACCTTCACCACGTGGAGAATTAGAAATCACGGATGTGAATAAGGCCTATCTTGAGCGAGGTGATCTCTCTGTCGAACTTATGGGACGTGGCTTTGCATGGCTCGATACAGGAACACATGAAAGCTTGCTTGAAGCAGCGCAATATATCGAAACAGTTCAACGTATGCAAAACGTTATGGTTGCTAACCTTGAAGAAATTGCGTGGCGTATGGGCTACATTTCGGAAGAAGCCGTACGTGAACTTGCACAACCTCTTAAGAAAAACGCATACGGTAAATATTTACTTAAATTGGTAGGTGATAAATAAATGACGGATAACTTTTTTGGAAAAGAACTTGCAGCGCGTAAAATCGAGGCTATTCCAGGTATGTTAGAATTTGATATTCCTGTTCATGGCGATAATCGCGGCTGGTTTAAAGAAAACTTTCAAAAAGAAAAAATGCTCCCGCTCGGTTTCCCAGAGAAATTTTTCGCAGAAGGAAAGTTACAAAATAATGTTTCTTTCTCACGTAAAAATGTTTTGCGCGGTTTACACGCGGAACCATGGGACAAATACATTTCTGTAGCAGATGGTGGACGTGTTCTAGGTTCATGGGTAGATCTCCGTGAAGGGGAGAGCTTTGGCCATGTTTATCAAACAGTGATTGATGCCAGCAAGGGTATTTTTGTACCACGTGGCGTTGCCAATGGTTTTCAAGTTTTAAGTGATACCGTTTCTTACTCTTACTTAGTGAATGATTATTGGGCTTTGGAACTTAAACCAAAATATGCCTTTGTCAATTATGCAGATCCAACTTTAGGTATCGAATGGGAAAACCTTGCGAATGCTGAAGTGAGTGAAGCAGACAAAAATCACCCACTGCTTGCAGATGTAAAGCCCTTGACCGCAGATTTACTCGGCTAAAATGAAGGCGAAACATCTACAAAGTAAAAAAATACTAGAGTTTTGGCAAGTGAATAAAGAAAATACGCAGCCTGCATGGGTAAAGAAGGCCTTTACTTCAGGGGGATTTTCTTGGTTAAACGAGAAAACATTACGTATTGTTAATACGGGTGGATTGATCAAAATCAATGCTGTTCAAGATGAGTTTCTTGTGTTCAATGGCAAATATTTAAAAATTGTATCTGCGCAGAAATTTAGACAAGACTATCGCTTGCAATAAAAAATATACTAGAGGAAAAACAATGACTGAATTTAAAAATATCGTAGTCACTGGTGGTGCTGGATTCATCGGTTCAAATTTCGTACACTACGTTTATAATAATCATCCAGATGTACATATTACCGTTTTAGATAAATTAACGTATGCGGGAAATCGTGCCAATATTGACATGATTCTTGGAGATCGTGTAGAGCTTGTGGTTGGTGATATTGCAGATCCAGAGATTGTGGATCAAGTTGCTTCTAAGGCAGATGCGATTGTGCACTATGCGGCAGAAAGCCACAACGACAACTCACTTAAATCACAAGATGAGTTTATTCAAACGAACTTTATCGGGACTTATACCCTGATTCAAGCGGCGCGTAAATATGATTTACGTTTCCATCATGTATCAACAGATGAAGTGTATGGTGATTTGCCTTACCGCGAAGATTTACCAGGACACGGTGAAGGGGAAGGTGAAAAATTCACGGATAAAACACCCTACAACCCATCAAGTCCTTACTCTTCGACTAAAGCAGCATCGGACCTGATTGTTCGTGCTTGGGTGCGCTCGTTTGGTTTGAAAGCGACAATTTCAAATTGTTCAAATAACTATGGGCCTTATCAACACATCGAAAAATTCATCCCACGTCAAATTACAAACATCTTATCAGGGATTAAACCAAAACTTTATGGTGATGGTAAAAATGTGCGTGACTGGATCCATACAGAGGACCATTCTTCTGGCGTTTGGACAATTTTGACCAAAGGTCGTATGGGTGAAACTTATCTTATCGGAGCCGATGGCGAAAAAAATAATAAAGAAGTTTTAGAAGAAATCTTAACGGAAATGGGACAAGCACCTGACGCTTATGATCGTGTAACTGATCGTGCGGGCCATGATTTGCGCTATGCTATCGACAATACAAAACTTCGTACAGAACTTGGCTGGGAGCCTAAGCACACCGACTTTGAGTCAGGATTGAAAGCAACAATTGATTGGTATACTGAAAATCAAGACTGGTGGAAGGCAGAAAAAGCTGCTGTTGAAGCAAAATATGCTGAAAGCCAAAAAGTTCTCTAAGATAAAGGAATAAATATGATTTTAATTACTGGTGGAAATGGCCAACTTGGTACAGAGTTACGCCATCTTCTTGATGAACGTGATGTAAAATACTTTGCGGCAGATGTCAATGAACTTGACATTACGGACAAAACGGCTGTTGATGCTTTCTTTGACAAAAATAAACCAGAATTGGTTTATCACTGCGCAGCATACACTGCTGTAGATAAAGCTGAAGATGAAGGCAAAGCTCTCAATGAAAAAATTAATGTTGAGGGCACACGAAATGTTGCGAATGCAGCCGCACGTGTGGGTGCAACCTTGGTTTACATCTCGACAGACTATGTTTTTAATGGTGACTTACCTGTTGGTCAAGAATGGGAAGTTGATGCGCCAGCAGACCCTCAATCTGAATATGGTCGTACGAAACGATTAGGGGAACTTGCGGTGGAAGAATCAGGAGTGAAATTTTACACGATTCGTACCGCTTGGGTTTTCGGTAACTACGGACATAATTTCGTTTTTACGATGCAAAACTTAGCAAAAACGCATGATACATTGACAGTAGTAAATGATCAGCATGGTCGTCCCACATGGACACGTACGCTGGCAGAGTTTATGGTTTACTTGGTTGACAATGATGTAAACTTTGGTTACTATCACTTAACAAATGATGCTGCAATGGGTGAAGATGTGACCTGGTTTGATTTTGCATCGGAAATTCTGAAAGATACGGATACAAAAGTAACACCTGTAGATTCCAGCGCTTTTCCAGCAAAAGCAAAACGTCCTTTCAATTCGACAATGAGCCTAGAGAAAACAAAAGCCACGGGCTTTAAAATTCCGTCATGGCAAGATGCTTTAGCTCAAATGGTTGCAAAGGGTGACTTACGTCCAGATAAAGCTGGTGTAAAAGGCGATATTAATAAAAAATAAAACGATATTCTGTCGGAAACGGCAGAATTCTCGTTTTGAGAGGCTATAAGTATAATGGTAAAACATATTTTTATTATTGGGAGCCGTGGACTCCCTGCTAAATATGGCGGTTTTGAAACTTTTGTGGAAGAGCTCGTTAAACATCAAAAAAACGAAAATATTAAATATCATGTAGCTTGTCAAAGCGAGAATTCCGATTTGGCTCGTCTTTCGGATGGACATTTTGACTACTTAGGGGCAGATTGTTTTGCTATAAATGTGCCTAATATAGGTCCAGCTCGTGTTATCGCATACGATATTTTAGCTATAAAAAAATCTCTCGAAATCATCAAACAAGAAGGAATAGAAAAGCCTATTTTTTATATTCTAGGAAATACTATTGGTGGAGTTATTGGCACTTATGCTAAAAAAATACATAGCGTAGGTGGAAAGCTTTTTGTTAATCCGGACGGATTGGAATGGCGCCGGACCAAGTGGGCGGTACCCGTTCGTAAATACCTTAAGCTTGCTGAGAAAAAAATGGTTAAATATGCAGATTTAATTATCTCTGATAACGCAGGAATCAAAGAATATTTGACTGAAGAATATGGTCCTGTAAAGTCCGAAATTATTGCTTATGGCACTGAAACTGAGATATCTAGTTTGGATTTTTCTACAACTCTAGAAAAATTTGGTGTTAAAGATTATTATCTAATTGTGGGGCGTTTTGTTCCTGAAAATAATTATGAGGCACTGATTCGCAGCTTTATGGCATCAAATACAGAAAATGACTTGGTCATTATCACCAACTATGAAGGGAATGCTTTTTATGAGGCACTGCTTCAAAAAACAAAATTTGACCAGGATAAGCGAATAAAATTTGTTGGAACAGTTTATGATCAAAATGAGTTAAGGTATATACGAGAACATGCACTTGCATACTTGCATGGGCATGAAGTAGGGGGGACTAACCCAGGACTTCTTGAAGCGATGTGGTCCACTTCGGTTAATCTCGTTTTAGATGTTAATTTTAATCGTGAAACAGCAGGGGATGCAGTACTCTATTTCTCTAAAGATGAATTAACTCAAAAAATAAATCAAGTTGAAAATTTGAGCGATATAGAACGAAATGACCTACAAGAAAAATCAAGAAGTAGGATTCAAGAAAGATATATGTGGGACTTGATATGTACCCAGTATGAGGAGCTTTTTGTTGAAAGTTAATATTTTAATGTCGACCTACAATGGTGAAAAGTATGTCGGTCAACAAATAGAAAGTATTCAGAAGCAAAGCTTTACCGAATGGAATTTGTTAGTGCGAGACGATGGTTCAAAAGATAAAACGTGTGATATCGTTGCTTCATATGCACAACTTGACCCACGGATTCAGCTCATTCAGGCTGAAAATAAAGGTGTGATTGAATCTTTCTATGAACTTGCTAAATATAATCAGGCAGATTACTATTTTTTCTGTGATCAAGATGATTATTGGTTGCCGGAAAAATTGCAAACAATACTTGATGAGGCAGATAAGCATGATAATAAGAAGGCAAAACTTTACTATACAGATCTGAAAATTGTTGATAAAAATTTGCATATCATCAACGAATCAATGATTAGGAGTCAATCGGGGCATGCCAATACAAAACTAGTCCAGGAACTTACTGAAAATTCTGTAACCGGCTGTACAATGATGGCAAATAATGCTTTGATTAGACTGTGGAAGGACACTTCTGACATCATTATGCATGATTGGTATCTGGCTCTCCTTGCAGCTTCACAAGAAGGGTTGATTTATATTGATCAGCCCACAATACTCTATCGTCAGCATGAGGATAATGTTTTAGGGGCACGTACGCTGAATAAAAGGATCAAGAAATGGCTTCGACCTTATCTTTGGTTTAAAAAATATTGGTGGCTGATTATAGAAAGTCAAAACCAAGCAAAAAAATTGCTTGCAGATGACATACAAATTTCAGAAGAAAATCGTGATTTGATTCAAAACTACATAAGTATTTTAGAACAGAATCAATCAACGCGACGTGCCTGGATTAAAAAACATAACTTGCGCAAAAATAAATCAGGGCATACACGGATATTCCGCGCTTTGATTATTACAAAATTTGCCTATAAGGCCTTTCTGCGCTCAGATCGCAAGGATATTAAATAAAATTTGCAACAGCAAATTCTCGGAGGACTCTATGAATTTCTTTAACCGTAGAAACCAAATTCTACTCAAAGAATTGATTAAAACAGATTTTAAATTAAGATATCAAGGAAGCATCATTGGTTATTTATGGTCGATTCTTAAGCCTGTCATGCTCTTTGTAATTATGTATATGGTATTTGTGCGCTTTTTACGTTTCGGATCAGCGGTACCCCACTTTGCTGTTGCACTTCTTTTGGCATTGACACTTTGGAATTTCTTTGCAGAAACAACAAATATGGGTATGCTTTCCATTGTATCGCGTGGAGATTTATTACGTAAAATTAATTTTTCAAAGCAGGTGGTTATCTTTTCGGTGGCAGCAAATGCGATGATTAACTTGATTATCAGCTTGTTTGTGGTTATTATATTTGCTCTTTTAAATGGCGTACAAATGTCTTGGACTGTTATTTGGGCGGTTCCTTTAATTTTTGAATTACTACTCTTTGCAACAGGTATTGCTTTTATCTTATCTACAATTTTTGTACGTTTTCGCGACTTGGGTCCCATCTGGGAGGTGGCAATGCAAGCGGGATTATATGGTACACCTATCATTTATCCCATTACACAAGTATCAGCTACGCACCCTACAATTGCTAAAATTTTGATGATGAATCCAATGGCACAAATTGTACAAGATATGCGTTACATTCTAACGTTTAGTAATAATACAAATCCAACAGTATGGCAAATGATAGATAATCCTTTTATAGTAGTGATTCCTTATATTATTCCTGTCATCATATTTGGATTGGGCCTCTTTATTTTCACAAAGAATGCTAAGAAATTTGCGGAGATTATATAATGAACGATAATATAGCAGTAAAGATAGATCATGTCAGCAAGTTTTTCCGTTTACCAACTGAAGCAACAAATAGCTTGCGGACTCTTCTGGTTAATCGCTTACGCGGTATCAAGGGATATAAGGAACAGCATGTGCTGAAAGATATTTCTTTTGAAGTCGAAAAGGGTGATTTCTTTGGAATTGTTGGTCGTAACGGATCGGGCAAGTCGACACTCTTAAAAATTATTTCTCAAATATACACGCCAGAGCAAGGGAGTGTAGAAATAGATGGTAAATTAGTTTCCTTTATTGAACTTGGCGTAGGTTTTAACCCAGAGTTAACAGGTCGGGAAAATGTTTACCTCAATGGTGCAATGCTAGGCTTTTCAAGAACAGAAATAGATGCTATGTATGATGATATCGTCGATTTTGCTGAATTGCATGAATTCATGAACCAAAAATTAAAAAATTATTCATCAGGGATGCAGGTGCGTTTAGCCTTTTCTGTAGCAATCAAGGCTGAAGGTGATATTCTAGTTCTTGATGAAGTATTGGCAGTGGGTGATGAATCTTTCCAACGGAAATGTAACGACTATTTCTTGGAACGTAAAGCTGCAGGGAAAACGACGATTCTTGTTACTCATGATATGGGAGCTGCTAAAAAATACTGTAATAAAGCAGTTCTCATTGAAAAAGGATTGGTTAAAGTTTCCGGAGATGTCGATGAAGTAGCCAATCAGTATAGTTTAGATAACTTACAAACAGAAGTCTCGGAGGGTGCGACACCTGAAACAGCAGAGGATTTAATTGAAAATCTTCAACTGAATATCCTCAACAATTCTAAAATAAGACCAGAAGATGATATTAAGTTTGAAATCAGCTATGATGTGAAAAAAGATATTGAAACTTATATTGCCTTTTCAATGACAGAGGTTGACCGTAATATCTGGATTTATAATGACAATTCCCTTGACTACATGACTCAAGGCTCAGGGAAAAAAAGGGCAGTATATTCCTGTAAGCTTGATCAGGTGAATGACTTGAAATTAAAACTGCAAGTTTCCGTTCGTAATAATAAAGATGAATTGATTGCTTTTGCGGATGAAAAAGTGTTTATGATTAATCGTACTGATTTGGCAGATGACGACTTGAGTGCGAAAGATTCAGCAACAGGCTTAATCCAAAGAAACGGGGGATGGAAGTTTGGATAGCTTAGAAGGTGGAAAGTTATGGAAGCCAGAAAATATTTTTTTGGTCTTCGCCATCTTTTTTGGCTTACTTTTCTCTTTTGTACAACCCCTATTTAATGAACCTGATTCGAGTTATCATTTTGATCATGCTATGTATATTTCGAATACGGTTGTGGATCGTTCAGCCATAGGTTTCTCAGGTGAAGACTATCAATCACAACCGATTGCTTTTACAAAAGTAAGTGATATGAAGGCTGACGGGACTTATTTCAAGAATTTTTTTGAAACGAAACTACCCCTTATCCATAAAAAGGATGCAGACCCTAGAGCCAGCCGAGGCTACGGCACAAAGTGGGACTTGACTTGGTACAATGATGTGATGCATATTGTACCAGGACTAGGTGTCAAGCTTGGATATGCAATTTATCCTTCTATTGGCAGCATGGTCTTAACTGCACGAGTTTTTAGTTTGATTTTCTTTGTTTTAAGTATGTTTTTCATTATTAAACAACTCAGAGCATATCAATTCCTCTTTGTTGCTATTTCTGTGACACCCACAGTTATTCAACAGGCAAGCAGCTTGAGTTATGATGTGTATAACTATGTGGCTAGTGCATTTATGATTATGGCAGTGATAAATATAGCTGTGGATATTAAGTGGGGGTCAGAAGTGAGCTTTAAATCCTTCTTTTTAAGGATTCTAGCACCATCTGTTATGCTATATTTTGCTAAAGAAAATGCCCAGCTTATATACTTATCTTTGCTCTTTATATTTATTTATCTTTTAGGGAAGAGGTTTGGCTTTAAATTATCAAAACTGCAGGCTGCTCTTGGAGTGTTTATATTAATAGCTATGGGTACGGGTTTGTTTTATCTTATGTTTTCAGATCAGATTTTCTTGATCGCCAAGAAAATGTTTTACAGCCTGATTGAGCCTTATTATACCGTTCTAACAACAGAGGTTATTAGTGGCACCACTACAGCAGCGCTCCCAGCTTGGTTTTTCCCTATCCAATTTACTGTTCTTATTCTTCTTTTTCTTTCCTATACGAAAGAAGTAGTTCCAAGATGGTTTGCTTGGGGAGCGCTGAGTCTAGTATTACTTAATTTTTTAGTAATAATGGTGTCTTATGCTATTGATCCAGAATTTATTGATTACGCAGGTCGAATTATCACAGGGCCTCAAGGCCGTTATTTTACACCTTTTCTTTTACTGTTAGGTCCAGTCTTTACACTTATAGCTAAAAAGATTACAGTAAAGTCTGGACCTGCGCTCATTCATTTACTTGTTGTTATGAGCGTTTTTGCCCTCCTTCTTAATCTAGGGATTACATCAATAAAATTTTACCAGTTACAATTGCCAGCAGACGAATGGCGCTCAGGTATTCATCATTATATATTTAAATAATTTCAAATAAGGAGAAGCGTATGGAAAACAAAGTTTCAGTCGTTGTTACTTGTTATAATCACGAAGAATATATTGAAGGATGCTTGCGCAGTATTTTTAAGCAAACATATAAGAATATAGAGCTTTTAGTTTTTGATGATGGTTCGACGGATGACTCAGGGCAGATTATTGAAAAAGTACTAAAGGACAGTCCTTTTTTAGGTGAAACTTATTATTTCTCATCTAAAAATAGAGGCGTTACCTCAGTGCGTAATGATGCTTTATCTAAAATAAAAGGTGAGTTTCTCCTTTTTGTTGATAGTGATAACTTTATTGATCCCGAGCATATTGAATGGCTGCACCATTCTTTGACAAAGGAAGGTGCAGATATTGCATATTGTCAATTATGGGACTTTGTGCATGGTAGAAATGTCCTAAGAGATGACTTAGAATACAGTCTATCTAAAGAGTTAACAGGCAATCTTATAGATGCTTCTTCGCTGGTACGCACTTCTAAAATATCTGGTTTAAAATTTGATGATGCTCTAAATGATAAAGCTTTAGAAGATTATGATTTTTGGCTATCTATGATTTTGCTTAAGGAAGCAAAATCTATTTTTGTGAAAGAAACGAAGTTAAATTACCGGGTTTTAGATACTTCTAGAACAGAGCGAGGAAATTGGGATAAATATTATCAGTCGTATTTTTATATTTTGGATAAGTATGTGGACTTGATTCCTAGAGAAATCATTCAAGCCTTAAAAAATAATATAAAGATTTGGCTGAAAGGTTATGAAGATTTAGAGAAAAAAAACAGTGAGCAGGATGCTGCGATTCGTGAAAAAGATAAACATATTGAAAACTTCCAAAAAGAAGTAGCTCTACTCAAAGAGAAGCTTAACCATCAGGAGAATAAGTTAGCTGAAAAAACCGAGCTTATACGGACTTTCGAAAAGTCTTTCTTCTACAAACTTTATAAAAAAAGACTAAAAGTAAAAGATATTAAGGGGTAAAAAATGAAGCGTCTGCTGTTATACGTTCATTACAATAAATATAATCAAATTAGCGACCATGTTCTTTATCAGTTGAGACAGATGAAACCATTGTTTGAAAAAGTAGTATTTATTTCAAACAGTCAGCTTTCAATTGAAGGACAGGCCAAGTTGACAGGTTTGATAGATGATTTTATTCAAAGAGAAAATAAAGGCTTTGATTTTGGTGCTTGGCGTGATGGAATGGCGCACATTGGCTTTGAACAGCTAAAAGAATATGACTCCGTAACGATTATGAATGATACTTGTTTTGGTCCTTTATATGATATGGTGCCTTATTATGCTGAATATGAAGCGCGTGAGGTTGATATTTGGGGGATAACGAATCACAGGGCCTACCAAGAATCAAAAAATCATGGTTTTGCGGAACATATCCAATCCTATTATAAGGTTTTCAGTCATAAAGTTATTTCTTCAGAAGTTTTTCAAAACTTTTGGAAAAATATTGAAGACTTTGAAAATGTACAAGATGTTATTGACCACTATGAAATACGTTCAACCACGGTCTTTATAGAAGCTGGTTTTAAATATGAAACTATTCTTGACACACGCGAGCTTGATGATTCACGTCTTTTGCATCCCGATTTTTCATACTACGCACCAGATGTCATCTTACAGGAAAAGGTTCCTTTTATTAAAGTGAAGGCTTTCCAAAGTATAGAAAGTTCGGGAATTGCTAAATACATGCTGGACTATGTCGAGGAATATACAGATTTTCCAAAACAACTTATCGTGGATCACCTTTCAGTGGTAGATTATCCAGATGCAAATTATCTTTTAGCAGAGAAATATCTGAATGACGTCGAAAACAAGACAATTACCAAAAAAATAGCGGTACACCTCCATGTTTTCTACACGGAATTATTGGAAGAATTTCTTGATGCTTTTGGTCACTTCCACTTTAATTACGATTTGTATTTAACAACAAATACGGATGAAAAAGAGAAACAAATTGAGGAAATACTCAATCAACGACAGATTAAAGCAGAACTTGTACGTACCGCTAATTATGGACGTGATGTCATGCCCTTCTTGGCCCTGAAGGATGCTTTAAGACAATATGATGTCGTAGGTCACTTCCATACAAAACGCTCCCTTGAAGCAGCTTTTTTTGCAGGAGAATCTTGGCGTAAGGAATTGATTGAGATGCTCATTGTTCCAGCGGATAATGTGATGCATAATTTTGAAAGTAACAATAAACTTGGTATTGTTATCGCAGATATTCCTTCCTTCTTCCGTTTTAATCGTGTTGTTGACGCTGACAATGAAAATAAAATGATTGCCCCAATCATGAATGATATGTGGAAACGTATGAAAATGCGCAAGAAAATAAATTTTCATGATTTTAAAACATTTACGATGAGTTATGGTACATATTTTTGGGCAAAAACAGAAGTTCTTGAACCACTTTTCGATTTAGAAATTATGAAAAAAGAAGTGCCTAACGAACCATTGCCTCAGAACACAATTTTACATGCGATAGAACGTATTCTGGTTTATCTAGCTTGGGACAAGGACTTGGATTTCCGTATTGGTAAGAATCACCTGGAACTTTCTCCCTTTATTGATGCGCGTACATTTAACCAACGCTTTGGGATAACCGAAGAAAATGCAAAAGACATTAGACTCACGTTTATACTAAAGCTAGCAGTCAAAAAAACGTTGCGGTTGATCAAGTATAGAACCTATAAACTTTTAGGGAAAGATACGAAACATATATAAGATTAGAGGAACTATGAACACAGTAAATAAGCTATCCAATGGGAAATACAAAGTGGAGAACATCTTTCTTACAATTGCTCTAATTTTTGGCTTGATCACCGTCTTTATCCAGCCCATTTTTTCAGCACCAGATGAATTTGTTCATTTTAAACGGGCTTATACTATTTTTCACGATGATACAGATAAGCTGTTTGAAGAAGTTGATAAACTAACTACTTTGATTCCTTATGAGGGCCCAGAACTAAATGAGAATGCTTTGAATTCACCAGAAGCAAGTTTTGCTTTTGAATCAGCTTATAAAGATGGAAGTTTTATTCAGAAATATTTTAAGGAAGAAGTATCTGATAAAGGTTCCTTGGCCCTTAATATGGATTTTAATCAATTAAGCTGGCTCCCTCAAGCTTTGGGAATACTCATCGGAAGTTTCATTCATCCGAGTTTTGGTGTTATGATTATAGCTGGACGTTTAATTAATCTTTTGGTCTATACTTTAGCTATATATTTTGCAATAAAAAAGGCCAAGATTGGGAAGTGGGTAATGGCAGCTGTCGCTCTGTTACCGATAAGCATACAGCAAGCAGCATCTTTGTCTTATGATGTTGTTTATTATATTGCTATTTTCCTATGTTTCTCTTTAATGAGCAACTTATGGACGCGTAAAGAAAAAATGGGATACAAATGGTATTTTTATCTCTTACTGATTGCTCTACTTTTATTTATACCGAAAGAAGCAGTGCTCGTTTTGGGAATTTATTATATCACGATACCTATGCGTCTATTTGGAGATAACCCACTCACAAAGTTTATTGATAGATTTTGGGAATTTTGGAACAAACATAGAAAACTCAGTGTATTCGTTATTCTAATATTCTTTTACGCTTTATTTGTATATGAATTTCGTCAGGCTGGTGGAGCTCTGCGTGGCGTACAGATTATGATTAATACATTCTTCAGACCAGACTTCTATAATAATATGGACAGTATACTGGTAAGCGGAATGATTGGTAACTTTGGGCAAATGACTTATCGCTTGCCAGCTTGGCTTGTAGTTATTAATTTCATCTTCTTATTTATTCTTGGTCTTACTGAAAAAGAAGTGAGGTTAGACCGACGTGTAGCAGTTTCAAGTAGTGTTGCTTATACTCTTATTATTATAATGACTGCAGTGACTATGTATATGAGTTGGACTTTAAATCACTTGGATATTGCTGGTGCATTAATAAGTTTAGGAAATCAAGGGCGCTATTATACTCCTTTTCTAATTATTCTGGTTCCGATTATTTTGTTTTTGAAAAAATATATTAAAGTAGAAGTAGATGAAACTCTGAAAAGACGGATATTTAAGACAGTTGTGACTTTTAACCTCGTATATTTTATTATATTAACTCTTTTATTCTACTACTTAGCAGATCGCGGTGCTAATTTTTTACCGGATGTGATAATTTGGGTCAAAACTCTAGTTTAGTAAAGCGCTAGTCAGTATATCGCAGTTTGTTTTTCAAAGAAATATAAGATATAATAATTAAGATACGTTTTGTGCAAAATGTTGTAAGGAATAAAAATGAAGAAAAAAAACGAACAGAAAATATTATTGATAATTCCTGCTTACAATGAATCTGAAGGCATCGTTAATGTCATAGAAACCGTTGATAATTATAGAAAAAAATGTAACTATCAATTGGATTATATTGTAATTAATGATGGATCAACAGATAATGAAGAAGAGGTACTTCAAAAGCATAACATCAACCATGTAGAACTAATACAAAATTTAGGTATTGGAGGGGCTGTACAAACAGGTTATATTTATGCCTTAGTCAATGACTATGATATTGCAGTTCAATATGACGGCGATGGTCAACATGATATTGAGTCTTTACCAAATCTTGTTGAACCTATCTTGAACAATGAAGCAGATTTTACAGTTGGCTCACGATTTTTAGATGAAAGTAATTCGGAATTTAAATCTTCAAAATCACGTCAATTGGGTATTAAAATTTTATCTGCATTAATTTTCTTAACCTCAAAATTTAGAATTAAAGATGTTACAAGTGGCTATCGTGCAGGAAATCGGAAAGTCATTGAACAATTTACCAAACGATATCCAAGACAATATCCAGAGCCAGAAAGTTATATGCACTTGTTTGCCAAAAATATTCGTGTTAAAGAGGTAGGTGTGAGGATGTTTGAGCGAACTACTGGCGTGTCAAGTATCAACTTACTCAAGGGAGCAAACTATATGATTAGCGTTTCACTTGCAGTCCTCGTGTCTTCAATGATTGGAAAGGAGAAAGGATAATGCCCATTCAATTACGCGTTTTAGCGATTGTTTTTTCAATTATCTTTTTCATCTATGTTATTCAATTGATAAAAAAAGATAAAGCTGAGATAAGGCATATGCTTAAGTGGTTCATACTAGCAATAATTATTTTGTTTGGCGCACTTTTTCCTGAGATGGGGAGTAGTGTTGCTCATTTTATGGGGATACAGACTTTGACATCTCTCGCTTTATTTATATTGGTGAGCTTGTTACTCTTTATATCATTGAAGTACCAAATGTCACTAATCTCCGCAGAAAAACAGATTAAAAATTTAGTTCAGGAAGTTTCTCTCTTGAAAAAGAAAGTGGAAGAAACTGACCATTTAAATAATCATTAAAATCTTTTCATCAACCAGTTAGGCTGCTGTTTAGAACGATCAGAGGAAAGGTTAAACTAAGCTAACCATGCGAGATAAACAATTTGCACATACTTTTGTTATTTGTGCATACCAAGATTCACCTTATTTAGAAAAGTGTATCCACTCATTACTGTCACAATCTTCTGTGATAAATCAAAAATCAAAAGTTATTTTGTATACTTCAACTCCCACTGAGTTAATGCTTAACATAGCTAAAAAATATAAGCTTAAACACTTTGTAGGAAAAGGTGGGGGGATAGGTGCCGATTGGAATGGTGCACTATCCTTTGTGGATACGAAATATGCTACTATAGCACATCAAGATGATACCTACGAACCTGAATATGGGACAAAGATTATTCAAGCTTTCGAAAAGCAAGAAGATCTAAATATTGTTTTCTCTGATTATTATGAAACAGATGAAAACGATAATATCAGAAAAAGAAATATTAACTTAAAGGTTAAAACTTTTGGCCTACATGTGTTTTCACTTTTCAAGAATAAGTCTTATCAGCGCCGTGTTTACTCGTTCGGAAACTTTATTTGCTGTCCTGCTGTTTCATATAATATGGAACGTCTGAGCGATTTTAAGTTTGATGAAGAGCTAAAAATGGCTTTAGATTGGGACGCTTGGGAGCGGATTATGCGCCGCCCAGGTGCTATCAAGTATCTTTCAGAAAGATTAATGGCCCATCGGATTCATAGTGAGTCAGAAACAAGCGTGAATACTGTTGATAAAAACAGAGAAAAAGAAGAATATGATATGTTTCGTCGATACTGGGGAGAAAACATGACCCAGTTTCTTATGAAATTTTATGTGAATAATCAAAAAGGAAATTCATGATTATTGAATGAGAACTGAACAGAAAAGAAAAGGGATTAAAGTGATATGTCACAGTCAAGGACAGCATTGATATCGGTTATTGTACCCGTGTATAATGCGGAAAAATATTTAACTGAATGTTTGGACTCAATTTTAAGACAAACTTATCAGAATTTAGAAGTCATTTTGATTAATGATGGTTCAACAGATCGTTCTTTGGAGATCATTGAAGAATATGCTAAAAATGATGAAAGAATAGTTGTTTTTTCAATTGAAAATTCTGGACCCGGTTCTTGTAGAAATACAGGATTAGATCACTTTACAGGTGATTATGTGATGTTTGTTGATTCTGACGATACCTTGAGCGAGGATTTGTTTGAGTTGCTACTGAGCATGACAAAAAGCACATCAGAGATTGTTATGTGTAAATTCTCAAAAGATATTTCAAATATGGGTCAGGGGAGTAGAGAAGTTATTGAACAAACGTTTACATTTACAGAAAGTGTAAAACAAATGTATTCACCTGGTTTTGCTTCAGCAGGACCTTATTCAAAACTTTATGGCCGTGATATTTTTGAATACCTTAGATTTCCTGACATAGCTATGTATGAAGATTCTGCAATAAGTCTTCAAGTTCTCTCCAATGCTGAAAAAGTAATATTTGTTGATTACATTGGATACTATTATCGATTTAACCCAGAGAGCATCACAAATAAAACAGTATCTGAAAGAAATTTCTCGATTTTCAAGAAAACAGATATAGTACTAAATTTTGTAGAACAAAAGCATCCAGAGGCTATCAATCTTGCACGGACAATATGTGTGAATGATAATGAATATGTGATGATGGAATCTACTCGGGTAAAAACAGAAATTTCAAAGACTCTTTTTACTCAATTGTTTAAACAGAATAAAGAATTAACAAAAGAGATGGGATTAAGGAAATTGCTATATCTTAACCCAAGAGTATTATATGTAAGCTTGAGAGTGATGAACAAGGTATATTATAATGATATAGTGAGAAGTTTTTTTAAAAAAATACTAGGGGTATAAAATGACTGATAAAATAGATTTTGTGATAACTTATTTAGATGGAGCGGATCTAGAATGGATTAAGGAAAGAAATTACTATCGCGAAAAAATTCAAGGTATTACGTCACACGAGAATAATGATAGCAGATATAGAAATATGGATAATTTTCATTATCTTTTACGTTCGATTGAAAAATTTGCACCCTGGGTTAATAAGATTCACATCGTGACCTGGGGACATATTCCCGAATGCTTAAATACAAATCATCCAAAAATCAATGTTGTTAAGCATAGTGATTTTATCCCCAAAGAGTATTTGCCGACTTTTAATTCCAATGTATTGGATTTAAATTTAGATCGCATCCCAGGATTAACTGAAAAATTTGTCTACATTAATGATGATGTATTTTTTAACAGCCCGACTCACCCAACAGACTTTTTTGAAAATGGACTTCCGAAACTCCAACTCATGCATGCGCCATTCATGCCAACGGATGCAATATTTTCTAATAATACTTTGGCTCTTAATAAAGTTGTAGATGCTACGAGTTTAATTACAAAGAAAATGCTATCGATAAAAAATGGTGTTTTTGCAGCCTTATCTAATTTATATTTATTACCAATTTTAAAATATTACGGAAAATTTATTGGCTTTAGAGAGGACCACTTATCGATGCCATTAACAAAATCTGGCTACAAAGCAGTAAGAGAAAAATTACCTGAGTATTTTGATTATGTTAGTAGAAGTAAATTTAGAAATTCATTGAATATCCAGGCGGTCAATGTTTGGTTAATGATGGATTATGCACGCGCGACGAATGAGTTTGTTCCAATGAATTCCTTTAAATTTGGTCGTTTGGTTAATTTAGGAACAGATGTTGACTTTAAAAAACTTTTTCAATCTAAATATAAAATTTTATGCTTAGAAGATGGAGACTTCGTTTCAGAAGAAGACTTTCCAGGTATTGTGGCAAAAATGAATGCAGAGCTTGAGAAAAAATTTCTGGTTAAAAGTAGCTTTGAAAAGTGATTCTGTTACCTATACATAAAAGAACACCTATCTAGGTGTTCTTTTATGTATAAGTACTATATAAAGTAGATATTTTTGATTAAAAATATATTGTTGCATCTTATTTTCATTAGTCAACGTAGGGTGTCTTGCATACTTTGAGCAAATTTTTCTAAACATGTTATCTTTCTTTGGGATTTGATTAAATACAGTAATTTATATATTATATAGTAAGAGAACATTCATATTTTCAAGAGAAAATTTTACACAGCAGGTAGTATTTAATTGAAACAGAAACAAAGTAAATATATTAAAATCTGGTGGTTAAGGAATTTTATTTTTATTTTAATTGCCTTTATCCTCTTCCTTCCATTTTTGATTAATGGTGAGCTAATAACTTGGGCTGACTCCCAGTTTCATATTACTCGTCTTTATGAGATTATAAAGCAACAACAACATGGGAAGTTTTTTCCTGATATTGTTCAGTATTCTGGATTACAAAATTGGGGCTATGGTCTTAATTTATTTTATCCACCTTATGCGTTAATGCCCTTGATTCTTTTATGGCGATTGTTAGACAATCCAGTTGTAGCTTTTATTTTATTTGATATATTTATTGTATATTTCGCACTAGTTATGAATTTTCGTATATTTAAAAAAGCTACTCAAAATTTGTCATTGTCTTTTCTTATATCTATTTTATATATTTTAACAGCATCTGCTGGGACAATGCCGCCGATAGCTAGAAATTCGATGAATGTTCCTGTAGTTGGAATTGCATTAATAAATCAACTGACCTCAAATATTGTATTTCTTTTTGCTCCTGTAATACTAGTAAGTTTTTATCAAATAATATTCCAAAATAAGAAGTCATATTGGAGAAATGCGGCTATATTTAGTGCTCTATCCGCGATGCTTTCTATCCCTGCTACGTTAGGTTTGGTTATTACGATAATTCTAATGTTTGTAGTTGGAATATTTAAGAAGACGATAAATATTAAAAATTTTGTTACTCTACTTGTGGTTGCTGGAGCAACTCTCCTTTTATCAGCTATATTTATTGTGCCTCTTCTTGAACAGCGACTGTATAGCTCTTGGGGAAGTCTTCCAAATAGACAAACACTATGGGGGAAAAGTTTTTTTGATATTGTAGTAAAAAACATATTTAACTTTTCTGATATTCTCTCAGTATTTGTGGTGATAGCTTTCATTTATCTTTTGGCATATAAAAAGATTGACAGATATTATAAGTTATTAGCTATGGGATATCTTATCTCACTGCTTTTCTTACATTCTTCTGTTTTTCCATGGTGGCTTATTCAAAATTTTTTTGCTGCGACTCTACAATATACATCTCGCTGGGAGTTTATTCCTAAGTTAATAGGAAGTATATTTGTTGCCAGGGTAGTATTGGGGATTGCACAAGAAAGACCAAAAATATTTCCAATTACTGTTTACGTAACTTTGGCTTTTGCAGTTCTAGGAATGTATGGTAATACGCTATCAACTTATTTTCCTGTTATTCCGGTCAGACAAGAAACTCCTACTGAACCGAAGGATGGAATAAGAAATGAATCTTTTGAACCCATAAAGAAATATGCTCTAGGAGGTAGAATTTATTTGAGGGTCAATTCTGAAAATATAAGAAATATTTTGGACAGTAACTTTATATCACGAAAAGATTTGGGACTCAATCCTACTGAACCAATGTTATCTTCTTTAGCATTTAATGATTATCGAATTCAAGGGCAGTATAGAGATCATCAAAAAGTGTATGCAAATTCGTTGGTAAAATTCAATGGTAAACTGCATAAAAATATGACCATTGCTAAAGGTGAAGAATTTATTATTAATGGACTGCCAAAAGATCTCAATACAGTTCAGGCACCTATTACTTATCTTAAAGGATTCAAAGCTTATGATAATTTAGGAAATGAATTAATATCTTATAAAAATGATGATGGTTTTCTTGAAATAAAACCGAATGGCTCTGAGAGTATAAAAATTATTTATGGAAAAACACTTCTCCATAAGGCCAGCATTGTGATATCTATTATTTCTTGGATGATTCTTTGTTTAGGGTTATTTCTAAGTAAAATAAAAAAAGGATGGGGAAGACGTGAAAAAGCTATCAATCGTAGTTCCAGCATACAACGAAGAAGAAACTCTTGAGCTTTTCGTTGAGGAAGTAAATAAACAAACAGAAAAATTGCCTTTAGAAAAGACCTTTTATTTCGTTAATGATGGTTCAACGGATAATACTCTAAGTGTTTTAAAAAAACTTGCTGCCAAACAAAATATCAAGTACCTTTCCTTTTCCAGAAATTTTGGAAAGGAAGCTGCATTATTGGCAGGCTTAGATGCCGCTGATGGTGATTTTATAACGGTTATGGATGCGGACTTGCAAGACCCACCTGAGATGCTGAATGAAATGTACATAAAACTTCAGAAAGGCCATGATATAGTTGGTACACGTCGTATTTCACGTGATGGAGAGCCACTTATTCGTTCTTTCTTTTCCCAAATTTTTTATAAGCTTATTAACAAAATCTCTGATACTGAGATGGTTGATGGTGCTCGCGACTTTCGACTTATGACTCGTCAAGTTGTTGATAGTATTTTGGAGTTAGAGGAGCGAAATCGTTTTTCAAAAGGCTTGTTTAGCTGGGTCGGTTTTGATACAATCTATCTTCCTTACGAAAATCATGAGCGTGTGGCAGGAACGACCTCGTGGAATTTTTGGGGACTGGTCAAGTACTCAGTAGACGGTATTGTAAACTTTTCCGAAGTTCCACTCAATCTTGCAACATTTGTTGGATTTCTAAGTTTCCTGGCATCAGTAGTAATGGGGATATTTTATTTTGTACGCACTCTCATTTGGGGCGATCCGGTGAGTGGTTTCCCGACCCTTGTTATCCTCGTTCTTTCGATAGGTGGACTGCAGCTTCTTTCTCTAGGAATTATTGGGAAATATCTTTCAAAAGTTTTCCTTGAAACAAAGAAGAGGCCCAGCTATATTGTTAAGGAAACTAATATAAAAAAAGCCCTACTCTAAGTATATAAGCCATCTATTGAGTTACTACATTCAATATATTACATATTGAATCATATTATAAATGGTGTTTGGTAATATTTGTGCAGTTCGTTGCAATAAGTTTATTTGAACTTATTGCCATAGTATGACATAATGAGTAGTGATAGACTGTTACGTTAGAGGTATAATAAAGCAACGTTACACATAGTTTTAAGTACATCTATTTTATTGAGATATTCTATTCTCCCTTTGTTGGTAAACAAAAGTTAATATGTGTTTTCCCATGCGTTCTGCTTCATACTGGGAGACATTTCTGTAACAGTGAAATCGTTATAACTTTTTTAATAAGAGGCCCATACTTACGTATGCTAAGATGGTAAATAACTAACACAGTTTTACTGTTATAAGATGGATTTTTAGTAACTCAAATTTTCAATGAAGTTTTGTAAAAAGGCTGAAATTGTGATAAAATATAGCGTTAGTTGTATACTCTACCTATTAGGTATTAATGTGAAATCTATAAATATTTAAGACAATTAGAAGTTTTAACGCTCATAAAATATGAAAGAGGAAATGAAAAAGATGAAGAAAGTGAAATTATTCTACGCTGATAACAACAATATGGGAGATGAACTTAGTAAAATTATTGTGGAAGAATTATTTCACCTAAAAGTTGAAAAGAAAATAACTGTATCATCAGATTTATTTGCTATCGGAAGTATTCTAGATGGAACGGTATTTAATAGAAAAACTCCTCTTCAATCATTAATTAAACTAATTTTAGGAAGACCCAACAGAACACCTGTTTATATTTGGGGCTCTGGTTTTATAACTAAAGAGACAGAAGGCCCATTTTTCTACAGAAAAAATATTAGATTTAAAGCTGTTCGGGGAAAACTAACTCAGGAAAAAGCAGAAGAAATTTTAGGTAAAGAAATTCATCCTGTTTATGGTGATGCAGGAATTTTGGCTTCAGAGTTAGTTAGCACAGAATTACCAATAGAAAAAAAATATAAATGGGGTATCATACCTCACTTTGTAGATAAAGGTCATTCTGCAGTTGAAAAATTAAGTGAAAATCTTGAAAATTCTACTGTAATTGATGTGGGGAGTCATCCTAAAGATGTTATTCGAGAAATTGCACAATGTGAATATATTTTATCAAGTAGTATGCATGGATTGATAATTGCAGATTCATTTAATATTCCTAACCATCATATTGTTATTTCAGATAAGGTTACTGGCGATAATTTTAAATTTAGAGATTATTATTCAGCCTTTGGTTTGCAACATAATTTTACAAATATTGTAGAAAAAGAATGGTCTATCTTTTCAGATGAATTTATGAAAGAAACTTATAAAGTGACCGAAGACATGGTTAAAAAAATGAAAGAGGACATGGAAAATTCTTTTCCTAAAGAGCTATTAAATGACTGAAAACAAGCAACGTGTCAATAAAAAGTATCTGAAAGAGTTAAGCCGCCACGATGGGGATACAAATTTAGGGGATTTACTATCTTTAAATGATATAAGCAGTGATGCGATTAACTATTATTTAGCTCACACTGACTCAGATTATATTTTAGAAGCTAGTGAAGGACGAAACATTAGTGAAGATGAGCCCCTCGTTTCATTTCTAATGACTACATGGAATAGAAAAGATTTACTAGAAACAACACTTGAGTCTATATTTGCCCTAGCTTACAGTAATTTTCAGTTTGTTATCGTTGATGACCATTCTACAGATGGTACCGATTTATATATTCAACAACTACAAAATAAGTATCCTGATATTGATATTATTTTCATAAAAACTAAAGGGAAACAAGGACCTGGCTTAAACAAAAGATTAGGTTTTGAAGAAGTAACTGGGGATTACGTCATTTTTATTGATGACGATGATTTTTATATTGATAAAAATTGGATAGGAAAAGCACTAAATATTTTCAAAGATAATCCTACAGTGGGGAGTGTCTGGTTCAACTCACTACAACTTTATATGAATACGGAAAAATTACTCTTTCCTAAGCAATCTCAGATGTCCTTATATGGCTTAGTTTCAACAGATATTGTACTAGAAGGTTTCCAAGATCAAGTGAAAAAACCTCAATCCACATTCCCAGTTATTTTCGATACAAAAAAATATCGACAAGCTGGTGCTGAAGAAATGAAAATTTTGAATGATACCTCAATTTATCTTAGAGGAATTCTTGCTGGCGATGTGTATATTTCAGATGCTGTCGTTGGTGTGTATCGTATTCATGATGGCTCTATTGGAAAAAATGTATCCTTTGACTTCATAATAGATAATGTAGAAGAAAAGAAAATGATTGCAAATAGATTGCCAAGTAATATATCTAAAGAACATTGGTTTTATAAGCAATCAACTCTTTCTTGGAATTATTATTTTGCAAAAAGTAGGGTGGTGAATTGGAAAGGTGTAACCAAGTGGTCACGTCATTTATCTACAAAATATAGATTAAAATTTTACTTGGGGGTAATAAAGCAGCGGCTAGGATATTATCTTCAAAAAATTAAACACTAAAGAATGTGAGATTGAGAAATGCAAATGAATAAAATGTCATCAAATAGACAGATGATGATTAATATATCAGCAACTTTAGTTGTCTTTATCGCAAATGCTTTAATTAACTTTTTGCTTTCTCCATTTATTGTTAGAGAGTTAGGAGTAGAAGCTAATGGTTTTGTACAGTTAGCTACAAATTTTGTGGCTTACATTGCGATTATCATGTCAGCAATGAATTCTATGTCTTCCAGATTCATGACGGTAGCTTATCATGAAAAGAAAATGGATAGAATGAATGAGTATTATACTTCAACTTTTGTAGGGAACAATGTTATCATCTTCCTTTTGCTTATCCCTGTTTTACTTGGTATCATGTTTTTGGAACACTTTATTCAGATATCTCCAGATTTAGTTTTTCAAGTAAAGATGCTCTTTCTTCTTATTTTTCTTAATTATTTTGTTTCAATGGCCACACCAAACTGGGATATATCTTTTTTTGTGACAAATAAAGTTTACATGCGCTCAATAGGTAATATGGTTTCTTATCTAGTTCGTGCACTTGTTATTGTTGTTATGTTTGCATATCTTCCTGCAAAAATTTGGTATGTAGGAGTTTCCGCTATTATGGCTACTTTAGCTCTTCAACTCTGGTTTTATTTTGGTATGCGTAGAGAGTTGCCAGCGTTAAGGGTCAACAGAAAATCTATTAAATTATCTGCTCTAAAAGAATTACTGTCAAGCGGTGTTTGGAATTCTATAAATCAGCTTGGGTTTGTGCTTTCTAATGGTCTGGACTTATTGATTACAAACATATTTATCGGTGGCAACATCATGGGGATTGTTTCCTTAGCAAAAATTGTTCCGAGCATAATTGGAGGTCTTCAAAGTACCATATCCACAACTTTCACACCACAGCTAACTATTCTTTACTCCCAAGGAAAAATAAAAGAGATGGTTGCGGAAATTTATAAGGCAAGTAAGATAACCCTTATTCTTATAGGCCTTCCGTTGACAGGCTTTATTGCTTTCGGGCATCCCTTTTTCACACTATGGTTGCCAGGTCAGGATGCTACTCAACTCCAGATCCTTTCTTTTCTCACTATGATGAATTTAGCAGTGATTAATGGGAGCCAACCTCTCTGGCAAGTTTTTGTGGTAGTAAATAAAAATAAACCCGATGCTTTGAGTGTAATTTATGGTGGTATAGCAAATGTAGTTATAACATTTATTGTATTAGAAACCACTGATTTGGGAGTTTATGCTATTGTAGGTATTAGCTCAATAATAGGTATTTTAAGATATCTGTTGTTCGTTATTCCTTATTCAGCAAAATACCTAGGACTTAAGTGGACAGCTTTCTATCCACTTATTGGCTACTCGTTAACCACTCTTGCCGTTAATTTAATTATTGGTATGTTCATTAGCAAAGTTATTTTTATTAATAGTTGGCTAACGTTAGCTATAGCTGTAATTGTTTTTACAATTATTAGTGGACTTGTGACTAGCTTTATTGTTTTGAACAAAAAGGAAAGAAAATTCGCCTTAAAGTTGATTATGTCTAGAATTCGGTAAAAGCTGGACTCAAAAATTTTATACATGCATTTAATATTGGAAAAAATTATGAAAAATAATAAAAAAATTCTGTACATCATTATTGCCTTTTGCCTATTATTATTTATAGGTAGCTACAAAATAGTTCGGGCAGAAGGGCTGCCTCAAGAAAGAGTATCTATTGAACTTAATGCCAGTAATAATGGTACTCCCATTAGGGGAGGGATTTTTAATGCAATTAATTTAGAAAATGCATATAAAAAATTAATGAATGGGGAAATAAATTCAGAAGAAACTGACTCAGCAAGCTGGAAAGCTATTCAAACCCAGTTACAACCTGATACAGCTGAAATAAATAGTAACATTATACAGTTTGCAAACGGACAAACTGTTGGGCCTGGGATAAAACATACCGCTGAAGAAACCCAACGTCTCATAGAAAGCATACTAAAACTAGGAGGCTGGGGATCTACGTTTCTAACAGAACTTAATGGTCCAACGGAAAAGATTCGCTTTAGACAAGCTGAGCGTGGTAGAGACAGTAATACCTTTACTGATGAAAAAGGTGAAGCCATTGCTACAGTCCTTACGGGGCTCACAGCTATCATGTCGGGAGATAATAATTTTCAAAAACTTATCACAATTACGAAAAATAATCAAAAAATAAAGCTTGATACAGCTAATAATGATAGTCGTCTTTCAATTACTTTAGAAAAAGAAGGAAAGAAAGAAAGAACGAGTTTTGGAAGTTATGTAGTAGATGCTTCTCACCCCCTCACTTACCAAATAAAGGTAAATAAAGATATCAACCATCTTGGTGGTAGTTTTATAATAAAATCTACAGCGAATATTGTAATAGATTCTGTTTCAAGTGCAGGTGATTCTCTTGAAAATGTTTCTATCGAGAAAACAGATAAATTGGGTGATGTTATTAATCCGGAATGGCAAGTGACATTTCCTGCTTTATCTCAGGATTTGGTTTTGAATGTCACAGCCCATTTAGTCCCAACCTCTGTAAAGGATATTCAAAAAATGGGAGAGACTCTCACTGTTTCAAGCATTGATGATACGGGAGGAGCTGTAGTATCCGTATCCCCACCTGTAATTGTCTCGGGTGCTAATTTTGTAATGATGGATAACCCAAAAAATAAATTAGTAACCGGTGGAGAATACGTACTTGGAAGATACGTGGGGAAAACTTATCAAATATATTCTGCGCAAGAAGGCTGGATGGATGTTAATAATCTAGAAGAAATTGATTCAAAAAACGCAATGGTTTTACGTGGAGGGAATCAGTACATTATTGGAGAAAAAGATCCTGTCCCAATACCAAAAGCAACTAATCGTTTTAATTATGATTCAGATGAAAACGATAAGCTAAATAAATCTCTTATCCAAATTACTGGTTTAGCTCAAGCAGACAACTACTTCTTGTATCCAGTAAAAGCTGTTCCTAACTATAAATTAGTTCATGCTCCCTTCAATTTCAGTGTATTTTCAGATTTTTCTATTGGAAGAAATGGCTCAGTTTTAACAAAAAGTTCTTTAGGGAATGCCGAAGTTCAAAATTTCTCTTTAAATACAACAATTCCTGATTTTCAGACTAATGTGAATGAATATAATGTTTTAGATGTTAAAGGCTCTACGGTAACTCCGATGAATACTTTGACTAGGATTATTATCCCAATAGCTGTATTATGTATTATTATGGTTGTTGTTACGATCTTGTTTATTAGATTTTTGTGAGGAGAAAATTAAGTGAAAAATATTTTTTTAACAGAAGAAACGATAAAAAGTAAGATTCATAAAGTTTATCTGTTTTTAGCTTTATTTATCGGAATGAGCTTTTCCCTCGCAATGCCTCTTTTCAGTGAGCCTGATGGGATGTTTCATTATACTGTGACTACAAATATAGCGAAACTTTCTAATGATTTGTCTGCTTATGGTGAGTCAAGAATCGGAACAAACTTTTCGACACAAGTTATGAACTACCAACAGGGTACGATATTTGAAAAGTATTACAAGAATAAAATAAAAGAAATGCCTATGGAAGATCTTCCACGAGAAAGTTCCTTCCCTTCAATAATGAACTATAATTTCTGGGGGCATCTCATTCCTGCCGTTGGTATAAGAATTGGTCACGCTATCTATCCTTCAATTGGAGTGATGATTATCTGTGCTCGTTTATTCACTACTTTAATGTGCAGTCTAGCTATGTTCTTTATTATCCGCTGGGTAAAAGCAGGTAAGCTTTTATTCTTTGTGGTGTCTTTAAGCCCAATAATATCCAGTTCTTTTGCAAGCTTATCCTATGACTCAACAACATATGTTATTGCAGCATTTATTGTAGCTCTGGCTATCAATATTTTAGTGAAGCAAAATGTGGAAAAACTAGATTATATATGGATGCTTCTATCAACCATAGCGTTGCTTCTTGGAGCGAAAACAAATATAAAATTATTTGCCGTTCTTGTTCCTTTAGTCATGATAAGTACTTATATTAGAAATAAAGAGATAAAACTACCCTTCATAGAGACTTGGAAGAAAAAAAAGCTAGCCACATGGAAATGGGCGAGTTTATCGATTCTTTTGGTAATTGTAATGATACTTTTTGTCTACCTTGTAAGGCCAACTCTGTTCTTCACATTGCAACGGATTGCAATCAGTTTCTTAATTAATATTTCTCCAGGATTAGATGTATCAAATCTATTCCAAACTCTCCTTGTTGCGCCAATTGCGAATATTAATTATGTTCCTTATTGGGTATCTGCAATCTGGTATATTTTACTCGTCTTAGTTCTTTTTTCAGATACAAAATATGTATCTTCACCGTTCATAGCTTATACTTCTTTAGGCCTGTTTTTAGTAGGCTTCTTAGCAGTTTACTATAGCTATGCCACTTATATTGGGGGGGGGCTGACGGTCACTCAAAGTCGTTACATAGGAGCTATAGGCGGTATGCAGGGGAGATACTTCACTCCAACATTACTCTTACTTTCTCTTTTTGCAGGTTATCAGAAATTCAAATTTAAAGTCACACAATATCGCTTAGTTATGATATTCTCTATATTAGTGATTGTTGTTTCTAATTTTATGCTTATTTTTGGTACTTTATTTGGTTTCTATAACTTGTCATGATACAGCATGTAGTGAATAAAGAAAAAGCACTAATTTTATTAGTGCTTTTTTACTATCTCTTATTTTTTCCCATACCAAGCAACACCTTCATACTTCCAACCTCGTGTAACGAGTACGCTCTTCTCATATGAATCCATTGTGATGAAGTGCGCCCCTACACCTGCTGCAGGATTGTAGAGTCGATAAGCTGGAGTTGCTGAGCTACTGTCTGAATAGAAGGCTACCCCTTCTCTTCGCCAACCATGTTTAGAGGTTAATACACTTACTTCGTAAGCATCTTTTGTATAAAGATGTTCTCCTGAACGTGGATCATAAACGCGGTAGACGGGGACGCTAGAACTCTTCGGTGCTTTCCAAGCTACGCCCTCATATTTCCAGTCTTTAGATAATTGTGGGAGTCGATCTTTTTCATTCGCATCTTTTGTATATAAATGCTCCAAATTACGATTGTTATACAAGCGATAAATATTTGTATACCCTGAAGGTGCAGGTGGATTAACAGGAGCAAAAATATTTGCATAATCAATGCTGACATCTAAAGGACTACGTCTGCTGAAGTTTGTGAAATACATTTGGCTTGTATATTGCCATGAACCAAACTGCGTATTTTGAAGGTTAGAAGCACTTGGTTTACCGTAAAGATATTGTGCAATCCAAAGATTTTTTGCGCCTAATTTACTTGGTTCCATCTGCCCAACACCATCTACGGCCCAAGCTTTTGAAGCATAATGGCGAGTGGTAGCGAAGCCTTGTTTTTTTAGTTGATCCGCAAAGTTTTGTGATGCAACTGTCCAATCCCAGTAAGGCATAGTTCCCACACTATCTTTTGGAACATATTCCGCATCGTTAATCATGACAGTACTAGTTGAAAGACCGTACTGTTTAGCAACATTTGCAAAGAAATTCGCTTCTGCTCGTGCAGTATTATTTACAGTTGCTTGAGCTGTTTTACCTGACTCTGAGAAATGTGAAAAGTGGTAAACAGCAACAGTGAGGCCCGCTTTTTTAGCCATTTGAATTTGGGCTTTAGCTGCGGGGTTAATATAAGTTGTGCTTTCCGTCAGTTTAACAATCACTGTCTTAACACCTTGTGCTTTAAGTTGATTGAAATCACTTTGTGTCATCCAATCTTGCCAAGAAGCAATATCGACAGCATCTTTTCGTGGTAGACTTGTATCATTGGATACCAGGTCAGAGGGAGCATTTCTTAAACTGGCTTGGGCTGTCTCTGCATCGTCGGCAATGGCGCGACGCACTCTGCTGGAAACTTTTGGAGTCTCAGTATTTTCTTGGATGTCTTCCTTTACTGTCTGCCCTTCTTCATCGATAGGCGCTAAGTTTCCTTGAGCATCAATAGGAGCGGTCATTGGATTTTCTTCGGTTTGTACTTCAGCGTAATACCCCATCGGGTGATTGTCCACAGGTACTTCAGCAGTATCTGCTTGGGCTGCATGAGCAGCAAGCGCAATGAAACATAAACCGGTAAATACGGCTGCTTTTCTTAAATTAATCATTATTTCCTCATTAATTATTTCTTTATTTACACATCTTTTATTTTAACAAAAAATCTAAGGCAATGAAAACCTTTTACAAAAAAATATTGAGAAAGATGGTAAAAAATCATTGAAATCCCTAAAAGATAGTGATAGAATAGTAAAAATATATATTTGGAGGATAAATTTAATGTCAAATTGGGAAACAAAGTTTTTGAAGAAGGGTTACACTTTTGATGATGTGTTATTGATTCCAGCCGAATCGCATGTACTGCCAAACGAGGTGGACATGAGTACCAAACTCGCGAAGAACTTGACATTGAATATTCCGATGATATCTGCTGCAATGGATACTGTAACAGATAGTAAAATGGCTATTTCAATGGCACGTCAAGGTGGACTTGGTGTTATTCACAAAAATATGAGCATTGCTGAGCAAGCCGAAGAAGTGCATAAAGTAAAACGTTCGGAATCGGGCGTTATTACTGATCCTTTCTTCTTAACACCTGAGCATAAGATTGAAGAAGCGGAAAACTTGATGGCGACTTACCGTATTTCGGGTGTACCCATTGTTGAAACTTTGGAAAACCGTAAGCTTGTGGGTATTTTGACAAACCGTGACCTTCGTTTTGTTTCAAACTACAATCAAGAAATCAAAAATGTGATGACTTCTGAAAACTTGATTACAGCACCTGTGGGTACTTCATTGCGTGAAGCTGAAGAAGCACTTCAAAAGCACAAGATTGAAAAATTGCCATTGGTTGACGAGAGCGGCAAGCTTGCAGGGTTAATTACAATCAAAGATATTGAACGTGTGATTGAATTCCCTAATGCGGCGAAAGATAGCCAAGGGCGTCTTTTAGTTGCTGCAGCTGTTGGTGTAACCTCTGATACTTTTGATCGTGCCGAAGCTCTCTTTGCAGCTGGTGCCGATGCTATTGTCATCGATACTGCGCATGGTCATTCAGCAGGGGTATTACGTAAAATCAAAGAAATTCGTGAACACTTCCCAGAGCGTACATTGATCGCAGGGAATATTGCTACGGGTGAAGGTGCACGCGCACTCTTTGAAGCTGGCGTTGATGTTGTTAAAGTCGGAATTGGCCCAGGTTCAATCTGTACTACACGTGTTGTAGCAGGTGTTGGTGTGCCACAAATCACAGCTATTTATGACGCGGCAGCTGTTGCGCGTGAGTACGGTAAAACAATCATCGCCGATGGTGGAATTAAGTACTCTGGCGATATCGTTAAAGCTTTAGCAGCAGGAGGAGATGCGGTAATGCTCGGCTCAATGCTTGCCGGTACAGACGAATCACCAGGTGAATTCGAAATCTTCCAAGGCCGTAAATTTAAAACATACCGTGGTATGGGTTCACTTGCAGCAATGAAGAAAGGCTCAAGCGACCGTTACTTCCAAGGCTCTGTCAATGAAGCAAATAAATTGGTTCCTGAAGGTATCGAAGGACGAGTTGCCTATAAAGGTACAGCGACCGATATCGTTTTCCAAATGGTTGGTGGCTTGAAATCAGGTATGGGCTACACTGGGGCAGCGGATATTCTTGCTTTGCATGAGTCCGCACAATTTATCGAAATGTCAGGTGCTGGTTTGAAAGAATCTCATCCACATGATGTTCAAATTACAAAAGAGGCACCAAACTATTCAGTACAATAAGTGAAAGGCAGAGAGTATCTGCTTTTTTATTTACACATCGAGTTGACAAACCTGTAGCCATTTGATAGAATGTTAGGAGTGCTCTTTAAGAGTAAATACGAAAATGAAATGGGGTGAAATCAATGTCAAAAACTATCGTTCGTAAAAATGAATCGCTTGACGACGCTCTCCGCCGTTTCAAACGTTCAGTAACAAAAGCTGGAACTCTTCAAGAGCTTCGCAAACGTGAACACTACGAAAAACCTTCTGTAAAAGCTAAACGTAAATCAGAAGCTGCACGTAAACGTAAAAAATTCTAATTGAAAATTTTGAACCTGCCTTTGGGCAGGTTTTTTTATTACTCTTGCCTTTATTGTGCTCGTCGGAAGGACATTAAGCAAGAAGCGAAGCTCATTGTATATTCTATGCTCATTTTTTTCAAAAAAATTGTGAAAACTTTCTAACTTTATCGTGCTAATAAGTAAGCTGAGTCAAGGAGGTCAATGATGATACAGGTTTTGGCAAAAGCCCTTTTACAAAAAGCAGTAGATCAGATGGTGCATGATCTTTATTTCGTAGCATTAGAAGGAAAGTATTCTCTCTATTTTCGTACAGCAACAGAAAGGAGGTTTGAAAGAGAACTCGATCTTGAACAAGGACAAGCACTGATTGCTCATATGAAATTTTTATCTGGTATGAATCTAGGAGAAAGTAGGCGGGTACAGTTGGGGGCTTGTACTTATGTTTTAGATAAAGGTGAGCAGCGTTTACGTTTATCTACAGTCGGTGATTTTCATGGTCAAGAAAGCTTGGTTATCCGACTTCTGCATCATCAACAAAGCCAACTTCATTTTTGGAATTCAGAGATTTTTAAATCTTTTATTGGTGGGAGAGGGCTTTACCTGTTTTCCGGTCCCGTAGGCTCAGGTAAGACCAGCCTCATGTACAAGTTTGCAAGGGAGCATTTTAAAAATCAACAAGTTATTTGTATAGAAGATCCCGTGGAGTTAGTGGAAACTGAATTTTTACAACTTCAAGTCAATAAAGTAATAGGAAATGATTACGATGCCTTGATTAAGCTCTCTCTTCGTCACAGGCCTGATTTACTCATTGTTGGTGAAATTAGGGACAGTCAGACGGCAAAAGCTGTTCTCCGCGCAAGTTTGACGGGATATACAGTGTTTTCTACTGTTCATGCGCGCTCAATATCGGGTGTAATTGCACGGCTGAAGGAACTTGGGTTAACTGATTGGGAGCTACAATCCAGCCTTCAGCGGGTGATTTATCAGCGCTTAATTGCAGGAAAGGGGTTGCTTGTTTATGAAAAAGAAAAGTTTGAAGAATGGCAACCAGATAAATGGAATGGCCAGATTGATCAGTTGGTTGCAGATGGATTTATCTCAGCTGTTACAGCTGCGCACGAAAAAATTGAGTTTAGCGAAGCAGATTAAGCTTATTCAACTTATGAATAATCTTTTCAAAAGTGGCTTTCACCTTTCTGAAATTATTGATTTTCTTGAACGGTCGGGTCTCACAGAAGCATACTTTATTTCCAAAATGCGTGAAGGTTTACTCAACGGGCAAAGTTTCTCTGGTATTTTAGCGAAGCTCAAATTTTATGAGGATATTGTGACTCAGCTCTCTTTGGCCGAGTCTCATGGGAATGTTGAGTATACTTTAGAGTTGATTGAAGAAAAACTGAGACGCGTTTTGAACATTCGCAAAAAGCTCATCCAAGTTGCCACTTACCCGCTCGTTCTTCTGGTATTTCTAATCTTTATCATGCTAGGGTTGAAAAATTATTTACTGCCTCAATTGGACGAAAACAGAGGATTAGCAACTTATGTTATACAGAATCTTCCAACCCTCTTTTTAGGGTGCCTCTTCAGTTTACTTGTTGTCTTTTATCTGTGCAGATACTATTGGAAGAAGAAAACCGCTTTAGAAGCGATGAGGCTAATGGTCAAAATACCTTTTGTTGGCCGTTTTGTCCAGCTTTATTTGACAGCTTATTTTTCAAGAGAGTGGGGAAACTTAATTGCCCAAGCAGTCGATTTACGCCAGATTTGTTTTATTATGCAAGAACAAAAAAGTCGAATCTTCAAAGAATTTGGTTTTGAGCTCCTTCAAATATTAGATAGGGGTCAGAAGTTTGAAGACGCTCTTCGTTTTTACCCCATATTTACCAAGGAGTTGGCATTAATTGTGGAATATGGTGAACTAAAGTCAAAGCTAGGGAAAGAGTTAATGGTTTTTTCTGAAGAAAGCTGGTCGCTCTTTTTTGAAAGAGTTGAAAGAGCAATGCAACTTATCCAGCCTATCGTTTTCTTGCTCGTGGCGCTGTTGATTATTTTAATTTATGCTGCAATGTTACTTCCTATATATAGCAATATGGGAAACTTGATTTGAAAGAATATGGAGGAAGGAATGGAAAAAAAGAGGTTCAAAGCTTTTACTTTGATTGAAATGCTTGTCGTCTTACTTATTATCAGTGTCTTACTTTTATTGTTTGTGCCAAATTTGTCTAAAGAAAAGAAGAGTATCCAAAATACGGGTCAAACAGCGGTTGTTAAAGTTGTCGAAGGTCAAGCCGAACTTTATCAGCTTGATAAACAGGATAGTCCTAGCTTAGGGAAACTTGTCTCTGGTGGGTTAATTACACAGAAACAAGCCGATAGCTACAATGATTATTATACTAAGAACCCTAATGAAAAACGTAATGTACCGAATTAAAGCCTTGACTTTACTGGAGAGTTTACTCGTTCTTTTCTTATGTTCTTTTGTTCTTTTTCTATTTTCAGGTTCGGTCAAACAAAGTGTGAGGATAGCACGCGCAGAGATTTTTATTTTACAATTTGAACGTCTTTATAAGGATACCCAACGCATGGCGGGACTAAAGGGACAGCAACAGACATTGGGTGCTAGTGATGGTGCACTCTATAGCCAAGAGGAAATGGTGAAAGTCCCAGAGGAGGCTGAAATAAATGATTTCTCTATTACTTTTGATCAAAAATCAGGCAATTCGAGCCTACAAAAAATCACAATATTTCTTCCCTATCAGAAAAAAACAATCTCTTATCAATTGGAGATTGGAAGCGGAAAATATAAGAAAAGAATCACTTGAAGCTTATCTTCTATTAGAGAGCTTAATTGCTATGAGTCTGCTTGTTTTTTTCGTCACGGTTGTTTTAGAACAAGTTATTCAGGTTAAGAAACAGACAGCGATGGAAAATAGAGAGATTGAGGCTTTAAATGTCGCACATATGGCAGTAGATACGGGGAAAAAATATTTGAAATTAAATGGTGTGGAGATTTCGATTGAGGAAACTTCGACGCAAATGGCTATCCGTGAGTCAGGAGAGGTATTGATTGTTCTTGAAAAAAAATAAAGTTACAGCCTTTACACTCTTGGAATCACTCCTTGCTTTACTCGTGTTAGTGGGCACTTTTTCTCTTTTTCTAGGTATGACTAAAATTTTTCATGAGGAAGTGAAACGTGCTACAACAGACCATACCCAAGACTGGCAACTTTTTTGTAGTCTACTGAGAAGTGAACTTGAGGGGGCAAGCTTAGATAAGGTAGAAAATAACTATCTTTATGTACGCAAACATGTTAACCTAAGGTTTGGCCTTTCCTCTCAAGGGGATTTTCGAAAAACTAACGCGAATGGACGAGGCTATCAGCCCATGATTCATCATTTAAAAAATGCAAAAATCAGCCAAGAGGGAGAGCAGATAAAAATTACCTTGTCTTTTGAAAAAGGAGGAGACCGCACATTTCTTTACACGTTCCCAGAGAAAGAAAGTTAAGAGGCAGTATTTTACTCTACACATTGGTCCTTTCTCTTCTTTTCAGCTTGCTTTTACAATATTATTTGCAAGGAGCCATAAATGCGAGAAAACAACGTTTATTACAAAGAGAACAACTCCAGATCCAGTTAAGAGAGAAGATCATAGAGCGTGAAAAACACATCAAATAAAAACTAGTTAACTGGTAGTTAACCAGTTGACTTTATTCTGAATTTATATTATACTAGCTTTATGAAAAAATATATCCTTCTCTTACTTATCCCAGTCTTGCTCTTATTGACAGCTTGTCAAAAAACAGCAAGTGATAAACCGCAAATTGTGACAACATTTGAGCCGATGTATGAGTTTACGAAAGCTGTCGTTGGTGATAAAGTTGACATTATTAATATCGTTCCTGCCAATCAAGAAGCACATGATTTTGAGCCAAGTGCAAAAGACATGACTACTTTGACAAATGCAGATGCCATTATTTATAATTCAAAATACCTTGAAAAATGGGCCCCTACTGTGAAAAATAAAGGGATTAAAATAGAAGCAAGTACACCTGTAGAAAAAATTGGTGATGACCCGCATACATGGGTAAGCCCTAAGGCAGCACTACTCGAAGTCCGCTATATCGCAGATGAATTATCAAAAAAATTCCCTGAATACAAGGATGATTTCACTAAAAATGCTGACGAGTATATTGGGAAATTGAAAAAAATAGATCAAGATTTTGATCAATTAAAAAATGCTAAGAATAAAACATTTATCACACAGCACGAAGCTTTTGGCTATCTGGGACGTGATTATGGTTTGACAACGATTGCTATTACAGGTCTCGATCCTGAAGCAGAACCTTCAAGTGCAACATTGATTAAACTAAAAAATGAGATGCAAAAAGCAAATTTAAATACGGTTTATTTTGAAGATAACTCGAGCAGTAAGCTGGCAGAGACTTTAGCCAAGGAAGCAGGAGCTAAGCTGTTGGTGATTAACCCTGTTGAGGGCTTGACCGATGAACAAAAAAAATCAGGTGAAAGTTACCTGACAATTATGGAAGAAAATCTAAAATCACTGAAAGAAACAATTAAATAAGAATTAAGCTTATTTTAAGAAGCGTCCACTATAATAAAGACCTTCCTAAAAAAATCTTTTCATAAAACTCCTAAGGCCTACTTTTCTAAAGTAGGCTTTTTTTGTCTTGATAAAAAGTTTGGCTAGGTGCTGTAATTTCTATTAATTCCTCTGTGAAGGGATGAATGAAATATAATTTTTCTGCATGAAGCATCATGCGCTGTTTTTTTATCGGTGAATTATAGAGCGGATCACCAATAATAGGATGTCCTTCACTGTAAAGATGGACCCGTATTTGGTGCGTGCGGCCGGTATCAAGAGTGCAGCTCACAAGCGAGCACCTATGCCCTTTTTCGAGGACAGTCACATGTGTAATGGCTCTTTTCCCGTTTTTACTCGTGACATATTTTTTTCGATTGTGACGATCTCTTCCAATATTTTTATTAAGAGTTAAGCTTTTTTCGTTAAAATAGCCTTGTATAACTGCCAAATAAGAGCGATGGATTTTATTTTCCTCAAACATTTGACCAATAATGGGCAGAATAAATTGGTTCTTGGCAAAAAGGACTGCTCCAGAAGTTTCCTTGTCCAAGCGATGAACGACATGTACGGGGAGGTTCAGACGAGCTGCTACGTGATTTTGCAGGGCTGTTTCCTCAGCTGTATTACCATGAGTTTTCATACCTTCGGGTTTATTTACAATCACAAGGTGTTCATCTTCATACAGGATATCGGCAAGTTGAGGGTTGCCTGCGGGAACCTCCAGCTGCTTGAAATCATCGTCATCAAAAATAAGGGTAACTTCGTCCTGGGGCTTTACAGATTCTTCCCAGTTTGCCAAAGTACCATTAAGAAAGACATGTTTCTTGGTTCGTAAAAGGTGTCTTTGCTTGCGTGGAACGAGCCAAGTGTGCTCCAGTAAATGCGAAACACTTTGCTTTTTAATTTTTTTTGGTAAAATTAAACTAAATTTCATATAGAATATTGTAACACAAAGGCTTTTTTGTTAGAATAGGCAAAATATAGAATACAAAAGGATTTTTAAAAAATCATGTCAGAAAAAGATCAAAATTTTAGTCGACGGGCTAAAAACAAGAAATCATCTCAAAAAATAGAAAATAATAATGCAGAAGAAAAAGAGCTGAAAGAAGCGGAAGTTCCGCTTGAAGACCTTAAAGGTATAAAAAAATATTTAAGAATGATGGCGCCTTATACAGAAAAAATAAGGCAATTTTTACGTCCAGTAAAACGTTTTTGGAAAAAGTATAATTTAACTAAAATTACGATTATTGCTATTTTGGTTATGATTCTTGCTGTTGGCTCTTATTTGTTCTATTTGGCAAAAACGGCCAATGTGTCCATCTTGCAAAAATCCATTGATGCGCAAACGCAAATTGTGGATAAAAATGGTGATGAAGCAGGATTACTTTACGGAAGCAAAGGAACAACCGTTAAGTTCGATGCCATAAGTGACAATATTAAAAATGCAGTTGTCGCCACCGAGGACCGTACTTTTTATAAAAACCATGGAGTTAATCTGAGTCGTTTTAGCTTGGCGGTTGTTACTTTGGGTCGTTTTGGCGGTGGCTCTACCATCACGCAGCAGTTGGCCAAGAACGCCTACCTTACCCAGAAACAAACGATTGACCGTAAAGCCAGAGAATTCTTCCTTGCTTTAGAAATCAATAAACATTACAGTAAACAAGACATTCTTACAATGTACCTGAATAATGCTTATTTTGGGAATGGCGTATGGGGGATTGAAGATGCGAGTCGGAAGTACTTTGGAGTGTCAGCAAATGCAGTGACTGTAGATGAGGCCGCTACGCTTGCAGGGATGCTGAAAGGGCCAGAAATTTATAACCCGCTTTACCAAGATGGGAAATATGCGACACCACGACGGGATACGGTACTGCAGAACATGGTCAGTGCAGGCTACCTTACGCAGTCTGAAGCAGACAGTTATGCATCGGTCAATCTGGCCTCTCGAGTAAAAGATACTTATGTTTCTCAGTCAGAAGCCTACAAGTATCCAAGCTATTTCAATGCTGTGATTGCGGAAGCTGAACGCAAATATGGCCTTAGCTTGCAGGACATTATGAATGACGGTTATAAGATTTATACAACTCTGGATCAAAACAAGCAGGCAGGGATGCAGGTCACTTATGACAATGCCGCACTCTTTCCACAAGCAGCAGATGGCACGCATGCTCAGTCTGGTTCGGTGGCAATCAATCCGAAAACAGGGGGAGTCGAGTCCCTTGTCGGCAATGTCACTTCGGAAGACCACAACAGCTTCCTGGACTTCAACTATGCCACACAATCGAAACGTTCGACAGGTTCAGTGATCAAACCATTAATCGCCTATCTGCCAGCAGTCCAAGCAGGTTGGCCTATCGATAAGGTATTGGAAGATAAACCAACAACTTATCCAGGTAATTGGACACCACAAAATTACAATGGTGAGTATCTTGGTACCGTACCAATGTACCAAGCTTTGGCTAACTCTTACAATATTCCTGCCATTAATACTTATCGTGATATCACTCCGGAAAAAGGGAATGCTGTGGGGCGTGAATTTGGGTTAAATCTCAAGAAAAATAATGAAAACAATACTTTATCAACTGTTCTTGGTTCTGGGGTTGAAACTAATCCTTGGGAAATGGCCCAAGCTTTTGCAACTTTCGCCAATGAAGGCGTAATGAACAGCGCGCATTTGATTACTAAGATCGAAAATGCAGCTGGTGATACAATTGCAACAGCCAACGTGACACAGAAACGGATCATGACCAAAGAAGTAGCAGAGAAAATGAATTCCATGATGTTGGGTACATTTACCAACGGTTCAGCTTGGAATGCTGCACCGGCAAGCTATGCAATGGCGGGTAAAACAGGGACAAATAATACGACGGACCAATGGGTTGTTGGTTATACACCTGATATTGCGATTGCGCTATGGATTGGTTTCCCGAATGAGACAAATGAGCAACAACAATTGGAAGGCTCTTCTGAAGGACAACCTTCTGTCATCTTCCGGAATATAGCCAGCTACCTGCTTCCTTATACCGAAGGAACTGCCTTTACAGCTGAAAATGCCTATGCCATGCATAATATTGCACCAATAACTCCAGCCTGGACAGCTCTGCGTGATCAACAAGATGCCATTGTTTATCAAGAGCAAAGTGCACAAAACAGCTCAGGAAATATGCCACAAACAGAAGAATCTAGCAGTTCTTCTTCTGATCAAGCCAACGGTTTTGATTTCCAAAAAACAGTAGATGATGCTAAGAATGCTGCCAAAGATGTTTGGGATAAAATTACTGGTTTTTTCGGTAGGTAAATTGTTCTAAAACATCCTAAAAAGTGATAAAATAAGGGTAGTGCATAGGTGAGAAAAAAGAGCCATGGCACGGCTCTTTTTCTTGCAAATAGATGTAAAAATTTATTGGAATAAAAATATAAAAAAGAGAAGAATAAAAGTGAAGCTTACTTTTTAGAAGGAGGACAGTTTTGGAAGCAAAAAAACGCTACGTAACAGGCTTTAATGGCTTACGTACCCTCGGGGTTCTTGCTGTCATTTTGTATCATCTTTATCCACAGAAAATCCAAGGTGGATTTTTGGGCGTCGTTCTCTTCTTTGTGCTGTCCGGCTACTTAGTCACGGATTCACTACTTCGAGAGTACAGCTCAACTAAGAAGATAAGACCGCTTAAGTTTTTGGGGAAAAGAGCCAAGCGTATTTATCCCATGCTCTTGGCTGTGTTCTTGATTGTCTCGCCTTATTTGTTTTTCTTTCAACAAAATCAGATGAAGGGGCTCAGGTCAAACTTCCTCTCAAGTATTTTTATGGTGCAAAACTGGTGGCAAATTCAGCAGGGATCATCCTACTTTGCTGATGCTGCAGGGGAATCACCTTTTAAGCATATCTATTATCTGGCGATTGAAGGACAATTTTTCATTTTCTGGCCGCTCATTATGATCTTTTTAGTGAAGGTTATTCGGAGTAAGAAGCACAGTTTCCTTCTGACAAACTTTTTAGCCATTCTCTCATTGATTTTGATGATTGCTCAATATAAGGTTGGGCAAGATCCCACGCGTGTATACTATGGAACAGATACCCGTATCTTTAGTCTCTTGATGGGAGCAAGTATGGCTTTCATTTGGCCAATGAATAAAATGCCTGCCAAGTTGAACAAAAAAGGGCAAGCTTTTGGGCGTAACCTTTTATGGGGTGTTCTTGGACTGACTTTAATTTTGTATGTGTTTATGCCGGCACAAAGTCCAGTGACTTACTATGGTGGCCTTTGGTTTGTCAGTCTCTTGACCATGCTATTAATCCTTTTAGTGGTCCACCCGGGATTGAAAGCAAATAAAATATTTTCAAATAAACTTTTTGATTATATTGGCTCACGTTCATATGGGATTTACCTCTGGCAATTGCCGGTCTTTGCTTTGGTTGCTGCTAAAGTCGTTCATCCGACAAGCTGGTACAATGTCATTTGGCAGTTGGCTTTGATTTTCGCTTTATCTGAGTTTTCGTATCGCTTTATTGAGCGTCCGCTCGTGGCTTATGATTACAGTAACTTATGGCCTTGGGTGATGACAAAAGTTGAGCAACTTAAGCGGGAAAAATGGCGCGCCTTACCAGTCCGCGTCATCCTAGTGTCCGTTTTAGTGCTTGCTTCACTCGTTATGATTCTGACTTCTCCGAAATCACCACATGATCAGCAGGTGTTAGAAGCTCGAATTATGGAGCAACAAAAAGCGCTTGAAGCTGCAAATTTAAAAGCTGCCAATGCGCGTGTCAGCACGCCACTGAAAACTATTGCGGAAAAATATGGTGTTGATCCGGTGGTTGCCGAAAGAGCAAGCAAGATGCAAATCTTTGCGGTTGGTGATTCTGTGATGGTTGCGGGGTCAACCAATCTGCAAGAAGCCTTCCCAAGAATGACGATAAAAGCTGTTGTTGGTGAGCAAGTAGATGGAGGTGCAACAATCTTAGCTGAGAATAAAGAAGCAGTTGAAAAAGCAGATGCTGTCTTGATTGGCCTCGGCACCAACGGTACACTGACCGTTGGCGACACAAATTACGTGGAAAAGATTATGGAAGAAATTGGTGATAAGCCTGTCTTCTGGATTAATAATCAAATGCCACGTCCGTGGGAAAGCACTAACAATGAACAATTAGAAGCGATGGCTAAGAAATATCCCAACTTGACGATCATTGATTGGCATGGCTTATCAGCAAATCAAAGCTCATGGTTCTATAGTGATGCTATCCATCCGAAGGACCAAGGGGCAATTAATTATACACGCCTTGTCTTAGAAAATATGACAAAAAAATAGAGAGATTTGTATTTTTCTCTTAGTTCTGCTAAAATAATAGCATGTTAAAAAAAGCAGGATTGGCCTGTACGGTATGCGGTTCGAGAAATTATTCTCTTCAACTGTCGGGTACAGCAAAAGAAAAACGTATAGAAGTCAAGAAGTTTTGCTCACGCTGTGGCAAACATACTTTGCATAAGGAAACGAGATAAGTCAAATGTTTAAATTTATTGGAAGTGTTGTCAAAGAAATGAAGTTAACAACGTGGCCGACACGTAAGCAGTCAGTCATTGATTTTTTCATGGTTATTGAATATACAGTTTTCTTCCTCATCTTTTTGATGATCTTTGACTGGGTAACACAAAATGGTATCACAAGTGCTGTACAACATCTGCTTCCATTTGTACGTAATTAGTGATATAATGAAAGAAGAGGCGAAAGCCTTTTTCTTATACAATCCGTTCAGAACATGAACTCATAAATTTGAAACTAAAAAAATAAAAAACAATAAAGAGGTACTCCAATGGACGAAAGTACATTAACAAGTTTTGACCAAGGTTGGTTTGTTATCCAAACTTATTCTGGCTACGAGAAAAAAGTAAAAGAAGATTTGCTTGAACGTGCAGAACTTTACAACATGGCAGATAAAATTCTTCGTGTTGAAATTCCGACAGAAACAGTTCGCTCAGAAGTGAACGGTAAGATGAAAGATGTTGAAGAAAATCTCTTCCCAGGTTACGTTTTGGTAGAAATGAACATGACAGATGAAGCGTGGTTTATCGTTCGTAATACACCGAACGTTACAGGTTTCGTCGGATCACACGGTAACCGTTCAAAACCAACCCCCCTTTTTGAAGAAGAAATTCAAGAAATCCTTATCGGTATGGGTAAAGTCGTACGTGAAATTGATTTTGATATCTTTGTGGGTAAACGTGTACGTATTATTGACGGCGCCTTCTCAGGATTTGAAGCACCAATCACAGAAGTTCTAGGCGACGATAAGATTAAAGTGATGGTCGATATGTTTGGTCGTGAAACACCAGTAGAACTTGATTTACACCAAATCGAAGAAGTTGAAGGATAAAAAAATGAGAGCGTATCGTTAAGGGTGCGCTCTTATTTATTAGGGATATGAAATCTACAAAAGAAATATTAAAATTTGCGCTCCCAGCCGTAGTTGAGAACTTCCTGCAGATGCTGGTGGGAATCAGTGATACCTTTTTAGTTACCCGAATTGGACTTACAGCTGTAGCAGGCGTATCATTAGCCAATAATATTATTACCGTTTATCAGGCTGTTTTCATCGCTTTAGGGACAATTTTATCAAGTTTCCTCGCACGTGAAATGTCTAAACAAATGGTGAACGCAGGGGTAAAACTCACCATATTACTAGGAGGGGCTATTGGGATCCTTACGGCTCTTTTTGCACACCCTCTCGTGCACTTTTTTGGCGGGCGCGGGGAAGTAGCGACTTTAGGTCAAGAGTACCTCCTGTTGGTTGGAGGGACCATTATTTTTCTGGCTCTAATGACCAGTTTTGGCGCCATTATCAGAGCAAATGGAGACAGTCGCACACCCATGTTTGCAAGTCTCTTTGCCAATATTTTAAATATTGTTCTCTCAGCCCTTTTGATATTTGTTTTTCACATGGGAATCGTGGGGGCTGCCTTAGGAGCAATCTTTTCGAGGGCAGTAGCGCTTCTGTATCTCTGGAAAAAGCTCAAAGATAAGGATTTACAACCTACGAAAAACATTTTCTCAGAAAAAATCAGTAGAGAACTGATTTTTTTGACAATTCCGGCTGCTGGTGAGCGTTTGGCGATGCGCCTAGGAGATTTGGTCATCATGGTGCTCATCATTTCTCTTGGGAATCGGGTCTTTGCAGGAAATGCGATTGGGGAAAGTATTACTCAATTCAACTATATGCCGGCATTCGGTTTAGCCACTGTAACAGTTATCTTGGTGGCTCAAGAGTTTGGTCAAGATAACTATGGAGCGATTCAATCCTATATTAAAAGAACCTACTGGCTGGCGACAGGGATGATGTTGAGCATTGGTTTGCTTCTTGTCTTAGTTTCTACATCATTAAGCAATCTTTTTACAACTGACACTGTCGCTATAGCTTCAAGTAACACTGTTATCCTCTTTTCTTTTTTGGCAACTTTTTTTGTCACCGGAACGACCACTTATACGGCAGCTTTTCAAGGGATAGGCAATGCAAAACTCCCTTTATATACAACAATTATCGGTATGCTTCTTATACGTGTGGGTCTCGGTTATGTCCTAAGTCAAACACTTACCTTTGGATTAGAAGGTATCTGGTTTGCTGTACTTGCAGATAATTTTTTCCGCTTTGTCTTTTTAAAATTCAATTTTGATAGGAGAGTTAGAACATTTCTTACACATTAAAAACCTCTATCTATAATAGAGGTTTTTAATGTGTAATCTTATTTTGTAAGTTCTTTTTCTTTCAAAAGGTCACGGATTTCGCGCAGAGTATCTAATTCATCGTTAGAAACAATTTCCTCTTGCTCTTCTTTCTTGGGGAAAAGTTTGTTGATGGCTTTTATAAGAATGAAAATGACAAAGGCTGTAATCAAGAAGTTTAAGACGTCATTTAAGAAAGCGCCGTAAGCAAAAGTTGCACCAGCAACCTTAACTGACATTTGAGTCAAAGCACCATCTTGAACAAAAAGACCGATAAGCGGGTTGATAAGATTATTTACCAAAGAAGTGACAATGGCCGTAAAAGCGGCACCAATGATAACACCAACTGCCAAGTCTAAGACATTTCCACGTAAAATAAATTCTTTGAATTCTTTAATCATAAGTTCTCCTATATAAATTAATATGTATTTATTACTATTATATAGTATTTCTAAAAGCATGTGAATTATTCTGTCGCAAAATATTGGTGTCATAAAGTGAAGAAAAAAGACATATTTTAGTGATGCAAAATAAATTAAATAAAAGTGGATTACACCCTTGACAAGACAAAGTCGCTTTGATAGAATAGATAGGTGCTGTAAAAATTACAGTATTAGCGACGAAGCGAGAGGTTGCGACACACCCGAAAGTATTGCCATACTTCAGTGTCGGTTTTCCCGCTGAGCTAGCCTATTAACAAATAGACGAAGGAGAAAAAATGGCAACTAAAAAAATCCGTATCCGCCTCAAAGCATACGAACACCGTATCCTTGACGCTGCTGCTGAAAAAATTGTAGAAACTGCAAAACGTACAAATGCAGAAGTAAGTGGTCCAATCCCACTTCCAACTGACCGTAGCGTCTACACAGTTATCCGCGCGACTCACAAATACAAAGACTCTCGCGAACAATTTGAAATGCGTACACACAAACGTTTGATCGACATCATCGAACCAACACAAAAAACTGTTGATTCATTGATGAAACTTGATCTTCCAAGTGGCGTAAACATCGAAATTAAATTATAAGAAAGGTAATTCTCATGTCAAAAGGAATCTTAGGGAAAAAAGTGGGAATGACTCAAATCTTCACAGACAACGGTGAATTAATCCCCGTAACTGTGATCGAAGCAACTCCGAACGTTGTGCTTCAAACAAAAACTGTCGATACAGACGGTTATGAAGCTGTTCAAGTTGGTTTCGATGACAAACGTGAAGTTTTGTCTAACAAACCTGCCAAAGGTCATGTAGCTAAAGCTAACACAGCTCCTAAGCGCTTCATTCGTGAATTCAAAGGAATCGAAGGCTTAGAAGTTGGATCAGAAATTAAAGTTGATACTTTCGAAGCTGGAGATGTCGTTGATGTTACCGGTACTTCTAAAGGTAAAGGTTTCCAAGGACCAATCAAACGTTGGGGACAATCACGCGGGCCAATGGCTCACGGTTCACGTTACCACCGTCGTCCTGGTTCAATGGGTCCTGTTGCGGCTAACAAAGTTCCTAAAGGTAAACGCCTTGCTGGACGTATGGGTAACAAAAAAGTTACTGTACAAAACCTTGTTATCGCTCAAGTACTTCCAGAACAAAACGTTATCCTTGTAAAAGGTAACGTACCTGGATCTAAAAAATCATTGATCGTTATTAAATCAGCGATCAAATCTAAATAATAAGGAAAGGAGATAGATTATAATGGCAAAAGTATCATTATTTAAACAAGACGGCACACAAGCTGGTGAAGTAACACTTAACGATGCAGTATTTGGTATTGAACCAAACGAAACTGTAGTATTTGATGTCGTTCTTTCACAACGTGCTAGCCTCCGTCAAGGTACACACGCTCATAAAAACCGTTCACTCGTATCTGGTGGCGGTAAAAAACCATGGCGTCAAAAAGGAACTGGACGTGCCCGTCAAGGTTCAATCCGCTCACCACAATTCCGTGGTGGTGGTACTGTCTTCGGTCCTAACCCACGTAGCTATGCTTACAAACTTCCACAAAAAGTACGTCAGTTGGCTCTTAAATCAGCTTACTCACAAAAAGTTATCGACAACACACTCTTGGCTGTTGACGAGTTGAACTTCTCAGCACCAAAAACTAGCGAATTCGCTAAAGTTCTTGAAGCTCTTTCAATCGAACGTAAAGTGCTTGTTGTTCTTCCTAACGAAGGTAACGAATTCGCAGAACTCTCTGCTCGTAACCTTAAAAACGTGAAAGTATCAACTGCTAGCTCAGTAAGCGTACTTGATCTTGTAAACACTGACAAAGTTCTTGCTACTCAAGCAGCTCTGTCTCAAATTGAGGAGGTTCTTGCATAATGTCTCTTTATGACGTAATCCGTAAACCAATTATTACAGAAGCTTCTATGCAAGCAATGGATCAAAAGAAATACACTTTTGAAGTAGATGCTCGCGCACACAAACTCCTTATCAAACAAGCTGTTGAAGCAGCATTTGAAGGTGTTCAAGTTGCATCTGTAAACACAATCAGCGTCAAGCCTAAAGCTAAACGCGTTGGTAAATACACAGGTTTCAAACCTGGCTACAAAAAAGCAATTATCACTTTGACTGAAGGTTCAAAATCTATTGATATCTTCGGTGAAGACGCAGAATAATAGAGGAGGAAAATCGTGGGAATTAAAGTTTACAAACCTACCACAAACGGTCGTCGTAACATGACTGGTAGCGATTTTGCAGAAATCACTACAAGTACTCCTGAAAAGAGCTTGCTTGTAAGTCTTAGCAAAACTGCTGGTCGTAACAACCTTGGCCGCATTACAGTACGTCACCACGGTGGCGGACACAAACGTAAATACCGTTTGATCGACTTCAAACGTACAACTGATAACGTAAAAGCTAAAGTTGCTACAATCGAATACGATCCAAACCGTTCAGCTAATATCGCCCTTATCGTATACGAAAATGGTATCAAATCATACATCCTTGCACCTAAAGGTCTTGAAGTTGGTATGACAGTTGTTTCTGGTCCTGAATCAGATATCAAAGTTGGTAACGCATTGCCACTTGCTAACATTCCAGTTGGTACTTTGATCCACAACATCGAGATGAAACCTGGTAAAGGTGGACAACTCGTACGTTCAGCTGGTACATCTGCACAAGTACTTGGTACAGAAGGTAAATATACACTTGTTCGTCTTCAATCAGGCGAAATGCGTATGATTCTTTCAACTTGTCGTGCTACAGTTGGTACAGTTGGTAACGAACAACACAACTTGATCAACTACGGTAAAGCGGGTCGTACACGTTGGCGTGGTATCCGTCCAACTGTTCGTGGTTCTGTAATGAACCCGAATGATCACCCACACGGTGGTGGTGAAGGTAAACAACCTGTTGGTCGTAAATCACCAATGACTCCATGGGGCAAACCAGCTCTTGGTCTCAAAACACGTAACAAAAACGCACGTTCTAACAAACTTATTGTTAAACGTATCAACGATAAATAATTTTGCAGCATAAGCTAAGTTTTATTAAAAAATAAAACTTAGCTCTGTGCGTAAGATATTTTATTGAGATGCCTTCTCGGCGTCTTGCTAAAATTGATAAACCTTGTCAACTTTAGTAAGATGTCGAGAAGATGTCTATATAAATCATCCGCCAACCTGGCCCTAGTAGCCAGCGTGGTATCAAATTTAAAGGAGAACTCAAAAACATGAGTCGTAGTCTTAAGAAGGGGCCTTTCGCTGACGAGCATTTGATGAAAAAAGTCGAAGCTCAAGAAAACGCCGAAAAGAAATCAGTGATCAAAACTTGGTCACGCCGTTCTACAATCTACCCTAACTTTGTAGGACTTACAATTGCTGTTTACGATGGTCGCAAACACGTTCCCGTTTATGTTCAAGAAGATATGGTTGGACACAAATTAGGTGAATTTGCACCAACTCGTACTTACCGTGGTCACGCTGCTGACGACAAGAAAACTAGACGTTAATAGGAGGAGAACAAAATGGCAGAAATCACTTCAGCTAAAGCAACTGCAAAAACAGTTCGCGTTTCACCTCGTAAAACTCGTCTTGTTACAGACTTGATTCGTGGTAAACGTGTTGCGGATGCAATCGCAATCTTGAAATTCACACCGACTAAAGGTGCTGCAGAAGTTCTTAAAGTAATGAACTCAGCTATCGCTAATGCAGAAAACAACTTTGGTCTTGAAAAAGCTAACTTGGTAGTTAGCGAAACTTTCGTCAACGAAGGACCAACAATGAAACGTTTCCGTCCACGTGCGAAAGGTTCAGCTTCACCAATCAACAAACGTACTAGCCACATTACAGTAGTAGTGGCTGAGAAAGAATAAGGAGGTAAAATCGTGGGTCAAAAAATTCATCCAATTGGTATGCGTGTTGGCGTTATTCGCGACTGGGATGCCAAATGGTATGCTGAGAAAGAATATGCGGATTACCTTCACGAAGATTTGGCAATTCGCCAACTCGTTCAAACAAAACTTGCTGATGCTTCAGTTTCACTTATTGAAACAGAACGTGCTGTAAACAAAGTTATTGTTACTTTGCACACTGCAAAACCAGGTATGGTTATCGGTAAATCTGGTGCTAACGTTGATGCACTTCGTGCAGACCTCAACAAACTCACTGGTAAACAAGTTCACATCAACATCGTTGAGATCAAACGTCCTGACTTGGATGCTCACTTAGTTGGTGAAGGAATTGCTAAACAACTTGAAGCACGTATCGCTTTCCGTCGTGCTCAAAAACAAGCTATCCAACGTGCTATGCGTGCAGGAGCTAAAGGTATCAAAACTCAAGTATCTGGTCGTTTGAACGGTGCGGACATCGCCCGTGCAGAAGGATACTCTGAAGGTACAGTTCCACTCCACACATTGCGTGCGGATATCGACTATGCTTGGGAAGAAGCAGACACTACTTACGGTAAACTCGGCGTTAAAGTTTGGATCTACCGTGGTGAAGTTCTCCCAACTAAAAAATCTGTGAAAGGAGAAAATTAATCCATGTTAGTACCAAAACGTGTAAAACACCGTCGTGAATTCCGCGGTAAAATGCGTGGCGAAGCTAAAGGCGGTAAAGAAATCGCATTCGGTGAATTTGGTCTTCAAGCGACTACTTCTCACTGGATCACTAACCGTCAAATCGAAGCAGCCCGTATTGCTATGACTCGTTACATGAAACGTAACGGTCAAGTTTGGATTAAAATCTTCCCTCATAAATCTTACACAGCCAAAGCTATTGGTGTGCGTATGGGTTCAGGGAAAGGTGCTCCTGAAGGTTGGGTATCACCAGTTAAACGTGGTAAAATCATGTTTGAAATTGCTGGTGTAAGTGAAGAAGTAGCACGTGAAGCTTTGCGTCTTGCATCTCACAAACTTCCAGTCAAGACTAAATTTGTAAAACGAGGTGACGCAGAATGAAATTGAACGAAACAAAATCACTTCTCAAGGATCTCCGCGCTTTGTCAATCGATGAATTGGCTACACGCGAAGCTGAATTGAAAAAAGAATTGTTTGAACTTCGTTTCCAAGCTGCAGCTGGTCGTCTCGAAAACACAGCGAAACTTGACGAAGTGAAGAAAACAATTGCACGTGTTAAAACTGTGCAACGCGAATTGACTAAATAGATCGGGAGAAATACATAAATGGAACGTAATCAACGTAAAGTTTATCAAGGCCGCGTGGTTTCAGACAAAATGGATAAAACTATCACAGTTGTCGTAGAAACTAAACGTAACCACCCAGTCTATGGTAAACGCATTAACTACTCTAAAAAATACAAAGCTCATGACGAAAACAATACTGCCAAAACTGGTGATATCGTACGTATCATGGAAACTCGTCCTCTTTCAAAAGACAAACGTTTCCGCTTGATCGAAATCGTTGAAGAAGCTGTAATTATCTAAGCTAACTAGGAGGAAAAAAGCATGATTCAAACAGAAAGCCGTTTGAAAGTTGCAGATAACTCTGGTGCCAAAGAAATCTTGACTATCCGTGTACTCGGTGGTTCAAGCCGTAAATTCGCTGGTATTGGTGATGTTATCGTAGCTACAGTAAAATCAGCTGCCCCTGGTGGAGCTGTTAAAAAAGGTGAAGTTGTTAAAGCTGTTATCGTTCGTACTAAATCTGGTGCTAAACGTCCTGATGGATCTTACATCAAATTTGACGAAAACGCAGCAGTTATTATCCGTGACGATAAAACACCTAAAGGAACACGTATCTTTGGCCCAGTAGCTCGTGAACTTCGCGAAGCTGGTTACATGAAGATTGTTTCTTTGGCACCTGAGGTTCTCTAATATTTAGAGGATGTCGAAATAGCGGGAGAGCATCCCGCTATTGATGTCAAAATCAACAAAAGGAATTTTATTCCACATTTATAAATCCACTTCTATCATAGATAGAAATAGTCCCCTACATGTAGGGTGCCCAGAGGGCGTAAGAAAGGAATATCAAATGTTTGTAAAAACTGGAGATACTGTAAAAGTTATCGCAGGTAAAGACCGCGGTACAACAGGTAAAGTAATCAAAGCTTTACCAAAAATGAACAAAGTCATCGTTGAAGGTGTTGCTATCATGAAGAAACACCAAAAACCAGACGCTGTTAATCCAAACGGCGCTATCCTTGAAATCGAAGCACCTATCCACGTTTCTAACGTACAAGTGCTCGACAAAAACGGTGTAGCTGGTCGTGTTGGTTATAAAGAAGTTGACGGCAAAAAAGTTCGTTTCAACAAAAAATCAGGCGAAGTCCTAGACTAAGACGGGAAGGAGAAAGAATATGACTAATCGTTTAAAAGAAAAATACTCTAACGAAGTAGTACCAGCATTGACTGAAAAATTCGGTTACACTTCAATCATGGCAGTGCCAAAAGTTGAAAAAATCGTGCTTAACATGGGTGTTGGGGATGCAGTAAGCAACTCTAAAAACCTTGACAAAGCCGTTGCTGAATTGGCTTTGATCTCTGGTCAAAAACCGTTGATTACTAAAGCTAAAAAATCAATCGCGGCTTTCCGTCTTCGTGAAGGTCAAGCTATCGGTGCGAAAGTAACTCTTCGTGGCGAACGCATGTACGAATTTTTGGATAAACTCGTAACTGTTTCTCTTCCACGTGTACGTGACTTCCACGGTGTATCAAACAAAGCGTTTGATGGACGCGGAAACTACACACTTGGTGTGAAAGAACAATTGATCTTCCCAGAAATCTCATACGATGATGTTGATAAAGTACGTGGTTTGGATGTTGTTATCGTAACAACTGCGAACACTGACGAAGAATCACATGAATTGCTTGCTAAACTTGGCATGCCGTTTGCTAAATAATAGGATAGGAGAATAACTAATGGCTAAGAAATCTATGGTTGTTAAAAACCAACGCCCTGCAAAATTCTCAACGCAAGCCTACACTCGTTGCGAACGCTGCGGACGCCCACATTCAGTTTACCGCAAATTTAAACTTTGCCGTATCTGTCTTCGTGAGTTGGCTTACAAAGGTCAACTTCCAGGCGTTAAGAAAGCATCTTGGTAATTTGAAATTGATATAAAAGGGCATTTCAGAAGCTTAGCTTATTGCCCATGCAATCTCCACGGGGGATTGTGGTTCTAACAGATAAAAACACTTTCTCATTTGAGGAAGTTTTTTTGTTTTCAAAAATATTTTTATTACAATATTGTTTTTTAATGGAATTAAAATAAGATATACTTAAATAAAGTAAAAAATAAATAAAAGCATGATGCAAATTGGAGACTTTGTGATGACCATCTACGACATTTTTTTCTTATTGGGTGGTTTGGGCCTTTTCTTATACGGTATGAGCTTGATGAGTGATGGTTTAAGCTTGATTGCCGGTTCTCAATTAAAAAAAATCTTACAGCGTTTGACACGTAATAAGTGGCTCGGCGCTTTTTTAGGTTTTATTATCACCGCGGTCATTCAAAGTTCTACAGCAACAACGGTTATGGTTTTAGGGTTTATTGATTCATCATTGATGAATTTGAGCCAAGCTGCAGGAATTATTATGGGGGCCAATGCGGGTACCACCTTAACAGGAATTTTATTTACATTTAATATTCAAGATATTGTTCCTTTTGTTATCTTTTTAGGCACGATTGCCACGCTGTTTATGAAACGTAAGGCTTTCAATCATATGGGTATGATCTTGTTAGGGTTTGGGCTCTTATTTTTAGGACTCAATCTAATGAGTGCTTCAATGATCCCTTTAAGAGAAGCGCCTCTCATGGCGGAACTGTTTACGCATACGCAAATGCCTCTTGTGGGTTTATTGGTTGGCTTTGCTGTTACTGCTTTGATTCAAAGTTCTACTGCTTCAGTAGGGATTTTGCTGACGATGGTTGCTGCGGGCATTGTAGTTGATTTACATCAAGCCATATTTATTCTGTATGGGTTTAATGCGGGGACTGTTGTAACCACTCTTCTCGCATCACTCCGTGGAAATAAAACAGCCAAGCAGGCTGCGATGGTCCATGTCTGGTTTAATATTATTGGAGCACTCCTCTTCACTGCTTTAACGATTTTACCTTTAGGATTTGTCAGTCTCATTCAGAAGACTTCTGAAAACATTGCGCTGCAACTCGTTTATGCACATATTATTTTTAATGTCGCAACACTTTTTATTTTATTGCCACTCTCGAAGTTTATTATTCAGTTGGCAGAAAAGAGTGTTAGAAATGCACCAGATGATACAACACACCTGAAACTAAAATTTATTGACCGCAGGTTAATCCGCACACCAGAAATTGAAGTTGAACATATCCTTAAAGAAATTCAACGCACATTTGAGCTTATACAAGAGGATTTTGTCGAAGGAATGAATGTTCAACGCGGAGAAAAAAGGAGTACGGGCCTTACGAACGAAACGTTAATCAACTACTTGGTACAGGAGATTAATCGGGCACTTGTCAATCTGAATACAGTTGAGCTTAAGGATAAGTATGCTATTTCTGTGGGAAGAGCATATAAAATTATAAATTATCTAGCCCAGATTGAGGCCTATACAAAAGAGATTGTTTTGACACTGGATGCCTATGATTACTCGGAGGAAGAAGGAGATAAGGAAAAAAATGAATTGGCCATTAAGCTGGTCATGGAGTCTATCGTTCCACTAATAGAGAGGATGTTAGATCAAGTTTTTACATTCTTTAAAGATAAAAAATATGAGGATGAGAATGGCATACTATATGAGGTTGAAAAGTTAGAACGGGAAATTTTTAATCTCACTCAAGTCAATAGAGATTTGCTGCGAGCAGATTTTGAAGACATTCGAATTCTTAACAATTTACGAAAAATAAGTAGGGATATCATTCATATTGCGGAAGTATTGAATTATAAAGTGTAATAAAAGGAATTTATTCCTTTTTTTTTATAAAAAAAAGCAGTATGAGAAGTACTGCTCTAAAATCAAGTTTTAACAGATTGAAAAGAGAATTGTAATTGTTTTTTGTCATAAATTTTTTTGGGTAAAGGGGCTCTGAGGATCAGAGAACTTTTCAAGGTGTCTTCAACATGATGGAGTGATTAACTACGCTCTTAGTATACTATAAAGGTATGAATAGGTAAAATAAATCTTTTTGATAGTTGAAATTAAATATATTAATTCATAGTCCGGAGGTTTAATTATATTTAATAATCTTTCTGATTAAATAGATTTATTTTACAAATCAAAAGTAAAGTTCTACACTATTTATAGAAACATGACAGACATAACCAAGGAGAAAAAATGATTACTATCTACTATCGCAACTCTTGTTTATCCAGTAGAAAGGCAATAAATTGGCTGAATGCCCACCACATTCCTTATCGAAAATGTTCGATAGATGGTGTGAGCAGTGAAGACTTGTCATACATGCTTCGATTAACCGAAAATGGTATTGATGACATAGTAAAGTCTACGAAACGCTGCACAGAAGATTAGTACCGAAAAATTCTCTGCCTTCAACAGATGCATTTTAATGAGGTAGTCGTTTATCTCAGTAAAAATGTTGAGCTGTTACAGACACCCTTGATTGTTGATCATAATAAATTTTTAGTGGGCTAACATTCCGAAAACATTCGGCAGTTTGCGCCACGGTATTATCGGATGAGCAGTACTTTTCTACATCAGTATAAGCGTCAATTTAATTAAATAATTTAATATCTATCATTAAATTAATTCATTTTACAAATGTAGAGTTATGGCTTAATATAGAGATAGAGAAATAATAGAGAAGGAAGTGTAAATATGCAAGTAACAAATAGAAAAGTAGTCGTTGTCGGAACAGGATTTGTCGGAACAAGCATTGCTTACTCTATGATTAATCAAGGGATTGTTAATGACCTTGTGCTGATTGATGTGAATCAAGAAAAAGCTGAAGGTGAAGCTTTGGACCTCCTTGACGGCATCGCTTGGGGTCAAGAAAATGTAAATGTCAAATCAGGCGGCTATGAAGAATGTAAAGATGCAAATGTGGTTGTTATTACAGCAGGGATTAATCAAAAACCAGGACAAACACGTTTAGAGCTTGTAGATACAAATGCTAAAATAATGAAATCTATTGTGGGCGAGGTAATGAAGTCTGGTTTTGACGGCGTCTTTGTTATTGCTTCTAACCCTGTAGATGTTCTGACTTATTGTGCTTGGAAAGCTTCAGGTTTACCAGCTTCTAGAGTTGTCGGAACAGGGACAACCCTAGATACGACACGTTTCCGTAAAGAACTCGCGACAAAACTTGAGATGGATCCTCGTAGTATCCACGGTTATATTATTGGTGAACATGGGGATTCAGAAGTTGCGGTATGGTCGCATACGACGGTTGGTGGCAAGCCAGTTCTTGAATTTATCGTGCAAAATAACCGCTTAGAAGTTGCCGATTTACAAATTTTGTCAGACAAGGTTAAAAATGCTGCTTATGAAATTATTGACCGCAAAAAGGCGACTTATTATGGTATCGGAATGAGCACAGCAAGAATAGTAAAAGCTATTCTTAATAATGAACAAGCAGTTCTTCCTGTTTCATCATACTTAGAAGGTCAATATGGGGAAGAAGGTATCTTTACTGGTGTGCCATCAGTCGTAAACCAAACCGGTGTAAGAGAAATTATCGAATTAAATATTGATGCATATGAACGGAAAGCTTTTAAAAACTCCGTGAAACAGTTGCGTGAAGTGATTCAATCACTAGAAAGTCAAGAATGAATCTGATCATAGGAAAAAATGGTTTGTTGGGACGGGAACTTTGCTTACGACTTGAGGCAGAAAAAATCCCTTATCTCTCTACAGGATCACAAGAATTAGATATCACCGATAAAGCTGCAGTAGATGCGTATTTTTCCCGCTATAAACCACAAATTATTTATCTTTGTGCAGGCTATACTGCAGTCGAAAAAGCAGAACAAGAAGAGCGACATTTAGCTCATCAGGTCAATGCTGTCGGGACAGAAAATATCGCACAAGCTGCTGAGAAGGTGGGGGCATTATTACTTTATGTCTCCACTGACTATGTCTTCAGCGGCGACTTGCCGCTTGGAAAAGAGTGGGAAGTAGACGCTGTTCCACAACCGCAAACCCACTATGGTTATACCAAACTATTGGGCGAAAATGCTGTGCGGGAAAACACCATCAAACATTACATCATTCGTACAAGTTGGCTTTTTGGATGCTACGGTAATAATTTTGTCTCCACGATGAAAAAGAAAGCCAAGAATAAAGAAGATCAGGTAATTATGGTGGTCAATGATCAATTTGGTTGCCCCACTTGGACCAGAACATTGGCTGATTTCATGATTTACTTGGTGCAACATAAACCAGAATATGGTATTTATCATCTGTCCAACGAAAAAGCGGAAACAGAAAATCTTTCTTGGTTTGAATTTGCAAAATATATTTTGCGTAAAGAAAAAGTCAAGCTTTTGCCTCTTGCTACAGCAGAGCTTTCATCAAAGGTAAAACGCCCTTACAACTCCACATTGAGTTTAAAGAAAACAGAAGCTATTGGTTTTTCAGTGCCGACCTGGCAAGAGGCTTTAAATGCCATGCAGGGGTTAGAAGAAAATGGGGAATAGAAGATGGAGATTCTTATCATTTGTGCCTTATTAACTTTCCCTGTTTTTCAGCTATTTTCTTTTTCTAAAACATCGGTTCTCCAGGAAAAAGCCGAAGAGAGAGAAGAATAATTCTTTCGTCGAAATAACTTTATTATTGAGAAAACACAGCGCCTCTTTCACGGGCTGTGTTTTTTATTTTAAAAAAATTAAATGGAGGAAGAAACACCCGAGCCTATTGACACGATAGAAATAATTTGATAAACTATATAAGTTCGGTCTTTTTAAAAAGACCTCATTAATTTGAAAGTGGGATTGAACAAACCCAAACTACAAATAAGGAGAAATTACATTATGGTAATGACAGACCCAATTGCAGACTTCCTCACACGTATCCGTAACGGAAACATGCGTCGTTTCGAAGTTGTTGAAGCACCTGCTTCAAAAATCAAACGTGAAATCGCAGAAATCCTCAAAGCTGAAGGTTATGTGAAAGACGTTGAGTACGTTGAAGATAACAAACAAGGTGTTATCCGTGTATTCTTGAAATACGGAAAAAACAACGAAAAAGTTATCACTAACTTGAAACGTATCTCTAAACCAGGTCTCCGTGTTTACGTTAAATCTGACGAAGTACCACGCGTACTTAACGGACTTGGTACAGCAATCATCTCAACATCTGAAGGCGTTGTAACTGACAAAGCTGCACGTTCTAAGAACATTGGTGGTGAAGTTCTTGCTTACATCTGGTAATCCTTTACCCGTAAGCTAAAAGTATTATAATTGTGAAAACAGGCAGTAGAAATACTCTTGATAATTTAACAGAAAAGGTAAAAAAACATGTCACGTATTGGTAATAAAGTCGTTGTTTTGCCAGCTGGTGTAACAGTTGAACAAAATGGCGCAACAGTAACAGTTAAAGGCCCTAAAGGCGAATTGACTCGTACATTTGCAGAAGCAATCACAATGGAAATCAATGGTTCTGAAGTAACATTCAAACGTCCAAATGATTCTAAAGAAATGAAAACTATCCACGGAACAACTCGTGCAAACTTCAACAACATGGTTGTTGGTGTTAGCGAAGGTTTCCGTAAAGAACTCGAAATGATCGGGGTTGGTTACCGTGCACAACTTCAAGGTTCAAAACTTGTATTGGCTGTTGGTAAATCTCACCCAGACGAAATCGAAGCTCCAGCAGGAATCACTTTTGAAGTTCCAGATGCTACACATATCAACGTTTCAGGTTCAGATAAAGAAGTAGTTGGTCAAACAGCTGCTTACATCCGTAGCCGTCGTTCACCAGAACCTTATAAAGGTAAAGGTATTCGTTACGTTGGCGAATTCGTACGTCGTAAAGAAGGTAAAACTGGTAAATAATCTCTTTGAGATTATGATCCGTCATTTGGTGAATGTAAGTTTGCCAAAATTCTGTACAGACAGAAACTTCCCGCTTGCATTTTTTTGCAAGAAAATCGATGGCAGAAACTATCGAAATATAAAATATTTAAAGAGGTAGAATTGTGATTTCTAAACCAGATAAAAACAAACTCCGTCAAAAACGCCACATTCGCGTTCGCGGAAAAATCTCAGGTACTGCTGAGACTCCACGTTTGAACGTATTCCGTTCAAACACAAACATTTATGCACAAGTTATTGATGACGAAGCAGCTGTAACACTTGCATCTGCATCATCACTCAAATTGACTGGTACTAAAACAGAACAAGCTGCTGAAGTTGGTAAACTTGTTGCTGAAGCTGCTAAAGCTAAAGGCATTGAAGCAGTTGTATTTGACCGCGGTGGTTATCTCTATCACGGACGTATCCAAGCACTTGCAGAAGCTGCACGTGAAGCTGGATTGAAATTCTAAGGAAAGGGGTAATCATTAAAATGGCTAGAAACGAAGAAGTTAAAGAATTCGAAGAACGCGTTGTTGGAATTAACCGCGTTACTAAAGTTGTTAAAGGTGGACGTCGTCTCCGCTTTGCTGCACTTGTTGTAGTTGGTGACCGTAACGGTCGCGTAGGTTTCGGTACTGGTAAAGCTCAAGAAGTTCCAGAAGCAATCCGTAAAGCTATCGAAGCAGCTAAGAAAAACATCGTGACAGTTCCTATGGTAGGAACTACTGTACCTCACGAAGTACTTGGTGTATTCGGCGGTGGTAAAATCCTTATCAAACCAGCTGTAGAAGGTTCTGGAGTTGCCGCAGGTGGTGCCGTTCGTGCCGTCCTCGAACTCGCAGGTGTTGCTGACGTAACATCTAAATCATTAGGTTCAAACACAGCAATCAACGTTGTTCGTGCAACAGTTGAAGGTTTGCAACAATTGAAACGCGCTGAAGAAGTTGCGGAACTCCGCGGCAAATCAGTAAGCGATTTGGCATAAGGAGGATATCATGGCTCAAATCAAAATTACATTGGTAAAATCACCAATCGGCCGTATCCCTGCACAACGTAAAACTGTTGTTGCACTTGGCCTTGGTAAACTTGGTTCATCAGTTGTGAAAGAAGACAATGCAGCACTTCGCGGCATGGCTAACTCAATTTCACACTTGGTAACAATTGAAGAAGTTAAATAAGAATAAAAAAAGTTCAGATTATCTGGACTTTTTTTCTGAGGAAATTGTAAAAATTTTCAAGATGTCCAATTAAATAAGTAAAAATGTACATTAAATTTTAAGGTATAATTGTTTTTAAATGTGAAAGGAAGAGAAGAATGAACAAACGAATTTTTGCACTTGCGACAGTAGCACTTGCATCAGTAATTGTACTTGCAGGTTGCGGAGGACGCAATACAGAAAGATCGCAAGGGAAAACAGACCTTAATGCAGCCTTAGTGTTAGGTAATGATGGGGTCGATGATCGCTCATTTAACCAATCCGCTTGGGAAGGTCTCCAAGCTTGGGGGAAAGATAACGGACTTTCAAAGGGAAAAGGAATTAACTACTTCCAGTCTAACTCTCCAGCTGAATTCACTTCAAACTTTAATTCGGCCGTATCAGGTGGTTATGATCTTGTGTTCAGTATCGGCTTTGTCTTGCACGAAGCAACTTCTCAAGCGGCACAAAATAATCCTGATACCAAATTTGCTGTTATCGATTCTGTCATCGAAGGTAAAGACAACGTTGTTTCTGCAACTTTTGCGGATCAACAGTCAGCTTACCTTGCAGGTGTTGCCGCAGCCAAAACAAGTAAAACAAACCATGTTGGTTTCATTGGTGGGATCAAGTCAGATGTGCTTGCCGCTTTTGAAACAGGGTTTACAGCGGGTGCCAAATCAGTATCGCCAGATATAAAAGTGGATGTACAATATGCGCAATCCTTCACAGATGCCGGCAAAGGTAAAACAATGGCTTCTGCAATGTACGCTAGTGGCGCGGATGTGATTTATCAAGCAGCGGGTAGTGTTGGAACAGGCTTGTTCACAGAAGCTAAGAATTTGAATGAAACAAGAAAAGAAGAAGACAAGGTCTGGGTTATTGGTGTTGACCAAGACCAAGAATACTTGGGTGGCTATACATCAAAAGATGGTAAAAAATCAAACTTTGTCCTTGTTTCAACAGTCAAAGAAGTTGGAAACGCAGTGAAAGATATTGCCAATAGAACAGAAAAAGGGAAATTCCCTGGTGGTGAAAACCTCAAGTATGATCTTTCTAACGGTGGTGTAACGCTTGCTCGAGATAACGCTTCAGATGAGGCTTGGAAAGCAGTTGAAGCAGCAAAAGCTGATATTGTTTCAGGAAAAATTGAAGTTCCAGCAAAATAAATTAAAAAAGGGTATGAAAGTCATACTCTTTTTTTGTTTCCAAAAAGAAAGAGCTATGGAATGATTTGCTTTTTCAGAGTAAATTTAGTAAAATGGAAAAGGTTTAAAAGCCGAAAATTAGAAAAGTACAGGCGAGTTGAACTCCATCCTTCCTTAGAGTGGAGCGAGGCGGCAGCATTGTACAAAATAAGGAGAAAACATGAAACTTCATGAAATGAAAGCTGCTGAAGGCAGCCGTAAAGTGCGCAACCGTGTAGGTCGTGGTACTTCATCTGGTAACGGTAAAACATCTGGTCGTGGACAAAAAGGTCAAAAATCACGTTCAGGTGGTGGCGTACGTCCTGGTTTTGAAGGTGGACAAACAGAATTGTTCCGTCGTCTTCCAAAACGCGGATTTACTAACGTAAACCGTAAAGAATACGCAATCGTAAACCTTGACACTTTGAACCGTCTTGGTGATGGTGCTGAAGTTACAGCTGAAACTCTTGTAGCTGCTAAAATCATCAAAGATGTTAAATCTGGTATCAAAGTTCTTGCTAACGGCGAATTGACAGTTAAAAACCTTAAGGTTAACGTTGCTAAAGCATCTTCTGCTGCGAAAGCTGCTATTGAAGCTGCTGGTGGTTCTGTAGAACTTCTTGAAGCAAAATAATTCAATTGGCGGTTGATTTTCAACCGCTTATTTTATAGGGTTAATATTTAAGAAAGTTTAGAGGGAAATTATGTTTTTCAAAACTCTAAAGGAAGCTTTCAAGATAAAAGATGTAAGAGCACGGATTATCTTCACCATCTTTATTCTGTTTGTCTTTCGATTAGGTGCGCATATCACAGTACCAGGGATCAATGTTGAAAACTTGAATGCCCTGAGTGATTTACCATTCTTGAACATGATGAACTTGGTGTCTGGTAATGCCATGCAAAACTATTCATTGTTTGCTATGGGGGTGTCACCTTATATCACAGCATCAATTATTGTTCAACTTTTACAAATGGATATTTTGCCGAAGTTTGTAGAATGGTCAAAACAAGGGGAAATCGGACGTCGTAAGCTTAATCAAGCCACACGTTATATTACTTTGGTTTTGGCTATGGCTCAATCTATCGGTATTACTGCAGGTTTCCAAGCTATGAGCACGGCAAATATCGTACAAAATCCTAACTGGCAAACTTATCTAATGATTGGTGTCATTTTGACCACAGGATCAATGGTTGTGACATGGATGGGTGAACAAATCAATGAAAAAGGATTTGGTTCTGGTATTTCTGTTATTATCTTTGCGGGTATCGTTTCAGGTATCCCAAGCGCCATTCACGAAGTTTATACAGAGTGGTTTGTAAATGTTCGTCCGAGTCAAATTCCAATGTCATGGGTAATGGTCGCTATTCTGGTGATTGCTTCAGCATTGATTATTTACTTCACAACATTTGTACAACAAGCAGAACGTAAAGTTCCGATTCAATACACTAAGTTGACACAAGGTGCGCCTACAAGTTCATACTTGCCCCTTCGTGTTAACCCAGCAGGTGTTATTCCCGTAATCTTTGCAGGTTCTATCACAACAGCTCCAGCAACAATTTTACAGTTCTTACAACGTGCTCAAGGTAACAACGTTGGCTGGCTGAATAGCTTACAATCAGCCCTTTCTTATAACACATGGACAGGGATGTTACTTTATGGCTTATTGATTGTTCTCTTTACCTTCTTCTACTCATTTGTACAAGTTAATCCAGAAAAGATGGCAGAAAATCTTCAAAAACAAGGTTCATATATCCCATCTGTTCGTCCAGGTAAAGGTACTGAAAAATATGTTTCAGGCTTACTTATGCGTTTGGCAACAGTCGGAGCACTTTTCCTTGGCTTTATTTCGATTCTTCCAATCGTTGCCCAAAATATTTGGGGATTGCCAAAAATCGTTGCCTTGGGAGGGACGTCGCTCTTGATCTTGATTCAGGTTGCCATTCAAGCTGTTAAACAACTTGAAGGTTATCTCTACAAGAAAAACTACAAAGGATTTATGGATAATCCAATTGAAAGCTAAAAAAATCTTGCATCGGCAAGGTTTTTCTTTATTTATCTTAAGAAATGCGGTAAAATATTAAGGTATAATTTGTATTATGTTGTCTGTAAACTCAGAAGTAAGAGTTGCAGCATCAATAGTAAAACTTGTAAGAAAGAAAACGGGAGAAAACAATGAACTTGTTAATCATGGGCTTGCCAGGTGCAGGTAAAGGTACACAGGCAGAATTTATCGTTAAAAATTACGGTGTGAATCACATCTCTACAGGAGATATGTTCCGTGCAGCGATGAAAAACGAAACTGAGATGGGCAAACTTGCTAAATCTTATATCGACAAAGGAGCTTTGGTTCCAGATGAAGTAACAAACGGTATCGTCAAAGAACGTTTGGCACAAGATGACATCAAAGCCTCAGGCTTCTTGCTTGACGGTTATCCACGTACATTTGACCAAGCAGAAGCTTTGGATAAAATGTTAGTAGAACTTGGCATTAAACTTGATGCAGTCATCAACATCGAAGTAAACCCAGATATCTTGGTTGAACGCTTAAGCGGCCGTTATATCTGTCGTACATGTGGTGCAACATATCACAAGCTCTTTAAACCTACAAAAGTTGAGGGCACATGTGATGTATGTGGTGGACACGACCTTTATCAACGTGCCGATGATGTTCCAGAAACAGTTAAAAATCGCCTAGAAGTGAACATCAAAGAATCAGCACCAATCTTGAAACACTATACAGAACTTGGTTTAGTTAAATCAATCGATGGCGGACAAGCTATGGAGAAAGTAACTGAAGATATTCAAGCTGTTCTTGGCTAAAATAAAACAAAAAACACTGAACATTATCTCAGTGTTTTTTTGTTTGTCTATCTTCGGAAAAGACGTTTCAATAAAGAAACAATTAAGAAAAGTGCAACGAAGATCAAGGTAATGGCAGAACTTGCAGGTGCATTGAAATAATAAGAAATGATCAAGCCACTGTTCATACCAATGAAGCCAATGACTACTGACCAGAGAAGTACGGTCTTAAAAGATTTTCCGATAAGCATAGATACACTAGCGGGTAAAACCATAATTGCGGAAACCAGTAGTGCGCCACAGGCTGGGATCATCAAGGCAATAGCCAAACCAGTCACGATATTGAAAATCATTGACATGGCTCGGACAGGAAGGCCATCTACCAAGGCGGTATCTTCATCAAAAGTCATCACATAAAGTGGACGGAGGAAGAAAATAAAGCCAGCCAGCACAATCAAAGCGATGATGTAAAGCATGACAACTTGCGGAGTAGCGATAGTGACAATTGAGCCAAACAGATATTGGTCAATGCTGATGCTGGTTTTACTTCCTGCCACATTAATAATAAACAGGGCTAAAGCAAGTCCAGCGGACATTAAAATCGCAGTGGCAAGCTCCAGGTAATTTTTATAGACGGTACGGAGAAATTCCATAAAGATAGCGGCAATAATAACGACAATTAAAGTTGTCCATGTTGGATTTAGACTAAAGAGGACCCCGAAGGCAACACCTGCGAGAGAAACATGGGAGAGGGTGTCAGAGAGTAAAGACTGGCGACGCAGAACAAGGAAGACCCCAAGAAGTGGTGCGAAGAGAGAGATGGCTGTTGTCGCCAGTAAAGCGTTACGCATAAAGTCATAAGAGAGGATTTCAAGCATTAGCTTTCACCTCCTTTTTCATTTTTGAGTTAGGGACGCCGTGGACCTCAAAGCATTCAAATTTTCCGTTTTTGTCTCGTGCCAGATGGATATTTCGGTCCATGTATTTTTTAACAGAGTCAGGATCGTGTGTAACCATGAGCACACTTTTGCCATGCTCATGTGCAGCATGGGCCATGAGCTCATAAAAGGCTTCTGTGGTAACATCGTCCATTCCGACAGTCGGTTCATCCAGAACGAAGACATCAGGGTCAGATGCAAAAGTACGGGCAATGATGATGCGTTGCTTTTGTCCACCGGAAAGTTCGCCGATTTTTTTATGGCGAAAGTCCCACATACCTACAGCATTAAGCGCAGCTTCTACGTGTTCTTCATCATGTGCAGTAAGTTTGCGGAACCAACCTTTACGTGGGTAGCGCCCCGAACGAACAAATTCATGAACAGTTGAGGGGAAGCCCGCATTGAAGCTTGAAATTTGTTGTGGGACATAAGCAATACGCAAACGGCGATTTTGTGTGTCATGGCGTGCAATGATAACTTTACCAGACTTAGGTTTCAAAATTCCTAGCGTTATTTTGATTAGCGTTGACTTTGCAGCGCCATTTTCTCCGGTCAAAGTGACGAATTCCCCTGGGTTAACAGAGTAACTCACATCTTCTAAAACAGGATTATTGTCATAATAAAAGCTTACATTTTGAACATCAATATAAGGCATATTTTTTATTTACTTTCTAAACTACTTAAATTTTTCAGCGAGTTGATGAAGAAAATCTTGAATTACTTTTTGTTCATCTTCTGTATATTTCTGCGTAAGTTGCTGATAACTGTCCAGTGTTGCCTCATGATGTGCAGCGTGTTCGCGTGCAATGGGCAGTGCTTTTTCTGTTAAATTCCATAAAACAACACGTTCGTCGGTTTTACTTTTTGTGGGCGATATAAGTTCTAAATCTTGTAATTTTTTTAAAGCTTTAGTAATGGCGGCAGGAGAAACCGAGAGGGTTTCTGCCATCCGAGCATTTGTTGTTGGTTCCCCATTCAGGAGCATCAGGAGATGCTCTTGAGTAGAAGTTAATTTGATGTCACTTTGACACTTTCCAAGAAGAATTTCGTGCTTATTTTCAGCGAATTGCATGACTTGAGATAAGAATTGATCAATTTGATTTTCTAAATTTGTATGCATAATCCCTCTCCTTTCATTTACTGGTTAATAATAACACGGCTCCTATTAAATGTCAACCAGTTAATATTAAAGAAGAAAGAAAAATAAAGTAAAAAAACAAATAGGAGGCTTGTCATTTGTCAGCCAGTGTGCTATAATATATCAGTCCGACTTTTTAGATACGCTTGTATCTTTCGGGGATTTTTAAGGAGGTACTTTTGCTTGGCAAAAGATGATGTTATCGAAATTGAAGGTAAAGTAGTTGATACTATGCCGAATGCGATGTTCACTGTTGAACTTGAAAATGGTCACAAAGTTTTGGCGACGATTTCTGGAAAAATTCGTAAGAATTATATCCGTATCCTGCCTGGCGACCGCGTGCAAGTGGAAATGTCACCATATGATTTGACACGTGGACGCATTACCTACCGTTTTAAATAACCTGGACATTCATTGAGTGCGAAAGCACAGTAACCTATAGAAAGGAAGACACAATGAAAGTAAGACCATCAGTTAAACCAATCTGCGAATACTGTAAAGTAATTCGTCGTAACGGTCGTGTTATGGTAATTTGCCCTGTAAATCCAAAACATAAACAACGTCAGGGATAGAAAGGAACTATTAAATTATGGCTCGTTTTGCTGGAGTTGATATTCCAAACGAAAAACGTATCGTTATTTCATTGACATACGTTTACGGTGTTGGACTTCAAACTGCTAAAAAAGTGCTTGCTGCTGCAGGTGTTTCAGAAGATGTACGTACTAAAGACCTTACATCTGATCAAGAAGACGCAATTCGTCGTGAACTTGACGGCTTGAAACTCGAAGGAGATCTTCGTCGTGAAGTAAACCTCAACATCAAACGCTTAATGGAAATTGGTAGCTACCGTGGTATGCGTCACCGTCGTGGACTTCCTACACGTGGACAAAACACAAAAAACAATGCACGTACTCGTAAGGGTCCTGCTAAAGCTATCGCTGGTAAGAAAAAATAATCTAGAAAGGAGTTAAAATGGCAAAAATTACTCGTAAACGTCGTGTGAAAAAGAATATTGAAACTGGTATCGCCCACATTCAATCAACTTTTAACAACACTATCATTATGATTACTGACGTTCATGGTAACGCTCTTGCTTGGTCATCTGCAGGCTCACTTGGTTTCAAAGGTTCTAAAAAATCTACACCATTCGCTGCACAAATGGCATCTGAAGCTGCTGCTAAAGCTGCTCAAGAGCAAGGGTTGAAAACAGTATCTGTTACAGTTAAAGGTCCTGGTTCTGGTCGTGAATCTGCAATCCGTGCACTCGCGGCTGCTGGTCTTAACGTAACTTCTATTAGTGATGTGACTCCTGTACCTCACAATGGTGCACGTCCTCCAAAACGTCGTCGTGTATAATCGTTAGTGAGTTGCAAAATCACTTTACTTTTCTTTTAGAGGAGACTATACATGATTGAGTTTGAAAAACCAAAAATTATTAAATTTGACGAAACAGAATTTTACGGTAAGTTTGTAGTAGAACCACTTGAACGTGGTTATGGTACAACTTTGGGTAATTCTTTGCGTCGCGTTCTCTTGTCTTCATTGCCTGGATCTGCTGTTACTTCAATTCAAATTGAAGGTGTTCAACATGAATTTGCAACAATCCCTGGTGTACGTGAAGATGTGGTCCAAATCATCCTTGCTATTAAAGGACTTGCGATCAAATCTTACGTTGAAAATGAAAAACAAATTGAGCTTGACGTTACTGGACCTATGACAGTAACTGCAGGTGACATTTTGACAGATAGTGATATCGAAATTGTCAATAAAGACCATTATCTTTTCTCTATCGCAGAAGGTCATTCTATGCGTGCTGTAATGACAGTAAACAAAGGTTACGGATACGTTCCTGCTGACGAAAACAAAGTCGAAGGTGCACCAATCGGTACAATTGCTGTGGACTCAATTTACACACCAGTTAGCAAAGTTAACTATCAAGTAGAACCAGCTCGTGTAGGTGGTGATGCTTCTTACGATAAGTTGACTTTGGAAATCACTACAAACGGCACAATCGTTGCTGATGATGCTTTGTCTCTCTCTGCGAAGATTTTGACAGATCACTTGAACTTGTTTGTTGACTTGTCAGAAACAGCTTCAGAATCTGAAACTCTCGTGGCTAAAGAAGAAGTTAAAACAGAACGTGTCCTCGATAAAATTATCGAAGAAATGGACTTCTCAGTTCGTGCTTACAATGGTTTGAAACGCGCTGGAATCAATACCGTAGCTGATATTGTGGAAATGAGTGAAGCTGACATGATTAAAGTCAAAAACCTCGGTCACAAATCAGTAGAAGAAGTCAAGGTTAAATTGACTGACTTGGGCTTGGAGCTCAAAAAACGAAAATAATACAGGAGGAAAAAAATGGGTTACCGTAAACTTGGACGCACATCTTCACAACGTAAAGCTATGCTTCGTGATTTGACAACTGATCTTATCATCAACGAAACTATCGTTACAACTGAAGCTCGTGCTAAAGAAATCCGTAAAACAGTTGAAAAGATGATCACTCTTGGTAAACGTGGTGACTTGCACGCTCGTCGTCAAGCAGCAGCTTACGTTCGTAACGAAATCGCTATTAAAGATTTCAACGAAGAAACTGAAACTTTCCCAACTGCACTTCAAAAATTGTTCGACGATATTGCTAAACGCTACGAAGGCCGTAACGGTGGTTACACTCGTATCTTGAAAGTTGAACCACGTCGTGGTGATGCTGCCCCTATGGCAATCATCGAGCTTGTTTAAGAGAGTTCGGATTTAAATATTATATAAGATTACTTATTGAGTGTTATGATGATGGCGCTGTGTTTGAGTTGACGTATTAACGTCGAGTAGCACTGCTTAGTCTAGCTCTGTCTACCGAAATATTTATTTCGGTAGTTCACTCAATATGTTTTTTTTTTTGCTTTTTTATAAAAATTTTGGCCTCTTTTATGTAAAGAGGCCTTTTTGGAATATATTCTTTAAAAATTTTTCTCATAGAAAAGAAAAACAGTCAGTGAAGTCTTTCTTTTGATATGTTATAATCAAATAATAGGTAAAATAAAAAAGCCTCAAGAGGCTAAAATTAGTCATGCCACTGAATGGAATCGAACCATCGACCTCCACCTTACCATGGTGTTGCTCTACCGACTGAGCTACAGCGGCTGTACTTGTGCTTTCACCCAGTCAGAGAGCAACAGACGAGGATTTGCTTTGCAAATCCCTATCCATCGATTGAAAGCAGAGCTTCCAACTCTAGCGACTGAGCTATAGTGGCTTAAAGTTAAACCATAATTATTTTAACAAAAATACGAATAAAAGTCTATAAGAATAATAGAAATGAGGGCTTAAAAATAGCTAAGAAAAAATCAACATTTCTTTGCCAAGAATGTGGCTACAAATCAGTAAAAAAACTCGGGCGTTGTCCCAATTGTGGAGCTTGGGGTTCCTTTGTTGAAGAAGTAGAAGTCCAAGAGGTAAAAAATCAGAGAGTGAGTCTGACAGGCGAGCACTCTAAACCCATGAAGTTAGATCAGGTTGAGCTTTTCGATACACCGCGTGTGGAAACCGATCTGGATGAGTTTAACCGCGTCCTTGGAGGCGGTGTTGTTCCAGGGAGTCTTGTCCTTATTGGGGGGGATCCAGGGATTGGTAAATCTACTCTACTGCTTCAAGTATCTACGCAACTTGCTTCAAGAGGGCGTGTACTTTATGTCAGTGGGGAGGAATCGGCTCAACAAATTAAGCTGCGTGCCGAGCGTTTGGGCGACATCGATACAGATTTTTACCTTTATGCCGAAACCAATATGCAAAGCATCCGAAATGAAGTTGAACGTCTACAGCCAGACTTTCTTATTGTAGATTCGATTCAAACTATCATGACGCCTGAAATCCAGAGCACTCAAGGTTCAGTTAGTCAGGTGCGCGAGGTGACAGGAGAATTGATGCAGTTGGCCAAAACCAATGATATTGCGACCTTTATTGTCGGACATGTCACTAAAGAAGGGCAACTTGCAGGGCCACGTATGTTGGAACATATGGTTGATACGGTCTTGTATTTTGAGGGAGAGCGTCAAAATACATTCCGAATTTTACGCGCGGTCAAAAACCGTTTTGGTTCAACAAATGAAATTGGGATTTTCGAGATGCAGGGCAATGGTTTAGTGGAAGTGACTAACCCGAGTGAAGTTTTTCTCGAAGAGCGTTTGGAGGGCTCTACGGGCTCTGCTATCGTCTGTGCGTTAGAAGGGACACGTCCGATATTGGTTGAGATTCAAGCTTTGACAACGCCAACCATGTTTGGGAATGCCAAACGTACAACCTCTGGTTTGGACTTTAACCGCGTGAGTTTAATCATGGCAGTACTCGAAAAGCGTGCCGGTTTTCTTTTGCAACAACAAGATGCCTATTTGAAATCCGCAGGGGGCGTCAAGTTGGATGAACCCGCCATTGACTTAGCAGTCGCTGTAGCTATTGCTTCTAGTTACAAGGAAGAGCCGACAGATGCACGAGAATGCTTTATTGGCGAAATTGGCCTAACGGGTGAAATTCGTCGTGTTACGCGGATGGAGCAACGTCTCAATGAAGCAAGCAAATTAGGCTTCCAAAAAGTTTACGCGCCTAAGAATAGCTTAGCAGGCGTAGATATTCCTGAAAATTTGAAAGTGGTTGGCGTGACGACTTTATCAGAATGTTTGAAAAAAGTATTTGGCTAAGAAAAAAGCTTTGTGAGTCAATAGGTCATAATCGTAATGGGACAAACAAGTATCTTGTTATGATGTGTGATATAATTGACACAGAGCTTTTTAGTTATAAAAAATTGAGGCTATGTACAGAAAGGAAGTCTTATGCGTCGTTGGATAATTCATGTTCTCATGGGTATTGTGGGTGCCTCTTTAGGTATTACTACTCTCCCTTGGGTTTGGCACCTCTTTAGACAAGAGGGAAATGCTTTTAATCAGGAAATTGTAAATGGGTTAATTGGAGCAATTATTTTTGTTATTTTATCATTCTTTATGTCCAATTTGCTGATGAGAGCGTTGAAAAAACTAGATCAAAAAATCACGAGAGTCAATCTTTCAAAAATGGTATTTAATTTTATTGGTGCTATTTTAGGTCTGACCGTAGGCGTGCTTTTAACGATTCCTCTCTCTTTACTCGGGGTTCCAGTATTAAGCAACATCATTTCTTTTGTGCTGATTATTGGTTTGCTTTATCTTGGCTATACGGTCTTTGATAAGCGAGGAGATGAAATCTTTAAAATCGTTTTTCGTAAACGTAAAGAAGTCGCTGCAGTGGATAAACCGGTGGTAAAAGAAGGAACTACAGGTCAGCATGCTATGATTTTGGATACAAGTTCGGTCATTGACGGACGTATTTTGGACGTATTAAAAACCGGCTTTATCAGTGATAAAGTGATTGTACCTAATTTTGTATTGCTAGAGCTCCAGCTTATTTCAGACAGTTCTGATCCCTTGAAGCGTGCTAAAGGGCGCCGCGGCTTGGACCTCGTGAATTCCTTAAAAGAATTTGACAATGTAGAAATTTCTAACAAAGACTATAAGGACATACGCGAGGTTGACACTAAACTGCTTCGCTATGCGAGTGAAATCGGTGCGAAATTAGTCACAAACGATTTTAATCTGAATAAAGTAGCGGAAATTCAAGGCGTAATCGTCCTAAATATTAATGATCTTGCAAATGCCGTTAAGACACAACTGGTGGTTGGAGAACAGATTGAAGTAACGATTATTCGCGAAGGTTCTGAACGTCAGCAGGGGGTAGCCTATCTGCCAGATGGCACGATGATTGTCATTGAAGATACGGCCAAAATGATTGATAAAAAAGTTTTGGTTGAGGTTGCAAAAGTTCTGCAAACAAGTGCAGGCCGTATGATTTTTGCTGAACTTGTTAATGCAAAATAGTTAAATAAAAATAAGGAGAAACATGTACTTTAAGCGTTTTTTACAACTTTTTCTTATCTATGTACTGGCAGCACTTGTCCTTGTTGGTATTGTTTCAACAAATTATTTGCAAAATAAAAATCTGACTTTTATCCTAGCTTTACTCATTTCCTATGCAGTACTCACTTTGCCTTTGGTTCTTTTGACCGTGTTGAAAACCAATAAAAAAGCAACCAGTGTTGGTGCTCAAGGTCAAGGAGGTGAAGTGCGACGTATTTTGGCTCTCCTTCCGGGTTACCTTGCCTTGAGTTGTTCAACAAAAGAGGGGAAGTCCGCGACGACAATTATGAGTTTTATCCAATCGGTCCATGAAGAAAATGTATTTTACATGGTTGCCGATAAGCATGCCCGTAAAGTTCAAAGCATCAAGGAAAATCCCTCTGTCTCTTTCACCACATGGTTTGACGGCTTAGAGAAGGGGGAGCGTTTATCCTCAAATAACGTGTATGCTGAGGTCTTAGAAGAAACGGTTGCAAAAGAAAGTGTTAAACAGGAACCCAATCTACTGAAGGTGCATGAGAATGCAGCAAATATGGCCATTATCAAACTGACGATTCGCTCACTGGTTCATGAAAACTTTAAAGAAGGTAGCCGTATCATAGAATTTAATTGAAGTCTTTTTAGACTTCTTTTTTTGTTACATAGATATAAAAAGTACGTATAAGTTCATAGTTGCAATAAAACTTTAGAAATGTTATTCTAATTATGAAGGCGGTTACATTTTCGCTTTTGTCGTATTATAGTTTCAAATAAAAAAGGGGAAAAGCCCCGAAGCATATATCTATATGGAGGATAATTTGATGAAAATAGGTGTTCCAACAGAGATCAAAAAACACGAATATCGTGTAGGACTTGCACCAGAATTTGCCGCAGCTTATGTTGCAGCAGGACATGATGTCTACATTCAAAAAGGGGCAGGTGAGGGTTCATCATATTCCGATGAACTTTACACAGCAGTTGGCTGCAATATCTTACCAACTGCCGAAGATATTTATGAAACAGCGGATATGATTATTAAGGTCAAAGAACCGCTTGAGCCAGAATATTCATTGATGCGTGAGGGACAAATATTTTATACCTATTTCCATTTAGCAGCTGATAAAGCATTGACAGAGGCTGTTTTAGATAAGAAAATTGTCGCTATTGCTTATGAAACCATTCGTGACCGTAATGGTGCACTTCCTGCGCTTAAACCTATGTCAGAAATTGCAGGGCGCTTATCGGTCCAAGAAGGTGCGAAATACTTGGAACGTCCTTTTGGAGGACGTGGTGTTCTTCTTGGAGGAGTGACTGGCGTTCTTCCAGCGAATGTCCTTGTTCTTGGAGGAGCAGGAGTTGTCGGCCGTAATGCTGTCGCTATGGCTGTGGGGCTTCATGCCAATGTTACTGCAGTCGATGTAAATTTAGATGCCTTAACTGAGCTTGATAAACTCTATGAAGGTCGTGTAAACACTGTTTACAGTACCGATCACACTGTAAAAGATCTGATTTCCAAAGCAGACTTAGTGATTGGTGCAGCGCTAATCCCAGGCGCAGCTACGCCACAACTTATTCGCCGTGAACATTTGCCATTGATGAAAAAAGGAGCCGTTATTGTTGATGTGGCGATTGACCAAGGTGGAACGTGTCAAAGTTCTCACGTCACTTATCATGATGCCCCTGTTTTTGAAGAAGAAGGTGTGATCCACTATTGTGTGGGTAATATGCCTGGTGCTGTCCCTGTAACTTCGACAGCAGCCTTAAATAACGCAACCCTGGCAAATGGTTTAGCTATAGCAAACAAAGGATATAAAGAAGCCTTGAGAGCTAACCCAGGCTTGAAAGAGGGCTTAAATGCGGACCATGGTAAATTGACATGTAAGCCTGTAGCTGATTTCTATAATATGGTTTACACAGATAGTGATGAAGTTATAAGTCATTAAATAAAAAAAGCGCTACCCGAGTAGCGTTTTTTTATAGAGGAAGAACCATGTTGTACCAAGTTTCTCCTGCAAGTTGTGAGTCAGAAATTCCTTTTGAAACAAATCCATAACGTTCGTAGTAGGGAATAAGGTTTTCTACACAAGTCAAGCTGATGCCTTGACGGCTTTCCTCAGCTGTAGCTTCTTTCATCAAATCCAGTAATGATGTGGCAATACCAAGTCCTTGGTATTCACTATCTACAGCAAGGCTAACGATAATTTGAAAGCGATCAGTCGGAAGACTTGCTTCTGTTTTTTCAAACATATCGTCTGTCAGATAACATTTATCAGAAGTTGGGCCCACGAGAATGCCGACCACTTTACCTTCTTCATTTCGAGCGACGAAAAAGCGCTCAGGAATGACTTGGATACGTTCTAACATTGAAGCGCGCGAGAGTACTTCATCCGCGGGGAAAGAAGTCTCTTCAATGTGCATCACATCATCAATGTCTGTGATTTTTGCTTTGTCATATGTAATTTTAGTCATATCTCTATTCTAACATGGGCCTCCTTGTCGAGTCAATGAAGCTTGTATTTCTTTAATTACAGTATGATTTTATAATGAGTCACTGTTAGAAACATTGCTCATAATATGATAAAATAAAAAGGAGCGAAACTAACAGGAGAAAATTATGTCTAATAACATTCGTGTGCGCTATGCGCCATCACCAACTGGGCTTTTACATATCGGTAATGCCCGTACTGCACTTTTTAACTATCTTTTTGCGCGTCATTATGAGGGAGATTTCATCATTCGTATCGAAGATACAGACCGCGAACGTCATGTGGAAGATGGGGAACGTTCTCAACTTGAAAACTTACGTTGGTTGGGAATTGACTGGGATGAAAGCCCAGAAACACATGAAAACTACCGCCAATCTGAACGTTTGGAACTTTATCAAAAATATATTGACCAACTTTTGAGTGAAGGTAAGGCTTATTACTCTTATAAAACGCCAGAAGAGCTTGAAGCTGATCATGAAGCACAAGAAGCAGCAGGCGTTGCACCTCATTATGTCAATGAGTATGCGGGAATGTCAGAAGCTGAGAAAGAAGCTTATATCGCTGAACGCAAAGCAGCAGGCATTACACCGGTTGTTCGTATTTCTGTAAATGAAACAGCCATTTACAAATGGACAGATATGGTAAAAGGCGATATCGAATTTGAAGGTGGGAATATCGGTGGTGATTGGGTTATTCAAAAACGTGACGGTTACCCAACTTATAACTTTGCTGTAGTAGTGGACGACCACGATATGCAAATTTCACACGTTATTCGTGGGGATGATCACATTGCGAATACACCGAAACAGTTGATGATTTATGAAGCTTTAGGCTGGGAAGCACCTGTCTTTGGGCATATGACTTTAATTATTAACTCTGAAACAGGGAAAAAGTTGTCTAAACGTGACACCAATACGCTTCAATTTATTGAAGACTACCGTAAAAAAGGTTTCATGGCAGATGCTATTTTCAACTTTATCGCCCTTTTAGGTTGGAACCCAGGTGGTGAACAAGAAAAATTCAGCCCAGAAGAACTTGTGAAACTTTTTGATGAAAAACGTTTGAGTAAATCTCCAGCAGCCTTCGACCAAAAGAAACTGGAATGGATGGACAACGAATACATCAAACATGCAGAGTTTGAACCTGTCTTCGAATTGACAAAGCCTTTCCTTGAAGAAGCTGGCCGTTTTGATGCGCGTGCTGAAGAATTGGTGAAGCTCTATAAACCACAAATGAAATATGCTGAAGAAATTCTGGACTTAACAGACCTCTTCTTTGGTGAATTCCCAGAACTCACAGACGAAGCACGTCAAATGATGGCCTTGGAAACTTCACCCGTTGCTGTTGGTGCGTTTCGTGAAAAACTGGCAACCTTAGAAGATTTTACTGCTGAGAACATCTTCCCGCTTTTCAAAGAAACACAAAAAGAAACAGGGGTTAAAGGAAAAAATCTTTGGATGCCAATTCGTATTGCTGCTTCTGGTAGCATGCACGGTCCAGAATTACCTGAAACAATTGCTCTTTTAGGCAAAGAAAAAGTTCTTGAACACATGGCACGGTTCTTATAAAAAAACGAAAATAACAAACGCACGAGTTACAGCTCGTGCGTTTTTTGTATGAATGAGATCAGGAGTTTGTTTTGTTGTGGAGAGGCTAAGGTTTCAATGAGTTGTTCATAAGGGATGATATCCACAGCTTGATTGATGAGCAAGCGCCCATTGACAGCCAAGTGAGACAAAGTCTGCATACTCCTTTGCCACTCTGCGGGACTTCGTTTAGCATTCCAATGCCGCAGATGAAAAATCCCAACAGCGATGGGCAATTGGTCTAATTTCTCCCAATCCACCTGTTCGCCTGAAAGGAGGCCAAGGGCTTGGAACTTTCCGCCCGAACGTACGCAAGAGGCCAAATCTGTTCCTGCTTGTCCACCTACACAATCGATGGCAGCATCTACTTCAAGATTGTGCAAGTCTGTGCGTAATTCCTGAGCACCACGTTCTTTTAAAAGTTGGTGTTTTTTGTTGTTACGTGTAATAGCGATAAATTCAAAACCCAGAATCCGTGAGAGTTGTGCAAAGATTTGACCAATGGAAGAAGCTGCCGCATTTACAGCAAGTTTTTGACCAGGTTTTAATGCAAGGACTTCTGTACATAAAAGCCAAGCTGTCAGAGGATTGATATAAAGCTGACTGGCTGAAATCGAATCAAGGGACTCGGGAACAAAAAAAGCATACGAAGCAGGGCATTTGACGAAACTTTGCCAAGTTCCTTCACCTTCCAGAGGCAGGACGCGTTGCCCGATAAGTTTCCGTGAAAGTGCGCTGCCGACATCTGCTACAAGGCCGACCCCTTCATATCCTGCAGTAGCAGGCAAACTTATCCTGTGTGCATAGGCACCAGTCATTGGAATTAAATCCGAAGGATTGACTGGGGCATAGAGCATTTTTACAAGAAGTTCTTGGGGTTGTAAATGGGGTTGACACTTCTCTTTAAGCTTTAAGACCTGATGAGGCAAGCCGTAGCTCTCGTAAATGAATGATTGGTACATGGCTTTATTATAGCAGACTTTATGAATTTTAAGGAAGAGACGATAATATCATAGATTTTATCCTACTGTAAATATACAGAAAAATATGTTTTATTTTTCTCTTGTTAGTAATCAAAGAAAAAGTTTTGATAAAAAAAGAAGTTATGTTAGACTTAATGTATATAATGTGTCTTTTTGGTTAAGTTTATGTGATTTTAACCTCGGAGTGTTGAAAAATATTAAGTAAGAAGGAGTAAAGTTGGATGAAAAGTAAAATACCCTACAAAGTCGTACGTTTGCTTATGATTGCTTCACTTGTAGCTCAGGCATTGCTACCGGCATTAGCTATCGCAGAAACCATCGACAAGGAAGAAAAAAACGTTCGAACGACTTTGAGTAATGCACAGTGGGAAGATGAAATGGATCTCCAGACGGTTATTGTAGAAGGAAAGGTTGAAAAGGGAACTTCCGAGAGTAATCAACCTGAAGCTATCGTTCTGGAAGGCGCAGAATTTGAGAACGTAAGGACTGAAAAAGAACTTTCTGGCCTCACAGAAGGTCACTATAAGTTGGAAGACAATAAGGTACTTTTAAGTTTATCGCAGAAGAGTGAGGGAACTTTCACTTTGAAACTCCAAGTTGTGAAAGACTCTTTAGTCAATGGAAAAGAAATCACTGTCACTCTTGGTGATCAAGTGTTTACTCTTCCGATTAAGCTTGAAGCAACAGACAAAGAAAAAGCTACAGCTGATGAGAAAGCTTCAGATAAGGAAGCAGAAACAAGATCTGAAGAAGTAAAAGTAGATGCTAAGAAACAAGTAGGGAATATCACAGATAAAGAACGTGGTTTACCCTTTGCAACGACACAGCCTTTGGCTAATGGTGTCCCTTGGGACTTCGTAAGCAACAGTAAAGTGTCAGATCCTAACACAGACAGCACGGAAGACATGGGTTTCTCTGATGTTCCCGGAGCTCATGATGGACGTATCTGGACAGACAAAACCGTCCGCCATGATTTAGGAAGTTTAGCAGATGACCAGTTTGAGGTCACACTTTCAGCCTTGGCACAAAGTGCACCGATACGCGCAGGTTATCAGATTCCTGCGGATACCGTCTTTACTATTGATGTTTCTGGAAGTATGACGGGGACAGATGGGGGAGAACGTTCACGAATCGCCCTTCTCGTTGATGCGCTGAATGAAGCCATCAGTATCTTACAAGAGGCTAATCCGCTCAACCGTGTGGCTGTTGTAGCTTATGGTGGCCGTACAGGTGGTCATGCACGGGTTGAAAATATTTTGACTCTTGGACGTTACAGTCCAAACAATGGTGCCTTCTTCACTATGGCAGGGAGCACTCAAGTTAATGTTGTGGCAACGGCTGTAGCAGGTTCAGGGGTGGCAGGTTCAAACCCTCAAGCTCAAGTACAAAACTTTGCTGTAAATGGCTCAACACCAACGCAGTGGGGGATTCGCGAAGCCAGCCGAATTCTGGAAAGTGTCACTGACCAAGAAGTTGAAGTTCCTGTGACAGATGAGGATGGAGGAGCATTACCTCCAGTAAAGGTCACACGTCGTCCTAACCTCATCTTGATGACAGATGGTGAGCCCACCATGGGTCGTCCAGACTTTGCCTTTGACGCCTTAACTCCAGTTGAGGTTGGTCCAAATGGTAATCTCCTTGAAGCACCTGGTGAATTTTATGGAAATGGAAACAACGGGGAGCAAGGTCTCGCTCTAATGACTGCCTTGACCGCGGCATATCGAGGCAAAACAGTCCTTGAACATTACTTCCCCGGTGGAGAAGTTGGAGGTACTGCAGAGGAGCAACCTGCGCCAGATGTCGGTTTCTTTAGCATTTCCTTAGGGAAACAAACTGAAGCTGCTCAAAACTTGATTAGTGCAACTTTGAACCCTATCCCAGATAATACAAATAAGGTTGGTCCTAATATCTGGGCATCCACAGGTATGCCGCATCTCCCGGGTGCCCCAACTGCAGCTACACCAACCATGACAACTCTCTTTAATAACTTTGTTGCTAATGGTTCAACAGGTAACTTCTCTGCATTATTCAGACAAACGTGGAACGATTATCAATGGAGAAATACGGTTAATATCAGAAATAACGCTCCTGTAACACTTGAAGCAGCAGATATGCCCTATGCGGATGAGTTTTTCAAGGCTGATGACCTGCAGACTTTGCGCAATGCCTTTATCTCGATTACCAACAGTATTCAAGGTACAGGGAACAGTTCAATCTTTGATGGTAATGGTACTGGGACAGACTTAGGTTCAGGCGTACTTGATTTCTCAGATGTCTTGGGCAAATACATGACCTTTGACGGTCTGACGAACATCGTGTTCCCAGCACCAAGTGGTGGAACATTTACCTATAATCTGGCAAATGTTGATGCACACCGTGACGAATTTATCAAAACATTAACAACTCAAATCCGTCAACCTGGTACTTCCGCTAACTTTATTGATAATGCTACAGCAGAAACTATACTAGATAATCGTCCAGAGAATGTGATCACTTACTACTCTGATAATCAAGGCAGATATCTTGGTGTAGATCCTGCTCTAGAAGCAGATGCAACTACAAAGGTACAAGTTTATCCTGTCTGGGGTGAGATACAAAACCAAGTCGACCCAGTTGCAAATAATGTGAGCGGCCTCCTCTTTAGTGTACATACTGCGCTTAGAACGATTACGCTTGACTCAGACTATGGCTCAATCCAACACCCTTCAGGATACAGAGAACTTGAGGCCAAGGACCAGTTTGTACATTGGAGCATTCCTGCCAATCTGATCCCTGAACGTACCGTTCAGCAAACAGAGGATGGCATACTCAGCATCACTGGTAACACTTCACCTATCCGTGCAAGATTTAATGTTGGTTTAGATGAAGGCAGGTTAGAAGAAGATTTTAGAGCGGGTGTAAATGTACCAACAAATTTCTTCTCCAACTACTGGGATAATGAGGCGAATAGTTCTTTTGCAACATTTGAGCCGTCGAGCGAAAATCCTTTTTATCGCCTTGAGGGTGCAAGAATGGTGTCAAAAACAGAAAATCTTACAGGTACAAAACCCTATGTCAGCAAACAAATCGTAGAAGCTGACCCAACAGGCGAAGCAGATGAACGTATCGTGACCAATCTCTTGGGGAATAACGGTACATTTGCCCTAAAGTATAAAGGGCAAATCAGACTGGAAAAAGAATTCATCTTCCTTGATGAAAATGGCGATCGAGTAAATCCTGACGGTGGTATACCTGCTAACGTTACACTCCGCGCATTAACCTTTACCATCACGGGTCCAAATAATTTTACACATACAGTTACATTTAACCCTGATGATTTCCGTTTGGAAAACGGGAAATGGTACTTTGACTTGCCAGAGGACCTTCCAGCAGGTGTATATACGATAAAAGAAGAAGGTGGAGATATTGAAACGAGTGACCCGGGTTATACACATATGCCGGGGGAATTTGATCAAACCGTTACAGTGACGCCAGGTGGTACAGGCACAGCTAGCTTTGTCAATGTTTACGTGCAACCTCAGCTTGCCTCACCCTCTTTACGTATCATGAAATTCTTCCATGGCTTGCCAGCGGGTACTTATCCGGCAGAATTTGAAATTCTTATTGAGTATCTTGGAGATGGGAACCCACAACCGGACACTGGAAATCTCTGGACACTTAATCAAGATGGACATTATGAAACAAAAGTGAGCTTAGCAGATGCTATCGCAGGAACATCCTTCATCGGTGTAGCCGAAGGGACTTATAGAATCAGTGAACTCAATGCGGATAATGTGAAAGATGCAGGCTATGTCCTCTCGAACAGCGTATGGGCTTATCGCCAGTTGGGTGCTGCAGGAAATCCATCTAACGCAGATAACGGACAAGGATTAGAACCGGTAGACGTGACGATTGGAGCAGCTGATGATGTGAGCTTTAGATTTGATAACTTCTATCAAAAGTTGGGCGTTCTGGATTTGACCAAAACTTTTGAAAATATCCCGCTTGATCGTATCCCAGAGGATTTCCATATTGTTGTGACTAACGACGCGACGGGTGAAAGAGTAGGAGAGTTAACCAAAGCAGATATTCTTAGCCAAAATACACTTCATTTAGATGAGCTGATACCAGGTTATTATACCATCACAGAATCTAACTTTGAGATTGAGGGCTGGAATCATATGGGTACAGCTAATATTGATGGGGCAATGCAATTTGGTACGGGGAATCCAATCGAGTATCATTTCTCTATCCCAGGAAGCATTGGAAATAGTGATGTTGTGGTTAACATGTATAATAGTTACTTGAACACGCCTATAACACCACCAATTCCGCCAGTTTATCCACTGCAGCTGACTAAGATTGACCAATACGACCGCCTTGTCAATGGTGCTAAGTTTGATCTGGAGGTTTTTGATACCTCAATAGGGGATTCAGGTGAGTGGCGAGTGCTTGCTGCAGGTCTCGAGTCAGGGCAACAAACGGATGGTTTAGTCCAATATGTCGTCACAGAACCGGGGCAGTATCGTTTCCACGAAACGCAGCCAGCACCAGGTTATGAGTTAGCAGATAATCCTTACAGTCAAGAAATAACAGTCACTGATGGTCAGGAAGGACCGATTGACTTTGGTGAGATGGAGAACACCCTCTTCGCACGTATCAAGTTGCATAAGACAAACGTAGAGGGACAAGACTTAGCGGGCGCTGTCTTCAAAATCGAATTCAGTGAGAGCGAAGACGGGCCGTGGGAAACGATTGCCGAAGGTTTGACAACTGGAGAAGATGGTATCGTTGAAGAAAATGTTGGCAAAGACGGTTACTATCGTTTCATCGAAACACAAGCACCAGCCGGCTTTGTCTTGGACAGCACTCCACGTCAAGTCCATGTCAACGCAGGAGAAACAGGGAAAACAACCTTCTTTGCTGGAGATATGGTCAATCGACCAATCGCAACTATTCAACTGCGTAAGACAGATGAGGAAAGTCACTATTTAGCAGGTGCAGTCTTTAAAGTTGAATTCAGCGAAGATGGAAATGGGCCATGGGAAACTGTCTCAAAAACAGAAGGTATAACTTCTGGCGAAGATGGCCTTGTCCAACTTGATGTTGAAAAAGACGGTTTCTACCGCTTTATCGAAACACAAGCACCAGCCGGCTTTGTCTTAGACTCTACGCCGCGTCAAGCCCGAGTAACCGCAGGAGTAGGGGGACAAGTCCTCTTCTCTGCCGGTAATATGATTAACCATAAACAACGAGGTGGAAATGAACTAAAACCACGTCTTCCGATTGTCGGAGATAACTTAGGTCTGGGGCTCTTCGCTTGTGGTTTAATCTTCCTTCTTGCGGCAGCTTTGATATTGTACAAGAAGAAAAAGAGTAAAATTTAAGAAAGACTTTAAATTAAAGCTTTTTCCAAAATAAAAAAACAAGCAGTGGATCATTAATCTACTGCTTATTTTTGTTTTGTCAGCTTATTTATCATTTACTGGGAAGATAATCTTAGAAGAGCCAAGATCGACTTCATAAGTCATCTCACGATTATCACGTACGGTATGTTCAAAGTCTGTACTGTAAAGTAAGAGACGGAGCTTGTCTCCTTTTTCTAGCTGGTGAAGTGTTGGCTGGAGTTTAAGATTTACGGTCAGCCATTCATTTTCTACGATTGGACTTATTGTGCGTAAGGCTTCACGGTTTTGCAGATTGAGGAAACCTTTGGTCATAAGTTGATAAGGGCTATCTACCAAAGGAATTTCCATCAGGTTTTCCAGCATAAAGTTACGGCCACGGTCTAGAGCTTTCAAGTCCAGAGTTTGCGCGTTTTCTGAGAGGCGTTTCTTGTTTCCAAAGTCAAGAAGTTGTGCAGAAAGAAGGGCCTTACTGTCATTGACTTTGATTTTGAGGGTCAGTTCGATTTGACCATTCACCATCAGGTCTTCCGGTACTTCTAAGTCAACCACAGCTGCTTGGGCCTGACCTTCATACAAGTCCTTTTTGAAAGTATGGAAATCTTTACTGTAAGCATTAAAGGTCTCTTCAGTGTAATGATTGTCAAATTTTAGGATGGAAGCAGCTGTTTTGCCGAGTGGCAATTTGATCTTTTCTGCACTGCCCCAGTCGGCTACACCTGTCCAACTTTGAGCTTTGCCATTTTCTTGTAAAACAAGAGGAGGCAAGTTCAGAGTAAGCTTGCGGTCTAAGAGTTTAGCGGTGAAATAACTGTTGATGGTTTCGCTAAAGTCAATGGACTGCCAATTGTTCATATAAATATGAGCGCCGCGATGGAGAAAGGCGTGTTTGACGGTTTCTTTGGGCAGGGCTTGCCAAAAATGGTAGGCTTGATCTGGTGTGACATTCCAATCTTGTAAACCATGCACAATCAGAACGTCCGCCTTGGTGTTTTTTGCATGAGGTAAATAATTTCTGTCGTGCCAATATTGATTGTAATCGCCCGTTGAACGCTCAAGAGCATCAAGCATTTGAGAAAGATGAGCTTCATATTGCGTATTATGCGCGAGGAAATCAGCACCTTGCAGATTACGTGAATAAGTCAGTGCCGCTAAAACATCTAAGTCTTCCCCTGGATAACCACCTGGAGAGCGCACTAAACCATTTTCACGGTAATAAGAGTACCACGAAGTGATGCCGGCTTCAGCTAAGATAACTTCCAGGCCATCAATACCGGTAGTTGCGGCGCCATAAGCCATTGTACCCAGATAGGATTTACCCGTCATCGCAACTTTGCCATTGGCCCAATCAGCGGTAACTTCTTGGGTTCTCTTGCGGGAGCTGAAAGCACGTGCCCGACCATTGAGCCAGTCAATCGCAGCAGTCATACTATAAATTTGTTGGTAATCACCTGAAGTTTGGAAACCATCAGAATCTAAAGTTCCGACACCAGCCACATAAAGTGAAGCAAAACCACGCGCTAAGAAATAATCATTCAGCGAATAAGTCCAACCGTGCGTGAACTTTTGAGTGGGCGTTTCAGGAGTGGCTTCTAGGGCAGGCTCTTTCTCGTAATTCGGAAGAACAGGAAGCTGCGTTGTAACGCTGATTTTTCCAGGAGCTTTTTCTTCTAAAGGTACGTTCATGTCATGCAATTGTTTGTCATTGGCGATTTCATTTATCCCCAGATGGTAAGGGCTTGCGGTCATAACCGTAGGCAATTGTCCCTCAAACACAGGACGAATAATCTGAACTTTAATCAAATCGTTTTTTCCAGTAGGATAAGTATCAACTTTAGATTCGACCCAGACTGTTTCACGGATCAGGTTTGCAGTGTCAAAAGTCGCAAGCGATTTGTCATTGAAAAAGTGGTAAGTGTTACTCAAAGGAAGGAGACCTTCAGATACCCAGTGTTCCACCAGTGTCATTCCGTTTTTACGACGGCTACAAAGGAGGAGATAAAGCGCACTGATGAGGTTTTCACTGTTCAGTGCTTCCTCATCCACCATGGGCAGATTTACAGAATTTGCAAACTTTTTTGCTTGGTCCACTTGAAACTCAAAATTCGGCACAAAACCCAGTAATTGCAAACTTACCGTCCAAAATATATTCCATGTGAGCGCTTGCTCTGAAGTTAGGAATTCATGGAAAGAGGCTGAGGGTGTTGCTTGAATGCTTTCACTGTCTACAGGTGCAACCATTAAAAAGTTTTTGAGGATTTTCTTTTCTTCCCAAAAAACAGACCAAGTAAAGCCCAGATGATCCAGCTCAATTAACTGCTCATCAAAGGTTTTTTCAACGATGGAAAAGTGATTAAATTTCATGCAATATCTTCCTTTCGATACACTATTATAGCCATTATATCAGAAAAGAGGCTTTGCTGCTTTGGCATCTATCTGATGGTATGGAGCAAAAATTGAAAAAGAAAAAGGATTTACTTGAGTAGCAGATAAAAAGAGTGCTATAATAAAAGAGTAAAGAAGAACAAAACAGAGAGGAGAATAATTATGAAATTCAAATTCAGTGGGATTTCTTCATATGAGGAAAAAGCAACACCAAACTTTATGGGGGAAGCAAATTCACACAGTATTATAAAAGAGTTCGACAGCATGGACCAAGCCATTCAGCATGTTGTTGATAGTAATGGCTTTATGGTTACAGACAATGGCAAGTTTGCATTCCATGTCCGTACAATCACTCAAGTGGATGAATAAAATGTTAAAGGCATGCCAGAGCGCATGTTTTTTATTATCATTCTTTTTGCTTTAGCAAATTAGAATGATAATACGCAGGGAGCGGAGCGAGTTGTGAACACCATACAATTCTTTTTGCTTTAGCAAATTAGAATGATAATACGCAGGGAGCAAAGCGAGCTAGAAAAAATTTCGTCTCAGACAAAGAGTAACAAATGTTAGCGACAAAGTATGTACATTTTTTTAAAATAAGTAAGGAGAGTGGAAAAACTTTAATATTAAATTGAAGCCATTATTTTAATAAACAAGTTTAAATGGTGGTATAATAACTCTTGTATTAAAGGAGTGGATGAATAAAAAAGGAAGATGACAAAAGAATTTATAGAATATTTACTGCGATTAATGGAAGAAAAAGAAGTAAATGTTGTGACTCAAAGACGCCACAGTTACGTGATGTATCAGGGCATTGAGTCAGATTATGTGTATATACTTAAAGAAGGTGTAGCTAAAATCAGCAATATTATGAGGGATGGACGTGAGTTTAATATTGCTTATGTAACAGAACCGGATTTTGTTTCCTTACTAGAAGAAAAGCAAGAAAATGGCATCTCAGCTCTTTTCAATGTACGGGTCGAGTCAGAAGAAGCAAGTTTTTATCGCGTGCAACGTCAAGAATTTTGGAAATGGGTAATGAGTGATCTGACCTTGTTCCGCATCGTTGATGATTTCTATCAAAGAAGATTAGCCATGAACTTAGAACTCTTGCAAAAGATGACAATCAATGGGAAAAAAGGTGCAGTTTGCGCCTGTATCAATAGCTTAATCAACGAATTTGGGATAAAGAAAAGAAACGGTATTTTGATTGATTTTCCAGTAACAAATGAAGACATTGCCGGTTTTTGTGGTATATCAACACGCAATAGCGTAAATCGTATCATCCGAGATCTTAAAACGGAAGAAATTATTGGTATTATTGATAACAGGATTATGGTTTACAACTCGGAATATTTTGAGGATTATATTAGCTAAAAAGACTGAATTCAGTCTTTTTTTCTTTATAAAATATTGTTATTTTTAATTTTAAATACAAGAGCAATCGCTTACATAGTGCCGTTTTTACCCTTTTTACTCGTCAAACAAATTTTCTGTTCAAGAATTCACATCTTTTTAGCCAAAATAAAAAAAACGTGCTATAATGTCTATGTATAACAAAAGAGTTTAACATTAGTTAATCTCGTTTTTATTTTGTCATTAATTTTTATTACTTGGAGGAATTCATGGACTATTCATGGACAGTGAAATATCTCACTGAATTTATTGGTACTGCCCTTTTGCTTATCTTGGGTAACGGTGCCGTAGCGAACGTTGAACTTAAAGGTACAAAAGCCTTTGGTCAATCTTGGTTGATTATCGCTTGGGGTTACGGACTTGGTGTAATGTTACCAGCCGTAGCTTTGGGTAATGTCACAGCTCAAATCAACCCAGCCTTTACACTTGGACTTGCAGCATCAGGGTTTTTCCCTTGGGCACAAGTGCCATTCTATATTCTTGCTCAACTTCTTGGAGCAATGTTTGGTCAGTTGATTGTCGTAATGGTTTACCGCCCTTACTATCTTAAAACCGAAAATCCAAATGCTATTTTAGGAACTTTCTCAACAATCGATAACGTTGACGATGGCACAATCACTACACATACAGGCGCATTGGTTAATGGTTTCTTGAACGAGTTTGTTGGATCATTTGTTCTCTTCTTTGGGGCGATGGGCTTGACAAAACTTTATCGTGGTGTTGAATCCATCAACTGGATGACAAACTACGCGTCTCAACAAGGTGCGGATGTAACAAGTGCTGACGTTACTGGACAAATCGCCGCATCAGTATCAGGTGCAGCTTCATCAGCAGCAATCAGCCACGTTGTCCTTGGATTCCTCGTGCTCGTATTGGTTGCTTCACTTGGAGGTCCTACAGGTCCTGGGTTGAACCCAGCGCGTGACCTTGGTCCACGTATCTTGCATTCACTTTTACCAAAATCAATTTTAGGTGAAAACAAAGGGGACAGTAAATGGTGGTATTCATGGGTACCTGTTACAGCGCCTATCCTTGCAGCACTTGCGGCTGTCGCTTTATTCAAAATCATGTATCTATAATCTTAAAACGCTGAGGAAAGAACGAATAGAACTTTCTGCCTAACAGTCTGTGGCTTTAGCTACAATGTTAATAGCGTATTATGACCGATTAACCCTCATCTTTGGATGAGGGTTTTATTATTTTAAAAGTGGACATTAAAAATTTGTAAAGCTAACTGAAAATTAATTTGATAGAATAAATGCATAGTCAAAAAGCAAAGAAAGCGACTAGGAGAGTAAAAGCGAAAGTTAGCACAGGGAGCTTGCAGCTAGTGAGAGCAAGACTAACGGAAACTTTGAAAATGGCCTAGAAATCGCGTAACAGTGAGTTTACTTTCTAAATAAACTGTTAACGGAGTGGTTCTCGTTATTGAACACATTATTTTTGGGGCAGTCTTGCTTGTCACCAAAGATAATTAGCAAGGCCTAAGACATCTTTTTTGGTGTTTTACGTGAAATTAGAATGGTACCACGATGATTCGTTTCTATTTATAGAGGCGGATTATTTTTTTTACTTTTGATTATACTGTTATTATTGTCAATAAAAGGGAGACTTATTATGAAAAAGAAAACAAGAAATAAAATTATTGCTGTTGTAGCGCTTGTCGTTGTCGTACTTATCGGTTACTTCTCATTCTTCAAGAAGGATGTTTCTGAGGATAAAACCGTTAAGGTCGGTATTATGTCAGGTTCAAAGGAGAGTACTGAGATTTGGGATGCTGTGGCGAAGACGGCAAAAAAAGAATACGGTATTAATCTCAAATTTGTACGCTTCACGGACTATAACCAACCCAACACTGCTTTGGTTAACGGTGATGTAGACATTAATGCATTCCAACATTATGCTTTCCTTAAAGAATGGAATGAGGCCAACAATGCTGATTTACAGCCTATTGGCGATATCTTAGTTTCACCAATTCGCCTTTACTCGAAGAAACATACAGATGTGAAGGATATTCCGAATAAAGGAACAATTGCGGTACCTAATGATACCTCTAACGAAAGTCGCGCCCTTTATGTTTTAGAAAGTGCTGGCCTGATTAAGTTAGACACAAAGGCTGGCGCCTTGGCAACAGTGAAAGATATTACTGAAAATCCAAAAGATTTGACCATCAAAGAATTGGACGGCTCACAAACAGCATCAGCCTTGTCTTCAGTCGATGCAGCAGTTGTCAATAATGACTTTTCCGTTCCTGCAGGTTTGACAAACAAAGAAGTTATTGCAACAGAGCCTTTAAATGAAAATTCGAAACAATGGATTAACATTATTGTGGCTCGAAAAGACGATAAAGACAATCAACTTTATAAAGATGTCGTTAAAGCGTATCAAACCAAAGAAACAGAAGAATTATTTGCAAAATTGTACCCTGAAAAAGGAACAATTCCTGCTTGGAACTTGAAATTGAAATAAGCATAAATAATGGAGAAGAAGATGGCAATTATTGAATTAAATAATATCAGAGTTTCCTATGAGACCAAGAAAAATAAGGTGGATGCAGTCAAAGATACAACAATCCATATCGAAAAAGGCGATATTTTTGGAATTATCGGCTACTCCGGTGCTGGCAAGTCAACGATTGTCCGTACGATTAATCTTCTGCAAAAACCAAGTGCGGGTGAGGTGAAAGTCAACGGCAAAGTTCTTTTTAAGGCTGGAGCTGATGGTAAAGATCAAGCTAAAATTAAGACGGCAGAGCTACGTAAGGAACGGCAAAAAATCGGCATGATTTTCCAGCATTTCAATCTCCTTAATGAAAAAACGGTTTTTGAAAATATCGAGTTTGCGCTTTTACATAGCCCTTTATCTGATAAACAGAAAGAAGAAAAAATTCGTGAATTACTTAATCTTGTCAGTTTATCAGAATTTGAAGAAAAGTACCCCGCCCAATTATCAGGTGGACAAAAGCAACGTGTGGCTATTGCGCGTGCCTTAGCGAATGACCCAGAAATTTTGATTTCTGATGAAGGAACATCTGCATTGGACCCCAAAACAACCAACCAAATTTTGGACTTGCTGAAGGATCTCCAAAAACGTTTGGGGCTCACTATCGTTTTAATCACCCATGAAATGCATGTCGTGAAAGAAATCGCCAATAAAGTGGCAGTGATGCAAAATGGTGAAGTGATTGAGCAAAATAATCTTTTAGAAATCTTTGCCCATCCTCAGGAGCAACTGACACAGCAATTCATCGACACAACATCAAATGTTTCTCGTTTTATTCATTCATTGACTGAAAATGATACATTCAGCGACCTGGCAGAGAATGAAGAACTAATCTATTTATCTTATTATGGCAATCAATCAGGAGAACCGGCCATGTCGGAAATTACCCGAAAATTTGATGTTTCAACAAATATCTTCTATGGGAATGTCGAGGTTCTACAAAATACACGTTTTGGTTCTTTAGTCGTGTCTCTAAAAGGAACAGAAGAAAATCGTTGGGCTGCTAAAGAATATTTAGCAGGACAAAATATTGAGTTTACAGTATTGAAAGCGCAGGTGAAATAGATGACAGCATGGTTTACAGAACATTTTCCAAATGTTGTAGCCCTAGGTTTACACGGAGATACAGGTTGGGTGACTTCGATCATAGAAACACTCTTTATGGTCTTTTGGTCAGGCCTTTTTGGTGGGCTTCTTGGTTTGGTATTTGGGGTCGCACTTGTTGTGACGAACGAGGGAGGCATTACGCCTCATCGTGCGCTTTACTCTTTTTTGGATAAGTTTACATCGATTTTCCGTGCGGTACCTTTTATCGTTTTACTCGCTATTATTGCTCCTGTCACTCAAAAAATTGTGGGTACACAGATTGGAACAACAGCAGCTTTAGTTCCTTTGACTCTTGGTGTATTTCCTTTTTATGCACGTCAAGTTCAAGTGGCTTTAGAAAGTGTAAATAAAGGAACAGTCGAAGCAGCGCAGACTGTAGGTGCTAATTTCTGGGATATCGTCTTTACAGTTTATCTTCGCGAGGAGCTCGGCAGTTTGATTCGAGTATCTACCGTTACGATTATCTCCCTGATTGGTTTAACAGCTATGGCGGGTGCGATTGGGGCAGGAGGATTAGGAAACACTGCCATTGCATATGGCTACAATCGCTTTTCTAATGATGTAACCTTCTTGGCAACCTTACTTATCCTGATCTTGGTTCTTTTGGTTCAGGTTATTGGTGATACATGGGCGAAGAGCGTGACACACAAATGATGTAAACTGGGGGACAGTGCATGACAATTGATTTTAAAGGTGAAGTAGAAAAACGTAAAGAGGTGTTTTTACAAGACTTAATGGCATTACTAAAAATAAACTCTGAACGAAATGATGAAGAGGCCAACAGAGAATTTCCCTTCGGTCCAGGACCAAGTCTTGCGATGCTGGAGTTTCTAAAGATTGCCCACAAAGATGGTTTCAAAACAGAAAATTTTGAGAATTATGTGGGAGAGGTACATTATGGTCAAGGAAAAGAAACCTTGGGGATTTTTGTTCATGCTGATGTTGTTCCAGCAGGTCAAGGCTGGACAAATCCTCCTTATGAACCAACACTTAGAGAGGGACGGTTGTACGCTCGTGGCGTTCTAGATAATAAAGGACCTGCACTGGCTACCTATTATGCTCTGAAAATTTTGAAAGAGGCTGGCGTGCCTTTCTATAAAAAAGTAAACTTTATTATCGGAACAGATGAAGAGAGTGGTTGGAAGGATATGGCTTATTATCTTCCTAAAGTACAATTGCCAGATTTTGGCTTCTCGCCAGATGCTCGTTTTCCGGTAGTGAATGGTGAAAAGAGTAATCTTACCGAGTATTTGCACTTTGGTCCTAAAAATGCCGGCGACTTTATTCTTCATGACTTTAGGAGTGGAGAACAAGAAAACTGTGTGCCAGAAGAGGCTCAGGCTTTGCTCACGAGTCCTCTTGATTTAAAAATTGATTTTGAAAAATACCTGAAGAATCACAAGCTGGAAGGAAGATTTGCGAAAACAGGGGCAAAAACTTCCTTACAAATTAAAGGGAAATCCGCACACAGTTCCACGCCAGAAGTTGGAAAAAATGCGGCAACATACTTAGCTAAGTTTCTTGCCGCATATGAATTTGGAGCAGATGCACAAAAGTTTTTAGTAGTGGCCGGTCCTAAGCTTCACAAAGATTTTGAAGGAAAGAGTATCGGAATTGCTTATGAAGATGAGGACATGGGTAAACTGTCGGTCAATCCCTCTGTCTTTCACTTTGAAGAGACTGGACAAGAAAATAAGATTGCACTCAATATCCGTCATCCGAAAGGTTTGACAGAGCAGGATATCCAAGAAAGGCTTACCAAGAACTTGGCTGCTTTTATTCAGAAAGTAAGCATTAGTGCGCTGATTAACTACCAACCGCACTATCTGGCACCAGAAGATCCATTGGTGCAAGTGCTTTTGAGTACGTATCGCAAACACACGGGGGATGAAAGTCCGCCACAAACAGTCGGGGGTGGAACATACGGGCGATTAATGAAACGCGGCGTAGCTTATGGCGCTCTTTTCCCTGATTCTGCATTTACTATGCACCAAACAGATGAGTATATAAAGCTTGAGGAACTTTATAAAGCTATTGAAATCTATACGGATGCCATTTATCGTTTGGTTTGTGTAAAAGAGGAGAAAAACGCTTAGGTATCAGTGGTTTTTAGGAAAAAAATATTGCAAAAAGCTTCAAAAGATGATTAAATAGTAAAAGCAAGACAGATTTAACAAAATCATCAGGAGGAAGCATGGAAAACAGAATTCGTGAATTTAGACAAGCTCAAAAACTTTCTCAGGAAGATTTGGCGCGCATCGCTCACGTGAGTCGACAAACCGTCAATGCTATCGAAAATGATAAATACGATCCCGAACTTCTGCTTGCTTTTAAATTAGCGGAGATTCTGGGAACTAAAGTAGATGACCTCTTTACTTTTCAGCTTAGCCACGTGAAGAAAAAAGAAGAAGATGTCTTCTGGTGTGAAAAATATCAATGTGTCCTTTGGAAACGTGCAGATGTCGAAAAAAGAGCAAACTAAGTCCTAAAATAAAATAAAAAGCCTAGTCAATAGTGTATAATTGAACTATAGGCTTTTTTTAATGCTGTGGCAGATTTCACCTCTAGAGTGAAAGCGAAAAGGGAAAACGAGAAGAGTTCCCGTAAACAATATTTATTAATTAAGGCTAAAGAAATATCAAGGAGTGCAAAAATGAACATCAAACAGCTTCGTTATGTTGTGGCTATCGCTAACAGTGGAACCTTTCGTGAGGCGAGTGAGCAGCTCTTTGTGAGTCAGCCTTCCATGTCAATTGCGGTGAAGGATTTGGAGCAAGAACTTAACTTCCAAATTTTTGAACGGACAAACACAGGAGCCAGCTTGACGATTGAAGGTGAACGTTTCTATGAGCAAGCGCAAGCGATTTTACGAGATTTTGAAGCTTTTGAGTCGAAATACGCAAAGCCGAAAGAAGCAGAACGGCATTTTTCAGTTGCAAGCCAGCACTATGATTTTCTTGCCCCTGTGGGTGTTGAATTTTCAAAGAAAAATCCTGAAATCAAGAATTTCCGTGTCTTTGAATCAACAACTTATAATATTTTACAAGAAGTGGCTCAAGGGCATAGTGAGCTTGGCGTTGTGTACTTGAATAAGCACAATCGTTCCGGTATCCTACGTATGCTGGATAAGCTGGAGCTAGATTATGAAGAACTTTTTATTTCACAAACACATATTTATTTGCGTAAGAATCATCCTTTGACGCGTAAGAAAAGTATCAAAACGAGTGATTTGAAAGCTTTGGACCGCGTACGTTTTACGCAAGAAAACGAACAATTCCTTTACTACTCGGAAGATCTTGTGGAAACTTTTGAAAATACATTTATTTATAATGTGACCGACCGTGCAACCTTAAATGGTATCTTAGAGCGTACAGATGCCTATGCGACAGGTTTAGGATTTATTGATAAGGAAAGTGTACATAATGTCACGGTTATTCCAATGGATGGCGATAATGTAAACAGCTTGATTTTGGTGAAACAAAAAGGGCAACTTTTAACAGATGCAGCCAAGTCTTACAAGCGCAGTTTAGAAGTTTATTTTGAGAATTATAAGTTTTAGGCCCCCTAGAGTCTAGGCTAGAAAAAATATGAAAATTAGTGTAAAATAGAGCAGTATACAAATTTTGTAAAACATTTAACATAGGAGAACTCACATAATGGTAAAATTAGTTTTTGCACGTCACGGTGAATCAGAATGGAACTTGGCTAACCTTTTCACAGGTTGGGCTGACGTGGACCTTTCAGAAAACGGAACACAACAAGCAATTGATGCAGGTAAACTCATCAAAGCTGCAGGTATCGAATTTGATATCGCGTATACTTCTGTATTGAAACGTGCGATCAAAACTACAAACTATGCACTTGAATACTCTGACCAACTTTGGGTACCAGTTGTAAAAACATGGCGCTTGAACGAACGTCACTACGGTGGTTTGACTGGCTTGAACAAAGCTGATGCTGCTGCAAAACACGGTGATGAGCAAGTTCACATCTGGCGCCGTTCATATGATGTATTGCCACCAGCAATGCCACGTGACGATGAGTACTCAGCACACGCTGACCGTCGTTATGCTAACCTTGAAGACAGCCTTATTCCTGATGCTGAAAACCTCAAAGTTACACTTGAACGTTCATTGCCATTCTGGGAAGATCAAATCGCTCCAGCATTGAAAGATGGTAAAAACGTATTCGTTGGTGCGCACGGTAACTCAATCCGCGCATTGGTAAAACATATCAAACAACTTTCAGATGATGAGATCATGGATGTTGAAATCCCTAACTTCCCACCACTCGTGTTCGAATTTGATGATAATTTGAACCTTGTTAAGGAATACTACCTTGCACCAAAACAAGCGTAAATAATATGATAAAACCTGCCTCAAGCAGGTTTTTTCTTTTCTTTAAAAAATGTAAGGTAAAATACAGCTTATTGTGGTAAAATGTTTAGGTATAAATATGACGAGTTAAAATTAGGATAGGGTTCCATGTCTGAGAAAAGAAAAACACGAAACGAATTAAACGGAAAAAAAGATAAAACACGTAAGTTATTGAAAAACCCAACCATGTTGGCATCTGGTCGCGTTAAGCTTCTCTTTTTTGTCATCACGGTTCTCTTTTTAGTTCTGATTGGTAAGCTGTACCATATGCAAATCATGAATCAGAGCTTTTATGAAAGCAAACAAGCAGGGGGGGCAGGCTCGCTACAAATCGTTCAAGGTGCGCCGCGTGGGAATATCTATGACGCGAAAGGTGTTCCTTTGGCGACGACAGAACCTGTTGAAGCGATCGAGTACACGCGCGGGCAAAATACGACAGCAGATGACATGCGTAAAATTGCGGACCGTCTTGCCGGCATCTTAACTTTAGATAATGATTTTAAACAAATTACCGAGCGAGATAAAAAGGACTATTTCTTGGCTGATGCCAACAATCTTGAGAAAATTGCTAAAAGTCTGACCAAGGAAGAAAAAACAGATGAGAAGGGGAACGCGCTTTCGGGTTCTGAAATTTATAATGTCCAACTGAGTAAGGTAACCGAGGCGGATATTAACTTTAATGAGCAGCAAATGTTTGCGGTCAAGCTCTTTAAAGAAATGAATTCAACAACCATCTTTAATACGACGATTATTACAACAAGTAACCTTACAGCAGAACAGCAAGCCTATATCGGAGAACATGAAGGCGAACTGCAGGGAATTTCTGTAGGGACGAGCTGGAATCGTAAATATGCAGATACAGCCCTTAAACCTATATTAGGTACAGTAACAACGCAGAAACAAGGTATCCCGGAAGATATGTTGGACGAGTACCTTAAAGAAGGTTTCCAACGGAATGACCGTGTCGGCACTGCCTTTTTAGAAAAAGGATATGAGCAGTACTTGCAAGGGACACATACGATCAGTAACGTATTGACCGATAAGCAAGGTAATGTCACTGGAACGGAAGTGAAACAAAAAGGGAGCAAGGGAGATAATCTCAAACTTACGATTGATTTGAAATTCCAAGATGCTGTTGATAAGATTTTGGAAAACGAAATGAACAATATGATTGCGGATGGTTTTGGAACTTATTCGCAGGGCGCATATGCTGTTGTGTTGGACTCTAAGACGGGTGCCGTTTTAGCTTTGTCGGGACTTGAACGTGATGAAAAAACCGGGGCAATGCAAAGCAACACTAATGGTACTTTCCAATCTGCTTTTGTCCCTGGCTCGGTGGTTAAGCCAGCAACGCTGACAGCAGGATGGAATGCCAACGTCATTGCAGGCAATCAAGTTCTTAATGATATGCCTATCCAGATAGCAGGGTCAAGTTTAATCGAATCATGGTTTACCAACGGTATCCTTCCCATTAATGCTGTTCAAGCCTTAGAGTATTCATCCAATACATATATGGTTCAAATAGCACTCAAGATGCTTGGGCAACCTTACGTTCCTAATATGGCTGTTGATGGCACAGACCGTGTAGCGGCCTTCAAAAAGCTACGTGAGTCTTTCGCTTCCTATGGAATGGGAACATCAACAGGCTTTGATATTCCCGGAGAAGCCCAAGGCTACATCAAAGACGCAAATAAAATAACAGTTTCTGACTTGCTGATGGAATCTTTCGGTCAGTTTGATACCTATACACCCTTGCAACTTGCAACATACGGGATGACTTTGGCCAATAACGGTGAACGTTTAGCACCGCATATTGTGGAGGGCATCTATGAAACTAACTCTGAAGGTGGCATGGGTAAACTTGTTAAAAATATCACGCCTAAAATTATGGACAAAGTAAATATTACCCCAGAAAATATGGATGTCCTACATAATGGGATGTATCAAGTCGTTCACGGGGATGACTTTGTAAATGGACAAATCGGTGCTACAGGTTACTACATGCGTCCTTCACAAGGCGCTCAAGTTTCCATTTCTGCCAAAACCGGTACTGCCGAGGTAACCTATGTGGCTCCAGATGGCACAAGCGTGCCCGTAACAGTAAACAATGTTGTCGCTTATGCACCAACAGAAAATCCGCAAATTTCTATCGGTGTTATGGTTCCGCAAACGACGGTTAAAGAAGGTGGTGTGACCTCGAAGATTGGTCAAAATATCACACGTGAAATCACTAACCTCTATAACTCCATGTATCATTTTAAATAAAATAAAAAACCAGCTCAATGAGAGCTGGTTTTAATTTAAGCTTTTTTGACTAAAAAGTAGCTATAACGAATCAAAACGTAAGCAACTGCAAAGAAGGCAATCACGAGTTCTATCACGGAGAGAGGAGTGAGTAAGGCTGTGAAAGCAGGATAACTTTGAGCCATAAGATGAACTGCAGTAGCAGAAATGACCAAAGGGAAGGTAAAGGCAGCGTAGCTTGGATAAAAAGGGAGCCGGAGCAAGGGGATAACGAGCACCACAGTTGCAAGATAAATCAACTGTGAAAGTAAGAATAAACAGAGTACAAAAAGATTTGACTTGCTTTCTGTCACAGTGAGATAGGCTGCTAAACAGAGAGATCCTGGCGCTGTAAGAATGGTGATGAGCGGAAGAGTCGACTCATGCATTTTCTTGAAAATAAAGATACGATGTGTGATAATCGGGAGCAATATAAAATAGAAGAGAAGCGCAGGCCAAAGCACGATACGGCCAATTTCTATATTAAATACTGTTGCTGTATTGGGGATAACCCCCAAGCCTACAAAGGTAATAAACCAGCTCGGGTATACATGGACCATTCCGACTTTTTGCGGTAAGATGTGAAGAGCAACAAAGTAAGCCATCAAAAGAAAATGCAGGAAAATAGCACACAACCAAATGAAGTAAATCAGACTTGAGTGGGGGAAAATCCTATTGAGAAAGATACAAATGACCATCCAAGCCATGGTAAAAGTGGGGGAAACTGAGCCAATGATAGGATCTTTAAGAGTTTCCAGCAGATGGCGCATCGTAAAAATAAGTTTTAACATGATTAGAAACATAAAAAAGAGACCCACAAGGTCAAAAATATTTCCTAGAAATGTGAATCCTTTGGAATAAAGTAGATTTCCTAAGGAGACCATACCTAAAATTAAACCGCAAATAGGGATAGGGATTTTTTTCAAAAAATTTAAAAACACTTGCTTCATCGAGAACTCCTAGTATGTCATGATTATTGAGTGTGAGCTGTAGAGAACCTCACAGTTCAATCACTGCTTTAAGTATAAAACACTTGATTTAATTTGTAAAATGAATTATTGTAATTATAGTAATAGAAAAAAGTAATAAAAAATAAAGGAGACGTTATGTTTTCACTGTTTGAAACCTTCATTGCCATATATGAAACGCGGAGTTTTACCAAAGCAGGACAGTACTTGTTTATTTCCCAGCCCACAGTGACGGTCAGGATAAAGAAATTAGAAGAAGAAGTAGGAAATTCGCTGTTCATTCGCGGGAAGAACCGTGAAGTTATTCCTACGGAAGCAGCAAAATTACTGTATAAGAAGGCAGTCCAATATGTTCAAGACTGGGAAAACTTACAAGCTGAGCTCAACCAGACGACACTTGCAAAGAAACCCTTTAAGATTGGGATATCACAGAGTGCAGCCATTGGAATTATGCCTTTGCTGTACCCTAAATTTGTGCCTTACTTGGATCAGATTGATTTAAAAATATCTATGTACGATTCGGAAGAAGTTTTTAATAGGGTTGAAAACCATGACTTGCATTTTGGTATTATCGAAAAACCTTTGGCAAGTGAGCAAGTAGAAACCTTTCCACTGTTTAAAGATGAATTGGTCCTTGCCGGAAACTTAGAGAGCGAGACTTTCTTTACAAGAGAAATTGGCTCAGGCGTGGGACATTACATCAAGAAATATCTCCAAGAAGAAAGCTTTACCCCACGTTACTTGGTAAGAATGAACAATAATGACATGATTATTGCCCACATTCAAGCGGGCTTAGGTGTTTCTTTAATTTCAAAACGCTTTATTTCAGAAGGAATGCCGTATCAAAGTTTAGGCAACAAATATCAGCGGAGCTTTACCAGCATTACTTATGCAGAAGAAAAAGACCCTCTCATGCTAGAAATCGTACAGCATATCAGAGCATCTATTGTGGGAGATGTTGCATTAACCAGTCGCCAATAGTGTGGTAGACCTCCTCGTATTCTGTCTCAAAGAGAATCTCATGACGTAATTCAGGAAAAAGCTGGAGCTTGAGATGATTAAAGCCAGCTTTTTGGAGTTTCTGATAAACTTTTTGCGGTCCTTTGCCCCAGTTGCCTACCGGATCATCAGCACCGCTGATAATGAGGATGGGCAAGTCCGTGGGCATATTATGCATCCAGTTTTTTTGATTGGCTCTATGGACCAGTGAGAAAAGTGTCGCAAAACCATTACGTGTAAAAGTAAAGCCGAGTAGAGGGTCATTTTCATAGGAAGAGACATTTCTTTGGTTTTTCGAAAGCCAGTTAAAATTCCCCGTTTCAGGGAATTTTTTGCTATAGTTACCAAAAGCAAGCTTATCTATCAAAGGAGAAACAACCTTTGGTTTTTTTTGACTTATTTTCTTAATGAAGGGCAGGAAGAAATTCAAATGGAGAGGGCTTGTCCCCGTACCCATAAATATCACCCCCTGAATATCAACAGGATAATCTTGCAGAACGTTACGCAAAGCAAAAGAACCCATGCTGTGTCCCATCATGAAATAAGGCAGTGTGGGATGCTTTTCTTTTGCCCAAGTTTTGACCTTATAAATATCAGAGATGACATTTTGAGGTCCAGCGGCACCAAAGTAACCATAAATTGGTTCTTGTTGTTGTACGGAATGCCCATGTCCTAAGTGGTCATGACCGACCACTGCAAACCCCAAACTATTGAGGTAGAGGGCAAAAGCGTGGTAGCGCTCAATGTTTTCTGCCATCCCATGAATGAGTTGGATAAGTGCCTTTGGATGTTCAAGCGGCCAGTAAAGAATATGGAGCTCAGTTCGCTCATCGCTAGATTGCAGTGTGTATTGTTCAACCATGGGGAAGTCCTCTTTCAGTAAATCATTATCAGGATTGAAAATTATTATAACAAAAAAGTGGTCAAGCTGCTGTTGTCTTGAGAGTGATTGTCGCTCTTTGAAATCACTTTAGGAATAAATGTACAGAAATCTAAGTTATGGTATAATACACAATATCTTACATTCGCAAGGTAGAATACTTCCGCAGAGTATGAGGGATAATTCTCAGAGCGGAAGGTATGGTATAATAGTTATGACTTTATCACACAGAAAGAAGAAAGGAACCCATGGTATATTATCCAGAACCAATCGCTAAACTTATAGAAAGCTTTAGCAAACTGCCCGGTATCGGACAGAAAACAGCAACACGTCTCGCCTTTCACACGATTGGAATGGATGATCAAGATGTCAATGAATTTGCCCGAAACCTTATTTCAGCAAAACGTGATTTACGTTTTTGCTCGGTCTGCGGTAATCTGACAGAGAGTGATCCCTGTGCTATTTGTGAAGATCCTCTGCGTGATCGCACAACCATATTGGTTGTAGAAGAAAGTAAAGATGTCTTAGCAATGGAGAAAATTCGCGAATACAGAGGGCTGTATCATGTTTTACACGGTACCATTAGCCCTATGAATGGTATCGGACCAGACGAGATTAACGTAAAAAGCCTCTTAACTCGCCTCATGGGTGAGAGTGAGGTAGAAGAAGTTATTCTCGCGACAAATGCAACCTCTGATGGGGAAGCAACGGCGATGTATCTTTCACGAATGATTAAACCCGCCGGAATCAAAGTGACGCGCTTAGCGCGTGGCCTTGCAGTAGGCTCAGATATTGAGTATGCGGATGAAGTTACCCTATCCAAAGCAGTTGAAAATCGTATGGAAATTTAAGTGGAGAAAATTATGTCAAAAGAAACATTGATTTTATTATATGGCGGTCGAAGTGCAGAACGAGAAGTTTCCGTTCTTTCAGCTGAAAGCGTAATGCGCGCAGTGAACTATGACAAGTTTAGAGTGAAGACTTACTTCATCAGTCAAGCTGGTGATTTTATCAAAACACAAGAATTCACTGAAACGCCCGCGGAAAATGAAAAATTAATGACCAATCAAACGGTCAATACGGAACAAAAAGTTGCGCCATCGGACATTTATGAAAAAGATGCAGTAGTTTTCCCTGTTTTACATGGCCCTATGGGCGAAGATGGCTCAATTCAAGGCTTCTTAGAAATTATGCGCCTGGCTTATGTTGGTCCCAATATTTTATCGGCCAGCAGTACGATGGACAAACTTTTAGCTAAGCATGTGTTTACCGCTGTAGGTGTACCGCAAGTTCCTTATGTTGCGGCATATGCCGATGAAAATCAAGAAAAAATTCATGCAGAAGTTCAAGAAAAGCTGACTTTCCCTGTTTTTGTCAAGCCAGCCAATATGGGTTCAAGCGTCGGCATTTCTAAAGTAAACAGCTTAGAAGAGTTAGAAGCAGGTCTTGCAGAAGCTTATAAATATGATAACCGTGTGGTGATTGAACAAGGGGTTAATGCACGAGAAATCGAATGTGCCGTTTTAGGAAATGGTGGCAAAGTACGCTCAACACTGCCTGGTGAAGTCGTTAAAGATGTTGATTTTTATGACTACCGTTCAAAATACATTGATAATAAAATCGAAATGGCAATTCCTGCGGATATTCCAGCAGAAGTCGCACAGAAAATGCGTCATTATGCTGAAAAAGCTTATCAAGCTATGAATGGTGCAGGGCTCTCCCGTTGTGACTTTTTCTATGATCAAAAAGGAGATATCTATCTCAACGAGATTAATGCAATTCCAGGATTTACACAATGGTCAATGTACCCCTTGCTCTGGGAAAATATGGGACTTTCCTACAGTGAGTTGATTGAAGAACTTGTCTCTCTGGCTCAAGAAGCCTTCGAAATTCGTGAAAGTCACCTCTTATAAAAAATAGAACAACTTCAGGCCACGAACCTGAAGTTTTTATTATCATTCTTTCTGCTTTAGCAGATTAGAATGATAATACGCAGGGAGCGAAGCGAGTTCTGTGGGATGGGCACACTCTTTTTGACAAATTATGAGTTGCCCTATATAATGAGAGGAAAGAGGAGATACACATGGGAACAATTTACGACAGCAAGACCAAAAATAGATTGAAAAGAGCTGATGGTCAGCTGCAAGGCGTGTTGCGCATGCTCGAAGAAGAAAAAGATTGTGATGCTGTAGTGACACAACTTAAAGCAGTACGTTCAAGCTTAGACAGTCTAATCGGTCTGATCGTAGCTGAAAATTTACAAAACTGCCTGCTACTATTAGAAGGTGACGATGAAAAAGAACGTGAGAAGAAAATAAGTCAGGCCATAAAAATGATTATTAAAAAGTAATTGTTTTTGAGCAGTAGGTTATAAGGCTACAGTTGGCAACTATACGCTGCATTTTTATGGCGGATCGGTGCGTTATGAAAGGACTTTTGATATAATAAACTCATCATGAAACTAACACTACACGAAATAGCCCGCGTTGTCGGCGCAACAAATAATTGGTCAGAACTGGCAGATACAGAAATTCATAATATTGAGTTTGACAGCCGCAAAATCCAAAAAGGTGATCTCTTTTTGCCCCTTAAAGGCGCAAGAGATGGTCATACGTTTATTGATACGGCCTTTGCACAAGGAGCTCTTGCGACCTTTGCAGAACAAGAAGTAGTTCAGCCCCACTTACGTGTTGAGGATTGTCTGGAAGCTTTCCAAAAATTAGCCCAGTATTACCTCGAAAAAACAGGGGTAGAAGTAATTGCTGTGACGGGATCAAATGGGAAAACCACAACCAAAGATATGATTCAGGCTGTCCTTTCGGAAAAATATAAGACCTATAAGACACAAGGCAATTACAATAACGAAATTGGAATGCCTTATACCGTTCTTCATATGCCTGATGATACTGAAAAAATCGTGTTGGAGATGGGCATGGATCGTTTGGGGGATATTGATCTTCTATCTAAAATAGCCAAGCCAAAAATTGCTCTTGTCACGCTTATTGGGGAATCGCATTTGGAATTTTTTGGTACACGCGAGAAAATTGCTGAAGGAAAGCTTGGAATTAAAGCGGGCTTGCGCCCCGATGGTGAACTTATTGTCCCTGCAGATAAAATTATTAATAAGTATTTACCCGCAAACACAAAAATTACGCGTTTTGGACCAGATGAGGATATTTTTGTCACACAGCTTATCGAACACAAGGATCAACTCAGTTTCACCACAAACTTCTTAGATGAAGAAATTACAATCCCTGTGCCGGGTAAATTTAATGCAACTAATGCAATGCTCGCAGCTTATGTGGGGACGTTGCTGGACGTCGACGAGGCTAAAATTAAACACGCACTTTCACATGTTTCCTTGACCCGCAACCGGACCGAGTGGAAGAAGGCAAGTAATGGCGCAGATATCCTTAGTGATGTTTACAATGCTAACCCAACGGCCATGAGACTTATCTTGGAAACCTTCCAAGCTATTCCGAAAAATGCAGGAGGACGTAAACTCACTGTTCTTGCTGATATGCTCGAACTAGGGGAACAAGCCCCAGGACTTCACGCAGGCATTGCTTCAGCAATTGATTTCTCCAAAATGGACCACGTTTACCTCTATGGTGACTTGATGAAATATTTGCTGACAGAGTTACCAGAAGATAAAGTATCATACTTTACCGACCTTAATGAATTGACCGAGGCGATTCAAAATACACTTCAACCTCAAGATCAACTTTTACTTAAAGGTTCTAACAGCATGAAATTAAGAACAATCGTTGAAGAGTTACAAAATTAAGCACGCAAGTGCTTTTTTATTATCATTCTTTCTGCTTTAGCAGATTAGAATGATAATACGGAGGAAGCGCGAGGAGAATTAGCCTCGCTTTTTTGCTTTTTCAAAAGCAGTTTTGTGCCAAGAGTGAAGTTATATTGTGAAATTGTCAGATAATGTTCGGAAATGGCGTATAAAAAATTTAAATGGCAAAAATTTAGAAAAAATATGTAGAAAAGTCTTTACAATTCAGATTGAATTAAGTATAATAGAGAACATAATAAATTTTCAGACAATAATAAACAAATGCAAATTGTCGGATAAGTCAAACAGAAAGAGGATGTTACATGGATAATTGGAAAAAAGTATCATTAGGAACACTTGCCCTGGCTTCGGTCGGGCTCTTGGCAGCATGTGGAAATGGCGGAGGTGGCTCTAAGACAGCTAACCCACAACTTTCCGTTCCGACAAATATTGCTACATTGGATTCAGGCTTGGCTACAGACACTTACTCAAACCTCTTCATCGGGAATACCCAAGAAGGATTGACACGTGTGGATGACAAAGGTGTGGCGCAAAATGCGATGGCATCGGATATTAAGGTCTCTGATGATGGCTTAACATATACCATCACTTTGCGTGATGGCTTGAAATGGTCAAACGGCGATGAATTGACAGCAAAAGACTTCCTTTATTCATGGCAACGTGCTGTAAACCCAGCAACAGGTTCACAATACGCTTACTTGCTTGGTAACATCAAGAATGCCAATGAAATTAACACAGGTAAGATTAAAGACCTTAATCAATTGGGTGTGAAAGCTAATGGCGACCACGAGTTGGTGATTACTTTGACACAACCAACACCATACTTTAAATTCCTTTTGGCAAACAGCGTTTACTATCCTGTAAACAAATCAGCTGTTGAAGAATTTGGTAAACAATATGGAACTTCATCTGATAAGGTCGTTTACTCTGGACCGTTCATCTTCAAAAAAGATGCTGGCTGGACAGGAACAAACAACAGTTATTCTCTTGTGAAAAATCCAGATTACTATGACAAAGACAATGTGAAATCAGACGAAATTGATTACACTGTTCAATCTAACCCGAACACAGCAGTTCAACTCTTCAAACAAGGAAAATTGGACCAAGCCAGCTTAGGCACTATGGACTTGTACAACGCCAATAAAGGTTATAATGACGGTAAAGATCTTGTGGTCTTGAAAGAAGCAACAACGGCTTACCTTCAATATAACCAATCAGGCGGTGGTACAACAAGCCCAGAAGTAGCTAAAGCATTGCAAAATAAAAATATCCGTGATGCTTTGAATCTTGCGACTGACCGTAAGAGTATCGTTGATCAATTCATTCCAGCGGGTACAGTAGCACAAACATTCACACCAGCAGGTATGTCTGTTACAGCAGATGGTAAAGATTTCGCTGAATTTGCAAAACAAGACTACAATTTTGATGCGGCAAAAGCTAAAGAGCTTTGGGAAAAAGGTCTGAAAGAAATTGGTGTGACATCACTGAACATTCAGTATACAACCGATGCAGATGCGCCAGTTTCAAAATCTGTTGCTGACTTCTTGCAAGCTTCACTTTCTAAAACATTGCCAGGCTTGACACTTACTCAAAAAATCGTACCTTTCCAACAACGTTTGAAAGATTCACAAAACCAAAACTTTGATGTGGTTCTCTCACTCTGGGGTGGTGACTACGCTGAACCATCAACATTCTTGCAACTCTTTGCAGATGGCTCAGGTTATAACGACGGTAAATTTGTAAATCCTGCATACCAAGCAGCATGGACAAAAGCATCGACATTGCCAGTAGTCTTGGATGACAAAGCACGTGATGCAGCATATAAAGATGCTGAAGCAGCACTCTTTAATGAATCAAGCATCAACCCACTGTATTACCGTGCAACACCAGCACTCCGTAACCAACACCTTAAAGGTTTGCAATTCAACTCAACAGGTTTGTCTTACGATCTCAAAGGTGTTTACATCGAAAAATAGTAGGCACTAACATCAAACGAATAAGTAGGGCTTATTAGGCCTACTTTTCGTGTTTTTATTAAGGAATTTTTATATGTTAGCTAAATATCTTGTAAAACGTATCTTATTGATGCTCTTAACATTATTTGTAGTTATTACAGCGACTTTCTTCCTGATGCAGGTAATGCCAGGAACACCCTTTAATAACCCCAAATTAACTCCAGAGCAAATTCAACAATTAAATGTTGCATATGGTTTAGATAAACCTCTTATTGTGCAGTACTTCATTTATCTCCAAAATGCTTTCACGGGTAACTTCGGTACATCATTTACCTTTGCCAACCAACCTGTAAGCACAATGATCGCACAACGTCTTCCGGTTTCAGCACAACTTGGTTTCCAAGCCTTGATTATCGGTGTCGTTGTCGGAACATTCTTTGGTGTTGTTGCTGCCCGCTTCAAAAACACATGGGTAGATGGACTGTTAAGTATTATCTCTACAGTCTTCTTCTCAGTACCTTCCTTCATCGTAGGTACTTTACTCCTCCTCTACTTTGGTTATACTTGGGAACTTCTTCCCGTATCAGGCTGGGGAACATTTGCACAAACTATCTTACCGTCGCTTGCGCTCTCCTTTGCTCCAATGTCACAGGTCATGAGTTTTGTCCGTGCACAGATGATTGAGTCGCTTTCATCAGACTATATCCTTCTGGCACGTGCCAAAGGCTTATCGGATCGTGAAGTCTTATGGAAACATGCTATCCGTAACTCATTGATTCCAATGCTGACACTGATAGGCCCAATGAGTGCCGGACTCTTGACAGGTTCTGTTCTTATCGAGTCGATCTTCTCGATTCCTGGTATCGGTCAACAGTTTGTACAGTCGATTCCTTCAAAAGATTTCCCTGTCATTATGGGGACTACAGTTGTCTATGCCGTAATGTTGATGGCGATGATTTTGATCACCGATATTATTACAGCATTTGTTGATCCACGTGTACGTTTGGACTAGAAGGGAGGGGAGAAAATGGAAAATATTAATAGTAAATTTAAACTTGTAACAAACCGTGATTTTGAAGCGAGTGAAATGATCGCGAAACCTGCCCTCACTTTTTGGCAAGATGCATGGCGACGTTTTAAGAAAAATAAAGTAGCAATGGTAGCGATGATTGTCGTTATCTTCACCTTGTTGTTTTCTGTGGTTTCAACATTTTTTGTCCCACAATCAGCAGCCAATAACTTTGATCCAAATGCGGTTCAAACTTATAAAAACTTACCTCCTAAGCTTGGGAATGTGAATATTCCTGGCTGGAACGGTAATTTTGCAGCGCCAGGGAGCACAATCGCAGAAGACCTCTACCAAGTACAAAATGTACCAGAAGGGGAATCTTTTATCTTTGGTACAGATTCTTTAGGTCGTTCGATTGCCAAACGAACAATCGTTGGTTTACGGATTTCCTTGATTATCGCCTTTGCCTCTATCGTCTTTGACGTACTGATCGGGATTACTTATGGTTTAATCTCCGGTTGGATTGGCGGAAAAGTGGATACGGTTATGCAACGTATCATTGAGATCATAAGCTCTATCCCAAGTTTGGTTATTGTAACTATGTTTGGGCTCTTGCTTGGGCAAGGTATTGTTTCGATTGTCCTTGCGATTGGTCTCTTTATCTGGACAGGGATCGCCCGCCAGGTAAGGAATATGACCTTATCACTCAAGGAACGCGAGTTTGTTCTTGCTGCGAAAACCTTAGGTGCCAGCCCGTTCAAAATCATGGTTAAACACCTTATTCCAAACATGTTAGGTGTTATTATCGTACAAATTATGTTTGATATTCCATCGGTAATTTTCTTTGAAGCGGTTCTTTCAGCGATTAACTTGGGGGTTAAACCACCAACAGCATCGCTAGGTTCATTGATTTCAGATGGTATTCAAAGCTTGCAATTCTATCCATTCCAAGTTGCAGTACCTGCAGTAGTCTTGTCCCTCCTGTCACTCGCCTTCTTCCTCTTTGGTTATGGCTTACGTGACGCTTTCGATCCAAAATCAGGCCAAGACTAAGAAATGAGGAAGTAAAATGACTGAAAAAGAAGAAAAAGTACTTGAAGTAAAAAATCTGCATGTTCATTTCAAAACATATGCTGGGAAGGTCAAAGCCATCCGTGATGTTTCGTTTGATTTGAAAAAAGGGGAAACCTTAGCTATCGTTGGTGAATCAGGTTCAGGGAAATCTGTAACCACGAAAACGCTTATGGGCCTCAATGCAGCAAATGCCGTGATCCCTAAAGGTGAGATTCTCTTTAAAGGACGTAATCTCTTAGACATCAAAGAAGAAGATTGGCAAAAGATTCGTGGCAATGAAATCTCGATGATTTTCCAAGATCCGATGACTTCGCTTGATCCGACCATGCGCATTGGTAACCAAATTGCTGAGCCATTGATCAAGCACAGAGGGATGAAAAAGAAAGAGGCTTTAGTAAAAGCTTTAGAATTGATGAAGGCTGTAGGGATTCCCCAAAGTGAGCAGCACATCAACGACTATCCACACCAATGGTCAGGTGGGATGCGCCAACGTGCAGTTATTGCCATCGCGCTTGCAGCTGATCCAGAAATTCTTATCGCGGATGAACCGACGACAGCTTTGGACGTTACTATCCAAGCACAAATCATGCAAATGATGTCAGAGCTCCAACAGCGTATTGAATCATCGATTATCTTTATTACTCATGATTTGGGGGTAGTTGCTGGTTTTGCTGATCGTGTGGCCGTAATGTATGCAGGTGAGATTGTGGAGTATGGTACAGTAGAAGAAATTTTCTATAACCCACAACACCCTTATACATGGGGGCTTCTCGATTCTATGCCAACGGTGGACACTGATGTTGAACGTTTGGTTTCCATTCCGGGGACACCTCCAGACTTGCTCCATCCACCAAAAGGCGATGCTTTTGCCTTACGTAACCAACACGCTCTCGAAATCGACTTTGAAGAAGAACCCCCTTATTTTGAAGTGTCGCCCACACATCAAGTAAAATCATGGCTCTTAGATGAACGCTCACCAAAAGTTCTGCCATCTGAAAATATCCAACAACGCTGGATGCGTTGGAAAAAAATGAAAATGAAGGGAAATGCTGAATAATGACTGAAGAAAGAAAAAAACTTGTCGAATTCAAAGGTGTTGACCTGGTTTTCAACAAAGGTAAAAAGAATGTCAATAAGGCCATTAATGACGTTTCCTTTCATATCTATGAGGGGGAAACCTTTGGTCTCGTAGGTGAATCTGGTTCAGGTAAAACAACAATTGGCCGTGCAATCATGAAGCTTTACGACATCAATAAAGGAGAAATCCACTTTAACGGCAATGATGTCAGCAAGATCAAAGGTGCTGAGCTGAAAAAATTCCGTGAAAAAGTACAAATGATTTTCCAAGACCCACAAGCTTCACTGAACGGCAGGATGCGGGTCAAAGATATCATTGCTGAAGGCATTGATGTAAACGGGTTGGCTAAGAATAACGAAGACCGTACAGAAAAGGTCAAAGAACTTCTCAAACTCGTTGGTCTTAACCAAGACCACATGACACGTTATCCTCATGAATTCTCAGGTGGTCAACGTCAACGTATCGGTATCGCCCGTGCCTTAGCGGTAAATCCTAAATTCATCGTGGCTGATGAGCCAATCTCAGCTTTGGACGTCTCTATTCAGGCTCAGGTTGTTAACTTGATGCGTGATATTCAGGAAAAAGAAGGCTTGACTTATCTGTTCATCGCCCATGATTTATCTATGGTAAAATACATCTCTGACCGAATCGGAGTGATGCACTGGGGTAAAATTCTGGAAATAGGAACATCTGATCAGGTTTACAACAATGCTTTACACCCTTACACGCAATCTTTGTTGAGTGCCATTCCTGCGCCGGATCCAATCTCAGAGCGTAGCCGTGTCCCACAAGCTTATGATCCAACAACAGAGTTGGATGGGCAGCCGCGTGAATTGCGTGAAATTACGCCAGGACACTTTGTTCTTTCGACAGAAGAAGAAGCCGAAGAATACAGAAAAATTGCAATGCTATAAAAATTACTGCACCTTGGAGGGTGTGGTTTTTTTTATAAATCGCTGAAAAATATTTAGGGACTATTTTATTATTGAATTTAGCTTAAATGGTATAAAATGAAGTTAAGGTGAAGCACATTATTTTTATAAACGAAAGAGAAAAGAGGAAGGATGATGAACTTTTTTACTGAAATTATAAGTAACCAAATTTTAATTACAGCCATCGTGGGATGGTTTGCTGCACAAATCATCAAAATTATTGTCGATATTTTTCGCTACCGTAGGTTGGATTGGCGATTGCTTTTTGCTACAGGTGGTATGCCGAGCTCGCACAGTGCTTTGGTAGTTTCTATGACCACAGCAACAGGTCTTTCGCAAGGTTTTGACTCCGCTGTATTTTCTGTTGCTACCGTCTTTGCCTTTGTCGTGATGTATGATGCACAAGGCATAAGACGTCAAGCAGGGACACATGCTTATATTTTAAATATTATTATCAAAACAATCGAAAACCCTAAGATAAATGCGGAAAAAGCCTTAAAAGAACTTCTGGGTCATACCCCTTTTCAAGTCTTGGGTGGCGCAATTTTAGGAATTATCGTGGCTCTTTTAATGAATTAAAGACATCACAAATCTCCTAAAGGCCATATAGCAATTGATAAAGAACAGTTTCCCTGTTTTTTTGCTATAATAATAAGGCATATATTTTGATAAGAATAGGTTAAAAAATGAATAGAGCAGAAGAAATAAAAAAACGCCGTACCTTTGCCATCATCAGTCACCCGGATGCTGGTAAAACAACAATAACAGAACAACTCCTTAAATTTGGAGGAGCCATCCGTGAGGCTGGAACTGTCAAAGCACGTAAAACAGGAAATTTTGCAAAATCGGACTGGATGGACATTGAAAAAGAACGTGGGATTTCTGTGACTTCATCAGTTATGCAGTTTGATTATGCTGGTAAGCGCGTGAATATCTTGGATACACCAGGACACGAGGATTTCTCAGAAGATACTTACCGTACCTTGATGGCCGTTGATGCTGCAGTTATGGTGATCGATAGCGCCAAAGGTATTGAGGCCCAAACCAAAAAACTTTTCCAAGTTGTGAAACGTCGTGGCATTCCTGTATTTACCTTTATTAATAAATTGGACCGCGATGGACGTGAACCTCTGGATTTACTGAGTGAATTGGAAGATATCTTGGGTATCGCTTCTGTGCCAATGAACTGGCCAATTGGTATGGGGAAAAATTTCCAGGGTCTCTATGACTTTTATAACAAACGTATCGAAGTTTACCAACCTGAAAACGGTCAGCGTTTCATCGATTTTGGAGAAAATGGTGAGATTGATGCCAGCCATCCACTGACAAGTAATCCTTTCTATGCACAAGCCATGGAAGATGCGGAACTCTTACTTGATGCTGGGAATGAATTTGATGAGGAAAAAGTACTTGCGGGTCAGTTGACGCCTGTCTTCTTTGGTTCGGCCTTGACGGACTTTGGGGTTGAAACCTTCTTGGACACCTTTTTAACTTACGCACCAGAGCCTAACGGACATAAGACTATTGAGGATGAAATCATCGATCCATTACGTGAAGAATTCTCAGGCTTTGTCTTTAAGATTCAAGCCAACATGGATATCCGTCACCGCGACCGGATTGCCTTTGTGCGGATTGTATCGGGCGAATTTGAGCGAGGAATGGGCGTTAAACTCCTTCGTACAGGGAAACAAGTCAAACTTTCAAACGTTACTCAGTTTATGGCAGAATCTCGTGAAAATGTCGAAAATGCAGTAGCGGGTGATATCATCGGGGTTTACGATACAGGAACTTACCAGGTTGGTGATACACTGACCACAGGTAAACTTAAAACGCCTTTTGAACCGTTACCCACTTTCACACCAGAACTCTTTATGCGCGTGACTGCTAAAAATGTCATGAAGCAAAAATCATTCCAAAAAGGGATTGAGCAGTTGGTGCAAGAAGGGGCGATACAGCTTTACAAAACCTATACGACAGGGGAAATCATGCTTGGTGCAGTTGGGCAACTGCAATTTGAAGTGTTCAAACACCGGATGGAGAATGAGTATAATTCAGAAATCATCATGACGCCAATGGGGAGCAAGACAGTCCGTTGGATTAAACCTGAAGATTTGGATGAAAAGATATCGTCAAGCCGTAATATCCTTGCACGAGATCGCTTTGATCACCCGCTCTTCCTCTTTGAAAATGACTTTGCCATGCGTTGGTTTAAAGATAAATATCCCGATGTGGAGTTGATGGAGCAATTTTCTGTTTAATATTCTGATGAATCACAAAAAAAGCCTTAAGGGCTTTTTTTGTATATGGGATGAGTGTCTTAAAAAATGTGCGCGTGGAAAATCCAGTTAAGCCCTTTTTATATAGCACATGTATATTGGTAGATATGAAGTTATCTCCTATGCTATAATGAAACTTATGCAAAAGTATAGTAATATAAATAAAAAGAACAGAACATTGCAAATTATTGCGATGTTCTCCTTATTTATAGGTTTATCTAGTGTAAACTTTGATCATGTTTTACCTGAGGGAGTGTCGTACTCCGCTCCAGTTAGTTTTTTTCTTTTGGCCTATCGTATTGTTGGCTTTTTCAGTCTTGTTTATCTGTCACTTATTTTTGTAAAGAATAAAGATATTTGGATGATACAGGTCACAGGACGTGCGAGGAGAAAAAACAAGCTCTGGGATTGGAAGAGGATAGTTGCTGTCCCTTGTGTTTTACTTGCTTATTATTTTTTTCATCTTTCAATGATTTTGGTTGAGAATACAAACAATGCGGCTTTTAGAACAGATTATATTTCCTTAAATTTAAATCTTCTGGTTGAGCGTTATTTGCCCTTAGCTTGTATGCTTCTTTTAGCTATAGGAGTGGCTACACATATACCTGATAATAAGAAATTAAAAAAAGTATCCAATATTACTGCGGATATTAAAGCTGAACATTTCTATATGGCTTTGCTGGCAAGTGTGGCCTTTCTTGATAATATGACCCGTCGTTTAGTTTGGAATACAGGCTTTGGACCGACAAATTCTGCAGGAAATCTACGCTTGGTTTATGCCGCAAATAGTATTGTAGGTCGTGATGACTTTTCACGTCTTTTTGGAAATTTTCTTTTCGCTTTTATTGTTATTTGTATTCTAAGCTATTTTATTGTCAAAGGGGTTCAAGCATTTAAAGCCAACAAAGTAAACTGTTCAATGGCTTTAACAAGCAGTTTGCTTTTGGCTCTGATATTTAACTATTTTATTCAAGCATCAATGAAAGTTGAAGCAGCGCCAATGATTTATGGTTACGTTGTGGCAGGAATGAGTCTTTTCCAAATCTTAGTTTTAACTTTGATTTTTATGGCTATCTATTTACTGCTTAATCGTTACATGATTGCTACAGCAGTGATAATACTCGTCTTCGGAAGCTTTACTGTCGGAAATGCAATAAAATTTTCTGAACGACAAGAGCCTGTTTATGTTTCAGAGCTTTCATGGTTAATGAATCTGAAGTCTTTACTCTCTTTCGTTGATTTAAAATTGGTAGCTGCAGCTGCGACAGTACTTTTAGTCCTTGTAACTCTTGTTATTTTATTAAGCCGAAAATTTTTCAAAGGTAAAATAATGTCTTGGAAAGAAAGAGGATGGACAGCGATTATTCTTATCATTCTTGCTTTCCCTTTGGTGCAAAACTTCCAAAACTTTACTTCTCCAGATAAACAGATAAATGTCCCGATTTTAACACAATATATTAAAGTTTCAAATGGAGATATTTTATGGAAAGGCACGCCAAATATTGCGCGGGCCAAGTCTCTTTCTTACGTTTGGGTAAAGCAAATATTTGGTAAAGCAATGGATGAACCGGCAGGTTACAGTCAAACCAAAATACAAGAGATTGTTCAAAAGTATAGCGATGAAGCGGAGAAAATCAACAAAAACCGCTCTTCGCATATCACGGATCAAACGGTTATTTATCTTTTAAGTGAATCCTTATCAAATCCTAACCGTGTCCAAGGAGCAACTTTATCAGAAAATCCTTTGAAATATATTGATGAAATTAAAGCAAGTGCAACGGGTGGCTTAATGTATTCTAATGGTTTTGCTGGTGGAACTGCCAATATGGAAGCACAGACTTTAAGTGGACTTCCCAAAGTCAATTTTTCAAGCAATATTTCTACGATTAATTCGGATGTTTTTCCAAATATGCCGTTTATTCCTTCAATTTCTAATTACTTCCCGGAAAAAATTGCACTTCATCCAGAAAATGCAGCAAACTATAATCGTAACTCCATCTACGGTAAACTTGGATTCGATCATTTCTATGCGCTCTCGGGTACAGATAAAGCTGATTTATTAACCGATCAAGAAACTCTCGATGGCAAGGTTTCAGATGCTCAAACTTATAGAGATGTTTTAGATAATATTGATCCCTCTAAGTCCCAATTCTTTAGTGTTTTGACCATGCAAAACCATATGCCATATACGAGCTATTCTGGGTCTTCCACTATAACAGCTTCAGGGGAAGGTTACTCAGAAGCGCAAAATCAACTTCTGGAGAATTATGTTCGTAAGATTTCGGATACAGATAAAGCAACCCAAGAATTCTTAGCAGAACTTGAGAAGATGGATAAAAAAATTACTCTGGTTTTCTATGGAGACCACTTGTCGAATGTCTTTCCTACTGACTATACTGGCTTCAAAGAGGATCCATTAAATGCTTATAAGACAGATTACTTCATCTGGACCAACACAGGAAACACTACCGATAAACAAGTGGACTTAAGTTCAGCAAACTTTACGCCCGCTTTATTTGAAGCGACAGGCTCAAAAGTTTCACCTTACTATGCGCTCTTGTCAGATGTGATGTGGGAAGTTCCGGCAGCCTATAACTCGCCTCTATCTTCAACAGTAACCCTGACAGAAGAGCAAAGCAAGCGTATGGAAGATTTGAAGTTGGTACAATATGACTTAACCTCTGGTAAACATTATTTGAAAGAAGATTCTCCTTTCTTCAAATTGGAAAAATAAAAAACGCTTCTAGGAGTGCTTTTTTATTGGCTTTTTTGATGTTTAAAAAAATTTTAAAAAAAATAAAAAAGGTAAGCATTTACATCTTTAAAAGTATGTTATAATAGTCAAGTTATATATTCAGGCGAGTTAAGACAAAGATTTTTTCGCCTGTAACTGAGCTTTCGAGCTTGGTCGTCATATTTGCCAGTGGCAAATTTAGAAAATTATAGGTGAAACAATTGAAATTCAACGAACTCGGCCTTTCAGAAGGCATTGTCGAGACGCTTACAGCTATCGGTTATGAGCAACCAACGCCAATCCAAGAGCAAACGATTCAACTCGCGCTCTCAGGACGCGACGTTCTTGGACAAGCCCAAACAGGTACTGGTAAAACAGCCGCTTTTGGCCTTCCAACAATCGAAAAAATTAATCCAGAAAATAAAGCGATTCAAGCTCTTGTAATCGCACCAACACGTGAACTTGCTGTTCAAGGGCAAGAAGAACTTTTCCGCTTTGGGAAATCTAAAGGGCTTAAAGTCCGCACTGTTTTTGGTGGTTCAAGCATCGAAAAACAAATCAAAGCTTTGCGTTCAGGTGCTCACATTGTAGTTGGTACACCAGGACGTATGGTTGACTTGCTTAAACGTAAAGCACTTGATCTTTCACATCTTGAAACATTGATTCTTGATGAAGCAGATGAAATGCTTAACATGGGCTTCCTTGAGGACATCGAATTCATCATCGGTAAAACACCAGCAGAACGTCAAACATTACTCTTTTCAGCAACTATGCCAAATGACATCAAAAAAATTGGTGTCAAATTCATGAAGAATCCAGAGCATATCAAAGTTGCGGCTAAAGAAATGACCGCTGATCGTATCGATCAATACTTTATCAAGACAAAAGAATTTGAAAAATTTGACGTCTTGACACGCTTGCTGGATGTTGAACGTCCAGAACTCGCTATTGTCTTTGGACGTACAAAACGTCGTGTGGATGAAATTACACGTGGTTTGAAATTACGTGGTTATCGTGCCGAAGGTATTCATGGTGACTTGGACCAAAACAAACGTTTACGCGTGTTACGTGATTTTAAAGGTGGCCACTTGGATATCTTGGTTGCTACTGACGTTGCAGCCCGTGGGCTGGACATCTCAGGTGTAACCCACGTTTACAACTACGACATTACGCAAGACCAAGAAAGCTACGTTCACCGTATTGGACGTACCGGTCGTGCTGGTAAGTCAGGTCGTTCCGTAACCTTCGTCAGTTACAATGAAATGGGCTATCTCCGTGCCATTGAAAAATTGACCAAGAAAGAAATGAAGGGTATGCGTCCGCCAACAAAAGAAGATGCTTATCAAGCCAGTCTTTCTGTTGCTATGGATGAAATTAAACGTGACCTTCAAGATGGAAGTCTTAAAGGTAAGTTGACAAAATTTGATGCTGATGCAGAACAACTCTTGGCAGAATATGATGTCAAAGAATTAGTAGCCATGCTTATCCAAAGCCGTGTGAAAGACCCTGACACAATGCCAGAAGTTCAAATCACAGCAGAACGCCCATTACCATTTAATGGTGAAGGCAAAGGCTTCAAGGGCAAAGGTAAAGGCGGCAAAGGCGGCGGCCGTTATGGGCGTGACCGCAACAACAACCGCGGCGGCCGTGGTGGCGATCGTGATGGCAAGGGCGGTTACCGTGGCAAAGGTGGCGACCGTGACCGCGATGACAAGAAACGCAACTGGCGTGATCGTGACGATAAAAAACGTGACTATTACAAGAAAGACCGTAAACCCAAAACACAAGGTAGCGAAAAACAAGCTGGCTTCGTAATGCGTAACCGCGGTGACAAATAAGAAAAATGCCAAGGAGAAATCGTCTAATTCTCTATTGTCAATATTAAACTCTCAGCTCAATGCTGAGTTTTTTTTTGCTTTAAATTAAGTTGTCTTATCTTGAAAATACAAATAATTTCTCTTCTTCAGGAGAATTTATAATTCTTGAGGGATCTCCAATCGCAGAAAAAACATTACAAAAACATTAGAGAACTTAAATTTTATTTTTATTTTCCCATATCTTTTTTACTTTTGAAATAAATATTATATAATTATTTTGTAACTGAAACGTAATTATCGAAATGTTAGAGATTTAAAAGATGATATGATGCAACTTACGATATATCATAAGTTGTGCTTTCACTTAGAAAGGAGGTAGTCAAATGAGCAAGACTCAATTACAGCCAGATAATATAAAAGATTGGGATCTTAGTGGTGGAGGTGGTTTTACCTTATCAGCTCTTGAATTTTCACAAGATATCCAAGAACAGCTCAATGAAGTGAAAAGAATTCTCGCAGCAAGCGAAGCAAAGCAAGAGGATACACCCTTCGTAGATACACCCTTCGTAGATACACCCTTCGTAGATACACCCTTCGTAGATACACCCTTCGTAGATACACCCTTCGTAGATACACCCTTCGTAGATACACCCTTCGTAGAT